>ENA-UONW01000011-UONW01000011.1-human-gut-metagenome-genome-assembly--contig:-CS52-NODE-11-length-285569-cov-29.969420_pt1 | contig 285569 bp, 244 predicted proteins | sample MGYA00242463_ERZ724010 | MGnify/ENA metagenome assembly ERZ724010
AGGAACAGCTCCGCGCCGGTCTGGAACGCCAGGCTCAGATAAACGCCGAACTGGAGGTTGCCGACAAACCGCATGATGAAGCGGTCATGAGCGATTATTCCGACGGCGAAAACGAAGAAATGGAGATGTAAGCATGGACAATACCGAACTCACTGAGCTTATCGAAAAGCTCGGACTTAAAAATCATTCCTACACTTTCAGCGTTGTCACGTTAGATTCGGAGAATTACGTCACTGGGGCGTATATTGAAAGCGCTGACGAACTGGAGGAACTGGAAATACTCAGCCAGTTTGACGATGACTTCAGCCATGACGATACCGTCCGTGCCGAGATAAGCTATTATGTCATCGGGCAGTCGGACGCTGATTCTGAACGGCTCCCGGACGAATTCTGCGGCGACATCATGGCGCACCTCAGTGCGGCGCTTGAATATGCAGACCAGCTTGAAGAACGGACTGTCATGGTTGATTTCAACGATTATGAAATGGAGGTTTGAAAGATGAGCAGCTTGACTCCAAGAACAGTTGACGGTGGCTTTACCGTGATTGATTCAGTGCGCCTTAGTAATAAGACAGAAATAGTCATGGGACGCCGCGAAAGTTCCTATGGAATCAATTACGCAACATGGGAGTGCTCAGGCGGCGACAATTATTACTGGGGACATTATGACATAAGTACCGAACAGCAGGCGCGGCTTGATATGTTTGAACGTGCCGCTGAGAGAATGAGTCAGATTCTCCCGGAACAGTATTCCCAGTCTGAAGCTGAATCAGAAAATTCTGACGAAGACGAATGTGAAATGTGATAAGATTATTGCGGTTTGAGTTTATCAAACCGCTTACACGCAGCAAGAGAGGTAACTACTTGATGGCTGCTCCATAGGTGCCTCACTGTGAGGCAGTAATTTGTTTCTGAATTGACCTTGACAAACGGCATTATTCGAAGTAAAATATAGACAGTACATCACTTAATACAAGGAGGGCTAACCAATGTTAACAGACAATCCGTATGATTCCTCAAGAAATAACCTGCCTCTTATGCGATATCAGATTACCCAGACTCACGAGGTCCTGAAGGAGTTTGTATCGCATATAAGCAGCTTTGTCACAAGAAACTATGTGTACACGGATAAGGCAATTCCCGAAGAAATAAAGAAGCTGGAGGACGAAGCTCAGGAGATAAAGAGGAGTTTCTCGCTCTCTGATACTCGTGAGGTACTGAACAAGCATGAGGTTCGGCTTGTAGAAATTGACAGTATCATAAAGGACGCTACACCGCTGCCGCACAGATAACATTGCTCATAATAATATTACAGGGACAAGTGAATTTCATTTGTCCTTTTTCTTTTTCGGAGGATTTATGAAAGATTATTCAGAATATTCTGTTGAGGACTTTAACAGGGCTTTTATGAGGTTTTATGAAGCTCTCACATACGGAAAGCAGCCGGTCAAATCACCGACTGCTTTTTTATTAGGAGGTCAGGGCGGTTCCGGGAAATCATCAATACATGAGTATCTGTCCTCTGAAATCGGTAACATTGTTTCGATTGACGGGGATCTGTTCCGCCGCGAACACCCTAACTATGAGATGATCCAGAAGATTTACGGGAAAGACGCTGCGAACATCACCCAGTCCTTTGCGAACAACATTACTAATGCAATGATCGAAAAGCTCAGCGATGAAGGATACAACCTTGTGATTGAGGGAACCTGCCGCCGCGCTGATGTTCCACTGAAAACCTGCGGCGATCTTAAAGAAAAGGGATACCGTGTTGAGCTGGCGATAATGTGCGCCGATAAGGAAGAAGCATGGCAGAGTACGCTCGACCGTGCTGAGAAAATGCGGGAGCTGGGGCTTACTCCAAGAGAAGTACCGAAAGAAAAATATCAGGAAACGATAATTGCTCTCCCCGGCAACGTGTCTATATTGTACCAGTCCGGTGCATTCGATGATATAACGCTCTTTAATCGTCAGCTTGAGGAATTATACAAATTCAGCCGGACACCTGATCATGATCCGGCTGATATTTTTTATCACTGTCTGCACAGCAGATCCGATGAATTTTACCGTCCACGTAGCAGCAATCCTATGGCTGTTCTGCTTTATGCAAACAGCCTGGACGAAGCCAGGTCTTATCTTGAGCACAACTTCTATGAGCTTACGGATGGCAAGCAGCTTGATGAAGGCTTCTTCCAATTCAGCTGCTCGTCTGCCGGACGTCCGCTTCCAGATATAGATGTGTATGATGTTTCTGTCCCGGAAAACGAAGAGGACGAGGAAGATGAGCCGGAATGTGAAATGTAAGAAGCAAATTATGTATATGTCACACACGATTCCTTTCCAACATTCACAAAATGCTTTCTGATTATTATGACACTTTCATCATCGCTTTTCGGAACTATGGTTTGATAGTCTGGTAAAATCTTTATAACTTCTTTTCCTTCGACTTTTGATATTGTGTATCCTGAGAGGCAATAGTATTCAGAATTCTGTGATAAGATAAGATTGTAACCGGGTGAATTGTTGACGCTAATTTCGTCAGTATATTTATCAACGATAAAATCGAAATATTCTTTTTGTGAAGCTTGGTGCCAGCCAAACAAATATGAGATAGGCATAAATATTATAGAAATAAGGAGTGCTGCTAAAAGCAGTTTACCCCAATTATTGCGAGGCTGACTTATATTTGGAGGAGCTATAGTAGTATTAGACTCGTCATTATTCTGTTGTTGACTATTATCGCATTCCGATTTTTTAAGTTTCTTTAATTGTTTTATAATAAATTCAAAAAACAAACAGATAAATTGGATGAAAAATACAACGGCCGAATTTAAGAGGAGTGCCAATATGACAAATGGCAAGAAGAGAAGTTCTGTTAAAAATACTCCTTGGGTCAGTATTATCATTAGCAAAAATCCCCCCAAAGGTATAATTGCTAAACCCACAGATGCAAGGAACGATAAAAATGCTTTACCAGGTTTGTTCATATTCTTATCTAATTGGTCATCAATCTTTTTTATTGCAGGTAACAGCAATAAAGAGCTGCTCAGATATATCAATATTGAAATAAATAAACCCTGGCTATCTTTCTCAATGAAGCGGGTATCAATTCCCAAACCTTTAGCATACCCGTTGTAATACATTTCACATAACAGGTTCCAATAAAAAGTTGCCAGTGTACCGACAATTGCACATATTGTTATTCCAAATTCCTTGTATTTTTTCACAAGTTTATTCAATTTGCAAAAAAACGATTTAGCGTTCTTTCCATTATTGATGGACGTTTCATTTGCTTCTGTTAAGTTAGTAGTCATACAAGTTCCTCCATATACAAACAATTTTTGAGGTGAAACAATGAATTTCCCAATTTATAATACAGCCGGAATTAATATTTCAGTGGACGGTGTCTTTTGGAGTCATATCATTCTGATTATAGGCATATTGCATTCTGCAATTTGGTGCATGATTGAATTTGAAACCTTGCCTCGAACTATTCGTTTTAAATGGGCAAAGTTACTGTGCATTGCATTTATGTACTGGGTTTCTGCTTCATTGATAGGACTACTTATTTTGTCAGCGCTTTTTCAGATAGAAGCCTACTCCAATTCTGAACCTACTGATATAAAGCAGATAATCTTAATCATTGCATCAGTTGTTCTGTTTATAATAATTGTCGTTAAACTAACCAGATGCTTCCTGGAGATAGTCAGGGGAAATAACACTTTAATAGACAATTTTCGTGTTTACAAACGTCTGATAGGTGAACTTATCAAGCAAAATAAAGAAAACGAAATGTCAAACTGTTCCAATAAACACATTGTACCACAAAACGAAAGGGGTGTCAACATGTTTGGAAATTTTATTGCCCAGAAGAGGAAAGAATTAGGATTGTCGTTAGCCAAACTGGCAAAGTTGTCTGGACACCCGGTTTCCTCACTGCATGGTATCGAAAACGGAGATAACCAGAATCCCCGCTTTGAAATCATCATCGACATATCCCAGGTTCTTGGTGTAAGCCTTGACGAAATGAAAGCAGCTTTCTTGGAAGATCGAAACAAACACGATTGAGCATAGGTGCCTCACGGTGAGACACCGACTACGACTATGAAAGGATGATACATATGGCACAGTACAAGTACTCCAGAGATGATTACTACCGTCTGACCAATGCGCCATGCATTGATGTGGCTCTTGCACTCGGAATGGAGATAAACGAAAGAGCCAGCGACCAGAAAGCCTGGAAAATGAAAGACGAACAGGGACTGTGCATTTACCGCGAGGGCAACAACTGGTATAGGTTCTCGGACGGGAGGCACGGTTTTTCAATCGACCTTGTAACAGATAAGCTGGGCTGCAGCAGAGAACAGGCGCTGGACTTCATCGCCAAGAACGTTGTGAACGGAGTGTCAGAACAGGTTCATCTTGACCATAAAGCGCCTGCAAATGTAAAGAAAGAATTACCGAAAGAAAAAATATTTACTGTCCCTGCCCATGATGTTAAGCCAAGTCGGGTAATGGCATACCTTATAAAGACAAGAGGCATTGATCCGGAAATCGTCAAGGGTATGCTGCAGCGCAAGATGATTGCTGAGGACAGCGCGCATCACAACTGCCTTTTCTTCGGGCGTGATGAAAAAGGTAACATCCGCTCCTGCGCTCAGAGAGGCACGACACAGGTTCAATTTCGCGGCGAGGTATCCGGCGGAGATAAGGCATACACCTTTGCAATGAATGGAAAGAGTAACGTTCTTAGACTCTTTGAAAGTCCCATTGACGCAATGTCCCACGCCACCTTTTCAAAGCTGCTCGGTAAGGATTGGACAGCAGACCACCGTCTGAGCACTAACGGCTGCGGAAGCTATGAAAGCATAAAGAAATACATGGACAACCACCCCGAAATATCATCGGTGTGGTTTTCTTTTGACAACGATGAAGGCGGACGTAATGGCGCAGCAGCTTCTAAGGAAAAGCTCCTGCACGATTTTCCTGATCGCCAGCTCAAAGTTCATATATGTTATCCGACTCACGGGAAGGACTGGAACGAGGATCTCCAGCAGTTCCGGCAGGTTGAGCCCGAAGGAATGAGTGTTCGTGAATATGTCAGCAGTGACAGCAATTCGTATTTCTCGTATCATGGCTTTCATTTTCAGCCGGTTGGAATTCTTCCTCCCGGAAACACTCTGAGTGACATTGCACAGGATATATCCTCGATTCCCGAAATGGGCTATAATGATGAATTTTCATATGCGGATTTTATCAGAGCAAACACTACCGGTAAGAACGCTGATATTTTCCGCTGCATCGAATCCAATCAGCTCTGTCTTCCCGGAGAAAATGAACTCTACGCCTATACCGGAGAATATCTTTCAACGTTTCACGTTCAAACAGCACAGGAGGAACAGCCGGACGATGACGAATGTGAAATGGAAATAGGATGAACTGTTAGTTTGTTGACTTGACAATTATAATGGAAAGGAATTCACAATGGAAATTTACAAGAACAATCTTGAGTACGCCAAAAAGAATGGTGAGCGCGAACAGTATCTTCAGAACCTGGAGTTGTGTGATAAATGTGGGGCATTTATACGTCATTCTATTGCCGTAAATTTCAATTTCACCACTAAATATCTTGACGTCAAGACAATCACCGCAGAAGTTACCGAAAAATACGGCTTTGAGCGAACAATGCTTATGCTTGCGCTCCGGGTTGATAGCCTTAAAAATGACGGGCGCGTTGATATCGCTAATAAGGAATGGGCAAAAAAATTTCTTGTTAATTATCCCAATGCAGAAGAGCTCAGAAGAATAGCTGACCGGACGCTGGAAAGTGCTCATCCGGTTCTTCTTGATAACGTGGCAGAGGAAGTAAGGTTCAATTTCATGGAAATGAACAGGAGTAAAGAGCGTGAGGTCGAAGGCTACCGCATAATTCAGACGGTTAAAACCCCTTACGCTGAATTCCTCCTCGGTCAGAACAAGAATATGCCGAGCTATTATGCTACATGGTACAACGGCAATCATGACGGCGGTCTATCAACGATACAGGGACACTATTTCACATCAAACGATTCACAAAGCAATCTTCTTTCCGCATACCACGATCTTTATTCCCGTGCGCTCTCTGACGTAAATCATCACACACGCTTTGAAGAGCCTGCGCCCAAAATAGGCTCGATCATCCGAACCGTCAACGGTCAGAATATGCAATTTGAACTGACCGATGAGGAGCGCAACGGCGTATGGAACATGGTCGAGCAGCAGAATGTCGAGAGTCACTTTAAAGAACTGCTTAGCGAACGCGGCGTTCTTCCGGATTGGTCGGGCATGGAAAGCATAATCACAGATATGGCTGAAAAGTACCGAGATGATTTCGGGTACGGCTATGATGAAGATATGCAAGGATACATAGATGATCACGAAGATGAAATCAAAGAAATTACAGACAAATATCTGTATGGCGATATCTATGTTGACAAGGGCAATATTTCCGACTTTACCGGAAGAATAATGATCGTTCGCCCCGAACACATCAACTCCCGTGACGTTATTCCGGAGAATCAGCTTTTCCTTGCGCAGGAAGGACCTGGCTGCAACCCCGAGGATTACGGAAGCGAGATAAATGGAATATTCCTTTACGAACGTGAAGAAGCTTCCCTCACCAATGATTGTTTCCTCGGTGCAATGCGTGAGGAACACATACCTGAATGGGCAAATGAAGCCCGTGAAGATATCGCTGAGGAAAGCAGCGATGAAGAAGCTGATGATGAATATGAACCGGAAATGTAGTATGCAGGTGCCTCACCGTGATGCACCATAATCCAGCAGAATGAGTGCCTCACGGTGAGGCAGCGCCGAAAAAATTCTTTTTTCGGTAATCGCGCCGCCGCAGGCGGCGTCCGCACTCCGTGCGGCAGGAATAGTGCGGTGTACCGCACTACTTAACAGCGCAACGCCAAAGGCGTTGCCGGTGGTGTACCCACATTTCAGGTACACCATTTGTGGTGATATCCACAATATTACATTTCAAAGGAGGTGAAAGAGGTTGCCAAGAAAAAATCTTCAGAGGTCAGTTGTTTTACCGCCGGATACCGTTGAATCACTTAACAAATATGCTGCTCAGAATCACATCACTTCTTCTCAGGCTATAAGAAAATTTATTGAGCAGGGATTGTCTGTTGAAACTTACGAAAGCCATCAATCAGAGATACGCTCTTACATTCGCGAGGAAATAGAAAATACCCTGGCTGTCACAATGAAGCAGTACATGGATCGACTGATAAAAATGCAGGCGGTTACAACAAGAGTATCGTCCGCAGCGTTACAGTGTAATGTGGCAGTCCTCGCCGAAAACTACATTGATCAGGCTACTCCGGAAGAAATACTCGCCAACGCACTCCGACAGTCCTGCCGCATAACTCGAACTAAACCCAAGTCTGACGCCGAGTATCTTGCGGAAGCTCATGAATGGCTCAATGCTGATTTGGATACTCCGAGCGATAAATAAAATGAACAGGTGCATCACGGTGAGGCACCTAAACAAAAATTATTGAAAGAGTGAAGAAATAAATATGTATTCGGTTAATAAACGAAAAGAATCCCAATATGCATTGTGTCAAAAATACGAGGAGCTTTATTTTGATTCTTTAGATATCAAAATCAAAGATATCCCTCCTCAAATTCGGGTATTCAGTTCGTGCATTTATTTAGAAGCTTTTAAGAGAATCAAAACTATACCTGAATTCAATCAGCTTATTGAGCTGTTGGAAAACGATATTCTATCTTTTCCTCATGCACGTTCTGTACGACGTTTACTTTTGATTCATTTAACTGCATACACACGATATTATCCATGCATAAAATATTAGTCATGGATTCCTACTAATAAACAGGCTGCTGCATCACGGTGAGGCACCTAATAATGCTGAAAGGAACAAAACTATATGGCTGTTAATCTCACAAAACCTTTTCAGGGGCGTGAATACACCCCTGTCCACCTGATGGATGAAGAAGATAGTATTCAGCGCAGCTCACTTACTGCTTCGTCTGAAAAATTGCCTAGCTACACTCCCGAACACATAGCTTACGAACCTCCTGCTCCGAATCAAGCGGCTGACATCGATGTAGCTGTCGTTCATGCTGAAAATGCTCCCGCTGTCGTTGCAAAGCCAGACCTCAACATTTGCATGACCGAACTGCTTGAGGGAATAGAAAATGCGGACGCCGATACGCGAGAAAAGTTCATGAACGAATTTCTGAAAGCTGCCAAAAAGAAAAAAAGGTCTATGAAAAGACATGAATTTGCACCTTCAAAAGACATAGTTTATATTTTTCTGATTGGTCTGGGATTTGCAGCCTTTGCAACTTTGGGGAATTTTCTTCCTACAATCATAGAATCGCTTACAAATGAATCAGAAGTAGGAATAGAGCTATATTCTACTCTTATTGAAATAGCAAATTACCTTCGCCCAGTTGCATTTCTTGTAGGTTCCTTTGGAACGCTGACAACATATTTTTATCTTTTTCGCAAAATATTGTTCCCTTTTAACTAACCCGGAAAAGGTAGCTCTTTGACCGCATCGGTAGCCTGCTGCGGTCTATGTTTAGATGCCTCACCGTGAGGCACCTAATGAAAGTGAGATGATATCATGCCAAAGATAATTTACAAGCAACAACACGTTGGTGATAACGGGCGCAAATTCTCTGCGTCACGCAACTCGCATTATGTCAAGTATATCGGTGAGCGTGAGCACGTCCTAAAATCATCTCACGAAACCAATCTTGTTAAATACATGGGTGAACGTGAGCACGCTGCTAAGTTTGATAATGCTGACCATACCATTGATTATGACATTACTGGAAAGCACGCTGCTGACAACATGGCTGAATATAATAACGGACTTTTTGGATATATAAACGGGAAGTTCTCGGACAAGTACAGTACGTCTGAAATGCAGAAATACGTCCGCAAAATATCCACACCACATCGCAATGTGTTTCACAGTGTGTTCTCCTTTACTCCCGAAAGTGCAGTTGAAGCCGGCTTAAACACTCTGGACGATTGGGAAAACTGGGTAAAATATCACATTAGTGATATTGCCAACTGCATGAATATGAAAATTGAAAACATTGAATATCTTGCCGCAGTCCACCTTAAAGAGGGACAGCCTCATGTACATATCATATGGTGGGATAAACAGCAGCAGGTTCTTATAAACAAAGTTGATCCTATAGTATGTGACAATATACGGATAGCTGCAATAAAAAGCACATATCACGATCAGTTCGTTGCACTCCATAATAATGAAGATAAGCTGATAAGGAAACTTCGAAGCGACATAGCCGATTACGCTGCTAGTTCACTAGCTGAAATTCCATCAGATGTTTACTCGCGAAAAATTATCGCTGGGATAGAGCATATCCACGACATAATTCCTAAAAAGGGACGCACTGCATATAAATATATGCCAGCCGAAGTCAAGAAAGAGATTGATATATTATCCCATTTCATCATAGATAACAATCCCGATTTCAGGTCAACCTATGAAGAAATATGCGAGCTTCGTCGGTTGTATAACGAAATGCTTCATAGCGATGAAACCAATTACGGCAAGCTGCAATTAGCTACGTTCATGGGTAAAATCAATAACGAAATCGAAAGCTCCATCGGTAACGCAATATTAAAGCTAATAATGAAAGAGCAGAAAGCCGGACACTGGAACACTTCGGCTGATAACTCGTTCCAGGCTCACAATGATACAGAGCTGCCTCACGATGAGGCACCTCCGTTTTTCAATGATAAGCCTGATTCAGACCAGAGCATTGATAGAAACCCTAAGCCTGATCCCAATAATGACCTGCCTCACGGTGAGGCACCTGTATCACGAAAGCTGTATATCAGCTCATTTGCAATAAGAGAAGCCAGAAATGCTGTAAAGGATAAGGATTACGACAGAGCACTGGAATTATTCTCCAAAGAAGCCGACAAAGGAAATATCCTTGCCAAGTATGAAATTGCAGACCTCTGCCGCAGAAATCTGTGTCAGGGTAACGCTTTTGAAATCTACCGTGAAGCACTGAACGGCTTTCTGGAGATTGAACCGCGAACCAGACAAAAGGCATATGTTCACTACCGGATAGGCAGAATGTTTTATGACGGCTATGGAACGGATATAGATTACGAAGAAGCATTCAAGTGGCTGAAAAAAGCCGCCGACGAAGGTAATCATCTTTCGGAATTTATAGTCGGCAAAATGTTGTGCAATGGAACCGGCACAGGAAGGGACACGGAAGCTGGCACTGAATACTTGACGAGAGCTGCCAACTCCGGGAATGAATACGCACAAAATTATCTTGATTCTCGGACTTCCTGGGAACAAGGGTGTGTTGTAAAGCTGGTCGGTTCTGTCGGGCGTTTGCTGTCAGAAAATCTGGAAAGTAGCCGTGCTGCAATGGCGGAATGCTCTGCGGCAGTATTCGGTCATGGTGATCTGAGCAAGGAACAGATACGAGAACTTATTCTGAAGAAGCAGGATAAGGAAAACACCGCCGAAATGTGAGGTGTCTCACGGTGAGGCACCAGTTAATGAAAGTGAGAAAACTCTTATGGATTTATATAGCCAGCTTAGCAGAATTGAAGAGCTTCGCCAAAAGCTGTCGCAGCTCCAGCCACTGAATTATGGTGAGGAAAAAAGACTTCTTGAGGAATTTGCGATTCGGAACACATACAATTCCAATGCACTCGAGGGATGTACACTCACTCTCCAGGAAACTGCTCTGATTTTCAAAGATGGAATTGCAATCGCAGGTCATCCTTTGAAAGAACAGCTTGAAGTCATCGGACACAAAGACGCTTTTTATTATATTGTTGAAATGACGCAGTCGCAATATAATAAAACATTGCTGGATACATTTGAAATCAATATGCTGCACTTTCTTACAGACGACCGATTTAAAACTGATTTGTTCAGGCGCAATGCCTTAACAGCGGTAGGAAGCACAAGGGCTACATCAAAGCTTTATGATATTGAGCGCCAGATGATGGAGCTGCTCAGTGACTACGGCAAAGCGGATATTGATTTCTTTGCTAGAATGGCACAGTTCCATCTTGGCTTTGAAACGCTCTACCCGTTTGGTAACGGTAACGGGCGAACAGGCAGGCTTGTTCTTAACCTTGAACTGTTAAAAGGCGGCTACCGTCCTGTCGATATAAAATGTACCGATAAGCAAAGATACTGCGAAGCTTTTGATGAGTACCGTAATTCAGGCTGCACTGAAGCAATGAAAGCTCTGCTGGTGGAATATGAACTCACCGAGCTTGAAGAATACGTCACGATCGTCGAGCAGGCGTGAGCTTCACACCAGAAATATAATCACCTGCCTCACCGTGAGGCACCTGTTTGTTTGGAGGACGAAATGATATACTGTTTCAAAAAGCTGCGTGAGTTAAGACTTACACATATCTTTTTTCTTCATTATTCTATCTCGCTGCTTATCGGCGGCGCGGCAATAGCAGGACTGATTCTGCTTGGCGGGGGTTTACAATTTTACTCCGTTGTGGTATTATGTATTATGTATTATGTATACACAGCCAACTTTCTTTATTCTCAGGCGCATAAAGATGTATGAGGTAAAGCACGAATTGAAATACGGAAATTATAGCGTGTCTGAAAAATTCGGACTTGCTATTCAATCTTCCATCGTGAAACCGAGCATAGACAAAGATTTCATTATCTATACGGTTGTAATTCTAACAATGATCGCAATGTTCTTCCCATACAATGGATTGATGATTATATTAGAAAATCAGCTTCTGGGAATTCCTCTTGTCTTGTTAATTGTCCCTGGAATGGCAACCTTAATATCTATCGTAAATAAAATAAAAGGATAAAATATGAGTACAGTTCTCTATGTTGTTTCGTTCCTTTCTGCTTTTTTGGCAGGAGTGGGCATATTATGCTTGGGCTACCTCGTTTGTCACACATATAATGTTACGGATTTTCTGTGCGTTTGCAACTGGTTTGGTAAATACATGAAAATCAGCCAGCGGATACGCAACAAAAGTGTGGTTGAGGAAATACACGAAAAATACAGAAATATGCCCATTCGTGAACAAATAGCGGAATATGGTCGCCTTTTTGAAGCAGATTTTAACGAGCTTTTTGATAAGCTTCAGCCTGGTATTCATTATAGAGTGACAACGCATTACAAACGCGTCATGGAAAGGGCTATAGCTGACGGCAAGATAAAGTTGATCTGCCCGGTCAAGGAACTGAAGAACCGGACGCTCCGGGAACTGAAGCCGTTGCTGGGCAGAATGGATTACAGACTTGCCAGAAAATGCGTCAAGAAGAATCCACAGGCAATTCGCTGCTGTGACAAATGCAAACGCATATCGGCTTGCCAATGCAGACGTGGAGGAATTTGTTCCATCATATCCGAAAAAGGATTTGCAAGGTATGACTTTGAAATAGTATGAGGTGCCTCACGGTGAGACACCCCATAAAAATGGCGATTCAATCATAATTCACTGTCTCACGGTGAGGCACCTCCAAAACATCTACGAGGGTGCATAGAAATAAACCTGCTTTTATTATATTCTATTACTTGACAAACCATCAAAAATTGTTTACAATATGATTATTGAAAGGAGTGATTCCGTGGAATATAAACCAAAGTTTCACATGACAGTCGAGCAGAACATATTTGTGGCGAAGCGTAACATTGTAGATTATATCTGGAAGTCGGCACGGCTTGAGGGCATAAACGTTACTTTTCCACAGACTTATGCTATCATAGAAAAATCAAGAGTCAACGGCGTTGATGTTGAAGACATCTTGAAAATCACCAATCTTAAACACGCATGGCAGTATGTGTTCGACAGTATCGGCAAGCCAATGAATCTGGATTTTCTTTGTAATCTGCATTCTGAGGTTGCAAGAGATGAAGCCTTAATGTGGGGTAAACTCCGAACAGGCAATGTTTTTATTTCGGGAACCTCTTACGTCCCCCCTATACCTAAAGCTGACGAAGTGCAGTCTGCTATTCAGAGATTGCTAACTATACCCGATCCGACTGAACGAAGCATTGTAATAATGCTTTGGGGAATGAAATCTCAGCTTTTCTGGGACGGCAATAAAAGGAACTCAATGCTTGCGGCAAATAAGATCATGATTGAAAATGGCTGCGGAATAATTTCTGTTCCAAATGAGTGCCTTGAAAAATTCAATGAAATCCTCTGTGACTACTATACTAATGATACCCTTGAACAAGCAAAAGAATTTGTCTATGAACACTGTATCGATGGTATAGATTTCACTGAACAGCAGGACGATGAAGAGGACGAAGATTTCACTCCTGATATGTAATGCTGCCTCACCATGAGTCAGCTCATAAATATGGTGATTCACTTAAAACCCCTGCCTCACGGTGAGGCACCCCTATAAATAAACTCAGGCGCGTTCATAGCAATGCGCCTGTTTTTATTGCCCGAGTGCTGAAAAACAAATTGACATCTTGGATTCGTCAATGTGCACAAAAGGCGTTGTATAGGTTTGTGGAAAGTTTTATCCATAAACTAATTGACAAAGGCTTGTTTCTATGATATAATATAATCAAGAAGAAATATAGCCTACACTAAGGAGGATCTAAATATGAAACACACTACACTCAAACTCGTGACCGCTGCCATGATAATCTCTGCAACAGCATTGTTTGTCGGCGGCTGCTCCAACAAGGCGCAGGACATTGACCTCACGCTCATCGGCGGTGACGGACAGGATATTGAAAACAGATACACTGTTGATATCCGATACGATACTGACGAGGCTCCTATCAACAGCGACACGGCTATCGTCATCTCTACCGCGGAACCCGAGGAAATCAGCGAGCCCGACATACCGAAAGAAAAAACCACTGCTCCGGAAACCACACCGGCTACAACCAAGGCAACACAGCCGGCTGTCACCATCACGACCGACAAGCCGCAGGTAACTACGCCTGCCCAGACGGTACGCACCGATCTTCCGAAGGTCACAGCAGAACCGCAGTATACAACCGCAGCCACCACTACCACAAAGCCTGCAAAGCAGACTGAGCCGGCTGAAATCAAAACTGATGAGAACGGCTTCCCTGCGAACCCGGAAGTAAATCAGACCTTCGTGGACAGTACCGGTACAGAGTATATCTACAATGGAATATTCGGCTGGATCCAGGGCGATGACAACAATCCTGATATACAGGAATTCCCTAGACATGGTGACTATACTTATGGAGAGGGAGAACAGGTGCTTCACTAATTAAACAAGTTAATAATATTAGGTGCTTCATCGTGAGGCACCTAATATTATTTCATGGGAGGATAAACGTGAAACTTAAAAGAATGGTAACAAGACTTGTAGCTTCCATATTGGTTTTTGCTTTCAGTTCAACAACCGCATTTGCTGGACTGAATCTCGGCAATGATGATGGAACCAATTTTAAGGGAGGAACATCAAATAACTATTGGGGGGTCTACACAGACGGCGGGGTACCCCTGAATGATACAGAGGGGCTTCGTGTTACAATATATGATGCCAAAACCAATGTAAAGGTATTTAATACGATAGATATTACGGGAAATGCTAATATATCTGCTGCTTCGGCCATGCAGTATTTTTCTGACGGCAATGAACTGATATCTAAAACCACATGGCTCAACTATGTTAGTAGCACATATAACAGCGTATCAGAAACAGATATGGCAAAATTCAATAGTACTGTAATGTCACGGGCATCTAGTGGCGGTGGGTACAAATCACAATACATACCTGAACTCGCGAGTGTAGATATAGTATCTGTTAACAATACATCAAACCTTGACGCAATAAAGTCGATACTTGGCGATAAGAATTTCCTTACAGACTTATGTAATCTCATCGGCGGCGGTTTGAAGTATGCGGACATTTCCCAGGGCAAATACAAAATTGCCTTTGAGCCGGTTGCATATTTCCGCTACAACGGACAGAACTGGGCGATGAGCGCAACCGAATGCGGTCTGCTCAACAAGTACATGAAGAACTATTTCACCGCAGGCTGGAACAGCACAAATAATCTCCGCGCCCTGCTCGGACCTCTGACACATTCAAATCTGCCACGTTCTGCATTTCTGGAAAACAAGGATCTCGGAATTTCCGTGTACTCCCCTTCAAGTGGCGATTACTACAATGGCAACTCCAATTATAACAGCGATACCTGCATAATCCGCTGCATGGGTATCGGCGTACTGAGTGCAGAGGAACCGCCGGACGACGATATAGGCGAGGAGAGTACAAGCTCAGCTGAATACCACACCGATACGGACGTATACACTTCTTTCTATGCAATCAATGTGGGTGATGTGCCATTTATAGGCGAATCCTCTTTCAGCATTTACGACAGCGGTGGCGAAACTCCGAGAAAATATGAGCAGCTAAAAGAAGAAAACAAGAAGCTCATTCATGCCACCGGAAGTCAATCAGGTGTTACGTATTACTATGCATACACTTCGACTGAACTTGAAACAGTATATGCTGATGATGACGAGAAAATAGATGTGTTTATCGACAATCCTGCTTATGTACCAGACGAAGATGGAGAAATGCCATATGTATCGCCATATGTGAGGCTTGGTTCATTCAAGCACGGCGATGAAATGAGATTAAGCAACACATTTAAGGGAACAGTTTCATATAAAATAAAAACTACGTCTGGTTCAACAATAAAATCCGGCACAGTAAACATTACCTGTCCCGCCGGCGGTGAGGAAGCTATGGGTTGGATAAAGTGGCACACTCCCAGACGAGAACAATCTGTAGTGATAACACTTGAATCTAAACGCGATACGCTGATACTTCTTGATGAGAACGGCGATCAGTGTGAAAAGCTGATCATCAATGCGGATATCGCAAAGGTAAAGGAATCGACGCCGCCCGATCCTCAGGTTTCTGATACCCGTCCGTCGTGGCAGAAAATATATTCGCAGTCCTCGGTGCAGGATCGCATTTCAGAATATGTTTCCAACAACAGTTTACAGGAGCTTAGCTGGTACACTTGGTCAATAGGCGCAAGCTGGACACAGCACTGGGACTGGACCGACAAGAGAGTCAGTGTTATAACGGGCGGAATGACAGATCCGTCAAGCGATACACCTTACTGGGATGCTGAGACCAAAACTGAAGATATTACTTTTACGTCTTGGGGTGTAGACAACCACTACTTTGCGTCTGCGACTGCCGAGAGAATGTCGGGCAAGTTCTATACCGGTGCGGTGCTTATATCTAAAGCTGACCTTCAGCTTGAAAAAGTAACTTATTCGGTATCCATGTCGGCTGAGGCAACGATATCTCCGTCAGACTACTGCAAGACCGCTACATACAGCGAATCCAACGGTAAGTATACCATGAAATCCGGCTATGGAATTCAAATAAACGTTGATACACACCTCTCCGGGGATACACAGTACTGCACCGGAAGCCAGACAGCAAACGTTTTGTTCCCGGAGTTTAATTACAACCGCCACAATACTACGCTTTACAATCGCCTGCTTGAAAAGGTCAACGGCAGCTTCGTATTCAAGAAGAACAAATACTCGACCTACAATGACCGAGTGCACTTCACACCGATATGGTTCCCGGACAAGAAAAACTATACCGTATATGTTGAGGTGTTCGACGTGTGGTGTCCTGCGGGTCAGCTCTCCGTAAGACTAACCGATCAGATTTACATCAATGGCAATGTTTACGATGATTGGCACATTGCGCCGGTAAAGCCTTGATTTTTCTTTTCGGATATTTTAAACGCTAATAATTCTACTGCCTCACGGTGAGGCACCCCAAAACTGAATAACTAAAGGCACAGTGTAATTTGATTATGCTGTGCCTTTTTGTATCTAAAGGAGGATTTTATGAACGTAAACCATGGCATAACCGATACCGGTAAGCTGAAAACAATTGAAATCGACAAGTACGAACCCATTCCGGATAAGCCCGGATATTGCCGCGCAGTTGGTCAGGCAAGTAAGCAGGAGATATTCGATCAGCTGAAAGACCACCTCGAATATGTCGGAATGCTCCCTGATGAGTATTTCATGATTTCAACGCAGCCGCCCGAAATCATTCCGGAAAACTGGCGTGATTTCACCTGCAACGTTTCATACGGCGGAAGCGAAGGAATATATCTCGATATCTCCCTCAATACCGCAAGTGGCTCTCAGAGCTTCATCACCGGAAAAACCCTCAGCGAAGATGTTGAGAGTTTCCTGAATATGTCCCGTGCCGCTGCCGAGTGCAACCTCATGCTCAACGGAAACGGAAGCGTTAAGGCGTTGCCGCGTGATATCGCAGAATATCTTGAATACATGAGCGAAATCGAGGACAAGGATTACTCAATCGAAGATACCGACGAAATGGAACGGTGAAAGGTGGTTCAAAAATGATAACCAAAGGGAATGTTTCGACATTCAGCTTTTACGTCAGGGCGTTTGATACCAAAAACAGTTACAGGAATTACGGGGAGCCTGCTACTCAGCTCTCGCTTGAACAGGCAAAAGAAGAGTTTGCCAAGCGCTGTGCTCAGAACCCTTTGAGCGTAAATACGATGCTTGGTGTAGAGTATTTCACCAAGAACGCAGAACTCAACAAGCACGGAGTGGGGGCTGTTGATCTGCTCCAGTGCATTAACGGTCATCTGAATCTGTCCGAGGATTATAAACTGGACGAGGTGCTTGCACATGAAACACTTATTTCGGTCAACGCAGTATCTATCCTTAAACGTGAAGCAGACAGATTACAGCGAATCAGCGACAACGCAACTGCAAAATGTGCAAAGAAGATAAGCGACAGTATCCGTACCACCTGCGTCAATACGGAAGCCGCAGAGAAGTTCATGAAATCACTTGCCGATGAATATGGCATAGACCGCGTCAAGGATATCGTTGCCAACGAACTGTTCGGCAACAATGAGATTGTCAATGCGGAAATTACTGAATACCTCAGCAGTTCGTTCAGCGGCAAATATGACAGTAGATTTTCTGTTTTCGGTAACTCTGAACAGCTTGAAATGCTTGCCCATGCAGCTCAGCGCGTGGAGGAAAGCCTAACGGAAACAGAATCGAAGCTGCGCAACAGCGGTCTTGTCTATGGCGATAGCAATTCTATCAGAGATAAGTCAGCCGACATCAAGTCTGAGATAGACCATCACAATCGAATTGAGGACGAGGGGCTTGTCCCAGATGATGGGCTGAGCCTATGAAAGAAAAAATACTGCTGGTGTTACTGGTTCTGGTATTGTGCCTGAGCACCTGCCAGACCGAATACTATCCCGCCGCCGGCTACAGTTCAATGTACGGCGGCGATGCTCTTTATGAGTGGAACGTTGATGTAATATCAATATACACTTTTAAAGGCATAAGGCTGTAAGGAGTGTGATAAATTGAAAAATAACAGCATAATGTACCGAATTCCTGTATGCATTTTTCTTTTCGTTTCCGGTACCATCATATCAGTTCTGTTTTCTAACGCTCTGAATGATATGATAGTGTACGGCAGGCTGACCACACAACTTACGGATCCGGGCGCGCTTATCGGAAATATCTTCACACAGGATAAACTCGGACGGTTGTTCTTTCTGCTTGAAGCACTTGTGGTTCTGATATGCATTGTATATTTTGTCTGCGCAAAACGCACATATCAGGCAGATACATACGCTGTGACAGATAATCTTTCCATTCCTGTGCCGTATGGTCAGGGACAGCACGGTACTACATGGTTCATGTCCGAAAAAGAAAAAAAGGAGGTGTTTGATTATATCAAGATATCCCCTATGAATCCACTCGTTTCAAAACTGGTGGCTTTAGGCAAGGAACGGTATGACGCTATTGAAAATGGCGAAGAATATACCCCTCCGAAATTGGACAAGACACTTTGCAAAAGCGGCGGAATTGTCCTTGCAAGGGAAATGTCCGGGGATACCGAATGCTTGCCGTGCATTACCGATGATATACATACGCTGACAATCGGCGCGACGCGCAGCGGTAAATCCCGCTGTCTTGTATTGCAGTCGATATGCACCATAGCATTAGCCGGCGAAGGACTTGTTGTAAATGACCCCAAAGGCGAGTTATATCATTACACGCACTGTTACCTGGAAAGCCTGGGATACACTGTTCGTGTAGTTGATTTCAATTCCCCACAAAAATCTACTCACTATAATCCGCTTCAGGTAATCATCGATGATGTGAATAAAGGTAATCTTGATGCTGCACAGAGATCTATGTGGGACTTTGTAACATTTCTTGTAGAGAAGAATGACCATACCGAACCAATCTGGACCAACGGCGAGTGTGCCGTCATTGCCGCCGCAGTAATGTGCGTGGTTTATGATAATAAGGACCACCCCGAATACCAAAACCTCACGAACGTATACAACTTCATCGCTAATATGTGCAAGACTGTAAATAAGGTCATGCCGATTGACGCATACATGAACAAGCTGCCGGATAGTCACCCGGCAAAAAGCCTTATGGCGATTGCCAAGATAGCTCCGGACAAAATGGGCGGATCATTCTTTACATCGGCGCTGACCACGCTGCGACTGTATATAACTAACGATATGTATAACATAACTAAAGAGTCTGAGTTTTCCCTTGAGGATATGGGGGCTAAACCAAAGCAGGCTCTTTTTTATTTGCTTCCTGACCAGAAAACCACCTATTATCCTATTGTGTCGCTTCTTGTGGCACAGCAGTATGAACAGCTTGTAACCTATGCGAAAACACGAGGAAATCGACTTCCCAACCGTGTGAATTTCATACTTGATGAGTTCGGCAACTTTACTGCTATTCCGGATATCCAGTCAAAAATGACCGTAGGCGGTGGCTATGGAATACGCTGGAACCTGTTCATTCAGGATTTTAATCAGCTTATAGACAAATACGGACAAGAGGTCGCAAAGATTATTCAGTCCAACTGTCATTTCTGGATCTACCTGCATTCGCAGGATAACTCAACGAACAAGGAAATATCCGACAGACTGGGCAAATACACCACATCGACCTATTCTCTGGGCGGAACGACTCAGAAATATGCTGCACCGTCAAGCTCTACCAACATACAGCTTTCTGAACGCAGCCTGCTTTTCCCTGATGAGGTTGCCTTAATCCAGCGACCTTATCAGATAGTTACATCAATTTATAAACCGGTAGTCATGAAATCGCCGGACATTTCACAGTGGATGTTCAATATCATGCTGGGCATGGGCGATAAGTCGCATAACACCAAGCTCATCGATCTTGACGAAAAACTTCGTCCGGAACGTGGTGTAGCATTTACCGAACAAATACTTTGGAAACCCTGGGAGGAAATCTTGCAGACAGCTGCACCCGTGCAGGCTGCACCGCCAAGATTTTCCGAACCTGGTTTACATAACAAGCCACCATACTTCAGAAAGGGGTGAGATAAATGAAAAAGCTCAAAAGGATCATATCAATGATCACGGCAATGGCGACATCTGTTATGCTGGCTATAACAGCCAATGCAGAAGGCGGCGAACTTGCATCATCAAAAGCGGTGACGGGAACAAAAGCACTGCTCAATGATCTCTCCAATGTGTTGCTGGTAGTCGCTCCAATTGCTGGTACAGCTTGCGTGATTTACTTTGCTGTACGCCATGGCGCAGCAGACGAAATGGATCAGAAAAAGTGGAAACAGCGCATTATTGTTGCGGTTGTTTCCATAGTAATTGCTGTAGTGGCTTCGGCTCTCATCAAGGTACTCGTAAGCTACTACCAGTAAGGAGAGGTAACATGACCCCAGATTACACATCGGGATTTCCGCCCTAGCTTTGGTAATTCCTTTCAGCACAACTTCTTACGGAGGAAACACCATGAATATTTCATGCGAACCCAGGAGCATACGCATTTTATCGAGCAATGGTAATCGACTTGCAACTGCAAGCATTACCATTGACGGAGCCTTTGTCGTTCGCAATCTCAGCCTTATGAACGGCTCAAAGGGTATGTTTGTGAATATGCCCCAGCAGAAAGGTGTTGACGATAAGGGAAACACCAAGTATTACGATATTGCCTTCCCTCTTACCACAGAGCTCAGAACAGCAATATCAGAGGCGGTCATTCGCGCTTACAAAGAACGTCTGAACGAGCTTCAGACCAATGCGGCGCATGATGATACACAGTCCGAAGCCAGCACGTCAGCTGAGGATTATGAAGAAGACGACGTGGACGAAAGATTTTAATTTACAGGAGGATTTCTAACATGAAGGCAATCAGAAACAAGCTCATTTTCAAGGCATTCCAGGCAAAGGAAGCAGCAAGAGAAAAGGCACTTGTGCTCAAAGCAAGAGCGCTGGACACCACCGGCGAGGGATACGTTGATACTGCTGTCAAGATCATCATCGCCGTTGTAATCGGCGGACTGCTCCTTGCAGGACTGGTCGCACTGTTCAACACAGTGATCATGCCCAGAGTAAACACCGAGGTCAACAGCCTGTTCGACGCTGCCTGATACATAGGCATTCATCACTTGCGAAGGGTGCGGTTAAGCCGCACCCTTATTGTGTGATATGAAAGGTAATTTCAAATGACAGTTATAATAGTCATACTTATAACAGCGCTGTTGACTGGGATCATATCGCTATTTTTCACATCAGAATTACTTACCAGCTTGTACGATATCGTATTTGACTGCGGGCAGACATTATCTACATTTACAGGCGTCAGCTTCTTTGGACTAGTAATGCCTATCACATACGGTATTGGAATAAGTCTGATCATTCTGAAGTTTCTGAAAAAGGCGTTTGACATATATGTGCTCTGGACGGATGGCGATCCTGATGCAGATCCATTCCTACTTCTTACAAATTTTGTCCGCGCGGTCGGAACGGCACTGATATTTCAATGGTTGTATGGGATATTTGTAGATATATGTCGTGATATAACAAATCAGATCATGACGTCAATTGATGGCGGGAGAGAAATGACAACAGAATGGGTAACCGCAATCACCAGTTTGGGAATAGTTCCTGCAATAGCAGGGCTGATTTTCATGATATGCTACCTTATCTTACTGTTCTCTTTCATGGCTCGAGGAATTGAAATGATGGTGATGAGAGTCGGGGTACCGCTTGCTTGTGTAGGGCTTCTTGATAATGACAAAGGTGTATTCCGGGCATATATCAACCAGTTCGTAAAAGCATTCGTGACTACGATAGTGCAGATAATGCTTTGTAAAATCGGTCTTTCTCTTATGCTGGGTGCAACGATTATTTCGGTTCAGAATATCATATGGGGTATAGCCTGCATGATTTCAGCAATTTCTATGCCGAAGATACTCAGAGAATTTCTAGTTCCCACTGGCGGCGACGGTCATATCGGAAACACCGTATTCCAGACAGTTCATGTTGCTTCGCTTGCCAAGAGCGTGTTTACTAAGTAGGTGGTGGCACATGGACACTCTTAACACATTAAGCCTGTGTATGCAGGGGATCATTTCAGCCGGACTGATTATGAGAATCATCTTTTGTGCTATCAAGCTCATGCATGAGGAAGACGAAGCTGCCAGGTACAAAAAACGTATCAAAAATTCAGTGGTAATGCTGATAATTGCGCAGCTGATATTCCCGATAAAAGAAATTCTGACATCATATCTCGGAAACGGTTACTAAGGAGGCACACATGGACGAGGATAAGCTGTATATTCCGTATGGTCTTTCCATTGACCAGGAATATTTTCCGGGTTTCGGCGGCAGAGAGCTGCGACAGTTCTTTGTCGGAATACTCGGCTCAGGAATAATTGGAGCGCTGCTGCTTATTTTTACCGGGCAGCTTCTTGCACTGACAGTTGCGCTGATGATTGGCGCGGCTGGCACCATGATGGCTGTACGCAAGGATCCGTATACTCGGATATCTGTTGTTGGTCAGATATCTGATATAATACATTTCCACAAGTCCCAGAAGCAATACAAGTACATCTACACTGCGCCGTGGGATATCAAGTGACTGTTTTTTCGCTGGTGGCAATTTATCTTTTCGGAATATCCCGTCAGGATATACGCCGCCACGAAATATCGAACTTCGCCCCGGTAGTACTCATTCTTGCAAGCCCGTTCATAAGCACCACACCAACAGTGGAACGAATGGTAGGCTTGTTTGGACTTTTTCTGCCGCTAATGGCAGTCAACTTTCTCACCAATGGCTTTGGCATGGGAGATGTAAAGCTATGTGCGGCTTTCGGCTGGGTTCTCGGAGCGTTTACCGGATACTGTTCACTTGCCGTTGCACTCACCGCAGCTGTTGTAGTGGGAAAAATCACGAATAACAAATTGCTGCCGCTTGCTCCCTTTTTATCTGGAGCAGGAATGGCAGCAATTATTTTTAGGGAGGTTTTAATTTCATGTTAAAAAACCGCACGCTTATCGGAATTGTTCTGATCGTAGCAGCAATCGGACTTTGCTTCGGCATATCTCCGCTGTTCAATACGATTCTCGCAAGCAAAACAACTATCATCAGGTTGAAGCAGGATATTCCGCAGGGAGTTCAGATCACCGGCTCTATGCTCGAAGCTGTTGAAGTAGGCACTATGAACCTGCCGGCAGATATGCAGAATGACCCGAAAAAGATAATCGGCAAGTATTCCGTTACTGCTATGTTCGCCGGCGACAGCTTCAACGATAAGAAGCTCTCGGATACAATAGACACTTCGGACAGCCTGCTCCGTCAGCTGAAGCCGAACGAAACCGCAATGTCAGTAACCGTAAAATCACTTGCAAACGGTCTTTCCGGAAAGCTTCAGCAGGGCGACATCATTCAGATAGTTTCCGTTGACGAGGACGACAAGGCGCAGATTTATGAGGAACTCCAGTATGTTGAGGTCCTCGCTACCACGTCAGATAAAGGCTCTGATAACACTTACAAGGACGGCGAAGTTAATGCTGATACCGAAGATGAAGAGGATCAGTCACTCTATGCAACCGTTACCATTATTCTGCAGGACAGAGCGCAGGCTTTACGGCTCGCAGAATGCGAAAACACATCTCTCCACGCCATATTTGTATGCCGCGGCGATGATGAATACAAGCAGAAATGCTTAAAAGCACAGCTCGACCTGCTTGCTGGCGGCGCTGATGAAACAGCAGAAGCTACATCTGAAGCTGATACCGAGGAAGTTCAGCCGGATATGAATATTCCCGAAAATAAAAATCCGAATAATGCTCCGGCAGGAAGCGAGGAAGCAGTTCATGGCGCATAAGATTATTGCCGTATACGGAAACTCCGGAAGCTACAAGACAACCACGGCGCTTTCCCTTGCCAGGTATATGGCTGCTAAGGGAACCAACATTATTCTTGTCGGCGCTGACACTACCAAACCGCTTCTTCCTATTGCGGCTCCTCTTGAGAGCAAGTTCGCCGGTTCTCTGGGCAAGGCTCTTTCCTCTGTCGATTTCGATCGTGATATGATTCTCAAGAATATCTACATGGCAACAGACCATGTTGGAATACTGTCCTACAACATCCGCGAGAATGCCAATACTTATGCAGTTGTATCACAGGAACGCATTGATGATCTGTATATGCAGCTCAGACAGCAGTCTGACACAGACATCATCGTTGACTGCACGTCTGATATTTCACAGAGCAAACTGACGGCAAAGGCTGTAATTACCGCTGATGTGGTTATTGAACTGCTCACCTGCGACACTAACGGCCTGGTTTTCGACGGGTCGCAGGAGCCGATATTACAGTCAGAGCAGTATACATATCGTAAGTTCGTTCGAATGATGTCACTCAGCAGCGTTTTCAAGCAGGACGAAGCTGCCATGAAAAACGCAATGGGACGTATTTCCGGCACAATTCCTTACTGCCCGAAAGCAGCGGAATATCTCAATCAGGGTACGCTGCTGACCAAAGGCGTTGATGACCGCACATATAACACGACCATAAAATCGCTTGCGGAAATAATAATGAAGGAGGAATGATAATGGGATTTTCTTTCAAAAATCTTTTCAAAAAGGACGAACCCCAGGAAGACACCGAGCACGTTTCTCTAGAGAAAAGCGCCGAATCAGATTCTGCAAAGCCCGAAGCCAGGGCGAAGCACAAAAAGGGCGAAGTGGTAATCGCCGATTCCGGAAATGTCAAGGAAGTATCCCGAGTAATGCTGAAGTTCGATCAGCTCCTCCATGCAACACAGGAATATATGTCCAAAACATACGGACTTGAACTGTACTCGTCGGACAAGCGCGACACCATGAAGCAGCTTATCAAGCAGTATATGAAAGATAATAACTACTACATTGCTGGTGTTACGCTTGCGGACGCTGCTGACCAGCTCTACCGCGAAATGGCGGAATATTCATTTCTGACGCCGCTTCTCGCCCGAAAGGACATTGAGGAAATCAACATTAATGCCTGGGACGACATACAGATTATCCCCTCAAAGGGTAAGCCGTACAAGCTGGAAGAGCATTTCACATCACCGCAGCACGCTCTCGATGTAGTGCGCCGTATGCTTCATAATAACAAGCTGGTATTCGATGCTTCCCGACCGCTTGTTACCGGATTCCTTGATAAGAATATCCGTATTTCTGCCGTTCATTCGCTTGTTGTAGGCGAAGATGTCGGTGTTGCCGTGTCTATCCGTATCGTCAATCCCTGCAAGATAACCAAGAAACAGTTCATTGAGAGCGAAATGTGTACAGAGGAAATATACGACTTCCTTGTTATTTCGTTCGTACATGGTATTTCTCAGGTATATGCCGGCGCAACGGGTTCCGGAAAAACAACGTTCATGGCTGATATAATGAGCAACTTCCCGGACGACAGACGTCTTATCACCATTGAGAAATCTGTGCGTGAGTTTATGCTCAAGAAGTATGCTGATAACGGAAAGGCAATCAACAATGTCGTTCATTTTGTTACTTACGAAAGCGATGATCCGAGCCGCTGTGTAACCATGCGCGACCTGCTCACCAAGTGCCTGACAATGGATCCGGACAGTATATGCGTTGCCGAAATGAAGAACGAGGAAGCATGGGAAGCGCAGGAAGCAGCACGAACCGGACACACGGTACTCACGACAACTCACGCTTCTGGCGTAAAAGGCGTATATCCCCGTCTTGCAACGCTCTGTATGCAGCTTTATGGCGATACTCCGATGAATACTCTTCTGTCATTTGTTACGGAAGCATTCCCGATTGCAGTATTTCTCAAGAAGCTTGATGACGGCAGGCGTCATATCATGGAAGTAGCGGAATGCGTCGGTGTAAATGTGGAAGAGAGCAAAGCCATTACGCGTACACTCTGGAAATACAATGTAAAATCCGAAAAGAAAATAGACGGTAAGATCGTAATCGACGGCGAGTTTGTAAGAGTAAATCCCATATCAAAGGAGCTGCACGACAGAATGCTCGAAAATGGCGTTCCCGAGGATATGCTCAGAAAATATTCGGAGGAGGTGCGTTAATGGATAGAGTAATTTATCTTTTCGGCGCACTGCTTATGTCCGCCGGCATTGTTATCCTGCTCGGCATAACTCCCGAAATAATAACACAGGACATTATGTCGCTGATGTCACGGCAGCGCAGCTTAAAGTATCGTGTAGCAAAAGCCCAGGGCAAGGTAAAGCAGAACCGGCTTCAGACTGCCATCATGAATATCAAGAATGCGCTTATAGCCACACATTCTGAGAACAAGTTCTCTCTGCTGATTTCTGTTTCTCTTATTGGTATCTGCGCTGGATTTCTGCTGGCGGCTTTGCTTCAGAATCTGCTTCTTATACCCATATTTTCGGGTATATGCGTGATACTGCCGTATGCTTACGTCAATGTACTGCTGTCCAACTACAACCGGCGTATCTCCGAAGAACTGGAAACGGCGCTTTCAATCATCACGACCAACTATGTGTCCAATGATGATATCATCTACGCTGTGGAGCAGTCCATTGACTACATCAATCCGCCGGTTCAGCAGGCTTTCCGGAAGTTCCTCACCCAGACGAAACTCATCAATTCCAATGTGAAGCTGGCTATCGAGCAGCTCAAGGGAGAAATCAATAATGAAATATTCCATGAGTGGTGCGACAGCCTTATTGAGTGTCAGGATAACGTTACGCTGAAGAAAACTCTCCAGCCCATCACTACAAAGCTTTCGAACGTGCGCATTATCAATGCGGAACTTCGGAATATGCTGATGAGCCCACGCCGCGAACACGTTATGATGGTGTTTATCCTGCTGGCAAATTACCCGATTCTGTATTTTCTCAACTCAGACTGGTTCAAGGTGCTTACCGACACCTTTGTCGGACAGGTGGTCAATTCCATTGTCGCAATAGTCGTAATCGTAACGGTAATCCTGGCATACAAGTACACTCAGCCCATTCAGTACAAGAGGTGATGTGACATGAGTATATACAATATTGCACTCTACGCAGCAATCGCTGTGATAAGCCTTGTGTTTGCAGGCGGACTGTACTGCTTTGCACTTATTCTGTTAAAGGTGCCGGCAAAGCGTACAACTAATGCAATCAAGTCTATCGCTTCAAGAAATCGTCCCTCTGCAGCCGGCTTTAAAAATACATACAACGATATTGCGCTGTTTGTATCACGGTTTATTCACATGAACGAATTCAAGAAAAAGGAGCTTACCGACAGCCTGAAAATAGCAAACATCGCTATGTCACCTGAGCTGTTCACAGCAAGGGCGCTGGTGAAATCCGCCGGCATAATGCTGCTGTCCATTCCGTTCTTTTTCTTCCTGCCTATATTCGGGCTGCTGATTATCGCCCTGGGAATTCTTATATACTTTCAGGAAAAGCAGAAAGTCGATTCCTGCATAAAGGAAAAGCGCAGACAAATCGAGTTCGACCTGCCACGGCTTGTATACGCTATATCCCAGGAGATACAGATGACGCATGATGTAATCTCAATCCTGGAACGGCATAAGGACAATTTCTCGCCGTATCTCAATGAGGAAATCGAGATAACAATAGCGGATATGCGAACCGGCAACTACGAAGCCGCAATCACCAGATTTGAGGGGCGTATCGGCAGCACCAATCTGTCAGAAGTGTGCCGTGGATTCATTCAGATGATACGCGGCGACGACACCTCGGTTTACTGGGAAACACTCAGCGTTCGGTTTGAGGAATTACAGCGCCAGCACCTCCGCAGCATTGCGCTGAAGATACCGCCAAAAGTTCACCGGCTGTCGTTCTTCCTGATGATGTGCATGATGCTGCTCTATGTTGTAGTACTCGGCTGGGAGCTTATAAGCAACATGGGTATTCTGTTCGGATAAGGAGGCAAGAATGAAAAAACTTCTTAAACGGCTCAGATCCACTCGTGGCGAGGGATATATCGACATCTCTGTTGCAGTGCTGGTTGTGATGATATTGCTGGTGGCAGTCATTAAGATTGCACCGGTATTCATCACGAAAATGACGATCAACAACTATGCAAACGAGCTTTGCCGCGAAGCTGAAATAGCCGGTCGTGTCGGCACAGAAACAACTACACGGCTTGACCGCCTTAACGAATCCCATCCCGACCTCAATCCTACCATTACATGGTCAAAAACAGGCAACATTCAGATTGGAAACACGTTCACGGTGACAGTATCTACTACCTATGATTTCAGCTTTTTCGTTTTCAGTACAACACCGATAACGATCTCAGCTACCGCCGAGGGTACCAGCGAGGTGTTCTGGAAATGATAAAAATACTGAAAAAAAGAATACTCAGCAACAAAGGATTTTCTTATGTAATTCTCAGCGTACTGATGATCGTAATACTGCTCATGGGTGTTGCTATTTTTGAGATAATCAGAATAAACATTCAGGCAGCAGCTGTCCGGGACAAATTTGAGGATGCGATTATCTCGATGTGTGTTGAGAATTACTCTGAGATGTACCAACCGATTCGTGAGAGCCATGCTTCAAGCTATGCTTTCAACGGAACACGCTGGGAGGAAAGGCACAAAGCCAATGAGCAGTACATTCGAACATATCTGAATAAAGCTATGAGCGCCGGCGAAATCATGCAATGCGAGATTGTGTCCATAAGTTTTGATGTGGATTCGCCGAGTGTTGCTCCTGTCGACACAGATACCGCAAAGAAATATGCGATATCTGGTAGCATTACAATCAAGGTTCCGTATCGTTTTGCCTGGCAGGAGCTTGCCCCAATATCCCTTAAGCTGGACGTAAAGTCACAGTGGAGAGCCCTATTCTAAGAAAGGAGAGCTATATGCAGATAGCAATAGCAATTATCACCCTTGTACTGTGTGCAGGGGTGCTTTACTGGTTTAAGCGTAGCGAGAACCAAAAACGTACTCGCCGCACTGAAGAGGAGGAAGACGAGCGTGAACGTCTTGCCCAGAAAACTGCCCAGGAATTCGTGAATGCCAAAGACCTCGGTGAGCATTGCCTTTACACGATTGACGGTTACATATTCGCTTATATCAAGATCGAGGGGCTTTGCCTTGAGCTGTACAGCAGACAGGAGCAGAAGCGCTTGTGCCGTGAACTCTCTGCTTCTCTTTCGGCAATCAAACGTCCCTACAAAAGTGATGCGGTAAGCCGTCCGGTTGATATCTCCGCACCTCTGAACGAATATGAGGAGCTGTATAACGCCGCGACTGGCGGCAGAAAAAAGCTGCTTAAATTCGACATGGAGTCACTGGCTGAAATGGTTGCGACCGGCGAATCCCTGGAGCGACAGCATTATATCGCTATATGGGATACCATTCAGCGTTCTGATGAGCGTACTCTGACCCAGGCAGCACAGGACATAGCAAAAAAGTATTCCGACTGTGGGATAAAGGCAGAACTGCTCGACAGGAAAGGGATAGTCCAGCTCTGCAACCTGGTAAACAATCCTGCGTATGTCCACGTCGAAAATGCAAATATTGAGGACGTTATTTCTGTCCTCTCTGCTGGATAAGGAGTATAAACCATGAACAGCGAATTACACATAAAACCTGGCAAGGATCTTGCTCCTCAGATTTATGAATTTTACCGGAATAAAATATGTTTTGGTGATTATAAGCCTGGGGATAAACTGCCGTCATATAAGTCGCTTGCGGAAAAATATGCGGTATCCTATTCTCCCATCAAGACCGCATATCAGTCCCTTGAAAGAGAGGGATATATTCACCTTTCGACAAAAGGCAGCATTGTGATTGAACAGCCGAAAACGGTTAAGGAAAATATAGCTTCCAAACTTGATGAAATACTCCAGACAGCTCTGGATTTTGGCGCAGCAAAGGAAGATATTGTTGAAGCCATAGATTTTATCATGGAAAAATACTGCTGAGAAAGGTCATGGAATGAACAACAAAAAATCAGAAATACAGATATCAGTCAATACTGCGTTACAGGCAAGCATTACGCCGATCGGAATTGATTTCGAAATGAACCGGCTCCGGCTCGGCGAAAACTACTGCTGTATCTTCGCAATCACGGACTATCCCTCAGAGTGCGACTATGGCTGGCTTTCCAAGCTGACCAATATCCCCGGCACGATCGTTTCCATAAACAGCGAACCCATTGATAATGGTGAAGCTGTAAACGAAATCTCTAAGAAAATCCGTATGTATCGTGGACAGGCTGCCAGTACAAAGGATCCTCGCGAACGTCAGCGCTGCCAGAAAGCTGCTGACGACCAGGAAAAGATAATGGCTAAGATGGACCAGAACGGCGAAGTCATGGGGAAGTGGAATACTACGATAATGGTGCTTTCCCGTGACAAAGAGGATTATAACTCCAGATGCGACCGGGTGAAGAACGTTGCAAGTATACTCGGCTGTAAAATACGCGTTCTGTCCAATCTTCAGCGCGAGGGCTATCAGCAGATTTCCCCCACATATCCGCAGATAAAGCGCATACAGGAAACCTCCTCAAGGTACTTCCCGGTGAGTACGTTCGTAGGAGGTTTTCCTTTTTCCTCCGGCGGATTCAATGACGGTAAGGGATTTTACCTTGGGAAGAACAGCAGCGGCGGTCTGATTTTGCTGGACCTTTGGAAACGTGGTTCTTCAAGGACAAATAGCAACATCACAATCGTGGGAGGATCAGGTTCCGGTAAATCAACGGCGATAAAACACATCATCGCTTCTGAGTACGCCCGCGGCACAAAGATAATCGTCATTGACCCGGAAAGCGAGTACAAGGATATGTGCTATAATCCGCTGTTCGAAGGCAATTGGATCGACGTTGCCGGCGGCAAAGGTGGACTTATCAATCCGCTTCAGATACGTCCGGTACCTCCGGATACAGATGATGAAAACGCAGAGCCGCAGGAGAACGATAGCATTGGCGACCTTGCTATACACCTTAAAACGCTCCAGACGTTCTTCCGGCTTTACATTCCCTCAATGGACGATCGGCTGAGAGCACTGCTTGATCAGGCGCTTGTAGAGCTGTACCACAAGTTTGGTATAAGCTGGGATACAGACGTGTCCGGTTATTCAGCCAATCAGTTCCCGACACTGACAGACCTTTATAATCTTATTGCCGAAAAAGCAAAACTCAAAGACAACAATACCGTTTATTATGAAGATTTGAAAACATATCTCGAGGGAGCAGCCAACGGCGCGGATCATCGGCTGTGGAACGGCTATACGACCATTAATCCCACCAGCGGATTTATCGTGCTTGATACAAAGTCACTTATCCAGATGTCCGGCACAGTTCTTGCGGCGCAGTATTTCAATGTGCTGTCATGGTGCTGGGAGCAGATTACCCATGACCGCAAGGAACGAATTATGCTGGTGGCTGACGAGTGCTGGACGATGATCGATCCGCGTTGCCCGCAGTCGCTGGAGTTTCTCAAAAATGCCGAGAAACGCGCCCGTAAGTATGAAGGAAGCATTATCGTGGGTACCCAGTCCACCAACGACTTCCTTGACCCGGAAGTTAAGTTCTATGGGCAGTCCGTCCTCGACTTGCCTACATTCAAGCTGCTGTTTTCAATGGACGGTAAGTCGCTAAAGGAAACAACCGAGCTGTTCGACCTGAATGACGCACAGAGCGAGTACATTTCTTCCGGTCAGCGCGGCACGGCACTGATGAAAGTGGGCAATCAGGCTGTTATCGTCCGTTTTGAGCTAAGCGAGGAACGCCTTGAAATGTTCGGCAGAGGTGGAGGACGTTGAAGACTGCTCTTATCTTTTGGAGGTTACAATGGCAGTAAATCCGAAAATAATAATGATGGTCGCGCAGGCGGCAAAAAGCCATAAAGTCCGTGAAGTTGTTCTTCATGTCGTGTTCTATTCACTTGGCATAATTCTGTTTATTTTCACTGCTTTTATAGCATTGATAAGCGGACTTCTGGCAATCGTACAGAATAACAATCTGAGGAACCACTGGAATTACTATCGCACAAGCATTTCTGAGTTGTTTAACGGAATAGAATCCGATATCAACACAAACGTGAAAGATGAAGTATACGACTTCATGCCGGAATTCTCCGTGAACCTTTCCAAAGCCACGATAGCCAACAACTTTGATGGCAGCTCTCTCATTCTGTACGACGATGATGAGATATCTCGTGCCGAAGATATTATGCTCAATTACGCAGGACAGCTCCGTGCCATAAAGACCCAGGATGAATTTGACTCCTTTATCTCTGATTTCGACACAGACCTTTCTTTTTCGGATATCAGCAGCATTCGTTTTACTGATGATACTGGAATAGATAATCTGTCTGAGTACGGCGAAGAGCTGAAAGTGTTTTTATATCATCGTGCCATGGAACAGATGAGTAAATATAACTACACATTTGAGAATGTTGTATTGGATGACGGCAAGAGGGCGGACCGCCAAACGCTTGTTGTTACAGCGGCAGACGGAAGCACCCAGACAGTGGAATACACCTGCATAGGTGGCGGTGAAGTTTATCTACCGGAATTCCTGGCAATGTACAATGTTCGTCAGGGGCGTGAATACCTTATCAAAACCACGCAAAATCAAGCGCCGGACCTTAATTCACAAATGGAACAGGCTCTTGGAGATATCCCCGAAACTGCCGAAGACGCTCAGGAATACATCAACAATTCATGGGGTAGTATGATTGACGGCAGAGGGGCAATAAACTTAAACCTGTTTCAGATGTCTAACCTCAAGTCGATAATCGAAAATGCCAATATGAGTGGTGCCGCCAAGATTGAAACGGAACGAACAGCTGATAAGCTGTCTATCACTCTTGAAACTGTTGGTGCAGACGTTTGGAGGGATATTTTCGGCATTGAAGAGGAGTTCGAACAGTATGTCGAGCAGTCCCAAATGGCTATAGAAATGGCTCTGTCTGAAGCAGAAATACCGCAGGAAGAGTGGACTATATCCCTGGACAACATGGTTCAGCTCGCGCTGTTCGTATATTTCGAAGGCTTCTTCGAACTTCCGGTCAGCAGCTCAGACCTTGCACCGGGCGGTAATGGTATTCTGTCGCAATGCGGTGATGTGTCAGAGCTGCACCAGTACACCTACGGCACGAAGGATATGGGAGTTCCTGAAAGAGGCATTACGCTTGAGTTGACAGGCAAGACAGCGATCCATGCAGATTTGTTAAACTGCGGAAGCTGTATACAGGATGCATTTATATATGATGTGTGGAACATGGACGAGCAGGATATCGCTAATGATACCAATTCCAAAGTCTTTAACAAGAGTGCAGTCACTATCGCATACATAATTGATACCGACCAGTTTGAAGATGATTACGGTTTTCCTTTCCCGACAATAAACGGGTTACGCCACGGAAGCACGATTACTCTTTTTCTGGAATTTACCTGCCTGAGCGAGGTGAAATTTGAAGACCTTGATATTGGCAGTTCCGTTGACCTTGAGAATTTGACTGTCGGTTACTCGCATGATGGGTATTACAGCGACACTTACGACAAGGGACTTTGGCGTCACCATCTTAACCGTGATGAATGCATTCCGCACGTCGGAATAAAGACCTATTTCATGTCTGGCGAAGCTGCTGCCCCTGATCCGCCGCAAGGGACGCATTACTATGGCGGACCAAGTGCAAAGGATATTGGCGTAGTTGCCAATCCCCGACTTTGGTTCAAGGCATTCCGCACCGGTATGAGCGATGAACTGTTTGAAACTATCAAGGCTGTTGAACCGAAATAGCAATATGATAAGAGAAAGGAACTTCTACCATGACTAATCCGTTACTTATTTCCCGAAAAGAAAATTCCGGCATTCTGAGAAAGATATGTTCGGAAATAGGGGCAACTCCCCGCGAAATTTCGGGTGATGAATGGTCGCTTGCACTATTCATCAAGACAGATCTCAAAAACTATATGTACCAGTCGCACTACGTCCTCGATGTTTCCGCATTCCTGGAAAAGGGCGATGATCTCATAGCGCTGTGCGAAGGTATCGCCCTCCAGAAGGATCCCAGCAGCATAATTATTTATGCGGATCACTACTTTCCCGGAGATGATTTTCTGGATAAGCTGGTGCATAAGGGAATCCACAATATCGTAGCCAACTATCCCGATGTGGATGAAAAGACTAACATTACGAAGATGATGGAAGATCTCAAAGAATGCCTTACAGCCGGCTTATCCAGGCAGAAATGGCGGAAGTACGACAAGTCTTTTGACGCATTCGCCGAAGCACGCGAAGCTGCTCTTATTGCTGAAAAAGAAAGAGAAAAGCCGCGCTATTCTCAGGCAAGCCTGCATATTGCAGTTGTCGGAGCGCAAAGCAGGATAGGTACAACATCCTTTGCCATGCGGATGGCTGAGTATTTTCGCAGCCGTGACGGTGAGAGCGTAGTAGTGTGCGCGAGCAAGCGCGGAACCGATCAGCTTGAAATGATGGAAGCCTGCTATGAAGAAGCAAAGGCGCAGGACGGTATTTATACAATCAACGGCATAGATATTTGCAGTTCTGATACTGATACCACCAAAGTCTACAATGCGGAAATATATGATTTTGGAAGCAAGAAGCCTATGGACTTTTCCGGTTTCGACAAGATATATGTCGTAGGCGGCACTTCGTGGAACGAGCTGCCGATGATATATGATATCCAGAATGACCTCAACATGGTAAACTACACCGTTGCCGTCAACTTTTCCGATGAAACATCTGTTGAGAAGAACCGTGAGCTGCTTTCCGTCAACCTCAATGATGTAATTTGCCTGCCTTATGCGCCGGATCCGTTCTCACTGACCGCCGGATATGAGGAGATTTTCGACAAGGATTTTGTCGAGTGGGCAGACAGTCCTGCTGAAGAAGCTGATTTATCAGCCGAAAAATAAAGATATGGAGCAAACAAGACATGAAACAGAACAGACAGTTTGTCCGGGTTAATTCGGACTTTATAAACAAGGACCTGTCAGCCGGCGCTGTAAAGGTTCTGTTTCTGCTTGCTTCGATAGCCCAGGCTGGCGGCAGTGATACTGCTGTCATATCCAATGCAAGAATCGCTGAGCGCACCAAGCTCACGAATATAACCAGAATAATCAATGAACTGTACGCCATAGGTGCAGTAACTGAGCGCATTCAGCGCTTCAAGAGCAATCGCCAGAAGTGCAACGCTTACGTCCTTTCGGAAGCAGTTTCAGCGCCGAAAAACTATGTTCTTGTTCCGGTATCCGCGGTGGAGCTTCCTAAAAGCTGTCTTCGGCTGTTTATGCTGTATTGCATACACGCTAGTGCCGTGGGACGCTGCCTGCTGTCCCTTTCAATGATACAGGAGCTGTCCGGAATGGCGCGCGGAACGATCATTTCATGCAACAAGGAACTTACGGAGCAAGGCTACATAGCCAAGCAGCAGTACGTTCGCAGAGAGGGAGATTTCGGATACAATCGAGTTTACATCTCTCATCTTCTCCGGCGCAGGAGCGAAACCAAACGTGCGGAAACATTCCGTGTTATCGTCAATTCCGGTGTTCTCGGCTTTGAGAGTAAGTGCGCTGCTGAGCGCTCACTGTCACAGGAGCCAACCACGGAATTTGCAAAGATAATGCGATATCTGTTCCGGAATACCAGAGTTGCACATTTTATCAGGACTATTCTCCGCAGCACGAAAAATGCTGCGGTTTTTCTTTGCCAGAAATGGGGTAGTCGAAAAAAGAATACCCGATTTATAAATCTAAAACCTGTTTTAATTATTTAAAAACACTTACCGAAAAAAGAATTATTATACTTTCGGTAATTTGAAAGGAGCTGCTTATGTTAAGCATAGAAACGATCTCTCAGCGGCTTGCGGACGCCAAAGGCAAGCGTGAGCGCCTTATATCCACCCTTAACCGGCATATTTCCGCCCTGGAGAAAAAAGAACGCGAATTTGAGAAAACCTACAAGCTGAAGCCGGAGCTTTGCAGCGAGGAATCTCTTAGAGGAAATGACAAGGCGTTCTGGGATTACTATTCAATCAAATCGAAAAATAGCGATATTCTGTCCGTGAACAAACGTATCCAGGAAGCAGAAGAACGAATTCAGGCGCTCCAGGCTGAACTTCGCTCTGCCGAAGCACAGCAGGCGTTTATGGAAAATCAGATTCCTGATGTTATAAAAGACTTCTTCGTGCGCTGGAAAGAAGACAGTATTTCTTTTTTCAGCAATCGTTATGAGCAGTATCAGGATTTCGTTAAGGAACTCCGAACAAAAGAGCTTACAGCCCGGAAAGAAGCGGTCAGGACGGTTCCTGCATATTCTCAATACGCAGAACGTGTGGACAGAATGAGCGATTACGATTTGCACAACGTGTTCCCCAGAAAGCCAATGGAAGATTTTCTGAAATCGCTGAATCTTGATTACCGCAGCATCAGCGAAGCTAAGAGCAGCTTCGCCGGTCCGATCGTTTCTGCTATGTGCAAGTACAATGACCCGGAACAGAGGAGAGTATTCCTTGAGCGAACCATTGATCATGAAATGAGAAGCAAAATGCTTGACCTGGCTCAGCGAATAGGGGAAAAGTCGGCAGGATAACCGACGCTGCTGGTCTGCACGTTCAGAACGGCGAAATTGCCGGCGTGATTTATGGAGAGAACGGCAGTGCGACTATTCAGACGATCGGCGCCGGCGGGTATAATATTCAGCGCTTTCATTTCCGGACGCTTGTCCATGAGCTGGAGCAGTACCAAGCTCAGGAGCAGGACGATCAGTCTGAGCAGGAAGAAGACGGCGATGAGATGGAAATTTGAATAAAAATGCAGGTGCTTCATGATGAAGCACCTGCAAGTTTGACAATGATCTCTTTGCTATTAATTTAAATTGATGTGGTGTCGTATTATTGGTACTATAATGGTTATAATAAGAATCTTCTATGAATACAATGGAGTTAAACCACAGCAATACCAATAAATAATATAGAGGGATAGTAACATGATAGCCAAAAACATGATGAGCATAATGAAAGAAAACCACAGAAATAGCGTTTGGTATGGAGATATATATTTAATTGAGAAATGTGCAATCATGTCTGGAGTAATAAAAAAACATCCCCAAGATACCATTCAATGTATATTGAATGCATTAGATAAATCCCCTTTATTTATTAAAGGGTATATAGTTGCTGACGTCAGCGGAAAAAAAAGAAGATACAGATGTTTTACTATTCGTGATCGGAAGTAGTTTCACTATCCAATTGTGATAACATATCAACAAGTGGCTGAGAAGTTTTGTTGGCTTCAATATACTCATTATATGCTCTCAATGCATTTTCAATGAGTTGTTGATAAGTAACGATGCGTGCATGATAAGGCTCCAATGATTTGGCTAAGAGTTGTTGATCATCAAAATTTGTGTTATTATCAATTGGTCTCCCAATTATAAAGAGAATTTCAAACGAAAAGCTTGATCCACAAGTTTGATTCAATGCTTTTGACAGTGCATCATGATATTTAACTATTTGATTAAATGCCTCTGATCTTTTTACAACCCTATCAGCCTTTTTCAATTCAATTACAATGTGCTTTCCAGCCGCCTGTCTATACCCCAAGTCAAGTCTACCTTTTTTTTCCTCATCGGTAAGAGAATCCACTTGCACATTCAAAGCATTTAAAACTGTTTTTTCCATATATTCGGTATGATCAGCCCGTTCCCATGAAGGATCTAGTAGCCATAGATGATTGAATAAATATTGTTGTATTACTTTTTCGAGAGATTGATCGTCTTGGGTTATCTCTCGAAATTTGTTAATTATTTGAATTCTTTCTTTAATAATTTGATAATACAAAGTTGCTTCAATATCATCCATACCTATACAAATATCTTTAAACACCTCAAAATTTGATGGATCAATCTTATCAATAGCACTGAGATGTTGCGAATATCTAAGTTTTTCGAAAGCAAGTATGCTGTATTTTAAGATTTCACGCTTCTTATTATCATCGGCAATAATTTGATTGATCTTACCAAACATTTTTTTGGCATAATCCTTGTCATCGCCTTTTAACTGTTCAAGCCATGTATCAATTACTGGCAACAATTCTCTGGCTTTGTTCTCTCCAAAATTATTACGGAGTTCTGTCCACTTACTCTGAATATATTTTAACTCAGTGTAAATAAAATTTCTAAGAGCAATAAATCTCTCGTCATCATGTCTATATTCCTGCCGATTACTTGTTGCCATATCTTCAAAATTGTCATCATCAAAAAAATCAGCATTTATCTCTCCAATTAAGTATTTTGAATATAAACCACCTTCAGAATACTCGGAAAGAATATCTTCCTGACCTAATTTTCCCCTAACCAATATTACTATTTTATTTAAATTATCATTTCCGTCTTTCAAGTCACCTGACGCATCAACTGAGCCTATCCAGCCTGAAATGGTATATTGTTTATTATTTATGGTAATAACATTATCGCGGCATTCATTATATGATAGATTACTACAAAATCCAGAATATTTTTCACTTTCCTTTCCATAATACCAAATATATCTCAATTTGCGAAAATAATCTCTATCGGTTATTGTTACTTCATTATTATTTACAAAAACCCTAAAATTATTTTCTACACCAATGATTCCAAAACGCCTTGCGACACGCTTTTTAATATATTCTACTGTCAAAGAAGATGTATTTTTCTTAAGCTTTTTTAAAACAATTTTGGTTCCCGAATGGGCTAAGCAACTATCATCTATTTCAAGAACTTCCGGATAATATGCTGTAGACTGATTAAAATCCCCCTCACCTTTTATTGATGACTCAATTTTTTCACTATCCATTCGTAATGCGTTAAATTCAGAATTTTTGTCATCTAACATTTTTCGGGAATAAACATCAATTTCTTGAGATATAGAAAACATAGAAAGTTTTCCGATACCTTTTCTGCCCATATATGGGCGATTGTAGACTGGGGAGACAAGTGAATTCTCTCTTTTCCTATGACCAACATACAGAAACTTTTTGTTTATGTCATCAGCACTCATTCCGCACCCATTATCTTCAATCGTTATTTTATCATTGTCGACATTAATTTTAACCTCTGTAGCATCAGCATCCCAAGAATTTGCAACAATTTCTGATAAAACAGCTGGAATATTGCTATATAAGTTTATTCCAAGATGATTAAGAACATTTAAGCTAAGTGACATAGTAAATTTATGATTCATAATTAATTCCTCCCTAAACGACCAAACCATGTTCGGTTAAATGACGACTTATAGAAATACCTATAACTTCTCCCAAGCGCACTGGAACTGCATTTCCGATTTGTCTTGCAATATCGTTAAACGAATAATTGCATTCCGGATTAATAAAAGCATAGTCCCGTGGAAAGGTTTGTAACAATGCACCCTCTCTCAATGATAAAGCTCGATCCTGTTCAGGATGTCCATATCTACCAGTTCCATAATTATAAAATTGTGTTGTAATGGTAGGACCGATCTGTCCCCAGGTCATTCGTCCATATACTGAACTATATGATTGACCAGAATCTTTTTTGTGGCAGTTACATCTCAAGTTTATTGGCCAATCTCTCCATGTTCCTCCTGGACGAGAATGTCGTATTCTTTGTAAATTCAAATCTGAAAGTCCAGCTGCTCTATGTAATGGGTCATTCTTATCTGTTTCTCCAGCTGCTATTGGAGGAAGATTCCCAATAAAATCACGGACATGAATATCCTTTCTATTATGGGTCGGCTCTATTAAAGAAATTGGTCCGAGAATTGAAGCAACAAGGACAAACCTTCTACGGGTTTGCGGAATTCCATAATCAGGGCAATAAATTATATGATAATCTTTTTCATATCCGTTTTCATCAAGTATATTAAGAAATTCTCTAAAAATACTTGTGTTTTCAATTTGTGGAACATTTTCCATTGATAATACTTGTGGATGAACTTCCCGAATGATCCTACCATATTCTAAGAGCAAATCGTACTTCTCGTCTAGTGTATTAGCTTCTCCATATTTTGAACGCAATTGCGAGAAAGGCTGACAAGGAGCACACCCTACTAATATTTTTGTTGCGTCGTCAGAGTACAAATTATTTATTTGATTGCCGTCAATATCACGAATATTTCTAATATTATATGAAACGTGGTTGCTATGTTCGTAAGTGTACTGGCATGTAGGGTCAATATCAAAACCTGCAATTACATTTAACCCAGAATTAATTAAACCTCTAGTGAGCCCACCAATTCCACAAAACAAATCAACAATTTGTACTGGCATTTTTTTCCTGCCTTTCACCAATAATAAAAAGGTTTAAAAAATCTTATTTTCTATATATTATAACATATTTATATTGCCAATGCAACCACATTTTTTTATTTTGAAAAAATATAATACACAGGTGCCTCATGGTGAGGCACCTGTGTGCTCCGTAATGTATATATTGCACAAAACGCACAACAAAAAATTGTTATTAATTGTTCCGCCATTGACAAGCGGAGAATAATATAGTATAATAAATAAGGTGATTTAGTAAACACCAACAGGCTTCCATGAATTCCATTTTTCACGCAAGCCTTGAACAATGTTCAATTAACACCCGCAATCCGTGTGTGTGTGTAGACACACACGGACGACCGAGAGGATACGCCAATATCCAAACGGCTTTTACAGGTGCCATCTCTGCGCTTGATTTAGCGGTCATAGCGCTTAGATACATTTTCTTTGTGAGAGCGTTTGGATAACTATATCCAGGCGCTTTCTATTTTTTCTGCTTATCTCCGCTTCACAGCGGTCATAATACAAATTGAATGCCACCATGCAATAGCAAATGTTATCTTGTCCTTAGGACTTCGCCATGAAGATCGACACCGTTTCCATTCACGAAGCACGATCTAAGCGAGTACCCAGCTGTGAAGCAGGTAAACAGAGGGATCACATCAACGTCAGTGTTTTCTTTCTTCAAAGGAAAACCCTCAGCTTGATAACGATAGCTGATGTCCAAACTGATGGAAAGATAAGATGAACGAGCAGGTAACTCCTGACTGCGTTCTGCGAATGTGCGTAGAGGTGGAAGCACTCAAAGCAATATTCTCGTTGCTGCGGCACTGAAAGTTCCTACACCGAAGTGCTGCGGCAGCGTTAATATACAATCCCATATATAGCAAAGAGATTACACTACCCTTGCGAGCCGTGCAATCTGTTTGCTATACGGTTTTGTGCTGGCGGAGAAAGAGGGATTTGAACCCTCGCGCCGGTTTCCCGACCTACTCCCTTAGCAGGGGAGCCCCTTCACCACTTGGGTATTTCTCCAAATGCTGAAAACCAACTATAACGAAGTGCATACAATAAGAAGTGCTATCGCATTCCTGAACACATCGTGTATATATTATATCACAGAATTTACAGTTTGTCAAGGACTTTTTCAAAAAATATTCAATATGGATTAATGAACAAAAAGCGACCCGGGAATTCGGGGAAGTCCACAAAAAAAAGAGGGAAACGGCTGAAAATGCTAAGTTTTTGCCGGAAGCTGCCGATATAATAATATACGGCGGTTATAACCATAACGCAGGCAGGGAGGGCTGTTTTATGATGGATCAGAAAATGGTCGAGGGGATACTCTGGAATGATTATTACAAGGTCGCGTGGGTGAACATCGTCACAGGAGATTACGACTTTGTGAAGATCCTTGAGACCGAAGAGGAGAAACCCTGTCTTGAAGCCAGAACGATCTACGAATATTCCGAGCTGATAGTATCTACCGGTCTGGTTCCCGACGATGATGTGGAGCAGTACCAGCGCTGCACGAACCGCAGCTTTATCATGAAGGAAGTCATGGAGAAGCGCAGCAGGGTCACGGTGAATTTCCGGCGTATCATCGGCAGCGCCGTGAGGTGGGTCAGGCTTGAGGTAGTCATACCCGACGATTTCTCAGAGGCACACCCCTGGGTGGTCTACACCTGGAAGGAGTCCGACGCAGGCATATGCAGCGTGGAGGACGCAATGCAGATGCTGTCCCAGTGCTTCCACAAAATACTCAGAGTGGATCTTGCCAGCGACAGCTTCAGCGTTATCAAGGCGTACCCGAAGGCGCTGCTGCCGGAAAACGGCTACTCGGACAGTTTCAGCGAGTGGTACGGTAACAATATTTCAATGGGCGACGTTTTCGAGCAGGACGTGAACGAATTTCTGAAATTCGTCAGCGCCGACAGGATACGCAGACGTTTCCGCGACGACAGGAGCTGTCAGCGTCTGAGATACCGCCGCCGCTACGACGGGCAGTACCGCTGGGTGTACATGGAGCTGCTTCCGAGCGTTGAGTACACCGACGACTATCCGGTGATAATGGTGTACGTCAGGGATATTCACGACGACTATGCATCGGAGCTTACCCGCCAGAAGGCGCTGGAGTATTTCTGCAACTACGACACGCTGACCGGACTGCACAGTCGGTTCTGCTATAACAATTTCTGCCGGGATTTTGAGGAGCACGGCGGTGTTCTGGCGGCAATCTTCGCCGATGTGAACGGTCTGAAATTCACGAACGACACACAGGGTCACGAGTTCGGAGACCAGCTCATAACAGGCTTTGCGGAGCGCCTCGGGGCGCAGTTCGGGGTGAATTCCTGCTTCCGTATCAGCGGCGATGAGTTTGTGGTGCTTATCGAGAATATTTCCCGGGAGGAGTTTCTTACCCAGGCGGAGAGGTTCCATGATTCGCTCCAGGTGATGAACGTGCCGCAGGCGTCGGTGGGCTGGGCGTGGGAAGACCACGTTTCCTCGGTGGACGAGCTTGTCAGGGTCGCGGAGGCTCGCATGTACGATGATAAGCACGAGTTTTATAAGAGCCACCCGGAGATGAAACGGTGAGGTCCTAAATCGGGGATTTCGGGATCGATTTTTTGGGGGATTTTAATGACGGGCAGGTGTAGGGCTTGCCCGTTTTATTGCGGTAAACTATAATTTAGCGGCGAATGTTCCGCTTACTGCAATCCCTAATCGGGAGTCAAGGGGGACGCGTCCCCCTTGCAGGTCAAGGGCGGAGCCCTTGTCGCCGTCAGGCGAAACCTCCGCACGGAGTGCGGCACTCTGCGCGCCGGCGCGCAGTAACTTCGCGCGGAAGCGCGGCTAAAAGCAAAGAAGCGCTAAAGGGGTGTGGGTCGGGGAGACAAACGAAGTTTGTCTGAGAAACGTAAGAGTTTTCCCCCACAAGCAACACCTTGTCTTTGTTGAGCCTTTCCTCCGAAACAGTCCGGTGGACTGTTTCGGAAGCACACTACACCGCTAAATTATAGTTTATCGACAAACCAAAAGGAAGCAGCACGCGCTGCTTCCTTTATTCGTTCTATTGTTCTATACATTTGTCATTCCGCTATAGGTGTTCAGAATATCATCCGCGATCTCCCGCTGCGTTCTCCGCGTATCCATCGCGAGCTTCTGAATATGCCTGTGCGCCTGGTTCTCCGTGAGGTTCAAGTACTGTATCAGGCAGCATTTCGCGCGGTCGATTATCTTCGTGTCCTCAAGCTGCTTCGAGAGCTTGGAGCGCTCCTGCTCCAGCCGCTGCATGTTCTCCTTCGCCATCTGAGCCATTCGGATAGTCTGCACCAGCGCCTGCTTCGTGAACGGCCTCGGGAGCACATACGCGCCTGTGAACTTGATACGGTTCTGCACCTCGTCGGCGATCTCCGTCTTTGCCAGCACTATGATAACCGCGCTAGTGCGGTCGTGGATCTCAGCGACGTAGTTCAGACCGAACTCGCTGCGAAGCGGTGTGGATACTATCACCACATCATAGCCGGAAAGATCCTCCGCTGCCGCTTCCTCATCATCAAAGCAGCAGGTGATTTCTGCGCCGGCGTCCTCCAGCGCAGCCGATATCGTGCCGCAGATCATCTCGGTTTTGGCGTTGATAAATACCCTGGACATCAAGGATCCCCCTTCCCGCGGCGTTCCCGCCGATCAAAGATTGTTGACGTAAAGCTGCTTGTAAGGGCTTGCGGAATTCGGAGTGAGCTTGAAGAAATTGGAGCTGAGCAGCGTGTCAGTATCATTGCCGAAGTGCTTCGTGAAGCGCTCTACGTAGTGTCTGATGGACTCCTTCTCCTCTGCGGTGGCTACTGTGCAGCACACCTGAACGGGGAGTCCCTTCGGCATAACGTCGCTGCGAATAAACATCTCGCCGCCGTGCATTCCGGTGCCGCAGAAGTGACCTACCGGGCAGCCCTCAACGCCGATACCGAGCACGATGATGATACCTCCCGCCTGGTACTCGCCGAGGAAGTCGCCGACCTTGCCGCCGATAACGATGGTCGGGAACATGTCCTGATAGCTCTTCATGTGGATACCGACGCGGTACCCGGCGTTGCCCTGGACATATATCTCGCCGGAGCGCATCGCGTAGCCGGTGGTGTCGCCGCTGTTGCCGTGAATGATTATCGCGCCGTCGTTCATTGTGTCGCCGGTGGCGTCCTGAGCATTTCCGTGTACGCTTATCTTAGCACCGTTCAGGTACGCTCCGAGGGCGTTTCCGGGGGTTCCCTTTATGAGTATCTCCTTGCCGGAAAGACCCGCGCCGATGTATCTCTGCCCGAGAACGTTCTCAAGCGTGAATTTCTGCTCGTCAGAGTCCCTGATCATTTTATTCAGCTCTGCATACGGCATATTCTTTGCGTCAATGATCATCTCTTTATTCCTCCCAGCTTATCTTCCCTGCGCGCCTTGCTGAACATCATCATCTGCGGTCTCTCTTTAAGCATATCCATGTCAACGTCGGAGAGGTCTATGCGCTCCTTTATCATGGAGGTGTATATTCCCGCGCGCTTTACGTCGCCCATCAGTATGAATCCCCTGAGCAGTCCGTCTTTGAATACCAGCTTTTTATAATTATTGCCGTTTTCCTCGACATATTCCTCGCCGTCGTAGCTTCCGGCGGTGATGATGTGCAGCCCGAAGAATCCTATCGCGTTCATCGGTATCGCGTTCTCGTACTTTGTCTCGGCGCCCGCCATGTTCCTTCCGGCTACCTCGCCCTGCATGTACGCATTCGGCAGCAGCGCGAGTATCCTGTCGGTGTCGGAGGAAGCGTCGTGGCTGACTGTGCAGTCGCCTGCGGCGTAAACGTCATCGATGGTGGTTTTCTGGGTGAGGTCGCAGATTATGCCGCGCTCCACCTTGCCGCCCGCTTCGGAGACAAGCTCGGTGTTCGGGCGTACGCCCACCGCGATTATAACCATGTCGAAATCAACTGCGGCGCCGTTCTTCAGCTTTGCGGAGTGCTCGCTGAACTCGTCAACGGAGGTCCCGAGAATGAACTTTGTTCCCTTGCTCTCGATGTGCTTCTTCATGATGGAGCCTGCACGGACGTCCAGAATAGACGGCAGGATACGGTCAGCCATATCGACTACAGTGATGTCCGCCTTGTACTCATTGAGCGCCTCGGCAGCCTTCAGACCGATAAGTCCCGCGCCGATTATCAGCACCTTCATTCCGGGCTTGACCTCAGCTTTGATGGCCTTTACGCTGTCGTAGCTCATGAAAGTGTGGCAGGAGGCTATCTTCTCCATTCCGTTCATCGGGGGAACGAACGGCTTCGAGCCTGTAGCCACCATCAGCTTGTCGTAGGGGACCGTGCTTCCGTCTGCAAGAACGACATTCTTCGCAGCCGGGTCTATCTTAGTCACGCGGGTATCGAACCTGGTCTCAACGCCGTTCTTCTCGTAGAAGTCCGCGCTGCGGTAGTATATGTTCTTGTCTGTGACTTTCCCCATCAGCCAGTAGGAGATGAGCGGGCGGGAATAGGTGTGGTACTTTTCGTCGGAGATAACGGTTATCTTTCCGGTCTTGTCTATCTGACGGATACCCTCGATCGTTCCGACTGCCGCAGCAGAGTTGCCGATAATTACGTAGTTCATATCCGTCACCTCACCTTTCCTCGAAAACTATAGCGTTGTTCGGGCAAGCCTTTACGCATGCCGGCTCGCCGTGGCTGTTGCGCGTGCAGAGGTCGCACTTGCGGATCTTGTGTCCCGCCTCGTCGATAACGATAGCGCCGTAAGGACATGAGAGAACGCAGGTGTAGCAGCCTACGCACTTCTCCTCGTCGCAGACGATAACGCCGTCCTGCACTGAGAGCGCGCCCGCGATGCAGCCCTTTACGCAGGGGTGAGCGTCGCAGTGGCGGCACTGGACCGCGAAGTTTATATTGTCGCCTTCTTCTATCTGGATCCTCGCGACGGGCTTCTTCCCGCCTGCGAACGCCTTAATCATATCGGGAGCACCGCTGTTCGCCGCCGCACAGGTGAATTCACACAGATGGCAGCCAAGACACCAGTCCTCGTTCACATAAACCTTTTTCATTGTTATGACCATTCCTTTCGAGCAGTGTCAGGGTTTATTCACCTGCGTGCATGATTCCGAGTATATCAAGTTCCTTCTGGTTGAGTCCTATGCCGCGGAGCATGAGTCTGTTGCCGCGGAGGGACTCAAGCGAGTTGATACCCATACCGCCCATCATTTCCTTGATCTCGTGATCCCACGCGTGTACGAGGTTCACCAGGCGCTTGTACGCGATATCCGGATTGAGGCGCTTAACGAGGTCTGCGCGCTGAGTTGCGATGCCCCAGTTGCACTTGCCGGTGTTGCAGCTCCTGCAAAGGTGGCAGCCCATCGACAGCAGAGCCGCCGTTGCGATATAAACCGCGTCAGCGCCGAGCGCTACAGCCTTTACGACGTCCGCGCTGCTTCTGATCGAACCGCCGACAACGATGGAAACATTGTTTCTGATACCTTCGTCGCGGAGCCTCTGGTCAACGCTTGCGAGCGCAAGCTCTATCGGAATGCCCACGTTATCGCGGATACGTGTCGGAGCCGCGCCGGTGCCGCCTCTGTAGCCGTCGATGGCGATGATGTCAGCGCCGCTTCTCGCGATACCGGAAGCGATAGCCGCAACGTTATGTACCGCCGCTATCTTTACGATGACCGGCTTCTTCCAGTCGGTGGCTTCCTTCAGCGAGAGAACAAGCTGGCGGAGATCCTCGATGGAATAGATATCGTGGTGCGGAGCGGGGGAAATAGCGTCCGTGCCCTTGGGTATCATACGGGTCCTGGATATTTCTTCGTTTATCTTCATACCCGGGAGGTGTCCGCCGATACCCGGCTTAGCGCCCTGACCCATCTTTATCTCGATAGCGGCGCCGGTGTCGAGGTACTCCTTGAACACGCCGAAACGTCCGGAAGCTACCTGGCATATCGTGTTGGGGCCGTACTTGTAGAAATCCTTGTGCAGACCGCCCTCGCCGGTGTTGTAGTAGGTTCCCAGCTCCTGAGCCGCTCTCGCAAGGGACTCATGCGCGTTCTTCGAAATGGAGCCGAAGGACATCGCGGAGAACATCACCGGAACGTCCAGCTCGAGGTACGGATTGTGCTTGAATTCAGCCCTGCCGTTCTCGTCGTAGTGGATCTCCTGCTCCTTCTTGCCGAGGAAAGTCTTGGTCTCCATCGGCTCGCGCAGCGGGTCGATAGGCGGGTTTGTTACCTGGGAAGCGTTCAGCAGTATCTTGTCCCAGTAAACCGGGTACTCGCGGGGGTTGCCCATCGCAGAGAGGAGCACTCCGCCGGAGCCTGCCTGCTTGTAGACCTCGTCCATTACCTGCTGGCTCCAGTTGCCATTCTCGCGGAACTCGTTCTCGTTCTTTCTTATCTTGAGCGCTCTTGTCGGGCAGAGCGTCACACAGCGCTGGCAGTCAACGCAGTTCGTTTCATCGGATACCATTCTGTCGAGGTCGGGGTCGTAATGGTGCACCTCGTTGGCGCACTGGCGCTCACAGACGCGGCACTTAATGCAGCGGTCAGGGTTGCGGACTACCTCAAACAGAGGATTCATATAGTTTATAGCCACTTAAGACCATCCTTTCAATTCTGCTCTCACATTACTTATCAAGGGTCACGATTATCGGTTCGCCGCCGCGTGGACTCCATATCCTGTCAACGTCCGGGGACATCGTCCTGATGGAGCATTCCTCGCTGGAAACATAGACCGTATCGCCCTTTTCGGCAGCGACCATCGAACGGAGCTTCAGTCTGTCGTTGAGCGCCATGATTCCGTTGTTGAATCCGAGGATTATTGAAAAGGGTCCTGTGATGAGCAGGCTGGAATAAACGTTTCTGAAATGGCGTATCTTCGCCGTTTCCTCCGGGCTGAACCTGCCGGATTCAAGCTCGCTCCAGAACGGAGCCGCGATGACCTTCGCAACGTCGTCAAGGGGCATTCCGAGGCGGCGGTGGAGGTAGTCGATGATGTAGGTGATGACCTCGGTATCGGTCAGCAGGTTGCACTTGTAGCCGAACATTTCGATGAAACGTCTGTTCGCGTCATAGGAGGAGATCTCGCCGTTATGTACTATCGTGTAGTCGAGCAGGGCGAAGGGGTGAGCGCCGCCCCACCAGCCGGGGGTGTTCGTCGGGTAGCGGCCGTGTACCGTCCACGCCCAGCCGTCGTACTCGTCGAGGCGGTAGAATTCGCCGACGTCCTCAGGGTAGCCGACCGCCTTGAATACGCCCATGTTCTTGCCGCTGGAGAAAACGTAAGCGCCGTCGATCTTGTCGTTTATCTTGATGACGCAGCGGGCAACGTAGGTGCGCTCGTCGAGCTGGCTCTCCTGGAGCTTTGTGGGAAGAGGGTTAACGAAGTAGCGCCAGATAAGCGGCTCGTCGGTGATGTTCGGGTGCTTTCTGGTGGGAATACGCGAGAGGTTGATGACGTCGAAATGGCGGTCGATGAACGCCTCGGTCTTTATTCTCGCCTCGTTGGAATCGTAGAAAACATGGAACGCGTACTGATCCTTGTACTCCGGATAAATGCCGTATCCGGCGTAGCCGCCGCCCAGACCGTTCGAGCGGTCGTGCATACAGGCAATGGAATTCACGATCACGCTGCCGTTTGTCCTTCTGCCGCTCCTGTTGATAAAGCCCGAGATCGCGCAGCCCGCAGGGATCCTTGTTTCTCCCTCTTTCATTAACATAAGCTCACTCCTTAATAAGTACTGAAAAAAACCGGATCCGGCAGAAGATCCGCCGGACGCCGCGATATTCGGCGCAGCGCTGAGCCGGTTTGATCATACGTTATATCCGCGGTGGAATGTGCTGAGGTGAAATTTCTGCCATCGTCAAGTTGCAGATGCTTCACTGCCGCGGCAACGCTGCCTGCGGCTTTATTCTCCGGCACAATTCGTTTTGTCCGCTTGAATTTACGTTCATATTATATCACCATATCGCTGGTTTGTCAAGAGGTTTTTGCAAGTTTCTTTCCGGCAATCTTTCATTTTATTGTATATTAGATTCCATTATTGCTTTATATTTCCGATTAGTCTGGACTATCTATTGCGCTTAGCTCCGCTGTACGGTGCGTTTTGAAGCCTGAAATGTTATTTTTGCAAGAATAGGAGATTACATATTTCAAAAATTCTGGTGAATATGCCAAAATGCAAAAATTCAACGATTTCCTGCACAATTTTTAAATAACACTTGAAAAATCTGCTGAAATGGAGTATAATAGTACAGTATTATTAATTATAGTATCATCTTCATAAAGAAAGGAACGCTATATCATGGCAGTAGAACTCAAGACGATCCAGCACCTGTGCGAGCTGTCCAAGCTCAACTACGACGAAGCCGGACTTGAAAAGGTCATGGGCGAGATGGGCGACATCATCGACCTGATGGATACAATCAAGACCTTCGACCTAACCTACGACGATACCAAGGACAACAACAGCATTTCCCTGAGCGAGGTAAGAGAGGACGTACCGCAGCCCTCGTTTCCGACGGAGAAGCTGCTCTCCAACGCGGAAAACCGCGATAACTGCTACGTCGTACCCAAGGTAGTTGAATAAACAGGAGGTAATTATGGATATCACCCGCGCAAAGATACGCGATCTCCGCAAGGCGCTGGATTCAAAGCAGATCAGCGCCGCAGAGCTCTGCGGAGAATATTTCAGAAATATAGAAGCCGGCGACGGCAAGGTACAGTCCTTCATCACCGTTACCAAGGAAAAGGCGCTCGAGATGGCTGAAAACGCACAGAAGCGCATTGATTCCGGCGATGTGAGCCCGCTGACCGGTATCCCGCTCGCCATCAAGGACAACATCTGCACCGACGGTATCAAGACCACCTGTGCAAGTAAGATGCTTGAGAATTTCATACCGCCGTACAATGCGACCGTTATCGAGAAGCTCAACGCAGAGGGCTACGTGCTCCTCGGCAAGACCAGCATGGACGAATTCGCGATGGGCGGCTCCACACAGACCTCCGCGTTCGCCAAGACCAAGAACCCCTACGACCTTGAGAGAGTTCCCGGCGGTTCCTCCGGCGGAAGCGCTGCGGCTGTGTCTGCTTCCTTCGCTCCCGCTGCGCTCGGAAGCGACACCGGCGGCTCCATCAGACAGCCCGCGTCCTTCTGCGGCGTGACCGGAATCAAGCCCACCTACGGCAGAGTTTCCCGCTATGGTCTTGTCGCATTCGCAAGCTCCCTCGACCAGATAGGTCCCATCTGCTCCGACGCCAGGGACTGCGCAGTTATGCTCAACGCCATCTGCGCACACGACCCGCACGACGCGACAAGCTCCCGCCAGCCGGTTCCGGATTTCACCGAGAAGCTGGGACAGTCCGTCAGCGGAATGAAGATCGCAATGCCCAAGGAGTTCTACTCCGACGACATCGACGACGAAGTAAAGACCCACGTAATGAACGCTGCAAAGACGCTCGAAGCCCAGGGCGCAAAGCTCGTTGAGTGCTCCATTCCCGGGCTGAAGTACGCTATCCCGGCGTACTACCTCATCGCCTGCGCCGAGGCTGCCTCCAACCTGTCGAGATTCGACGGTATAAAGTACGGTTTCCGCGGCGAGGGTCGCACCTTCGAGGAGCTTATCCGCGACAGCCGCAGCAAGGGCTTCGGCGAGGAAGTAAAGCGCCGTATCCTGCTCGGAAACTACGCGCTTTCCTCCGGCTACTACGACGCTTACTACAAGAAAGCGCTCGCCCTCAAGCAGCAGATAATCAAGGAATACAACGCTGTATTCGACCTTGCCGACGTTATCCTCACCCCGACCGCGCCGACTCCGGCGTACAAGATAGGCGCGCAGGACAACGATCCGGTCAAGATGTACCTCGCGGATATCTGCACCGTTACCGTCAATATTGCTTCTCTGCCGGGTATCTCCACGACCTGCGGCTACACCGCCGAGGGTCTCCCCGTGGGCATGTCCGTCATCGGCAGACGTTTCGACGAGCAGACTATTCTTCAGTGCGCCGACGCATTCGAGCAGACCTTCGCTCCGACTGCGGCCGCCAAGCTTTAAGGAGGTACAGGAATGAGCGCATATTTTCCTACGATAGGACTTGAGACACACGCAGAGCTTTCCACAAATTCCAAGGTATTCTGCACCTGCTCCGCTGAATTCGGCGGAACTCCGAACTCCCGCTGCTGCCCCGTGTGCAGCGGACTTCCCGGAACCCTCCCGGTGCTGAACAGGAAAGCCGTTGAATACATCATCAAGGCTGGCTACGTGATGAACTGCGACATTTCGCGCTTCACCAAGTGGGACAGAAAGAACTACTTCTACCCCGATCTGCCGAAGGCTTACCAGATCTCCCAGATGCCGCGCCCGGTGTGCCTCGCAGGCAAGGTAAAGATAAACGTCAAGGGCGAAGAGAAGGAGATACGCATTAATCGTATCCATCTCGAGGAGGATGCGGGCAAGCTCGTCCACGACGATGTTAACCGCATTTCCCTCGCGGACTACAACCGCTGCGGCGTTCCGCTCATCGAGATAGTCACCGAGCCGGATTTCCACTCCGCTGACGAGGTCGTGGCTTACCTGGAGAAGATCATGCTGCTGTTACAGTACGCTGGTATCTGCGACTGCAAGATGGAGCAGGGCTCTATACGCTGCGATGTAAACATCTCCATCGCGCCGAAGGGCAGCAATGAGCTCGGCACCAGAACGGAGCTGAAGAACCTGAACTCCCTGAAGGCTATCGCGAAGGCGATAGAAGTTGAGATCGAGCGCCAGGAGGAGCTCCTCGACAACGGCGAGCGCGTAATTCAGCAGACACGCCGCTTTAACGAGGCTCTGGGCGAGACCACTGCGATGAGAAGCAAGGAGGACGCCCACGACTACCGCTACTTCCCAGACCCGGATATCCCTCCGATAATCCTCACCGAGGAGGAGCTTGACGAGATACGCAGCTCCATTCCGGAGCTTCCAGAGCAGCGCGTTGCACGCTACGTCGAGCAGTGCGGCATCAAGAAGCAGGACGCGGATCTCATCGTATCCGACAAGAAGATCTGCGATTTCTACGAGGAAGCAATCCAGGCGTACGACAATCCGAAGGCGGTCGCAAACTACGTGACCGGCGAGCTGCTTCGCAGAAAGAACCTCGGGGAAGTCGACATGGACGACCTGAAGTTCAGCGGCAGGGAGTTCGCACAGCTTGTTGAGTTCCTCCAGACGGACAAGATCTCACAGTCCAACGCGAAGGCTATTCTTGGCGAGATGATCGAAAACGGCGGCACTCCGAAGGATATCGCGGACGCGCAGGATCTGTGGATAAAGGAGGACAGCGACCTCCTCGCAAAGACCGTCGACGAGATAATCGCGAACAACCCGAAAGCAGCCGAGCAGTACCGCAGCGGCGACCAGAAGGTATTCGGGTTCTTCATGGGTCAGGCGAACAAGGCGCTAAAGGGTCTTGCATCACCGAAGGCTATTCAGGAATATATCAAGAAGAAGCTTTCCGAATAATATCAAAATAAAAATCACCCGGCTCTTGCCGGGTGATTTACAATTTAAAACCGCCCACAAAAACGGGCGGTCGTTTTTTATTCAGCAATCTCAGCGGAAGAAGATGCCGGAAGCTCCACCGGCTCGGTCTGCTCGGTGGGAATCAGGTCGTCGCTTGACCTCGGCGGAACTGCCGAATCCGCAGTTCCGGAAGGTGCCGTAGTCTCAGCCGGCTTGGTATCCTGCGTCGTTACCTCTACCGGAGTTTCCTCTACGGGTATTTCCTTGGTGGTTCCGGAAGACTTTGTGGTTTTTTGAGGCTTATCAGGCTTGGTCGGCTTAGTCGTCTTTGCCGGTTTGGAAGTCTTTGCGGTCGTTTCGGCTGTCGTGTAAACCGGTGGAACCTCGTCAGCGGGCTGGAAACTTTCCGCCTCAAACGTGCCTGTCGCAGAATCGCCGTCCCACAGACCCGCTTCGGTCAGGGCGCGGTGCATTTCCCACAGGGCAATGCGGTAGGCGTACGGACCGAGGTGTACGCCGTCGCCGGAGTGCAGGCACTCGCGAAGCTCGTTCTTCTCATTCTTGAGGTATCGCCCGAAGTCGAAGTAGTGTACGCGCTCTGGGAAATTCTCCTCGAGATACTTTTTCATGGTATTGTTGAAGCTGTCGATAACGCTGTTTCCGCAGAACTTGCTGCATACAGGAGTTATCGCCGCAACGAAAACGTCGGCGCGGCTTCCTTCGAGCGTGGCTTCGATGACCTTGCGGTAATTCTCGCAGTATGTAGCTTCGTCCACCATGTTGACGTCGTTCATGCCCATCGAGAGGAACACGTACCGCGGATTAGCGGACTTCAGCACCTGATCGTAGGTTCTGCCCTCCCAGCCTCGGAACTTGAACGTATAGTCAAAAAAGCTGCGGGAACCGAGGTTCCCTTTTGCGGCAACATGCTCGTGCGGAACTATCCCATACTCGGAAAAGCCGCTGCAAATGCTGTCGCCTACGAACAGCGAGTAATCAACGAAGCTCAGCTCCTCGCCGGTAAGCTCGAACTTATCGTGAACCGCCTCGTAGAACATATCAAAGTCGTTGTTCATGTCCCGGACCTCGGCGGTTTCCTCCGTGGAGCCGCTCACGGCGATCTCGGGCAGCGAGCCTGACGGTATCTCCGGAGCCTGCGTGCCTTCCGGAACGTCCGTGGCTGTCTTATCATTCTGTTCCGTCTGGGAATTCACCGAGGAATTCCCGCCGGAAACGAGGTCAGCCATCAGATCAAGGCTGTTCGGGTCGCTGGGGTTGCGGGGGTCGTTCTGTATATCAGTCGAAGCGCAGCCGCTCAGCAGCATTATAGCCGCGAGAGACGCGAGAGCCGCGCAGGAAAATCTGTATCTCATCTATATTCAAATCCTTCCGGATACGATTCGTCAGTACCGCGTATTCCGCAAAATTCGGCAATTGAATGGTATATTCGCGGTAAAAAACACAAACAGACGCCCGGGAGTAACACACGGGCGCCTGGATAATTCAACAATAAATTACTTGCCGTGCTTCTTGCTGCCGGTGTGCTTTTTAGCAGCAGGCTTTGCAGCAGGTGCCGGAGCCTTGGTCTCAGCGGGCTTAACGGCGGGTGCGGCAGCCTTTGTCTCGGCGGGCTTAGCAGCAACGGGAGAGGGCTTGGTTTCAGCCTTCTTCTCTGCAGGCGCAGCGGGCTTTGCAGCAGGAGCGGCCTTCTTCTCTGCAGCGGGCTTCTCAGCCTTCTTAGCGGGAACAAGAGCCTCAAGAGCCTTGAACTTTGCAGCATCGCCATCGACCTTTACAAGTCCGTCGGTGAGCGCGCCGTCAAAGGAAACATCGCCGCTGAAAAGCTTCTCGATGTTCTCAGCAGCGCCGGTAACGTTAGCCTGGAGGTCATCGTAATGATAAGGAGCAACGTCAAGAACGCCCTCTCTTACTGCAACATAGAAGTCGTCCATATCGTCGATGAATGTAAAGTTTACAGCAACGGTATCCTCGTACTTCTTAGCCTTTGCCTTGCTTCCCTTCAGATAACCCTTGATCTTTTCAGCAAACTCGATATTAGTCATAACAAATTCCTCCTGTGGTATGCTTCAGACGGAGCGCCCGAAGCCAGGTAAAATTACCTGCCGATTTATTCCAAACAGCGAACCTGGCGCCGTTTTATTCATCTATTGTAGTATACCATAACTCCGCCTTTAATTCAATAGTCATTTTCTATAAATTTACAAGAAAAACAACTTGATTTTCAGATGAAAATATAAATATCAACAATCAGATGAACGATCAGACTCTTCTCTGGGGTATCTCCCTGCCATTTTTATCTATGAAAAGGCGCGGGTGCTCCTTGATCTCCTCGACCTGGGGTCTGTGCGTCAGCATTTCAAGGCGGACTCTGTCGCGGTACTCGGGCTTTACAAGATAATATACGTAGCTTTCGATTACGTTAGGCTTTGAGAGTACGCGACCCTCTATCTTGAAATTATTAAAGCCCATGTCAAGGTATCTTCCGTAGACATCGTTGTTGGAAACAAACGTGCTGTAATGTGTTATCTGATAGAAATTGTATCTGGTATTGGGGCAGTTGAAATTATTTGCGTCCTCCATCGGATCTTTGACGCTCCTTACTGCTCCAAGCTGCTCATAAATAGTCTGCTTGCTGCACTTGCGCTGGCTCTCGCCGAGCACCTCATAGTGCTGCTTTCTGCGCTTGCAGTGCGGAGTGCAGTACGGATTTATAAGGATCTCGACTCTTGAGCGAAGCTCCTGCGGGATCTTGTCCAGCTTCTCGAAATCATTGTTCCAGTTGTAGTCAAGAACAACCAGCTTGTAATCCTTCTTGAACTCCTCCATAAGCTGATCGTAATCTTCAATCTGCTTTACCGTCGAAGAAATCAGCGGGAACTTGGGGTAATTCCTGCGCACGTAATCTTCAAGGAAGGGCTTGTTCACGATGAGCTCATTAAAGCCGTTCTCGGCAATGGCGCAGAGGTGATTGCAGAACTTGTCCTTCAGATCCTTCTCGGTAAGAGTCGGGTTCGTGAATGTATATCTTATAGGAACATTTCTATCATTGAACGCCTTTATCGTGCTTGTGATCTGCGTCTCAAGCGCCAGACCGCCAAGGGCGCGTCCGCCGTTCCAGAGTGCAGATGGGAAGCAGCCGTAGCAGGAAGCAATTTCTATATCGTCATAAAAAAATTCCGGGTGCTCCTTGATCATATCAATGAGATACAGATTCAGATCCTTATGTACCCATATATCAGGAATGTGAAACTTTGCTTTCATTTTAAATGCTCCTTGTTTATTATTTATTGTTGAATACTTCTTTAATTATAACTCAATGTTCCCCTATTGTCAACACATTTCAGCAAATTCTAATGAATAAAACCGGGATAAGGCGGCAAAATATCAACATCAACCGAAAGGAGATAAAAAATGGCAGTAGTACTGATCAGAGCCACTATATTGTACATTATAATCACCTTCTCACTGAGACTGATGGGAAAACGCCAGTTAGGCGAGCTCCAGCCGTCGGAACTGGTGGTGACGATACTCATATCCAACATCGCGGCGATACCCGTGGAGGATTCCTCGGTGCCGATGATACTGGGGATAGTTCCGATATTCACGCTGGTCTGCCTTGACGTGATCGTATCGGCGGTAATGCTGAAGTTCCCGAAGTTCCGCAAGCTGATGATAGGCAGCCCGCGGGTGATAATGTCCGAGGGAGTCATCATGCAGAAGGAAATGAAGCGCCTGCGCTACACCGTCGACGACCTCGTCGAGGCAATGCGCGAGGAGCAGATATTCGACATAACCGAGATATGGTACGCCATCGTAGAGACAACCGGAAAGATACACTTCCTGAAAAAGAAGGACTGCCAGAACGCGGAAAAGGCGGACGTAAACTGCGGCGGCTCCTCAAGCGACCCGCCTGCGGTGATAATCCGCGACGGCAGGGAGGACGAGGAGCAGCTCCAAAGCATGGGGCTGGGAATGGGCTGGCTGAAAGAGCAGCTCCGGGAACGGAAGCTCTCGGTAAAGGACGTGTTCCTGATGACCGCGGACAGGAACGGTCAGCACACGATAATCGAACGTCAGAGGGGGCTTTGAATGAACCGTCTTGTTGTAAGCATACTGCTGCTGGCGGTAATGTCGGCGGGGTGTTTCTGGTCGGTGTTCATCACCATTGATAAAACCAACGAGCTTTCCGGCTACATTGACCAGGTGGAGCAGGCGCACTCCGAAGGGGACAGCGAAGCCGCCGTGAAATACGCCAATCAGCTCCACGACGCGTGGGATTCGGTGCTGCACTACAGCATTCTCGTCAACGACCTCGGGCACGCGATGGAGATAACGTCCTGCATAGCCGAAATATCCTCCTTCGCCGAGGAGGGCGACGATGAGCTGTACGCCGCATGCGATCGTGCACAGGCGCAGCTTGAGCTTTTCCGCGAAATGCAGACTCCCACGCTCTGGAAAATACTCTGACAGTTTCGGAGCGCATTCGGCGGATAAAATTGCTGGCTGGCTGTGAGCCAGCCAGCATGACTAAAAAGTCTGCACGAAAAAAGCGTTGGCGGAACATTCGCCTTTAAATTATAGTTTACCTGTATAATTTCTTCTTGAATCTTGTTGGAGAAACCTCCTTAACATCATAATCACAAAAAAATAATAAAAAATTGTTGCAAATTGTTTAGGTTTGTGTTATACTAACTTTGACTGCATAAAGTCAGAGTGCAGCAACTTTATTTTATCGAAAGGTCGTGATGTTAGGGTTGGAGAAAAAGGCAGAAGCAGTTCCTGGCGGCGGCAGCTCCAGACTGGCTTTATATGGCTTTAACAACCTCACAAAAACACTTAGCTTCAACATTTATGATGTGTGCTATGCAAAAAGTGAGAGGGAGCAGAAGGATTATATTGCGTACATAGACGAACAGTATAACTCCGAAAGGCTCACAAAAATTCTCTGCGACGTCACCGAGAAGATCGGCGCGACCGTCCTGAATATCTCAAAGCAGGACTATGATCCGCAGGGTGCCTCTGTCAATGTCCTCTTCGCCGAGGGTTACATTGACCCCGACCACGTAGACGAGTCCTGCAACAAGGGCGCCGGCTACTTCAACAGGAGCGGTATCCAGCCGAATACCGTTCACGCACATCTTGACAAAAGTCATATCACGGTGCACACTTTCCCGGAATATCACCCGGACAAGGCTATTTCTACCTTCCGCGTGGATATCGACGTCGCCACCTGCGGCGAGATCTCCCCGCTGAACACGCTGGATTACCTCATAGGCAGCTTCGACTCGGATATCATCACGATTGATTACCGCGTCCGCGGCTTCACTAGGGACGTCTCCGGCAAGAAATGTTTCATGGATCATAAAATGACATCCATTCAGGACTTCATCGATCCCCAGACCCTGACGAAGTACGACGCTATAGACGTCAATGTGTACCAGTCGAATATATTCCATACAAAAATGCTGATCAAGGAGATAGAGCTTCAGAACTATCTCTTCAATTCCGATGTCTACGAGATCCACCCCCAGCAGCGCCTTGAGATCACCAACAACCTGCGCCGCGAGATGATCGAGATATTCAGCGGAATGAACATCTATTGAGGTGAGCGTAATGCAGCTTGATCACACCCATGCGCCTCTTTACGAGGCAATGAAGGAATATCAGCTTGACCGCGTTGTCAAGTTTGATGTCCCCGGGCACAAGGGAGGCCGCGGCAACAAGGTGCTGAGGGACTTCCTGGGCGAGGCGTGCATGAGGAACGACGTGAACTCCATGAAGCCACTCGACAACCTCTGCCACCCCGTTTCCGTCATAAAGGAGGCTCAGCAGTACGCTGCGGACGCCTTCGGAGCGGAAAACTCCATCTTCATCGTCAACGGAGCCACCGGAGCAGTTCAGGCGATGGTGATGTCGGTATGCAAGGCGGGGGATAAGATAATCCTCCCGCGAAACGTCCACCGGAGCGCAATCAATGCGCTGGTGGTCTGCGGAGCGATACCGGTCTACGTGAACCCCGGCGTCAACAACGACCTCGGCATACCGCTCGGAATGACCCCGGAGGAAGTCGAGGCGGCTATCCTCGCAAATCCTGACGCGAAAGCCGTGCTGGTCAACAACCCGACCTACTACGGCATATGCTCCGATCTGCGGAAGATCGTCGAGATAGTACACAGGCACGGCATGAAGGTGCTGGTTGACGAAGCGCACGGAACGCACTTCTATTTTGGCGATGGACTTCCGCCCAGCGCCATGAGCTGCGGCGCGGACATGGCTTCGGTATCGGTGCACAAAACCGGAGGAAGCCTCACCCAGAGCGCGATACTGCTCCTGGGGAAGGGAATAGACCCGAACTACGTCCGGCAGATAATCAACCTCACACAGACCACCAGCGCAAGCTACCTGCTGATGGTGTCCCTCGACCTGGCGCGTCAGAACCTCGCGCTCCACGGCAGGGAGTTCTACGCGAAAACGGTGGAATTCGCGGATTATGCGCGAAAAGAGATAAACGCCATCGGCGGCTATTACGCCTTCGGCGAGGAGCTTTGCGACGGCAAGGCGTTCTACGCGTTCGACAGGACCAAGCTTTCGGTGCATACCAGGGCGATGGGTCTTGCGGGCATAGAGGTCTACGACCTGCTCCGGGACGAGTACGACATACAGATAGAGTTCGGCGACATCGGCAATATCCTGGCGATAATCACCGGCGGCGACCGCGCGCTCGAAATAGAGCGGCTCCTCGGCGCGCTGAACCTTATCAAGAAGTTCCACGGGAAGTCCCCCGCCGGGCTTTACGACCACGAGTACATCGACCCTATCCTTGAGATGTCCCCGCAGGCGGCGTTCTACGCCGAACAGGAGACCCTACCGATAGAAAAGACCGCCGGAAGGGTGTGCAGCGAGTTCGTCATGTGCTACCCGCCGGGGATACCGATCCTGGCTCCGGGCGAGCGTATCACCCAGGATATCCTGGATTATATCGCGTTCGCGAAGGAAAAGGGCTGCTCCCTCACCGGCTGCCGGGATATGAACGTAGAGTACTTACAGACCGTCAAGTTCAGCGCCGGGAACGACCGGCGCTGAACATCCGGTTTTTCTTTGATTTTCCGGAGTGGAAAATCAATTTCGCCTTCGGCGAAACCGAAAAACTTCGGATTTGTTGGTCGGCTTAAAATGTTCAGAGCCGGGAACAATCGGCGCTGAACATCCGGTTTTTCTTTGATTTTCCGGAGTGGAAAATCAATTTTGCTTTCGGCGAAACCGAAAAACTTCGGATTTGTTGGTCAGCTTAAAATGTTCAGTGCCGGGAATTATCGGCGCTGAACGTTAGAAAGGAAATCCTATGGAATTATGGTTTACAGAGAACCATACGGACAACATACGGTTCTCCATAAAGATAAAACAGCACGTCTACAGCGAGAAGAGCCGCTATCAGCAGATAGATATTCTCGACAGCTACGAGCTTGGCAGGATACTGGTGCTTGACGGATTCATCATGCTGACGGAAAAGGACGAGTACATCTATCACGAGATGATAACCCACGTTCCGATGGCGACGAATCCCGATATAAAACGCGTTCTTGTAATAGGCGCGGGCGACGGCGGAACTATCCGTGAACTTACCCGCTTCAAAAACGTCGAGCACATCGACATGGTGGAGATCGATCAGCGCGTCGTTGAGGTCTGCAAGGAGTATCTCCCACAGACAGCGTGCAGGCTGGACGATCCCCGCGTGCATATCTTCTACGAGGACGGTCTGAAATACGTCCGCGGTAAAGATAACGAATACGACCTGATAATCGTGGATTCAACTGACCCGTTCGGACCCGGCGAGGGGCTGTTTACAAAGGAGTTCTACGGCAACTGCTACAAGGCGCTCAACGAGAACGGCATACTTGTGAACCAGCACGAAAGCACGTTCTACGACGAGTACGCCGAGATAATGAAGCGCGCCCACAGCCGCATAAAGAGCTTCTTCCCGATTTCGCTGGTTTATCAGGCGCATATCCCGACATACCCCTCCGGGCACTGGCTGTTCGGATTCGCGAGCAAGCGGTTCCACCCGGTCGCGGATCAGCACGCTGACTGGTGGCTGGCTCAGGGGCTGAAAACCAAGTATTACAATCAGTACGTCCACAGCGGCTGCTTCGCGCTGCCTAACAACGTCCGGGACGTACTCCGGGAAACAAAGCCCGCAACATGACGGAGGTATAATATGCTGATAGATTTTTCCGACATCGAAGAAAAGCCGCTGGAGCATTTCAAGGGCGGTGAGGGTACGTTCTTCGCGAGAATGTTCACCGACCCCAAAGTCAAGATAATGCGCGGCAGGCTGGAGCACGGCGCTTCCATCGGACTGCACACCCACGAGGGCAACAGCGAGATAGTGTTCATTCTCGAGGGAAAGGGCAAAATGCTGTGCGACGGCAGATACGAGGAGCTTTCTGCGGGAAGCTGCACCTACTGCCCGGAGGGTCACGAGCACAGCCTTATCAACGACAGCAAGGGCGACCTGATTTTCTACGCGGTCGTACCCGAGCACCACAATTAAATTCGGAATTCGTAATTCGCAATTGAATGTGTCCGGCTTCGCCGGACGATATCTGAATACAGGAGGAATAAACTAATGAGCAGAGCAATGATAATCGGCGCGGGCGGCGTCGCAGGTGTGGTAATAAACAAGTGCTGCCAGAACAGCGATGTTTTCACGGAAATCATGATAGCAAGCCGCACCAAGGCTAAGTGCGACGCATTCAAGGAGAAGCTCCAGCCTACCACAAAGACGGTCATCACAACCGCCCAGGTGGACGCGGACAACGTTGAGGAGCTGACCGCGCTCATCAAGAGCTACAACCCGGAAATCGTAATTAACGTAGCGCTTCCGTACCAGGATCTTCACATCATGGACGCGTGCCTTGCGGCGGGCGTTAACTACCTCGACACCGCAAACTACGAGCCGGAGGACACCGCGAAGTTTGAGTATAGCTGGCAGTGGGCTTACCGCGAGCGCTTCGAGAAGGCTGGGCTGACCGCTATCCTCGGCTGCGGCTTCGACCCGGGCGTTACCGGAGTTTTCTCCGCGTACGCCATGAAGCACCAGTTTGATGAAATAAACTACATCGATATCCTTGACTGCAACGGCGGCGACCACGGCTATCCCTTCGCCACCAACTTCAACCCGGAGATCAACATTCGCGAGGTGTCCGCAAACGGCAGCTACATCGAGGACGGCAAGTGGGTCGAGACCAAGCCGATGGAGATAAAGCGCGTCTACAACTTCAAGGGCGTAGGCGAAAAGGATATGTACCTGCTCCATCATGAGGAGCTGGAGTCCCTCGCGCTGAACATCAAGGGCATCAAGAGAATCCGCTTCTTCATGACATTCGGTCAGAGCTACCTCACGCACCTCAAGTGCCTCGAGGACGTCGGAATGACATCCATCAAGCCCATCATGTATGAGGGCAAGGAGATAGTTCCGCTCCAGTTCCTGAAGGCTGTTCTGCCCGACCCGGCTTCCCTCGGCCCGAGAACAGTCGGCAAGACGAACATCGGCTGTATCTTCATCGGCAAGAAGGACGGCAAGGAGAAGCACTATTACCTCTACAACATCTGCGACCATCAGGAGTGCTACAAGGAGGTAGGCTCCCAGGCTATCAGCTACACAACCGGAGTTCCGGCGATGATAGGCGCGGCTATGGTGCTTACCGGCAAGTGGAAGAAGCCAGGCGTCTACAACGTCGAGGAGATGGATCCGGATCCTTTCATGGAGAACCTCAACAAGTGGGGACTTCCGTGGGAGGAGGATTTCAACCCCGTGCTGGTTGACTGATCACCGAACATCGCATGCAGGCGGGCGTTTGCCTGCCTGCGTTCTTTCGGAGCGGCGTGAAGAAATGCTAGAAGCGATTGATAAATCGGAATTTAACGCACATCTAAAAAACGAGAATTCACAAAAACGTAGCCATAAAACGGTGATGAAAGGACGTATAACTTATGAGTAAAAAAGTATTTGTTTTGGTACACGATTACTGGCATCACGATGATTCCATCAAGCCTATGATGGACTATCTGTTTAACGCAGATTATGAAGTAACATTCACAAAGAACCCAAATGATTATTTCAACGGGCAGTTTGATTTGTTTTTGTCTTTCAAAGATCCTATTGAAAATGATCAGATTCCTACTCCAATCTGGTGTGATGAAAAATGGACGGAGAAATTTCTGAATGATGTTCAGAATGGTATGGGAACGATTATGCTTCACGCATCACTTACTGATTACACAGAAAATCACGCAATCCTTACAAATGTTATAAGAAGTAACTTTATCACTCATCCCGAACAATGTCCGCTTACTGTAAAACCGATAGCAGAACATCCGATTATTGAAGGCATTGGCAAATTCACATTCCCTGATTTTGACGAACATTATGTAATGGAAATGATTCCGAATGCTGATACAACGATTCTTGCAGAAACCGTTTCAAAGAACGGCGTTCAGCCTGCTGTATGGATTCACACCTATGGCAAGGGAAAAATCTGCTGTATCGTTCCTGCACACACTACCCAAAATCTGACCTGTGAACCATTTGTCAAACTTGTAAAGAATGCTATTGATTGGGTTTAATAGCATTAATAGAGTGTCAAATTACAGTTTATCGTTCAGATAATTTTTCAACGCACACAAGAAAGGAACAAAATGGACTGGAAATACAAAGTAGAAACACCCTGCTACGTCATTGACGAGGGCGCTCTGAAAAGAAACCTCGAACTGCTGAAATTAGTCCGCGAGAAAGCAGGCTGTAAGATACTGCTGGCGCAGAAAGCGTTCTCGGCGTTCGCGGTCTACCCGCTGATAGCAAAGTACCTTGACGGCGTGACCGCCAGCGGGATATTCGAAGCAAAGCTCGGCTATGAGGAGATGGCGAAGCCGTTCGGGAAAGAGAATCACGTGTTCTCCCCGGCGTACCCGGAGCAGGACTTCGACGAACTGCTGAAAATCTGCGACCACATGGTGTTCAACTCCCCGCGGCAGTGGGCGAAGTTCCGCGACAGAGTGCGCGCAAACGAACGTTACATACAGGCGGGGATACGCGTGAATCCGGAGTACAGCGAGATAGAAACGGACATCTACAATCCCTGCTTCACCGGTTCGAGGCTCGGCTGCACGCTTGAGGAGTTCCGGAAAGACCCCGCGCTGTACGAGGGGATAGACGGACTGCATTTCCACACCATGTGCGAACAGGGCGCGGATACTCTTGAGCGTACGCTACCGCACGTCGAGGAGAAATTCGGCTTCATGTTCGATAAAATCAAGTGGCTGAACTTCGGCGGCGGACACCACATCACAAAGCCCGGCTACAACGTGGCAAAGCTGATAGAGTGCGTGAAGCGTATCCGCGAGACCTACGGTCTGGAGGTCTACCTTGAGCCGGGCGAAGCCATCGCACTGAACGCCGGCTGGCTGGTGACGACTGTGCTTGATACCTTCGCGAACGGCTGTAATATCGCGATAACGGACGCATCTGCGGCGTGCCACATGCCGGACGTCCTGGAAATGCCCTACCGCCCGGAGATAACCGGAGCAGGGAAGCCCGGCGAGAAGCCGTACACCTACCGCCTCGGCGGCAACACCTGCCTTGCCGGAGACGTCATCGGGGACTACTCGTTCGATGAACCGCTGAATGGCGGCGAGCGGCTGGTATTCGGCGACATGGCGATATATTCCATGTGCAAGAACAACACGTTCAACGGAATGCCCCTGCCGTCTATCTACCTGCTGAAAGAATCCGGGGAAGTCGAGCTGATAAAGAAATTCGGCTACGAGGATTTCAAATCCCGTCTTTCATAATACAGTCCCGCGAAGAGGGACGCAGTAATTCCGAATTTCTCTTGGGGGCGATGTAATTGCCGGGACTTGGCACTATAGTAAACGCCGCTGCGATAGTCGCGGGCGGACTTTTCGGCTTGCTGTGCGGAAAGTTTATGAAGCCGCGCATACAGGAATCGCTCACGATGGCGTGCGGCGTATGCGTTATATTTCTCGGAACAGCCGGAGCAATGGAGAAAATGCTCAGCGCCGCCGCTGATGGAACTCTCTCAAGCGGGGGCACGATGACGCTCATAGCAAGTCTTGTGCTCGGAGCGCTCATCGGCGAGATAATCAATATTGAAGCCGCTATGGAGCGCTTCGGAACGTGGCTCAGAAAGATCTCCCGCAGCGAGGGCGACGGCGGTTTCGTCGGGGGATTCGTCAACGCTTCGCTGACCGTGTGCATCGGCGCGATGGCGGTCGTCGGGTCGATCCAGGACGGGATCCTCGGAGATCACTCCACGCTGTTCGCGAAGGCGGTGCTCGACCTCATCATCGTTATGGTGATGACCGCCGCAAGCGGCAAGGGCTGTATTTTCTCGGCGATACCAGTGGCGATCTTTCAGGGGACGATAACGGCGCTTTCAAACCTGCTGGAGGACGTAATGAACCGGCAGGCGCTTGATAATCTCTCGCTGGTCGGGTCGGTGATGATATTCTGCGTGGGCGTGAATCTCGTGTGGGGGAAGAAATTCCGCGTTGCAAATATGCTCCCCGGACTTGTTCTGGCGGTGGTCTGCGCGTTCCTTCCGTGGTTCTGAGTTTTCAACGTTTTCCGGATCGTTGAAAATTCACGGCGAAATAAGCGGATAAAAAAGTACTCTGCCGATTGCCGCCGTTTTTTCAACCGTTTCACAAGATATAGTTGAAACTTTGTTGAATCTTTCCGATATATAGTGCTTTTTCAACGAAAAATATCTTTCGAGTCTTCATTCCGAAGGCTCTTTTTTGTTGAAAGTGCACAAAAATATGAACAAAATTTTATTTTAGTTTTTTGGCGATTTATTCGGGCTAACACTTGCAAAAATGTTGAATTCGTTGTATACTATTGGTGGGGGAAAAGGGTGAAGTTTTCACTAAAGTGGGTTAAATATCATAAAAAATCACTGGTTTTCCACATTTTCAACTTCGCCGACCCGATTTTTTATTACTGGGAAAATATATTTCATCTACGGAAAAGCCGTCTGAGGAAGGCGGCAGGACACTTTCACAGGGGACTACAGCTTTGGAAAGGGGGAACAGGAATGTACGGCGAGTTCGAGCACACCATAGACTCAAAAGGGCGCATGAACTTTCCGGCGAAGCTCCGCGAGGAGCTGGGAGAACATTTCTATATTTCCAAGACTATAGGTGAGAGCTGTCTGACGGTACACACAGAGCAGAGCTGGAACGACCTCAGGGAGAGCCTGAGGGGAAAGCCGACAAAGGTAAGGCTCCCGCTGGAGCGCTTTTTGTTCGGCGGAGCATGCGAGGCCGAGCCGGACAAGCAGGGCAGAATCGCCATTGCGCCGGCGCTGAGAGCTTACGCGGGACTCACCTCCGAGGTGGTAGTCGTCGGAATGGACGACCACGCGGAGATCTGGGACAAGGCGGCTTACATAGCTTATACAGAGAGCGTATCCGCTGAGGATATCGCCGCGCTTGCTGAGGAGATCGGTATTTAATGGAGTTTTCACATGTTTCAGTGCTGCTGAAAGAAACGGTGGACGGCGCGTTCACAGACCCGAATGGCGTTTACGCGGACCTCACTACCGGGGGCGGCGGTCACAGCCTTGAGCTTGCAAAGCGGCTGGACGGCGGCCGTCTGATATGCTTCGACCAGGACAAGGAGGCGCTGGAGGCTGCTGGGGAGCGGCTGAAGGGACTTCCTGTTACTCTTGTCCGGAGCAATTTCTGCGAAATGAAGTCGGTGCTGGCTGACCTCGGGATAAAAGAACTGGACGGCATAATCGCCGATCTGGGCGTGTCCTCTCATCAGCTCGATACTGCGGAGCGGGGGTTCTCGTTCCACAACGACGCACCGCTTGATATGCGCATGAGCGGGGAGGGTCTTTCCGCCCGCGACGTGGTGAACGAATACGACGAGGGGGAACTCGCCAAGATTCTGTTCGACTACGGCGAAGAAAAATTCGGGAACCGGATAGCAAGAGGCATAGTAAACGCCCGGCTCACCGCCCCGATCGAGACCACCGGGCAGCTTGCTGAGATAATCAAATCGAGCGTTCCGGCGGCATACCGCAGGGAAAAGAACCCCTGCCGCAAGAGCTTCCAGGCGATAAGAATAGAGGTCAACCATGAGCTGGACGTGCTTGAAACGGCGCTGACAGACGGTTTCGACGTGCTGAAGATCGGCGGGAGAATGTCCGTTATCACCTTCCACTCCCTTGAGGACAGGATCGTTAAGAACCGCTTCAAGGAGTTCTGCACGGGCTGCACATGTCCGCCGGAGTTCCCGGTGTGCGTATGCGGAAGGAAGCCGATGGGCAGACTTGTGGACAAGAAGCCGATAACAGCTTCGCCGGAGGAACTGGAAAGAAATCCGCGCAGCAGAAGCGCAAAGCTCAGAATTATAGAGAAGATCCGCAGAAGCCCTCTTGAGGACTGACGGATAACAGAAACGCAAAACAGCCCGGCATGACCGGCGCAGCAAAAGAAGGAGGGTGAGCCTATGCTTCCCGAAACTGACAGATCAAACCTCGCATACGACCTTTCCATGTACGACAATGCGGCGCGCCGCGAACAGGAGCGTGAGCAGGAAAGGGAAAGAGAACGCAGGGCAAGGCAGATCAAAATGAATATGCATTCGGTTTCGCGCAGCGGTTCGAAGCTCAAGCTCTTTGCCGTGACCGCGGTGGCGCTGGGAGCTTTGTGGGCGGTGAACGTCCAGTTCACGAAGGTAGACGATATCGCGAGAAAGGTCGAGGATCAGAGGGCTCTGCTTGCAGAGGCGCAGGAGGAGAATTCGCTGCTCCAGAGCAGGCTCGACAGCAAGGCGAACATCAGCTATATCGAGGAATACGCCGCAAACGAGCTTGGCATGGCAAAGGTCACTAACTCACAGATCAACTACCTTGATGTGAATACGGAAAACCTTATCGAGGTCACTCCGGAGAACAACGGAAGCATTTTCAGCGCCGTTGCCGACTGGTTCGGTGATCTTCTGGAATACATTGGTTTCTGAAGGCATAATATAGAGGTGACAGGACACCGGGACACGCTGTCCGTTCTCTATACTCTGCCGGCAACGGACTTTAACGGCAAGGTCGGCTTGTTATGCGCTGTGCGGCGGGACTGCACAGCCACGCAGCCCGGCTTTGCTTTTTGTTTTATTGGCACGTACTTTTCTGACTGGAGGTCAACAGCTTCATGAAAATCAAAAATGCAGCAAAAAAAATCGGAAGCGCTATCTACGAGATGGAGCAGAAAAGCGCTGAGAAGCCGCGTATACTTGGCTCCAGCCAGAAGCAGATAATCTTTCTGGTGCTGATAATAATTTTCTCGTTCTGGGTGGGCTACAAGCTGCTGAGCTACTCTATCCTGGACGGCGACAAGTGGCGCATGATGGCTACCGACCAGCAGCTTTCCTCGGTGGTCATAAAGGCGAACCGCGGCTCCATCTACGACGCCAACGGAACCACCCTCGCGCAGAGCTCCACCGTGTGGGACGTCACCATCTCGCCGCACAACATCGATCTTTCCAACACGAAAGCCAAGGAGCAGTACGACATCAAGGCGAAGGCGCTAATTGAAAAGGGCGAAACTCCCGAGCCGTACGTTGACCGCGCCGAGCTGATATCACAAAAGCTATCCGAGCTGCTGGGCGTTGACTATTCCAAGATCAAGACCGCGTGCGCCGATACCACCAAGCAGTACTACATGGTGAAGCGCAAAGTCGAGAAGCCCGAGGCGAACGAGATAACCGCGTTCATGAACGAGAATGGTCTGAACTCCGACGATATCTACCTCTGGCCGACCTCCAAGAGATACTACCCCAACGACTCGCTGGCGTCGAACATAATCGGCTTCACGAACTTTGACGGCGACGGCGTTTACGGTCTTGAGGCGTACTACGACGACTACCTCAGCGGCACCGACGGCAAGGCGGTATACGCGGTAGCCGCCGACGGCAGGAAGCTCCAGAATTCCAGCGACGCGTACTACTCAGCCGTGGACGGCTACAGCCTGGTGCTCACGCTGGACGAGGTGCTCCAGCACTACCTTGAAAAGAACCTGGAGCTGTGCGTTTCTCAGCACCAGGTAATAAACCGCGCCTGCGGTATCATAATGAACTGCAATACCGGAGCCGTCCTCGCGATGGCGACCGCCCCCAGCTTCGACCTGAACAACCCGTCCGAGCTGAAGTCCAGCTTCGACCTCCAGACCCTCGCCGAGATGAAGGAATCCGGCGCCACCGAGGAGGATCTTGACGCCAAGGAGGCGTCCCTCCGTGAGCAGCAGTGGAAGAACAAGGCTATAACCGAGCTGTACTACCCCGGTTCCGTTTTCAAGACCGTCACCTGCGCCAGCGCCCTCGAGGAGGAGGTCGTTTCGCTGAATTCCACGTTCCACTGCGCGGCTTACGAGATGGTCGCGGGAACCAAGATCAAGTGCTGGTCGAGCTACGGTCACGGTACGCTCACGCTCCAGCAGGCGGTAACAAAGTCCTGCAACCCTAGCTTTATCCAGATAGGTCAGCTTCTCGGAAAGGATAAATTCTGCGACTACTTCGAGGCGTTCGGCTTTACAGAGCCCACCGGCATTGACCTCCCGGGCGAATCCGGAAGCCTTTATGTTTCAAGGGAGAACATGGGTCTTGTCGAGCTTGCTTCCTCAAGCTTCGGTCAGACAAACAAGGTAACTCCGCTCCAGATGACCACCGCGCTGTGCGCCATCGTAAACGGCGGCTACCTGGTGACTCCGTACGTAGTGGACAAAATGCTTGATTCCGACGGAAACGTCGTAAAGACCACCGAGACCCGCATAAAGCGCCAGGTCATTTCCGAGGAAACCTCCGTGCAGATGCGCCAGATACTTGAGACTGTAGTTAACGAGAACGGCGGCAGCAACGCGTACATAAACGGCTACCGTATAGGCGGCAAGTCCGGTACAACTGAGAAAATCGACGAATACAACAAGCTCAAGGCCGAGACCGGCGTGGATCATATGACATATGTTCCGTCCTTCGCGGCGTTCGCCCCGGCTGACGACCCTCAGATAGTAATGCTGGTAATGGCGGACACCCCGACCGGTACGCAGTACTACGGAAGCGCGGTCGCTGCCCCGGTAGTTTCGGCGGTGTTCAAGGAGGGTCTGCCCCACCTTGGAATTTACCCGACCTACACTGCGGAGGAGCTTGCAAAGATGGACGCTGCGGTGCCGTACGTAATGGGCATGGAGGCTCAGCGTGCGGAGGCAAAGCTCAATGCGGAGGGCTTCGAGGTGCGCTATGTCGGCGACCCGGCAAGCGGCGCCACCGTTTCCACGCAGATACCCGCTTCGGGAAGCAGTATCCCGAAGGGATCGACTGTGGTGCTGTACCTCGGCAATGAATACGACCTGGAATCCGCGGTCATTCCAAACGTTACCGGCATGACGGTCTCCCAGGCGAACGAGGCGATAACCAACGCGGGATTCAACATCAAGATATCCGGCGGCGCTGCGGAGAACGCCAACGCGGTGGCTTCCGCGCAGTACCCTGTGGGCGGTACCGACGGCTACAAGGGAAATGTCGTGGAAGTAACGTTCCAGGTCAACGGATATTCAGACTGACGGAGGCGAGGTCATGACTTTAGGACAGCTTTTCAGCGGTATCACGGATATACCGCAGGAATTAACGGAGCGCGTCGTATCAGGCGTGACCTCCGACAACCGCGAGGTGGAGTCGGGGTTCCTGTTCGTGTGCGTAAAGGGCAGGAGCTTCGACGGCCACAGCGTGGCGGCGTCAATGCTCGAAAAGGGCGCGTGCGCCGTCGTGACGGAGCGCCCGCTGGGACTTCCGGCGGAGATATGCGTGAATGAGAGCCGCAGATTATATCCGGAGCTGCTCTCGGCGTTCTACGGCAGACCCACTCAGAAGCTCTGCCTGGGCGCGGTCACCGGCACCAACGGCAAGACCACCACGGTGAACCTCTGCGCGCAGATAACAAGGGCGCTGGGTCATCAGACCGGAGTTATCGGCACGGTTGGCTGCGACACCGGAAAGGGACTTCAGTACTCCCACGACGGCCCACCAACCACTCCGGAGCCGCGGAAGCTGTACCAGCTGTTCCGCGAGATGGCGGATATCGGCACGGAGTACTGCTTCCTGGAGGCAAGCTCCATGGCGCTGGCGCAGCACCGCTTCGCCGCTGAGAGCTTTGCGGTGGGGGCGTTCACGAATTTAACGCAGGATCACCTCGACTACCACGGCACGATGGAGGAGTACTACCTCGCAAAGCGAATGCTCGCGGATATGTCGAGGACCATGGTGATCAATATCGACGACGAGTACGGAAGGCGCACCGCGGATTACTGCCGCATGAGCGGGATACAGGCGGTGACAACGAGCGTGAATACGTCCGGAGCCGATTACTTCGCGGAGTTCATCAGACTGCACCCGCACGGTGCGGAATTCCTGCTGACCTGCCCGGAGAAGCAGAAAAGCTGGGTCGCGAAGATACCGCTGACCGGGCTTTACAACGTCAGCAACGCGGTGCAGGCGGCGGTGATGTGCCGCATGATGGGCTTCCCGATGGAGGACGTGCTGGCGGCTCTGGAGAAGTCACCGGGAGTGTCTGGGCGGCTTGAGACGATTTACCAGGGGAAGTTCACGGTTATCCGGGACTACGCCCATACCGGGGACGGTCTGGAGAAGCTGCTGTCTACCCTCCGACCGCTGACGAAGCGGCTCACTGCGGTATTCGGTGCGGCGGGAGAGCGCGACTCCAGTAAGCGTCCCGAAATGGGAAGGATAGCGGCGAAGTACGCCGACAGGCTCATAATAACCACGGACAACCCGCGCCACGAACCCCAGCAGCAGACCATCGACGACGTGCGCCGAGGAGTCCCTGCGGACAAGGAGTGCGAGGAGTTCGTCGACCGTAAGGCTGCGATATACCGCGCGCTTGAAACGGCTCAGCCCGGGGAGCTTATAGCGCTCTGCGGCAAGGGGCACGAGGATTACCAGGCGATAGGGGACGAGAATGTCCCGTTTAACGAGCGTGAAATAGTTCTGGACTGGCTGAAAAGCCGCGGAATAATATAAGGCGGTGCGAAATGTTTACAACAGTTGAAATTGCAGAGGTCACCGGGGGAAAGCTCCTCGGCGGCAGCGTTACGGTTACGGGAGTTTCCACGGACACCCGCACGATAGCTCCGGGAATGCTCTTTGTTGCGATAAGGGGCGAGAGCTTCGACGGCAACGACTACATCGGCGCGGCGGCTGAAAAGGGCGCGGCCGCGGCGATATCCGACCGGAGCTCCGGCGCGGACGGGTATTCCATTCCGGTGATACTGGTGGAGGACAGCCGCGCGGCTCAGCTTGCGCTTGCCCGCTACCACCGCGAACGTTTTCCGCTGAAGCTGGTCGGCGTGACCGGAAGCGTGGGAAAGACCTCCACGAAGGATATGGTGTACGCGGTGCTTTCCGCGAAGTACACCACGCTCAAGACCGAGGGAAACTTCAATAACGACATCGGGCTTCCGCGTACGCTTTTCCGGCTCAACGAGAGCTACGGCGCGGCGGTCATCGAAATGGGAATGTCCGGTCTGGGGGAGATAAGCGTGCTTTCAAAGGCGGCGGCTCCCGACATCTGCATTATAACGAATATCGGCTGGTGCCACATCGAAAACTTAAAGACACGCGAAAATATCCTGAAGGCAAAGCTCGAGATACTCGACGGCGCTTCTGCGGAGGCTCCGCTGATACTCAACGGCGACGACGAGTTCCTGAAAACCGTGGATATCCCGGGCAGGAAGATAGTCCGGTACGGCAGGGGAGATAACTGCGACGTCCGGGCGGAGGATATCATCCAGACCGCAGACGGTCAGGAATTCACGCTGGTTTACGGCGGCAAGAGGTATACCGCGAAGCTCCCGGTGGTCGGAGAGCACCATGTTATGAACGCGCTCGCGGCGTTCGCTGCGGGGATAGAGGCGGGCATGACGGCTGAGGAGATAATTCCGGCGTTCCTGCGCTACGAGGCTTCCGGAATGCGCCAGCGGATCGAAAAGCGCGGCGATATCACCGTGATACTGGACTGCTACAACGCAAGCCCGACCTCGATGGAAAGCTCGCTTTCCGTGCTGGGCGGCATGGAGTGCTCCGGCAGGAAGTGCGCTGTGCTCGGCGATATGCTGGAGCTTGGCGAGATGTCCGCGCAGCTCCACGCCGGGGTGGCTGAATACATCACGAAAAATGCCGACTGCGCGTTCCTTTACGGCGCGGAGATGGCGAACTGCCGCGAGGCGCTGGAACGCTCCGGCTTTGAGGTACATCATTCCACGGATAAGGCGGCGCTCACGGCGGAGCTGCTGAGCTGGCTGCGTCCGGGTGACATCGCGCTGTTCAAAGGAAGCCGCGGCATGCGCATGGAGGAGATCGCCGAAAAGGTGAAATAAAAACAAAGGGGAAGAGTTATGGTTATCTGGATCAGCGTTATCGCTGCGGTTCTGGCGTTCGGGCTGACTTGGCTGGCGGGGGTGTGGTTCATTCCGTTCCTGCACAAGCTGAAATACGGTCAGACGATACTTGATATAGGTCCCAAGTGGCACAAGGCAAAGAAGCAGGGAACTCCCACGATGGGCGGTATCATGTTCATCATCGCTGTGAGCGTGTGCTTCGCCTGCGCGGTGATACTGTTCGGCCCGCTCGGCGGGAAGAATTTCGCCGGCGAGGACAGGCAGGAGCTTGTGCGCGCGGTCTCCGGGCTGATAATGGCTGTTATGTTCGGCTTCATGGGATTCCTCGACGACTTCATCAAGGTCAAGAAGAAGCACAACGAGGGTCTCACCGTAATGCAGAAGATCGTCATTCAGGTGCTGATAATCGCGGCATATTTTGCAACGCTCTACCTCAGCGGAATGACCCGCACCGCGATACTGTTCCCCTGGGGCTGGACCTGGGAGCTTGGGTGGCTCTACTACCCGATAATGGGCGTTGTTATCCTCTACCTCGTCAACGCCGTGAACCTCACCGACGGCATCGACGGGCTGTGCTCCTGCGTTACCGTGGTTTACATGGCGGCGTTCGCCTGCATTTCCGGTATCCTCGGAATGTACTGTGAGACGCTTCTCGCGCTGCTGACCGCCGGAGGCTGCATAGGCTTCCTGATGTGGAATTTCCCGCCGGCTAAGGTGTTCATGGGCGATACCGGCTCGATGTTCCTGGGCGGCGTTGTGTGCGCGCTGGGCGTGGGCTGTGGAGTGGAGTTCCTCATGCTGATGGCGGCGCTGGTCTACATTTGCGAGGCGCTTTCGGTGGTTATCCAGGTGACTGTGTTCAAGATAACCAAGAAGATTTACCACACCAAAGAGGGCAAGCGGCTGTTCAAGATGACGCCTATCCATCATCATTTTGAACTCAGCGGCTGGAGCGAACTCAAGATAGACGTCGTATTCTCTCTTACCGCAGCGGTACTCGGCGCGGGCGCCGTACTGCTTGCGATGAACATGTTTGCAAGATGACAGGAGGTCACGATGGCAGTAGGTCATAACACCGGGGCAGTCCGGGAGAATCCCGGCATGCCGCGCGAGCGCGGAAAGCGAAGGGAGCGTCCGCCGGAAAAGAAAAAGATCGGCTTCTTTCACGATAAAACGGCAGGCGCGGTAGACATGCCAATGCTGGTCATCACGCTGGTGCTGCTGGTTCTGGGTATCACGATGATGTTCTCCGCCAGCCACGCGCTTTCCTACCGCGACAACGGAGGCGACTCCTACCAGTACGCCACGAGGCAGCTCTTTTTCGCGGGCGCCGGACTGATTGCGATGTTCTTCCTGAGCCTGGTGGATTACCGCATATTTATCCGCGAGTGGCACCCGAAGCTGTTCGGAAAGGTACGCACGATCACGCTCTCGCATGTGGCTCTGGTGGTCTCGCTCGGACTTACAGCCCTTGTAATCCCATTCGGAATAAGGAATATCGCAGACGGCCCGAAGCGCTGGCTTCCTATCCCGGGAGGCTCCTTCCAGCCCTCGGACGTGCTTAAATTCGGACTGATAATCTGGCTCGCCTGGTACGTTTCGAAGAACTACCAGAAAATGCGGCATTTCGTCACCGGACTGCTGAAACCCGGTCTGGTGCTCGGCGTGATAGTCGTGCTGCTGATGCTGCAGCCGCACCTTTCCTGCGTTATCATCATGGGAGTTATCTTCATCGTGATGATACTGGTCGGCGGCGCGAATCTCCGGCAGGTGCTGACCTGCGCCGCGATAGGAATTCCGTGTATACTCCTGCTCATGCAGGTGTCCGGATACAGCTACTTCTGGGAGCGCCTTACCATGGACCCGCTCGCCGACCCCTCCGACACGACCTACCAGACCTACCAGGCGATACTGGCGATAGGCTCCGGCGGACTGTGGGGCAAGGGCTTCGATCACTCCACGCAGAAGTACTACTACCTCCCGGAGGCGCAGAACGACTTCGTTTACGCCATCTGCTGCGAGGAGTTCGGCTTTATCGGCGGAGCGCTCATCATTCTGCTGTTCATCATTTTCCTGCTCCGCGGATTCTACATCGGCAGGAAGTCTCAGGACCGCTTCGGGCTTATGCTCGCTACCGGTATCTCGCTTCAGGTCGGAGCGCAGGCTCTGTTCAACATCGGCGTTAACGTGTGCGCGCTCCCGAATACGGGTATATCGCTGCCGTTCTTCAGCTACGGCGGTACGGCGCTGTTCGTGCTCCTGTGCGAGATAGGCGTGCTTCTTTCGATATCAAGACGTGCAAATCTGAATTAATGGGGGAACTGAAATGAAGGCTATATTCGCAGCCGGCGGCACCGCCGGACATATCAACCCGGCGCTTGCCATCGCCGATAAGCTCAAGAGCGTATTTCCCGACGCGGAGATAATGTTCATCGGAACTCCGCAGGGCATGGAAGCCCGCCTAGTGACCAAAGCGGGCTACAACTTCACGCCGGTGGAAATGGCGGGATTCCAGCGCCATATCTCGATACAGAACATCGGGCGCAACGCGAAGGCGGCGTATCTGTACTTCTTCGCGGCAAAGCGCGCCGTCCGGAAGATACTCAAGGAATTCCAGCCGGATATCGTTATCGGCACCGGCGGGTACGTCACCGGGACAGTGCTCGGTCAGGCGGCGGCTCTCGGGATAAAGACCGTCACCCACGAGAGCAACTCCTACCCGGGCATGGCAACGAAAATGCTCGCGAAGAAGGCCGACAAGGTGCTGCTGGCAACTGCCGACGCCGAGAAGTACCTCAGCAGCACGGAACACTGCGTAGTCACAGGAAACCCGCTGCGCTCCAACATCAAGATAGAGGAGCGCTCCGCCGCCAGGAAGCGGCTGGGTCTGCCGGATCAGTTCACGATACTCTCGTTTGGCGGAAGCCTCGGAGCTAACCGCATAACCGAGGCGGTCGCGGAGCTCATCGCCTGGGAGGAAAAGACCGGCGGCATAAATCACATACATTCCTACGGCGGCAAGGGAAAGGAGCTGTTCTACTCCGCGCTGGAGCAGAGCGGAGCACACGAGGACAAGTCGAAGCACATATTCCGGGACTACATCGACAATATGTACACCTGCATGTGCGCGGCTGACCTGATAATCTCCCGCGCCGGAGCAATGACCATCACTGAGCTGATGGCGATAGGCAGGCCGGCGGTACTGGTACCATACCCGAACGCGGCTGAGAATCATCAGTACTACAATGCGCTGACTCTCAGCAACGCACACGCCGCGATACTTATTGAGGACAAGGATCTCACCAAGGCTAGGCTGGTGGAGGAGGTCTCCGCGCTTTACAACGACCGCGGCAGGCTGGCGCTTATGGAGGAGAACTCCCGCCGCAGCGCAAAGAACGACGCCGCAGACCGTATCCTGGGCGAGATAATCGACCTGCTCGGCAAGGAAAAGTTCGAGAACCAAGGAAGCACTGATTAAATCACGCCTGACGGCTTGGCACGCATTTTGCTTGCATCTTTTCCGTTATATTGCACAATTCGTCCTAGCAAGGCGTGTCTCCCCCGGTGGGGGAGGTGTCACGGAGTGACAGAGGGGCTGACCGACAGACCAGCCTTGCGTCGCTAATTGTTGACTTGAAAGCGCTTACGCTTCCGTCAACAATTCCTTATTGTACAATCTGACGGAAAATCTGCGGCGCAATCTGCGCACCAGATTTAATCAGCACTTCCTTAATCACAAAATAACACCTCCCGCATACTATGGAAACACAGTAATGCAGGAGGAGATGATCATATGGCAAACTGCCAGAAGCTCGTCGTTAACGGCGGGCGGCGGCTGGAGGGCGAACTCAGGGTGCACGGAGCAAAGAACAGCGCGCTCCCGCTGCTTGCGGCGTGTGTGCTGGCGCACGGCGAATGCGTTCTGCATAACTGCCCGGAGCTTACCGACGTGGACGCGGCGTGCAGGATACTTTCCTGCCTTGGGTGCAGGTGTACCCGCAGCGGCGACACGGTGTGCGTGGACGCCTCCAACGTCTGCGGCAATGAGATACCAGACAATTTGATGCGGGAAATGCGGTCGTCCATAGTGTTCCTGGGGGCGGTTCTCGGGAGGACGCGCCGCTGTAAGCTGACTTTCCCGGGCGGCTGCGAGCTTGGCGCAAGACCTATCGACCTGCACCTCGCCGCGCTCCGGGACATGGGTGTCACGATAAGCGAGGAGCACGGCTGGCTGGAGTGCACGGCGGCTGGAGGTATCCGCGGCGGGATCGTAACGCTTTCGTTCCCGTCGGTGGGAGCTACGGAGAACATAATGCTCGCGGCGGTCACAGCGTCCGGCCGCACCGAGATACACAACGCCGCCCGGGAGCCTGAGATAATCGACCTTGCGGAGTTCCTGGTGAAATGCGGCGCGAAAATAACCGGCGCCGGCGGCAGCACCATCTGCGTCGAGGGCGTATCCCGCCTTTCCCCCGCAGAGCACACGGTGATCCCCGACCGCATAGTTGCGGGGACGTACCTCTGCGCGGCGGCGATGACCCGGGGCGAGCTGATACTTACGCGGTGCGAGCCGTCGCACATGACGGGATTCCTCCCGGTGCTGGAGAGCATGGGGTGCCGTATCTACCCCTACGGCGGCGGGAAGCTGTACGTCAACTGCCCCAGGCGGCTGAACGCTCCGCCGACCATACGCACGATGCCCTATCCCGGATTCCCGACGGATATTCAGGCGCTGTTCACGGCGGTGTGCTCCGCGGCGGAGGGCACCGCCGTGTTCGTGGAGACGATATTTGAGAACCGCTACCGGCACATTCCGGAGCTTATACGGCTCGGGGCGTCGATAAAGGTCGAGGGCAGGGTCGCGGTCGTGCAGGGCGTTGAGCAGCTTTCCGGCGCGAAGCTCTGCGCGGGGGAGCTGCGCGGAGGCGCGGCGCTGGTCACGGCGGCTCTGGCGGCTGAGGGAACCAGCGAGATAACCGGCGTGGGGTACATCGACCGGGGCTACGAAAGCATTGAAAAGGCGCTGCGTTCAGTCGGCGCGGATATTTCCCGGGTAGGGCAGCAAAGCAGAAATTAACGGAGGAGTAAAAGCATGGGCAGTAAAAAACCAGCGGCGCGGGGTGGAAGCGCTCAGCGGAGGAGACCCGCTAAGAGCGCACAAAATGTGCAGAACACACGCATTCAGCACACCCAGAACAGATCAGCACAGGAACGCACCGCCCGTCCGCAGGGAGCTCCGCCGCGAAGCGCCGCCCGCAGACCGGCTCCGCAGCCTGACAGGGCGCAGCGCAGGCGCACTGACCGCGCGATAAACCAGGCGACAGTTCACCGGAGCGTAAAGGGCAGGCGGCGCGGAAGCCGCGGCGGGAACTACATAATGTACTATATCCTGGCGGCAATAATAATAATCATCGTTCTGGCGGTGCTGTCGAATACGGTGCTGTTCAACTGCACCTCCATCGAGGTAGAGGGAAATTCTCGCTACACTGCGGAGCAGATAATAGCTCCGTCGGGGCTTGAGACCGGGCAGAACCTGCTGCACATCGACTCCGGCGACGCTGAGAAGCGTATCTCAGCTGCCCTCACTTATATAGATATGGTAGATGTCAGCAAGGTATTCCCGACGAAGATAAAAATCACCGTCAAGGAGGCGGAAAAGTGGTTCCTGGTGAGCCAGGACGGAGTTACCGCGGCGGTTTCCCGAATGGGCAGAATAGTGGAGCTCGGCTCGGAAAGCGGGCTTCCGACGATCGTCGGCTACGACGCGGTGGAGCTTACTCCGGGAGCGACCCTGACTTCCAGCGAGAACGGAAAGACGCAGCTCCCGCTTCAGATCCTCGAAAAGGCGGAGCACTGCGGGATAACCGGAATAACCCGTGTGGACCTCACCGACAAATTTGACATCAGCGTCGACTGCGGCGATAATATAACGCTCCAGCTCGGCGGTATCGCGGATATCGACAGCAAGTTCGCGGTCGGAGCGGAGGTCCTCCAGTATGAGCAGGCGAACGTCACGATAAATCTGAAGAACCCGAACAAGCCCTCCGCAAAGGATAAGATAGTATCGGTGGCGCTCCCGTCGCTGAACGGCACTGCGGAATCCACTGCGGAAGCGGCAGGCACCTCCGAACCGGCGGAGTGACCCTGCCGGAATAATTCCCGGCGGGTGAATAATTTGTCAAAATATTTTTTAAAAAACAGTTGCAATTATTCTTTGTATCTGTTATAATATTAAGTAGTATTATATTTGCGTATCATGCGTCTAAAAATTTGGAGGGAAAAAGACATGGCATTTGAAATAGATACACACGATGATGAGTTCGTGATGGACGACGATTTCGAGGACCAGACCAAAATAATGGTCATCGGCGTCGGTGGCGGCGGCGGAAACGCAGTCAGCCACATGGTCGAGGGGGATATGACCGGAATTGACTACGTTGTTGCCAACACTGATGTCAAGGCGCTCCGCTCCAAAGACGGAAGCAGAATGCGCCGTATCCAGATCGGCAAGAAGCGCACCAGAGGTCAGGGCGCTGGCAATAACCCTTCTGTTGGTCAGGATTCCGCGGAGGAGAACCGCGACGATCTCAAGAACGTAATGGAGAGCGAGTCCATGGTGTTTATCGCTGCCGGAATGGGCGGCGGCACCGGTACTGGCGCGGCTCCTGTAGTTGCTTCCATCGCGAAGGAAATGGGCAAGCTGACTGTCGGCGTTGTCACCAAGCCGTTTACGTTTGAAGGTCAGGCTAAGATGAACCAGGCTCTCAAGGGCATTGCAGAGATGAGAAAGTACGTTGACTCCCTCATTGTTATCCCTAACGAGAGAGTCAAGGAGATATCCAACGCAAAGCTCAGCATGGCTGACGCGTTCAAGGCGGTAGATAACGTGCTTTACAAGGCGGTAAAGAGCATTTCCGACCTCGTAAAGGGCGTAGGCTTCATCAGCCTTGATTTCGCGGACGTTACCATGGCGCTGAAGGATTCCGGAATCGCTCACATGGCGATAGGTCAGGGCAAGGGCGACAACAAGAACGCCGACGCGCTCGACCAGGTGCTCCACAGCCCGCTGCTTGAGACTTCCATCAGCGGCGCGCGCAGACTGCTTATCAGCATTGGCATTCCGATGACGACCTCCGCAGACGAGGTAGACATCATCGCCACCGAGATAACCAAGAACGCGGCTCCCGACGCGGAGATCAAGATGGGTATGCAGTTCGACGACAACCTTGCTGAGGACGAGGTTTCCATCATCGTTATCGCTACGGACTTCCTCGACGATGAGCACGGCGAGGCTGAGGCTCAGCCCGCTCCGGCATCTCAGCCGGCGGCTTCTTCTGACGCGGTGTTCGGCGCCACAATGCATAAGCCCGTTTACGACGGCACCGACGCAGACATCGACAAGCTCATCAACCTGCTCAACAACAATAATAACTGATCGAAGTCACGAATGCTTCGGCGGTCATAATGCACAGAACAAAATCGAACATTCCGGAAATCCACGTCGGTAAGGCGTGGGTTTCCGTTTGTTTTACAGTTGGAACAACAAAGCCGGGATAAGTGTGCATAAATTTGTGAAACATTATAAAGTTGCTGAAATCCCTTGCATTTTTCCGGGATTTGTTATACAATAGTTATATGTGGCAGTATATATTGCCGCGCGTATAGAGATATATTGGAGGACAAAAGATGTTTAGAAAATTCAGAAAAGCTGTTGGGTGTATTATCGCCGCAGCGGTCATGACAGTTGTATCGGTAACGGCCTCGGCTGATTACATATATGACCTTAAAAACACTGACCTTCTCGACGAGATAATGGCGTCAGACTACGAGATCTACGGCACGGAGGGCAGATTCACCGCGACCCTCGGCGACAGCACCGAGGAAAAGTATGTTTCCCTGCGCTTCAAGCTGTTCAACGAGTACCTTGACCAGGAATTCTGGGAGTCCGACAACGCGAGAGTCTCCGTTGACGTAAAGCTAGAGACCGCCGGAAAGGACGTTATCGCATGTATCCCCGGCTTCAACAACAAATGGGGCTGGGTGAACCCGTCCGACTACACACCGCTGAAGTCCGGCGAGTGGGTGACTGTAACTGAGAAGGCTTCCCACTTCCACGAGGAATTCGCGAAGGGGCAGCCCGCTTACCTGCTGTTCCAGGTAAGGACCAACTGGGGTTCGCCTTCACAGGGCGAGATCACGGTTTCCGTGAGAAACTTCCGCATTATTGACGACAAGTCCGCTCAGACTACCGCCGAAACCACCACGCAGACCACCACGACGACCAAGCCCGAGGAAACATCAGTTCCCGTGGAGACGTCCACAACACCCGAAGAGACTTCAGCTCCCGACGCTGTGACCGCAGAGCCTGCGAACACCCTCGACACCGAGGGCGTTTCCGCTGAGACACCTGCGACTGAGCAGGCAGGCACAAAGGAGCAGACCGAGGAAGCCGCAGTCACCGAGCCAACGGAGCCTTCCGGCACCAGCAGCACTCCCGCCGAGACTGCCGCGACAACTATCCGCACTGCAGCGACCGAGGCGACCTCTTCCGCGATAAATTACGGTCAGCTCTACGCTGAGCCTGAATCCCCGGTAATGCTCATTGTTATCATCGTGGGTGTTGCAGTTGTAATAGTCGTTGGTGCTATCATCGGTTACATGATCTACAGAAAGAAGAAGTTCTATTGATAGGCTTCTGAAGCAGGAGGGAATATATGAACTCAAAGGCAGCAAAAAACCGCAGTTTCATGGATACTTTGGTCGCGCTTTTCAAGAATGTCTGGCTCAAGCGGGGCGTAGCTCTGCTCTGCTGGGGGTATACCGGGCTTCTTATCTGGATAGCGTGGCTCAACGGCGCGTTTTTTCTCGAGTATGAGAACCCCACATCGCTTTTCGTGGTGTACGTGTTTGTGAATATCGCCGCCCTGGGTCTGCTCATATATACCCGCCGTCAGGTCATCACGCAGGTAAATGTCATGATACTTCCGCCGGTGGTGTTCGCTACGTTCCTGCTTGCGTTCGGAAACTGGTATATGATACTTCCGCCGCTGGTGGTCCTGGTCGCGATGTTCTTCATCTGCACCGCCAACGAGACGCTCAAGACCGTACTGGGTACGATGTACCTCCTGATGTACGTGATCGGCGCGGCGGCTTACATCACCATCACGCTCCTCATGGGCAAGATAACCCTTGCCGGAGTAGACCTCGACCTGCGCGACCGTAACTATGAGGTGCTTTCCGCCGACGGTCAGTACCGTATCGTGCGCTATGTCGACAAGCCCACCGGAGAGCGCCGCACCGCCAGCTACTACGTCGAGGATATCTCCAAGGACAAGAAGATACCATTCGGCAGCGCGAAGCGTGTGCTCGGAAGCGGCTGGGTAGTCACCGCGAAGTACACCAGCAAGTCCGATTCACCTGTGTCCTGGGTGACTAAAACAGTAGACGGAAAGAAAGTTGAAATGCTCAGCGTCGAGGGCACATTAAAGGAAAACCCCTACCTCGTGGCGGAGATCTCCGCGACCGAGGAGCTTGAGGAAAGCTCCGTGCCGATAACGCTTTACTATGGAACAGAGGACGCTTCCTCCCAGGGAAGCTCCGCAGAAGCGCAGACCGCAGAATGACAAAGGAGCCTTGAATTGGAAAGAGTTCTCAATTTAGCAGGGAAGAACAGCAACGAGATATTTCAGCTTCGCTATCCCTATTCGCTGCTGACGTTCTGCGATTACGACCTGTCGTATTTTGCCGAAAACGCCATCGCAGTCTGCGACGAAGCGCTCCGCTCAGGCACGCTCGACGCGGACCGCGCAACGGATCTTCGCAACTCCCTGAAAAACATGCACGTCTGGATAGAGCATAACCTCCGCACGGTGTACGATAAGATCGTGCTGGACTGCTGGATAGACTACGTATGCCGCAGGGACAACATCGGCACCGCCGCGCTGTGGAACCGCTTCATAGACTGCAAGACCACGTTTGAAAAGGCGGTTTTCGTAAGGCTCTGCGAGTACCGCTACAACAAAGGTATCAATGAATGGCTGAACCTTGTAAGAGTGCAGGATTACGCAAAGAGCAAGGTTTATTTCCTGTTTTCACGCGAGATTTCCGGCGTAGAAGAGGCAAACGCCCGGAGGAACTATTTTGACCTTATGTTCAGCGTCACGGCGCGGGAGCTTGGCTGCCGCCTCGAGGACCTGGGCGTAACTCAGGTGTTTTCCACCGGCAGGGTTCCTTCTGCGCCTTTTATGTATCCTAATATTTCCAAGGACATAATCAAAAACCTGCTTCCAGATTTCGATTACAACGATGATTACTCGGACATCGGCTCGTATGAGTGCCTGTCCGACCAGATAGCGATGGACGCGTTTTCGCACATGAAGGCGGGTCTGGCGCAGGAACTTTCCAGCTACAATATGTCGCGCTCAGCGATGGAGCATACGCCGATGAGAGTGTACATGCCGTGCGGTCTGAAAGCGGTGGTCGACCTTGAGATAGACGCGCTCATTGAAAGCGGCGGCTGGCTCACGAGGTGCAAGCGCTGCGGAAGGTACTTCGTGCGCGACGAGGAGCACACCGAGGAATACTGCTCGCTTCCCGTGCCGAACGGCAAAACCTGCCTGGAGCTGTACGAAATGGAGCACCCGCGCAGCCTGGTAACTCCCGAAGCGGAGAAGCTGTGCAGCGAGATAACCGACGAAATGTACGGCCGCGTCGCCTCCGGCTCGATGAGCCTGAAGGAGTACGAAAGCTGGAAGCAGTACCTTGAAGCGATGAAGGGGAAGGTCAACAACGGCGAGATACCTCCGGAGGATCTGACTGCGTTCGTAAATTACTCCCGCACAATGGATATTACACGGAGCAATCCGGTGTCCGAGGTGCCGAAGAGGGAGCCGGAGCGCTCGCAGGGACGCGTAGTCAAGCCGTTCGTGCCGGAGCGCATCAGCCGCAGCGACTTGGAGCGCAAGCCCGAGGAGCCGCAGCCCGAGCCGGTGGAGATCCCGAGACCGCAGCCCCGCCGCGAGGGATTTTTCACCTCGCCAAGCGTTGAAAGGCAGCGCCAGGGGAAGCCGCCGGTGTCGCATATAATCCGCGCCGGGGAGCCCAGGGACTACCAGTCCCAGCCCGCGTTTGTTCCGGAGTATCCGCTGGGTGCTCAGGAGCCGGCGTTTGCGCCGGAAACCAGGGAGCCTGCTCGTGCCGAGGCACCGCAGTGGGCTTATCAGCAGCATAATGAGAATGTTCAGAGCGTTCCGAACGTTCCGAGCGCTCCGAATGTTCCCGGGTATACACAGAGCGCACCGAGGCAGTCAAGGGAGCAGGGCTTCACACCGTTTGCAGAACCTCCGCGCAGCGCGGAGCCGGAGATCCACCACATCGTAAGAGCCGCTGAGCCGCAGAGTACGTCGGAGCGCTATGAAGAGCCGAAGTTCGTTTCGTTCGGCGGAACCGAGTTCGGTTCTGATTTCGATGCTCCCGCCGCTGAGCCGGAAATTACGCAGGAGCCGCGTGACGCGTTTGAAGATTTCCAGCCCGAACCAGTTCCCGAGTGGGAAGAACCAGTGGAATCTGCTGAACCTTCCGAACCCCAGGAGGAGCCGTCTCAGCCCGAGCCAGTTCCGGAGCCTGCGCCACGCCCCAAGGTGATAAAGAAGAACGCCGCGGCTATCTCAGCCTACGGAAAGATCGCGGGAACTCCGCTTGCAAGAGCTGACGGCTACGAGGCGGTATCCCGTCCGGAGCCTGTGGAGCCGCTGGAGCCTGCGAAGCCCTCTGAGCCTGTGGATTCGCCCGCAGAGACGGAATCCGGCGAAAAGGATCCGTTCTGGGAGATAGGTTCGATATTCGACGTGCTGGAGCAGTCCGAAAACGACATGAGCCGCAGCTCGACAATGACCGCGCTCAGCGAGCCGGATTCCTCCGAGCCGCATGGAACAGCGTTTGAACGGGAATCAGCCCAGCCGTCTGAGCCGGCAGAACCGGCTGAACGTCCCGCGCCGGCTGAGAAACCGGCGGCGAAGCGTACCGCGCACAGAAAGCCGCTACACCAGCCGGAGGTAATTTCCGCGCAGGCAGACTCAGGTGAAATGCGCCGCCAGCCCAAGAAGCGCAGTGCCCCGGCTGAGGCTCCGCAACCCGAGCCGAAGGCTCCGGAAGCGCACGCAGAGCCGCAGGAGATACCGTCGGGAATATGGACGGAGGAGCGCCACCTTTTCGATTCTGACGATCACGGAATGACTCCGCATGAGGAGCTGAACTTGCTCAAGGACAAGAAGCGCGGCAGGTCGAGCAAGACTCAGCGCCTTTTCGACGCGATAATGCGCGAGTCCGACGATAACCCCAATTTCCGCAAAAAGTAATTTAAGTGAATTTGCGCTTTTACTTAGCTAAATAATCGTTTAATACTACTTTACGGAAATTTTATTGTCAGAATTGTGAAAAATCTGTGATGTAATCGTTTAAAATTTGTATGATATTACAGTTGAAAAAAGGTTCGTAATATTATAAAATATATGTATGGACGTGCATGGATAAATATGCCGTTCGAGATTATTATGGAGGATTTTCTATCATGAAGATTACTAAGATTCTTGGTGCTGCTTCTGCAGCAGTAGTAAGCGCAGCCGTTATGGCAGCTTCCGCAGGCGCTTACGAAGCATTCCTGATGTACGCTTCTTCCGACTGGTCTGTTCAGTCCATGGACGCTACAACTGCTAACGCTACTACAGCTGATGTTACCGGCGACGGTACATACACCGTAGCAGTAAGCGGCTTTGAGTGGGAAGACGAGGAGACCGCTGAGATGGTTCCCGCTACCGCTACAGGCGCTACTGTATTCTGCGTAGATATCGACGGTCTTGCAAACGCACTTGGCTGCGGCAAGGACGCTGAGGGCTACGACGCTCTCCAGACTGCGGCTGAGAAGATGGCTTTCGCTCAGGCTACTGGTCTGACCATCTCCGACGTAGTTATCACTGCTACAAACTCTGACGGCACTTCCACTGACATTGCTGTTGACGAGAGCAAGCTCTACTACGGCGACATCGAGGGCAATGGCAAGATCAGACTTGAGATCTACAACGCATACGGCGACACCTCTAAGGACGCTCCTATCGACCCTGCTGGCTTCTCCTTCGATGACGCTCTGTCCGTAACCTTCACCGTTTCTGGTACTGGCATGGGCGACGCTGCTGCTGCTGACGACAACGCTGCTGATGCTGCTACCGTTGACGCTGAGGCTCCTGCTGACAACGCTGCAGCTTCCGATGGCAAGGGTTCTCCTGACACCGGCGTTGAGGGTATCGCAGTAGTTGCTGGCGTAGCTGCTCTGGCTGCTGGCGCTGTTATCGTATCCAAGAAGAGAGGCTAATTTAAGCGCTCTTAGCTTGATACAAAAGCTCAATATTGAACGGCATCGCTTCGGCGGTGCCGTTTTTGCATATGAGGGTCTTTTCACGTAATGGGCGAGTTTCAGAATTAAAATTGCTGATTCGATGAAAAAAACGGAAATGTACAAATTGTCTGAAAAAAGTCCTTGACAAGATCGGTTGTTTGATGTAAAATATAGATAGCGAAGGATCCGTGAGATGAATTGCGGCTTTGCAGAAAGGAATCAAAATGGCAGATAATGATAATGTGATCATCGACGAAAACGGCGAGTCTGTTACCATCAAGGACGATTCTGGGAAGCCCGCAGTTTTCCATTTCTTTGAGGAGACCTACATTCCCCTCGACGATGAGGACGGCGTTACTACAGAATTTGAGTGTATCGCAAGCATGGAGTACGAAGGCGTGATTTATTACGCGCTGCTCCCTAAGCCGGAAAACGAGGACGACGAGCCGGAAGAGTTTGTAGTTCTGAAGGGCGAGGAAGACGGCGACGAGCTTCTGTTCTCCTCGATAGACTCCGAGGAAGAGAACCAGCGCATAGGTGAGCTTTTCCTGAAAGGTCTGTTCTCAATGGAAGAAATGGACGGCGGAGAAGACGATATCTTACAGTAATAATTCAGAGGATTCTGTAGATACTATTAAAGCTGACTTACTGCCTTGTTCGTGCGGATATGTTGTTATGAATCCGAACATGTTTTAATTGGGATCTCGACTCTGGCGGCGGATTGCAGACCTCCCGTACTGCGGAAGATAGGGAGCGTGAAACCCTCAGGCGACCTTACCCACCCTGCTGAGTAGCGGGTTTTATTAAGCATATCTACGGCAAGGCGGTTTGACTGAATATCAGGCGGAGGAGCTTTAGGTTTCTCCGCTTTTTATTTCCTGTGCCGGGAAGTCGATGAATTACGCCAGCAAGCGGTTTAAACGAGTCCTTAAATGCGAATTCAAATAAAAAATGCGCCCTGCTTTCGCAGGACGCATTTCGTATTTTAGGAGATCAAACCTTGACCTTAACAGTCTTGGTGTAGTCGCTGTAGACCTTCTTGCCGCCAACAGTGGTATAAGCGCGGACCTTGAAGAAGTAGGTCTTGCCGCTCTTGAGACCGCTCTTGGTGAAGGAAACTGTAGCGGACTTGGAAATAGTTCCTGCCTTGGTGAACTTACCTTTCGCGGAGGCAGCCATGTAAACTTCGTATCCGTTGGCGCCGGTGGACTTGCTCCATGTGATCTTCGCAGCGCCGCTCTTTGCCTTCTTAGCGCTTACCTGAGCCGGAGCCGGAGCCGCAGCCTTAACGGATACAACGGAGCTGTACGCGGAAATCGCCTGCTTACCGTCGGAGTTAACATAGCATGCGACCTTGTAGTAGTAGGTCTTGCCCTTGGAAAGGCCCTTGTCGGTGTAGGAGTTGGTTGTTGCGCTGCCGACCTTCTTGAAGGTGCCGTTCTTGGAGGTGGAACGATAGATGTTGTAGCCGGTAACGTTCGGGATCTCCTTCCATGTCAGCTCTGCCGAGGTAGTGGTCTTTGCTGTTGCAGTAAGGTTCTGGGGCTTATCCGGTGTAACCGAGAAGGTCACGGAAGCGGAAGCGCCGCTTACTGTATAGGCTGTGATGGTAGTGATACCGGTCGCTCTCGCGATAATGGTGCCGTCGTCGGATATGGAAGCAACGTTAGGGTTGGAGCTCTTGAGCACGTAAACGTTGTTGAACTCGCCGCCTGCGGGTGTTGCAGTTACCTTGAGGGTTACTTTCGCGCCGGGAGCAGCTTCGGTGGTACCGGATATTGCAACGCTTGTGGGAGCGCTGTAGCTCTTCATGTTTACAACATCGTAGTGAGACCAGCCGTCAGCATACTTTGAGGGGTAATATGTATATGTACCGGTCACTGCGGTGCTGGAGAGGTCTGTGAAGTTGTAGTAGTCGCCGCCGAATACGATATTCTTTAAAGCGGTGCAGCCGGAGAAGATGTACTTCTTAATAACGGAAACGCTGGAACCGATGTATGCATTCTGTAAGGAAGTGCAGCCGGAGAACGCTTCTTCTGAGATGGTCTTTACCTTGTTGGGAATGAAGATCTCGGTAAGACCTGTGCAGTCCTTGAAAGCCATTTCGCCGATGGTTTTGAGCTCGGTGGAAAGGGAAATGCGCTTGAGGCTTGCGCAGCCGTTGAATGCGTCCTTGGCGATAGTTTTTACTGTATCGGGAATATTGATGGACGCAAGGGAACTACAGCCGGAGAATGCGGCAACTCCGATATCAGTGGTATAGGAGGGAAGCGCAGCTGTAGTCAGCGACTTGCACCCGGTGAATAATCCGTCGGGAATCACGGTAGCCTTGCAGCTGAGGTCTGCGCTGATAAGAGCGATACAGCCGTTGAATGCGTTGGTGCCGATGGTCGTAACGGAGTTCGGGATCGTGATACCAGTCAGGGAAGAGCAGTTGAAGAATGCGTCGCTTCCGATGGTAACAAGAGTGTCAGGAAGAGCAACTCTCTCAAGTGAGATATAACCCTTGCAGACTCCGGTGCCGATCTCTTCAATGCCGTTTGCAAACGACACGGTAGTTACGGAAGCCTTAGTATTGTTGTTGTTAAGGGCTGTGACCTTCTTAACACGCTGACCGTTGACCTTTGAAGGAACCGAGATGGTTCTGCTCGTGCCGATGAATCCGGTGATAGTCACACCGCCGTTTTCAAGCTCGTACTTCCACTCGCCGTCTGTAGCGGCGGAAGCGCTCTTAAAGCAGAAAACTGATGTCAGGGACAGCAGCATTACCAGAGCCAGCAGAAAGCTCCCGGCTTTCTGTGATGTTTTTAAAACCATGATAAAAACCTCCTGTAAGATAGCTTGGGTATTGGCTTTAGATACAGTTTATTATAGCATGTTTTCCGGTTATTTTCAAGGGCTTTTCACGGTTTATTCCCTGTGCAGTCACTAATTGTACATATTTCATAATTTGGAAGGGCGATTTTTGGAAGGTGAATTTTCGATATTTTTTTGCAGATGTCAGGAAAAACTCCCCCGGTTTGTGTTATTATTAAAGCGGATACTTCCGCAGGCAGCAGGTCTGCCGGAAAGGTGGGAAATATATGATCAATCTGACTCAGGACACCGTAGGCGGCATGTTCGATAAATACGCGGACATGGTCTACCGTATCGCCCTGAATATCGTGAAAAGCCGCGAGGAGGCTCAGGATATCGTAATGGAGACGTTCCTGGCGCTGATAAAGCAGGAGTATTTCGAGAGCGGGGACCACGTCAAGGCGTGGCTGATACGCACGGCGCAGAACAAGGCGCTGAACGTCATGAAATCCGGCAGGATACGCCGGAACGTCCCGCTGGACGAATTCCTTGAGAACACGCTCAGCGCTCCGGCAAGCGACAGCGAGCACGAGCTGCTCGACCTTGTGATGAGGCTCCCGGACAAGCTGAAAACCACAGTCTACATGTTCTATTACGAGGATATGACCGCGGCGCAGATAGCCGGGGCGCTCGGCATAAGCGAGAACACGGTCTACAAGCGCCTGGAGCGCGGACGTAGCGCACTTAAAATAAGTTTAGAGGAGGACGCGATATGAACAGAAAAGATTTTAAGTCGGCATATGATAAGATCACGCTCTCCGATGAGTGCAGAGCGGAAATGAAGAACAAGCTCATGGCGGCGATGGAGCAGAAGAATTCCTCCGGCGAATTCGAGGACGACGGGCTGCTCCACTCCACGCAGGAAATAAAGCTCGCCCCGAGGAAGCGCAGCGCCGGGAAAACCGCCGCGATAGCAGGTTCGGCGGCGGCAGTCATCGCGGTGTTCGCAGTGGGGGCGGGCGTAATGCTCAGCCGGAACGGCATGCCTCAGCCGCAGCCGGTGACCTCAAACGGCACGAGGGAAACCTCCGATATGCCGCAGACTGCAGAATCCGTTGAGCCGGAGACGATCGAGACTCAGGACGACGGGAACAGCATAAAGACCGCATGCGGCATTATGCGTTTCCAGGAGCTTTCCGAAACCAGCGCGGAGCATTCAGAGCCGGGACAGCAGTTCGCGGACAGCGCGGCGGCGGTCACGGAAATGCGCACGAGGTGGTTCAAAAGAACATTCAGCTCCCTCGGCTGGGATCAGATATACGCACAGAACCACGGGCTTGAAATGTACGATGATACCGACGGCGGCGATGATATCACCGATACGCGCCCGCTGGGCGAGGAAGTCCCCTACTCGGACGGTTACTACAGCGACACGGGAATGACCCTCATCTACCGCAGTGAGGACGGCACAAAGCAGGCTAATCTCAGCATTTCCACGGTGGAGAATGAGTTCATTCCGATAACCCTGCCTGACGGCGGCTACCTGACCGCGCCCGGCGAGCCGGAGAGCCTTTTCTCTCGTGAAAGCTATGCCAACTTCATCGACCCGGCATATGATCTCGAAATGTGCGTCGGGACTTACACCGACGGCACGGACACCTACTACACGGCGTACTATTACATTGATTCGGCAAGTCCCGAGGCGTACGTCCGCATAGACGCGAAGAACATCACCCGAGACCAGTTCATCGGCTGTATCGCGAAGAACACCTATCAGTACCGCATACAGGATCACATGGGACTGTATGACGCTGACGGAACGGCGATATACACCGGGTACACCAACACGGACGACAAGGGCTTTGAAATAATTCTCCCTGGCCCGAAAAAGCAGGAGACCGAGTGGGGCACGCTGAATCTCAATCAGCTTACTTTCTATTGTCTGACAGGCGATGCCAACTACTATGGCGGAAACTGCTGGAATGTTGAGTATAACCAGTCGGTGGACGGCGGCGATGTTCCGTACTACACACTTGAAGAGATACCGGAGCTTACCGGCGTCGACATGATGAACAAGCTGACTATACCGGACGAATTTGCGACCGGAAGCGGCTCGACAACAAAGCTCGTATACCGCGCGGCGTACGAGGGGATCTATAATGAAGGCTCGGCGGACTGGGCTAAGGACACGGGGATCAACACCGAAATGCTCCCCGGCGACGACCCGGAGGAATTCGCGGAGGCTCAGAAGTATGTCGGTACCTATATCAACATTGACGACAACGGCGTTGAAACTGAAATTCCCGACCACTACCTCACTGATAAGGTCGATTACTTCAAGAACAAGAAGCGCACCAGCTTCTATGCGAACCTGATTTTCAAATGCGGCGAAAGAGAGATTTCCGTTAAGGTGCTGGACGACTGGAGAATGTACGGAAGCCTGGCAACGTTCGGGCGGTACCCCGTCAAGGAAAGCCCCGAGTTCATTACCGGCGCGGAGGGCAACGGCGAGGTCTGCGCAGGCTGGGGCGCAATGAACGGCGACGATGTTTACATCGGCGGCTTCAAGAATGCGGACGGCAGGTACGTCGTAGTTGAAGCGCGCAATGTAGGCTGCCGCGATTTTACAAGGATTCTGGCGCAGCTTTACACAGGGGAGGTCGACCCGCCGGCGGGCGCTATGGTGCGTTACCCTGACTGCGCGTTCAACATTGACTATGGATATCAGATAGATTCTCCGATCGGGCGTATCTGGTTCAATCAGCCTGCGCTGATGGACTACGCTCCGGCAGACGATATTGAGTACTTCAAGAGCGCCGATGAAGCGGCGGAAGCGGAGCAGTCGGTTCTCGGCAGGGACTTCATTAAGCTCATGAAGAAGCGCGGTTGGGTGCTCCAGCCCGGCGATTCCGCGGTTTTACAGACCAACGGCGACGGCGCTCCCGCAGGCGTTTCGCTGTATTTCGACAAGGGTGGAAAGGTCGCGCGCGTGAACTTCGGGCAGTTCGACATCTATTCCGACCTGCGCATAACTCTTCCGGACGGCAGGGTGCTGCGTATGGGCGGCGACGGCTACGAATCATCCATAACCAGCGCCGATGTATTCATGGAGCGTCATTATCTTGATATTTCCGGGGACTGGCAGGCGGGCTTCTGCGGCAGAATAGACTGCGGCGTGCCTTTCTACCGCTTTGCGACAGCGAGTGATTCAAAGCTGGTGGCATGGAGCGTAGAGACATGCGGCGCTGACGAATCCGACCTTATGGATATTATTGCAATGGCTCTGTACGGCGTTTCAGACAGCGATCATTTTTCCCTGGGCAGCAAGGTAGGCGAGGACTTCGACATCAGCGGATACGAGTATGGCTCGGAGTTTGACACGGAATACGGCTATATCACTCCGAATCCGATGGTGAGGTATGACGATTCCGACATGAGATTTACCTCCGATACCGGCGAGCAGGAAATCTCTGCTGAGAAAGCGGCGGTATTTGCTGCGGCAAATACGCCCGGCGGAACTGTGAACGTACCTTTTGAGGCGGACAGCGTTACGAAGCGCACCGCGGCCGCAGACGGCGGTTACGTTTCCGAGGGCGTGACCTGGAAACAGGGAGATACAAAACTGCTGAAGATTAACTTTATAACCAACGGCGACGCGCTTCCCGGCTACGGCGAGGAGTTCGGCACGGAAAACATACAGCCTACGCGCACATGGCTTGATAAAACCGGAAAGCGGGTAAGGGTAGTTGCGGCGGGCGCGAAGGTGCCAACCGGAGATTACTGGCTGTACGCAATAAACGATTCCGACGACGGAAATTACACCACCGTGACCGCAAAGGGGCTTTCCATCGAGGAATTCGCAAAGATACTTCAGGAGGTATACGTTAATAACTAACATAAAACCAGGGCTGCATTATTGCAGCCCTGGCTGTTTTGCGGCGTACGCCCTAAATAGGTGTACAATCGAACTCCTCCGGCGAAGCCGGAAACAATAATTCCGCATTCCGAATTCTGAATTCCGAATTTCAGAGTATCCCGAAGTGCTCGAGCAGGATCTTTACGCCGATGAGAATTAATATCACGCCGCCTGCGGCTTCGGCTTTGGTCTTGTATTTTGTTCCGAAAACTCCGCCGGCCTTAACTCCGCCGCAGGATATCGCGAATGTAGTCACGCCGATGATAAGCACTGCACAGACCGTGTTGAGAAGCTGGTTTCCTGAGAAAAGCTCCACGGGAACGCACGCGAAGGTGACTCCGACGGCGAGGGCGTCGATACTGGTAGCCACAGCGAGCATGAACATAGTCCTGACGTCCATCTTGTTGGTTTCCTTTTCCTCGTCCTTTGAGAGAGCCTCCCGGAGCATGTTGCCGCCGATGAGCACCAGCAGCCCGAACGCTATCCAGCTTGACACCGCCGAGATTACGTTCTCGAACGCCGCGCCGAGAAGATACCCGATCATCGGCATGAGCGCCTGGAATCCGCCGAACCACGCGCCGCATATCAGCATGTGGCGGGGCTTCACTCCGCCCATCGCCAGCCCCTTACAGACTGACACTGCAAACGCGTCCATTGATAATCCAACAGCCAGAAGCAGTAATTCGATAAGTCCCATAATATACCGTCCTTTGTTTTCCCGGACGCAAAAAAGCAGGCGCATATGCACCTGCCTGACAGCTTATCAGATGAGAGAGCGCACATACTTCTGCCGGAAGCACCCGGCGTTATATGTGAGTCTCGCCATTCAAGATATGCCAGACGTTTCCGTCAGTATGTTGACATATCGCTGCATTACGTCAGCCGGCTACTCCCTCGATGTTATCTTATGTTAACATATTTCCGCCGGTTTGTCAAGGAAAAATACGGCGATTTTCCTATTTCGTCAGTTTGTATAAAAAAACAGAAATTACCCCTTGACAAAGTGGAGGAAGTGTGGTAGAATAACGATGTACATAAAAGCACATAAACCGTTGAGCAGGAGAAGTAGGGTCTGCCGATGCGCTCCAGAGAGCCGTGCAATGGTGCGAGCACGGTGCGTATGCATTCACGAATGGACCTGCGAGGGCAAACTGAAACGGGCGGTCAGGGTTCAGGGCTGTTCGGTGCGGTCAGCATGGCTGACACATTGAACGGGCTTTGGCAGATCTTCCGGAGTAGGGGCGACGTGGCTGCACGTTACAGCAGGAGCGTTTTGCATTAGAGTACATAGTGCAGACCGCAGGCGAGAGCGTCCGAAAGGGCGAATTTGGGTGGTATCGCAGGAGAGATCTTGTCCCATTAGAGGGGCAGGATTTTTTTATTTTCCGGGTACTTTCACGAACAAAAGGAGAAACATCATGAGAAAGACACACATCGCAAAGTTCCTGGGCGCTGCAATGGCGCTGACTATGGCGTTCACCGGCTGCGCTTCCAACGGAACCAGCAGCACCGCTTCCGACGGCGCGGCTGACGGCTCCGCTGCTGAGGGCGCAAAGAGGATCGGCGTTATCCAGTACGCTTCTCACCCCTCCCTTGACAACTGCTACGAGGGCGTTAGACAGGGTCTGGTAGAGGCTTACGGCGAGGACGGCGTTATCATCGACCTCCAGAACGGTCAGGGCGACGGCGCTGCCTGCGATTCCATATCCGCAAACTTCGTTTCCAAGGGCTACGACATGATCTACGCCATCGCTACTCCGGCTGCGCTTTCCGCGTACTCCGCAGCGAACAAGTCAGATATCCCGGTAATTTTCTGTGCAGTTTCCGACCCGGTAGCCGCAGGTCTTACCGAGAGTTTGGAGGCAGGCTACAACAACTGCAACGGCACATCAGATATTCTCGACTTTTCCGCTCAGGTGGATCTCATTCAGTCCATTCAGCCGGACGTAAAGAAGATCGGCGTGCTCTACACCACCACTGAGGCTAACTCAATGTCTCAGCTCGAGTCCTTTAAGGCAGTATGCACAGAGAAGGGCATTGAGGTAGTTGACCAGGGCGTTTCCGGCGCGGCTGATATCCCCCAGGCTGCTACAACTCTGGCTTCTCAGGTAGACTGCATCAACAACTTCACCGACAACAACGTTGTAAACAACCTCTCTATCGTTCTTGAGAAGGCAAACGCCGCTAATATCCCGGTTTACGGCTCCGAGATCGAGCAGGTCAAGAACGGCTGCCTCGCTTCCATCAGCATCGACTACATTGCGCTCGGCAAAAAGACCGCTGAGATGGGCGTTGAGGTCCTCAACGGCACCGACCCCAAGACCATGGCTGTAGGCACTATCTCCGACGGCACACCGGTCATCAACTCCGAGGTAATGGAGAAGTTCGGCTTCACGGTTCCTGAGAAGTACGCCGACGCCGAGATGGTGACCACAAACTCCGAGGCAGACGCTGCGTAATAAGCGCGTTATTTCAGATCTGGAAAGGGACAGATAATGACACTGGTAATTAACATTCTGATAGACATTCTCAACGAGGGGCTTATGTATGCTCTCCTTGCAATGGGAATGTACATAACTTACAGTATTCTGGACTTCCCGGATCTGTCTGTAGACGGCACGTTCCCATTAGGCGCGGTGCTAAGCGGCGTGCTGATAATCCAGGGCGTCGACCCCTGGCTGTGCCTGGTGATCTCGTTTGCGGCTGGAATGGCTGCCGGAGTCCTCACGGGACTTATGCATGTGAAGCTCCGCATTACTCCGCTGCTCTGCGGTATCATCATGTACACCGCGATGCTCTCCGTGAACCTCGTCATACTCAAGGCGGGTACCGACGGAAAGGCGGTCGCTTCCTTCTTCACTAAGAACACGATATTCAATTCCGGCATTGCTTCGCTTATCCCCAAGAACATCGGCGAGGGCGGATTCTACATCAGGACCGTGGTGATCGCGCTTATTCTTGTTATCGTGTGCAAGCTCCTGCTGGATCTCTACCTCAAGACCAAGCACGGACTGCTCCTGAGAGCCACCGGCGCCAACGATAAGTACACCGTAATGCTCGGCAGGAATCCCGGCTCCATGAAGATTTTCGGTCTTGCCCTCGGCAACGGATTCGCGGCGCTCGCCGGTTCGGTCATCGCGCAGAACAAGGGCTCCGCTGACCAGCAGATGGGTATAGGCATGGTAGTTCTGGGTCTTGCTTCCGTAATTATCGGACTCAGCCTGTTCAGACGCGTGAAGTTCATGAAGGGCACCACAATGGTTATCCTGGGAAGCCTCGTGTACAAGGCGGCTTACCAGATCGTGCTCTCCCTCGGTATTCCGACGGATTTCAACAACCTGATGAAGGCGCTGATATTCCTCGTTGCGCTTGTGCTCGGCGGAAGCGAGCTGAGGAAGCTCATAACCTCCATCGGCAAAAAGCCCGAGCCGGTGAAGTCTGACAGCAAGCTTGCGCTCAGCAATATCACGAAGGTGTTCAACCGCGGAACCGTCGATGAGAGCAAGCTGTTCGACAACTTCACGCTCGACGTCAACGACGGGGACTTTATCTCCGTTGTAGGCTCCAACGGCAGCGGCAAGACCACCATGCTGAATATCGTCTGCGGCGGTATCCAGCCGGATTCCGGCGCGGTTGTGTTCAACGGAGAGAACATCGTGCTCTCGAAGGAGTACGAGCGCGCACGGAAGATAGGCAGAGTGCTCCAGGACCCGAAGATGGGAACCTGCGGCAGCCTTACTATCCTCGAAAACCTCGCGCTTGCGGACAATAAGCTCCACCCGTTCGGACTTTCACCGGCGGTGAACAGAAAGCGCGAGGAGCATTACAAGAAGCTGCTCGAAAGCTGCGGAATGGGTCTTGAGAACCGCATGGGCGTGCTGGCAGGCTCGCTTTCCGGCGGACAGAGACAGGCTCTTGCGCTGATAATCGCGACTATGGCGGACATCGACCTGCTGATACTAGACGAGCATACGGCGGCGCTTGACCCCAAGTCCTCCGAGACGCTCATGAAGATCACCGAGAAGGTCGTCAAGGAAAAGCACCTCACTACGCTGATGGTCACGCATAACCTGCGCTTCGCGGTGGAGTACGGCTCAAGACTTGTTATGATGCACGGCGGCAGCGCTGTTATGGATATCGACGGCGAGGCTAAGAAGAACCTTGTTGTGGACGATATCCTCGGCAAGTTCAACGAAATAAGCATTGAGTGCGGCAACTAACTGCACAGAACGCAAACTGAACTACAGGGCGGTCAGTCGAAAGCTGCCGCCCTTTGTTTTTGAGAGGCAGACATGGATAAAAACGAGGTTCTGAAACAGTATTTCGGACACAGCGAATTCCGCCCCGGTCAGGGCGATATAATCGACCACATTCTCGCCGGGCAGGACTGTCTCGGCGTAATGCCCACCGGCGCGGGAAAATCGGTCTGCTTCCAGGTTCCGGCGCTGATGTTCAGCGGGACTTCCATCGTTATTTCGCCGCTTATCTCGCTGATGAAGGATCAGGTGGAGGGTCTGCGGCAGTCCGGCGTCAACGCGGCGTTTATCAACAGCTCCCTTGACCTGTGGGAGTACCGCCAGGTGCTGGACAACGCTTCCTCAGGACTGTACAAAATACTCTACGTAGCGCCGGAGCGCCTGACTGCGGACGGGTTCCTGAGCATGTGCAGGGGACTGGATATTCCGCTTGTGGCAGTGGACGAGGCGCACTGCGTATCCCACTGGGGGCAGGATTTCCGTCCGAGCTATCTGAAGATCTCCGAGTTTGTGGAGCAGCTCCCGAAGCGCCCGGTTCTGGCTGCGTTCACTGCGACTGCGACTGATATCGTCAAGGACGACATCGTGCGCATTCTGGGACTGCGGCAGCCGTTTTCCGTCACCACCGGATTCGACCGCCCGAACCTATATTTCGAGGTACGCCCCACCGAGCAGCGTAACAAAAACGCGGTGCTCCTGGGAATAATCCGCGAAATGCAGGGACGCAGCTCGATAGTGTACTGCTCCACCCGGAAAAACGTGGAGGCGGTGACGGACTTCCTGCGGCTCAACGGCGTTAATGTCCGGAGCTACCACGCCGGAATGCCCGACGACGAGCGCCGCAGCGCCCAGGAGGATTTCACCTACGACCGCTGTAACGTGATAGTCGCCACAAATGCGTTCGGAATGGGCATCGACAAATCCGATGTGGCTCTGGTGGTGCATTATAACATGCCGAAGGATCTCGAGAGCTACTACCAGGAGGCGGGCAGAGCCGGCCGCGATGGAAGTCCGGCGCGGTGCATACTGCTGTACAGCAAAGGGGACGTCCGCACTGCGGAATTCATCATCGACCACGGCAGGGAGGAGTCCGGGCTGACCCCGGCGGAGCAGGAGAAAATGCGGCTGCGCGATCACGAGCGCCTGAAGCAGATGACGTTCTACTCCACGACCCCGCGGTGCCTGCGGCATTTCATACTGAACTATTTTGGGGAGGATTCCCCGGCGGAGTGCGGAAAGTGCAGCAGCTGCAACGCCGAAATGGACACTCTTGACATCACGGTGGAGGCGCAGAAGGTGATATCCTGCGTGTACCGGCTCAAACAGCGGGGGCGTTCCGGCGGGAAGGTGCTGGTAAGCGGGATACTCTGCGGCAGCGAGAGCGAACAGATAAAGGAAGGCGGCTACGATACCCTCTCCACCTACGGCATAATGAAGGACGTCAGACAGACCTATGTCCGGGAGATAATCGACCATCTGGAGCTTCAGGGGCTGCTTTCAGTCAGCGATGATTACCACACGCTGGAGATAACTCCGGAGGGCGACGAGTTTATAAGGTCGCGGCGCACGCTGCTGATGAAGCGCTCCAAGCGCGCTGCGGACATCAGCGCGGTAACGCAGTTCAGCAATTCCGACGGCGTTGAGGATCCAGAGCTGATGAAGCGGCTCAGGGAACTGCGCAAGAAGTTCGCCGACACGCTGGGAGTTCCGGCGTTCGTGGTGTTCTCGGACGCTTCGCTCAGGGATATGTGCGCGAAAAAGCCCGCCACAAAGCAGGAGTTCCTGTGTATCTCTGGCGTGGGCAGCGTCAAGGCGGAACGCTACGGGAAGGACTTCGTCAAAGTGGTGTCCGAGTACCTTAATGAAAAGAATTCGTAAAAAATAACAAAAGCACTTGCAATACCAGGCGATTTATGCTACAATATAATTAAAGTAATATTCAATATAAAAGGGGGCATTGTCATGTCAGAGAATACAGATGGCAAGATTATCCATTCGGAGGTGGAAGTATCGATTGATCCCAATTGCACCACCGCATTTATGACCATATCCGAACCCGCGGGCGGCGGGCTTGACGTGACCCCTGAGAAGGCAATGGCGGCTATCCGCGCTAAGGGGATAGCCTTCGGCGTGATAGAAAGCGCGGTCAGCGAAGCTGTGGAGCAGCGCCGCTATGGCGAGAACGTCTGCGTTGCGCGCTGGAAGCCTCCGGTGAACGGCGTAGACGGCACGATAGAGTATTACTTCAAGAAGGAAAGCACGTTCAAGCCGATCGAGGACGAAAACGGAAACGTGGATTACAAGAACCTGGGGTTAGTACGCAACATCTACCATGGAACTCCGATCGCGAAGATAACTCCCCCGACGGAGGGAACTCCGGGAACGGACATCATGGGAAAGCCGGTCGCACAGAAGCATGGCGTCCCGGCTAAATTCAGCGTGGGCAAGGGAACTGAGCTTGTGAACGACGGCACCGAGATAATAGCCTCCGTTGACGGCAATCTTGTGTACACAAACGGTTCGTTCTGCATTGAGGAATCACTGCTGATACGCGGCGACGTCGACGTATCCAGCGGCAATATCGACTTCATCGGCGACATCATGGTTAAGGGCAATGTAATGGAGGGGTTCTCCGTTACATCCAAGAAGAACGTCACGATATTCGGAACGGTGACGAACGGCACGGTCACAGCCGACGGCAACATTACAATAAAGCTGGGAAGCATAAACTCCAAGCTTCGCAGTGAAAAGGGCAGCATAAAGCTGGATTTCTGCCAGAACAGCAGCGTATGGGCGGCGTGCAACGTGGAAGCGTCCTCGTTCATAGGCGGCGACGTCTATGCGGGCAAGAAGCTCATCGCCAGCGGCAAGGGCATACTTGTCGGCGGAAAATACACCGCGCTTGAGGACATCTCCGCGTCGGTGATAGGCTCCGACAACTACGCCAAGACGATGATAACCCTCGGCAACAACGCGGTCCTCTCCGAGGAGATGGAGGGTCACAAGCACAAGGTAGCAGAACTTGAAGACAAGCTCGACCAACTGGGGAAGATAGTTACGACCCTGACGGAGATGGCGAAGGTCAGCAAGCTTTCGCCGCAGCGCGAGCAGATGAAGGTCGAAGCTATGCGTTCGCGGTTCCAGATTCAGGGCGAGATAAAGCGGCTCAACAACCGCATCGCGGAGATCGAGACCACCCTCGAGCGCAAGCAGAATCTGTCCATTTCCTGCAAGAAAGCGTTCTACCCCGGCGTTACGCTGAGGATAAATTCCTACGTGTACCCGGTGAACGTGATGACTCCGCACTCCAAGGCGACCATCAGCGACAACGAGATAGTAATGATCCCGCTGTGATTTTATTTGAATGTGTACATACCGGAGGTTTTACAGCCTCCGGTATTTTTGTGAAAAAATGATGAAAATTTAATAACGCCCCTTGACTTAGAGTGGACTCTAAGTGCTACAATAATTTCATGAAATAACCGGGCATATCCGGAATAAAATGGAGGAAAAAACATGTATCTTGAGAAAATCAATTCCCCGGCGGACGTAAAGAAGCTCAGCTCTGATGAGATGAAGAAGCTCGCGGAGGAAATGCGCACCGCGCTTATAAAGAAGCTGAGCGTACACGGCGGTCACTGCGGCCCGAACCTTGGCATGGTGGAGGCGGTGATCGCGCTCCATTACGTTTTCGACTCCCCGAAGGACAAGCTGGTGTTCGACGTATCGCACCAGACCTACTGCCACAAAATGCTCACAGGCAGAAATTACGCGTTCCTTGACGAATCCAGGTACGACGACGTTACCGGATACTCCAGCCAGCATGAGAGCGAGCACGATCATTTCACGATGGGTCACACATCCACTTCCGTGAGCCTCGCATGCGGACTTGCAAAGGGGCGCGATCTCTGCGGCGGCTCCGAGAACGTAGTTGCGGTTATCGGCGATGGTTCCCTGTCCGGCGGCGAAGCGCTGGAGGGTCTGGATTACGCATACGAGCTTGGCTCCAACCTTATCATCGTTGTAAACGACAACCAGATGTCCATTGCCGAGAACCACGGCGGTCTTTATGAGAACCTGAAGCTCCTGCGCGAAACCGGCGGAAAGGCTGAGTGCAATCTGTTCCGTGCGATGAACCTCGATTACGTATACGTCGGCGAAGGAAACGACGTTGACGCCCTTATAAAGGCGTTCACCGGCGTTAAGGACTCAAAGAAGCCCGTAGTAGTCCACATCGTCACCGAGAAGGGACGCGGATACGCTCCGGCGGTCAAGGACAAGGAGTCCTGGCACTGGCACATGCCGTTCAACATTGAGACCGGCGAGATGACCATGCAGGGCGGCGGCGAGGATTACGGCGACCTCACCGGAAAGTACATGCTTGAAAAGATGAAGCGCGACCCGAAGGTCTGCATGATAACCTCCGGAACCCCCGCTGTCGGCGGATTCTGGAAGAGCCGCCGCGACGAGGCTGGCAGTCAGTTCATCGACGTTGGAATTGCCGAGGAGCACGCAGTAGCACTGGCTTCCGGCATTTCGGCCCGGGGAGGCAAGCCGGTCTACGGAGTTTACAGCACGTTTGTCCAGAGGACCTACGACCAGCTTCAGCAGGACCTCTGCATTAACAACAACCCCATAACTATCCTGACGTTTGCGGCATCCGTCTGGGGAATGAACGACGTTACTCACCTGGGAATTTACGATATCCCGATGATGTCGAACATTCCGAACTTGGTTTACCTTGCGCCGACCACCTACGAGGAGTACATCGCAATGCTCGACTGGAGCACGGAACAGCGCGAGCATCCGGTTGCCATCAGGGTTCCCGGAGCGGTTATCCACGGCGAGAAGCCCACTAAGGACTACGGAATACTGAATAAGTACGAGACAGTTCAGAAGGGAAGCGGCGCTGCAATTATTGCGCTTGGTACGTTCTTCGGCATGGGTAAGCAGGCTGCTGAGCTCATCAAGAAGAAGACCGGCGTAAAGCCTACGCTCATTGATCCGGTTTACATCACCGGAATCGACGAGGAGCTGCTGGAGTCCCTGAAGAAGAATCACAAGGCGGTCGTCACGCTTGAGGACGGCATTCTCGACGGCGGCTTCGGCGAGAAGATTGCGAGATTCTACGGAGATTCCGACATGCGCACCGTGAACTTCGGTCTGAAGAAGGAGTTCCTCGACCGCTACGACGCAAACGAGGTTCTGCGCCAGAACTGCCTCACCCCCGAGCAGATCGCAGACAGAGCGGCTGAGCTTATAAAGTAATTCCAGGATAGCGGCAAGTTATTACTTTAAAGCATATCCTGCGATAAGAAACAGATATTTGACATTGACATACCACCTGAGCGAAGCCAGGAAGAACGGCGTAACACGCACCGAGATGGCTGAGATACTCACGCACATTGCATTTTACGCAGGCTGGCCGAACGCCTGGGCGGCATTCCGTCAGGCAAAGGAGGTCTACGCGGACGACATCACAGAGCAGCACGGCGGATTCTTCGGTCAGGGCGAACCCAACACAGCCTATGCTAAGTACTTCAAGGGGAATTCCTACCTGAAGCCGCTGACCGACCCGAAGCAGACCGTTTTCATAGCAAACGTGACGTTCGAGCCTGGCTGCCGGAACAACTGGCACACTCACCATGCGGATAAGGGCGGCGGTCAGATACTGGTCTGCGTTGACGGCGAGGGCTGGTATCAGGAGTGGGGCAAGCCCGCACAGAAGCTGATTCCCGGCACTGTAGTGACGATCCCGGCGAATGTCAAGCACTGGCACGGAGCCGCGAAGGGAAGCTGGTTCTCTCACCTTGCGGTGGAGGTTCCGGGGGAGAATTGCTCCAACGAGTGGCAGGAGCCTGTCACTGACGAGCAGTATTACGCAGTTGAATAAGATACCGTACATATTTCATACTTCTGGAGCAGGGCGTTTTGTCCTGCTCCTTTTTTATTCTGACGAATCTATCCACATTGAGCAAATTATAGTTTTCGACAATCATATCAAAACGTCCCCGCACTTCAATGTAATAATCCGGACATGCCGCGAATAGACTTGTACAAATGAAACGGGGAGGAATGGCACATGATAGCCGCTAAAAATATCAGGACAGTCCCGCTGCGGTTCGCCGCAGGGAAAATATCGCTTCCGCAGGGCAGTATCGCAGAAATACGCCTGCGGACAGGCAGGAGCGCCTGCGCGGTTATGACCGACGGAAGGCTCGTGAAATGCTCCGCGCCGTTCAGCCGTCAGGACATCGGCGAGTGCTTCCTTGAGCTGTGCGGGAATTCTGTGCACAGCTTCGCCCGGGAGATCTCCGAGGGTTACATAACTCTGCCGGGAGGTCACCGGGTGGGATTCTGCGGAACTGCCGTCGAACAGGGCGGCAGACTGTCCACGCTCAAGGACATCTCGTCGCTGAATATCCGGTTCGCAAGAGAGGTGCGCGGCTGCGCGGAGGAACTGTGCGCCAGGGCATTCAGCGGCGGGCTTTGCTCGCTCATAGTTTGCGGGAAGCCTCTTTCCGGAAAAACCACCATTCTGCGGGATATCGCGCGTATCCTCGGGGATACCCGCCGCGTGGCGGTCGTCGACACCCGCGGCGAGATAGCCGGAGTGTACGGTGGAGTTCCTGCGCTGGATATCGGCGAGAACACCGACGTTCTGAATGGGTACTCCAGGGGCGAGGGAATAATGTGCGCTCTGCGCTCCCTCAGCCCGGAGGTCATTATATGCGACGAGATAGGCGGCGACGCGGAGGAGATACGTCAGTGCATGAACTGCGGCGTGAAGCTGATAGTCTCCGCCCACGCCGGGAGCATTCGCGAGCTTATGAGCCGCCCGGCGCTTCAGGAACTGCTCCCGCTGTTTGAAAGGGCGGCTCTGCTTGGGGAGCGCGGGAGGCTCTCAGGGCTTGCAGATATACCGGAGATACGCTCATGAGGGTTGCGGCGGGGCTTCTGATACTGGTGATATGCTCGGCGTGGGGATTCCGCCGGAGCCTTCTGCTGAAACGGCGCTGCACCCTGCTTCGGGAGCTTCGCCTGCTGGTTGAGCAGTATTCGATCGAGATATCCTGCACCGCTCCCACGCTTGCGGAGCTTGCAGGGAACAGCGGCGGGGAATTCGGGCGGCTTCTGTGCGAGTGCTCCGGTTCGGAGACTGATATACGCCGCGCCTGGAGCAATGCAGTGGACAGGCTCTCCGCAGAGCCGGGCTGCGGCGGCGAGGAGGTCTCCCTGCTGCGGGAACTCGGGCGGGAGCTTGGGACATGCCCGGCGGAAAGCCAGCTTGCGCTGCTGAAGCTGTATTCCGCGCGGTTCGACAAGCTGATATCGGCGGCGGAAAAATCGGCGGAGCAGCAGGGAAGAATGTACCGTTCCGGCGGAGTTCTTGCGGGGCTTGGCGCGGCGGTAATGCTCCTTTAAAAGAAAGGCGTGCAATGGAACTTGACCTGATCTTTAAAATAGCGGCGGTGGGAATAATCGTCGCCGTGCTGAATCAGATCCTGAAAAAGACCGACCACGACGAGCAGGCGATGATGCTTACCGTCGCCGGGCTGGTTATAGTGCTGATGATGCTGATACCGGCTATCGACGAGCTTTTCGGCACGATACGCTCGGTTTTCGGGCTTTGGTGAACTGGTGACGCTATGGATATAACAACGCTTGTGGGGATCGCTGTGCTGTCCGCGGTGCTGTGTATCATAGTCCGGCAGTACAAGCCGGAGATGGCTCTCGGTATAAGCATAGCCTGCGGGGTGCTGATAATGGGCGCGGTTATTGCGATGCTGGCGCCGTCCGTGGAGCTTATCTCGCAGCTTACCGGGGCGGCAGGGCTTGACGGCGGCTATTCACGTACGCTGTTCAAGGCGCTGGCGGTGTGCTACATAACTCAGTTGGGCTCCGACTGCTGCAGGGACGCGGGGGAATCCGCCATCGCCGGGAAGATAGAATTAGCCGGAAAAGCAGCGGTAGTTGTGATCTCCCTGCCGGTGTTCTCGGCGCTTGCGGAGATAGTAACCGGGCTTCTTGGGTGAAACCGGAACGAGATGAGAAAGGACGAAAAATGCGCAGGATACTGCTGACCCTGGCGAAGCTCCTCGCGGTGATCGCCGCCGCTTTCCTGCTGTGCGGGAGCGCCCGGGCTGAAGGCTCCGGGGAGTACGGCGATATAAACAGCGCGCTATCCGACGCAGTTCCGCCGGAGGCCTCCGAGATACTGGAGGGCGGCGGGATAACCCCCGACAACAACGGTGCGGCGGCTCTGTCGTTCGGCGGAGTGCTGGAGTTCCTGCGGGACATGCTGATGGACAGGCTCACTGAGCCGCTGCGGCTGTTCGCGTCGCTGTGCGGCGTGGTGATACTCTGCGCGCTTTCCCGCAGCTCCGCCGACGGCGCGGGAGGGAACATGTCCGGGGTGTTTTCGGCGGTGGGAGTCCTCGCCGGCGCGGGAATGACCACTGCGGCGATATCCGGAGCGCTCCGGGATACGCTGGACGTGCTTTCGGCGGCTTCGGAGTTCATGCTGGTGTTCGTGCCGGTGTTCGCCGGAGTTATTGCGGCGATGGGGAAGGCGGCTGCCGCTTCGGCGGCTAACACGGTCATACTGGCGGCGGCGCAGTTCTTTTCGCAGATCTCAGTGAATTTCCTGACCCCGGTCTGCGGGACGGTGATGGGGCTTTCCGTCACCGGGGCGGTCCACCCTGAAATGAGCACGGACAAGCTCGGGGAGCTGATACGCAAGGCGGCGGTGTGGGGACTCTCTCTGCTGATGACGGTGTTCATGAGCGTGCTTTCCGCGCAGACATTCGTGACGAATTCCGCAGACAACGTGCTGATACGCACGGCGAAGTTCGCGGTCTCCAGCGGAGTACCCATCGTCGGCGGAACGATCTCGGACGCGGTGAACACGGTGCATGCAAGCCTTTCACTGATGCACAGCTCCATCGGGACATATGGTATAGCCGCCGGGATAGTGATACTGCTGCCGTCGCTGATCTCGGTGGTGTGCTATCGGTTCGCACTGACTGCGGCGGAGGCGGTCAGCGAGGTTTTCGGCGTTAAGGAGCTTTCCACGCTTTTCCGGGCGTGCGGGGCGGTCATGTCCATAATAATGGCGGTGATAGTGTGCTTCCTGCTGCTGAACACTATATCCGCAGTGATAATGTTGGCGGCGGGCAGCAGCCAGGCGTAGGGGGACGGGGTATGCAGTTCTTTTCAACGGTTTGCATGGCGGCGATAGCCTCGGCGCTGTTCCGAATGCTGATACCCGAGAACAGATTCGCGAAGCAGATATCGCTGCTGACGGCGGGGCTGTTCATTCTCGCGGGGGTAAACGCGCTCCGGGGCACTGATTTCGACCTGGGCGCAGTCCAGTACAGCTACGAGGACAGCGCGGACTACATCGGATTTTCCGGCGACGTAAACAGGGAGCTTCAGAAGAAAATATGCTCTGAAATGTCGGACAAGGTGTACGCGCTGCTGAACGAGCAGGGAATTTGTCCTGAAGAAGTCCACATTGCGGTTAATATTTCAGGGCTGTACAGCATATCTATTACACAGGTGGAGCTTGTATTCAGCGGAGATCAGTGCTCGGCGGCAGCGGCTGCGGAGGAGCTTCTCACGGGTCGGCTCCCGGAGGAAATACGGGTAACATCGGTGATAAGGGAGTGATGACATGGAGCGGCTCACGGAACGTTTCGGTGGATTTTTCAGCAGGCTTGGGAACGGCAGGTGGCGCAGATTCGTCATCATCGCCGGGATAGCCGCGATAGCGCTGCTTTTCCTGAGCACGGTGATACCCGCGGGAGGCGCGCAGCAGCCGCAGGACAGCTCCGCAGAGGACGCCGCCCGCGTCGAGCGGGAGCTTGAGCAGCGCCTGACGGACATCATCTCGCAGATAGACGGCGTGACGTCCCCGCAGGTGATGGTGACGCTCGACCGCACCAGCGAGCGGGTTTTCGCCGAGGAGGTGAAGTCCAGCAGCTCGGGGGATTCCCTGAGTTCGGAGAACAGCCCGGCGCTGACCGGCTCCAAGGACGCGCTCGAAAAGAGCGTGATTCTTCCGAAGGTGCGGGGCGTTGCGGTGGTCTGCGGCGGCGCGGAGAATATGCTGGTGCGCGAGAAGGTGGTGAATACCGCAGCGCGGGTGCTGGATATCGGCGTATCACAGGTGTATGTCACGAATTGATAAGAAAGGAAGCAAGGTCATGAAGCGTTTGAATGTTATTTTAGGGAAGAAGCAGCTCGTAGCTGCGGGGCTCACCGTGCTGCTGGGAACTGCGGTAGCCGTGAATTTCATCTATTCCGGCGGGAAGGACAAGAAGCTGACCGAGCCGGCGGCGGAGGTCTCCGGCACTACATACGGCGAGGCTGATCTTGTCAGCGTGGATAAATCCGGGGAAGCCGCAGACAGCTCGGCGTACTTCGCGCAGGCAAGGCTCGACAAGCAGAGCAGCCGCGAGGAAGCCGCCGAGGTGCTCCAGAGCATGTATCAGGGCGGCGACCTGACGAAAGACGAGCTTGCGGCTGTCGAGGTGGACGCGATGAAGATGGGCGGCTACATTGAAAGCGAGAACAAGATCGAGAGCATGCTGAAAGCGCAGGGCTTCGAGGACGCGCTGTGCTACCTCAGCGACAGCAGCGCGAACATCATCGTAAAGACCCCGGGACTTGACGCGGCGGGGGCGGCGAAGATAAAGAGCACGCTGCTTTCCGAGGCGGAGTTCACCAACGACCAGATAACTATTGTCGAGGTCAACTGAATAAAAATACCCTCCCGGGCTTCGGGAGGGTATCGTTATGCTCTGGGTATTAGCGTGGAATTACTTTTCGTCCTTCTTCTCTTCCTCAGATGTGGTCTGCTCGGCGGTAACGTCCTCGGCAGCAACAGGCTCTTCCTCGGCGGGAGCGGGCTTCTCGGGGAGCTTTGCGCCGCACTTCGGGCAGAAACTGTTGTCGCTCTTGGTCTTAGCGCCGCATGCTGTGCAGGTAACTTCCTGACGGAGGTCGTCGAGCAGCAGGTTGATCTCTGACAGCTTTTCGTAGAGCTTGTCGATCTCCTCGATCTCAGCGTCGAACAGGGCTGCGTCGGGGTTCTCAGCCTTCTTCATTTCGTATGCCATCTGACCCAGCTTCTCAAAGTGCGCCTTGATGTCGCTGGAGGTCTGGGATTCCTTGATCTTCAGCTTGGTGAATCTCACTGCCTCGTCGGTCTTTTTGCCTGCGGTCTGCGCTGCATTCTTAGTGGTATTGATAACGTCATCGAAAAAACTCATAGTAAAAACTCCTTTCAGAATTTGGGTATCCAGGGTACCTCGCCCTTGAGTTTATTCTACCACAAAGTTATGGAATTTGCAATAGTTATTCGGTAAAAATTAGGTGAAAATCAATCCTTCGCGGGGCGCTCCTGACCTCTGATAAGTACTCCGATCATTTCGGGACCTGCATTGCAGGAAACTACCACGCCGGTTTTCTCGACCATTGCCGGGCCGTAGCCGAGCTTCTTTGTCATCTTGTCGATGAATTCCTTCTCGCAGTCGGGGCGGGTGGTGGTGACTACGCACCAGGGGGTCTCGGGTATCATTCTGGAGGTGATGGTCTCGACTGCGGCGTCGATCACAGCCTTCTCGCCGCGCGCCTTGCGGAGGACTTCTGTCTTCTCAGCCGCGAGGTATATCAGCGGTTTCAGTCCCATGAGTTCGCCCAGGAAGCTTGCGGCTGCGGTTATTCTGCCGGATTTCTTCATGTGCCGGAGGTCGAAGCCCACGATGAACGCCTCGGAGTGGCGCGCCCAGTCTTCGAGGTAGGAAACGACGCTCTCCGCGCTCTGACCTGCTTCCAGCTTCTTGCATGCCTTGATAACGGGGTAGCCGTAGGCGAGGGTGTAGTTCTGACTGTCAACGACGTAAACGGTAAGATCCTTCAGCTCGTCAGCGACGTTCTGCTTTGCAAGCTGCGCGTTTGAGCAGGTCTGGGAGCCTGCGCCGTTGATAACGTCCACGATGATGGTGCGGACGCCCTGGGCGTACAGCTCGCGGTACTTGTCCTCGAACTGGATAGCGGTTATCTGGGAGTGCTTCGGGATCTCCTGCTGTTCCTTGAGCACCTTGTAGAACTCCTCAGCCTGGATATCCTGCCTGTCGACGTAGCTCTTGCCCTGGATAGTCACCATGAAGGGCATTATCTCGAGCAGACCCTTGTACTTTTCCTCGTTTTCCTTTGAGATATCACAGCCGCTGTCCGTGATTATTCTGATAGTGTTGTCCATGATTTACTCCTTTACTGCGGGTCAGTCCGCATTGTTCCAGTCAAATTCGCGCAGCCGTCCCTGATTTTGCAGCTCTGGGAAGCCCCACTGCCGCAGCACCTCGTAAACGCCGATCGCGACGCTGTTCGAGAGATTCAGGCTGCGTAGGGTTTCGCGCATAGGAATGCGCACGCAGCTCTCCTTGTTTTCAAAAAGCAGCTTTTCCGGGAGCCCGGCGTCCTCCCTGCCGAAAAACAGAAAGCATTTGTCGGGGTAGCTGACGTCGCTGTATGTATTCACCGCTTTTGTGGAGAAGTAGAAATATGCGCCGTCGTTCTTTGAGAAGAAGTCGTCCAGACCGTCGTAGTAGGTGATGTCCAGATAGTGCCAGTAGTCTAGCCCGGCGCGTTTCAGCTGCTTGTCGTCCGGGGTGAAGCCCATCGGACGTATCAGGTGGAGCCTTGCTCCGGTGACGGCGCAGGTGCGGGCGATATTGCCGGTGTTCTGGGGTATCTGAGGTTCTACCAGTACGATGTTGAGTTCCAAGTGGAGCGCTTCCTTTCGCGGGAAAAATTACTGCCGAAAACAGTACACTGTATATTGTAACATATTCTGCGGCATTTTTCAATAGTTTTTTTGCAGTGCAAAGCGTTTTCAACAAAAAACCGGGGAACTGTGCGGAAAAGTTGTTGTTAGTGCTCATTGACAGCAGTTTTAAACAGGAGTATAATAAAACACGTGTGGTCTGCCAAAAAGACAAAAGATAAACGGCAGGCAAAAAGGAAGGAAAATAATGTTCAAAAAATATGTAAGCGACCTGAAAGCCGAATTCAAGGGCTACAACGGAAAAAAGCTCACCCAGGACCTCATGGCGGGTCTGACCGTAGCCGCGGTAGCTTTGCCGCTTGCCCTGGCTTTCGGCGTAAGCTCCGGCGCGGACGCAGCCTCCGGACTTGTCACCGCGATCGTTGCGGGCATCGTTATCGGAATACTCTCCGGCGCGTCCTACCAGATCTCCGGACCTACCGGCGCGATGGCGGCTATTCTGCTGTCTGTCTCCGCAAAGTACGGCATCACCGGCGTGCTGACCGCAGGATTCATTTCAGGCGCGATACTCATTATCGCGGCGGTTTGCAGGGTCGGTAAGCTCGTAAGCTACCTGCCCGCTCCGGTCATCACCGGATTCACCTCGGGTATCGCTATAATCATCGCGCTGGGTCAGATCGACAATTTCTTCGGCACTCATTCGGTGGGCGAGAACCAGATAGCGAAGATAGGCTCCTATTTCAGCGGCACCGGAAACTTTAATCCCAACTGGTGGGCGGTGATGTTCGGCGGACTGGTCGTGCTGATAATGATAGTCTACCCGAAGAAGTGGAACGCCGTGGTTCCGTCGTCGCTTGTGGGAATAATCGTGGCGCTCATCGTGAACATGGTGTTCTTTGAGCAGGGGACTGTAGCCGAGGTCGGCGCTATCCCGAGCAGCCTCGTCACCGACGACAGCATAATCCGCAAGGGCTTTGACTTCGCGAATATAACCAACCTCATCATGCCGGCGGTGTCAATTGCGGCGCTGGGAATGATCGAGAGCTTACTGTGCGGCGCGAGCGCGGGCAAGATGAAGGGCGAGCGCCTTGACGCAAGCCGCGAGCTGATCGCGCAGGGAATCGGCAACATGGTTATCCCGCTGCTCGGCGGAGTTCCCGCCACTGCGGCTATTGCGAGAACCTCCGTTGCGATAAAGTCCGGCGGACAGACCAGACTTGTAAGCGTTTTCCATTCGGTTGTGCTTATTCTTTCGATGTTCCTGCTCGGCGGCGTTATGAGCCGTATCCCGATGGCTGCGCTTGCGGGCGTGCTGATGGTAACTGCCTTCAGAATGAACGACTGGGCGGCGATCAAGAGCATTTTTAAGAAGAAGTTCAAGTCCTCCATCTTACAGTATGTGCTGACGATGGTTTCCACCGTTGTATTCGACCTGACGGTCGCGATCGTTATCGGCGTTGTTGCGGCGATGATCGTTTTCGTTGTAAAGAGCTCCGAGCTTCGCGTTACTTCAAGCGATATCGACGAGGACAAGCTGAAGGGCAAGGTGTGTTCCGGCCATCACGAGGAATTCAAGGTGGTGTACGTTTCCGGACCGCTGTTCTTCGGAACTCAGGAGAAGCTGATAAATCAGCTCGAGGCGCTGGGCGGCAACCCGCAGGTGATACTCTCAATGCGCGGAGTTCCCACTGCGGACGATATTTCACTTTCAGAGCTTGAGCGGCTCTACAACACGCTCCGTGAGAAGGGCACGCAGATTTCCTTCACCGGCGTGCAGACCGCGGTCAGCGAGATGATGGAAAGAGCGGGATTCCGCGAGCGTATCGGCGAGGAGCATTTCTACTGGGACGCCGTAGCGGCTATAAAGGCGCTGGAGGTTCGCGAGTACGGCTCGGACTACGCTGATTAAGCTGTGATTCAATATATAAAAAGTGGGAAAACACCAGTTTTCCCACTTTTAAGTTTATTCAGGAATTTGCAAATTCGTCAGACGTTAACCCCGAATGCGCGGCAGAGCGCTTCAAGTCCGCCCTGATAGCCGGCTCCGACAGCGTTGAACTTCCACTCGCCGCCGTGGCGGTACAGCTCGCCGATGACCAGCGCGGTTTCGATCGAGAAATCCTCGGTGAGGTCGTAGCGGAGAAGCTCCTCGTTAGTATCGGGGTTGTAAATGCGAATGAATGCATTGTTCACCTGACCGAAATTCTGGTTGCGCACCGCAGCGTCGTAAATGGTTACGGCGAACGTAATGCGGGAGATATTCTGCGGAACCTTGCTGAGGTCGATCTTTATTGTTTCATCGTCGCCGTCGCCCACACCGTCGCGGTTGTCGCCGGTATGCTCAACTGAGCCGGAAGCATGCACGGTGTTTCCGTAGAACACGAAGTCGCCGTCGGACGTTACCTTGCCGTTGTCTCCGAGCAGGAACACCTCGGTGTCGAGGTCGAACTGAGAGCCGCTGTCGAACGCGTTGACGTCCCAGCCGAGCCCCGCGTTTATCTTCGTCAGCCCGGGGTTGCTCTTTGTAAGTTCCACTTTCTGACCCTTGACCAGATTTACCATATTAATTACCTCTCTTTCATTTATGAAACGACCTATGGTATTTATACAGCCGCATTGCGGCTTGCATATTTTTTAATCCATCGCGAAGCGATACCATGGATACCATGATTTACTCCGTTACCGGTTTGCCTTCGCGCGCCAGGCGCTCGCGCTCCGCCTGCGGGAGCCTGAGGTAGCTCGGCATGAGCGCCGCCGGGTCGATCAGCTCCTTGCCCTGCGCTGCGTAGCATACGCCGCTTCCGCGCTGGTAGCGCAGAATATAGGGAGCAAGCTCATATTTTTCCCCGGTGGACTTATGCGCAAGCTCTGCGCCGTCGCCTGCGAGTATTATCCTGCCGGACATGCCGGAAAGCTCCTGCGCAAGCTCCTCAAGACGTACCGCACGGTCGGCGCACAGACGTGTGATGATTCCGCCTTCGCTGCGGAATATCGCGTTGTAGACCTGCCCGCAGCGGGCGTCCATGCAGCAGACGATAGTGCCGTCAGTTCCGGTGAAATTGTACGCTATCGCCTCCAGCGAGGAGATACCCACGCACTTTTTCCCTGCGCCGTAGCACATTCCCTTAACGGTGGAAACCCCGATACGAAGTCCCGTGAACGACCCCGGACCCACTGTTACAGCGGCGGCGTCGAGATCGGAAATTTTCACGCCCGCGCATTTCAGCATGCTCTCCACCATCGGGAGCAGCGTCTGGGAATGCGTGTGCTTTGTATTCAGAAACTGCTCGGCGATTATCCTGCCGTCGTTGTCCATCAGCGCGCAGCCCGCCGATATCGCGGAGCTGTCTATGCCTAATATCATGTAGTCACTCCCTTTCAGCCGCTTAAAGGTACTGCTTTCCCTCAAGCTCGTTCCAGTAGGGCTTCAGCCCGCGGCTTTCCATATAGTGCGCGAAAGTTGTGCTGTTGTCGGCGGAAATGCGCGGCTCCGTCCACAGCGCGCCGCAGCCCTCGCAGATACGCACCGTATCCCCGGTCTGCTTCACCACAGCCCTGGAGATCTCATTGCTTCCGCACAGCGGGCAGACGATATGTCCGCGTACCTTTATGCGGCGCTCGTTCTCGCCGGTCTTTTCAATGCGTATCTTCATTATGGTGCGGGAGCTGTCTCCGGCAAGCTCCTGCTCCAGACCTTCGATGTTCTCGCTCCACTCCGCCGCGATGATTCCTCCTCGGTCGAGGTAATCGAGGAACCCTATAGCGTAGAGGTCGTCGTAGCTGTCGATACGGTACAGATCGAAGTGGAACAGCGGCAGCCGTCCTTCGGTGTATTCGTTGACCAGCGCGAAGGTCGGACTGGTTACGGGGTCGGTGATACCCAGCGCAGCGGCAAGCCCCTTTGTGAAGGTGGTCTTTCCCGCGCCCATGTCGCCTTCGTAAAGTATGATGTCTCCCGCCCGGAGCTGCGTGGCTATTTCCGCGGAAATACGCGCGGTGTCCTCCGGGCTGCGGGAGATGTATTCAACATATTCTTCCATCAGAACAGACCGGTGATCCTTCCGTCTGCGTCAACGTCGATGTTGTCTGCGGCGGGAACCTTCGGAAGTCCCGGCATTGTCATAACGTCGCCGGTGTAGACTACCACGAAGCCTGCGCCCGCAGACGCTCTCACGTCGCTGACATTGATTGTGAAATGCTCCGGCCTGCCGAGCTTTGTCGGGTCGTCGGACAGGGAATACTGCGTCTTTGCAACGCAGACCGGAACTCTGTCAAGACCGAGGCTCTCAATCTCCTTTATTGCCTTGTCGGCCTTTGCGGTGTAGTTAACGCCGTCTGCGCGGTAGATCTCCTTTGCGATGACGTCAAGCTTTTCCTTGATGGACAGCTTCTCGTCGTAGAGGGGCTTGTATTCGCTCCTGGTGCTCTCAATGGTCTCAACGACTGCGTTCGCAAGCTCGATTCCGCCGTCGCCGCCCTTGAGGAACACATCTGAGAACGCCACCTTTGCGCCGTGATCCTCGCAGTACTTCTTAACGACTGCGATCTCAGCTTCGGTGTCGGTGTAGAAGTGGTTTATCGCAACTACGACGGGCACGCCGAACTTCTTGAGGTTGTCGATGTGAACGCCGAGGTTCACGATACCCTTTTCGAGTGCTTCAACGTTTTCCTTTGTGAGGTCGGGCTTTGCAACGCCGCCGTTGTACTTCAGCGCGCGGATAGTCGCTACGAGCACGGTGCAGTCAGGCTTTAATCCGGCGCAGCGGCACTTTATGTCGAAGAACTTCTCAGCGCCGAGGTCTGAGCCGAATCCTGCTTCGGTGATGGTGTAGTCAGCGAGCTTGAGCGCAAGCTTGGTGGCTCTTACGGAGTTGCAGCCGTGCGCGATATTCGCGAATGGACCGCCGTGGATAAGCGCAGGGTTGCCCTCGAGAGTCTGCACGAGGTTCGGGTTGATGGCGTCCTTGAGGAGCGCGGTCATGGCGCCGACAGCCTTGAGGTCGCGGGCGTAAACCGGCTCGCCGGAGTAGGTGTAGGCAACTAGGATATTTCCTAGGCGCTTCTTTAGATCTTCAAGGTCGGAAGCGAGGCAGAGGATAGCCATGATCTCGCTTGCAACGGTGATGTGGAAGTGATCCTCACGCGGGATACCGTTGACCTTGCCGCCCATGCCGATAACGATGTTGCGGAGGGCTCTGTCGTTCATGTCGAGGCAGCGCTTGAAAAGTATCCTGCGGACGTCGATACCCAGCGCGTTGCCCTGCTGGATATGGTTATCCATAAGAGCCGCGAGGAGGTTATTAGCCGCTGTGATGGCGTGCATATCTCCGGTGAAGTGCAGGTTGATGTCCTCCATGGGAACTACCTGAGCGTATCCGCCGCCTGCGGCGCCGCCCTTGATTCCGAACACCGGACCGAGGGACGGCTCACGCAGAGCCAGGATAGCCTTTCTGCCGGTCTTGTTCATGGCTTCGCAGAGACCTACCGAAGTGGTGGTCTTGCCCTCGCCCGCCGGAGTAGGATTGATCGCGGTAACGAGTATCAGCTTTCCGTCGGGCTTGTCTGCGAGGCGGTTGAACAGGTTCTGGTTCAGCTTTGCCTTGTAGTGGCCGTACTGCTCTACTTCGTCCTCCTCAATGCCGAGGTTCGCGGCTATCTCGCCGATTTTCTTCATCTTCGCCTGCTGAGCGATCTCAATATCTGTAAGCATTTTATGTCCTCCTATTATGGGCAGCTCTAAAAACCGGGACACGAGCAGATTTCGTACATGATTTATATCAGATGCTAGGCGTCAAACCGCAGCAATACTATCTGTATTTCAAGGTTTGACAACGACGCAGATGATATAAATCATAGAAATCTGCCGTGAAGGAGGTTTTTAGAGGTGCCCCTTACATCAGCGTGAGCTGAGTTATGTCCTCGTCAGTAGCCGTTCCCGCAGAGGGTATCGACTTTATGCGCAGCGACTCGATGTCCTTAACGCCGCTCTGTTCCGCGGGATAAGCCCCAGCAAGCTCCGCCTTTGTAAGGCGCATTACCTGCACGCCCTGGGTGTCGCGCGCTGCCTTCGGGAGCACCAGCGCTGTATTGAACGCCAGCGCCTTTCCGGCGGTCGAGCGCAGCACGAAATCCGAATCCTGCTTTATCAGGAACATTCCGACAAGCTCCGAAAGGTCGGAGTACGCGCCGGAGAGCTTGCGGCGCTTGGTCTTGGTCTCGTAGCTTGACAGCGGTACCTTCGCGCACTTGCCGTTCCTGTAGAACGTTACGAGCGTTTCGCTGTAGTCCTCCGTCACCGCCATGAAGATTATGCTCTCGCCGTCGTCAAATCCGAGCTTCGCGGGGATATAGTCGCCCATTACGCTCGCCTTGGTCTCGTCAAAGTCGGTGCAGCGGGTCTTGTAGACCTGGTGCCTGTCGGTGAAGAACAGCAGTTCCGCGCCGCCATTGACCTCGCCGGACCAGATTATCTCGTCGTTTTCCTTGAGCTTGTGCTGATTGCTCATCCTCAGGGACTGCGGCGTTATCTTCTTGAAGTACCCCTCCCGGGTCAGGAAGATGTTCACAGGACCCAGCTTCACCGGCTCCTCCGCAATGTCCGCGGATTCCTCCACGTCGTAGAGGAACATCGTGCGGCGGGGCTGACCGTATTTCTTGGAGATCTCCCGCAGCTCGTCGATTATCAGCTTGTTGACGCGGTTTTCATTGCCGAGGATATCCTCCATGTCGGCGATCTCCTTTTCAAGGTCGGCGGTCTCCTGGGTGCGCTTGAGGATATACTCGCGGTTGATGTGGCGCAGCTTGATTTCAGCAACGTACTCCGCCTGCACCTCGTCGATGCCGAACCCTATCATCAGGTTGGGAACTACCTCGGATTCCTCGTCGGTCTCGCGGATAAGCTTTATCGCATAGTCGATGTCGAGCAGTATCTTCTTGAGACCGTTGAGCAGGTGGAGCTTTTCCTTCTTCTTTTTCAGGTCGAAGGCTACGCGGCGCTTTACGCAGTTCCGGCGGAATACCGTCCACTCGTTCAGTATCTCGTAAACGCCCATTACGCGGGGAGTTCCGTTTATCAGCACGTTGAAGTTGCAGTTGAAGTTATCCTGTAACGGAGTCAGCCTGAACAGCTTGTTCATAACCGCGTCGGGGTCCTGACCCTTCTTGAGGTCGAACGCCAGCCGCAGACCGGAAAGGTCGGTTTCGTCGCGGACATCGGAAATTTCCTTCAGCTTGCCTTCCTTAACGAGGTCGACTACCTTGTCGATTATAGCCTCGATGGTGGTCGAGGGCGGTATCTGAGTGACCTCGATACAGCGCGCGTCCGGGTCGTAGCTGTACACGGCGCGTACCTTCACCGCGCCAAGTCCGGTGCGGTATATCTTGTTCATCTCCGCCTCGTCGTAGACGATGTAGCCGCCGCCCGGGAAATCCGGACCTTTCAGCGTGGAAAGGGCGTCGTGCTCCGGGTCCTTCATGAGGGCTATAGTGGTTTCGCAAATCTCGCTGAGATTGAACGAGCAGATGTTGCTCGCCATTGATACGGCAAGTCCGAAGTTGCTGTTGACCAGCACCGCGGGGTATCTCACCGGGAAAAGGCTCGGCTCCAGCATGGTGTTGTCGTAGTTCGGCGCCATATCTACGGCTTCCTTGTCTATCTCGGCGAAAAGCTCGGCGCTTATCGGTTCGAGCTTCGCTTCGGTGTATCGCGAAGCCGCATACGCCATATCGCGGGAGTACGCCTTGCCGAAGTTGCCCTTGCTGTCAACATATGGGTGGAGAAGCGCTTCGTTTCCGCGCGCGAGTCTTACCATTGTTTCGTAGATGGCGGCGTCGCCGTGGGGATTGAGCCGCATGGTCTGACCGACTATGTTCGCGGACTTGGTGCGGTTTCCGGTCAGCAGACCCATCTTGTACATCGTATAGAGCAGCTTGCGGTGAGATGGCTTGAAGCCGTCTATCTCCGGCAGCGCACGGCTGACGATAACGCTCATCGCATAGGGCATGTAGTTCTCCTCAAGGGTGCTCACGATGTCCTTCTGCTCGACTATTCCGCTGCCCTCGATGTAAGCCCCGGCTATGGGGGAGCTTAACTTCCTGGGCTGCTTCTTTGGAGTGTTTTTCTTCAAATCTATCTTCCTTTATCGTGGAATTAACTGATATCAGCGGCGGCAAGGTACCTGCTGCCGTTTTCCTTGATGAACCGCTTGCGCCCTTCAAGGTCGTTGCCGAGGAGCACGTCGAACATCTCGCGGGTAGCCTCCACATCGGTGGGGTTGACCTTTATAAGGCGGCGGGTGTCGGGGTTCATGGTGGTGAGGCTCATCATGTCGGGGTCGTTCTCACCAAGACCTTTGCTTCGCTGTATGGTGTACTTCGCGTCGCCTATCATGCCGAGTATCTTGGTTTTTTCCGGCTCGGTGTAGGCAAAGTAGGTGCGGTCCTTCGTGTTTATCTCGTACAGCGGGGATTCCGCGATGTAGACGTAGCCCTTCTCGATAAGGGTGGGGCAAAGCTCCTGTATCATCGTGAGTATCAGCGTGCGTATCTGGAATCCGTCCTCGTCGGCATCGGTGCATATCACGATTTTGTTCCAGCGCAGGTTATCGAGGTTAAACGTGGATATCTGCTTGTTCGCCTTGGTCTTGACCTCCACGCCGCAGCCCAGAACCTTTATCAGATTCGTTATTATCTCGCTCTTGAATATCTTGTCGTAGCTTGCCTTGAGGCAGTTCAGTATCTTACCGCGAACCGGTATCACCGCCTGGAACTCTGCGTCCCTGGCGAGCTTTACCGAGCCCAGCGCCGAATCACCCTCCACGATGTAGACCTCGCGGCGGGAAACGTCCTTGCTGCGGCAGTCCACGAACTTGTCGATACGGTTGGTGAGGTCGAGCGTGCCGGTGAGCTTCTGCAGCGTGCTCTGACGCACTTTGTCGGCGTTCTCGCGGGAGCGCTTGTTTATCAGTACCTGGGTGCCTATCTTTACGGCTTCGTCCGGGTTCTCAAGGAAGTATACCTCGAGCTGATGCTTGAGCCATTCGGTCATGGCTTCGGTTATGAACTCGTTGGTGACGGCTTTCTTGGTCTGGTTTTCGTAGCTCGCCTGAGTCGAGAAGTTGTTCGAGATGAACACCAGGCAGTCCTCGATGTCCTCCCACTTTATGCTCTTTTCGCCTTTGTTGTACTTGTTTCCGTTTTTGAGGTACCCGTCTATCTGCGACAGGAACGCCTTCTGGAGCGCCTTCTGCGGGCTTCCGCCGTGCTCCAGCCAGCTTGAGTTGTGGTAGTGCTCGATGAACTGCACTTCCTTGCTGAACGTGAACGCGACGTTCAGTTTCAGCTTGTATTCGTCCTTGTCCTCGCGGTCGCGGCCCTGGCGCTCGGCGGTCCAGTGCTGCGGAGTTGTCATCGACTTGTCGCCGACCAGCTCAAGCAGGTAGTCGCTGATTCCGTTTTCGTAGCAGAATATCTGCTCGGTGAAGGTGCCGTCCTCGTGCTCGTTTTTCAGCACGAGTTCCACGCCGTCGTTGACCACAGCCTGCCTGCGGAGGATATCCGCGAGGTAGTCCGCGCCGATGTCGATATCTGTGAATACTTCAAGGTCGGGCTTCCAGTGTATCTTTGTGCCGGTGGTGCCGTCGCCGCGGGACTTCTTGAATCCGCGCTCGTCCTGGGTCACGTTGAAGCCTTTTTCGAACCGCAGCGAGTAGTTCCACTGACCGCGGCGGCTCTCGACCTCCATGTATTCGCTGGAGAACTGCGTAGCGCACAGACCCAGACCGTTCAGACCCAGCGCGAAGGAGTAGTTTCCGCCGGAGTTGTTGTTGTACTTGCTTCCCGCGTACAGCGTGCAGAATGCAAGCTCCCAGTTGTATTTGTCCTCTGACTTGTTGAAATCTATCGGGATACCTCTTCCGAAGTCCTCGACAGTTATAGACTTATCCTCGTGAAGCGTGATTATAATGCGCTTTCCGTAGCCCTCGCGCGCTTCGTCGATGGAGTTCGAAATTATCTCGAACACCGAGTGGCGGCAGCCGTCGACGCTGTCCGAGCCGAAAATTACGCCCGGGCGCAGACGAACCTGGTCAGGACCCTTCAGCGCTACGAGGTCGTTGTAGTTGTTTTCCTTTGGCATTTATGCATCTCCTGTTTACCGCGGTTAACCACAGACGGGCAAAAAACCGCATTATCATTTTTAGTATATCACAGTTTGAAAAAAAATGCAAGTACCAAAGCAAAACGTTGACAAATCTCCGGCAAGCAATTATAATAGTACTATAAAACTCAAAGGAGAAACAACATGAAAAAAGCAATTATCTTCGACCTCGACGGAACTCTCTGGGACAGCTCCGCGAGCGTCTGCGAATCCTGGAACATTGTTTTCAGCAGATACCCCGAAATAACCCGCCGCCTGACCCCGGCGGACGTCCAGGGCTTCATGGGAAAGACCCTCGACCAGATATTCCCCATCGCGCTGCCGGATACTCCGGACGAGCTCCGGCGGAAGGCGCTGAACGAGTGCGTTCATTACGAGCTGGAATACATCGCGGAGCACGGCGGGCGGCTCTATCCCAAGCTCCGGGAGACCCTCGTGGAACTGCGCAGGAGCTACGCGCTCATCATCGTCAGCAACTGCCAGGACGGCTATATACAGGACTTCCTCGACTTTGCGGATATGCGCGGGCTGTTCGGCGATTTCGAGAGCGCGGGCGGCACGGGGCTTTCCAAGGGCGAGAACATCAAGCTGGTGATAGAGCGGAATTCAATTGATAGGGCGGTGTATGTCGGCGATACCCAGGGCGACCTGGATTCCGCTGATTTCGCGGGGATTCCGTTTATCCGCGCGGCTTACGGGTTCGGTCAGATGAACCGCCCGGTGCCGGAAATACGCGAGTTCTGCGAGCTTCCCGAAAAAGCCGCCGAAATTATCTGATTTACGCAAATTATCAAGACAAATGCTCCTCGGAACGCTATAATATAAGTGTAAGCTTACATTTAAGGCAATACCGCACAAAGACCATTTATTGGATTTTGTACGTGTCTTGCTTGCATCTTTCTAGTTTGGCGCAAAAAATCACATGATTGTTCAACAAACATGTTTCGTGTTGCGCCAAACTTGCATCTTGCACAATTCGTCCTAGCAAGGCGTGTCTCCCCCTGCGGGGGAGGTGGCACGCAGTGCCAGAGGGGCTAGTTTGGCACAATATATCACCGCCTGCTATAAGTGCAATGTTACATTTTGTGCCAAACTAACGAAAGACCAGCCTTGCGTCGATAGTTGTTGACTTGAATACGCTAGCGCTTCCGTCAACAACTCCTCATTGTACAATCTGACGAAAAATCGAGATTAGCCAATCAGCAAAGCGTGTTATTGGCTAATCTAGCTGCGCAATACACGCACAATCTTTGTGCGGTATTGCCTTAACGAAAGGGGAATGACATGGAAGCCGACAAGCTGACCGCCCTCGCCGCCGCGCTTGAATACGTCGAGCAGAACCTGACCTCGGAATTTTCCCAGGAGAAGTGCGCGAGATACGCCTGCTGCTCCCTGTCGGGACTGCAAAAGCTGTTCCGCAGCGTGTTCCGCAGGAGCGTTGGGGATTACGTAGCCCGCAGGCGGCTCACCGCGGCCGCCAGGGAGCTTCAGCAGACCGACCGCACCGCTCTGGACATAGCGGTGGAATTCGGCTGGGGAAGCGCGGAGGCTTTCACCCGGGCGTTTTCCCGGGTGTGGGGCGTAACTCCGTCGGAGTACCGCAGGAGCTGGCACTTTTCCGGTCTCTGTCCGCGCCTGGATTTCCCCCGGCACTTTATGCGTGAAGGAGAGCTTATCATGACAAGTAAATACGATATTTCCGAGCTTTACGACTACATCAGGTCCAGGCAGGGGACATACGCCGTCACATTCGACGCCTCGCATCTCATGGAGATAAACGATACGTTAGGCCGCGAAGCCGGCGACAAGGTGATACTTGAGTGTATCCGCCGCATAGACCGCGAGTGCTCCGACGGAATGATGATGTTCCGCATAGGCGGCGACGAATTTGTGATGATGACGGGGCTTTCGGACAGGGCGGAGGTCGCCGCCCTCGCCGGGAAGATACTGGCGCACAACGGCGAGAGCGTATCCCACGGCGGCACGGATATTCCGGTCAGCATGCGCGCCGGAGCGGTAATGCTCCGACCCGGGAAGCTCAGCTACAGCGAGCTTTTCACCGAGCTGGTAAGCGCCCCGGCGGAGATCCCCGGGGAAGTGCGTTTCTGAATCCGGTAGGCCGCGGCGTTTCACATGCGTAAATTACTTTGAGGACAGCACGCGCTGTCCTCTTTTTGTGAAATTATTTCAAAAACTATATTGACCTTATGGGAGATTTGTGATAAAATAATAATATATTCTTTTGAAAAGAGGTATCTGTATGATCGCTATAGGTTCCGACCATGCCGGTTACTCGCTTAAATGCGAAATGATAAAGCACCTTGAGGAAAAGGGCGTTGAGTTCATCGACTGCGGCTGCAATGGCGAGAGCGTCGACTACCCCGATATCGCGGAGAAAACCTGCGAAAAGGTAACTTCCGGGGAAGCCGACAAGGCAATACTCATCTGCGGCACAGGCGTGGGCATTTCCATTTCTGCGAACAAGATAAAGGGAATACGCGCTGCGCTCTGCGGCGACTGGTATTCCGCGAAGTACACCCGCCTGCACAACGACGCGAACGTGCTGTGCATGGGCGGCAGAGTTATCGGTGCAGGTCTTGCGGCTGAGATCGTGGACGTGTTCCTTGATACCGAATTTGAGGGCGGACGTCATGCGCGCCGCGTTGAAAAGATCATGAAGCTGGAGGAAAAGTAATATGAGTAACGTTATCGTTTGCGACCACCCGCTGGTTCAGCACAAGATATCCCTGCTGAGGGACAAGAACACCGGTTCCAAGGAGTTCCGCGAGTTGGTTCAGGAGATCGCGATGTTCATGTGCTACGAGGCTACCCGCGACCTTCCGCTGAAGGAAGTTCAGATCGAAACTCCCCTCGCGCTTGCCAACGCCAAGATCATCAGCGGCAGAAAGGTCGCTTTCGTACCGATCATGAGAGCCGGTCTCGGCATGATGGAGGGCGCTCTCGCGCTGGTTCCCGCCGCTAAGGTAGGTCACATCGGTCTGTACCGCGACGAATCCAACGGAAGCACCACGCACGAGTACTACTGCAAGCTGCCGTTCGATATCGCAAACCGCGAGGTTATCATTCTCGACCCGATGCTCGCTACCGGCGGCTCCGCTGTGAAGGCCATCAACATCGTGAAGAAGGCAGGAGCAAAGCAGATAAAATTCATGTGCATCGTCACCTGTCCGCAGGGTCTGAAGGCAGTGCAGGACGCTCACCCTGACGTTGACATCATCACCGGCGCTATCGACGAGGGACTCAACGAGAACCTATATATAGTTCCCGGCATCGGCGACTGCGGCGACAGACTTTTCGGCACAAAGTAATTACAGATATAGAAGAAATTATTACGTCCTGAATGGGGAAAACAGCCTTGCCGGAGGTTAAAAGCTCCGGCGGGATCTCTATGCCGCATTCAGGACGTTTCGTTTTGCGCCCGTTTTCCGTGTAACCGGAGTTACATGCATTGCAGCGCGGTTTATTGCTGTCAAGGGTAAATTTATACGAATTCTTTGGATTTAATTCTACATATTCTATATTTGCATATCGCATTTTATATGTTGACTTATACAAGAAAAAGTGCTATTATAGATATACTGCTACTAGATATAGAACATGTGTATCCAGAATGATACAAATATTGAAAATTCGAAAGGACTGTCGGCTCAATGATCAGGGTAATAAAAAAGGACAATACAAAGGAAGAATTCAATGTCCAGAAGGTGGTGAACGCGGTAAATAAGTCCGCCACCCGCGTGATGTACGAGTTTACCCCCACTGAGATCGAATATATCTGCAGCTACGTCACCGAGAAGGCAGAGGCGTTCCACACGGACGAAATCACCATCGCCCAGATGCACAACATAGTTGAGGGCGCTCTGGAGGCCACAAATCCGGACGTTGCAAAGAGCTACAAGGACTACCGCAACTACAAGCAGGACTTTGTAAGCATGCTGGACGAGGTGTACAAGAAGAGCCAGTCCATCATGTACATCGGCGACAAGGAGAACTCCAACACAGATTCTGCGCTTGTTTCCACCAAGCGGAGCCTTATTTTCAACGAACTGAACAAGGAACTCTACCAGAAGTTCTTCATGACCACCGAGGAGCTACAGGCGTGCCGTGACGGCTACATTTACGTCCACGACATGAGCGCCCGCCGCGACACGATGAACTGCTGTCTGTTCGACGTCAAGAGCGTGCTTGAGGGCGGCTTCGAGATGGGCAACCTCTGGTACAACGAGCCTAAGACCCTCGCCGTTGCCTTCGACGTTATCGGCGATATCACGCTGTCCGCTGCGAGCCAGCAGTACGGAGGGTTCACGGTTCCGAGCGTTGACCTGCTGCTCGAACCGTACGCGGAGAAATCCTACAAGAAGCAGTACGACCGCTACAAGAGCCTGGGGCTGTCCGACGAGGCAGCCGAGCGCGAGGCGATGGCGGACGTAAAGGTGGATTTCGAGCAGGGATTCCAGGGTTGGGAGTACAAGTTCAACTCCGTAAGCTCCAGCCGCGGAGACTATCCGTTCATCACCATGACTGCCGGCACAGGCACCGGAAGATTCGCGAAGATGGCAAGCATAACCATGCTGGACGTCCGCCGCAAGGGCCAGGGCAAGAAGAACTGCAAGAAGCCGGTTCTGTTCCCGAAGATCGTGTTCCTTTACGACGAGAACCTCCACGGTCCCGGAAAGCCACTTGAGGACGTGTTCAGGGCTGGCGTTGAGTGCAGCTCCAAGGCTATGTACCCCGACTGGCTCAGCCTCACCGGAGACGGCTATGTTGCCTCCATCTACAAGAAATACGGCAGGATAATCAGCCCGATGGGCTGCCGCGCATTCCTTTCCCCGTGGTTCGAGCGCGGCGGAATGGAGCCTGCGGACGAGAACGACAAGCCGGTGTTCGTCGGCAGATTCAATATCGGCGCGGTTTCGCTCCACCTTCCGATGATATACGCGAAGGCTCAGCAGGAGAGCAGGGACTTTTTCGAGGTGCTTGACTACTACCTGAATCTTATCAGAAAAATACACATTCGCACCTATGATTACCTCGGCGAGATGAAGGCGAGCACAAATCCGCTGGCTTACTGCGAGGGCGGATTCCTGGGAGGTCATCTCGGCATTCATGACAAGATAAAGCCGCTGCTGAAGTCGGCTACGGCTTCGTTCGGCATCACCGCGCTCAACGAGCTTGAGCAGCTTGCGGACAAGAAGTCACTTGCGGAGGACGGCAGCTTCGCGCTGAAGGTCATGGAGTACATCAATAAGCGCGTTTCTGAGTTCAAGAAGGAGGACGGACACCTCTACGCCATCTACGGAACTCCCGCGGAGAACCTCTGCGGATTACAGATAAAGCAGTTCCGCAAGAAGTACGGCATTATCGAGAACGTATCCGACCGCGAGTACGTAAGCAACAGCTTCCACTGCCACGTTACCGAGGACATCACCCCGATACAGAAGCAGGACCGCGAGGAGCGCTTCTGGGATCTGTTCAACGGCGGAAAGATACAGTACGTCCGCTACCCGATCGACTACAACAAGGGCGCTGTAGAAACGCTGGTGCGCCGTGCGATGAACAAGGGCTTCTACGAGGGCGTGAACCTCTCGCTGGCGTATTGCGACGACTGCGGCTATCAGCAGCTTGAGATGGACGTCTGCCCGAAATGCGGCAGCACGAACCTCACGAAAATCGACCGCATGAACGGCTACCTGAGCTATTCGAGGGTAAAGGGCGATACGCGCCTTAATGCGGCGAAAATGGCGGAAATAGCCGACCGCAAGAGCATGTAAAAAACGAAAGTGAACTTAAACAATGCGTTACCATAACATAACTACCGACGATATGCTGAACGGCGACGGACTTCGCACCGTGCTGTGGGTGGCGGGGTGCGAGCACCGCTGCCGGGGCTGTCACAATCCCATTACGTGGGACGTCGACGGCGGCGTACCGTTTGACGAAGCCGCGGAGCAGGAGCTTTTCGAGAAGCTCTCCGCGGATTACATAAGCGGAATAACGTTCAGCGGCGGCGACCCGCTCCACAAGCGCAACCGCGACGAGATAACCAGGCTTGCGAAGAAAGTTCGCGAGACTCTGCCTGGGAAAACCATCTGGCTCTACACCGGCTATAGCTGGGAGGATATCAGTGACCTTGAGATAATCCCGCTGCTTGACGTGCTGGTTGATGGAAAATATGTCGAGGCGGTCCGCGACCCGAAGCTGCACTGGAAGGGAAGCTCCAACCAGCGCGTTATCGACGTCCAGGAAACGCTGAGACTTGGCAAAGTGGTACTATTTGACTGAAAGGTGATGACTATGAAAAGAATAGCAAAGTTTGAAAAGGTAAGCTTGACGCAGTTCAAGGCAGGCTGCACGCGCGAGGACGCAGAAAAGGTCTACGAGGGCATAAAGCTCCCGAAGCGTGCAACGGCGGGCTCCGCAGGGTACGACTTCTATGCTCCGTTCGATATTGAGCTGAAGCCCGGTGAGACCGCAAATATCCCGACGGGTATCCGGGTGCTTATCGAGGACGGCTGGGTGCTGAAAATCTACCCGCGCAGCGGTCTGGGATTCAAGTACCGCCTACAGCTCAACAACACGGTCGGGATCATCGACAGCGACTATTCAAGATCGGATAACGAGGGTCACATTTTTATTAAGGTTACAAATGATTCCAACGAGGGCAAAACGCTGAGCATTCCGGCGGGAACCGGCTTCGCGCAGGGGATCTTCGTTGAGTATGGGATCACGGTGGACGACGACGCGTCGGGAGTACGAAACGGCGGTTTCGGCTCGACAACTAAATAATATAAAAGGCAGGAATCAAAGTTCCTGCCTTTTGTTTATTTGCTGTTTTTCTGCTTGTCGTAAGCTGTAACGTATTTATCGGCGATGTTTGCGATCTTTTCGTAGCCCGGGTCGCTGTTAGCGAGCACCGCCTTGAAGAACGCGTACACTTCCTTGCTGGTGACGCGGGAAATACGGTTCGCGATGTACTCGTGCGTTGCGTACAGCTCAGGATTGTCGAGTATCGCGAGGGAGAACTCCACGAATTTCTTCGGGTTGGTGAATTGCAGGTAGTTGCATGCGGTCACGATACTTGCGTAGAAGTTCGGCGAAATAATTATCTCGTCATTGTACTCCACCTCGCCGGCAAGCAGCGCGTTTAACTGTCCTTGAGTGAGCTTGTCAACGGTGAATACCGACTCCATCATTTCGCAGTCAGGCATTTGCTCGCACTGGTCAAGCACGGGGCGGGGAATTACCTTGTTGCTGTAGGATTTTTTCCGAACCAGTCCCAGCTTGCGGGTCAGAGCACGGTACTGTTCCGGCTTATACTCAAACCTGGTTTCAAGCAGTATCTTCAGCATTTCCCGCGGGAACAGCTCCAGCGGTATCTTCACTGACGCGCTGCGGAATCCGGTAATTCCTTCCTGCTTTGTAGTTTCCGGCGCGGGCTTCGGCTGTTCAGCAGGCGCTGCCTCGGCTTCGGGAGCCGCTTCCTCTGCCGCGGCATTTTCCGTAGGAGCCTCCGTATCATCAGCCGGAGCGGTAGCTTCCGCGGGCGCAGGAGCAGTCACTGGCTTTACAGGTTCGTCGGTATATGGCTCGTTTATCTTTTCAATTACCGCGCACTTGTATGGTATCTTCGCGTCAACGCAGGATACCGCGCCATGGTGTCCCTTCAGAAGCACGGAGTGCAGCCCGGACAGGTGGTACACGATTCCCTGGCAAATTCTCGACTTCGCAGCTTCGTTAGTCATGGGGAGCAGCTTTGAGTCGTAGGTGTCCAGCGGTGTGCCGGGTATCAGGAAGCAGGGGCGGAATGTCTTGCTCCTGCCGATGGTGCGGTTGTGCTCGGCGGTTCCGTGTATCTCGTGGGCAAGATTGTAGGCTCCCCAGAAGAACGTACCGGCTCCGTCGGTGGGGTAGTAGTCGGAATAGTAGATCGTGTAAACCCCGTCGGGGAGCAGCGCAAGCACGTCGTGCAGCCCCGCCGCGAGGGAATCCCCCTTGTTCAGCCGCGTGAAGCTTTCTGTGAGCGTGTCGTGTATCTCATCGTCCATCGCGGAGTAGCCGGTGCACAGTGAAATGAGCTTATCGGAGCTTTTGCTGCCGTGATTCGGACAGAGTATCTCGGCAACCGGGTCGTTGCCTATGTAGAAAAGGCGGGTCTGCGCCGAGGTATCGCCGCGCTTGGCTCCGTAGCCTGCCGAGCAGGTACCTATTACCGCCTTGCCGCCGCGCACGGAGGCAAGCACAACATTGCTGCCTCCGATGTCGATGTGTTCGCTTTTTATCTCAACTCCCACTTGCCGTTACCTCCATTTAACGCTGTTCAAGACGAAGTGAAATTATATCCGCGATACCGCCGATACACTTCTTGTCGAATGCCTTCTTGGGAACGAAAACCGATGTGCTGCCGTCCTTATAGAAAACGAACATCTTGTCTGATTCTATAAAGTAGTCCAGGGACGACCACGGTATCAGCTCCTGATTGTCGGCGACGCAGCTTTCGCAGGCTGAAAAGCCATATGGGCTGATTATGAACGATATCGGCTCGTTTGAAGCAGGGTCGCAGCTTGAAACTGCGGTGTACTTCCTGCGTGCGACCGCGTGGCATATCATGTAGACGATCAGGGTCAGGATCGCGCCGCCGATCATCGAGATGGGTATGAAGTACAGAACGTTGCTGCGGGTTATCCCCACGAAAATGTGGAGCGCCAGCAGGATAACGAGCATGAGCATTACCGCGAGCAGCCACAGAACCTTCATCAGCCGGAAATTCATCAGCATGATGAACGTCGCCGCCGCGTCGTTTTCGTCTATCTCGCAGGAGCCGTAGTAGGATTCCTTGCCGGGGTCGGTCTCGATGTACTCGCTTTTCAGCGGTAAAATGCGTCGCTGGTGTACATACTCAAATCCGCCGGATTTCTGCGCGCATTCGATTATCGCGATGGCGCGGAAGTAATCCGACTGGTCGCCGAAATCCTTCTTGGGGATAATGAAATCGCAGTTTTCGGTATGTATCGTAATGGCGCGCTTGTCCTCCGTAACCGTCTGCACAAGATCCCAGCTATAAACAAGTGGCTGAGGTCCGTTCGCGTAGACTGCAAATACCTCGCCAATAATATATGTCACTCCTGCGCCCTCGTTGTATATCTTGACAGGGCGTAAGTCACAGAATGCCATTTCCTCACCTTCCAAACATAATTCTCATGGTAGTATGATACTATATACTATTATTTATTATATCATATAATCACGAATAAATAAAGGGGTTTTGGAGAAAAAATACAGTTTTTTTGCAAAAAAACCGGACGAAAAGTGCAGAAACCTTCCGTCCGTGTTATGTCAGAATGTGAATTCGAGCGCCTTGCCCTTTTCGGTATCAAGCGACATGTGACGCACCTCGCCGTTTACAGGAACGTCAATTTCACATTTTCCGCCGAGTTTGGGCATTATGCGGAGCTTCCGTACCGAGCCCTTTTCCCAAGAAGCGTCGATGACGAAACCGCCCCGGGCGCACAGTCCGGTGAATTTACCAGTGTTCCAGTCGGCAGGGCATGCCGGGAGCAGCCTGATAGATTCCTCGTGGCTTTGCAGCAGCATTTCTGCGATACCTGCGGAGGCTCCGAAGTTTCCGTCGATCTGGAACGGCGGGTGGAAGTCCCACAGATTCTGGAAAGTGCAGCTCTCAAGAAGCCCGCGCAACAGCTTGTAAGTACGCTCGCCGTCGCCGGTGCGCGCCCACAGGTTGATTTTGTACGCTCTCGCCCAGCCGGTGGACTCGTCGCCGCGGTCGTTCATCGTGGCGATCGCCGCCTTCATCAGCTCCGGTCTGGAGTGGTTTATCTGCTTGCCTGGGTAAAGTCCCATCAGGTGGGAGATGTGGCGGTGATTCTTCTGCACCCTGCTGCGGTCGAAGTCCGGCTCGTCCTCCTCGAACCACTCCTTGAGCAGTCCGGTCCTGCCGATGTGGTAGGGCTTCAGCTTCGGGAGTATATCCTTGACTTTTCCTGCAAGCTCCGGGTCGGTGTTAAGCTCCTTGGAGGCCTTGAGGAAGTCGATGAAAAGCTGCTCGATAAGGCTCTGCTCGTAGGTGTTTCCGATGGTCGCGGGACCGTGCTCCGGTGAGTATGTCGGCGAGGACACCATTCTGTCCTGCTTCTCATCGTAGATGAGCCACTGAACGTAGAACCGCACGCTCTCGCGCATTATCGGGTAGATTTTGTCACGGAGGTAGTCCTTGTTGCCGGTGAATTCGTAGTGCTCCCAGATGTTCTGCATGAGCCATGCGACCGCGGCGGTCGACCAGCCCCAGTAGAACTCCCAGCCGGGAGCCGTCCAGCCGAAGGGTGAGCACTGCGTATGCGCAGTCCAGCCGTTTTCGGGGTTCTCGGGAGTGCTCTCTATGCCGTAGTATTCCTTCGCGGTGACGCGCCCCGGCTCCCGCAGGGAATCGAGGAAATCCGTCAGCGGAGGGACTGTTTCCGCGAGGTTCGTGTTATATGCGCCCCAGTAGTTCATCTGGAGATTTACGTTTATATGATAGTCGCAGCACCATGGCGGAGTGTTGCTCTCGTTCCACACGCCCTGGAGGTTAGCCGGAAGTGAGCCTTCCCTTGACGAGGAGATCAGCAGGTATCTTCCATAGCTGAAATACAGCGTTTCGAGGCGTCTCATGGCTGACTTGTCGCCAGCGCGGTAGGCTTCCAGGAGCTTGTCCGCGGGAAGCTCCCTTTCCTCGCCGAGGTCGAGGGAAACGCGGCTGAACATGCTGGAATAATCCGTGTAGTGCTCCTCGTAGAGTGCGTCCCAGCCGAGGCGCTCCGCGGTGTGGAGCAGCGGCTTTGTGACTGCGGAAGGCTCCGTTTCGGTGCGGTATTTCGGGAACTTCATGTCGTAGTCGGTGGCTGCGCAGAAGAACACCGCAGCTTCGGAAGCGCCGGAGATCTCAAGCGCCTTCCCGGCGGAGGTGATGCTTCCGTCGCAGAAAACGCGGAATCTCGCGTCGAAGCGCATGCCGTTATCCTCGGCGGCGCCGGAGTATATGAGTGTGTTATTTTCAGCGGTTATCGCCGCTGCGTGGGTCTTGTCAAGGGAGAGCCTGAAATTGAGCGCGCCCTTTTCAGAAGCGGTGAACCTGAACGCGATTACCCTTGCGGGGTAGCTTGCGAACGCCTCGTGGGTGAATCGCACTCCGCCCTTGGTGAATCCGCAGGAGTACAGCGACTTGTCCAGATCAAGGCAGCGGCGGTAGGAGCTTACCTCCCCATCGGGGAGCGTGAAGTCGAGCACCGCGTCGCAGAGGAGCAGGTAGCTGCCGAAATCCCCGTCGCCAGTGAGCATCGGGAGAAGTTCCTCGGCGCGTTCATTCTCGCCGGCGGCGAGGAGCTTCTGCACCTGCTTTACATATGTATATCTGCCGCGGTGGTTTCCGCCGTAGTAGTCGGGGCGCGCCGCGCAGGGACCGCCCGCCCAGAACGTCTTTTCGTTGAGGACGACGCGCTCCTGTTCGATACCGCCGAACATGCTGGCGCCCATGTATCCGTTGCCTATCGGAAGGCAGGTCTGTTCCCACAGCCCGAAGTCGCCGGGGTGGTCAAAATAGATCTGGTTGGTTCTGCTCATATCTTTATATCCTTCTAAAATGCGCTTTTTGCGGTTACAGACCGGAAAAGCACCGGCTGTAATCGTTCACAGCGTAATTATACCACACTTATCGCTATTTGTCAATAAAATTCAGCAATTGTCATTCGTCGGTGGGCTTCAGCTCGGTAATTATGTGATCGGTCAGGCGCGCGATGGTCTCAAGGTCCTCGCTGTCCGGGACTTCCTTCCCGGCGGACGTCGCTATCGTATGGAACGTTCCCTGAATTATAAAGGAAAGAACGATGTCGTTGCGGCGGCTCTTCAGGTTCGGAAATTCCGCGTAGAGGCGCGCTTTTATGCGTTCCTCGATCTTCTCCGCGAACCCGGAATACCTCGAGCCGGAGAACACGCTGTTCAGCGTGGAGAGATTGTTCAGCAGCGCACGGCGCATTTCTGCGGTGTACTTGCGGGGATCGTCGAAAAATTTGTTCAGACCCTGTATTTCGGAAAGAATATCGTCGATCACCTCGTCCTCCATCTCGTCGGCGAGGGAGTAGATGTCCGAGTAATGAAGATAGAACGTCGCCTTGTTGATCTCGGCGAGCTTCGCCAGTTCGGTCACGGTGATCTTTTCTATCGGTTTTTTCCTGCGAAGCTCCAGAAAAGCGGATTTGATCGCAGCACGGGTTTTCTGAATTCTTAGATCCATGTGGGTCCTCCAAAATAGACAAATATGTACAAACGTCGCGTATTAGACTTTGGTATGATTTTGTTGCTTGAACAGTTTAGCAATATATATTATAATTATTTTGTACATATTTAATTATAACGTAAAATACGAGGATTGTCAACCTATTTTTTACAATTTGGAGGTAATATTTTGAATTTACGTGATTTCAGCTCCGGCGACTGCTTTGACGTCTACAAATGGCTCGGTGCGCAGTTCGACGGCTTCGGCACTACGTTCAGAGTTTATGCGCCCAATGCGGAAGGCGTGTCGGTCATCGGCGACTTCAACGGCTGGCAGGACTGGTACCTCAACCGTACCGGCGACGGCAAATTCTGGGAGATACGCATAACCGACGCAAGACCGGGGCAGATGTACAAATACAAGATTTACCACGGCGGGAACTGCGTTGAGCACTGCGACCCGGTGGGCTTCGGCATGGAGCTGCGCCCGAAATTTGCTTCCATAATACGCGATATGCGCTTCGATTTTGACGACCTCGACTGGATGGAGAAGCGCCACACCTGGCACGGCGACGCGCTGAACATCTACGAGGTACACCTCGGAAGCTGGCGCACGGATCCCGGCGACCCCAACGGCTGGTACAAATACGAGGACATCGCGCCGCAGCTCGTGAAGTACTGCAAGGAGCACGGCTACAACTGCGTCGAGCTTATGCCGCTGAACGAGTACCCCTGCGACGAAAGCTGGGGCTATCAGGCGACCGGATTCTTCTCGCCGACCTCCCGCTATGGAACCGCCGAGGGTCTGAAAAAGCTGGTGAACACCTGCCACAAGAACGGCATTGCAGTGCTGATGGACTACGTTCCGGTGCATTTTGCGGTGGACGGCTACGCGCTGGCTCAGTTCGACGGCACTCCGACCTACGAGTCGCAGTTCAAGGACATCGCGTTCAGCGAGTGGGGAAGCTGCAACTTCGACTTCACGAAGGGACCGGTATGCAGCTTCCTGAAGTCCGCGGCGAACTACTGGCTGACGGAATACCACTTCGACGGGCTTCGCATGGACGCTATCAGCCGCGTTATCTACTACATGGGCGACCCGTCCCGCGGTGAGAACGTGTGCGGCGTGAAGTTCCTGAAATCGCTGAACCGCGGGCTGAAGTGGAGCCATCCGTCCGCGATACTCTGCGCGGAGGATTCCACGGATTACCCGATGGTAACAAAGCCGGTGGACGAAGGCGGTCTCGGATTCGACTACAAGTGGGACATGGGCTGGATGAACGACACGCTCAACTACTTCCGCACCCCGCCGGACGAGCGCGTGAACCACTACCACAAGCTGACATTCTCGATGATGTACTACTACAGCGAGAAGTACATACTCCCGCTTTCCCACGACGAGAACGTACACGGCAAGGCTACCGTCATTCAGAAGATGTACGGCGATTACGACGATAAGTTCCCGCAGGCGAGGGCGCTTTATATGTACATGTACGCGCACCCGGGCAAGAAGCTGAATTTCATGGGGAGCGAGCTTGCGCAGTTCCGCGAGTGGGACGAGAAGCGCGAGCAGGACTGGGATATCCTGAAGTACCCCATGCACGACGGATTCATGCATTTCATGAAGAAGCTGTGCAATATGTACCTTGAGATACCGTCGCTCTCCCGCTGGGACGACGCTCCGGAGGGCTTCCGCTGGCTGGACTGCGACAGTGCGCTCAAGCGCTGCTACACCATGCTCAGAAGCTGCGACGGAGGCGCACCGGTGGCTGCGGTGTTCAATCTCTCCGACCGTGTGCAGGACGGCTACGTACTGAACATCGGGCAGGGCAAGCGGCTGAAGCTGCTGCTTGATTCCACCGAGGACAGGTACGGCGGCTGCGCTCCGCACTATCCCGGAAGTATGACCGCCGATCAGAACGGAAATGTGAAGCTGAGCGTCCCGAGGTACTCCGCGGCGTATTACGAGGTAGCCGACTCTGTTCCGAAGGGAAACGCAGGCGGTCCGGCGAATCAGAGCCGTCACGGTCAGCAGCGCCGCCGCTCCAGAAAGAAAAAGCATTGAATTATCCGCCGCGCCGATGGAGGAAACTCTGCGGCGCGGCATTTTATTCGGGTTTCCGCAATTTTCGAAAAAAATCGAAAAAATTTTGTAAAAACGCTTGACAAATCCGGAACGATGTGCTATAATATACAAGTCGAAACGAGGCAGGGGCTCGACAGAAAACAAAGCTCCGAAATATTCAGAAATGGACAGGTGGCTGAGCTGGTCTAAGGCGCACGATTGGAAATCGTGTAACGATTAAACCCGTTCGAGGGTTCGAATCCCTCCCTGTCCGCCATATTTAGCCGCGTATTTCAGCGCGGCTAAAATTATTTTATAGGCTGTCTTTTATAGGCGGTCTTTTAGTATCCGGAATACATATGTTCCGAACCTGAAAAGGAGAATACTATGAAGTACGAATTAACAAAGGATCTTGAAACAGGAAACCGAATCATTGATAACGAGCACCGTGAACTCCTGAACGCCGTCAACGCGCTGCTTGACGCATGCAGCGCCGGCAAGGGACGCGCCCAGGTAAGCAGCACTGTAAAGTTCCTTAACGACTACGTTGACCGCCATTTCGCGCATGAGGAGCAGCTTCAGAAGCAGAGCGGCTACCCGGGATATGAGGCGCACCATGCGTTCCACGAGAAGTACAAGCAGACCCTGCGTGAAATAACCGCCGGAATGTCCGATAATTGCAGCATTGCTGATCTCGCGAAGCTCAACGGGCATGTGAGCCTGCTGGTGAGCCATATCCGCACCGAGGACAAGAAGCTCGGGGCGTTCCTGAACAAATAATACGCTCATAACGCTGACAGAACGGCGCGTTTCTCCGGAGACGCGCCGTTTTGCTATAGACGAGCTCTATTGCATGACCACCTGCATATAATAATTCTTGACAACCCGCGCTGAATGTGCTATAATCGCAGCATAAACACATTCACAGGAGAAACACTATGACATTGCAGCAGATGAAGTACGCGCTGACAATAGCGGAGCAGGGCTCGATGAACAAGGCGGCGGAGCAGCTTTTTATCTCGCAGCCGTCGCTTACAAGCGCGGTCAGGGAGCTTGAAAAGGAAATAGGGATACAGGTTTTCGTCAGGAGCAGCCGGGGAGTTTCCGTCACCGCTGAGGGCGCGGATTTTCTGATGTACGTGCGTCAGGTCTACCAGCAGTACGAGCTGCTGCACCAGAAGTACGGCGGGAGCGGCGGCGCAAAGCGGAAATTCGGAGTTTCCACGCAGCATTATTCCTTTGCGGTAAAGGCGTTCGTTGAGATGGTTAAGAATTTCGGCACGCTGAATTTCGAGTTCGCCATACGCGAGACCCGCACGATGGACGTACTGCACGACGTGGGAGGATTCCGCAGCGAGGTCGGGATAATCTACCAGTGCGACTACAACCGGCGGATAATCGGGAAAATGCTCCACGAGCTGGAGCTGGAGTTCGTTCCGCTTATCGACTGCCGTGCGTACGTCTACCTGTGGAAGGATCACCCGCTTGCGAACGAGAAGTCGATCGGGCTTGAGCAGCTCGCGGATTACCCCTGCCTGGTGTTCGAGCAGGGCGACGGCGCGAGCGGATTCCTTGCTGAGGAGATACTCACCGACAACGACTATCCGCGCATCATCAGGAGCACCGATCGCGCTACTCAGCTTAATCTCATGGTGGGTCTCAACGGATACACGCTGTGCTCCGGCATAATCTGCGAGGAGCTAAACGGAAACGAGTACCGCGCGGTGCCGTTCCGCGAGGACGAGAACAACCGCAACACCGTCATGGAGATAGGCTACGTGATGAAAAAGCACAGCATACTCAGCGATATCGGGGAGGTCTACATCAGCGAGGTAAGGCGGTACCTCAGCGGCTGCGAGGGATACAAGGAGGAGAACAAATGAGCTATACTTTTCAATACGCCGAGGTCCTGGAGCTGAAAAAGGCGTGCGCAGAGCATTTCCCGGATCATGTACACTTTCATGACGGCTGCGGAGGTCAGTATTTCTCGCTCGACGAGGAGAATGACGCGCTGTGCGGGTTCATCGCCGGGTACTTTGCGGAGCGCGGCTTAACGGCGGAATTCACGGGCGGCGGAACGGTTTTCACCGTCTCGAAGAATTGACAAAGAGGCTCCCGCATGCGGCGGGGGCTTTTTCTATGGAAATTTTGTCCAAAGTGCTGTAAAAGTTTGTTTTTTCTATTGACTTAAAGAGGAAAATATTATATAATATAGAGTGTATAATTATGCATTATAGTCCGGCTCACGGCAGCCTGGCATTCTATAATATCCCGGAGGTATTTGTATGAAGCTCAGAAAAAGGATCGCGGCAGCGTTTACAGCGCTGGCACTAATGTTCACGTTGACTGACCCGGCGGCGCTCGGAGGGCTGATTGGTTCTTCTGGCGTTGCGTCGGCATATTCTATAGTGTCCTTACTTGTAAACACAAAGTCTAACAAAATTCCTGTTCCTGAGGTTGGATTGGATTTATCAACAATAAATAAGAACTTTAACCCCGGGCTTGATTATATAAGTAGCGTGAATGTGTCATGGTATGAAGGTTCTCCAGTTATCGGTTCTGACGGAAAAGCAGTTTTGCCTTCGAACACTGTAAACAGTTTTGGATATAATAGGCATTACTATGCGGTAGCAGAGTATATTCCTGGTCCTGGTTCATCAGCTGTAGGTAATGTTCCCGTGTTTTTTTATGTTGATGACCCAATAAAACCAACTGATAGTGAAGTTTCTGCAAAGTCGTGGATAGGCGACACCGGCTCGATCTTCGCCGTGTTCGACTTCTCGACTTACCAGGCTACAAAGAAAGCCAAGGCGACCGGAGCGCGCTTCGTGCCGTCCGGCGACCCCAAGTACGGCTTCAGCGCCGATTATACAACGGTGTTCTTTACCATACCCTCCCACTCCAAGACCGACGTTATCGAAGGTCTGCTGCCGGGAACTGTAACTATTGACACCGAGGACAAAGAGGGCAGCGGTCTTTCCTTTGCGAATGTTCCGGTGACCTGGAAATCCGGAAGCAGCTTCACATACGAGGGCACCGGCTACGACCAGACAAACGTAACTGGAATGACCTTTACCATAGTCGGAACTGCCACCGTACCCACTAACAAGCTCAACGATATAGATTCGACAAGCGCCGGTGCAAAGACAAAGTTCACGCTGAAGGCGAAAATTACAGTTGACCCTGCGGATAAGGTGCAGAAGCCGTCTTTCTCAAGCGAGAACCCCGACGGCTCCACGTTTGACAAGACCACCTACATAAAGCTCGACCTCCCGAAGGAAGATAACGTAACCTATTATTACATCGTTGCCTCCAGCGAGGACGAGCTGAACTCTCTGCCGTTTATTTACGACAACGACCACACCTACTACTCCAGCCGCGGAATTATGATAACAGGCGTGGTAAACAAGAGGGTTCAGAGCTGGATAAAGGTCATCGGTAAGCACAACGAAAAGCAGGACAGCGACGTGCTGACCGGCTCGTTTACTGTTGCGATGCGCTCCAGCACCGGCTCCAATATCCCTGAGATACACATTATAGTCGACCAGCCGGTAGGCGGGCAGGCGCTTGATATCTCCGCAGAGCTTGACCCCTCGGCTCCCGACTACGAGACCGAGACGTTCGAAATATCCGATTTCGGCGCGGTTCAGTGGAAGGGCGGCTCTGGAAGCAGCGCCCTGGCTGAGTACAACACGGAGTACACCATGCTGGTGGAGGTTATCCCTAACAGCCCGAACTACGTGTTCCTGCGTACTCCCGACGTTTACGTGAATGGAGTGAGATGCTCCGGCTCCACTAACGACACCGGTACGTTCACGATCGTTTACACCTTCGAAAAGACCGGCAAGCTCACCGACTACAGAGCTGTATCCCCCGGAAAGGTCGCCAACGTGCCCAGCGGAACCACCGTTACGCAGATGGACAGCAGCTACCTCCCCAAGACGGTAACAGTTGTCGGCACAAAGGATAACCGTATTTCCGAGACATGCAGCGTAACATGGGATCTCACCACCGCGATAACCGACAAGGGAACTCCCTACAACCCCAAGATAGGCACTGCCCAGACAGTCACATTTACCGGTAAGGTAAGAGTCCCCGACTACATGGAGGAGGACTCCGCGAAGATGACCGTAACGGCGCAGATCTATGTTGAGGAAGCGTCGAAGGTCCCTGCACCCTGGTCATACCCTCCCGATACCGTGGAAGGTCAGGGGACCACCGTGTTCAATTCCCCGCAGGATATCTCGCTTGAATCCGCGGTAAACAGCGCGACCATCTACTATAACATCGAAGCGTACGAGAACATCAGCGATATCTCCAAGCTCGCCGACCCCACCGAGACCGGCGGCACGAAGTATATCGAGCCGATCACGCTTTCCGGCGTGCCCGGGCAGTCGCTGTATTACTGCATAAAGGCGATAGCCACAGCCCCCGGCATGAAGCAGAGCGACGTATCCACATTTGTATACAAGGTAGTTATCGAGAAGAAAAAGACCCAGACCCCGAAGCCCACTCCGGAGCCGGGAAACTACGCCAGCTCGCTGACGATCACGCTCAATACCGAAACTCCCGGCGCGAAGATATACTATACCCTCGACCCGAACGCAACAAAGTCCAGCGGATTCATCGAGTACACAGGTCCGTTTGACCTGAAGGTTGCTGCGAACAGCACAAAGACATTCGTGCTGCGAACCTATGCGAAGGCTCCGAATGACAGCTGGAAGGATTCCGACATCAGCGAGGATCTTATCTACAAAATAACCGTGCCCAAGGAAAAGGCGGCGGTACCGGTGCCGAGCGTTCTTGACACCGCCAGCGAAACCGCGATCACGCTCACGCTCTCCTGCGCGACAGCCAAGGCTGATATCTACTATTCCATCGACACTCCGATAACCTCCACCTATAATGGAATTCTGTACAAGTCGGGAACCAAGATAACCCTCAAGCGCGTGGATAATCAGGTCGTGACATACAAGCTGTATACCTATGCGAAGTCCAACGACCCAAGAATTGACGACAGCCTTGTAAAGACGTACACCTACACCGTCGGCAAGGACTACGGCGTTAAGAGTATCGAGATAGTCAAGCGGCCTGCAAAGTATTCCTACTACATGGGCGAGAAGCTGAATGTCGTAGGCGGCCTTATCAAGGTAACGTACATTGACGAGACCAAGGCTCCGGAAACAGTTTACATGACCGAGAGCATGATCCAGGATTTCGATAGCTGGGTACTGGGTCAGCAGACTCTTACAGTTTATTATCAGGGCTGCACGGCTGCGTTCAATATCGTGGTGCGCAGACGTTCGTCAAGCAGTTCTGACTCTGACAATAAGCCGAGCGATTCCGGCAAGGACGATGGCAAGAAGGACGATACTACCACCGACCCGGGTACTTCCGACACCGACAAAGACAACACTACCGATGGGACGGTATCCGCCCCGACAATGGTGGGAAGCCTGGTGAAGGGCTGGACGCAGCTCCAGAAGAAGATAGCGGCGGCTGCGAAGAATTCCCGCATTGTTATCAATCTGAACGGAAACACGTCCGTACCCGCTGATATCATCAACACCGCGATGAAGAAGAAAATCACGCTGGAGTTCGTGGTAAACGACATGCTGAGTTGGGTAGTCGACACCGGTGCGCTGAAAAAGACGGTGGCTTCCCTCAGCGTGGGATTAAAGACCAACGACGTTTATATCCCGACGGTGCTTATCGACAGCTCCGGAGACAGCGAGATAGTCAGAGTGCACACCTACGGCAAGAATAAGATAGGCGCGGTGCTTTACGTCAAGACCGGCAAGAAGGTGAACAACCGCTTTGCAAATCTGTTCAGGTATAACGAGGATTCGCACCTGCTTGATTTTGTTGATACTTCGAAGATAATTTCGAGCACCGGCGTTGCCCAGGTAGTTCCGGCGAACGGCGGCGATTACGTCCTCATGCTGGACACCAGGACGAGGCTCCCCGGAGACGCTGACAACAGTACGACGATAGACGCCCGGGACGCTTCCGCGATACTCAAGATGTGCGTAGGCACGATGGAGCTTGACGACACATGCGACTACAACGGCGACGGATTTGTCAATGCAATTGATTCGGCTGCGATACTCCGTTCAGTCGTAGGACTCAAAAAGTAAACCAGACAGCAGGGAACTCCGGTTTCCTGCTGTTTTTTCCGGACGTAAAAGGAGAAAACATGCGTATTGAAACGGAGCGGCTGTATCTGCGTGAGATGACAGCCGCAGATTACGAGGCGCTGTACGCTGTGCTGGCGGATTCGGACATCATGCAGCATTACCCATACACGTTTGACGAGGCGAGGGTGCGCGGCTGGATAGACCGCAATATTGAGCGCTACAGTGTATTCGGGTTCGGACTGTGGGCGGTGTGCCTCCATGAAAACGGCGAGATGATAGGCGACTGCGGGCTGACTATGCAGCTAATAAACGGTCAGATAAAGCCGGAGATAGGCTGCCATATCCGCAGGGACATGCAGCGGCGCGGGTACGCAAAGGAATCCGCTTCGGCGGTCAGGGACTGGGCTTTCTGCAATACGCCGTTCAATGCGGTCTATTCATACATGAAAGCGGCGAACCTGCCGTCATGCCGCACTGCGGAAAGCTGGGGCTGTACCCAGGTAGACGAGTACGCCGACGCGGAGAACGAGCTTACAAAGGTGTACGCCATCACACGTAATGAATGGCAGATGCTCACCGGGAATAACAGCAAATAAACTGAATCGAAAATTGCGCAGATAAGTGTTGATGAATCACCGGAAATATGCTAATATATAGATATAGGCAGGAAATTCCGATGATCAGGAGGTAATTATGGGCAGGCAGGAAAACATAGAAATATTCGAAAACACGATGTCGATGTGCAGGACCGATCCGTTTCTGAGATCGGCGATAAAGGAATCAAGTGGCGCGCAGTCTCTGATACCGGAGGGTGACTGGGTGGAGCTTCCTATGATACAGAAGGGCGCCGCCGCGAAGGTCGTGGTGAGCCGCAAACGCACACTGGAAGCCGCCGCCGGCTACGCCAGGGCAGGGAAGCGCGTGTGCGTGCTGAATTTCGCTTCGGCGTCCAACCCAGGCGGCGGAGTTAAGAACGGCTCCTCAGCGCAGGAGGAGGCGATATGCCGCTGTTCGACGCTGTATATGAACCTAATTCAGCCGGATATGTGGAGCGGGTTCTATACTCCGCACCGTGCGGCACCGGATCCGCTCCACAGCGACGACTGCATATACACTCCCGGAGTTGTGGTGTTCAAGACGGACAGCGCGCTTCCGGAGGTAATGCCGCAGGAAGAATGGTACAGCGTGGACGTTATCACCTGCGCGGCTCCGAACCTGCGGGAAAAGCCGAGCAACTCGATGAATTACGACGGACACAGCGCAGTCAGCATTTCGGACGGCGACCTTCGGAAGCTCCACGAGAAGCGCATGGAGCGCATACTCAGCATAGCCGCACAGCATGGGTGCGATGTAGTTATACTCGGCGCGTTCGGCTGCGGTGCGTTTATGAATCCGCCGGAGGTAGTCGCGGCGGGGATAAGATCCGCGCTTGAGGGCTTCATGGAGCGCTTTGAAACCGTGGAGTTCGCCGTGTACTGCTCCCAGCGTGACGACACGAATTTCCGCGTGTTCGACAGGGAGTTCGGCTCACGGAAGTGACTCAGGCTGAAAACTGAAAATCAAAACCGGCGGAGAGCAATGCTCCCTGCCGGTAGTTTTATTCAGTTCTGAGGGACATCGAAACCACGCACTCAACGTGGCACGAGCCGTTGCAAACAATGTCTGCGGTGGCTTAAGGAGATTGTCATCTGGGACGATAGGTTTTCTGTGGAGTTGAAGTCGGGAATTAAGGTCGATGTTGAAAGATAATCATAAACACACAAACCCTCCAAGCTATGATGGTCCAGAGGGTTATTTTGCTTCCTATGAACTGGAATTTCTCAATTTTACACTTGGATTATGTAAGAATGTTCTCATGCGCACAGGAATATCATCTACAACAAAAAATAAGCGAGCTGAATTTGTCAACTCGCGTATTTTTGATAAAGAGTTTTATTTCTTTTGTCGTTTTGTAAGATGTGTGAACGGATTTTTAATACAGAGGCACAATGATAACGATGACAATAAAAACAGAAATAATGAAATCCAATAGTACATGGTGTTGCTCTTAGCCACTTCTCCAGTTAATGGATTATATATTATGTCAATTTTCTTTCCAACTAGTCTATCAACGTTAGCATTGTCACCTTTATAAAAAGGTTCAATATATAAAGTTACATCGGAGTGGGTGTGATTATTTATATCTGTATATGTTCCAAACACGACACAATCCGGTAATCCAACAAATGTTATTGTAGCTGTCGTAGTAATCCAATTTCGTTGATGAATATAGGTGCTAATATTAAAAGTACACCATATAATAGATAAGATAAAGACTACAAATATTAAAATCTTATACCTTCTTTTCATACAACCTCCTGAAATCAATGTAATGCATATCCAACCATAAATCGAGAATCGTTTGCGTTTTCAAGGAATTTTGATATCACATTATATATTGCACAACAGAAAACAACTTTTCTGCTCACCAACACAGCACTTCCGTACACCCGACCCCACCGCCGTGTATCGCTACGGAACTGCTGCCGCCGTGGACATATTACCACAAACGAAAATCACCTATAAAACGGAAAATCAGCACATTTGCCCCAGCACGCCTAAGCCGCACCGTTAAGCCAACAATCCCAATTTACTCCTCTTTCCGTGACATCGAAACCACGCACTCAACGTGCCGCGTAAACGGAAACATATCGAACGGCTGAATGCACTCGACATTGTAGTTTTTCGTCAGCGTGCGGAGGTCTCGCGCGAGTGTGACCGGGTTGCAGGAGATATACACGATACGTTCCGGTCTGATGACGGACAGCGCGCGCAGAAACTGCTTGTCAGCGCCGGCGCGGGCGGGATCCATTATCACTTCGTCGAAGCGGACTCCCTTTTTTGCGCGTTCCCGGAGGTACTCTCCGGCGTCGCCGCGGTTGAACGCCGCGTTCCTGGTGATCCCGTTCAGCTTGCAGTTCTGCACTGCGTCCCTGACCGCCGCGGAGTTATATTCGATACCCTGAACCGCCTTAACACGGTCGGAAGCGATGATTCCGATGGTGCCGGTACCGCTGTATGCGTCGAGGAGCGTGTCGTTTTTCGTCAGCTTTGCCGCGTTTATCGCGAAGTTGTACAGTTTCTCCGCCTGCACCGGATTTACCTGGTAGAACGACTGCGGCGATATACGGAATTTCTTCCCGCATATCTCGTCGATGATGTAGCCTTCGCCGAAAAGTACCTCCGCGTGGTCGCCAAGGGTCAGAAAATCGGGGCTGCGGTTTACCGAGAAGGTCACGGTCTTTATCGCAGGGAATCTCTTGACCAGCGCGGTAACGAAGTCGCGCTTCTTCGGGAACATCGACGTCCCCCCGACGATCGTCACCAGGATCTCCCCGGTGTTCCTGCCAATGCGCACAAGCACGTGCTTTATGAATCCGCGGTCGGTGCCGGGATCCCACGGGCGTATTTTAAAGGAGCGCATAAGCTCCCGGATACCGACGATGATCTCATCGGCGCGCGGGTCGTTAACCATGCATCGGTCAATACCGACGATACCGTTTCTGGACGACTGATACACGCCGGAAATTATCCTGCCGCTGCGGTCGCTGCGGAATACCGCCTGCACCTTGCAGCGGTATCCGCAGGGCGGCTCCATCGGAATTATCGGGGAAACCTCGCTGTAGCTTCCGAGCAGCCCGGCGACGTCCTTCTGCTTCCATGCGAGCTGCTGCTCGTAGGACAGGTTTGATAACTGGCAGCCGCTGCACTTCTTGGCAACGGGACATTTTGTGTTTTCCATTATACTTTGAATCCCTCTGTCATTTTCTTCAGCTTTGAGGACTGTTTGTCAAGCTCCACAGCCGCACCGGCGCTTTGCTGTGCGTTTGCCGCCGAGGTGATGACATATTTTGAAATCAGACCGGTCTTTTCGGATATTTCAGCCATGCGGCGGCTCTGCTCCCCAGCGGAGCTGATTATCGCGGTTATCGATCTGTCGACCTCCGCCATCTTCTCAGTTACGCTGCGAAGGGTCTCGGCGGTGTCGTCTGCGAGCTGCTGACCGTTTCTTACAGCGGAGGCAGCTTCGCTGATAAGCGCGGTCATCCTGCCGCAAGCCCGGAGCTTTCAGAAATCATGCTGTCGGTCGCCGAAACGCACCCTGAAATCTCTTCGACTACAGCGGTCTGCCGGGACGCGCTCTCTGCAAGCTCGTTAGCGCCCCGGGAGACGTTGTTGGCGCCGCTGTAGACTGCTCCCGCCGCTTCGGAAATCTCGCTGAACACTCCGCTGAGGAAAGTGCGTATATCACTGAGAGAGTCTTTTATCGGCGCGAGAGGTCTGAAGCACCGTTTGATCACCAGAGCACAGATGAACGCTCCAAGCGCGATGATCACGGGAATAATGACCACGAAAATAATGATGATGTTGTGGGCGTCCTTGTAAAGCTCGGAACTGTCCATGGCGTAGCTCAGTGTCCAGCCGGCGGAGGGTATTACCTCGGAAATCACAAATCTTGAGGTACCGTCGTAGTCCTTCAGCGTGCGGGAGGTAACGCCGTCCTCGGTTTTTTCGCCGGAAACCGCGCTGATTGTATCGGAGTAGCTGGTGTAGTGTTCGCTGCCGGAGCCGTCGACATAGGGCATGAGTTCCTCGCTGCGGTGGATAATAATGCTGCCGGAAGCGTCGGTCAGGACAGGGTAGCCGGTGTCGGAGAAGCTGTATCCGGAAATAATGCTGCTGACCTCGGTCAGGAACATGTCAGCGGCGGTAACGCAGGCGACGTTTCCGCCGCGCTTGTACGCTTTCGCAATAGTGATCACCATCTCGCCGGTGAGCGCGTCAATGTACGGTTCGGTTATGACTGCGGAATCGGATGCCGCTGCATCCCGATACCACTGGCGCTCGGTTATTTTATAGTCGTCGGGTACCCAGCCATCGGAGAAAACCGTTAAAATATTATAACATATTTACGGCGATTTGTAAATAGGCGACAAGAACTATTTACCACAATGATCTGAAAACAGGAATAAAAAAGGAGGACATTTCTGTCCTCCTTTCTATAATTCTGATTTCAGTTACAGGAACGATCAGTTCTTTCTTGCTTCTCTGAGCTTGAATCTGGAAACAAGTGACTTCATGGCAGTGGCCTGAGCGGAGAGCTCCTCGGAAGCTGCCGCGCTCTCCTCTGCTGTTGCGGAGTTGGTCTGAACAACGTTGGAGATCTGTTCGATACCGGTTGTAACCTGAGTGATGGACTGCGCCTGCTCCTCGCTTACGGAAGAGATGCGGTCGATGGTTACTACGATATCCTCAATCTGCTTTACAACGTCGCTGAGAGCCTCTGCGGTATCGTCTGCGATGTGAGAGCCGTTCTCAACCGCCCTGATGGAGCGCTGAATAAGGTCTGCGGTGTTCTGGGAAGCAGCTGCGGACTTGGAAGCAAGGTTTCTTACCTCGTCTGCAACTACCGCGAAGCCCTTACCTGCCTCGCCGGCTCTTGCAGCCTCGACAGCAGCGTTGAGCGCCAGAATGTTGGTCTGGAATGCGATATCCTCGATAGTATTGATTATATCGCTGATCTGTGCGGAGGTATCGCTGATCTCCTGCATAGCGCCGAGCATTTCCTTCATGCGGTCGTTGGAGAGTTCAGCCTGCTTGCCGACCTCTGCCATGCTGTTGCTTGCAGTCTTGGAGTCACCAGCATTCTTGGTGATCTTATCGGATATCTCTTCAATGGTAGCTGCCAGCTCCTCAACTGAGCCAGCCTGCTCAGTTGCACCCTGTGCATTAGCCTGCGCGCCTGCGGAAACCTGCTCGGAACCAGAGTCGACCTGGTCAGCTGACTGGAATATCTGAGCCATGGTGTCGCTGAGACCGTATGCGAGTACTCTCAGGTTGTCAAGCAGCGGAGCGAACTCTCCCTTATAAACTTCGCGCGCGTTCGAGTGTACATTAAAGTTGCCATTTGCAAGCTCGCCATACATGTATGAGCTGTCCTTGATGAGCTTGCTGAGGCTGTCGTTGGTAGTGCGCATTGCGTCTGCCATCTCGCCGAACTCATCGCGGCTTACATAGGTGATCTGGCTGTCAAATTCGCCCTTTGCGATCTTGTTGAGCGCGTTCTTGATCTCTGCGATGGGCCTTGTGATAAGATTGGTCAGGTTGATGATACCACCTACGCCCAGCGCAAGGGCAAATATGCCTACGATAATTGCAACGTTAGTTACGGCGTTTGTTTCCGATGTTGTTGCAGATCTTGTGCCACTGCACGCTGCAGTCAGGGCTGTGTCGGCGTCATCGCCGATAGAAAGGCACTGGACGATCTTTGGGGACAGCTTATCGTTGTACGCTGCCAGCCCTTCCTCTTTGGTGCCGTCGTTTACTATTGCGATCACCTCGGGAAGTATCGTGTTGATCTCATTGCATACGGACTTGAACTCATCGATCCTTGCGTCAGTGCCGGAATATGTAATGAGGTCGAGCTTTTCCATCATGGTCGCGGCAGCGGCTGTCGCTTCATTGATATATTGTGTTTCGACATTGTTGTCATCCTCAAGCACACCCCCGCGAACGGTTCTGCCGATGGTCTCTACCTGTATCTCTACATCCTTGACTCTGAGGAGGCTTTTGATCTCTGTATCGATCATGAGATTTACGTTACCATGCACGCTCTTCAGTCCGATGACCGATACAAGAGAGCATGCGATGGTCATGATTATGACCGCTCCGAATGAAATGATAAGTTTGGTCGCTACTTTTAGATTCTTCATACTTTGACTCCTTCTAAAAATTCCACGGCATGCGCCGAAATCTCTACACGAGTATAAGCCGCGGTGCTGCCACCCCGGCATCTCAATGACCTGCGTCGAAAAAGTCTTTATTTACTTTGCTTAAATATTATTTTAGCACTAATCATAAAAAAAGTCAACACAAATATGTATATTTTGGCCAAAAGTCGTGAAAAAGTTACATTTCGTTAAAAAGGCAAAAAAGTGCTGTATTATGTCGTGTTAATCGTTGTGAAATCTGACCAACTTTGATATAATAATAGTTACAAACCCGACCGCTTCAACACGGGTTTTTTGAAACAATAATGTGAGGTGCATAATTATGGCAAATCCATACTTACCAAACTGGGAATATATACCAGACGGAGAACCGAGAGTATTCGGCGACAGAATTTACGTATACGGCTCGCATGACCGCAAGGATTCCATCGACTTCTGCGACTACAAGCTGAAAGTGTGGTCTGCGCCGGTGAGCGACCCCACGAAGTGGGTGTGCCACGGCGACATTTTCCGCAGCCGCGACGGTCACGACTCCCCCTCGGACGTGGACTGGACAGACGAACTGCTGTTCGCCCCGGACGTTGTGGAGCGCGGCGGCAAATACTATCTATACGCGTACATCGTGAATGCAAAGGGCTGTGTTGCAGTCGCCGACCGCCCGGAGGGTCCGTTCAGGCTGCTGTCCCGGTATGAGTACGATATTCCGAACCACTACGACAACGGCACTTTCATCGACCCCGGCGTGCTGGTCGACGACGACGGCAGGGTGTACATCTACTGCGGCTATCAGGGAAGCTACATGTGCGAGCTGAAGGACAACATGTACGAAGCAGTCCCCGGGAGCTACAAGCTGGACATAATCCCGACTGCGGAGCCGCACCGCTTCTTCGAGGCGTGCTCCCCGCGCAAGATAAACGGGACGTACTATCTTATATACTCGCCCCAGCGCGGAAGCTGCCTTGACTACGCGACTTCCGATTCCCCGACTGGTCCATTCACCTACCGTGGTACCATTATCGACAACGGGATTGACTTCCCGGGCGGAAACGATCACGGCTCGGTCTGCTGCGTGAACGGCCAGTGGTACATTTTTTATCATCGCATGACAAACGGCACGATCATGTCCAGAAGGGGCTGCGTTGAGCGTATCGAAATACTTCAGGACGGCACGATACCACAGGTGGAGATGACCTCCCTGGGATTTGAGGAGTCGCTGAACCCCTATGATTTTACACAGGCAGACACCGCCTGCGTACTTAAGGGCGGCTGCTACATCACGGAAACAAGCGTATTCGAACGCCCGATCGTGAACGTCACCGACGGCTGCGTGATGGGCTGGAAGTACTTCGATTTCGGCGAGGACTTCGCGTCAAAAACCATGCAGATACGGCTAAAGCTGCGCGGTACGGGATCCCGCGGGCGCGTGCATGTCCGGCTTGATTCCGAGGACGGCGAGGAGCTCGGCACGGTTGATTTCGCGGAGGACAGCGGAACAGCCGGCGCCAGAATAAAGGCGGCGACCGGACGCCACGCGGTGTTCCTGGTTGCGGAGAGCGGCTACGAAGGCTGGTTCGCGGGGGAGATGAAGGGCAGGCAGCTCTTTATGCTTGACGGATTCGTGATCATGAAGTAGAACCAAAGGGACGGAATACCGCGACCCATTTCAGTTGATTAAGAAAGTCTCTTTCTCGAAAACAACAAGCTCCCCGGAATCCGGGGAGCTTGTTGTTTGTCAGGATTTTATCTCAGTTCCGGGAGGAAGCATGTCGTATCTCGCGAACTCAGAAGTGAATTCACCCAGACCCTGCGTGATCTGGCGGAGCGTCAGCGCGAAATCGCCGAGTTCGGCTTCGGGGGCCTCCGCGAGGAGCTCGGTCATGCCGCCGCCGACGGAGTTCATGCCGAGAACGGAGCCGCGGCGCTTTGAGAGCACGCTCATGACGTCGCCCTGCTTGTCGTCGGGGAGGAGTATCTTCAGGCTGTCTACAGGCTCAAGCAGGTAGGGCTGAGCCTCCTTCATGCAGTCCTTGAACGCCATCGAGGCTGCGGTCTTGAACGCCATTTCGGAGCTGTCGACCGGGTGGTAGCTTCCGTCTATGAGGGTCGCCTTCAGGCGCACTACCGGGAATCCTCCGATGGAGCCGTGCTCTGCGGCCTCCTGGAGTCCCTTCTCGACTGCGGGGAAGAAGTTCTTCGGAACCGCGCCGCCGAACACCTTCTCGCAGAACATCAGCTCGTCGCCGTCGTAGGACTCGAACTCTATCTTTACGTGTCCGTACTGACCGTGTCCGCCGGACTGCTTCTTGTATTTGCTCTCGATGGTCACCGGCTTGCGGATAGCTTCGCGGTACGCGATCTTCGGCTCGGACATCTTGACCTCCATGCCGAACTTGGATTTCAGCTTTGCCGCCGCGACATCAAGGTGCTGGTCGCCCAGACCGCCTATCATGCGCTGGTGGGTCTCGTGGTTGTGGACGTATTTCAGCGTGGGGTCCTCCTCCAGAAGTCTGCGGATAGCGCCGGAGAGCTTGCCCTCGTCGCCGCCTCCCGCGAGGTTAACGGCGCGGAAGTAGCATGCCTGCGGGAACTCCGTAGGCGCAAGCGCTGCGACTGCTTCGGGAGCGCACAGGGTGTCGTTTGTGGATGCTTCCAGTTTGGTGACGGCGGCGATGTCTCCGGCGAGCGCCTCGGAGATCTCCTCCTGCTTCTTGCCGGTGAGCTTCAGCAGCTTGCCGATGCGGACGGTCTCGCCGGTGGTGGCGTTCACGGCGGAAACGCCCGCGGTGAGCTTGCCCTGAACTATCTTGAGCATGCTTATCTTGCCTACGAACGGGTCGGCTACGGTCTTGAACACGAACGCCTTGAGCGGCTTGTTCTCGTCGTAATCGAGAGTCACGCCGTCGAGCGACTCGAGTTTTCTCTCGTTGGGGGAGGGGAGCATGGAAACCACCGCGTCGAGCAGCATATCAACGCCGGAGAGCGTGTCGTTGGCACAGCATACGAGCGGAGTTATAGCGCCGCTTGCAACGCCGTCGTGGATACCCTTCACGAGTTCGTCGTGGGTGAAGTCCTCGCCGCTGAAGAATTTCTCCATGAATTCCTCGTTGGTCTCAGCGACCGCCTCAGCCATTGAAGCGCGCAGACCTGCGATACGGTTCTCGGAAGCGGGCATGGGAACTTCGGTCGGAACTCCCTTGCTGTCGTACTTGTACGCCTTCATGGTTAGCAGATTTATGTATGCTTCAACGGGTCCGTTCTTGTCGTACGGAACCACTATCGGGCATACCGACGGACCGAAAACGGTCTTGAGCTGCGTATGCACCTTATAAAAATCGGAGTTCTCGACTTCCATGCAGGTTACGGCGAGCATTCTTGCCTTGTTCTGACCTGCGGCGAGATTGTACGCCTTGATGGTGCCGGGGCATACTCCGTCCTTGCCGTTAACCGTGATTATCACCGATTCAGCGGCGCGGATACCTTCGTACATTCCGCCGATGAAGTCGAACTGACCCGGTGCGTCGATGATATTTATGCGGGTGTCCTGCCATACCGTCGCGGCGAGGGAAGTGTTTATCGAGATCTTGCGGCGTATCTCCTCCGGGTCGAAGTCGCTTACGGTGCTGCCCTCGTTGGTGCTGCCCATTCTCTCAGTTGCTCCTGATTTGAACAGCATAGCTTCTGCTAATGCGGTCTTTCCGCTTCCGCCGTGGCCGGCAAGTAATATGTTTCTGATTTTGTCAGCAGTGAATGTCATAGGTAGACCTCCGAATTAAGAATTTGCAGCCCGTTTGTTTTCGAACTCCATGCTTCTATTATATAGTAAAGCTGTACAAAATTCAACCGGTTTTATGAAGTTTTTTGTTGCTCGATATACAAATTCCATATTCTGTTTTGTGCAAATCTCACAATTTGAGCTAAAAAATAACGCTTGATTATGTTACTCTGATAGTATATAATATTAATAATTCAATTCGGAATTCGGAATTAAGAATTCGGAATTAATGTGTCCGGCTTCGCCGGACGGATTTCAATTTAATAAACTTTTAAATTCGTCCCGCGCAGCGGGACACCGAAATTCCGAATTCCGAATTCCGCATTCCGAATTACAACTTTATGGAGGAACTATCTATGACAAACGCTCTCCCCCTGACCTGCCCGGTATGCGGCGAAAAGACGAACCGTCCGCCGCGGCTGATCCCGGACGGCAAGACTCTGCGCTGCCCGAAGGGTCACAGCTTCGACGTATCCGCGAAGGGGTACGTCAACCTGCTGCTGACCCAGCACAAGAACGTGAAGGATCCCGGCGACAGCAAGGAGATGGCGGCGGCTCGCAGGCTGTTCCTTGACAGCGGAGCCTACTCCGGGCTGCGGGACGCACTGTGCGGGTGCGCCGCGAAATACGCCGCAGAGTTCCCGAAGCCGGTCACGATGGTGGACTGCGGCTGCGGCGAGGGCTACTACACGGTAGGAATGTACGACGCGGTGCCAGGAATGCAGATCATCGGCGTGGATATCTCGAAAAACGTGCTTGCGGCGGCGCATTCCCGGATAAACTCGAACGGAATGAAGCGGGACATATTCTGCGCGGCGGCGAGCGTGTTCCGGCTCCCTCTGGAGGACGCCTGCGCGGATATGGCGGCGGTGATCTTCGCGCCGTTCCAGCGGGAGGAGCTTCTGCGGGTAGTGAAGCCCGGCGGCGTTATCCTGACGGCGATCCCAGGGGAGCGCCACCTCTACGGGCTGAAATCCGTGCTTTACGACGAGCCGAGGCTCAACGAAGTGAAGCCCTACGAGATCGAGGGCATGGAGTTTCTGGAAAAGCGGGAGGTCAGCTCCACGCTGCGGCTCACCAGCCAGGAGCTGCTGAACGCGCTGTTCACCATGACCCCGTATTACTACAAGACCTCCCGGCACGACAGCAGCCGGCTTTATAGCTGGTTCGGGACCCACGACAGCTTCGAGACTGAAACGGAATTCCAGGTGCTGTGCTACCGAGTAAAATAAAAACAGGGCGGAACAACTCCGCCCTGTCAGTCTGTCGAAAAAGTCATAACGGCAGTAAATTGCAAAAAACAGTGGGGGAAAACTCTTGTTTTCCCCCACACCCCTTTAGCGCCATTGAATCGTTTAACTGCGCGCCAGCGCGCAGAGTGGTGAGGGCTCTGCCCTCACACTCCCGCTTCCTTTTGTAAGCAAAAGGAAGCGAAAACCAGTATGCTACGCGGAAATTATAGACTTTATCGTCACAACTGTTTTATTACTGCTTTTTGCGTGTATATACCGGCTCGTTTCGCCGGTTTACCGGAGTTTTTTTATGCTTCAGAGCCTGGGCTGCGCGTTTCTCAGCGGCTATTCGTTCCCGCTCTGCGCGTATCTCCTCAAGGCGCTGCTTACTCTTTTCCGCCATGTCGAGAAGCATGAGCTTGTTGTTGAAGCTCGGCTTGTCGAGCACCATGTCGAACAGCGCGTTGATAAGCTGTTCGGCTTCCTGCTCGTTTGTTACCAGGCGGCGCTCCATAAGCTCGCGCTGCGTTATCGCCAGCTGGCGGATATTGTAGCACTCGCCGGTGTCCAGTATCTCGCGCAGCGCTGCCGCGGCAGCCCTCAGCCGCTGGACGTCAGGCGTTTCCGTATCGAGCTTTTTCGCGCGGGAATCCGCAATTTCGCATTGTATCAGCTTTCGTAGATCCTCCGCGCCGAGCGCGTCAAGAAGCCGCTTCAGATCCGCGCGGCTCTCCGGGATCTCCTTGTCGTGGTAGAACACCAGCCAGCTTATTTCCTCAGAAAGCGCCGCCGGGAACTCCTGCCGCCGCATGATACGCTCCGCGATGAGCCGTCCGCGCTCGCCGTGCCCCTTGAAATGCCCGCGTCCCCTGGAATCTATCGCGCAGCAGTCCGGCTTGCCGAGGTCGTGGAACAGCATTGCGAACCGCACGGGAAGCTCCGGCACCGCGTATCCCACCGACTTGCAGATGTGCGTCCATACGTCAAAATCGTGGTGGACGCTGTGCTGATCGAAGCCTATGCAGGGCTCTATCTCGGGTAACAGGAACTTCAGTATGTCGGAGTACTGCTCCAGCACCCGGGCGGCGTATTTTCCCATCACGATGCGGGATAGTTCGCTGAACAGCTTGCCTTTTTCGGCGTATTCGAAGCAGCTCACGTTAGCGCGGATAGCGTCCCGGGTCTTGTCCTCGATGACGTACTCGCCCTCGGAGCAGTAGCGTATCGCCTGGAGTATCCTGGACGGGTCGGAGGTGAAGCAGCGCGACATGTCGTACCAGGTCTCTGTGACGGTTTTGCCGTTTTCCTTGACGCTGCGGGTCTGGTTCTCGCCGATGGCTATTACCCGGGCGGGGAGCCGCGTGACCCCCTTGCGGCGGGTCAGATCGTCAGGGTCTTCCGGAACCTTCAGTTCGGCGATCTCCTCTTTTTCTTCCTCCTCGATGGCCTCCGGAGAGGGGCGCAGCGAGGCTCTGCCTCCGAACGGGTCGATAAGCCCGGAGCGCGGACTGTACGCCATCGCGTTCATCGTGAATCCGCGGCGGAAAAGATCGGTCTCGAGATCCTCCGCGTAGATAACGCGGTTGCCTACCACCTCGCGGCGGTAGGGCGAGATCTGGATTATCATGCCGACAACGGTGACAAGTATCTCACCGCGTTTCATTCCCTCGTCAGAAATACGGTAATCCCTGAACGCGAAAAGGATATCGTTTATCCCCGCGTTGGTGACTATATCGTAATCCTGCGGGTCGCTGCCGAGGAGCAGCTCCCGCACGCACTCGCCTACTATATATGCGTCATATCCCGATTTTTCCAGGACGTCTATCGCTTTAGTGACCTGTTCCGGCAAAATGATCATCGTCATCACTCCAATTTATTGCTTTATACTATTATACAACAATATATGCAAAAAATCAAGAGAGGGGACGATTTATCCGAGCAGTGCGCTGACGGTCAGCCCGCAGACTATCCAGGCGGTGCAGTCGGCGGCGAGGGCGGCTGGGATAGCGTAGCGGGTGTTTTTCACCCTGACCGCCGAGAAGTATACCGCGACCGTATAGAACGTAGTTTCCGAGGAGCCGAGCAGCACTGCGGCAACTCTTCCGGGGAAGCTGTCCGCGCCGTACTGTGCGGCGATGCTGTCGTAGACCGCGATGGCTCCGCTGCCGGAGAACGGCCGCAGCAGCACCATCTGCATGCACTCCGGCGGGAATCCCACAAGATTGCAGAGCGGCTCCAGAAGCCCGGTGAGAAGCTCCACCGCACCGGAAGCGCGGAGCATTCCGACGCTGACGAGCAGCAGCACCAGAGCCGGGAGTATATCCACGGTGGTTTTAAGGCCGCCTGCGGCTCCTTCGCAGAACACAGGGAACACGTCCACTCTGCGCACGGCGCCGAAGATCATGACCCCTGCGAACAGCAGTGGGACTACAAAATCAGTTATCTGCACGCCGCACCTTCTTCCTGGAAAAATGCCCGAACAGCTTTGCCGCGCCCACCGAAGCCGCCAGGGAATACGCCGACACGATCCACACGCAGGGGAGTATTTCCATCGGTCGGGCGGCTCCGTGGGCGGTCATGAGCGCCGCGGCGGTCGCCGGAATAAGCTGTAGGCTCGCTGTGTTCAGGACGGTCAGCATTATCATGTTGTCGCTGGCGGAGCCGTCGGAGACACCGGGGCCGCCCGCCTCTTCCTGTATCGCTTCCATCGCGCGGATACCAAGCGGTGTGGTCGCGTTTCCAAGTCCGAGGATATTCGCCGAGAGATTCATGCAGATGAGCTGCGCGGCGCGTCCGCCCTTTTCCAGTCCCCGGAACAGCCACCCTACCGCCGGAGAAAGCACAGCCGACAGCAGCTTCACCGCCCCGGCTTCCTCCGCGACCTTCATCAGACCGCTCCAGAGAGCCATGGCTCCGCACAGCGTCAGCGCCAGCGTGACCGCACCGGAGGCGCTCTCCAGCACCGCCGCTGAGACCTCCGGCAGCCGTCCGGTGAATATCCCGCAGACTATCGCTGCGGCGGGCAGTATCATCAGAATATATTTCATATCTTACCAGCTCCTTGTGTAATATGGGTTTTGTATCATCGGATTTAAAATAATTTTCCAAATTTCCATACTGGATTCTATATCACTAATTTATTTCCAGTTGACTATGTGATATTGTAAAAGTTGAAATTCTGCATAACAAACGTATTTGTGATGATATACACCATTTGTATATTATCAAACTGACACTTTTGTAAATCAAAATATGTAGTAAAATGGACAAAAAATGACAAAATTATGCATTTTTCAAATTGACATCTCAAACAAAACATGGTATAATGTGCAAGAAATCAGCAATATGCTGGAAAAAACGGTGAATAAGGACAAAAATTCCTGCCTGCGCATACCAGAATTTGGCGCGGCAGACAATTTCAGGAGGAAAAAATCATGGTAAAGTCTACAGGTATCGTAAGAAAAGTCGATGAGCTGGGAAGAATCGTAATTCCGATAGAGCTGAGAAGAACTCTCGACATCGGCATCAAGGACAGCCTTGAGATCTACGTTGAGGACGATCAGATCATTCTCAAGAAGTACATGCCGGCATGCGCTTTCTGCTCCAATGCAAGCGGCATCACAGTATTCAAGGGCAAGAACATCTGCTCCGAGTGCCTCTCAGAGCTCAACAAACTCAACTAATCTACATAATCACAGCCTTAAAGCCTCGGCGCAATAGTGCCGGGGTTTTTCATTTACATGGATATGCCGCCGGCCGGGGCAATATTCCGGAAAAAATCGCGTAAAACACTTGTAATTCCTGCCGGAATATGCTATACTAATATTGTATGTGTTTCAAACAACTAAACTAAAAGGAGAATAGAATTGATAACAGTATCTGATGTAAGCGTCAGCTTCGGCGGACAGCTTCTTTTCAAGGACGTAGACCTGAAATTCACCGCCGGCAACTGCTACGGCGTGATCGGCGCAAACGGAGCCGGAAAATCCACATTCCTGAAGGTCCTCTGCGGTGACCTTGAGCCTACAAAGGGCAGCGTATCCAAGCCCGCGGAGCTACGCATGTCGGTGCTGCGCCAGGATCACTACGCGTTCGACGACTACACCGTGCAGGACACCGTTATCCTCGGCAACAAGCGCCTGTACGACATCATGCAGGAGAAGGACGCGCTCTACGCCAAGGAGGATTTCTCAGAGGAGGACGGCACCCGCGCTTCCGAGCTGGAGGCCGAGTTCGCAGAGCTGAACGGCTGGGAGGCTGAGTCCGACGCTTCCAAGCTTATCCAGGGTCTGGGTCTGCCGGAGGAGATTCTCTACCAGAAGATGGATTCCCTGACCGGTAACGAGAAGGTCAAGGTTCTGCTCGCGCAGTGCCTGTTCGGAAACCCCGACATAATCCTCATGGACGAGCCGACCAACCACCTCGACGTTGAGGCGGTATCCTGGCTGGAGGACTTCCTCGCGGAGTACTTCGGCACGGTCATCGTTGTATCCCACGACCGTCACTTCCTTAATAATGTGTGCACCCACATCGTGGATATCGACTACGGAAAGATCAAGATGTACGTCGGCAACTACGAGTTCTGGTACGAATCCTCACAGCTTATTCAGCGTATGATAAAGCAGCAGAACAAGCGCGCCGAGGAGAAGATAAAGGAACTCCAGAACTTCATCGCGCGGTTCTCCGCGAACAAGTCGAAGTCCAAGCAGGCGACCTCCCGCCGCAAGCTCATCGACAAGCTGACCGTCGAGGAGCTTCCCGCTTCCTCCAGAAAGTACCCCTACATCGCGTTCGATATGGAGCGCGAGGTCGGCAAGGATATACTCCAGGTCACAGGGCTTTCCAAGACCGTCGACGGCGTGAAGGCGCTCAATAACGTAAGCTTCACAGTAGGCAAGGGCGACAAGATCGCGTTCGTGGGCAACAACGAGATCGCGGTAACTACGCTGTTCAAGATCCTTATGGAGGAGATGGAGCCGGACGAGGGCACATTCAAGTGGGGCTCGACCACTTCGGTGAGCTACTTCCCGAACGACAACAGCGCGTTCTTCGATAACTGCCAGCTTTCCATAATCGACTGGATGCGCCAGTACTCCAAGGACGAGACCGAGAGCTACCTGCGCGGCTTCCTTGGACGCATGCTGTTCAGCGGCGACGATGTTTTCAAGCAGGTGAACGTGCTCTCCGGCGGCGAGAAGGTACGCTGCATGTTCTCAAGAATGATGCTGTTCCAGAGCAACGTGCTTATCCTCGACCGTCCGACCAACCATCTCGACCTCGAGAGCATCACCGCGGTAAACAACGGCCTGTCCGAGTTCAAGGGCAACCTGCTGTTCGCTTCCCACGATCACGAGATACTCGAGACCGCGGCTAACCGCATAATCGAGATAACCGAAAACGGCTGCCTCGACCGCCAGGGCACGTACGACGACTTCGTTGCATGGCGCCATGAGAACGTCGGCGGAAAGCTCATGCTTTAAGGGAGCGCGTGAATGTACTATATCATACTTGACATGGAGTGGAACCAGGCTCTCGACCGCGCTCATACGGTGGAAAAGCCGGTGCTGCTCCGGGGCGAGATAATCCAGATAGGCGCGGTGAAGTGCGATGAGGATTTTAACCTTGTCGACCGCCTGAAAATCAACGTAGCGCCGAAGTACTACAAAAAAATGAACCGACACGTTGAAAAGATCACCGGGATAACAAACGCCATGCTCGCAAAGGGCGAGAAATTTCCGGAGGCTTTCGCGAAGCTACGTGAATGGTGTACGCCGGAGTTCCGGTTCATAACCTGGGGATTCGACGATATCGCCATGCTCGCCGACAACCTCGAGCTGCACGGGTTCGACCCGCAGTACGGCAGCGATTACGTCAATCTACAGCTTATATACAAGAATCAGGTTGACAGCGAGCACGTTCAGTGCTCGCTCTCCGACGCGGTTGAGAAGCTCGGCATTCCGATGGACGCGCAGGCTCACGACGCAATGAACGACGCATGGTTCACCTATGAGGTCTGCCGCAGGCTGGACATGAAGAAGGGACTCGCGGAGTACGCAAATATGTCGCCGGGTCAGCGGCCGGTCATCGCGCGGGAGACGTTCCGCGATATCAGCGATATCCGACATGTGACATCAGACGGGAAGATAACTTCCGTTCCCTGCCCGGAGTGCGGCAGGACGCTCTCCAACGGCGAGTGGCTCTCGCTGGGGGCGGTGCGCAAGAATAACATCTGCACCTGCCCGGAGCACGGGGAGTACCTCGTGAAGGTGGTCTGCAAGCGCGCCGCTGCGGACCGCTGGACTGTGGTCCGCTCGGTGTACCGTTCAGACGACGAGGCGAAGGAGAACTACATCAAGAAGATAGAAAAGCAGCATGCTGCTATAGAGCGCCGCAAGGCGGCTGAAAAGTCCGCAAAGGAGAACGCACATGATAACAACGGTACTGTTTGACCTTGATGGCACCCTGCTCCCGTTCGAGCAGGACGATTTCGTGAAGATATATTTCAGCGAGCTTTGCAGGAAGCTGGCTCCGATGGGATACGAGCCGCAGCACACTGTGAAATCAGTGTGGGGCGGAACTAAGGCGATGGTTATGAACGACGGCAGCCGTCTCAATTCCGAGGCGTTCTGGGAGACATTTAACGCGATGAATCCCGGGCTTCCGGACGCACGTCCCGCCTGCGACGAGTTCTACACGCACGAGTTCGAAAAGGCAAAGGCGAGCCTTAAATACATACCCGACCACAGACCGATGATAGAGCGCCTGAAATCCGCAGGGCTGCGGGTAGTCCTCGCCACGAACCCCATATTTCCGCTGGACGGCGTGCGCACCCGCATGGCGTGGGTGAACCTCGCTCCGGAGGATTTCGGGCTTGTGACATGGTACGACAACAGCACGTTCTGCAAGCCGAATCCGAAGTACTATCAAGAGATACTCGGCAAGATAGGAGCGGCTCCGGAGGAGTGCATAATGGTCGGCAACAGCGTTTCCGAGGACATGTCAGCCGGAACGCTCGGTATGGACGTGTTCCTTGCAAACGAGTTCGTTGAGAATCCCGACAGCCGGGACTACAGCGGATACCGCCAGGGCAGCCTTGACGACGCGGAACGATACATTCTGGAGAACAGGTAAATTACCCCGGAAAGACCTTCCCGCAGTGCCAGAATCTTTGCATTGAAATATACCGCCTGATAGGGTATAATTTTAATATCCCCCGAGGGGAAATTCATCAGGAGGTAAAAATCATGTTCAATTTCTTTAAGGCATGCAGCTTTGACCAGCTCTGCGAGATGCTCAGAGCAATCTGCGGCGGCTACGGCTGCTAATGGGGGAGCTTTCTCCATGACAGTTTAGTTCTGACGTAATTCAGCCGGTACATAGGCTGGAGGCCCGGGGGTAAAACTCCGGGTCTTTTTATTTATGGTAAGGGGGATCGTATGGAACGCCTGCTGAAATTCCTGCATAAGCTGTGGAACCGCGCTCAGCCCGGACTGAAGCGGGCATTTTTGCTGCCCCCGAAGGTGATAGCGGTGCTGGTTCCTACGACGATGGTGCTGTGCATCGCGGCGCTGAATACCCAGGGAAAGCACCCGGTGCTTGAAATGCTCATCTACCTTGCCTCGGCGTACGCGCTGGCGGTGCTGGTGGCGGGTCTCGGGAGCATTACCGAGGCAGCGGCGCGGCTGCTCCATGGGAGCCGGGTCTACCGCTGGGCGCAGAGCAACACGATTGCCCGGCTGTTCATCAGCGACTTCCGGTTTCGCGGGGAGCTTTCGCTGTATCAGGGACTTGCGGTCAGCACGCTGTTCGCGGTTTTCAAGGGAGTCACCGCGGTGCTGTACCGCTCGGCGTGGCTCGGAGCGGTGGCGGTGTATTACATAAGCTTCGGAGTTACCAGGCTGCTGCTTGTCCGGAGCTGGCGCGCTTCTCAGAAGCTGGAGAGCGAGGACGGGCGCCGCGCCCGGGAGCTTCGCGGAAGCAGGCAGTGCGGCTGTCTCATGCTGGCGGTGCATTCCGGAATGATGGGAATGGCGGTTCAGCTTATTACCGAGGAGCATATCATCGTCTACCCCGGCTCGGTAATTTACATTACGGCGGCGTACTCGTTCTACCTACTGACCCTTTCGATCGTGAATCTGGTGAAGTTCCGGCGGCTGAACAGCCCGGTGCTTTCCGCTTCAAAGGCGCTGAATTTCGCGGGGGCGCTGATGTCGGTTTTCAACCTTGAAAACGCGATGACCTCCCGGTTCAGCACGGACGTGGAGTTCCGCCGTATCATGAACACTGCGGTGGGGCTTACGGTGTGCCTCCTGGAGCTGGCAACGGCAGTTTTCATTATAGTGCGTTCTCAGCTAAGCCTGAAAAAGATGGAGGAAAAGCAGTCCTGCACTTGACAAATGCGGCGTTTTGTGGTATATTGTAGTTGCAGATATTAAGTCTGCGAAAGGAGGGTTGTTTCATGGAGCTTGATATTGCTGCTCTGTCCATGAATATGGCAGCGGCTAACCTTCAGCAGGGCGTTTCCATCGGCATGATGAAGAAAACGATGGAGTCCACCCAGCAGACCATGGAGACCATCACCGATATGCTGGACAGCATGCCTTCACCTGACGGAAAGGGTACTGTGCTCAATGTCAGAGCATGACGGACAGACCTAGGCCGCCCAGAAATGGGCGGTATTTTTTTGACGCACAAAGAGGTAATTATGGACGCAATAACGCAGTTTGACTTGAATATACTCCACGCAATACACGATGGTATCTCCTGCGGATTCCTCGACGCCGTGTTCCCGAAGCTCACGCTGCTTTGCTACCTGTTTATCGGCGCGGCGGTGGTGTTCCTGTTTTTCAGGAAGTTCCGGCAGGGCGGCGCTGCGATGTGCGGCGCGATACTTCTGTCGCTGCTGGTGGGAAATCTCCTGCTGAAAAACCTCGTCGCCAGGGACCGCCCCTGTTGGATAGACCCGGATTTTTTACAGCTCCTGGTATCGGTGCCTAAGGACTTCTCGTTCCCCTCGGCGCATACCATGATATCAGTTTCTGCCGCGGCGGCGCTGTTCCACTACAGCAAAGCGCTTGGGATACCGGCGCTTGTCATCGCGGCTCTGGTTGGATTTTCGCGGCTGTACCTGTTCGTACATTTTCCGACGGACGTGCTTGTGGGCGCGGTCATCGGAGTCCTTCTTGCCGTGGTTTCGTGTATCGTCACGGACAAAATCGCGGCAAGGATAAAGAGCAAAAAGGCAGTCAACTGATTTTACCGAACAGCTTCCGGAAGGAGGCTGTTTTTGCTTTACAGGCGGTTTGAATAGGAACAGCGCACGCTTGATTCGGAATTGTTGTGCTCTGGCTGTTTTCCAATTGTATCAGGTTTAATTCCGGCAGATAAGCCGCAAAATCGGACTTTAAAAATCTCAAACAAAATATTCCTTTCCTATTGACAAAACCTTCCTGCGGTGGTATAATCAAATCAAGATATCAAAATGATATCATTTCGAGAACGCTGTAACGGGAGGTATTGACATGAAAGAGAAAACAACGAACTACGAGGAAAAGGAGCTGCGCGCCCCGAGCGGCTGGGCGGTGCTGTTACTGACGATAATTCTGTACCTGGCGGCGATCGGTTTGCTTATATTCTGCGCAGTAAACATTGACGAGTACAGCTTTTCCGGGTACGACGCCGGAATGATCGTCTGCATAATCTGGCTGTGCATAGGCTGGGTCCCGTTCATCGGACTGCGCGTTATAAAGCCCAATGAAGCGCTGGTGCTGACCCTGTTCGGAAAGTACATCGGCACGCTCAAGCGCGAGGGATTCTATTTCGTGAACATTTTCAGCGTTCCTGCGGTTCCTAAGGTGCAGGAAGGCGGCAAGCCGGGAGTTCCGCACACGAAAATTTCCCTCAAGACCATGACACACGACAACCGCAGGCAGAAGATAAACGACCAGCTCGGAAACCCGATAGAAGTCGGTATAGTGGTGGTATGGCGCGTTGTGAACACCGCGAAGGCTCTGTTCAACGTGGACGACTACGAGGGCTTCATGTCGATACAGGCGGATTCCACACTGCGCGACGTGGTGAGATGCTATCCGTATGACTCCACCGATTCGGACGAGAAGTCGCTGCGCGGTTCTTCACAGGAGGTCTGCGAGCAGCTCAAGGCGACCCTCCAGGAGCGCGTCGAGCACGCCGGTCTTGAGATAATCGAGGCGCGGATTACTCACCTTGCATACGCGCCCGAGATAGCCGCCGCAATGCTCCAGCGCCAGCAGGCGACCGCAATAATCGAAGCGCGCCAGAAGATAGTAGACGGCGCGGTCGGAATGGTGGAGATGGCTCTGAACAAGCTGAGCGAGAGCAACGTCTGCGAGCTTGACGAGGAGCGCAAGGCGCAGATGGTGAGCAACCTGCTTGTAGTGCTCTGCGGCAACAAGGACGCTCAGCCTATAGTGAACAGCGGCTCCATATATTAAGGAGGACGTATGACGGATATCGTTTTTTCAGCGGAAAGCATTGCGTCGCTTGTGATAATGGCGGCGCTCGGGATAGGTATCCCGGTGGCGGCGGCTCTGGTGTGGAGGTTCGCACTGCACAAAGGTACGATGAAAGCCACTTTCATCGGCGCGGGAATGTTCTTCCTGTTTGCGATCATACTTGAGCGGCTGCTCCATATGGTGATGGTGCCGGTGGTATCCGGAAATGTCGTGCTGTACGTTGTCTACGGCGCAGTCGCTGCGGGAGTGTTCGAGGAAACAGCGCGTTTCCTGAGCTTCAGGTTCCTGATGAAGAACAGCCGCAGCGCTGAAAACGCGGTGTCCTACGGGCTGGGCCACGGCGGCTTTGAGGCGCTGTACATTCTCGGGCTGACCGCGTTGAGCGCGCTGATGATGGCGGCTTCCGTGAATTCAATGGGAGTCAGCGAGTTTATAAACAGTGCTTCCGGCGGCAGCGACGCTGTAGCGCAGCAGCTCATGGCGCAGCTTGCGGGATTTGCGCAGTCTAGCTATTCCGGAGCCGCGCTGGCGGTTTTCGAGCGAATAGCTGCGATGGCGCTGCACGTTTCGCTTTCCGTTCTGGTGATGGAGGCGGTCATGGTGAAGGGCAGAATGTGGCTCTATCCCGCGGCGATAGTTATTCACGCGCTGATGGACGTTCCCGCAGTGCTGTACCAGTGCGGTGCGATCAATATTGTCGTGTGCGAGGTAATTATGGCGGTGTTCACGGCGGTGTGGGCAGTTGTCGCGGTGAAGAGATACAAGTACCTCAGAACAAAGTAACAGGGCAGGGAGGTGAGCCGCATGGCTGACGGCGAAAAGAAGGAAAAGAAGCAGATACCTCTGCGGCTCTCCGCGACGCTTTACAACGAGCTTATGCAGTGGGCAGAGGACGATTTCCGCTCGGTGAACGGGCAGATAGAGTACCTGCTGACCGAGTGCGTGAAGTACCGCAAGAAGCACTCAAAGCCGGAAAAGGAGGACGAATGAACGACGGTGTTGTGTATCTTCTGAGCTACCTTATACTGCCGGTTCTGCTGATCGTTGTGGGACTTGTCATGTGGAGGTTCCCGCCGGGGTACGGCGGCAGCGTGGGCTACAGGACGAAGCGTTCCCGCAGCAGCCGGCAGGCGTGGGATTTCGCGCAGGTGTACTGGGGAAGGCTGATTCTGGTGATGAGCATTCCTATGCTGGCTGTTTCCGTGGGCGCTGGAGTGTTTCAGATAGTAAAGTCGCTGAGCGAGGAGGCGGGTCTGCTGGTGTTCTGCGTTATTATGACGCTTCAGCTTGTTCCGCTGTTTGTGAGCATAGGGGTCACGGAATCGGCTTTGAAAAGGCGCTTTTAATAGGGAACCTCTAAAAACCGGTTTGAAAAGGGAAAATGGGTAGAGTGCGCCGAATGCGATGAAAGCCGACGAAGTAAGGCTGTATGCCTTACGAGGAGGTTTGAAGAAGCAGTCGGTGTGCTATACACATTTTCACTCAAACAAGGTTTTTAGAGGTGACCAATAGAAAAAACAGGGCAAGCCGCTATGGCTTGCCCTGTTGAAATATGTCGTCTGAAACGGTTCAGAAATCCGCGTTAATCGTCGCGTTCCTCGCATTCGCCTTCGATAACGTCGGGACGCTGGTTCTTGATTATCTTGATAGCGGTGATAGCAGTGATGAGATTCAGAATGCCTTCTGAAAGTATCGAGATACCGAGAAGTATCATAAGAAGGTTACTGCCCGCGCCGGGCCTCAGCATGAGCGCCAGACCTAGTAAACCGGTAATGACCGCCATCGCGAAAATCAGCCACCATCTGCCGAGCCCGAATTTCTTGGCTTCGAATGCGGTCTGGATTTTCAGAACGCCGTCAAGCAGGAAGAACAGACCCATGGCGCTGCACACGAATATCATCAGGCTTGCGGGGTTTATCAGAACGATGACGCCAAGCGCGATAAGGATAATTCCCGAGGTGAGGTCGTGCTGGAACGCCAGCCGGTAGAGATCCTTAGAAAAATACCCCGCCATTCTGACGGCTCCGAAAACTATCAAGATGATTCCGATGAGAACGCCGATAAGCCCCGAGAAAACCTCAGGCAGGCAGATGAGCAGAATACCCAGCACGCACAGCGCTGCGGACATCACGATATAGCCGATCTTTGCGGCTCTCATAGGTAAAACAGATCGCATACAAATCCCTCCAGTAGGTATTTAAGCCGCACCGGAAACCGGTGTGCCTTTATTCTTACTGATATTATATCACAAGTTTACAGGCATTAAAACGGTCAATTTTTCCTGAATGGGGGGGAAACGCGCGGCTCCGGGGTCAGGTAAGCCCGCAGAGGGTTTCGGTCTCGTCGAAACCGTCGTAGGACATCACGCACACCCGGAACTTCTCCTGGAGCAGCGGGATAACCTCGCCGAAGTTCGTTTTCCAGTAGCAGCACGCTCCCGGGAGCAGCATTATTGCCGGTTTTGTTTCATCGCCAAATTCGTATACTGTCATTTCCGGATCTCCTTTTAACCTTATAATATGTTAGATATGGCTAACTGTGCTTTATAGTCATTCACAACATGATTATATCACACAATTTTCATTTTTGCAACCCTTTTAATTGTGAAAACCACATGAAATGTTAAGTGCCTTCAAACCGCATAGCAATGCGATTTTCCGCGCTGTTATGCGGTTATGGTTTTGTAAACAAATTAATATGGTTAAATTTGCTGAAAACGGCTTGACAAATGGGCTAAAATATGTCAGAATAGCGGGTTTACATTAAAAAAAATATGTACTATAATAATAAGGCAACTAATCAATGCGAATGGCATGACAGACAACAACACAAGGAGGAATAAAAGCATGTTAAAAACACTTGCGGCGCAGATAAAGCAATATAAACGATCGACGCTGCTTACCCCCCTATTTACAGTGCTGGAAGTCGTGATGGAGGTACTTATCCCGTTCGTCACGGCGGCTATAATCGACAAAGGCATTAACGCCGGAGATATATCCAAGGTGTACATTTACGGCGGCATTATGCTCGTCATGGCGTTCATGAGCCTTACATTCGGCGTACTCGCCGGCAAGTTCGCTGCGAACGCTTCCGCGGGATTCGCATGTAATCTCCGTGACGCAATGTTCACCAATATCCAGCAGTTCTCGTTCTCAAACATAGATAAGTTCAGCACCGCCGGTCTCGTTACACGTATGACCACCGACGTCACCAATCTCCAGAACGCGTTCCAGATGATAATACGCATTGCTGTAAGAGCTCCTATCATGCTCGTAAGCAGCATTGTAATGTGTATGTTCATTAACGTGCGCGTCAGCCTGATATTCCTCGGCGCGATGGTGGTTCTGGGAACCGTTCTTGCTATCATCGTTTCCAAGGCTACCAAGGTGTTCGACAAGGTTTTCCCGAGGTACGACGACCTCAATGCCAGCGTTCAGGAGAATATTTCCGGTATCCGCGTTGTAAAGGGCTTCGTGCGCGAACAGCACGAGAACGAAAAGTTCGTGAATGCTTCCGGAAGTCTCTACAGGATGTTCATTAAGGCGGAGAAGATCATATCCTGGAACAATCCGGTTATGATGTTCGTTATTTACGCGTGCATTCTGCTGATATCCTGGTTCGGCGCGCAGTTCATCGTAGGCGGCACCCTCACCACCGGCGAGCTGACCTCACTGTTCAGCTACATCATGAGCGCGCTGATGGCTCTGATGATGCTTTCGATGATCTTCGTTATGATCACCATGTCGGTGGCGAGCGCACGCCGTATCTGCGAGGTGCTCAACGAAAAGTCCGACATCACCAACCCGGAGAACCCCGTTATGGAGATCATGGACGGCTCCATCGACTTCGACCATGTCAACTTCACATACAAGCACAAGTCGGATCAGCTCAAGGCGAAGAAATCCGACCTTGACGGCGGCGAGGAGATACTCAATGATATCGACCTGCATATACATTCCGGCGAGACCATCGGAATCATAGGCGGCACGGGCTGCGGAAAGTCCACATTTGCGAGCCTCATCAGCCGTCTGTACGACGTAGACAGCGGCTCTGTCAGAGTAGGCGGCGTAGACGTTCGCAAGTACGACCTCGAGCTGCTCCGCGACAAGGTAGCCGTAGTGCTCCAGAAGAACGTGCTGTTCTCCGGAACGATACTCGACAACCTCCGCTGGGGCAACGAGAACGCCACCGAAGCGGAGTGCGAGGAAGCGTGCAGACTTGCCTGTGCAGATGAGTTCATCGAGAGAATGCCCGACCGCTACAGCACGATGATAGAGCAGGGCGGCGCGAACGTATCCGGCGGCCAGAAGCAGAGACTCTGTATCGCAAGAGCGCTGCTGAAGAGCCCGAAGATACTTATACTCGACGATTCCACCAGCGCGGTCGACACCGCGACCGACGCGAAGATACGCCAGGCGTTCGCCGAGAAGATTCCCGGAACAACTAAGATCATCATTGCGCAGCGAATCTCCAGCGTTAAGGACGCAGACCGCATAATCGTAATGGACGACGGCAGTATCTGCGGATTTGCTCCGCACGACGAGCTGTTAAAGACCAACGAGATCTACCGCGAGATCTACACGCTCCAGACCCAGTCCGGCGGCGATTTCGACAAACCTAATGAATAAGGAGGCGGAAACATATGGCAATGGGAAACAGGCGTCAGCCTGCTGCGATAAATCGCAAGAATATGGATTTCAAGGTGCTGGGCAGAGTGCTCGGCTATATGATGAAGCGCTATAAGTTCCGCTTTATACTGGTTCTCGTATGCATACTCATCACGGCTGTAACCACCCTGGTGGGAATGCTGTTCATGCAGAGCCTCATCGACGATTACATCACGCCGATGCTGAATGTGGTAAACGCCGGCGGCACCGCGGATTTCGCTCCGCTGCTCGGGGCGTTGGTGCGCATCGCGCTGATATACGTTGTGGGCATTATAAGCTCCTTCACTTATAACAGACTGATGATCTACATTACCCAGGGTACTATGCGCGACCTCAGAAACGACATTTTTACGCACATGGAATCCCTTCCGATAAAGTACTTCGACACAAACGCTCACGGCGACATCATGTCCATCTACACCAACGACGTGGACACCCTCCGCCAGCTTATCAGCCAGAGCATTCCGCAGATGGTGAACTCGCTCGTAACGCTGATAATCACATTTGTCAGCATGATAGTGCTGAGCATTCCGCTGACCGTTCTCACCGTTGTTATGGTGCTGGTAATGATGTTTGCAGCAAGCAAGATAGGCGGCAAGTCCGCAAAGTACTTCGGCGCACAGCAGAAGGACCTCGGTATCGTAAACGGCTACATCGAGGAAATGATGGAAGGTCAGAAGGTAGTCAAGGTATTCAACCATGAGGAGAAGAACATGGAGAGCTTCAGACAGCTCAACGATCAGCTCCGCGTTTCCGCAGACAATGCGAACAAGTTCGCGAATATCCTCATGCCTGTCAGCGCGAACCTCGGAAATATCAGCTACGTGCTCTGCGTTGCAGTAGGCGCGGTGCTTTCTCTGGTGCTCGGCTCGGACGTGACTGGACTTACCCTCGGTTCGCTGGTCGCGTTCCTTACGCTGAACAAGAGCTTCTCTCAGCCGGTGATACAGGTCAGCCAGCAGCTCAACGCAGTGGTTATGGCTATGGCGGGCGCGAAGCGTGTATTTAAGCTGCTTGATGAAAAGCCTGAGACCGACGATGGCTACGTTGAGCTTGTAAACGCAAACATTGCCGAGGACGGCACTATCACCGAGTCCGAAAAGCGCACCGGCGTATGGGCGTGGAAGCACCCGCACACCGCCGACGGCACCGTGTCCTACCGCAGGCTGGAGGGCAGCGTTGTATTCGACGGCGTAGACTTCGGCTATAACGAGGACAAGATGGTGCTCCATGACATCAAGCTCCACGCGGAGCCCGGACAGAAGATAGCGTTCGTAGGCTCCACCGGCGCGGGCAAGACCACCATCACGAACCTCATCAACCGTTTCTACGACATTCAGGACGGCAAGATACGCTACGACGACATCAACATCAACAAGATAAAGAAGGCGGATCTCCGCCGTTCACTGGGACTGGTTCTCCAGGATACCCACCTGTTCACCGGCACGGTAATGGACAATATCCGCTACGGACGTCTTGACGCCACCGACGAGGAGTGCATCGCGGCTGCAAAGCTCGCGAATGCTCACAGCTTCGTTAAGCGCCTTCCGGACGGCTACGGCACCATGCTGACCGGCGACGGCGCGAACCTCTCGCAGGGTCAGCGCCAGCTTCTTGCGATAGCGAGAGCGGCAGTCGCAGACCCGCCCGTGCTGATACTAGACGAGGCTACGTCCTCCATCGACACAAGAACCGAGCGCCTTGTGCAGGACGGCATGGATAAGCTCATGAGCGGCAGAACAACGTTCGTTATCGCGCACAGACTGTCCACGGTACGCAATTCCGACTGCATAATGGTACTCGAACAGGGCAGGATAATCGAGCGCGGAAGCCACGACAAGCTCATCAAGGAGCAGGGACGCTACTATCAGCTCTACACCGGCAAGCCGGCTAAGAAAGCGGCTGAGTAAGTCAGCAGAATAACACAGCGGCAGGTCAACTTATCGACCTGCCGTTTTGCATTATTTTTGAAGTATCTTGTAGTACCAGTCCGGAGTATCGCCGAAATCCTCCGCAAGCTTGTCGCCGTATTCGTCGCGGATTTTCGCACAGAGCAGTGCGAATTCCCGGAGGATAGGCTGCGACTCGCCTTCCATTTCTATTTCGTAATCCTGCTCGGCAAGTGTGTTGATATCAAAGTTGCAGCCGCTTATATCCAACCACACGCGGAACCTGTACCCATCGGAAATTTTCTGAATATACGCGCGGTATGTGTATCCGTGGCTGTCGCGGCAGTCATATTCGCCAAGCCAGCCGGGATTTCCCTTTTGGTGCGTGAATCCCGTTCCGGCGAACGCTTTTTTCATCACCGGGATATCCGCAAGATGAGGGATCGGCTTCTTGTCGCTGTTGTATGTATAACGCTTTGGCACGGGAAGCATTTTTTTCATAACCCCATCAAGATACTTGAAGTGATTCGTTTTAAGCTCTGTGAATCTATTGTTCTCTTCCCTGGAGAAAACGCATTTCGTTTCGGCTTCAACAGGATTTCCGAGATAGGGTATCAGCTTTTGGATAACAATGGAGGAATCACGCGGTTCGGGGTCGGCTGTGACCTCGATACATACCGAAATCATAACGCGTTTCAGACCGTCGTCATAGCATCGTTCCTGCGCAATATAGTTCGAGAAAAAGTGAACGTTTGTGAGTTTGGAAATATCAGCATTTTCCCATAATAAGTCTGGAGCGGGCGCGGAGTTTTCTTCACCGAGCCAGTTTACGCCGCTGAGCAGGACGTGCCCGAACGGAATATTAAAAGGGCGCGGTATTTTTGAAAACACTGCGAAGATATCGTCATAGTCCGATTTGTCGGCGAAGATCTCCCCGGATAACCAGTTTTCCGTGTAGCTGCATATAATCGGTCCGTTTTCTGTTGATTTGAAGTACTTTTTAAGTTCCGGCAGCTTTTCAAGCACATTTGATATAGTCCTGTCCCCGGACACGGTACTTGCTGCAAATGCAAGGTCAGACCAGCCAAGCCCAAGCTCCGAAAGCATATTCTGAATATATGACTGAGCGTCCTTGAACTTTACTTTATCCGCGATGTTGAACATGTATATGTTGAAAACTCTCATGCTTACCTCTCAAACCGCTTGATTTTGTTTGTGATGATATCAGTATAGCATAAGAAGCGGAAAATGTCAATAGAAAAAGGGAGAACCGAAAGGTTCTCCCTTAGTGCTATTCTGAAAATCACATCTGCTTGCGAACCTTGATGTGAACCTCGCGGAGCTGCTGCTCTGTAACCTCGGTAGGCGCGCCGAGGAGCAGATCCTGCGCATTGGAGTTCAGCGGGAACGCGATGACCTCGCGGATACTCTCCTCGCCGGTGAGCAGCATGATCATGCGGTCAACGCCGGGAGCCATACCAGCATGAGGCGGAGCGCCGAACTTGAACGCGTTGTAGAGCGCGCCGAACTTGCTTGCAACGTCCTCTTCGGTGTAGCCTGCGATCTCGAACGCCTTTATCATGATGTCGAGGTCGTGGTTGCGGACAGCGCCGGAGGAAAGCTCAACGCCGTTGCATACGATGTCGTACTGATAAGCGAGGATATCCAGCGGATCCTTGTTCAGCAGTGCGTCCAGACCGCCCTGCGGCATGGAGAACGGGTTGTGCGTGAAGATTATCTTACCGGTCTCCTCGTCCAGCTCGTACATCGGGAAGTCAACGATGAAGCACAGTTCGAAGCGGCTCTCATCGATGAGGTTCATGCGCTTTGCGACCTCGGTGCGGATCTGTCCGGCGAACTTCGGAGCGTTCTTCTTGGTGTCGGCGATGAAGTAAAGTACGTCGCCTTCCTGGAGCTCGCAGCGTGTCGCCAGCTCCTTGCGCTGGTCGTCGTTGAGGAACTTGTCGATCGGGCCGTTGTACTTGAACATGCCGTTCTCGCCCGGCTCAACCTTGAAGTAGCCCAGACCCTTCATGCCGACTTCCTGTACTGCGAAGTCCTCCATGCTCTTGAAGAAGGTCTTGGATTGCTTAGCCATTCCGGGAACGCGGATACCGCGTACGGTCTTGTTGCTGAATGGCTTGAAGTCGCTGTCAACGAACAGGTCGGAAAGTTCCTTGATGACCAGCGGGTTGCGCAGGTCGGGCTTGTCTGAACCGTAGGTGAGCATTGCTTCCTTGTAGGTTATGCGTCTGAACGGAGCAGGGGACACCTGCTTGTCGGAGAATTCGGAGAAGGTCGCGGAAAGGACTTCCTCAGCCACTGCGAAAACGTCCTCCTGGGTAGCGAAGCTCATCTCAAAGTCGAGCTGATAGAACTCTCCGGGGGAGCGGTCGGCTCTTGCGTCCTCGTCGCGGAAGCAGGGAGCGATCTGGAAGTACTTGTCGAATCCGGAAACCATGTAGATCTGCTTGAAGATCTGCGGAGCCTGCGGCAGAGCGTAGAACTTGCCGTGGTGCTTACGGCTGGGGATCAGGTAGTCTCTTGCGCCCTCAGGGGAGGAGGTGGACAGGATAGGAGTCTGAAGCTCCAGGAAGCCCATGCTGCTCATCTTGTTGCGCAGGAAGCTGATTATCTTGGAACGGAGCACGATATTGTCGTGCATTTTCTTGTTTCTGAGGTCGAGGTAGCGGTACTTCAGGCGGACATCCTCGCGGGTCTCGCGGGAGGTAGCCACTTCAAACGGAAGCTGCTCCGTCACCTTGCCGAGGATACGTACTTCCTCGGCCTCAATCTCGACTGTACCAGTTTCGATCTTGTCGTTGTAGGTGCTTTCGTCGCGCTTTAAAACGGTGCCTGCGATGGAAACCGCGCACTCCTTGTGAATGCCCTCAAGCAGCTTCTCATTGTGGAACACTACCTGAACAACGCCGTAGTGGTCGCGCAGGTCGACAAACATGATACCGCCGTGGTCGCGGATATTCTCTACCCAGCCGGCAGCCCTTACCTTTTTGCCTATATCGTTTTCAGTCACCGCGTTGCAGTACTGCGTGCGGTATTCGTTTTCTCTGAACAATTCCTTCAATCCTTTCAATATATAAATTGTCGCCGCCTGACAGGCGGAAAAGTCCTCAGCTACGGTCACAGCGATTATGACCGGCATTGTTATGCCGCATTATATCACAGCCTTTCGGCAGGGAGTTCCCCCTCGCCACATAATTCAACAATTTATTATATCACTAAAATGCGGAATTGTCAATAATTTATGCAGATATCCCCCGCAATTTTTGCTGAACTGCGGGGGATAGTTCCATTCATGCGCGGGAGACGTACATCCCGAACTTATCTTTGATGGTGAACACATCATAGTCCATGCTGTACTTGATGTCATATTTCGTGCCGTCCTTCATGACCAGCACGCCGTCTGCCACGCCGCCTTTCCATACCGGGGTGTCGGCTTCGTAGTTCAGCTCGGCGCCCGTGACTGGTATCACTCTGCCGTTTATTTCAACGCGTTCCATCCAGGCTGTCGGAACTATGTTGCACAGCATGAATGTCAGCGCCGCGCCGAGTATCGCCAGTATCGCGCCGCATACAATTACGGTTGCTTTGAATCCTGTTTTGTTCATATAATTACCCCTTTCCGCCGTCTTCCGATTCTGCGGAAGTTCCCCCGGCGATGATCCTGCGCGTTGTGCGCTCTGACGCAGGTCAGGAACGCGCCGCGCGTATTGCCCCAGCTTGCTCAATGAATTCAAATGAGCCGTCTTAATCCGGGAGTGATTATCTGGCTGCTGGGAATAAGCGAGTAGTCGTACATCACCTTTGAATGGTTATCCAGCACCAGTTCCCGGCGGATTATTCGGCGTTCCCGGTCGAGGGTGACGCGGTATACCCGGCTGACCCGGAAGAACTCGCCGTCCTCCTCAATGTAGCCATGATCTTCCTCTGTTATGCGGTATATGTATGGGAACGGCTCCTGCGCGCGGAGCTCGCCGTACAGCGCGCTCTCGTCCAGCCAGACCAGAAGCTGCACCGGACGGTCGCTCGTGTTTTTGAAACGGTAGTCCACGTTTTTGTAGAAAACGCTGGTGCCGGTTCCGAACGGCACCCGTCTGCCGGAATCAGGAAAGAGCGCGTCAGAATGGTGCACCAGTTCGGTCACGGTGAGCGGGCTGTTCAGCACCAGCCAGTGTATCAGATTTGCGAGCTGGCACAGTCCTCCGCCTACTCCGCGCCCGAGTTTCCCGGCGCTTATCACAAGTCCGTCAAGGTATCCGCGCTTTGCGGAGGGTTCGCCGACGAGCTTCCAGAACGAGAAAGTTTCCCCGGGCTGAACGACTAACCCGTTTATCTGCGCCGAGGCAAGCCGGAGGTTAACCAGCTTATTTCGCTGGAGCTCCATATCGACCCCCTCCAGACGGCGCAGCGCGTTGGAGGAGTGGCTCTTCACAACAGCGCTGAACGGAACTGTGTTGCGGGTACGGGCGAATATTTCTCCGCTGAATCTGTCGTGGATATCCCTGAGCAGATATTCTTTCTTCAGCGAAATGTGATAGCAGGCGGGCGACAGTTCGCAGAACAATTTTCGTTTTTTTATGGCTGACACCTCCGTTCCACGACATTCCCTATAATTATTATAGCAGATTTTTGCAGGAAGTCAATTACAGTTATATTACGATTTGGTTACAAAACGGTTACAAATGTTGTGTATCATCAGAATCAAAAACCGGACAGCCTGCAAAGCTGTCCGGTGAGCGGTGTTCAGTTCTGGAAATAAACGTCCTCCTGCTGGAGCATGGGGTATCTTATCAGCTCCCGGCTGTCAAGGTCGGCGCGGTGCATGTCCACGGCGCTGATTCGGCGGTTGAGGTAGGTCGTGTAGTAGTAAACTCCGGTCTGGGCGTTCCAGCAGGAGGTGTAGATCGTGATCTCGAACTTTCCGGGCGCGACCTCGCAGCAGCCGCGGGTCTGCTCAACGGAGCCGAGAATATGGAAAAACTGCCCTACGCTCTCCGCCTCGGAGCTTCCGGAGCGGGAGTTGTTCCGCGTGAATGCCACCCGCGCGAACCTCGAAGCGGACGAAAGGTCGCCTGGAAGCCCGACCGCGCCCATTCCGCGGCTGTAGCGGGTGAGCTCCAGACCTTCCGCGAAGGTATTCTGCGGATCCCTCGGGGAAAGCCCCATGTAGTTGTTGAGCATTGCCATCTGCTGCTCAAACGGGGGATTGTTCGTCAGCACTCCCGCCTTGTTTTCGTGTATCTGAAGCCCTTTTTCGGTGGACTCCACCACGATACAGCCGGATCTGTCCGCGATTATCCAGTGGAGCTGAGCGGCTGGGAGCTGTTCGCTGAACGGAGTTCCGGTGAGATTCATGCCGGAGATAAGCTCCCGAGCCTGGGAAAGCTCCGCGCACTGGGAAAGTATCCAGGGGATAAATTCGAACTGCGCGACGTTCCGCATGCCTTCACGCGGCTGGGCGTACTTCGCGTTGCCCACGAAGTTCAGCCCCGCCATGCCGAGACCCTTCTCGTTCACGGCGTCGTAGTAGAGCGGGTAGCCGCCCGCAGCGTGAGCCATTCCGATGATCGCGTAGTGATTGGAGAGCGTTCCTCCATGCCGGAATTCAAACGGGAATTCCCGCGGAGTTATCGTGATCTCCTCGCCGTATGAAAATTCGTAATCCAGGGTCCTTCCCATGTAGAAGCATTCCGTCTGGTAGGTCGCCGCAGTACACATTTTATGTTCCTCGCTTTCATGTTGTTGGAGATATTATGCCCATTCATGCAAAAAGTATTATAGCACTTTTGCCGCCGGCGGTCAACAGCTATGGACGATAAATCATCAAATTATCACAGTTTTTCCTGAAAATATTTGTATGCAGTTACAATTATACATCACTTGACAATTTACGCGCAAGGTACTATAATATAATAGTTAAGCTGTGTCCGATGAAACAGCATTTTTTACGTTAAAAAGTTAAAAAAAAATTTCCATCAGGAGGAAAACGATATGAAAATAACCGTAGCGGGAACAGGATACGTCGGGCTTTCTATGGCAGTTCTTCTGTCGCAGAACAACGACGTCACCGCAGTAGACATAGTTCCGGAAAAAGTGGAGCTTGTGAATTCCAGAAAGTCGCCCATCGCTGATAAATACATCGAGGAGTACCTCGCAGAAAAGCCGCTGAGCCTCGCCGCCACCACCGACTGGCGCCAGGCGTACGCCTCGGCTGACATCGTGGTCATCGCCACCCCGACTAACTACGACGCGGAGAAGAACTATTTCGACACCTCGTCGGTGGAAAGCGTTATCGAGCAGGTATTCTCCGTGAACGATCACTGCACTATCGTTGTGAAGTCCACCGTGCCGGTCGGATTCACTGCGGGACTTCACAAGAAGTACCCGGAAAACGCGCACCGCATTATCTTCTCGCCGGAGTTCCTCCGCGAGGGTCAGGCGCTGTACGACAACCTGTATCCCTCCCGCATTATCGTGGGAGCGCCGCAGGAGTGGGCGGATTCCGTGGAGCGCGCGAACGTATTCGCGGAACTTCTCCAGCAGGGTGCGATAAAGCAGGATATCCCGACGCTGCACCTGAACCCCACCGAGGCCGAGGCGGTCAAGCTGTTCAGCAATACCTACCTCGCGCTGCGCGTGGCTTACTTCAACGAGCTGGACACCTACGCTGAGATGAAGGGACTCAACGCCCGTGAGATAATCGACGGCGTAGGTCTCGACCCGCGCATCGGACCGCACTATAATAACCCGAGCTTCGGCTACGGCGGATACTGCCTGCCGAAGGACACCAAGCAGCTCCTCGCGAATTACGCGGACGTCCCCAACGACATCATCACTGCGATAGTTAACGCCAACAAGACCCGCAAGGACTACATCGCGGATCACATCGCGTCGATGGAGCCGCAGACCGTCGGAGTTTACAGGCTGACGATGAAGTCCAACTCTGACAACTTCCGCCAGAGCGCTATACAGGGTATCATGAAGCGCCTTGAAAAGCGCGGAATAAAGGTGATAATCTTCGAGCCGACCCTGAAGGAAGGCCAGAGCTTCTATAACTACGAGGTGTGCAGGGATTTCGACGAATTCAAGCGCCGCTCAGACGTTATACTTGCGAACCGCATGAGCGCCGAGCTTAACGACGTAAGCGATAAGGTTTACACCAGAGACCTTTACAGCAGAGACTAAAAAATTACAGATGGGGGTGATTCCCGATGGATTCGATTATTTCAGGAACATTCAGAATGATTATCCGCAGGGGTTTCCCCCATCAGCTCTATTTCGACGAGGATTTCATGCGGATAATCGGCACGGAGGACAACTCCGACCCCGAGAAAAACTACCGTTTGTGGGAGGAGTGCGTCCACCCGGACGACATGCCGCTGATAAAAGAGGCGATAGAGAGCACTCAGCACAATATCCGCGCCGAGGTGAAGTACCGCTGGCGCCACAAGACCCGCGGACTTTACACCGCCTACAGCACCGGAATGCTTGCAGGCAAGGAGGACGGCTGCGTCACCATATACGGTTTTTTTAAGGGCGTACCAGCCGACCGCACGCAGCTCTACGGCTACGACCCGGATCTTCAGCTCCTGACCAGGCTCCTCGCGGAGAAAATGCTGGACAGCTTCGCGTTCTGCGCGCTTGTAGACCTACAGCAGAACAAGCTCATGCTGCTCAACGATTACTTCAATACAGGCTCCTCGGCAGGCTGCGAATGCGGCTATGACGAGTGGCTTGAGGGATTCCAGTTCTGCATTCATCCGGACGACCGGGATTGTCTGACGGAACTGCTGACTCGTGCGAATCTTGCAAATGCGTTTTCAAAGTCCGACGAGGTGCACGGCGAGTTCCGCTTTATGCGCCCGGACGGTCCATGCTGGGTAAATCTGCGGCTGGTGAGAATGAAACAGCGCCTTGCCGGGCGTTATCCTGAGTTCATCGTGTTCCGGCGTATCGACGCAGACCACCGCGCCGTATTCATGGAGGAGCTGCGCAACCGCCTGATAAACGGACTTGCTATCCCCTATATGATCCTCGACCTTATCGACCTTCGCGCGGGCAGCTTCTATTCCTCCAGGGACAATCAGGGGCTTTTCGCGGAGCACTTCAACGAGATAGGAAGCTACAGCGACGCGCTGGACCGCTTCGTGGAAAACAGCGGGTGCAGCTTCGCGGACAGAAACGCGATACTTTTCAATTTCAGCGTGGAGCACATGACTGAGCGTTTCCGGGCAGGGGAAAAGATGATCGAATGCGAGGTCTGCCGCAACCCGGAGGGTCAGCCGGAGTGGCTGCGAATCCAGGCGTTCATGTCCTCCGCCGACGAAAACGGAGAGCCGGCGCTTGCTATACTCAGCATTCAGCAGGTGACTACCGAGAAGCTGCGGGAGCTTCGCTATCAGCAGCGGCTTGAAAGGGCGCTCCGCACGGAGAGCCAGTACAGGCAGGCTATCCTGTCCAACGCCATCGCGGTGTACACCTATAACATTACCGAGGACACGATATACGACGAGATAATCGAACAGGAGGGCGTTGACCCGCTGCTTCCCAAGATGGGGCTTACTGTGCCGTGCTCCTATAACGATTACATCAGCAAAAAGTCCGAGTTTATCGTTGACCGCCAGACCGCAGAGAATTTCCGCAGGACATTCTGCACACGTACTCTTGCTGATATGTACAACAGCCACCGCCGCAGCTTTGATACGGAGTATGAATTCAAGATCGGCAGCAGGGTCGGGTACTTCCGCGAGGCGGTAATAATAACCCAGGATATGGAGACCGGCGACCTCTGGGGTCTGACCTACGTCCGGGACGTCACCGGCGAACACGACCAGGCAAAGCAGGTGGAGCAGGCTCTGCGCGACGCCTTCGACCAGGCGCAGCACGCGAACTCCGCAAAGACGCTGTTCATGAGCCAGATGAGCCACGATATCCGCACGCCGCTGAACGCGATACTCGGAATGTCCACGATAGCGCAGGAGCACATCAGCGACGCCGCCCGGGTCAACGACTGCCTCGAAAAAATACAGACCTCAGGACATCAGCTCCTGGAGATAATCAACAACGTCCTCGACCTTTCGGCGATAGAGAGCGGAAAAACCACTCTTGCCAGCGAGCCGTTCGACCTGAAGGTGTTCATCGACGACACTGCGGGCACGATACGCACGCTGACCGACAAGAAGCGTCAGCGCTTCGTCGTGGAGATCTCCGAGGGGATAAACTATTCGGTGATAGGCGACCAGGCGAAGCTGCGGCAGCTTCTTATGAACATACTCAGCAACGCCGTGAAATACACCCCGGACGGCGGCGAGATACACCTCTCCGTGAAGGAGCTGAACCCCGACCACCACGGCGTGTGCCGCTATCTTTTCACAGTGAAGGATAACGGAATCGGCATGAGCCAGGAATTCCTGCACAAGATATACGACCCGTTCGTCCGCGCCGACGACCACCGCATAAGCGGAATACAGGGAACCGGTCTCGGAATGGCGATCGCGATAAACATCGCCCGCATGATGAACGGCGACATCGGAATAAACAGCGAAGTCGGCAAGGGCTCGGTGTTTGAAGTCACCGTCGCGCTGAAAAAGGGCGCGGAGGAGCCTGCGTACATCGGCGGCATTTCCATGGAGGAGCAGCCGCGGCGCGAGCGCATGTCGGACTACGACTTCGGCGGGAAGCGCGTACTGCTTGCGGAGGATCTCGAGTTCAACGCGGAGATCGCGTCGGAGTTCCTTGCGGAAGCGGGGCTTGTCACTGAAACCGCGTGCAACGGCGCGGAGGCGGTGGAGAAGTTCGGCAGTTCGCCGGAGGGCTACTACAGCCTTATATTCATGGATATCCAGATGCCTGTTCTGGACGGCTACCAGGCGGCGGACAAAATACGCGCTCTGGACCGTCCCGACGCGAAAACCGTTCCGATAGTCGCGATGACGGCAAACGCTTTCATAGAGGACGTCAAGACCGCAAAGGAACACGGAATGAACGGGCACGTTGCAAAGCCGCTGGAGGTAAGGGAGCTTACCGCGGCGCTGAAAAAGTGGATACCCGGCTTTAAAACTAAGAATCAGAGTTGAACAGAATGAAAAGAATTGTTACGATACAGGATTTTTCCTGCGTTGGGAGCTGCTCGCTGACCGCCGCGATACCGGTGCTGTCGGCGGCGGGGGTGGAGTGCTGCGGAATTCCGACGGCGCTCCTTTCGAACCACACCGGATTTCCGACGTTTTACAGCATAGACCTCACGGATGAACTGGCTCCGATAAGCGATCAGCTCAAGCGTGAGCACATTGATTTCGACGGCGTTTACACCGGATATATTGCTTCCATCGATCAGATAGAGCACATTGAGGAGTTCATACGCCGTTTCAGGAAGCCGGGGGACCCGCTGTTCATCGACCCGGTGATGGGCGACAACGGAAAGATGTACGCGGCGCTCACCGAAGACTACCCCGAAAGAATGCGGAAGTTCATCGAGGGTGCGGACATCATCACCCCGAACATCACGGAGGCATGCCTGCTGACAGGGCGCAGCTTCAATCCCTGCCCGACGCTCCACGAAACGAAGGAAATGCTCCGGGAGCTGTGCGGATTCGGAGTGAGGTTCGCGGTCATCACCGGATTTTCGGAGAAGGGGCAGCTAGGGGCGGTCGGCTGCTTTGACGGCGCCTTCACCGAGTGCCTCACCCCGAAGAAGGACGTTGCATGCTCCGGCACCGGGGACGTATTTGCCTCGGCGCTGCTTGGAGCGGTGCTGCGCGGCGCGGATTATCCGCAGGCTCTGGAGATAGCTACAAAGTTCACATATGCGGCTGTGGAGTACACCGCCGCGGCACCCGACCGCAGATTCTACGGGATACACTTCCAGCCGGTGCTCGGGGAATATATCCGAATGCTGGAGCGCGTCGAAAAGGGGCGGTCTGATGGCTGAGCAGAAAAAGAAGGGGCTTTCCCGGCTGAATAAGGCGATACTGTTCCTGATAACATCGGCGTTTTTCTTCGCGCTGATGAACATGTTCGTGCGGCTTTCCGGCGATGTCCCGACGATTCAAAAGACGTTCTTCCGGAACTTCTTTGCGCTGTTCATTGCGAGCGGCGCGATGATAAAGAACCGCTGTTGCATTATCCCGCCGAAGGGCGCAAGGTTCGACCTGTTCATGCGCGCGGCGTGCGGCTACGCCGGCGTTGTGCTGAATTTCTACGCGATAGACCGGCTGAGCATTTCGGACGCCTCGCTGCTGAACAAAATGTCGCCGTTTTTCGCGATCATCTTTTCGACATTCCTGCTGAAGGAGCGCGCTAATAAGGTACAGTGGGCGATAATCCTGACTGCGTTTATCGGCGCGCTTTTCGTTATCAAGCCGTCCTTCCAGAATGCGGAGCTGGGAGCCTCCATCGCGGGATTCTGCGGGGGAATGTGCGCGGGCGCGGCGTATACTTTCGTCCGCCGGGCAACGGGGAAGGGCGTCAAGAGTTACTATGTGGTGTTCTTTTTCTCGGCGTTTTCTACGCTTGTGGCGTTCCCGCTGATGCTGCTGGATTTCAAGGCCATGACCCTGGTGCAGACCCTAATGCTGGTAGGCTCGGGAGTCAGCGCGGCGATTGCGCAGTTCTGCATAACCACGGCGTATTCCTACGCTCCGGCGAAGGAGGTCTCGATCTACGATTATTCGCAGATAATCTTCGCGGCGCTAATCGGGTTCGTGGTGCTGGATCAGGTCCCGGACGTGCTCAGTTTCGTGGGATACGCGGTGATAATCGCAGCGGCTTTCGTGATGTTCAGATATAACAACCGGAAAACGAAGGAATGAAAAAGAGTGCTGCCGACAAATTATAATTTAGCGGCAAGCGTTCCACTCGTTGCAACCCCTAATAGGGAGTCAAGGGGGACGCGTCCCCCTTGCGAGTCGAGGGCAGCGCCCTCGTCGCCGTCAGGCGAAACCTCCGCACGGAGTGCGGTAACTCCGTGCGGAGCACGGCTACTCTGCGCGCCGGCGCGCAGTTAAACGTCCAAAAAGCGCTAAAGGGGTGTGGGTCGGGGAGACAAACGAAGTTTGTCTGAGAAACGTAAGAGTTTTCCCCCACAAGCGACATGTTGTCTTTGTTGAGCCTGACTTCCCAAACAGTCCGGTGGACTGTTTGGGAAGCATATTTCTAGCCGGAATATGCAAACATAAACAATTCAATGGCTGCCCTAAAAGGAGCGGCCATCTTTGTATTATCCGACCAGCATGAGCAGAGTTCCCGCGACAAGTATCGCAAGACCTGCAGCGGAGCGTTTCGTAAGCTTTTCGTGGAACACTATGTAGGAGAACAGTATCGACACGAGGATACTAAGCTTGTCTATCGGAACAACAACGCTTGCAGGGCCGTCCTGAAGTGCCTTGTAGTAGCACAGCCAGGAGCCGCCGGTAGCAAGTCCCGAGAGTGCGATGAACAGCAGCTCGCGCTTGTCCAGCCCGCGGAGCTTATCCGCCTTGCCCGTCACGGGGACCATCAGCCATGCCATCACCAGGACAACCACAGTGCGTATCGCAGTGCCGAGGTCGGAGCTTACGCCGTCGATACCTATTTTACCGAGTATCGAGGTCAGCGCGGCGAATACTGCCGAGAGAATCGCGTAGGGAAGCCACTTCGCGCTGTTTGAGCCGGGACTGTCGGTTTTCTTCTTTTCGATCATCAGCAGGGTTCCGGCAAGTATCATCACCATGCATATGCATTTCAGCGGGGAAATGCTCTCGTGCAGGAAGATGAAAGCGAGCGCCATCGTAAGCACCGTGCTGGATTTGTCCACCGGCACGACCTTGTTTACATCGCCTGCCTGAAGCGCCCTGAAATAGCACAGCCAGGAACCGCCGGTCGCAAGTCCCGAAAGCACGAGGAACAGCCATGTTTTGCCGCTTATGTTCGTGATGCCGCTCCAGGAGCCGGTTATCATGGTCATGAGTATCGCCATGATAAGCACCGCGATGGTGCGCAGAGCGGTTGCCACAGTAGAATCAGTCTTGCGGATACCGCATTTTGCAAGAATAGAAGTTAATCCGGCAAAGAACGCCGACCCGGCCGCGAACACCAGCCACATAAAACGCACTTCCTTTGAGTGAAGAAAAATCAGACCCACCTGGAGGTCTGCTTATATTATTGTATCACGTATTGATGCGTCTGTCAATGAGATATGCAACATTTGTATGGCTGTTGAATCATAATTCACAACTGGGTTTTTCTAAAAAATAGCTGATAAATTATCTCAGGTCATTGACATGGTGACTTTTGATGATGTATAATAAATATATATTGCATGAATAAGGGGTGGATTATGGAAAACAGAAAATGTATTGCTGTACTTACTGAGAAACCTAGCCTGGACTATCAGTCCGGAATACTTAAAGGAATATACAGATCGGCATTCAGCCATGATGCCAACGTAGCGGTATTCTGCGTAACAAGCACACGCAGCGACGAAGCCTACCAGATCGGTGAAATGGTGATATTTTCACTCCTAGGGGATTACTCCAGTTTTTCGGGCGTGATATACCTTCCGGATACTATCGACTATTCCATGCGCGACACCCTGATCACTGAAAAACTGATTGCGGCTTCCAGAAAAATAAAAATCCCGGTCGTGACCATCGACGGCAATTATGATGAGTTCCCATGCTTCCTCTCGGACGACTCTGAGCCGATACAGTTCCTGGTGGATCACCTATCCGCCGGGCATGGCTGTAAGGATATCGCGTTCGTTACCGGAAGAAAGAACCACCCTCACGCTGAACACCGCCTGGAAGCGTTCAGCCGGGCAATGTCGAAAAATAACCTTGAAATACGCGAAAACCGCATGTTTTACGGAGATTTCTGGCGCACCTGCGGCGAAGATATCGTAAGCTCCCTGCTGGCGGGGGAAAGCGGGCTTCCGGAAGCGATAATATGCGCGAACAGCTACATGGCGGACGGAATATACGAAGCGCTGTACAAGCGCGGGTTTCGTGCGCCCAGGGATATAAAGCTCGCGTGCTACGGCGAAAAGACCGAAACCTCGGAATACATCTCCGCAACGATAAGAGCCACCGATAGCCTCGGATTCTCAGCCTGCGAGGGTCTGTTCAGCATGATAAACGGCGGAAGCATTCCAAGCGTCAACCGTATTCCTACCGAGTTCCAGAAACGCCCCGCGATGACCTGCGGCTGCATGTACCCGGACGAATACAACCTGCTGGATTTCCGCGTGAAGGATCCCAACGAGATCAGCGATTTCTTCACCGAGTACAACACCATGAGCGAGAGCCTGATAAGGCGCCCGAACATCCGCGAGACCCTGTGGACCGCAAACTGGTATACCCACCTGTTCGGGGACTTCACCAGATTCAGCGTGTGCATGTGCGACGATGTAGTGAAGCCCGAGCTGTCGCTTGACGAGAACGATGTCTGCGTAAGCTACACCGATGAAATGCTGATGGTGCTTGACCACAAACGCCTCCCCGACGGGACCTCAGACGCTTTCGTCGGAACGGACAGGCGGTTCCCGGTCAGCGAGGTGTACCCTCCGCTGTTCAGCACCGACGGCGACCCCGCCGCGTATGTTTTCAGGCAGCTCCATTTTATCGAAAGATGCTATGGGTACGCCGTGCTCTCATACGGCAGTAAAATAATTTCACCGCAGGCAAGCTTTGATTTCTGGGTGAACGTCTTGGCAAACGCCGTTGAATCCCAACGCCGCCTGACTATAATGCGGTACCTTTATAAAAAGGTCAATCAGGACGCCGTTACGGACTCAATGACCGGACTTTTCAACAGAAACGGTTTCAACTCCATGCTTCCGCAGATGATAACCGAGGCGCGGGAGGCGGGAAAGCCCTTCCTGCTGATAATGTCCGACCTGAACGGACTGAAATACGTAAACGACAGCTTCGGTCACAGCGAGGGCGATAATCTGATAAATACCGCCGCCGGACTGCTTTCCTGCACCCGCATCAGCGGAGCTTCCTGCGAGAAGAATTTCCGTATCGGCGGCGACGAATTCGTGAAGGCTGCCTACGGCGATATCACTCAGCAGGGAATCGACGAATTCCGCCGTGAGATCAGCGAAAAGGTGAACATCACCAACAGCACCTCCTGCAAGCCCTACCCGATCTACATGCCGATAGGTACCTGCCTGCGCAGCCCCGGCGATATCCCGGACTGCGACAAAATGCTCTCCAGCGCTGACGAAGCGATGTACGCCGACAAGATACGCCTGAAATCAGTGACCGGCTTCGACCCCAAAAGAAAATGACCCGGGACCTTCCCGCGCTTCGGCGCAGGAGGGTCTTTGACGTCCCGGGAGGTATTTGCAAAAAGTATCCCGCGGAGCTCCCGCCATGTCTTGACTATTCCTGCGAAAAGATGTATAATGAAAGGTACTCAATTTCAAAGAAAAGGATACTATATAATATGGAAAGAAACTATCCCAAGGCGACCATCACCGAAAAGGGAGAGAGGGCACTCCGCGGCGGACACCCGTGGGTCTATGCCGACGAGGTCACAGAGGTCTCCGGCGAATACGAAAACGGCGGCCTTGCCGACGTTTTCAGCCGCAAGGGGCGCTACCTCGGCACAGGTTACATAAACGACAACTCCAAGATACGCATACGCGTCATCTCCCGCAACGCCAACGACAAATTCGACCGGGACTTCTATGCCCGCAGGATACGCTACGCGCTGGACTACCGCCGCACCGTCATGGGCGCGGAGGATTTCCGCTGCTGCCGTCTCATATTCGGCGAGGCTGACAGCTTCCCCGGATTCACCGTCGACAGATTCGGTGACGTCCTTGTTGCGCAGGTGCTGTCCCTCGGCACGGAGCGCGTAAAGGACGCGCTCTACGAGCTGCTTGTGCAGACCCTCGCGGATATGGGCGAGCATATCTCCGCAATATACGAGCGCAACGACGTTAAGATACGCGAGCTTGAGGGCATGGAGGAATACAAGGGCTTCTGGGCTGGCGCGGGGCTTCGCACCGACCTTTCCGGCGTGACCGAAATAACTGAAAACGGCATAAAATACACCGTGGACTACATCAACGGTCAGAAAACCGGATTCTTCCTCGATCAGAAGTACAATCGCCAGGCTATCCGCCGCATTGCGGAGGGACGTACCGTCCTCGACTGCTTCACGCATACCGGCTCGTTCGCGCTGAACGCCGCAGCAGCCGGAGCAAAGTCCGTGACCGCCGTGGATATCTCCGCGGACGCCATCGAGATGACCCGCCGCAACGCTGAGCAGAACGGCTTTACCAATGTGGAGTTCCGGCAGGCTGACGTGTTCGACCTGCTCACCGAGCTTTACCGCGCGGGAGGCCACCCCTATGACTTCATAATCCTCGACCCGCCGGCGTTCACAAAGAGCTCCAGCACCGTAAGGGCGGCGGAGCGCGGCTACAAGGAGATAAACCTCAAGGCAATGAGGCTGCTGCCAAGGGGCGGCTACCTTGCGACCTGCTCATGCTCGCACTTCATGACTGAAACGCTGTTCCGGCATATGCTCCATGACGCAGCAGCCGACGCGGGAGTCTCGCTGCGGCAGATAGAGGCGCGCAGGCAGGCTCCGGATCACCCGATACTCTGGAACGTTCCCGAGACGGATTACCTCAAGTTCTATATTTTCCAGGTGGTGTAATATGCAGCTTACCGAAAAAGATCTGCTCCCGGGAACCGTCGTGCAGCACTTCAAGCGCGGAATGCTCCCGGAAAGCGAGCGCGCGGACAGCGCGATGTACCTTTACGAGATACTCGGAGTGGCTCACCACACCGAGACCGGAGAAATGCTGGTGGTGTACCGTGCGCTCTACGGCGAGCACAGGATATGCGCCCGCCCGCTTGAGATGTTCCTTTCCGAGACCGACCGTGAGAAATACCCCGAGGCAGGACAGAAATACCGGTTTGAGCCGGTGAAATAGCGAAATTCCAGAAAGAAGCGACCAATGAGATCAGCAAAATACGTTGATATGTGCAGCGGCCCCGTGCTGCGCAAGATGATAGTTTTTACACTTCCGATAATGTTTTCGGGGCTTTTCCAACTGCTTTTCAATGCGACCGATATCATCGTCGTGGGAAGGTTTGCAGGCGATAACGCGCTTGCCGCGGTAGGTTCGAACACCGCGCTCATCAACCTCATGACCAACCTGTTTATCGGTATTTCCATCGGCGCGAACGTCGTGGCGGCGCGCTACTGCGGCGCGAAAAACTACTCCGAGCTTAACAGGACAGTCCACACGTCAATGCTGCTCAGCGTTATCAGCGGATTCCTGCTGATGGCTGCTGGACTGCTTTTCGCGGAGCAGATACTCGGGCTGATGTCCACGCCGGAGAGCATTCTCGGCATGGCTTCGGATTATCTGCGGCTCTACTTCTGCGGAATGCCGTTCATGATGATCTACAATTTCGGAAACGCTCTCCTCCGCGCCGCCGGGGACACCCGCCGCCTCATCTGCGGCGGAGTAGTCAACGTGCTGCTCGACCTGCTGTTCGTCATCGCGCTGGATATGAGCGCCGCAGGAGTAGGTCTCGCGACCGCGATTTCCCAGGGTGTTTCGGCGGCGCTGATGGTTCGCTGCCTCATGCGCGAGAAGGACGAGAACGGTCTGAAGCTGCGGCTGAAAAACCTGCGTATCCACAAAGACAAGCTGCTGATGATACTTAGAATCGGGCTTCCCGCCGGATTCCAGGGAACGGTGTTCTCGCTCTCGAACGTTGTTATCCAAAGCTCCATAAACCTGTTCGGCGAGGCGGTCATTGCGGGTAACTCCGCGGCGGCAAGCATCGAGGGATTCGTCTACATGGCAATGAACTCCTGCTATCAGTCCACGCTGTCTTTCACCAGCGCGAACATTGGCGCAGGGAAATACGAGCGTATCAACAAGATACTTCGCTGCGGACTGCTGTGCGTGGTGGCGGTGTGGGCTATCCTGGGTCTCGGCGTTGCGATGACGTTCAGCCGGCCGCTGCTCAGTATCTACACCTCCGGAGACGAGGCGATAAACGCCGGCGTGCGCCGTATGATGTACGTCTGCGGCACATACTTCCTGTGCGGCATTATGGACGTCATGGTTGGCTCCCTGCGCGGAATGGGCTATTCAGTTACGCCGATGATAGTTTCGCTGCTCGGCGCGTGCGGACTCAGACTTGTGTGGCTCGGGACGGTGTTCCAGATGGAGCAGTTCCATACGCCGGACACTGTGTACCTGTCCTATCCGGTTTCCTGGGTGATAACGGTCGCGGCGCATGTTATCTGCTTCTTCATATGCCGGAGCAGGCTCAAAAAGAAGATCCAGCTCCGGAAAACGGAGAGCGTTCCGGAGGCGCGGTGAGTTGAATTCCGGCGGCGGTTACGGCAATTATTTAACAACGGGCAGGCAGTTTGTCTGCCCGTGTTTGTTTTGTTGCAAGCGTATGCTTCGGACTATAATTCTGTAATCTTTTGTTTTTCTGCACAAAAATAATTTAATGTATATTGCATTTTATATAGATTTATGCTATAATCAATATATCAAATGCCAAATGCGGGAAATCCCCGCGAGCCAACTCAGGGAGGGTATACTGCGCATGCTCTCAGACAAAAACAAACTCCGTACGCTCCTTCTGAGCGACGACCTCGACATACGCCACAAACTTCAGAATATACTGATTACTATAAGCATGGCGGGCTGCGCCGCGTCAGTGGTGATCTCCTTCGCGACGCAGATGAGTCTCGCGGGGAACCTTGCCTCCTTGCTCGGGCTGCTTACGCTGTTCCTGGCGTTCTATCTCTCGGTTATTCGCAAAAAGAAAGAAGCTGCGTCCTACCTCATCACTATTGCGGTAAATCTGGTGCTGTTCCCGCTGATGTACATGCTGAACGGGGGAGTCTACAGCGGAATGCCCCTCTGGCTCGCATTCGGGCTGGTGTTCCCGTGGTTCGCGATGGACGGCGCCAGGTGCTACGTGATGTTCGCGCTTGACCTTATCGCCGCGCTTGGCTGCCTTGCAGTCCAGATGTTCTTTCCGGAACTTATCCTGCTCCCCGAGGGCGACCTCACAAAAATGGCCGTGCTTGACGTAGCTCAGGTGATGGTGACGGTCCCGGTGATGATCGGGCTTACCGTTAAGTACCAGAGCGTAGTTTTCAAGCGACAGCAGCGCAAAATGGAACAGCAGGAAAAAAAGCTGCTGGAAGCGATGCGCACCGCCGACCGTGCCAACGAAGCCAAAACATCTTTCCTCGCAAGCATGTCGCACGAGATACGCACGCCCATCAACGCGGTCCTGGGAATGGACGAGATGATACTACGGGAAAGCAGCGACGAGTCTATCCTGAGCTATGCGGCGAATATCCAGTCCGCCGGGCACTCTCTGCTATCGGTGATAAACGATATCCTCGACCTGTCGAAGATCGAATCAGGCAGGCTGGAGCTTCTAACCGCAGAATACAGTACGCAGCAGCTAATGAACGACTGTTACAGCATGATGATAATGCGGGCTGAGAAAAAAGACCTGCTGCTTGAGATAAAGAACGACCCTCAGCTTCCCGCGAAGCTCGCCGGTGATGAAGTGCGGCTGCGGCAGGTCATACTGAACCTGCTGACAAACGCCGTGAAGTACACCTCGGCGGGCGAGGTTACTATGCGCGTTGATTTCAAACATACCGCTGAAAACGAGATCATGCTGAAAATATCCGTCCGCGATACCGGAATGGGTATCTCGCAGGAGAATCAGCAGAACCTGTTCAAGGCGTTCCGCCGGCTGGACGAAATGACCAACCGCCACATCGAAGGCACCGGTCTTGGGCTCAATATAACAAAGCGTCTCACTGAAATGATGGGAGGTACCATCGCGGTGCGCAGCACGCTGGGCTCCGGCTCGGAATTCACTGTGGAGATACCGCAGCGCGTGGTGTCATACGAACCGGTCGGGGTGTTCATCGAGAACCGCCGAGCCGCCAGCGGTCAGAAAGAGGAGTATCACGAGCGCTTCCGGGCGCCGGGAGCAAGGATCCTGGTAGTGGACGATGTGAAGCTCAATATAGATGTCATAAAGGGACTGCTCCGTCTGACGCAGATACGGACCGAATCCGCCTACAGCGGGCGCGAGTGCCTCGGGCTGGTTTCGCGTACGCACTACGACCTGATATTCATGGATCATCTTATGCCTGATATGGACGGCATTGAGACCCTGAAACAGCTCCGTGCACAGGATGGCTCTCCCAATGCCGGAACCCCGGTTATCGCGCTGACCGCCAACGTGATGGTCGGGGCGCGTGAGAAGTACGCCGCCTGCGGATTTACTGACTACCTCGCAAAGCCGGTGCAGAGCGACCGTCTGGAATCGGTGCTGCTTGAGTACCTTCCGCGGGAGCTGATCCTTCCGATAACTCCCGGCTCGGAAACGCATGAAGCCGCCTCCGGCGCAAGGGAGCTTCCGGAACTGAACGCTGCTGCGGGAATAAATTGCTGCTGCGGCGACGAAAAGCTGTTCCGCAGGATCATTGGAATGGCGGATATGACCTCGCGGGCGGAATCGCTGGAGAAGGCTCTGGATAACTCCGACTGGAAGGAGTACGCGCAGACCTGCACCGAGCTTTGCAGCGCTGCCGCGGCGGTGGGAGCTGAACGTCTGGCTCAGTCCGCACAGTACTCCGCGGATCTTCTTGCAGCCGGGAACATCGCGGAGCTAAGGTCGCATGAGCGGCGGCTGATATCGCATTGCAAAAGCTTTGACGAAGCGGCGGCAGCTTACATACAAAAATATACCGAGAACGGAGAGAAATACTGATGAAAAAGAGAATAATGGTAGTCGACGACGACAAGATAACGCTTAAGATGTGTAAATTTATTCTGGAAAAGCAGGATCACGAGGTGGTGACTGCCGAGTCCGGCAAGCGATGCCTGGAGTTCCTGAGAGAACCCTCCAACCCTCGGATAGACTGCATTCTGCTTGATATCGAAATGCCGCTGCTCAACGGGTTCAACACGCTTTCAAGCATTCGCCAGTCGGAGAGGCTTAAGGATATCCCGGTGATGTTCCTGACCGCCTCCGCCACACAGGAAACTGTCCGCGAGGCGATACGGCTGGGCGTCACATCTTACCTCAGGAAGCCCTTCCTGCCGAAGGAGCTTACCGATAAGGTAGCCGCGCTGCTCGGCTCCGAAGCATGAAATACAACATCTACTTTGAGCTTGCGGCAGCGGCTCTGCTGGTGGTGCTGAACCTGTATGTATATCTGCAATATCCGTCGGATTCGCCGAGCAACCGGCATTTCAAGCGGCTCGCAGGAGTGCTGTTCCTTGCAGTGACCCTGGACGTCGTGACCGCGATAACCATAAGCTATGCCGACAGCGTTCCGATATGGCTCAACACCGTGCTCAATACTATTTACCTGATCTCCGACGTGTTCCTTGAATGTCAGTTCGTGATCTACTGCACCTGCGCCATCTACGGCACGGCGCGGCACCGCCATATTCCGGAGTTCACGCTCGGCGCGGCGGGGGCGATGGTCGTACTGCTCGCCGTCAACATCTTCACCGGGTGGATATTCTCATTTGATGAGACGGGATACGTTCACGGTCCGCTTTACCTTTTGATACATGTGATCCCGATAGCTGCGATAATCATTACAAGTATAATGATGATCGTGAATTTCAGAAAATTCAGCAGTGCGCAGCGCATTTCGGTATCCGTGTATATTCTCGTACTGATCTCCGGACCGGTTGTGCAGCTTATTTTCCCGAACGTGCTGTTTACGCTGTTCACGGTATCCATCGGTCTGATGATGCTGATGTTTGCGATGGAGACCCCGGATCTCAAGGTGCTCAAGCGAACCATGAAGGAACTCCGCGACACCCGTGACGAGGCGGAGGAGGCCATGGCGGCGGCACAGAGCGCCAGCCAGGTCAAGACAGAATTCCTGAGCACTGTCTCTCATGAGATACGCACGCCTATCAACGCCGTGCTGGGCTTCAATGAAATGGTGCTGCGTGAGTCCCGGGACGAAGAGATCACGCGGTATTCTGAAAATATCCGCAGCGCCGGCAAGACTCTGCTTGCAATGATAAGCGACATGATGGATTTCACCGAGATGGAGACAGGCAGCTTCCGTATTGAGGAAACGAACTACTCTGCGGCTTCCATGCTTTCTGATATCGCCGCTTTCGCGGGATACCACGCAAACAAAAAAGATATCGAGCTGCGGCTTGATTTCTCACCGGATATTCCCAGGACGCTCCATGGAGACAGCGTTCGCATAACCAGGATACTGAACGATCTGACCTCCAACGCGGTGAAGTACACAGAGCGCGGATGGGTGGAAATACAAGTCGGCTGGGAACCTGACGGCGACAGCGGCTGGCTGTGCGTTAAAGTCAAGGACACGGGCACCGGCATGCGCGGGGAGGACGTCGCGCGGATATCCTCGAGCTTCCTGCGAATGGACAAAAAGCGAAGTCAGAATATTCAGGGGATAGGTCTGGGACTTACCATTGTAACAAGGCTGCTTTCGATGATGGACAGCTTCCTGGAGGTGGAAAGCACCTACGGCAAGGGTACCTGCATGAGCTTCCGGCTGAGGCAGGGCGTTTCGGATCCAAGCCCGGTAGGCGATGCGGCGGCGCTGACGCGTCCCGGAGAGCTTTCGCGCAGCAAGCCGGGATTCACGGCTCCGCAGGCGCGGATACTCATAGCCGACGACAACGAGATGAACCTCGACCTTTACCGCCGCAGCCTGCGCGAGACCCGGGTCACGATAGACGCCGCGGTAAACGGCGTGGAAGCACTTGAGCTTATCGGCAGGAACCGCTACGACCTCATACTCCTAGACCATATGATGCCGGTAATGGACGGCATGGAGACCCTGCGGACGATACAAAAGCAGGAGCTGTGTCCGGGCGTTCCGATAATCGTTGTTACAGCGAACGCGGTTTCAGGAGAGCGCAATATGTACCTCAACGCCGGTTTCGACGATTACCTTGCAAAGCCGGTTTCAAGCCGGCAGCTCTGGGATACTGTTATGAAGTACCTTCCCGCCGAGTATCTCCGCATGGGAGACGGCGAGCCGGCGTCCGGGTTCGCTGCTGCTCCGAAAAAAGGCGTAATGGAGCAGCTCGGGGAGTTTCTGGACGTCTCGTCAGCGCTGCAATATTGCTGCGACAGCGAGGAGCTTTATCTTGATATAGTCGGCACTTATCTTGAGGAGGACAGGTACGGCCTCATTTCGGAATATTTCGCCGCAAAGGATCTGGAGAACTACCGCATACAGGTTCATGCGCTGAAGAGCGGCTCACGCACCATAGGGGCGAACGCGCTGTACGAGGAGGCTCTCCGGCTTGAGGAGGCGGCCAAGTCCGGCGATACCGGGTATATCACCGAGAACACGCGGCGCGTTCTTGAGCAGTACCGAATGCTCGCCGGGCGTATACGCGGCATACTTGCCGGTGGCTCTGAAGCCGGTTCCTGCAATGCGGAGGGCAGGGTGCTGTATATCGAAAACGACCTGATGTTCCGCTGCCTGACCGAGCGTATGCTCCAGGAATACGGCGTGGCGTCGGTAAGCAGCGGCGGGCAGGCGCTGGAGTATCTTGAGGGACATGTTCCAGAGCTGATACTGCTATCCGCAGGCGCGGACGATGTATCTCTGCTGAAGTCGCTGCGCTCTGACGGGCGGCTGAAGGATATACCGACAGTGGTCTACACGGCGGATCGTTCGCCTGCCGCAGAAGTGATGTTCCTGAATGCCGGCGCGGCAGACGTTATCCGCAAGCCTGCTGACGGAAGCGTGCTTTCAGCAAGGATAGGCAGACTGCTGGCGGCTGAAAAATCCTGCTCGGCATAAATTTGACCCGGCTTTGATCTGTGTGGAATATTCCAGTGCTGCAAATATTCCCGGATTTCCCATGAGAAAAGGGCGCCTTTCATTGAAAGGCGCCCTCTGTCACTGCTCAGGAGCGTGTTAAGGTCTGACGCACCGAGCCGTCAGCACTCACCGCTCACTGACGCCGGATCAGGCTATACCCGGGAAACGATCAGCAGCCGCAGTTATTACCGCAGTTGTTGCCGCAGCCGCCGCAGCCATTGTCGCAGCCGTTACCGCAGCCATTGCCGCAGCCGCAGAACAGGATAAGAATAAGAATGATGATCCAGCAGCAGTTGCCGCCGCCAACGTTGAAGCATGACATATTCGTGTCCTCCTAATTACTATAGTAGAAATTTCCGCTTCCCTTTGAAGCTTCCGTTTCATAGTACATAGTATGCAGAGTGTGAAAATCTGTTACAGAAATTTTCCTGCTGATGAAATAAATTCCTGATTTCTGCTCATACTATGTGTATCAATGAGGAGGTCAACAACATGAATTCAATAAGCGGATTTTCTGATAGTGCGGTGAAGGCGCTCAATTCGGCGCTGGGAGCCGCTATGGGATATGGTCACACCTATGTCGGCAGCGAGCACATGCTTTACGGGCTGGTAAGCGACGACAGCTTTCCGTCCGCGTCGGTGCTGCGGAGGTACGGCGTAGGTCGCAATGAAGTCCTTCGGCGGCTGGAAACGCTGGTTGGCAAGGGGAGACCTACCCGCCTGAGCATGAACGACCTCACGCCGCGTTCGCGCAGGCTGATGGAAAACGCGCTCTCCTTTGCCGCCGCCGAGGACAAGCGCAAGGCTGGGACGGAGCACCTTCTCCGCGCGGTGGTGCTCGACAGGGAGTGCTGCGCCTGGTCGATACTCGCGGAGCTTGGCGTGAATATGGTGAAGCTCGCGGGGGAGGTCTGCGCGCAGCGTTATATCGAGCCGGACTTCCAGCAGAGCGAAAAGGAGCGCCGCGCGAAATTCCCGGCGCTTACGAAATACGGCAGGGACCTCACCGAGCTTGCAGCCTCCGGGAAGCTCGACCCGGTGATAGGCAGGGAGCAGGAGACCGACCGCCTTATAAGAGTGCTGCTGCGGCGCTGCAAGAATAATCCCTGCCTCATCGGGGACGCCGGAGTCGGCAAGACCGCCGTAGTGGAGGGATTCGCGCAGCGCATAGCGGCGGGGAGCGTCCCGCAGGGGCTTCTCGGGAAGCGGATATATTCCCTTGACCTGACGGCGATGCTAGCCGGGGCGAAGTATCGCGGCGACTTTGAGGAGCGCCTGAAAAGCGTGATAGAGGAAGCCGCCGGCTGTCAGAATGTGATACTGTTTATAGATGAGCTTCACAGCATTGTCGGCACCGGAGCTGCCGAGGGCGCGATAGACGCGGCAAATATTCTGAAACCCCAGCTAGCCCGTGGCGAGATATGCCTTATAGGAGCCACCACCACCGAGGAATATCGACGCTTCATCGAGAAGGACAGCGCGCTTGAGCGGAGATTCCAGCCAATAACAGTGGAACAGCCGACGGAAGCGCAGACTCTGGAGATACTCCGTGGAATGCGGCGCAGCTACGAGACCCATCATTGCGTTACGATAACCGATGCGGCGCTTGAGGAGGCCGTAAGGCTGTCGGTGAGGTATATCACCGACCGAAACCTCCCGGACAAAGCTCTAGACCTCGTGGACGAAGCGGCGGCGCGGGTGCGCTCGGGGGCTCTGAATGCTCCGTATGCCCGCAGGCTTTCGGAGGTACGCAGGGGGCTTGCAGTGGTAAAATCCGCTGCGGAGGCGGAGAAGCTCCGCAATGAGGAATATGCGCTGGTTAAGGCGCTGAGCGGCGGCATTGGCGCGGCAGTCGACCGGCAGGACATCGCATGCGCCGCCTCGGCGGTGACTGGTATCCCGGCGCAGAAGCTCTCGCAGGACGAAGCTGCGCGGCTCTCCGGGCTTGAGGAGCAGCTCCGCAGGCGCGTGGTAGGTCAGGATAAGGCGGTAGAGCTGGTCGCGAATGCGGTCCGCCGCGGGAGAACGGGGCTTAAAGAGCCGGAGCGCCCTACCTGCTCTTTTCTGTTCCTCGGGCAGACCGGAGTGGGAAAGACTGAGCTGGCTAAGGCGCTTGCCGAAGCGGTTTTCGGCGATGAGAAGCGCATGATACGCTTTGATATGTCGGAGTTCATGGAAAAGCACTCGGTTTCAAAGCTGATAGGGTCGCCTCCCGGCTACGTGGGATTCGAGGAGGAGGGGCAGCTCATTAAAAGGGTCAGGAGCGCTCCATATTCAGTCGTGCTTTTCGACGAGGTCGAGAAGGCTCACCCGGACGTGCTGAATCTGCTTCTTCAGATACTCGAAGAGGGGACTCTCACCGCCGCTGACGGAAAACGGGCGGATTTCCGGAGCTCCATTGTGATAATGACCGGAAACATCGGCGCGGAGCAGCTCTCTAAAAACACGCTGGGGTTCGGTTCGGGGCAGCAGGACGACGGGGAATCCGAAGTCTTATCGGAGCTGAAAAAGCGGTTCAGCCCGGAGCTTATCAACCGAATAGACAATGTGGTAGTGTTCCGCAAGCTGGGCGAGGAGCAGATGGAATCCATCTGCCGCATACTTCTGCGGAAGCTCACGGCGCGCGCTCAGCTCTGCGGCATAGAACTGAGCTTCACCAACGACGCCGTGAAGCACCTCTGCCGCGACAGCTCCTCCGGAAGGGAGCGCGGCATGGGAGCGCGTCCGCTCCGCAGGACGATCACCGCGGAAATCGAGAACATGCTCTCCGGAATGATGATCTCCGGCGGACTGAGAAGCGGCTCCAGAGCGGAGGTCTGCGAGCAGTCCGGGCTGCTTTCTGTCAGGGTGCTTTCAACTCAATAATTTTTTTCAGCTTTTTTTGAAAAAACACTTGACAAATCGCATTCAACATGATATAATAGATGAGTACTCAAGAGAAAACCTCCTGAGTACTGATATCGCGGGATGGAGCAGCTCGGTAGCTCGTCGGGCTCATAACCCGAAGGTCGTCAGTTCGAATCTGGCTCCCGCAACCACTTGTAAAGCCTTTATTCATGCGGTTTCGCTGAATAAAGGCTTTTCGTTTTATATGCCCTAGATACGGTTTTATAGCAGTTTTTATAGCAGTTGTATTCCTCAGACCTGATTACAGCACGGTTTACGCCCTCTTGATCCTTTCAGGAGGGCGTTTTCTCTTTATTCACCAAAAACTCAGCCTGATAGTTGTGCATTTTTATTCCTTTATTTGCCACTGCCATTCCCCGCTCTACCCGCCCCACACGGCTAGTCTTTTCTTTTTCCGGTAAGGCTGATCGATGTTTTCGTAAACAGCGTTCATGTTTATGATGATAAAATCATCGTGCTGTTCAACTACAAGGACGGCGAAAAGTGCATCAGCCTTGACGAACTCGGTGATAAAGAAAAAAGCCGAACACTCAAAATAAGTGTTCGACTTTAATTAAGTCTGGTGACCCATCCGGGAATCGAACCCGGGACACCCTGATTAAAAGTCAGGTGCTCTACCGCCTGAGCTAATGAGTCGTTGAATTGACAACAATAGTATTATACCAGAAAGCAGGCCATTTGTCAAGGACTTTGCGAAAAAAAGCAGTGCAGTACTCGAAAGTTTGTTGAAATCTGGTAAATCAGGTGACGGGTTGTTGTGCATTTGTTAAAAATCACAAATAATACGCATTTTTTTGAAAAATACTATTGACTTTTTACAGTGAATGTGGTAATATATAGTCAAGGAAAGGAAATCAGTACAAACGCTTTAGATGTAAATTTCGCTTGACGTCTCACCAAATATCCGATCCTAATCTATGAAAGAGGTAAGTTCCCATGAATTAAGTTCAACAACTCAATTCAATAAGTATCGTGAAAGGAAAGGTTCCGATGCACCTCTGATTTTTGAAATCGCCATTTTAGCTTTAAGCAGAAAGGAAGCGAGTCCGGTGGAGAGTACCGATTCACAGTTTTCATCATCTGCGGCTCGTGACAGGAGCTGAAAACAGTTTTACCAGCGACGAACGCACCGGGTGCTGTCTGACCCAGAAGGTGCAAATCCTCGCTTTACACGGCGTCTAGCCAAATCGAAAGAGTTCGGCTCGTGGCTCCGCAGATGATCTTACCGCTATATGCGTTTACATAGATCACCCCTTCAGATCTTACAGACCAGTAAAGCAGGTGATTGCCGTGAAACACATATTTACAGCAGGAAAATCTACGAAAGGATCATAGTCCGATGGAAACCTGATGATCAACAAGTATTATCATTAAAGGCGGTACATTCCGATGAACTGAATAGCTTAAAATTGAATAATCCAAGCCCCGTGGTGTTCCGCGGGGCTTTTACCTTGTCTAAAAAGCAGCTTTTGCCTGCGAAGCAGGCATTTGTAATCATTTTTTTGCCTCGGCTCTGCCGAGGCAAAAAAAACTTCTATCCCAGCAAGTGTGCGGTTTGTCGGCAAAGCCGACAAACCGTGCGCGCGGCTGGGATGTTCGGCGGAAAAGTCACTTTAGTGACTTTTTCGACGGTCTCCAAGCCCCGTGGTGTTCCGCGGGGCTTTTAGTTTTCAGGGTTGATTCCCGGTGGAAAATGTGATATACTAGACCTATAAATTTAACGGAGGTATAACTATGCAGTACGTTGTTTCAAATCAGCAGATGAAGGAAGCGGAGCGCCGCTGCAATGAGTCAGGAACGTCCTACTACCAGATGATGGAGAATGCCGGAACCCGCTGCGCCGAATTTATCCTAGGGACTATCCCGGTGAGCGCCGATATTCTCGTGATGTGCGGCGCCGGGAACAACGGCGGAGACGGTTTAGTTATAACCCGGCTGCTGAGGCAGAACGGACGTAATGCCGCGGTGCTGCTGGTTTCCGGTGCTCCAAAGACCGCGGACGCGGCTGAGAATCTCAGGCGGCTCCCCGCAGGAACTCCGGTGTACCAGCCGGAGCAGCTCGACGAAGCGTTCAGCGGCAGGGAGTGCGTGGTAGACTGTATCTACGGCACCGGCTTTCACGGGGAGCTTCGCGGGAACGTTCCGGAGATAATCGCGGCGGCCAACAAATGCAGTTACCGCATTGCCGTGGACGTGCCCAGCGGAGTTAATTCCGACACCGGCGAACTTGATACGCGCTGCTTACGGCCTACGCACACGCTCGTGCTTGCGGCGCTTAAGCAGGGAATGGTGAACGCTCCCGCGTCAGATATCCTCGGGGAACTCCACCTTCTGGATATCGGAATAGGCGAGGACTGCTTCGCTTCAAACAACGTGGCGTTCCTGACTGACGAGACCCTCCGCAGACCGTTTCCGCCGCACGGCAGAAATACTCATAAGGGCACGTTCGGCAGACTGGCGGGGTTCGCCGGGAGCCTCAGCTTTAACGGAGCCGCATTCATGTGCGCCCAGGCTGCGCTGCGCAGCGGCGTGGGTCTGTACTTCGCGGCTGCTCCGGTAAGCGCGGTCAGGATAATCGCGGCAGGACTTCACGAAGCGGTGTACGTTCCGCTGCCGGAGACCTCCGACGGTTTCGCTGACATTTCCGGAGATACTCTCGAAAAAATTGTCCGCCCGAAGCTTGATTCGGCTTCTGCGGTGCTTGTCGGCTGCGGTCTTGGGAACAGCGAAAACACCCGCAGGCTGACCGAATTCGTCATACGCAGCGCGACTTGTCCCGTAATTATCGACGCGGACGGCATAAATTCCATTTCCGCGAATATAGATGTACTGAAGGAGCGGACAGGCGATACGATTCTGACCCCTCACCCCCTGGAATTCAGCAGAATGACCGGAGTTCCGGTGGCTGAGATTCAGCGAGACAGGCTCGGCATGACCTCGCAGTTTGCGATGAGATACGGCGCGACCGTGCTTCTGAAGGGTGCGGACACCGTAATAGCCTCTCCGGACGGCAGTATGTGCGTGAACTCCGGAGCGTGCCGCGGGCTTTCCAAGGGAGGCAGCGGCGACGTGCTGACCGGTATCATCGGAGCGTTCGCGGCGCAGGGAATAGAGCCGTTCAGGGCGGCGTGCGCCGGGGTCTACTGCCACTGGAAGGCTGCGGATATCCTGACGCACCGAATGCCCGCTGAGAGCATTCTGCCGACGGACGTTATCGCGGCTCTGCCGGAGGTCTACTGCGGGTAAGGCGCGGCTCCTTCCACAAATGACACGGGAGGAGTTTTACATGAAGATACGTATTATATCGGGCGCGGCGGCGCTGACTGCCGTGCTCCTGATGAGCGGCTGCCAGGGAGAGCTTCCGTTTGCGGCGGCGAAAACTCCGGAGCTTTCCAGCTCGTGGACGGCTCAGGCGGAGATAAAATTCGGCGACAACAACGCCAGGGCGGAGGTCACGCGAAGCGAGCCGGGCTGCTGGGAATTCGGCTTCACAGAGCCGCAGGAGCTTTGCGGAGTTACGATGAAGCTTGAAAACGGCACGCTGACAGCGAGCCTGGGTGAACTGAGCGTCACGGCGGGGGAGGGCGAAAACACGATACTCCCCATGCTTATAGCCGAGGGGATAGATTCCGCCGGTGAGAATGCCGGGAGCGCCTCCGAAAAGGACGGCGTGCTGACGATAAAGACCGAGGCTGACGGCAGCGCCTGCACCGTGACCGCCGACAGTTCCACCGGGGATATACTTACATTCAGGTCGCCGGGTAACAAACTGGCGGTGTTTTTCAGCGATGTTTCGCCCTATACCGAGGAGGTAGGGGTGATAGAGTAGAGTGCATTTAATGCAGTGAATATCCCCGGGCAGCCGCGCTGTCCGGGGATCGTTTTGTATTATAGTCAGAACAGTTCCGGGTGATTCTCGAGGGAATCGGCCTCCGTTATCCCGCGTATCACTCTGCACGGAACTCCGACCGCCAGGGAATTCGGGGGAATATCCCGGGTGACTACGCTTCCTGCGCCGATAACGCAGCCGTCGCCTATGGTAACGCCTCCGCATACCGTTACGTTCCCGGCGATCCAGCAGTTATTTCCTATAGTTATCGGTTTCGCGTACTCTTTGTCGGTCATTGTGCCGTCCGGTTTTGCGTACTGGTTTCTGTCCTGCCAGCGCAGAGGGTGCATCGGGGTAAGCAGGGATACGTTAGGCCCCATGAATACGTTGTCGCCGATGGTTACCGGGCAGCAGTCAACGCAGGTGAAGTTGAAATTTGCGTAGGAATTCACACCTATAGTCGTGAAACAGCCGTAGTCAAACTGCACGGGTCCCTGTAAATAGAACGCGCTTCCGTTTATCCCGAGTGACTTCAGCACCTCGCCGCGCTTTTCGTCCGTTTCGGGGAGCACATTGTACTCAGTACACAGCCTGTGGGCGTTCTGCCTAAGCTGGGTCAGTTCCTTGTCTGAGGGATCGTATATTTTTCCAGAGATCATTTTTTTCTTTTCGGTCATTTTATCCTCTTTGCGCACGTCGGTCAGGCGTTCAGACGAGCTGGGTGACGTTTTCCGGGGCGTGCTGAAGTACGTTCACGCTGAGTATCAGCGCGAGAGCGATGTTGAACAGATTAGCGATAGTGATGTAGCTGACGCGTGTCTTTTTGCTCTTGAAGCCGTTCGAAACGAACCCCAGCCACACGCAGGAAATACCGACTGCGGCGATAAGCACGACAACTACGGCGAGTACGTTCACGTCGATGTCCATCAGGTGGGAAATAACCGATATCGTCACGAAATAAGAGAGCGGAACCAGCATGAGCGGGAGTGTAGCCCACACCCACTGAATGCGGTGCCTGCGCCAGAAGATCACAGACATCAGCAGGAATATTCCGGAGATAACTGCACATTCAACAGCCATGATAGCGCTCCTTTCTTACTCGGCGGTCTGAGCCTGGACGGTGATAGCTCCGTCGTCCCGGGAAGCCTCGGCGGTGTCCGGGCCGGCGGCGTCAGCGTTTGAAGCGGCAGAGGATACCGGAGAGCTGTCCGGAGTGGGAAGGCTCCAGCCGAGATCCTTCGCCTGGACGAACAGCGCTACAGCCAGCGCGCATATCGCCAGTAACACAACGGCCATTATTATATTCAGCACAACTATGCTTTTGGGGAGCTTAGGACGGTCTGCCATAAAATTACCTCCTGACAATGAGTTATATTTATTATAGCTCAACGGCTGGAATTTTTCAAGTGCTTTTGAAAAAATGTTTAAAAGCGGCGCTCCGTTCGGGGAACGCCGCAGTTTTTATTCGAATTCACGGTTTCCGCTGTATATGTTCGTGCGGACTATCCGCAGGCGCTTCACCTTTTCGCCGTATTCCGCGGCGTATGCCTCGAACAGCAGGGAAGGGTTGATGTTGAACGTAGTTCCCGCCGGGAAGGTCACGCGCAGCACGTTTCCGTCAAGTTCCACGTCGGTCATGAGCTGCTTCAGGTCGACTATCGCGGAGCCTTTCTTCGTGCGCTTTTCAATGTTTATCTGCTCCTTTTCGCACAGCGCCCGGAGTTTATCCGGGTCGGCGGAGGATTCTATCCGGTACCTTGCGGCGGTGATGTCGGTGTTTTTATCCTTCGGCACCGTCACCTCTGTCACGCGGATATCTGCGGGAAGAGCGGCGTTCAGTCTGTCCCGTATCTCACCTGCGGGAACGTCCTCAAGCATGCGGAAGTCCACCGCTTCGTGTTCGCCCTCCTGTCCCAGCGACAGCGGCAGCATGAACGTGACGTAGGTGCGCGGGTTGTAGCCCTCGGTCTGCCAGATAGGGAGCTTAGTCCGCTTCATAGCGCGGATTATTACGCTGCTGAGGTCGAGATGGGAGATGTATTTCGCCCTGCCCATCTTCGAGAAAAACGCTCTTGTGTTAACGGATGGCACGGCAGATCTCACCTCCTACGCATTTTGCTACGCCGCAGCTGGAGCATTTCTCGCGGCAGTTCGGCGTTGTAACTCCGGCGTGGGCGCGCTTGTTCTCCTCAATGAGGAACTCCCGGCTCACCAGCATGTCGATGTGGCTCCAGGGCGCGATCTCCTCGTAGCTGCGGCGGCGGTTGGCGTAGAACGCCATGTCAAGGCCGCATTCCTCGAAGGCTTCCTTCCACTTGTCGAACTTGAAGTGCTCGTCCCAGCCGTCCAGCTTGCAACCCTTTTTCCAGGCGGCGTATATCGCCTTTGAGGTACGGCGGTCTCCACGGGCAAGCACGGCTTCGATGAGCGACAGGTCGTATTTCGACCAGCTTATCACTATCTTGCGGTCGTTGTTGATGGATTTCAGGTGCGCCTGGCGCTCCTTGACCCCCGCCTCGTCGAGCTGCGGCTCGAATTCAAACGGCGTGAACGGCTTCGGAATGAACGTTGACAGCGACACGGCAACTCCAGGGCGCCCCTTGGCGTGGTTCGGGGTCGCGTAGAATTCCTCAATGACCGCCTTCGCAAGCTCGTATACGCCCTCGACGTCCTCCATCGTTTCGGTGGGGAGCCCCATCATGAAGTACAGCTTGATGTTGGTGTAGCCGCCTTCGAACGCTATACGCACGCTGTCCATCACGTTTTTCTCGGTGACGTTCTTGTTTATTACGTCGCGGATACGCTGCGTGCCGCCCTCCGGCGCGAAGGTCAGACCGGATTTGCGGACGTCGGTGATTTTTTTCAGCACCTCGTCGCTGAATCGGTCGATTCGCAGCGACGGCAGCGACAGGTTGATTTTCTCGCCGGTGGTGTAGTCGGTGAGCTCGCTCAGCAGCCCAACGATATCCTTGTAGTCTCCGGTGGACAGCGACGACAGCGATACCTCGTCGTAGCCGGTGTTCTCGCACAGCGCCTTTGTCTGGGCGAGTATCGTGTCCTTTTGCTTCTCGCGGTAGGGGCGGTAGATAAACCCCGCCTGGCAGAATCTACAGCCGCGGATACAACCGCGCAGAACCTCGACTACGGCGCGGTCGTGGACTATCTGGGTGAACGGCACGACGAAATTATCCGGCGCGTATACCTTGTCGAAGTCCTTTATAATGCGCTTCCTGACCTTTGCGGGGGCGCCGTCCTTCGCTGTTATCGACTTTACGGTGCCGTCCTCGTTGTAGTCCACGTCATACAGCGACGGAACGTATATTCCCTCGATCTGGGCGGCGCGGCGCAGGAATTCCTGCCGGGTCGTGCCTTCCTTCTTGCAGACCTCCATCAGGCGCATCAGCTCGAGGTTCATCTCCTCGCCCTCGCCGATGGCGAAAAGGTCGAAGAAATCCACCAGCGGCTCCGGATTACATACGCAGGGACCGCCTGCCATCACGATGGGAGTCAGACCCTCGCGCTCGGAGGCGAGCACCGGAACTCCTGCCAGGTCGAGCATTTCCAGCACGTTGGTGTAGCTCATTTCATATTGAAGCGTAAATCCGATGAAATCGAAGTCCTTTATCGGGTCGAGGCTTTCCAGCGCGTACAGCGGGATATCCCGGGCGCGCATCTGCTCCTCCATATCGGGGAGCGGCATGAATACTCGCTCGCACCAGTAGTTCGGGACTGCGTTTTTCAGACCGTAAAGTATCTTCATGCCCAGGTGGGACATTCCGATCTCGTAGGTGTCCGGGAAGCAGAACGCGAACCGGATGTCGACCTTCGACTTGTCCTTGACGACCGAGCCGGTCTCGCCGCCGATGTACCTCGACGGCTTCTGAACATCGAGCAGGAACTCGTCGAGCCGCTCCATCATTGAGTTTGTGTTATCCATAAATTACGTATCTCCAGGTGTATAAGGTGTATCGGGTATTTAAAAAGCCTTTGCGTTGGTGAAATCCACTGTTTTGTTGAACGGATCGTAGTAAATATCCGCGAAATCCTTGTTTATGCAGAAGTATTCATTCTTGTAGTAGAGCGGGATAAACGCCGCGCCGTTTATTATCGACTGCTCTGCCTTGGCGTACAGCTTTGCGCTGTCGGCGAGGTCGGCGGCGCGCTGCGCAGCCTTTATCAGCCCGTCGGAGTCCGCGCTGTGGTAGCCAGAGTAGTTCCCTGCACCGTCGGTGGTGAACGCCTGGAGGTACGCTCCGGGGCTGTTCACGCTGCCGGACAGCTCCTGCACGGCGATCTCATAGTCGCCGGAGGACAGCCGTGCGCTGAAGTCGGCCTCTGATAACTCCTCAACTACGCAGTAGAACCCGAATTCGCGCTGCCATTCCTGCATTATCACGGACAGCATTGCCGAGGCGGTCTCGTTTTCGCGCATGATTATCCTGGCTCCCGAGAACAGGCTCGTATCCAGCCGCGGGAGCGCATTCTGATAGTATTCCTGTGATTTTCCCACGCTGTAGTCCGGGGTCAGTTTATCGCCGGCGAACTCGCGGTAGGGCTTGTCGAGCAGGGTGACTTCCCCGGGCACTATCGCGTACGCCGCGGCGTGGGAGCTTCCCTCGGAGAGCTTTTCGCGGTCGACCAGGCTCGCGAGCGCCTTGCGGAACTCCTGATCGGAGAACAGACCGAAATCCGTGTTGAGCGTAAGCCCGACGGTTATCGCGTCGTACTCCTGCACGGTGAACTTGCCGCTCAGCAGCTCGAGCTGCTCCTCGTCGACTGCTATGCAGCTTATAACGCTGGAGTTGAAGTCGTCGACGAAATCCTCGTCGCCCTCGATAAAGAAGTTCAGACCTGAGGGGATAACCGGGGAGGTTTCGCTGTTTTTCGCGTTGCGGCGCAGTATGAGATGATTGTTGTCGGTGATGGTGTAGGGGTCGAAATCCCAGGATTTTATATAGAATGCGCCGTTTGAGGGAGTGGTATCCCCGGAAAGCCCGTAGCGCCCCTGGGAGGCTATGAAATATTCCTCGTTGCAGGGCATTGCGGGCGCTTCAGCGAGAAGCTCGGGGAAGCGCGGGTCGGGGTATTCCAGGGTTATTTCAAGCTCGTAGTCGCCGACGGCTTTCACGCCTAGCTTCGAGAAATCGGAAGCCGCGCCGGAGTTCAGCGACTTCGCGCCCTTTATGCAGAAGTACTCGGAAGCCCTCGGAGCGCGGGTCTGCGGGTCGAAAAGCCGCTGGAATCCGTATACGAAATCCGCGGCGGTGCAGGCGGCCTCGAATTTGTTGACGTCAGTCCACCAGATGTCGCTGCGGAGCTTGAAGCGGTAGGTCAGACCGTCGTCGGTGACTGTGTAGTCCTCGGCGGCTCCGGGCCCGAGGCTCCCATCGGGGAGCACGCGCATGAGTCCGGTGTAAACGCTGTTTATTATAAGTATCGACGCGTCGTCGGAGGCAGTCTGCGGGTCAAGGCTGCCGGGATTATATGCTATGTCGTATTTTATTATTCCGTCCTTGCCGTCCTTTTCGAAGCAGCCAGCGGCGGAGGTCGTTATAACGCAGCAGAGCAGAGCTGCTGCGATTCTCTTTAAATGCCGGTTCACGGTATTTCCTTTCTCGTTGAAAATGTAGATATACAATAATTATAGCATTATCCGGCGTTCAATTCAACCGTTTCGGCGATTTTTTTTATTACAATTTTGTAACCGTCATTCTGGAAGCTCCACTGCTTCGCCATTTGTAAGGCTGGCGGGGACGTCGATAAGCCGCTGGTTGGAGCTTCCGCGGAACAGCAGCGACAGCGAGCGCTTCGAGATATCGAACCTTCCGTCCACCAGCACGTCGAGAATGCTCAGCAGTTTCCCGACGTACTCCTCGCTCCCGGACTTTTTTAGCAGTTCCTCGAACGTCCAGCCGCTGTAGCACATCAGGTGTTTTCCGGCGGCTTTGAAGCGGCTCCCCAGCTCGTAGAGAGCTTCCGGCTGGCAGAACGGCTCGCCGCCGGAGAAGGTCACGCCGCTGCACAGAGGATTTTCCATGCACATTTCATAGAGCGCGTCGGTGGTGGTGAGCTTCCCGGCGGAGAAGTCGTGGGTCTCGGGATTGTGGCAGCCTTCGCAGTGATGGGGGCAGCCCTGCACGAAAACCACGAAGCGCAGCCCGGGCCCGTCTACGATGGAATCCTCTACGGTTCCTGCTATTCTAATGTCCATTAGTTTTCCTTTCACAAAAAGCTGTGCGGAGCTTGTCACCCCGCACAGCAGATGGTTCGATTTTGAATTATTCCTCGGAAGTTCCGTGCTTTACGCGGTCGGATTCTTCGGCGCGCTTTGCATTGTTGAATCTGTCAAGCGTGCCTACCAGGTAGCCGGTTATGCGGCGGATACGCTCGAACGCGATCTCCTCTTCCTTGCGGTGGCAGCAGGGGCACTCGTCGTCGATGATGCCGGTGTAGCCGCACTTCGGGTCGCGGTCTATCGGGTGATTTATCGCGCCGTAGCCTATGCCCTGCTCCTTCATGCAGCGGACTATCTGCTCGAATGCGTCGAGGTTCTTCAGCGGGTCGCCGTCAAGCTCGATGTAGCTGATGTGGCCGCCGTTGGTCAGCGCATGGTAGGGAGCCTCAAGCTTGATCTTGCGGAAAGCGCTGATGTTGTAGTAAACCGGTATATGGAACGAATTGGTGTAATACTCGCGGTCGGTAACGCCGGGGATCTCGCCGTATATCTTCTTATCCATGCGGACGAATCTGCCGGAAAGTCCTTCTGCGGGAGTTGCGAGCAGGCTGAAATTGAGACGGGTCTTTTCGCTCTCGTCGTCCATGCGCTTTCTCATGCGGGTGATGATGTCCAGACCGAGCTTCTGCGCTTCGGGGGATTCGCCGTGATGTACGCCGATGAGCGCCTTCAGGCACTCTGCAAGTCCGATGAATCCCATGGAGAGAGTGCCGTGCTTGAGTATCTCGGCAACGCTGTCGTTCTCGGAGAGCTTCTCGGAATCTATCCAGACGCCCTGACCCATCAGGAACGGGTAGTTCCTTACATGCTTGCTGCACTGTATCCTGAACCGCGCCAGGAGCTGGTCAACGACAAGATCCATCATTTCGTCAAGGGAAGCGTAGAACTTGTCGATGTCGCCGTGAGCCTCGATGGCAAGGCGCGGGAGGTTGATGGTGGTGAAGCTGAGATTGCCTCTGCCGGTGACTATCTCGCGGCTCGGGTCGTAAATGTTGCCGATAACTCTGGTGCGGCAGCCCATGTAAGCGGCTTCGGTGTGGTAGTCGCCGGGCTTGTAGTACTGGAGGTTGAACGGAGCGTCGATGAACGAGAAGTTCGGGAACATGCGCTTTGCGGAAACGCGGATAGCAAGCTTGAAAAGGTCGTAGTTGGGGTCGCCGGGGTTGTAGTTGACGCCCTCCTTGACCTTGAAAATATGTATCGGGAAAATCGGAGTTTCACCGTTGCCCAGACCGTGTTCCTCGGCGAGCATTACGTTCTTGATAACCATTCTGCCCTCCGGGGAGGTGTCGGTGCCGTAGTTTATCGAGGAGAACGGATTCTGCGCGCCGGCGCGGGAATTCATCGTGTTCAGGTTGTGAATGAGCGCTTCCATTGCCTGGTAGGTCGCGCGGTCGGTCTCGGATTCGGCGAGCTTTTCAGCTCTGTCCTGGAGGTGCGAGAACTCGTCGCCGTACTTCGCGGACGCGATCTCCCATTCCTTCGCCTTGTATTCGTCGTTGTTCTGGAGGCTGGGGTACAGTCCGTATTCCTTGGCGATATCGCCTGCGATGAGCTTGAATTCCTCAAGCACCTCGGTGTAATCCTCAATGCCGAGGGTAAAGCTTACCGCCTTCGCAAGGTTGGTGGTGTACAGTCTGCGGAAGGTCTTTTTAACGCCCTCCGCCATGGCGTAGTCGAATATCGGCACGGACTGACCGCCGTGCTGGTCGTTCTGGTTAGACTGAATGGCAATGCACGCAAGCGCCGCGTAGCTGGAAATATCGTTCGGCTCGCGGAGGTATCCGTGGCCGGTGGAAAAACCGCCGTGGAACAGCTTGAGCAGGTCTATCTGGCAACAGGTGGTGGTGAGCGTCAGGAAGTCGAGGTCGTGTATGTGGATATCGCCGTTGATGTGCGCCTGGGAGTGCTTCGGGTCGAGCACGTACATCTCGTTGAACTGCTTGGCACCTTCGCTGCCGTATTTCAGCATAGTCCCCATTGCGGTGTCGCCGTCGATGTTGGCGTTTTCGCGCTTGATGTCGCAGTCAGACGCGGACATGAAGGTCAGATCCTCGTATATCTTCATCAGGGTGGAGTTCATCTCGCGTGCCCTGGTGCGGTCTGCGCGGTACAGTATGTAAGCCTTGGCGGTCTTTGCGTGACCCTGCTCGACGAGCACTCTTTCTACCATATCCTGTACTTCCTCAACGGAGGGATCCCTGCCTATAACCTCTTCTGAGAGCTGCTGGCACACCCTGTCCGCAAGCTCCATAGCTTCGCTGTAGTCCTTGCCGCCGACTGTCTGGGCTGCCTTAAAGATAGCGTTGGCGATCTTCTCTATGTTGAAGGGTACCTGGCGTCCGTCGCGCTTCTTTATCATTGTTATCATTGCCATTATTTTGATTGCTCCTTTTTAAAAAATGAAATAAAATAACACAATATCTTGTATCGAAAAAGACGATAAATCTATTATATAGTTTTCTGAAACATTTGTCAAGGTATAATAAAATTAAGTTTTGCACAAATCAGGGCAGGTATTTTCGTGATAAATCACAAATTTATGTACGCAATGTAAATCCATTAAATGTAAACGTTCTGGAAATTGCGCTGACCTATGCGCTTTTCTCGGCTGGTACACATCTGAGAATTTACATAAGGTTGACGAAATCCGCAGGGTATGCTATAATTACATAGAGTTATTCAGAAAAGGGGTGTTCCCATGCCGAAAAAGTTTGCATTTTCCGATGATGGAAGTCGTTACCACACGCTGAAATACCACAATCGGCGGTTCTGGGGCAGACCTGTTTACAAGGCCGTCGTGGACGCAGGCTTCACCTGCCCGAACATCGACGGCTCATGCGGCGTTGGAGGATGCGTTTACTGCTCCGGCGGCAGCGGCTACTTCACGGCGCCGGAGCTTTCCGTGCGGGAGCAGATCCTTCGCGAGACTGAGCGTATCCATGCGGTTCACCCGGAAGCGGGGATAATCGCGTATTTTCAGGCGCACACGAACACCTACGGTACGCTCGGACGGCTGCGGGAGGTCTACTCCGAGGCTCTGGAATGCGAAATTTGCGGCATCTCAATCGCGACCCGAGCCGACTGTCTCGACCGTGAGCGCGCAGAGTTCCTCGCCTCGCTTGGCGTTCCGGTAACGGTGGAGCTTGGGCTCCAGACCGCGCATGACTCCACCGCGCGGCTCATCAACCGCGGGCATGACTTCGCGGAGTTCGTCAGGGGATTCGAAACGGCTCGGAATGCCGGGCTGCGTATCTGCGTGCACATAATAAACGGGCTTCCAGGGGAAACGCCCGAGATGATGGAGCAGACCGCAGAGATACTCGGAGGAATGCGCCCGGACGGGGTGAAGATACATCTGCTGCACGTCATAAAAAACACCACGCTCGCGGGGCTGTGGGAGTCCGGAAAGTACCAGCCGATGGAGCGCGACGACTACATCGGCACGGTGGTAAGGCAGCTGGAGCTGCTCCCGCCGGAAACCGTGATAGAAAGGCTGACCGGCGACGGCGACCGGGAGGAGCTGCTGGCTCCGCTGTGGAGCCTTGACAAGCGCGCCGTGCTTGGCGAGATAATGAAACGTCAGAAGCAGCTCGACAGCGTTCAGGGACTGCGTTTTCAGGAGGGTTAAATGGACATCTGGTCAATGACGCGCCCGGCGCTTGAGAATTGGTTCAGCAGCCGGGGAGAGAATCCGGCGAAGGCCGCGATACTGCTCGAGCGGCTCTATCAGCGCGGTCTGAGAGATTTTTCGGAGCTTCCGTTCGCGCAGAGGGTGATATCCGCGCTGTCGGAGGAATTCACGATGGAGCTGCCTGAAACGGTCGCCCGCAGCGGCGACGACAGCACGGAGAAACTGCTGCTGGAATATCCGGACGGAAGCCTTGTCGAGAGCGTTCTCATGCGGCAGGCGTACGGCGGGAGCGTGTGCGTTTCCACGCAGGTAGGGTGCGCGATGGGCTGCGCGTTCTGCCAGAGCGGACGGCTCAAGAAGCGCCGCAGCCTCACCGCCGGTGAGATAATGGCTCAGGTTATGAAAATCCGCCGGGAGTGCTCCGCGGATATCCACAGCGTGACGGTCATGGGGATAGGCGAGCCATTCGATAATTTCGACGCGGTGCGGGATTTCTGCGCCAACTGCGTGGATTACAAGGCGTTGGCGCTCGGGGAGAAGCACGTTACGGTTTCGACATGCGGGATAATCCCGGGGATCAGGGCGTGGACGGAGCTTCCGCACCCGTGCAGCCTTGCTGTGAGCCTCCACGCGGCTGACGACGCGCTCCGCTCGGAGATAATGCCCGTGAACCGACGTTATCCGGTGCGGGAGGTCATCGCGGCGGCTCGGGAGTTCGCACGGCTCCACAACCGCAGGGTAACGCTGGAGTACGTCATGCTTTCCGGCGTAAACGATTCGCCGGAGCAGGCGGAAGAGCTCGCCGGGCTGGTCGGTTACGGCGCGCAGGGCAGGGAATTCTACGTCAACATAATCCCCTACAACGGCAACGACAGCGGATTCACAAGAAGCAGCCGGGAGCGTATCATGGCGTTCTACGATGTTCTCAAGAAGCGCGGGGTCTCGGTCACGATGCGGCGGGAGTTCGGCGGTGACATCGCGGCGGCGTGCGGTCAGTTGAGTTCGCTGCACTCCGCTGAATGTGAAAAAAACTGTTGACAAAGCCGTCATTTTGTGGTACAATAACTGTATTCTCCGGTAAATCCGGAGTCTGAGCCGGTATGTTGGAATTGGCAGACGAGGAGGACTCAAAATCCTTTGGTAGCGATACCGTGCGGGTTCGACCCCCGCTACCGGCACCATATTAATACTGAGCCGCCTTTGCCGGGTGGTTCGATATAATACAAAAAACACTCCCGAAGCTGAAGCCAGCTCCGGGAGTGTTAATTTTATTTAAAAACCTACTGCTTTTTTCAAAATAACAGAAGCGTCAAGCGCGTTGACGGTATTATCTCCGTTAAGGTCGGAAACCTCCGGATTTGCGGCAGTCCCCATTCCAACGATGTATTTCAGCACAGCAGATGCGTCCAACGCATTCAGCACGCCATCATTGTTCATGTCGCCGGGAAGGTCGCTGTAGGCGCACACCATAACGATATATTCGCCCTTCGAATCTGTGCCGGACAGTATAGCAGAGCCGTCTTCGCCAACTCCTGCACATTTCAGGAACTGCGGTTTCCCGTTGACCTGTCTGTAAAGATTTGCGAAATAACCCGCAAATTGTTTTCTGAAATTCAGCTTTAAACCGGCGGGGATAACCGTGCCGGAAATTTTCAGATCAGCGCCCGGAATTCCGCGCAGGCTGCTCTTATCATTGTTCCCTGGCAGAATGGAAAAATTCGCGTCAGAAATAGCATTGAGCCTTGATCCGTCAGCCACCCAGCTCTTTGTGCTGTCAAGCGAAAACTCAACCGTAAGGCTGTTTTTGACCATCGCAGCGAATACCATTTCCGGAACATCGGTATTGCCGTTCAGTTCGATGACCGCACTGCTTCCCGGTGCAAGTTCTTCCAGCATTGACGCGATGTCTTTCCAGCTTCCGTCGCCTCCATTCATGAACGGCAGAGTTTCTTTGCGTTTCTCCGCGCCGCCCTTGCCGGAGCCGACTGATCCTCCGGAGCTTCCGCCCGAACCGCCGCTTGTTTTTTTCGGTGTTATTTCGTAAGCGCACACGGTGCATATCTCCGGGGAGGTGTAAGTCGCAGGACCGCCGGAAATATGCGGCTGAACTTCGGAGACTTGGCTGCAGTTTTCACAGATATGCCAGTGACCGTTCCGGTCTTTCTGATATTCCGCAGACCAGATGTGCCCCAGTTTGGGTACTGTCACGGTATCTCTGGAAAGCTCGATACCGCACCGCAAGCACTTTGTATATTCATCATAAGAACCAGGTGCTTCGCACTTTGCAGGCACTTCGTTGTCTCTCAGTATTTTGCTGGTTTTATGCTCCAGGGCGGGAATATCTACTCTTGTCCTTGACTGCTCCTCATTGCACACAGTGCAGTAAATTACCTCGGTACGGTATCCGGGTATCCCGCATTCGGCTTCTTTGAAATCATTGTAATCTTCTTTCGGTTCGCCTGAAATGTGCTTTGCGAGTGGGAGCACCATACTTTCAAGGCTGACCTCATTTTTCGCGTCAGGATCGATGAAATATCTCTGGCACCAGTCGCATGACCAGTACTCAATATTTCCATTTACGGTGCAGGTGGAGGAAACCGCTTCGTGATGAGTAAGCTCACCGTGACCGGTCCTGATGGTAGCTGACGCTGCGTCGCTTGCGGAATACTCTGAGGTTTCTTTCATGCGGATATATGCAACAACTTCCGTGTCATGGTCAACAAAGTGACGCACATTATTTAAGCTCCAGCTAATGTCGTTGAATTTGTATTCCGCGCCGTCGATCGGCTCTATTACTACATTGAAAGATGTTGTGCTCACCTGTTGAACGGACGCCACGCATTCCGGAGCCTGCTGCGGCTTTTTGTCAGTGATCAGGATATTGACCGAGAATGTCATATCCTTGTAATTCTGCGTCTTCAGCGTTATGGTTATTTTCGAAGATTTTCCAACAGATGATGAATCAGTTGTCGGAATCATGAAATTAATGAAGCCATTGCTGAAAGATACAGAATCCGGAGAAAATACGACCTCTGCCGGGTCGTCTATTGCAATAACAGGTTCTTCCATGGCGCCGGTATCGTCAGGCAGTCCTTTTATTTCCACCGACTTATAGCCTGCGTCCGTCCATATATAGGGCAGTTCTACATCGGGAATGATTTTTACCGCCTTAACGATAGTAAAGCTCCAGTCACCGGAGGTAAACGGAATTGTCGTTCCGGCGATGTTGTCGGATTCATTCACGCTTACGCTGACGGTGTAGGTTTCAGGAGTTATCGGCTCGGCTTCGTTGTTATTTTCATCAAAGTACTTCACTTCCAGAAGCTTGTTTACTTCCTCCGGAAGACGGTCTGATGTCACATAAGCCGCCTTTGCGCTGCCGCTGTAGCTGAGTTCTGCGGGCGGCGTAAATCTGATATCATCTGCTGTGATGGTCGTCTTTCCGATGGTGAATTTCCAGCTTTCATCGGTAAGCCCATTAACAGCGGGGTACACGCTCCCTGCTTCAACGTCGATTTTTACAGTATAGACGCCGGGTAATATCGGCTGAGTTTCGCCGCCGTTCTCATCGAAATACTTCACCGTTATCTTACCGATTCCGGTCACACCAGACGCAGGAACTACGCTTGCCGTATGCGCCATACCGCTGTATTCAACCGGAAGAATCGGAGCGCTGAAAACAAAGTCGGAAACAGTCAGTTCGACAGGAACCAGATTGATCGTTTTTTCCGCAGTCTTTCCGTCAAACAATGCATTTCCGGTGAACTTCACAACAAAAGAACGCTCCCCGGGTTCAAACCTGTCGGCGACTTCGGCTTCAGCACCGTCTGGATCATATGTCACGCCTGCGGAAAGCTTCACATTGTCAGAATAAAGTTCCAGCTTATCAGCATTGTCATCGGAAAGTACCGAGAAATAACCGAAGCTTTCGCCGAGTTTTATCTGCGCGTCAAGCGTGAATTCCAGTACGTCTGCAACGGTAAACGGTTCAGCACCCGCGCAGTCGATAGTAAGTCTTGCATCATACTCATAAGCCGTGAAAACGGACGTGTCCTTAAAACCCGGGAAATATAAAGTCGTGCTGTCGTATGGCTTGACGTCCCATATCTTATCGTCAAGCTTCATCAGCGTCAGAGCATTTTCAGATATCATGTCAAATGTGGAAACGCCTGTGCCGATGCCATTGTTAAATCTGTATATATCGCTGTTATAATAGCAGTTTGAAATTTTGCTGGTGTCGGTTTTACTGCCGCATACTCCGCCGCCGGTTTGCTTGCTCTCCATCTTAACAATGCTGTAGCAGTTTTCGATAGTTCCGTAATTCGTGCCGCAGATACCGCCGAAGTAATAATCTGCCTTAATTTCCACAATGGAAAAGCAGTTGCTTATTGTGCCTGAATTTCGCCCGGCGATACCGCCGACCTCATTTTTTCCCGTGACAGACGAATCAATTAGACCGACTTGTGAAACTGAGCCGTCTGAGCCTATGAAGCCAAACATACCTACATTATTGCTGGTGTCAGCGTGAAGTCCGCTTATTGTATGCCCACGACCCTCGAATGTTCCCATGTAGCGGTTCTTGTATGTGCCTATGGGCGTCCAGGCGCGGGTGCATACTACATTGTCGGTCATCAGCGCATTGATATTCACTTTTCCACCGTTAACGGCTTCGGAGAACCTGAAAAGCTCGTCTTCATTTGAAATACGGTAAACTCCGCAAACAGTGCATATCCCATTTTCATCGAAACTGTGGTCCTTAAGTTCGCCTGCAACCGGGATTTTCTCGATTGCGTCACAGCTGGAGCACTTCATAACGATATATTCAGGCTCCACACAGGTAGCCGGAATGCGCTGACTGGTTTCAACGTAATTGTGCGGCAGCTTCTCAATCAACGAATCAACGGCTCTCCCACAGCGATCGCAGACATAATACTGAACGCCATTTACTGTGCAGGTCGGCTGTCTGACTACTACTATTTTAGTTTCGATATGCCCAAGCGCTTTTACAGTTTCGTCGGGTACATTTTTCTGCTGCTGGCACAGACTGCACGTCATAATTATCTGTCTGCATTCGGTGCAGTTAGCGGGTATCTCTCCGGTCTCCTGCCAGTTATGTTCGCAGGTATTCGTCGTGCCATTAAACTCCAGCTTGCTGCCGGTTTTCTTCATCGTAAGGGTATATTTTTTATCCGACATCTTATATTTCGGCTCCACTTGTATCAGATAAGTGTCAGAACTGAGCTTCGTCACGCATTTGATTTTCATCCAACTCGTCGCAGAAGACTCCTGCAGAATAAGTTCGTCAGCCGTCAGACTGCTGACTCCCTGGGTGAACTTTACCTCTATCGTCTGGTCTGTGCGCGCTGAAACGCTGCTCAGGAATTTTCCGACTGTCACCTTGACTGTGGCTGTCAGTGTTCCCTCATCATCTGCGGATGAGGCGGCAGTTCTTTTTGAATAGATCGTAATGGTTGCAGTACCCTCGCCCTCAGCGGTCACAACGCCGGTTTTCATGTTAACGGTTGCAACATCCTTGTTGTCGCTGACATATCTGATAATATCCGTTGAGTTTGACGGAGTCAGAACCACGGAAATTTCCGCAGTGCTTCCTATGTCTGTAAGGTATATTTCACTTTCAGACGGCGTGACGCTTGTCGCACGCAGACAAACGTTAATGGTTTTTGTGGCAATAGTCTTTCCCGTGGACTGATTCACGCCCTTTATCTTCACGCTTCCCGGACCTACCGCAGTAAGCAAGCCGTTTTTTTTGCCGACTGTCGCCACTTCTTTATTATCCGAATAAAAATAAACTTTCGCACCGTCAACCTTGATATTAAAGCTTTCACCAACGTCTATTCTTGCCGGAATAGCACTTCCGTCATTTTTGGTAAGCTTATATGCCGCGAAAACCGTCATCGGCATAACGGACATCATCAGAGTTAAAGCGACGGCAACCGCCGTGAAAATACTGGTAAATCGTTTCATTCTTTTTCCTCCCGTTGATCACGCTTCAGACGATACAGCTTAGAAAAAAATAATGCACATTTCTGTATGGTCGCCTATAAAAATGTATATAGCGTACCGCCTGCTTCATCGGCTTCCTCTGCAATTCGGCACACTCTGCCCATTTCCCTTGATACCCTCTAAAAACCTCCTTCACGGCAGATTTGACTTACCACGAAACGTCGCTTCGCTCCTTGTTCATCATCTGCTTGTTGTCAAACTTTAAATACATACAGTATTACCGCAGTTTGACATCTGGCATCTGATATAAGTCATGCGCGAAATCTGCTCGTGTCCCGGTTTGTAGAGGTTATCTCTTTTAAAAGATTACCATTTCAGCTTTGATTTGTCAATGGTTTCTTCCTAATTGTAGCAATTTGCTTCATGAATGTTAAAAGCAGTACCGGTTTGATGTTGTATAAGGACACCTCTAAAAACCTCATGTCAGCAAAAATGGGCAGTGCGCGCCATCTTCGCTCTGCAACATCGTGTTGCACCTCCTCGTAAGGCTTATAGACTTACGAGGAGGGTTTCTCAAGAAGCTGGCATATACTGTCCATTTTTGCTTTTCACACCGGTTTTTAGAGGTTTCCTTATATTAGAAATCAACATGAAAAATCCTCCCCTGCGCTGGCAAGGGAGGATAAATACTATTTAGATCAAACCAACTATTCTTTTCAGAATTGCAGAAGCATCCACAGCGTTGACATTTCCGTCACCGTTGAAATCTGCCATAAGCGGGTTCGCGCCGCTTTCCAGACCAACAATGTCCTTGAGTATCGCGCTTGCGTCCACTGCATTCAGAATGCCGTCGTTGGACATATCGCCCTGAAGGTCGCTGAATTCGCAGAGCATTGCGATGTAATCGCCTTTTTCGGTGACGCCCGGAAGGAATAGCTTACCGTCCACACCGAGTTTAGCGCATGCCACGAATACTAGCTTGCCGTCAACGGAGTTATAGAGGTTCGCAAACTTGCCTGCGTGTTCAGATTTGAACGCGATTTCAAGACCCGTGGGAACTCCTGTGTTGTTGGTCCTGAACTGCATGCCCTCAATTCCACGCAGACCGTCATGTTTCTGGCTTGCGGTCCTGATGAAGGTGAAATCTGCCACTGCAGGAGCGGTTATTTCCGCACCATTAACGAACCAGCCGCGAGAGCTGTCAACTATAAAGTGTACTTTAAGATCCTTGTTGTCGATTACCTTGATCACCTCAAAAGGAACGGCAGTGTTTCCGTTAAGCTGAATTGTAACCTCCGAACCGTTTGCGAGCTTTTCAAGGTCAGCCGCAATGTCGCTCCAGCTCTTTGATGAACCGCCGATAGTGGGATTGGTGGAAGTTGTGGGTCTGCTGCCACTGCCGCCGCTGCCACTGCCACCGCCGCTGCTGCCACTGCCACTGCCGCCGCTGGAACGCTTGGTAAACTTAGCGGATGCGATCTTGCTGTCGCGGCAGTTTTCCTTTATAGCGATTGCCTTTACGGTCGCGTCTTCCGTAATTGTAAAGGGAGCCGTGTACTTATTGCTGTCCGCCGTAGGATCGGTACCGTCCGTGGTGTAGAAGATCGTCGCGCCCTCCTGTGCCGTAATGCTTACCTTGCAGGACTCGCTGAACGAGCCGCCGTTGGGATCGATAACAGGAGCGTCAAGCGTAGAAAGTTCTTTGATTCTTGCCTTAAATGTACTTGAGAACTGTGCGCCGCCCTCGTGCGCAGGGTCGTAAACGCCTTCCTCGGCGGTGTAGGTAACTGTTACCTCAACCTCGGAATTCTCGGCAGGGAACTCTCCGTTAGCGCCGTAAAATCCGCTTGCAGAAACCTTTTCGTCCGTCATGGGTACGATTTCAGTATGGCCGCTGTCGTAGGTGATCGTCAGCTCGCCGCCAGAGAGGTCAAGAGCCTCGTGGTATTCATAGTCTGTCCTGGGCTGCTTGCTGATTGTAACGGTGTCGATATAATCGGCGCTGCAATTTATCTCCTTCTCAAACTCGACTGGTCCGTTCAGGAATTCAATGTCATTCGCTTCGACATAAGCCTTCAGCTTGATTGTCTGCGCCTTGTGCGAATCGGGGTCAAAGCCCAGAACCTTGTCGTAAACCACCTTTGCAATTACGTCCCTGCTGCCGTCCGCGCCGTGGATCCGAACCCTGCTGAAAAGCGCGGTATCGTCTGTAACGGAGCTGTCCACATAGGCGTCTCCAACGTCCGGAACAGGAACGCTTTTATCGCGGGTGGCATTGTTGAACGAATCAAGGATATCTTCGGCGCTTTCAAAATCGCCCTTGTCTATTGGGGGAAGATCTCCGATGAGCTGAGGCTCGCCAGTTGTGACGACCCTCAACTTATCGGCAAGCGTTACGGTCAATTCGTTGTCAACGCTGTAAAGCGTAACTTGAGTTTTGTTGACCCCGTCATTAAGAGCAACGGACGCACCGCATACAAATTTGTACTTGTTGACCGCGCCCTCGGCTGAATTGAACGCGATCTGCTGATTACCGGTAACAGCGGCGCCGTTCTTGGTGAATGTCTGTACGGCGTTGCTCAGTGTAAATGTGCATGCGCCTGCGTCTGCTCCGTTGCTTGTTACTGTCGACATCGCCAGACCGCCTGACCCGACTTCTGCCTTCATCGCGTAGGTGCCGTCGCTATTCTGGATACCCGCAGCAATTACCGGTCTGGGACCTTTAAGCATATAGAACGTCCAGGGACCGTAATACGCATTTTTATCAGCATCCCACTTAAGGTCAGGCTTCGCGCAGCCGTAGAGTATGCAGCGGTCGTTCTTGTCGTAGAACTTTATGGACTTAAACTCAATTATTGTATATGAGTTTTTCTCAAGCTACATCCAGAACTTTCCGTTTGCCATGACGGCTTTATTATCGTCAGTAAGAGTATATTCCAGGTCGCCGTTATAACCCCCACTTTCCGAGAAGGAACCGAATTCATTTCTGCTGCCGTCTTTATTATACCCGCCGAATTTGATGGTCGCCTGCGCAGGTATATCAACGCTCAGTGCAAATTTTGCCACCTGCTCCAGCGCAGGCTTTTGATCCGTAAATTCAAAATCATAGCCATTTCGGCGTGATCCGATTTTTGAATCGTTACTGTCTCCCAAAATACCGAAACCGTCTCCGGAAGTGACGCCCTGGTCATAGGGGTAAGCGCTTGCTATCACGCCCATGCTCACCGTTACCGTTGTAACGGTAGCTGCGGCGGCTATCGCCCATTTCACTGATGTTTTAAGTTTCATTATACCCTCCTAGTGTATTAATGTCTGTTATCCGTACCTTTTATATTATACATTTACTTTTTGGATTTGTCAATATACCTGGAACCAATAGCACTAAGCATGTAACGAATAATGCACGAACATGAAACGAAAACCCGTTCGTTCCATGTTTGCGCTTTTGCTTGGACAATTCTGTACAGCTAACACATTTTATTCCATCAGCTTTTTCAGATACATCATTATTGCTTTTTCGCCGACTGTCTTTTCTACCGAGAAATTCGTTTCCGATATATCGAACAGAAGGCAGCCGCAGTGTCCCTTGAACGTAGGGAAGCAGACTATCCGCAGGTATTTGTCTACCTCCGGGCTGTAATCGACTATTTCAAGAGTCTCGCCATACAGCACGGAATGCTCGTAGCTGCGCAGCCATTTTGAATCCATGTTGGGAAAAATGCTTCCGAATGTGTTGCCGATAAGTACATCCAGCGGACATTCCTCCAGCCTGGCAAGCGCTTCGTTTCCATAGCGGAATATCCAGTCCACCGCCTGACTTTCTTCGTTGAATATCATTTCGATGTCGGTGAACGCAATGGGAATGTTGTCAAAGCATTTGTAGTGCTGATGGTATTCCTCAATATCAGTGGGATTGTCGTTGTCGGCAAGCAAATCTATGATCGAATGCTGTTTCGCATGGAATTTCTCCAATATCTCCCTGCGGTGCTGCGTGGCATATTCCAGCGATTCGCCGTTTGACAGAGTAATAAGCTTGCCTACGCTGTGGATAGCCATTGCTGAAACAAGGCACCCGCGGGTTATTCTTATAAAATTTGCGCTGAGCGTATGCTGTATCTTAGCAAATGTCATGCGCGTCTTGAGCACGCTTCCGTCCGAAATGTGGATAAACGCGTCCTGCTTATTCATAGAAATATACAATATACTGCTTTCGGGTATGTCGTAATGCTTGCGGTCGGATATGAATGAGATGGTTTTTTCGTTGTTCATTTGTTAGCTCCTTTATTGTGTGATATTAACGATATGTCGATAAGTGCAAAGCTGTCATGACGGGTAATGTATGTGCGTATAATAAACGCCCTGCATTTATTATACCATATTTTTTCTATGTGTACAAGTACGCAGTATATTTTGTTTAGAATCTCACTCGGTTTCATATACTCCGCATATTCATAAGCGCTGTCTGCATACAAGCACTGGGGGGAATATCGTCTGTCGGTCAGCGCCTCTGTCACTTCGTGACACTTCCCCTCGCAAGGGGAGACCGCCTAATCATCTTCTGATTTGATATTTTCACTTGACATGTAATTACAATTGTGGTATCATATATAAAGATGATGTTGTATATGAGTGAGCAATGAGGAATTAATTTTCCAATTGTTCACAATAATATCTCGTGCTGATCCGAAGTTACGGATTTTTTATTACATTTGAGGTGGTTTATGAAAAAAATAATAGCAACCGTTCTGACGGCCTTACTTTTGTTATCAGTTGTTGCTTGCGAAAACGTTTCCGATGAAAGTTATGTACAGACAGAACATCCTACGGCAGAAAGCAGCATTACCGCTGCGGCAGAAGAAACAGTCCAAGCCACCCCGTCTGGCGCTGATGAACCTTCACTGTCGCTTCTGAGTTGTCGTGCAGACGAGGATGGAACTTATTGCATAGACCAAACCACATGGAAGTCATCAGACGATTATGAGCTGTTTCGGAAATACTTTTTTGGCACGTGGGAAGGCAGCTTCCGCTTTCCCGAATATCCCGAACAGAAGCGTCTTGTTATTGACGACACTGAGAAATCGTTTGTCATGACTGAAACGGGTATTCGAATGCTTGGATTTTACGAAGCGGGAGTTCACGCATTAGCTTTTATGATTGGAAGCGACAGCGGTAGCGCAATAATTTGGATAAGCCCCGACGAGCCAGATACGATTTACATGACATGGGGTGGAATGACCTCGCCGCTGTGGTCACGGAATGAAAGTGGAGAATATTCGACTGCGCCTGTTGTGTATACCCTGAGAAAAACCAATGAGCCTCTCAACGAACCGGAGGGTAATTTCATGAGTATATTCAGGCTTCGTGAAATGGCGCGGGAATACGGAATCGATACTGATCTTCTTGTCAACATAGAGTATGAAATCGATGGGACGACACTTTATCACAATGATTGGTACCAGCTTTACCCTATGTACCTTGTTTCCGAAGCCGTGGATAAAATCGTAATCAGAACGTCAGTCGGCAATGTTAGCGATATCGACCTAAAACCAGTTGATGTAATATGCACATTTGAAAAGGCAGAGGGCGAATGGAACAGGAGCGTTGAGTTATTTTGACACCTTTTGGGTCTGAAAAAAGAACTGTGTAGATGCGAATAATCCCGAAAAACGTACCAAATCCAGCCACTACGGCGAGGACAGGAACGGTCAGAGGGGGCTATACTCATTAGACCTTTCCGATGAATCCGACGGAACCCGTAAGCTGATGGCGCTTGCACCGACAATAGAATCAGCCCTGCGAACAGGCGGAATACTGCTTGTGGACGAGCTGGAGCGTGAGCTTCACCCCATGCTTGTGAATTTCATCATATCCAAGTTCCAGAGCAAGAAGTCAAACCCAGACGGAGCGCAGCTAGTATTAACAACGCACGACACCGAGCTTATGAGCGTGGAACTTCTCCGCAAGGATCAGCTTTATTTCGCCGACAAGGATACCGCTGATGGTTCCTCTGAGGTGTACAGCATAAGCGAGTTCTCCACCCGCACGACCGATAATATCCGCAAGGGATATCTGGCAGGCAAGTATGGTGCAACTCCTGATATTGAGCTTGAGGAGGTGGAGTAATGCCCGCCGTGTCAAAAGGGAAAAGCCGTACATCATCGTATTCTGCGAGGGTGAGAGCGAGCAGGCTTACGCAGACTTCCTTAAGCGTGAGTTTCGTGATGTTGCCGTGATTCAGCGTCCGAAATCCACCGGAACATTCGACGAAGCAGGCCGCAGATTCCGCAACGACCATAAATACCTCAACAATGCTGAGGTTACGGACGAGATCTGGTTCTTCTTTGATGTGGAAACCGTTGACATTCCGAAGTGGAGCGGCAGGCTGAGGATAATCAGCAGGCTTAGAAAGCTGAGGAAGAAGCACGGAATACGCATACGATTACTTATGACGACCGGTGTATTGAATACTGGCTCATGCTACACTATGAGTATCTGGCACCGCCTATCCGCACAGTTGCGGACAAGGAGCGTATGCTGAGCAGGGTCGTAACAAAAGAGCCGACCTATAAAAAGGGCGATATGGACGCTATTTCAAGAATAGCGGAGAACTATCCCACAGCGGTTGTGAACGCCGGGAAAACCGTGAACAACCTATTGTCGCAGAGGCTCCCGGACTTGACAATACAGACAAGCGAAACGAATGGTTGTGTACACAGTGCCTGACATTCTCAACGGTTTATGAGGCAATCGAGTTCCTGGAGAGCCTGAAATTATAAAAGAAACAGCAGCACCAAAATCGTGCTGCTGTTATGCGTTTTAGAAAAAATCAATCGTGAAGCAGAAATTTTAGAAAAATTTTAGAAATGCTCTGAAATTATAAGGATATTCATTTCCGACTACAAACGTATGCAGAAAATCAAAAGATCGGCTCCGCACTCGCAAAGCCACTCCGTAAGCCATATATCGCCAATAAAACAAAGAACCGCTCCTCTTTCGAGAAGCGGTCGTTTGGTCTGAGTGACAGGATTTGAACCTGCGGCCTCTACCACCCCAAGGTAGCGCGCTACCAATCTGCGCCACACCCAGTTGCTTTCAACGTTGTATATTATATCACAGAAAAACTACTTTGTCAATACCTTTTTTGAAAAAAATTATGATGTTGTATAAAAAACTTGCCCCCACGCTCAAAAGGATATACTTAAGGCAACACCGCGCAATTAACAAAGTACTATCATCAAAAGCGTGAAACGCAGCGAAGTTCATCAGAGTTACCCATCAGGCTCGCCAGGGTGCACTGAATCAAGCTGCCAGATAAGGTCTGTCAGCCAGAATCAGATTCGCCAGGGTGAACATGATGTTCAGGGTCTGAAAAACAACTGTGTAAACGCGAATAATCCCGAAAAACGTACCAAAGCTAAAAATGCAGCAAAACAGGGCAACGCTGGAGAGCGACCCGACGCAGCTGCAAGATATACGGTGAAGAGCAGCGGAGTCAATTCGCTGCTTTTCATGAACAGCGCCGGAGGCAGATGTCATGACAACGCCCGCTGCAAAAGTATTCGTGGGCTGGTTACACGAATGAAGAACGAGCTGTTTTACAGTACGGATTACACGATAGAACAGCTGAAAACAATGATCTGGCGCTACTACATGAGCTATTGGAATAACCGCCGGATATGCTCGTCGATAGGAGGAGTGCCTCCGGCTGAGAAGCGCCGCAGATATTACTCGGATAAGACAGGCAAATCTGCGGCTGACACAATGGAATAAATATCCACTTTGCTGCGCTTCGTGGATATTTATTCCATTGTAATGTTGCTCAAAATTTTTGAGTGAAATGTGTAAAGAGCTATATTGACAATATCATTTTTCTGCCGTTTTGCAGTAAATGCCGAGAAATTTCGCGGGTTTGTTTGAAAATCTGCTTTTCGGGTATTGCAAATTCACCTGATTTGTGATATACTATATAAGATAATGGGTATTTTTATGAACAAAAGTACTTTATAAAACTAATTATATATTACAGGAGAGAATATGATACAGTACGACGAAACCAGATTAGCCATGGAAGCGCTCACTCCCCAGATCGAGGAGCTGAAGGGCGCGCTGAACCTTGAGGGACTGAAAATCAAGGTAGACGAGCTTGAGATGAAATCCACCGAGCCGAAATTCTGGGACGATCCAGAGAAGGCGCAGGCGGTTCAGCAGCAGATAGGTCAGTATAAGAACACCATCGACAGCTTCAACCGCATGAAAACGAACCACGACGATGTTCTCGCGATGATAGAGCTCGCCGAGGAGGAGAATGACGAGAGCGCCGTAGACGAGGTGAAGGAGCTTGCCGAGAAGGTAAAGTCCGAGTTTGAGGAGCAGAAGCTCGCAACGCTGCTCACCGGCGAGTACGACAGCTCCAACGCTATCCTGACGTTTCACGCGGGCGCAGGCGGAACCGAGGCTCAGGACTGGGTATCCATGCTGCTCAGAATGTACATGAAGTGGGCGGATCGCCACGGCTTCAAGACCGAGATACTCGATATGCTCGACGGCGAAGAAGCCGGAATCAAGAGCGCTTCTATCCATATTCAGGGCTTCAACGCATACGGATTTCTGAAGTCCGAAAACGGCGTGCACAGGCTGGTGCGCGTTTCTCCGTTCGACGCCCAGGGCCGCAGACACACCAGCTTCGCCAGCGTCGAGGTTATGCCGGAGATCGAAAAGGATGTTTCCGTTGAGATCCGCGACGAGGATATCATCATGGAAGTGTTCCGTGCGAGCGGCGCGGGCGGTCAGCACATCAACAAGACCTCCTCGGCGGTCAGACTTATCCATAAGCCTACAGGTATCGTTGTTGCCTGCCAGACTCAGCGTTCGCAGGTACAGAACCGCGATTTCTGTATGAAGATGCTGATGTCAAAGCTGGTTGAGATCAAGGAGCGCGAGCACCTCGAGAAGATCAGCGATATCAAGGGAGAACAGCTCAAGATCGAATGGGGAAGCCAGATACGCTCCTACGTATTCATGCCCTACACTCTTGCGAAGGATACCCGCACAGGCTACGAGAGCGGCAACATTCAGTCCGTTATGGACGGCGATATAGACGGTTTCATCTATGCTTACCTCAAGGCAAAGAGCCTGGGTGAGATCTGATGCTCAATAAAAATGATGTCGTCACGCTAGAGATAACCGCACTCACCAACGAGGGCAGCGGCGTGGGGCATTACGGCGCGGACGAGAACAGCCGTGGCATGGCGGTTTTCGTTCCGTTTACGGCGGTGGGGGACGTTATCTCCTGCCGGATAGTCAAGGTGCTGAAAAGCTACGCTTACGGGCGCTTGGAAGCAATTCTGACCGCTTCTCCGGACCGCGTTGAAAACTACTGCCCGGTTTACGGAAAGTGCGGAGGCTGCTGCTTCCGGCACATTTCATATGAGGCGGAGCTCCGCGCAAAGGAGGGCTTCGTGCGCGACGCGTTCGGAAGGATAGGCGGTCTTTCGCCGGAAATGCTCCCGATACGCGGTAGCGAAAGCGTCGACGGATACCGCAACAAGCTGCAGATGCCGCTTTCCAGGCAGGACGGCAGAACGGTCTGCGGCTTCTTCTCTGAGCGGAGCCACCGGGTGATACCCACGGAAAAGTGCGCGCTCCAGCCGGAGATATTCGCGGAGATCGCGAATTTTGTCACTGAACAGGCGGACAGGCTCCGCATTTCGGTTTATAACGAGGAAAAGCACGAGGGCGTGCTGCGGCACGTCTATTTACGACGCGGGCACTACAGCGGGGAGATTTGTCTCTGTCTTGTCGCACGGAGAAAGGTACCGGAGTTCCAGAAGCTCGCAAAGAGCGTTACGGAGCGCTTCCCGCAGATCACCGGAGTGGTTCTGAACATCAACCGCGAGAAAACTAACGTGATACTCGGCGATGAGGAGATAGTCCTTGCTGGAAAGCCGGATATCAGCGACACAATGTGCAGCGTTAAGGTGGAAATATCCCCGAGGTCGTTCTATCAGGTGAATACTCCGGCGGCCGAGGCATTGTACGCCCAGGCATCTGAATTCGCCGAGCCTGAGGGAAAGCTGCTGCTCGACCTCTACTGCGGAGCCGGCACGATAGGGCTTTCGATGGCGGGGAAGGCCCGCCGTCTTATCGGCGCGGAAATAGTTCCGCAGGCGGTTGAAAACGCCCGAAGGAACGCTGAGCGCAACTCCATAGGTAACGCGGAGTTCATCTGCGCCGACGCAGGACAGGCTGCAAAGCAGCTTGAAAGCGCCGGTGAGCGTCCGGACGTGATAATCCTCGACCCACCGCGAAAGGGCTGCGACGACGCTACGCTCACCGCTTGCGCGGGAATGCAGCCGGAGCGTATCGTGATGATCTCCTGCAACGCGGCTACCGCCGCCCGCGACTGCAAGCGCCTGGAAGAGCTGGGATACGCGCTGAAAAAAGTGCGCCCGTTCGACCTTTTTCCGCGGACGAGCCACGTTGAGTGTGCCGCGGTTCTAATAAAGAAATAAATGTTTAAATGTGTAAAACAAAAAAATCGGAGGCTATATGTTAACTGATATAAAAAAGGCTGCCGCATCAGGAATCCTGATATCAATAGGCGGCTGCGTACTCCTCGCCAGTACTAAGTCTGGCATGATGTGGGCGGGCGCAGTGCTGTTCTCACTGGGCCTTTTCGCGATTTGCGAGTACGGCTTCAATCTGTATACCGGCAAGGTCGGATACATTGCCGAGCATTTTAAAGATTTCAAGTACATAAGACTTGTGCTGCTCATTCTGGTGGTGAATCTGCTGACTACCTTTATAATGGGGATCCTGGTCAGCTTCTGCCTGCCCGAAATCGCGGAGTCAGCGCGGGCAAGCTACGCGTCTAAACTCGCCGCAGACCCTAAGAAGTGGGTGCTTTCCTCGATACTCTGCGGTCTGCTGATGTACCTCGCGGTCGACCTGTGGAAGCGCGGTCAGAAGATCGGCGTTTTTCTGTGCGTCCCCGTGTTCATTTTCAGCGGGTTCGACCACTCTATTGCGAATTCTTTCTATAACGGCGCGGCGATCGGCGAACAGACTTTCACGTTTCGAAACCTGGCGTTCGTTTTTGTGGTAGTTCTTGGCAACGCACTCGGCGGAATGATCCTGCCCATGCTTACAAGAAAGTGGAGGAAAACTTCTGAGTCCTGACATTCCGAATTCAGAACGGCGGTGAGCTGATGACGCGAACGGTTAAATTTAAGGTTTGTGCAATGCAGTCCGGGTTTGCGGTGCTGTTTCTGCTGACCTTCTGCGCTATGCTCGCAATGCTTTCGGCGGCGGCTTTCGGTATCCCCGCCGGGATAATGCTCAGCATTGCCGGGGTCGCCGTAAAGCTGTTCAACGCGCAGTTCATCGTGACCTCGCTCACGCCGGAGCTGATGATATTCGGCGGACTTGCCGCTGCCTGCGGCTCCGCCTTCCTCGGACTGGCGGCGGTCAAGGCGGGGTTCGTGATCTCAAGGCTGTTCCTGCGGGTGAAGCGCAGGTGCGATATCTGCCGCGGCTGGAAGCCGTACTGAGCATGGAGGGATTCTTGTGGAACGCGGAATAAACCGTTGGCTCATAATTACCGCAGTACTTGCCGCAGCTTTCGCGGCTCTGGCGTTCCTCATTCCCGGGGAGAGCCTCGGCTCCTCGAAGGAGGGCGACGAGTACTTTCCGCTGTGCGAGTACATCAGCGTTGACCTTCTCAAGACGGACGTCACAGTGATCCCCTACGAGGGCGACCGTGTCCGAATGAAGTACCGCAACGATGTTCCGCTCACCGCGGAGCTTGGCGACAATTCGCTGACGATATCCGAGAGCGGGGAATTCGTGGTCTCGCTCTTTGCGAATGAGCACGAGAGCTACGGAATGTATCTGTACCTCCCGCGGGAATACTACCGCGACATACTTATTTATACGGTATCCGGGGACGTAACGCTCGGGGACGTCGACAGTGAGAAAATAACCACCGTCACGAACAGCGGCGACATCACATCGGAAAACACCCGCTCGCTGTGCAGTTTTTCCACGGCAAGCGGAAACATTCTGCTTGATTTTTACAGCGTTATAACCGGAAGCGCGGTGCAGTCCCGCACGGGGAACGCCGAGATAGTGTTCCCGAAGGGGAGCAGCGTGGCGCTGGATTTTGAAACGGATATCGGCGAACTAAGAACCGATCTCATCAGCGGGAGCTTCCCGGGGAGCTACATGTACAGCTTCAACGGCGGCGGAAAGCTGATACACGCGTCGCTGGAGAGCGGCATACTTACCGTCAGGGAACGTACTGACTAAAAAAGGAGATGTTTTCATTGAGAACCTACCGGCAGCAGCTTACTATTACTTCCGATTCCAACGAGCAGTTCCTGAATCTTTCCTTCGAGGTGGAGGAGTGCGTCCGCAGGAGCTTCATCAGCGAGGGTATATGCGTAGTCTACTCCCAGCACACAACCTCGGCGATATTCCTTGAGAACGACCGCGAGGATCTTTTCGAGGACTGGACGGAAATGCTGAGAAAGATCGTTCCCGACGAGAGCAACTATAAGGTGGATTACACCAGTGCCGGAGCGGCTCACATGAAGCAGATGCTCCTCGGCGCCAGCGTTACCATACCCGTCACCGAGGGCCGCCTGGAGCTTGGTCCTCGTCAGTTCATCATGTACGGCGACTTCGACGGCTGCCGTGAAAAGACCGTGCTGGTCAAGATAATCGGAGAATGACCCGGGAGTGAATTTCAGCAGATGCTTTCAGTAATTATACCTTCATACAACGAACACGAGAACATAAAGCGCACCGCGTCAGTGATTGCCGGGATACTCAGAGAAAACGGCATTCCTTACGAGCTGATCTTCGTCGACGACGGTTCCAGGGACGACACCTGGCGGGAGATAACGGCGGCATCAGAGGCTGACCCTAACGTGCGCGGACTGGGATTCTCCCGGAATTTCGGCAAGGAAGGCGCGATATTCGCGGGACTGAAAAACGCCGCCGGAGACTGCGCAGTCTGCATTGACTGCGATCTTCAGCACCCGCCGGAGCTTATCCCGGAGATGTACCGCCTGTGGCAAGGCGGCGCGGAGGTCGTGGAGGCGGTCAAGCGCTCCCGCGGCAGCGAAGGGCTGCTCCACAAGCTGTTTGCCCGGAGCTTCTACAAGATGATGAAAAGCTCCTCGGGGATCAGCCTGGACGGAGCCAGCGATTTCAAGCTGATGGACAGGAAGGTCATAAACGCGCTCAACGAGCTGCCGGAGCGTATAACGTTCTTCCGGGCGCTGTCGAGCTGGGTCGGCTTCACTGTGGAGCGCGTGGAATTCGACGTTCAGCCCCGCGCCGCAGGAAAAAGCAAGTTCAGCATGAAGAGCCTGTTCAAATTCGCGCTCAACAACATCACTTCGTTCACAAACGTGCCTATCCACCTCATTACCTGGGTCGGCGTGATTTTCTTTGTGATGGCGCTTGTGCTCGGCGTTCAGACGCTGGTAAAGTATTTCTGCGGGCAGGCCGCCGAGGGATTCTCGACCGTGATACTGCTGATACTCATTACCGGAGCCTGCATTCTGCTTGGCGTAGGCGTTATCGGATACTACCTCTCCAAAATCTACGAGGAGATAAAGCAGCGCCCGAGATATATAATCTCACGAACTGCCGGAGGAAAGGGGAGCGACAATGGAAATTAACAGCACCCTGACGGCGTTCAGAAACGTTCTCACGCGCGTCAGAAAAGCCATCTTTGACAGCCGGGCGTACTGGCTGTCTTTTCTGCTGCCTGTGGTTATCCTGTTCGGGGCGTACATCGTATTCCAGGTGTGGCCGTTCGGGGCGCGCTCCGTGCTGTCCCTCGACCTGAACGCGCAGTACGTTTACTACTACGACTACATGTACGACGTGTTCGCCGGGGACGAAAGCATATGGTATAGCTGGAGCAGAAACCTTTCCGGTGAGTTCATGGGCATAATCGGGTACTACCTCGCAAGCCCGTTCAACCTCCTGGTCTGGATCTTCCCGCGGGAGTGGATAACCGAGGGTCTGATGACGATGATGCTCGCAAAGGCGGGCGCGGCGGGGCTTACCTGCGCGCTGTTCCTCGGAAGGCACCGCGGCTGCCGCCGGACTACTACGGTGTGCTTTTCGGTGATGTGGGCGCTGTGCGGCTACTTCATCGTGCAGACCATGAACCCCATGTGGCTGGACGGTCTGGTCGCGCTTCCGCAGGTGGCTATGGGCGTAGAGCGTATCTGTGATAAAAGGAAGTTCCTGCTTTACGTGCTGTCGCTGGTCTACATCTTCGCTGCAAATTTCTATATCGGCTATATGGTCGGGATCTTCTCGGCGCTGTACTTCGTATGGTACCTTGCCTCCGGAAAGAGCGCAAACAAGTGCTTCGGGGAGGTCTGCGGCTCTGTGCTGATGTACGGCGCAGGCTCGGTGAGCGGCATTCTGATGTCCTGCTTCATGATACTTCCGGTGTACAAGTCGCTTTCCAACGGAAAATTCGCGTTTTCCGACCCGGATTACTCCCTTGCCGAGAATTTCAACATTGCGGATATTTTCATCAAGCTGTTCCCGACGGAATACGACACCGTCCGCATGGAGGGCATGCCTATCCTCTACGCCGGGACCCTCGCTCTGGTGTGCATGATACTGTACTTCACATGCCGCCGCTTCTCCGCCCGGGAGCGTATCGCCTCGGCGGTGTTCATCGGCGTGATGGTGCTGTGCATGTACATTCGCCCGGTGGATATGATGTGGCACGGCGGTCAGATGCCTAACTGGCTCCCTTACCGCTACTCGTTCATGGTCAGCTTCCTGCTGATCATTCTGGGCGCGCAGGCGTTCGACAAGCTGGACAAGGTGCGCGGAAGGGGATTTGCGGCGGCGTTCGCGATACCGTTTGCAATGCTCCTTTACGCTGACCTCGCCGACGACGGCGACCACTACGAGCAGGTGCTGACCGTGCTTATTCCGTTGGTCTGCCTTGCGGTCATGCTTATTCTGGCGTGGGCTTACAAAAAGAACATCGGGAAGAAGGCGATGTGCGTTGTAATGGCGGTATTCGTGTGCGCCGAGGCGTACCTCAACACCGCGCAGTCGCTCTACCAGATGCACGACGACATTGTGTTCTCCACCCGTGAGAGCTACCGCTGGGATATCCCGCTGACCCGGGAAGTTTCCGAGCAGATACACGAGCAGGATCCCGGTTTCTACCGCATGGAAAAGACATTCCACCGCTGCGTCAACGACGACGTCGCACTGAGAATGTACGGCATGAGCCACAGCTCAAGCACGCTCAACGCGAAGGCTATCGCGCTGCTGAAGTCCCTGGGCTTCGCCGCGAGGGAGCACTACACCCGCTACGACGGCGCGACCGAGCTTACAGACGATATTTTCGGCGTAAGATACGTGTTCGCGACGGATTCCAAAACCGTTTCCTACACGCAGACCGTTCCGGTGGAGACAGACACCGCGATAACCGTCTACAAGAACCCCGACGACCTAGGTATCGCCTACCTTGCCGACGGCGGCATTATAGATTTCGACATCAGCGAGTATTCGCCGTTCCAGGCGCAGAACAAGCTCGCTTCAATGCTTGCCGGAAAGAAGGGCACGGCGGTGTTCAAGGCTATCGACGACGTGACCTTCGACAGCGACAATATCCGGATAGGCTCCACGACGGATTCGCACTACAGTTACCGCAAGAAGAACACCGATGACGACGCGTGGGTGGAATACACGGTAACGGCTTCAGCGGACGGCCCGGTGTATATGTTCCTGCCGACGAAGTACGAGCGTGAAACTCAGCTTTACGTCAACGACATCTACCGTGGGAATTACTTCCTGTACGAAAACCACGGTATAGAGTACCTGGGCACCTACCGCAAGGGGGATTCGTTCAGGGTGAAGCTCAAGCTGCTGGACGACGCCGTGTACTACACGAACGCTTGGTTCTATTACATCGACAGCGCCTCCATGGAGCGTTTCCACAGCGCCATGGACGAGCTGAACTCCGGCACGACCCTCGCCCGCACCGGCGGCTGCACTCTGGAGCTCACCGTTGACGCTCCCCGGGACTGCGCGCTGTTCACGACCATTCCCGCCGAGGAGGGCTGGACAGTACAGATAGACGGCGAGTACGTCAACTGGGACACCTGCCTTGATGAATCGCTGATATGCGTTCCGGTTTCGGAGGGCAAGCACACTATCGTGCTGAATTTCTACCCCGCAGGACTCAGCAGCGGACTTATCCTCACGGGCATCGGAATGATGATACTCGCGGGAATGGTCATAGTTTGCAGCATGCTCCGCCGCCGCGACGAGGAGCTCCTCGCTGAAAGGCTGGAGGTTTCCGGCACCGAGGATTCTCCGGAAAACGGCGCAGAGTGATTTGAGTGCTGAGCCGTTCTCAATGTGCTTTCAAACAGTTGGAGCGGACAGGCGGTTTTGTTTCGACGATACAATCCTGATATATTTGTAAGCACTGATTTCATGCCGAACTATACGTTGCTGATATTCTCTGTCCCCAAGGATAAGTCCGGGCTTTTCAAGAAGACCCAGCCAAAAGATGAAACAGCGCTTTCCATGCCGGCATGGTTCGGTGATTTTCGCAGGAGCGCGACGAAGACGCCGAACTTCCCGACGCGGCTTATCACGTCGATTTTTACCTCACCGACCCTTACGGCGGTCAGGACGTCTGCACCATCGAAACATTTGTAGAGGACAGCGAAAAGGACTGCTCGCCTATCATCAAGGAATCCCGGCGCAGGCGGACTGCAAAGCACTTGATATATTCAGTTTTCTTTCACAAGGTCGAACAGAAATGCGCTGTCGTCAAGCTTTCTGGTGCGCATATTTGTCATTCCGAGGTGGACGTATTTGTCGCGTTTCAGAGCGGCGTCCGTTTCAAGAAGCACGGGTACTCCGCGTTTACGTCCTTCGTCAAAGGCGATGTCGAGCGCTTTTCGCATGAATCCCTGACACTGATACTGCTTGCGAACCACTAGCATTCCAACGAAAATATAGGGTTTCTTTTGCTTCTTTAAGGTGGTTTCGTAAGATTCTCCGCCTTTTTTTATGGCTGAAAGCATATTTACCGCGCCTTTAAAACCGAGCGTCAGGAACACGGTTTTCAGCAGAATAAATCCGGCTGACGCCGGCAGCTTATCCTTTGAAAATTTGTAAGCCACGAATGCTTCGTGCTTATCGCTTGTGCTGAAAAGACAGCCTCCTGCCAGCATTGCGCGTACGTACCCGCATATGTATTCCTTTACGCTGTCCCTTCCGTTATAGAGAAAGGACATTCCCTTTTCGCCGTCAGCGTAATTGTAATCAGCGAATGCCTCGCCTATTTCCTCGATCTCATTTTCGCTCAATTCAGTAACCTTTATCATGATGTCCCTTCTTTATTTGGCTGACGGGCTTTTATCCCCAACGAACCAGTAATCGCACATGTCTCCTCCTGAAGCGAGCGTCTGCCTGCGAATAAGCTTTGCGTGCATGAGGCTCGCAGTTACCAGGTCTATTTCACACATGACAGGAAGCACTTCTAGATAACCCTCTCTGCGTGCGAAATCGTTCAGCGGACATCTGGTGAAATGATAGTAGAATCCCTCCGGATGCTTGGTTTTATCGAAGTTGAAATCCCACGAAAACTCTTTGTACTGCGGGTGGACTTCAAGCCACTCTGCATTCTGGTGCATCTTCTTTTCAAGCTTGTCAAGCCCGGATCTGTTGGCGTTCATGAATAACCCGACTGCTTTCATGATTGGGAATCCCATTACCTCATGAGTGATTTCGCGCAGGCCGTCAACGCTTATTTTTCCGTCTGCCGCTTTCCATATTGCAAGGAATATCAGACATTCGTACAGGTTCGAAGCCATAGGATTGTCCTTGCCGATATCGTCCGAGCGGTTAAGCATTTCACGGTAAATTGCGTCTGTTTTCTGTACCAGCAAAGCGGTTTCTTCTTTTCCGAACCGCTTAACAAGGCTCTTTTTGACAAGCGGCATTATCATTTTCCAGTACTTGTTCGTGTATTCCATCATAATATCGTCCTCCTGCATTCAATAAAGAGTTAGTTAAAACTACCCGAATACATTATATCACAAAAGGACTGGTATGTCAATAATATAAGTATGATGAAATGTTGTTAAAAGCCGGCTGCCATTTGAAGTTGAAATCAACATCTCAAAGTCAGAAACTGCCGCTTTTTCTGCAAGGTTGGTTACTTTCCCGAAGAATAACGCTTAATTTTGAAAAAGCCAAGCTGGATACAACTTGTTCTATTGTGATAGAATGGTGAAAAATATGCAGACCCCCTTGACAAATTCATTCTAATGCAGTAGAATAACATTGTGATCACATTCTATTGCAATAGAAAGGAACTCAGAACCATGGAATTCAAACTGTTTGACTCTGAACTGAAGGTTATGGACATACTCTGGAAGGAGGGCGATACATCCGCGAAAGAAATCGCGGAAAAGCTGAACGAGCAGGTAGGCTGGAGCAAGACCACTACCTACACAGTGATAAAGAAATGCATAGACAAGGGCGCTGTTGGCAGGTCGGAGCCGGGCTTCATCTGCCGCGCGCTCATTTCCCGAAAGGAAGTGCAGGAGGTGGAAACCAACGAGCTGATCGACAAGATGTACGACGGTTCGTCGGATAAGCTGATTGCGGCTCTGCTTGGCTCAAAGCGGCTCACAGCCGAGGAGATACAGAGCCTGAAAAAGCTGGTGGAGGAGCTGAAATGACGACTCTGCTCAGCATGACTGTTTCGGCGTCGGTGGTCATCGCGGTGATCATCGTGATTAGGTCGCTGTTTGTTCATCGGCTGCCTAAGCGGCTTTTCGTGATCCTTTGGACGGCCGCCGCGCTGAGAATGCTTGTTCCGTTCTCCGTTTCCGTTAATATTCCACATGAAAATACACAGCCTGAAAACACTGTCGTCCGCGAATTCACACCGTCGGAATCCTCCGAACCGGATTCCGAAACGAGCGGCGCATTGAACCGCGAACTGATTCTCGAAATCGTCTGGGCGGGCGGAGTTGTTCTCTCAACGGGGATAATTGCCGCACTGCACCTGCGCAGCCGCCGGGAGCTTTCCATGGCTCTGCCGTTTGACGACGCCAGAATCAGCTCACGGATTTCAGCGGCAAAACTCCACCGCAAAATAACAGTAAAGGTAAGCGACCGTGTGGTCTCGCCGCTGACCTACGGAGTTATAAATCCGGTTATAATCCTCCCGAAATCCCTGCCCGCAGACAGCGAGGAAATGCGGTTTGCCCTGGCGCATGAGCTGGTGCATATCCGCAGATTTGATGTGCTGCTCAAGGTCGTTCTGACCGCCGCAGCCTGTGTGCACTGGTTCAATCCGCTGGCCTGGGCTATGCTTTCGCTTGCGGGGCGGGATATCGAGCTTTCCTGCGATGAAGCTGTGCTGGAGCAGCTCGGCTGTAAGCGCGAGGATTACGCGATGGCGCTCATCAGGCTGGAAGAAAGGCGCAGCATTTCCACCGGAGCCGCATTCGGCAGGAATGCCGTCCGAGAAAGGATAGAAGCTATCATGAAATTCAAGAAAACTACACTCGCCGGAATCATTTTTTCTGCGTGCCTTATTGCAGGAACCACCACTGCGTTTGCCACAGTAAATTCCGAGAATTCCACGCAGGAAGCGGTTTCCGCAGTAGAGCAGGAAGCCGTCTACAACACGAACCGCGACGGCATTGATGATGTCGACGTCGAGTGGTGGACATACGATGAGTACAAAACCTGGCTTGGGCAGGAGAAGCAAAATATAGCCGAGCTTGTAAAGCGGGGAGCCTCCGGCTGGACGCGTGACCGCGGGGAATTCATCTGGACTCAGGAGGTCGCTGACGAAACCATCGCCCTCTACGAGCAGAACCTTGAGGATATCAGAAACGGCGCACGCATCTCAAAATCCGTGAACGGTAGCGATGATGTGATGATATTCGAATCGCCTGACGGGTCAAATATCCTGGTTGAGGACAACGGCGGTCAGACCAGCGCAGATGATGAATTGTATCAGTATGTCGTTGAAGACGACGGCACGGTGCTTTACTCTGACGATTCAGAACTTGCGGCACACACGACCAAGGACAGCAGCATGTCGGAGGAAGATTTCGCCGAGTTCTACAGCAAGTATGAGCAGTATGGACTGACTTATGAGGACAGCAAGCTCTACTACAGAGGTGAACCTGTGAAGTTCTTTGACGACGTTGTTGCCGAGTATTCCACCGCTGACACAACGGAGGTTATGTGGTACCTTAACTCTGACGGCAACGTTGTACTCACCGCCGAGCGCGGGGAGACCAGCGACGGCATAGGCGAACTGACCGGCGTGAGAGTCGTCTCAGAAGAAGAGCTTGAGCAGAACAGAGCCGATTTCGGTTTCTGATAGGTAACAGAATGGCACCTTCCTGTTTCGGCAGGGAGGTGCGTTTGTATATCAAAGTAGTTTGGCACAGAAAATACTGATTGACAATTAAGGCAACACCGCACAAAGACCATTTATTGGATTTTGCGCATGTCTTGCTTGCATCTTTTCCGTCATATTGCACAATTCGTCCTTGCAAGGCGACAGCCTTGCTGCGTCCTCGTTGTACAATCTGACGAAAAATCTGACTGCGCAATACATGTACAATCTTTGTGCGGTATTGCCTTAAAAAAACTACCTGATAACTACTATAGTCGGAGCAGTTGTAACGGCTGCTATAGCGCTGAAGCTGATTATTTTACTTTGAAATGATAACCGATATCTGCTGAATACAAAATCCGATTATGTCATACTATATATGAGGAATATTCGCTTTTCAAATCTTTTGTAATGTGGTATACTGTTTTACAGCAAAAGTCAAGGAAGTATCATAACGGAAAACAATATAGATACGCTGAGCGGTTCGCTCACAAAAAAATTCTGAGCGCGGAATTACCACACTGTCACGGACTTGAAATCAAACGTGAAAAGTGGTATAATTCAATAAGAATATACTCAGGAGATGGAAAATGCACAGACTAAATATATTTCTGGAACACATCTATGAAGCTGCGCAGCAGCGTGGAACCACGTTTGAGAGCATGCTTTCGGAAGCGCGCAAGATGGGATACACTGGGCTGGAGTGCGACCTCTGGAGGCTTTCTGACTGCGTTAACGTCAGGAATCTTTTCGAATCCTGCGGACTTAACGTCGCTTCGATTTATTCAATGTACGATTTCCTACGGGATACGCCGGAGAAGTCGCTTGATGGAATGAAGCGCCACCTCGAGACCGCCGCGTATTTTGGCGCGGAGAAGGTGCTTGCGATCCCCGGGTTCTTTCAGCCGGGAGACGACAGGGAAGCGGGCTTCGCGAAGTTTGCGGAGCAGCTCTCGGTGATGTGTGAATTAGCCGCGGAGTACGGAATTATGGTAACGCTGGAGGATTTTGACGACTCGGCCTCGCCCTGCTGCGATACCCAGGGGTTGGAGCGGCTGATGAGATCCGTTCAGGGGCTTGGATTCACATTCGACACTGGAAATTTCGCTTTTGTGCTTGAAGACCCCGCAGAGGCATACGAGCGTCTGAAGCCGTATGTCGCACATGCTCATCTGAAGGACCGCAGCCGCGAGGCGTCGAGGCGCAGCGCCGACGGCTCCAACTCAAAGCCGGATCTGTCGGAGGCGGAAATGTACCCCTGCGAGACCGGAGGCGGTTACGTCGGTGTGGAGAAGCTTGTAAAGCGAATGCTCGCCGACGGCTATACCGGGGATTTTTCAGTTGAGCATTTCGGCGCTGTGGATCAGGCCGAATACATGCGCAGGTCGGCTGAGAACGTAAAACGCTGGATATCAGAGGTGACAAAATGATACGTGTACTTATCTGGAACGAATACCGCCACGAGAAATGCCAGCCGGAAGTCGCGAAAATATATCCGCAGGGAATGCACGCGGCAATCGGCGAGTATCTTATGCAGGACGAGGACATAATCGTTAAGCTCGCCTGCCTTGACGACCCGGAGCAGGGTCTGAGCGAGGAAGCGCTCGCAGAAACCGACGTACTCATCTGGTGGGGTCACATGGCGCATGACGAGGTAACTGAACGTTCGGTGGAGCGCGTCTGCCGCCGAGTCGGCGAGGGAATGGGGTTCATCGGACTTCACTCCGCACACCACAGCAAGGTGTTCAAGCGGCTGACGGGGACTTCCTGCAATCTGAAATGGCGCCACGGCGACCGCGAGCGCGTCTGGACAGTGGTGCCGTCGCACCCTATAGCACAGGGAGTTCCGGAGCAGTTTGAGCTTCCGATGGAGGAGATGTACGGCGAGCCGTTCGATATCCCGACTCCGGATGAGGTGGTATTTATGGGGTGGTTTGCCGGGGGAGAGGTATTCCGAAGCGGCGTGACCTACCGCAGGGGCGCCGGCAGGATATTCTACTTCCAGCCGGGTCATGAGGAATACCCCACATTCCGGAATAAAAATGTTCTTAAGATAATAAGAAACGCGGTTCACTGGGCAAAGCCGGAGCCAGGAACTCACCAGATCGAATGCACAAATCCGGCACCGTTGGAGGGTTGACTATGTTTAAAATGGACGACACTGTAAGAATAAAGAAAACCGGCGTTGTCGGCTCCATAACTGATATAAGCTGCGCGGGCGGCAGCACGGTTTACGTTATCGACACGGACACCGGCGACGATGAAGAAGGCGGATTCGGCGGTATGTATTCTGTTTTCTACTGCACCGAAGAAGAACTTGAAAAGGTGTGATAACTAATAAAGAAGCGGTCGCATGTTCTGCGGCCGCTTTTTTGCAGTAATACTTATACTCTGGTGAATATTTCAGCTTCCTTTCTGAGCTGATCTGCGATGTTCTTATTGTCGTCCATTCGGCTGGAGATACGGTTCATATCCGCAACCAGCACCTGAGTGCTTTCAGCGGTGCCGGTAACTCCGTTCACGCCTTCCTTTATTGCGGTTGAGATACTGTCGATGGACTGCGCAATGCTCGTCATGTTTTTGCGAAGCTCCTCAGTTTTCGCCGTGAAATCCTCTATGGTGTTTTCTATGTGTTCCGCGTGTTCGCGATACTGAACGCCGGACTGCACGAAGTTCTCGAACTCAGGAAGGATCTGCTGCTGCATGTAGTCGAGAAGTTCGGTCGCGTGACCTGACAGGCTGTGTACCGCAGCCTTGACCGTGCCGTTGATGTGCTGGATATTATCCGCGGATTCCTTTGAGGATTCGGCAAGCTGGCGTATTTCGTCAGCGACTACTGCGAATCCCTTTCCGGCTTCACCCGCGCGCGCCGCCTCAATGGAAGCGTTTATCGCAAGTAGGTTGGTGTTGCGCGAGATCTGCTGTATCTGCTTTGTGAGGCTGTCTACCTGGTTTACGCTTTCGCTGGAAGCAATGTCGTCGCGGAGTTCATCCACCATTGTAGTTACCTTCTCGCGGGTAGTGAGCATATTGTTGCGCGCGGAATTCTCAATGCCCTCCGCATGCGCCTTCATTTCAATGCTGAACTGCGCTATTTCCTCGGTGCGTGCCGCAATGTCCGTCACTTCGGACTCGACATCTGTGGTATTCTGGTTTATCGCTGCTGCGTTCTCGGACATTTCCGCCATGGTTGCGGAAATCTCCTCGGTAAGCGCCGACATTGAAGCCGCGCTGTCCGTGGAGGTCTGCACGCTGCCGAGGACCTCGGAAACGACCTTCTCCATGAGCTGCGTATTTCCGGAGATGACCTTGAATATGCTCTGGAGCTTGTCCATAAACACGTTGAAGCCGTCGCGCACCGCCGCAAGCTCTCCGCTGCAGCGTACCTTAATACGGCGTGTGAGGTCGCCCTCGCCACGGTCGATGTCAGAAATAATTCCGCGTATCTCGTTCTTGACGGCCACCAACGGGCGTATCACGAACAGAACTACGACAGTCACGGCTGCGATAAACGCCGCTGCGCTCACCAGAATCAGCACCATAGTGAGCCGCACGGAATCCTGCGAAACATTGTTCAGATCGCTGCGCGCATTGTCGGCGCCGGCAGTCGCAGAGGCGATGAGCTTTGCTGCGACTGCTTCAACGTTGTCCGCACTGTCGGAAAGTTCGCCGTTTGCAAGCGCGTATGCCTTTTCGTTTTCTCCTGCGCCGCTGAACGCCAGCAGATCCGCGAGGTGATAGTTGAACTGATCGATTCCGTCCTTGAGAGCCTGGAAATTATCTTTGTCATCAGCGGAAACAAATTGTTCGTATTCATCGAGGGAAGCCGCAAGTCCGGACTGAGTATCGCGAAGCCCCTCCACGATATCAAGCATGGAATCGAGATCGGTTGCAACGATGTGCGACAGCGCCTGAGTGTGCAGCGACTGGGTGTCCTGACGGATCTCGCCGAGCGCTTCTATGCTCAGCATGCTGTTGTCCGCGATTTCGGAAGCGCTGTTGTTTACGCTTTTGATGTTCTTGTTAGAAACGATGTTCGACATTACCGACACTAATCCCAGAATCAGTACCGGAATAAGTATCAGGAGTATCATAGTTCCATGTTTTCTCATCACGGCACCCCCTTAATCAATTACCGAGGCGGTTATCTCTTTTACGAGATTATCTGCCATTTTCTGCGCGCTCAGGTGTGATGGATTTCCGGCAAGTATGTTGTCTGCAAACTCCACGCAGGGGGTCCAGAACTTGTTGCCGACGCGCTGGAGCTTTCCGTACTCCGACTGAGCAATTACCGCCTGGATCGCTGCAACTTTTGAAACTGCGTCGGAAGCGGCGGCGTTCTTATTTGCAGGACCTATGTTGCGCTTTTCAAAGGAAAGCGTCTGGTTCTGCTCGTTTGTGAACCAGTCCGCGAGTTTGTGCGCCCATTCGAGGTGCTCGCTGTAGTAATTGACGCCCATCATTTTGAAGCCGGTGAACGACGCCATCTGCACCTGCTTTCCCGCGACCTGATAGGTGGGGAGCTTGCATGCGCCGTAGTCGGAGCCGAACGCCTTTTCGACGTCGGTGCTGTTCCACACTCCGCTTATTGCGGCAATGACCTTTCCGGAAGCAAGCGCTGCGGGGAGGTCTCCGTCGGCGCGGTTCACGAAAGCCGGGCTGGAGGTCAGCTCCATCATCCTATTCACTACATCGGCGCCCTTGATGGAATTATCCGTGGAGTTCCAGGTGCAGTAGTTGGTAACGCCGTCGTCGTTCAGCCCGAGTTCAAGCCCGGTGTTGCCGAAGAAAGAATACATGTACCAGCCGGAGTTGAACTCCATGCTGAATTCCTTGTTCTTTTCCTCGCAGACTTCCAGAATGCGTTCCAGTGAAGAAACGTCGCTTTCGTTCAGAAACTTCTTATTATAATAAAGAAAATATCCGTTGTCTGCGGTCATGGGGTATGCGTACATAACGCCGTTTATGCTCGCCGCAGCTACCGACTCGGCAGTGTTGGCGGCGCTGACTTCTTCCTGGTTCGGAATAGCAGACAGAACTCCGGCGGCGGCCATCGCGGACAGCTGATCGTCCGGCAGGGGGAACACGTCGGCTCCGTTATGCACGTCGCCAAGGATAACGTCCTTCGTCTTGCTGTCAAGGTTCTGCTCAATGGTGATGTTGAATTCAGCCTCGCCGCGGTGAGCTTCCTTGAAGCTTTCGATCATTTCGTTCATCGTGTCGAAAGCGGCTTCTTCAGCCCAGACCTTCAGTGTTACCTGCTCGATTCCGTTGTCGTTCTGAGCTTCTGACGATGAGCCGGCGGTCTGCACGGGGGAATTACCGGAGCAGGAACAGAGGCTCAGCAGTGAAGCGCATATCAGACATGTGAGTAAAGTTTTTTTCATGATTACTGCCCTCTTTCGTAAAATAATTGTTCACATTATTTCAATGCAACCAATATTATATTATACTTGTTTCACATGGCTTTGTCAATATGTTTGAGGCGAATTATGCTTTTAACGGCTATATATTTTGCTGATAGATATTATATTTCACGATAAAAAACGATTACAGATTATAATAAATTCTATAAATTGTTAATTTTTTATCAACAATAGTCAATAAACAATATGTGGATATTGATATATCAGTACTACCAAAAATACATGATTTGCATAGCCCTCATTGATACGTTTTGTATATCTAACATATTTCAAGCAAACGAACACAATATGTTGTACTTTAAAGAACAGAAGTCACAGCTTGTATTAAAAAGTTTTAGTAATTTTTTTGTAAAATCAGAAATTACTCTTGACTTTAAAGAATGTATGTGTTATAATATTGACAGGTTGGACAGACCAACATGAGGACAAGCCCTGCGATGGCAGAAAGTGCGGCGTCAGAACGAAACTAGCAGTAGTTTCAGAAGCGTCGTAAACAGCCTCACGGCTGCCCGCAAATAATATGGAGGTATTTAGAGAATGGCAATGTTAGAACAGTGGAAAGGTTTTAAAGGCAAGATCTGGCAGGAAGAAATAAACACACGTGACTTCATCCAGAACAACTACACACCTTACGACGGCGACGAGTCCTTCCTCGCAGGCCCGGCTGACTCCACCAACAAGCTGTGGGGCAAGGTTCAGCAGCTCCAGAAGGAAGAGCGCGCAAAGGGCGGCGTTCTGGATATGGATACCCATATCGTTTCCGGCATCACATCACATGAGCCCGGCTACATCGATCCTGAGATGAAGGATCTTGAGAAGATCGTTGGTCTTCAGACTGATAAGCCCCTCAAGAGAGCATTCATGCCCTACGGCGGCATCAAGATGGCTGAAGAGGCTTGCACAACTTACGGTTACACACCGGATCCTGAGCTGCACAAGATCTTCACAGAATATCACAAGACTCACAACCAGGGCGTATTCGACGCTTACACTCCCGAGATGCGCGCTGTAAGAAAGAACAAGATCATCACCGGTCTTCCTGATACATACGGCCGCGGCCGTATCGTAGGCGACTACAGACGTATCGCCCTCTACGGTATCGACAGACTTGTAGAAGCAAAGCAGTACGACCTTGCTAACTGCGGCAACGGTAAGATGAGAGATTCCGTTATCCGTCAGCGTGAGGAGCTGGCTGACCAGATCCGCGCACTCAAGCAGATGAAGGTTATGGCTGCTTCCTACGGCTGCGATATCTCCAAGCCTGCTGCAAACGCACGCGAGGCTGTTCAGTGGACATACTTCGGCTATCTGGCTGCTATCAAGACCCAGAACGGCGCTGCAATGTCCATCGGCCGTATCTCTACATTCCTCGATATCTATATCAAGCGTGACATCGACAACGGCACTCTGACTGAGGCTGAGGCTCAGGAGCTCATCGACCACCTCGTACTCAAGCTCAGAATGGTTAAGTTCGCTCGTATTCCTTCCTACAACGAGCTGTTCTCCGGCGACCCGGTATGGGCTACACTGTCCATCGGCGGTAAGGGTCAGGACGGCCGTTCCATGGTTACCAAGAACGACTTCCGTTTCCTGCACACCCTCGAGAACATGGGCCCGTCCCCGGAGCCGAACATGACAATTCTGTACTGCGACAAGCTGCCTGATAACTTCAAGCGCTATGCAGCAGCTATCTCCGTTCGTACCTCCTCTGTTCAGTACGAGAACGATGACGTTATGCGTCCTGTTTGGGGCGACGATTACTCCATCTGCTGCTGCGTATCCGCAACACAGACCGGTAAGGAAATGCAGTTCTTCGGCGCTCGTGCAAACCTCGCTAAGTGCCTGATGTACGCTATCAACGGCGGTATCGACGCTAAGACTAAGGCTCAGGTAGGTCCTGCTTACAGACCGATCACATCTGAGTACCTTGATTATGATGAGGTTATGCAGAAGTACGACGCTATGATGACATGGCTCGCTTCCATCTATGTACACACTCTGAACCTTATCCACTACATGCACGATAAGTACAACTACGAGGCTGCCGAGATGGCTCTTATCGATACCAACGTAAGACGTACATTCGCAACTGGTATCGCAGGCTTCTCTCACGTTGTAGATTCCCTGTCCGCTATCAAGTATGCAAAGGTTAAGTGCATTCGTGACGAAGACGGTATCGTTACTGACTTCGAGATCGAGGGTGACTTCCCCCGCTACGGCAACGACGACGACCGTGCTGATGATATCGCCGTATGGCTGCTCGGCACCTTCCTCAAGAAGCTGAAGCAGTGCCACACCTATCGTGATTCCGAGGCTACAACTTCTATCCTCACCATCACTTCCAACGTTGTATACGGTAAGGCTACCTCCGCTCTGCCTGACGGCCGTAAGGCTGGCGAGCCGCTCTCTCCTGGTGCAAACCCCTGCTACGGTGCAGAGAAGAACGGTCTGCTTGCTTCCCTCAACTCTGTTGCTAAGCTTCCTTACGAGTGGGCACTCGATGGTATTTCCAACACACAGACCATCAACCCCGACGCACTCGGTCACAACGAGGAAGAGCGCGTAACCAACCTGGTTAACGTACTCGACGGTTACTTTGATAAGGGTGCACACCACCTCAACGTAAACGTATTCGGTAAGGAGAAGCTCATCGACGCTATGGAGCACCCCGAGAAGGAAGAGTACGCAAACTTCACAATCCGTGTATCCGGTTATGCAGTTAAGTTCATCGACCTTACCAGAGAGCAGCAGCTCGACGTTATCGCAAGAACTTGCCACGATCATATGTAATTAATTACACAAGGCAATATAAAAGGACAGCGCTGCGCAATGCGGCGCTGTTCTACTATACTGACAAGGAGAAACCAATGAGTGAAATCAAAGGAAGGATACATTCCACCGAGAGCTTCGGCGCGGCTGACGGTCCCGGAGTACGGTTCATCGTGTTCGTGCAGGGCTGCCGAATGCGCTGCCGTTACTGCCACAATCCCGACACCTGGAGCATGGAAGGCGACGACACCACAGTTGAAATGTCGCCGGAGGAAATACTCAGCAAGGCGCTTCGCTACAAGAGCTACTGGAAGAACGGCGGTGGAATCACCGTCAGCGGCGGCGAGCCTCTCCTGCAGATCGACTTTCTGCTTGAGTTATTTAAGCAGGCGAAGGCCGAAGGAGTAAGCACATGCATTGACACCGCGGGAAACCCGTTCACCCGGGAAGAACCGTTCTTTTCTAAGTTTCAGGAGCTGATGAAGTACACAGACCTGCTGCTTCTTGACCTCAAGGAGATCAATCCGGAGCGTCATAAGAACATCACAGGCTTCGACAACGCGAATATTCTTGACATGGCACAGTACCTCAGTGAAATAGGGAAGCCAGTTTGGATCCGCCATGTACTTGTGCCTGACCTGTCCGATTTTGACGAGGATCTCGACAAGCTGAACGAGTTCATTAAGACCCTGAAAAATGTTGAGAAGGTGGAGGTTCTGCCTTACCACACCCTTGGCAAATTCAAGTGGGAGAACCTCGGGATAAAGTACACGCTTGAGGATACTAACCCGCCGTCTGCGGAGCGTATCGACAACGCAAACAAGAGACTCTGCGCAGGAAAGTACGCCTGTAAGGGCTGATTAAACTCCATATAAACGCGAACCCCCGGCAGCCTTTCGACTGCCGGGGGTAAGTTATTCAGGCGGTGCGTTCATAGCTGATTTATCAGCCGATCGCAATGTACTTGTTCTGTTTCTCAGGGAGTGACTCTTTCTTGGGCACAGTAAGTTTCAGTGTGCCATTTTCGAACTTCGCACTGATGTCCTGCTCAGTTACTGTGTCGCCTACATAGAAGCTTCTTGAGTAGCTGCCGGAATAACGTTCGCGGCAGATGTACTTGCCGTTGTCGTCCTTCTCGTCCTTTGACGTGTTGCTTTCGGCGCTTACGGTGAGGTAGCCGTCGTTAAGCTCGGCTTTGATGTCCTCCTTCTTGACGCCCGGCAGGTCGATCATCAGATCGTAGCAGTTGTCGTGTTCCTTGATATCGGTTTTCATCATGCTACTTTCGCTCTTGGTGAAGAACGGGTTATTGAAAAGATCGTCAAAAACATTGGTTCTCATGGTGGGCATTAACATAGGTCATTTCTCCTTTCGCAGGTTCTTGGGTCTGCGCTTGAATTTTATATTATGAACTCTGAGCGGTCCTCCGGAAGTATCCCTAGGTGGTGTGTACCTCCTTTGTTCCTATCTCTCTTTCGTTCTGGTTATAGTATAGCACAACTTTTTAGCACTGTCAAGGGTAGAGTGCTAATTTTCCTTAAAATGTCACATATTTCACGAAGTTATCATATTTTGGCGTGGCGGATTCATAGTATGCGCCGACGAAATAGCTTGGTTATGCGATTTGTTGATTATTAAACCGATTTATGTAAAACGGTGGAAAACTATTACTAAAACAGGAATACTTCTATTGACAATTTGGTTCGTTTGTGTTATACTGTAACAAACGTTACATATGTTATATATTGAAAGAGGAAGAACATGCCGCCCAAAGCAAAGTATACCCGCGAAGAAATAATAGAGACTGCGCTGAATATAGTCGCAGAAAAGGGAAAGTCCGCGCTCAATGCCAGGGATCTTGGCGCAGCGCTCGGGACTTCCACCCGCCCGGTGTTCACTGCATTCAAGAACATGAGCGAGCTTATTGAAGAGGTCAAGAAGGCGGCGATGAAGCGCTTTGAGAGCTATTCCAGGAACGAGCCGGGAGTGCCTGCGTTCAAGAGCGTTGGTATGCAGATGATCTCGTTTGCAACGAATGAGCCGAAGCTGTTTCAGGTGCTGTATATGAGTGAAAGAACTCAGACCGGAGATTTCGACGATCTGTTCAGCGAGCTCGGCGATACCGCGGGATACTGCATTGAATGCATAATGCGCGACTATTCCCTGAACCAGGAGGAAGCGAACTTCCTGTTCAGAAGCCTGTGGATATATACGTTTGGAATTGGCGTGCTGATAGCGTCAAAGGTGTGCAGGTACGAGGAAGAAGTTGTTTCGGATATGCTTACAAGGCAGTTTATGTCTGTAATGGGGCTTGTAAAATCCGGACGCGCGCTTTCTCCGCTTTCGGAGGTACTTCCTGCTCCTCCAGCTCCGCCAAAGAAATGATATAAACAACGAACTGCCGGAAACATTCCGGCAGTTTTTGAAATAATTAAGGTTCAGGAGCTTGTGTCATCGTGCTCGTGTGATCTCGGCGCTTTTTTGAAAAGCTCCCGCAGACCGAATATCAGCAGAAACACCGCGTAGATTTTCCTTAACAGGTCGTTTCCGATGAAACTGGAAGCCACGGTTCCAAGAACGGCGCCTAGAATTCCTCCGGGGATCAGGCTGATCACCAGCTTTTTGTCGATAAATCCGGCGCGGATATGCATGATAACGGATATCAGCGCAATAGGCAGGAAAAACAGCAGGTTAACGCCCTGAGCCTCACGCTGCGGCATTCCGTCGTGGAGGGTGAGCCAGATCAGAAGCACGAATCCTCCGCCTAGTCCCATTGAAGCTATGACGCCCGAAAGCGCTCCGACTACAGCCTGAATCATGAGAAAAGCGACCTCAGCGCCGCCGCGCAGATGAGCGCTCCGAACAGCCGCTGGAGCCACGCTGCGCGTATTTTCCTCAGGAAGAACGCGCCTGCCAGCGCTCCTCCGGCACCCCAGGGAATGTAGCTCCATGCGGTGGAAAGGTCGATGCCGCCGCTGAACAGATAAGATACAGCAGCGGTAAGGCTCAGCACGAATATCAGTGCAACGGAATCAGCATGCGCGTGTTTCATGGAGTCGGCAGGGGAAAGTTCCGGCTGAATCAGACGCTGTTCGTGTTCAATTATGGGTACTGCGGCGACTCCGCCTCCGCTGCCAAAAAAGCCGTTCAGTAACCCGCAAATCATTCCCTCAAAAAAGTGTTTCATCATATCACCCTCTTTATTTTGTGCATATATCTCCGCAATTTCCACGGAAATAAACGGAAAAGTGCAGCCTTGTAAGACTGCACTTTGATTTATGCGTTGACCTTTTGCCGGTTGTTCCATCGGTCGATGAATTCCACGAATTCCCGCTGCGGAATAGGCTTTGAAAAGAAGTAACCTTGTATGAAATCGCATTTCAGGTCCGAGAATTTCTTTACCATTTCTTCGGTCTCGATACCCTCTACTACGATCTCCATGTTCAGGTCTTTTATCATGCGGACTGTATTCTGAAGTATCGTCCACATTTTGCTGTTCTGATTATTTACGAAAGTCTTGTCAAGCTTGACGATTTTCAGCGGGAGCGCCGCAATGCGGTACATGTTTGAATATCCGGTGCCGTAGTCGTCGAGTGAGAACGTCAGCCCGGCGGCGCTGAGCTGTTCGAGGTTCTCGGACATAACGCTCTGATCGTAGCTTGCCGCTGACTCGGTTATCTCGAGGTTGACCTGATTCGATGAAACGCCGTACCTGCTCATGGATTCAAGTATTGAGTCGGCAAGACCGTGGTGCATGCACTGCGAAACGGACAGGTTGATTTCGATGTATTCCAGACCCAGCTTCTTGTATTCCGAGCTTGCTATGAACTGGAAAACCTCGGTCAGCACGTAATCTCCGATCTTATGTATCGCGCCGCTTTTTTCCGCGGCGGGAATAAATATCTCAGGGGAAATGAAGCCCTCTTTTTCGTCGATTAGCCTCAGCAGAGCTTCCGCAGATACAAAGCGTTTCTTTTCGATTGAGTATATCGGCTGGTAATAAACATGGAACCCGTGATTTGCAAGGGCGCGTTCGATAATGCTGTCCATTCCGGTGAGGAGTGATACCATGCGCTTGACGGTGCTTCCGTCTGCATGGATAACCTCTCCGTTGTAGGGGAGCTTCTCGTGGAAATCCGTGCCGAATGATATCAGCGACTGGAAGTTGTCGATGTCCTCGGGACATTTGGCAAGGCAGACGTACGGGATAAGGTTCAGGTCGAACTTGTCGATTTTCACCGTCTGGTGGAGCGCGTCGTTGATAAGGCTGGCGGCGTATTCCGAATTGATACGGTTATAGGTGTTGATAACCAGCCGGAAACGTCCGCGGTCGAGGTAATATGCAACGCCGTGGGTCTTTGCAGTGCGGTTCTGCTCAAGTATCTTCTTTCCGGTCATCATGAGGAGCTTCTGGGTTTTGTCGTAGCCGAGTATTTTTTGGAGTGAATCGTAGTTCGCAATGTTCACCATGACGATGGAAACATGATTGCGTATCGCGAAGTTTTTCTTCATGTCGTCGGCGTAAGCACTGTGCTTGCATAGCCCGGTGAATGAGTCGATGAGGTTTTCCGGACGCTGTATCATTACAGCTATTATTACTACGCCGACGGTGTTTCCGAATACCATCACCATGGTGTCAGTGAAAATTATCTTTGAAATGAGAATACAGACCGTCACGGGAAGCAGCATTATCAGAGCAATTAATTTTCTGGTAGTAAAGAGCCTACGGTAAATTATAATATACGCTATGCTTATCAGAATATTGATACGCGCCATTGTATATGGAAGAAAAGAAAGCGGCATCGTTGTGTACACGCCGTCAACAAATGTAAAGATGGAGTGCGTGAACAGATTTGACACAAGCAGTCCGATAACACCCAGGTATGGAAGTGTAAGCGCACACGCGGCGGCCTTGTTTGACGCGATCTTTTCCCATGTGTTTGTAAGGCTGATAACATACATGAGAAACAGCGGGGAAATGGTGTTGTATGCCAGTAAATAGAGCGTATGAGCCGCAGTGCGAAGCCCCAGGTTCAGCGACCCGGCGTTGTCCAGCACGACCGCCCATATATCGGCTGCACCGCTGAGGATCGTCATAATGACGAGTGCAATAAAGAAATGATTAGTTGTGCCTTTGGACATGCGCCGTGTAAACTGCGAGATCAGAATTATCACAAGGATAAGCAGCGCGGCTATATCTAAATGTATAAGTTTAGTCATATCAGGAATTCCTCTTGTTTTTATCTGTACTAACTATATACATTATAACACGACACGAGTTTTTTTGCAACAGTTTAACTATGCGTAGGAAGACGATTTGTTAATGTTGCATAAAAAACGACTGATTTTGCAGGTTTTGACCTTAATTGACCTTACATAAAGCAATAAATTATCAATTAATGATTATTATTAAAATAATAATCAAATAATAGTCAAATATAAAGGAAATGTTCAGGCTTTGTAAACATTTCGGTGGATAGAGGCAGCGGTGCTGGCAAATTCCGATGCGCTAAGCGGCCGTGTGGACATCAGCATTAGCGGAAGGGGCTTGGGATTACCGTAAAATGGCGGCTGAAAATAAGAACCATCGTTCAGTGTGAAGCCAAGTCGGCGGTAAAGCTGAACGCGGCGGCGGGACAGTTCGTCTTCCGGCGGCTCCACTTCAAGTACGACCAGCGAATCTCCGGATCGTTCCAGCAGAGAATTCATGACCGCGGAGCCGACGCCTTTCCCGCGGAGTTCCTCGGCGGAGGCAAAATGTTCAACGAACAGCGCGTTAATGTCGCGAAGATGATAGTAATTTATGAACGCGGCGGGGACGCCCTCGGGTTCATAGCACATGCAGCGGAATTCGTCACGGGTGAATTCCGAGCGGTGCAGGGCGTAACTACCCCGCTCACAGGGCGGGAACGAGTATTCAAGTATTTCAAATAAACGGTCGAATTTTTCATCGGAAATTGGAGACGTTTTGCTGTAGGTGATCAGATTTTCCATGCTGGCTCCTTTCTTCTATGGTAATATGATACCATAAAATTAACAGGATTTCAAGTGTCGGAATATAATACAAGCAGGGTGAAATAGAATTTACGAGAATAAAACGCGGAGGTAATCACCATGCTGACACTACTTGAATTTGCATTGCAGAATCTGTTGTTTATCGGACTTCATCTTGACTCCAGGAGTTCATTCCCGAAGCAGCTCTCGCCAAAGGAAGAGGAGGAGTGCATAGCACTGATAGCTCAGGGAGATATGGACGCGCGCGGGAAACTCATCGAGCACAATCTGCGGCTTGTGGCATATATAGTCAACAAGAATTACCCGGAGGCAGTACGCGGCTGCCAGCAGGACGCGGATGACCTGATTTCTATAGGAACTATCGGTCTCATACGAGCGGCTGAAACCTTTGACTATACAAAGGGACGGCGGTTTTCAACATATGCTTCGAGGTGCATAGATAATGCAATTACCCACCAACGGAAACACATCCGGGAATTCCAAGAAAGGCACATCTCCGTCGTCAGCAACTCCATGGCAGGCACAAAGCCTAGCCATGGAGCCGCTTCCTAGGATCTGCACCTTTCTTGAAATTCCGGAAAGATTCATATTCGCTCCGCAGTCATCATGCTGCGGAGTTTTTTCTTTCCCATAGTTGTCGAAGCGCCGGAGAAAAGTATTGTCAGCCTGCTGTGCGCCTGAGAAAAATATGTGCATTCTCTCCGTCCCATTCAATACGGTCGATTATCTTCCGCATGAAATCTCGCTTATCCACAACGGAGAGTTCCGCGAAACGCTCCCGGAATTCACCGAGGGATCTCACCAGCATATCAACGTGTTCGGAACGCTTGTCGTCCTGTTCGCTGATGTAGCTTAGCTTTGCGAGTTCGTTCTCGGTGTTCTTGATTTCCGAATCCAGGCGTTCGACTTCGTTTTTCGTGTATTCAAACAGCGTGGAAGTCGGTTCGTTCATTGCGAGGGTTTTCATGAGATTTGCTATCATGCGTTTCTTTTCGGAAAGCTGCTTTGTGAGTTCCTCGGTCTGTTCACGGTTTCCACCGGTCTTTTTTTCGATTTGCCGGAGGATAGAATCAAGCTGTTTTCCCACATTTGAACTAGGCTTGTTGAAATTCATTATCTCATCGCAGAGAAGCTTGTCAAGAACATTTCCGTTGACGTTGCACATCTGGCAGTTCTTTAAACGGGAACGTTCCTTTAATTCGCACATATAGTAGAAAGTCTGTGAACCGTCAGCTTCACGGCGTGCGTTACTGTTTATCCGTGGGCGCATTATGGAACCGCAGTTTGCGCAGCGTACAAGCCCGGAAAATACTGAAACCTGATTTCTGACAGGGCGGTAGAAACTCTTTCCGGCGTTGCCGCTGATTATTTCCTGCGCTTTTATCCACTCCTCCGAGGAGATTATCGGTTTGTGCTTTCCGAGGGAGATTATCCATTCCTCCGGGGGAAGCCTAAGCTGTTTCTTTCCGTTCTGTTCAGTCCTGTGGAATGGCATAAGACCGTGCTTTCCGTCTGCTTTTTCACGTTCAAAGCAGACGTCGCTGCCAAGCTTTGTGAAGTAGTCGAACGCGGCTTCGTCCGCAGTGCAGTACACCGGATTCGTGAGAATATCCCGGACCGTTCTCATACGGAATTCGCTGCCCTCGCGGGTCTTTATGTTGTTCTGAATACACCATGTTGCGACCTTCGTGAGCGACTGAAATTCAAGGAACTTAGCGTAAATCGTGCGTACTCTGCTCATCTCATCGTCAACTACGGACAGCTTGTAAGCGGAGCGGTTCTTGCCCTCGGCGTCGGTAACGGCAGTCTTTTCTCCGACAAATCCCAGGGGAGTTACTCCACCCAGCCAGCGCCCGGTTCTTGCAAGCAGCACCAGATTATCACGCACACGTTCAGCGATGGTTTCACGTTCAAGCTGAGCGAAAACGGCTGCAATATTCATCATAGCCCTGCCCATCGGAGTGGAGGTGTCGAACTGTTCCTTTATGCATATAAATGCGGTATTCATGCCGTTAAGCTCTTCGATGAGCGTTGCGAAATCTCCGACATTTCTGCTGATACGGTCGAGCCGGTAGACCACGATGTAGTCGAAAGGCTGTTTCCGTGCGCTCTGCATCATCAGCCGGAACTGCGGACGGTCAAGGTTTTTCGCAGAGAAGCCCTCGTCCTCATACACCAGAATATCGCTGTCCTTTGCCTCGGGGATATTCCGCTGAATGTACTCCCGGCAGAGTACTACCTGGTTTTCGATACTCTCGCCCTTGCCGGTGAATTTCGATTTTCGGGAATATATTGCGATCTTCATGAGCGGCTCCTTTCTTTGGTTCTACTTACTATTATAGTGTGCGAAAACTCCGGTGTCAAGATTTTTCGCAGAAGGGAAATGGAAATCTCCTGCGTTTTTCGCGCAGGAGATACATTAGTTAAAATACCGTGAGCCTAATACATAGGTTTCATTGCCTTTTTTATTCTCATCTGAATTTGATTCAGATGGAAGAATTGGCTCTGGCTTGAACATCCATGAATAGCGTGACCATAGTTCTTTGATATATTTCCCAAACAGCTCTTCGTTATATGTACAAGCTTCCTCCGCTGAAGGTGCTGTGAGTGTCTTCCAGAAATCGTTGTTTATTGTACAGGTTATGGATTTATTTGTTTTGTTTTCCTCAAGCCATTTCTCGTCAAATCCGGGGCAAAACTTCTCCATTATCGGCTTTAGCTCTGCGGCAATGTATTCAACGTCTGATTTGCGGTTTTTCATTGTTTCATATCTGAACCCACTCTCTTGAATCAACTTGTATAGAGCGCTGTCGCTGATCGGTTTTGTCTGTTTTTCCCTTTTAGCATAGTATGTGTACAGTTGATAAATGAGAGCCGCTGGAATACGGATTCCCGTTTTTTCGTCAGTTTTGTCAAGAGACTTGATAAATTCATCTTCGATATTTCTTGTTTTAGCTTTTCGTGAAATAGCCGAGCCGTTTAATAAATGCCATCCGTGTGCGTAGAACAGCTCACATATTTGAACAGTTTCTTGATTTGTAATCAGAGGAAGGTCGTAGAATTTGCCGTCATATGAAAATTCAATGTGCAGGAATTTGCTTCTTGGATCAAATTCCGAATTATATCTGGGTGTTAGAAAATATAAATGTTGATTAGGTAAAGCGTTCGGTTGAACCTCAGAGTTTTGAGTCCAGTTGTAAATGAATGTGTTCCTGTAATTAGAATTCACACAGGTTTTGGAATAATTGATAAAATCAAGCCATTTTGGGAGTTTGTCCAGGTTCCCTGAAATAATCGTGTTTTTGGTTTTGCTAAAAGGATTCATAATGATATAGACATAATCCTTGCACAAATTATCAAATGTGTTTTTATCGCCTGTTGTGAAGTAGAAAAGATGTTTTATAATCGAATCGGACAGAGAGTCGTCTTTATCTTTAAAAGATGAAATTACATTGATACTCAGGCACAACCCATAGTCTGAACTCCGAGCCATTTGACGTACTAATGGAGAACCATTCAGCAGAGGTACGGCTTTTTTATCAGTGATTTTATATATCTGCTGGATACCATTTGTGATTATCTCACAATATTTGTAATCTATGAATGGCGGAATTGCATTTAACTTGTTCCGATAAATATCTAAGAAAACATTAGTTAAATTAGCAAAGGTCTGTTCATTCCAAAATAAAGCGGTATTTCCCGAGCTTTGGAGAGATGAATCTTTTTCGTGGTGTTCAACGCTGCAAAGCAATGAGAATATTATACTGTAAGATGCTTGCATTAATGGAATGTCAACTGAACTGGCTGAACCATTTTCGAATCTTGTACAACGAAAGTAGACAATAAAGTCATGATGGATAAAAAGCCTTTGGTATGTGTCACTGATCCAATCGCAATAATTTCCGGGCACGACTGTTCCACAGAAGTTAAAAGTATTATGTAGATCTGGATTAGAATCAATAGCTTTATAATCGAACGATATATTTTGTGCGTTATCAATGTCGTGAACATAGAAAGCATAGTAGTTTAAAGCATTTATAAATTGTCTTGCATTATCCTGGGAATAGTTAAAAGCTGCTGAGAGCTTAGTTATCAAGTCATTTTGATTGCCTAATGGTTTATTAGCTACTTTTTCAAAGTATATAGTGTTGTTTAATTGCTTAATTATATCATTCATTTAATTCTCTCCTTCGCAAATGATGAGCCTGAGAAAATGACATGAGTTTGTTCGTTAATCATATTATATCATTAGTGTATATAAAAGTCAATGAAAAAATGAATAAATAATGTTCTTTTTGACACCTATTTAACTCTCCGCTATGGGTTACTGGAAGTTTGGACTCAGGTAACCAGAGTAATCAAATGGCTTTGTTATGCGGGTAACCTGGAATGACGCAAAATTACATGACTAAAATCAGGTTTTCAGAAGGAAATATTTGTCTTATTTAATAATTATTCTTCTCGCCAGAAACCTTATTTATATGCCATGCGGTGAAGTTTTCAATTTGGTGTTCGTTGGTAACTGAGACATATGGTTACTCGGAAGCCAAATTAATTGGCAATAAAATTTTAAAATCATAGGGCATTTGTTAACCAGTATGACGGAAAATTAAAAATTACAAATCAAATTACATGGAAATAATCTAGGAACCCGACGAGCAGATTCTGTGTTATTCGGCGTTTCCCAATGAAAAGGAGAGATTTCCATGGCGAGAAAATCAAACGAAATAAAGATCATCTGGCACGAGCCTGCTGAAAAGCAGACGAGTGAGAATGTTCAACAGGCGGTTGACGACTTGTATATTAAGATCATAATAGATAAGCTCAGCGCCAGCGGGCTTACATATGATGAGCAGAAAGTTGCACTGAAAAAGGTGCTTTTCTCTGTAAGTAAATAAATATAACGCCCACAACTAATTATTGAACTCTGTCAGAGGAAAAATTAATTTCATTGGAGGATTATAAAATGAACAGCAATCAGAATAATCAATACAGGATTTTCCCTTTTGTAATACTTAATAGCTCAAGAAAAATAGCTGACCCAATTAATCAAGTTGATGTCTCTACAAAAGTAGTAACATATCCTGGGAATGTTTCCCTGCCAAATAACCCCACTGAAGTATATCCGGAAGCTATAAAATGTCCCCAGACAAGCAAAGATTACAAACCTACCCCATTTGACTACGCATGTTATATATCGCGTGTTACAAAACTGAAGAAATACAACGGAGCCTTATATAATTATTGGGATGGATGTTATCATCAGATAAATGAAGACAGGATTATTAATATTATTATGTCTTACTGCGGAAATGAACTGATGGAAAGAGGCAGTAACTTTTTGGTGGTTCAGGTTGCTAAAGCAATTGAAATGCTCCCTGAGATTTACTGTGAGACTCTGCCCGGTTACCCTGATCTGATACCGTTTCCCAACGGGTTACTGAGTATAAGCACGATGCAGTTTCTTCCACCAAGTCCTGAAATATTCGTAAGATATGCTGTTTCTGTGCCATTCGCTGGTAGGTCACAAGATTGCCCGGTATTTTGCCATTTCCTTGATGTGGTTACCGATGGTAATTCCTTGTTGAAACAAAGGCTGCTCGAAATAATCGGGTATCTGTTGTCAGCACACAACGATGCCAAAAAGTTTTTTGTGTTCGCTGGCGTAAGTAACTCGGGAAAATCTGTTATGATACAGTTGATACAATCTTTGTTGAACAAGGAATGTATTTTTTGTGCTGACATGAATGCCCTGGGGGATAGATTTACCACAGGGTACATGAATGGTTCACATCTGTGTGTATTTGCGGATATGCCCGGCGCACGGATTTCGGACCAGGCTGTAGGAATAATTAAGGCGCTTACGGGTGGAGATACAGTAATTGGTGAGAGAAAGTATCAGGCTCCGGAGATAATTGCTAATGAGACCAAACTATTGTTTTCGACAAATCATATGATTCAGACCGCAAGCGTAGACCAGGCGTTTATGAACAGATGCTGCATAGTTCCTTTCATGGTTGGTATACCCGTGGAACAGCAGGACCCTATGCTTCTTCAAAAGCTGTTTGCTGAACGTCAGGCGATTGTCTACATGTCAATTAATGCTTATCGTGAGATGAGGATGAGGTGTGGAAATATGGCTGCAGTTTTTACTGGCGAGGAGGAAGCTCAGAGGAAATATCAGCAGTATTGCAACAGTTTGCATGCTATCATGGGTGACTGTGACTGGATGTATGCTCAGTTTGTTTCAGAATGTTGTATTCTGGCTGAAGGGGTTAAAACTTCTACAATAGATTTGTATAGGGCTTTCTGTGAGTTTTGCCAGATACGGAACTATATTGTGATTCCATATGAATCGTTTTCTATTAAGATTTCCGAGTGCTTTAAGACACTTGAAAGATGTAAGATTCGCACTCCTGATGGACAAGTTAATGGGTATTCAGGTGTCAGAATTAAGTCTTTAATCTGAGTATTTTTGGAGTTGATAAATATGTTTACATCTGGTATGGGCAGCCAATAAATTAAATTGAGAGCTGCTTCAGGTTTAATGGGTTTGTCAGTTCGACCTGGATAATATCAGATGTAATCATTCGGTCATTTTGAGTGGATTATTTAGTTTTGTTCCATGTTCCGGGTAGGTAAAATAAAGTTTTTTAACTTTATATCTATCTGCTGTTTTGGATATTATTTAATTTATCACTTTTAATTGATAACCCGGAACATGGAACAAATAATCTGGTTTGTTGACTGTGATATTATGGTAATATTACTGTCATATTGTCGAGTGTTAATTACATATTATCTTCATAAAGGAGATGATATTTAGATGCGAAAACAACAAAATATAAATGTTATTGTTCACTGGCCTGAGGATCAAAAATCGAAGGATGTTATACAAGATGCTACAAATCAACTGTTTGTAAAGATAATTGAAAACAGGCTTAGCAGGACAAATCTTTCCACAACCGAAAAGGAGTGTGTGGTCAGGCGTGTAATTTCGGGACTGGAAATATAGATTACATAACTGAAAGATTTTAAAGATCAATTATGCATTTCAGCTTTTTGTTGTTATAGATCGGCAGATTTAGCTTTTGTGAATCTGCTGATTTATTTTTTATAAATTACCTGCTTCCGCAAAACTGGCATGAGTCACATCTTCCCTAAACCGCATAAATATGCTATAATAGAATCGAAAAAAGTGCTGAAAAAACAGCACCTGAAAGGTGAAGAGAAATGCAGAAAATCGAAATAGTAGCAAGCGATGAAAGGTTAATCACACCCAGCGGGTTGTCCCTGGTAGGACAGGTTCTCGGAAAATCAGATATGATCAGAAAAGCCAACAGAATGCGAACCGAAAAACGTTCCCAGCCACAGATCGGGACTGGTGATATTCTGCTCACAATGATTGGACTTCTGACACTTGGAAAATCAGATTTTGAAAACGTCAACGAATTTCATACCAATGAGGAATTTTACACTCTATCCCTCGGACTCAGAAGCGGTATACCCAGTGAATCTTCTTTGAGAAATAGGCTGGACGCCATTGGAACTTCAATGAATACGCAGATCCTTGAGGGAAATATCAACATGTTCCGGGAGTGCGGGTTCAAGCGGACTGCGCTGAATTGCGGCTGTGTTCCGGTTGATATTGATGTTTCACCGTTCGATAATTCCAGTAGTCATAAGAAGGGCGTTTCCAGGACTTACAAAAATGTTGACGGGTATGCGCCGATATTTGCATATATCGGAACCGAAGGATATCTGTGCAACGCTGAACTTCGCGAGGGCAGTCAGCATTGCCAGTGTGGAACACCAGAATTTCTCGTTGAAACAATATCTGCGGTAAAACAGATGACCGATAAACAACTTCTTTTTCGCATGGATTCAGGAAATGACGCTCTTGAGAATATGCTGATTCTGCATTGGTCAGATCCGCAGCTGAAATTCCTGATAAAGCATAATTTCAGGCGGGAAAACCGTTTTGAGATCGCTGAAAAACTGAAATCTGTCTGCCAGAACACAACTCACCCGCGTGAAGGAAAAACAGTTTACATCGGAAGCACATGGCGCGAAGTCGCAGCGAGAAAAGGCGATAAAATCACGGTCCGAATGGTTTATGAAATCACCGAAAGAACCATGTCAGCGGATGGTCAGCTGTTCGTGATTCCGGATGTAGAAATCAATATGTACTGGACCTCGCTGGATGTTTCGGATGAAGATGTTATCGAACTTTACCATAACCATGCGGTTTGTGAGCAATTCCACAGCGAAATAAAAACCGATATGGGAATTGAAAGATTGCCAAGCGGTAAATTTGAAACGAACGCTCTGATTCTGAAACTCGTGATGATCGCATACAACGTTCTCCGTATCATCGGCACGGAAGCGATGAAGAAACAAGATATGCCTGTTCGGCATGATTCAATTAACAGGCGGAGAATACGAACTATTATTGATAATCTGATTCTGATCGCCGGTCACCTCACTGTTCACGCCCGCAAACTAAGGCTTGCTCTGGGGAGAAGTAATGTATGGATTACAACTTTCCTCAGATTGGATGCTGCTTTTTGAGTTTTGCGGAATCAGGAAATTATATTTTTATTATAATTAATACAATTACACATCATATAATTATTGGTATATTAAATAGATGGTAGATTTAGACAACAGTTGAAAGACATGATACATAATCATGGAGAAAAATAAATACAAAATATGTAATATTATAGTGCTATTTTGATAAAGTGGACTAAAAATGATACAATTATAAAAAATAACATGAAAATTGTGTTTTGGGGCTTGAATTGACCTACTTTTAATGGTATAATAAGAGCAAACATTATTTTGAAAAAGTGGATATAAAACAGAGGAAGAATGTATGTATAGCTGTATAAAGTCTTTTATGGATAATGACAAAGAAAATGGATTGTTGCTCCTGGATATGCCGACGGGTTTTGGCAAAACGTATTCTGTAATAAAGTATATTGCGGAATTTATTAAAGAAAACAGCGACACAGGTAAAAAGATTTTTTTCATTACGACGCTGAAAAAGAATCTGCCGGTTGAGGAATTAAAGAGACGCCTTGATGAAATGGAGCTTTTACACCTCTTTGAAGAGCGGGTAATTGAACTGAAATCAAATGTCGATACTGTGGTCGCAAATTATAATTCCTCGATGTACAACGACATTCCGCTAGAAATACGCAATAGCGAGGAGTTTAAGAACTTCAAGGCCGATGTAGAATTTCTGAAGAAGCATACAGGGCAAAATTCTGACCTTGTCCGCAGCGTCAGGAACAACTTCTCCAACAACAATGAGCGCATTTTCAGAGCGTATATGCAAAATACTTTTGCGAGGAATTTCCCTTCAATTAAAGAAAGACTGCTTGCAATAAAGACCGACAGCGCATGGCAGTGGGTAGGAAAGCTGTATCCCTCTGTGTTTACCAGCGAGAAGCAGGTCATTTTTATGAGTATGGACAAGTTCATTTGTCCGCACTCAACTATTGTGGAGAAAAGCTACTATTTCTATAATTCAAAGATCTCCAACGGCGCGTTGGTTTTCATCGACGAGTTCGACGCCACAAAAGGAACTATACTCAAGAATATTATTGAAAACGGTCTGAAAGAAAAGATAGACTACATAGAGCTGTTCAACCACATCTATGCCGTGCTGAAAAACAAAACCTTTCCGGAAAGATTGTTCATTCCGTCTGTACACAGAATGAACAGCGATTACAAGGACCAGTCGCTTAAAGACGTCCTTAAAGATCTGATAAAACTGGCTGACGAAATATACGATACATATTCGCTCAATTTCAATCATAAAACCGAAAACGCTGAAAATGACAGCGCCAACTTCCTATTCAATGACCACAGGTACATTTCTGTGTTGAGCGGTCAGAACAAATTCATTTCAATTAGCAGCGATGAGAATGACAGTGTAAACAGAATTACTTTTTCAACCCGGAAGCCTGAGGAAAAGAACAGTATTCAAATGCTGCTGAGCAAGCTGAGAGGCTTTATATCCTATTTTCAGATTACCGTGTCCATTTTGGCTACCAACTATGTTCATTTAAGGAATGAACGCTCCAACAACGGCGATGATGAATATACCTATGATTCTGCGATCCGTAGTGTACTAGCAGAGTTTGATCTCGGCACAGTGTACGAAAACTACCTGTTCACGCAGGTCAAAATGCTCCGCACAAAATCCAGAAACAGTATAGCCGGCTCCGATTTTGATTTTTCGCTCTATGAGAATGGCTTCAGATATTATTCCTTTGAAAACTCTCCGGATTACGATTTCAAGTCCATAATATCAATGTTCTCTTTCTCGCAGACGCCGGAGCGCATATTGACCAAACTCTGCGAAAAGGCAAAGGTTATCGGAGTGTCGGCGACTGCAACATTACCGTCTGTGCTGTGTAATTACGACCTCGATTACCTGTCGCATAAAATGGGCGCTGCGTATTCGCATATTTCGGCGGACGACCGTGAACGCCTGAAGAATGAATTTGCCATTTCTCAGCAAGGTTATAAGGATATCGCTGTCCATGCGGAATTGTTCGACAGTTCCAATTATTCGGTTTCGCTGTGGGATCAGGTGTTTGACGACAGCGAGCTTGCAAAGGCCGCTTATGATCACGTTGAGCGTTCCTTATCTTCGGCTGACGGCGGGGAAGACAATAAATATAATCATCAGAGATATTTCAGGACCGCGCTTGCATTCAAGAAATTCTGGGAGCATGAGGATATCCGCTCGTTTCTTTGCATGCTGAACAAGCACCCGAAAAGGAATGATAAATTTCTTGACATTAATGTGCTATATTATCTGTTCGAACTGATAACGGAACGCCTGTGTGATGTTAGGAAAACAGTCTGTTTGCTTGACGGGGAGGGGTACGATGACAAAAAATCAGACATCGCAAAAAAGCTTACGAACGGTGAAAAGCTTTTTGTTATATCCGTTTACCAGACCATCGGCGCAGGACAGAACCTGCAATATGATATTCCGGACGCAGTGCGCGATTCCCTGATACAGACGAACTCGTGGAACCGTTCAACCAAAAAGGATTTCGACGCGATCTACCTTGACCTGCCTACCAATCTTACAGTAAATATATGGAATGATTCCCACATTGGAACCGAGGATTTCGTAAAGTACATCTTTGAAACCGAGTATCTCCAGGAGAATGGAGAGATTTCGGACGAAATCGCAAGACAGAACATAAAGGAAGCATTCGGTAGGAGTTTCTGCCGGAAAAAGTTCATGGGAAAAACCTATAAAGATAAACCGAGTGTCTGCTATTATGCGACAAAGCAGATAGTACAGGCGATAGGACGTATCTGCCGTACAAACATGAAACAGCCGGATATCTATGTCTTTGCCGACGCTGATATATGCAATTACTTCCATGTTGGGATAGCTGAAAACCGTTTACTTAACCGCGAGGTCACTGCGCTGATAGATAAGATAAATGAGCACGGCGCGGCGGAAATCCCGGATCCCGACCTGATATCACAGGGAGAGCTGTGTTCGGTTCGCGTGAACAAGTTCATTAACAGCATGATTCGTGAGGAATGGGATAGAAATAAGATGAAGCAGTGGGAGAAACTGCGCGAAATTGTATTGAAAACTCCTACTGCAACAAAGGAAGATTATCAGAATTTCACGATAAGCCAGTCCTATATACAGATGAGCGAGCCGGCGGATAAATACTACTATTCGCAGGAAGAGGACTACAACCGGATAAAAATCAGATTCGCTCCCTCGCGGGATTTCCCGTGCGAGGTGTCTGCAAAAGCCGCGAAGCTGGACAGGATTCTTCTTTTCAGCGGAATGACGGAGTATTTCACGGCAAAGGGGCGTGCATTGACTTTTGCACCGAATGAGTATATTATGTCCCCGGCTCTATTCAATAATATTTACAAGGGCGCTCTGGGAGAGGCGGCAGGCTGGGTGTGGTTCAGAAATGTACTCGGAATCCAGCTTGATATGATACGGGAGCCGGCATTGTTCGAGCTGTTTGATTACAAGGTGCCCGGACTGCCTGTGTATGTGGACTTCAAGAACTGGCGCGATACCACACGCTTTGATGAGAAAGGAACCATGAACAAGGTAGTCAGAAAGGCAAGGGAATGCAGGGCAGAATGCGTTATTATATCTAATATCCTTGCGGACGGCTCGTATGACACAAGGGTAACGCATGACGGTGAAATAACCATTGTGCGCTGTCCCTCGATAATGACCGACAATGGAACCACGGTCACTGAAAATGTTGAAGCCGCAGAAGTAATAAGAAGGTGCATAAATAATGTCAGAAATTCGCACGAATGAAATCATACCTCATTTCGATTATCAGAAGATAGATACTGAATATGATATTTTCTGTCTTGAAACATCAAGGAAGTATATAAGCACAGGCGCAGGCATAATCGACGCGCCCCTGATGAACAAGAATGTCAGGGCTGTCCTTTTTGAAACCGGAAGGCGCTTTTATGTCCTGCTTAACCATAGTGAGGACAATTTCGGCAACATGAAGAAAATACTGTCTGACGCCGAGTACGGCAGTTCCATGTCCATAATGCAGAAAAAGAGCAGTGAGCTTGAAAAATATCAGCTTCTTCAGCTTTTGATAAATGGTCTGACAGCGAAAAAACACCCTCTGCTAAGGTTCAATAATCTTACAGGACATCTGTATGTATTCAGACCCGAGTGGACGTACAAAAGCAAGGAAAATGTGATCTGGAGCATTCCTACCATTGAGGTCAAGGTGATGGAGGACTGCCTTATAAAGCTGAATGTCCGCACTTTCACTTCCACAAGGCTGCGCAGTAAAATTACATTCACAAAAAGGAAATTTGAGGAATACCCGAAATATGTCCTGTCAACAGATAACTCAATGAGCAGAAAGACAGCCGATGATGACGCAAAAACACCGGATTTTATCCTCCGGCAGATCGATGGTAGAAAAAGCGGGGTAAAGTTTCTGAACATAAGCAGCGAGACAGATTTTGAAGCCACAAAGATAGGCGTACTGAACGAGGTGGCAGAGAATTTCAATGAGCGTTATTCCGGTATGGCAGCGATAGAATTTAAGACTATTGCAGAGTACACCACAATCGACACGACGGCAACTGCAAAGGAGAATGTAAAGGCGGTCAGAGCTTATCTTGCTGACAAGAAAATCATACTTATCGACTGCGTGAGAAACGAGCAGTCCGGAATGTTCTGCGAGAATATAGTCAGTCTGATAAACGAGAAATACAACTGCAATGCAAAGACAGGCTCACGGTTAAGCAAAAACGCGCTGAATATCCGGCTTATACATAACAGGGACTATTATGAGAACGGTCTGAATGACCCGCACCAGGACGATATGAGCGGCTTTACCGTTCAGCACATCACTTTTGAGGATTTCTTTCACAACAGCAAGCACGCTGTCAGCACAGTTGTTAATGAACTGATAATAAAGGACGATATCCGCAGGGGTATGTTTTCGCTGTTCGATTGGGGCTGCATGGGGTTTGAAAAGGATATTACTTTCGGATTGTCAACAGGCGGCGACAGCCCAAAATATTTCTTCATGACGGTAAGACCCGACGGCTCGTTCTTTTTCTCGGAGCAACAGATGAATCTGCTTGAGGTGAACGAGTATTCCGCCTGTGTGCAGATTTTCGGCGACAAAAGGCGGGCGGAAGGCATGATAAAATACTCTGATGATGATATTCTTGCCATTTGCGGCACGGATATATTTACGTTGCCGGAGTACATGGGGCTCAGCGTCGAGCTGAAAAGTGGCAATACCGCGTTGAGAAACAAGGAAAGCCGCGACGAATATCTCACGTCCGTGACCGAGATACGAAGTTTTCGCAGGGACGGATGTGACTTCTATTTTATAGGCGTATGCGGTAGCGGAATACAGTCTGCACTGCGGAATGCTGCTCTGATAAGGTGCGTTGAACAGTACGGCACCGGCAGTGGAGATTTCCGTAGAATGCTCCCGCTGATGAATGTGGCATTTGTACGCAATGGGAGACTTACTGTCGTGCCTTTTCCATTTAAGTATCTGAGGGAATATATCCTTGGTACATAAAGGCGCCTGTTGTTGAATTGCATTTTTATGCGATGGTAAATTGAATGGAGACCAGCTATGAAAAGTCAATAGACAAAAGCGCCAAAAATTAAGCGACAAGTTTGGCAGGATTGAAAGGTGTATCAGAAGTCAAGAGCTTAAAAATAACTCTGGTGAGCTTATGAGCGACATGACCAAGAGCGCCGTAATGGTTAAGCCCCTGAGAGCGTTTAAGGTCGTAGTAGGCTTTGAAAGTAGTGTCGTTAAGGGTGAGCTGCCAGGCAGAATTGATAAGTGCAAATCGAAGCAAGGCAGAACCACGCTTGGACATACGGGTAGATTTAGCGGTAAACTGCCCGGATTGGCGAACAGTCGGGTCAAGACCGGCATAGGCGAGAAGCTTGCAGGGCTTTGAGAAGCGCTTAATATCACCGATTTCACCAAGAATGCAGGCGGCATTGACCGCACCGATACCGGGAACTGTCATAAGGACGGAATTTATGGATTCCATTGCTTCCTCAATGGCAGAATTCAGGTCTTTAATTTGCTGTTCCAATAGCTCAATCTGTGCAATGGTTTGGGCTATTTGAATGGATATATAAGGGTTCTTCACCCCGACTGAGGAGAGAGCCAGACTTTTTAGAGCTTCGGCTGTATCTTTTCCAAAGCGCCCATGCGAGGCTTTTGAGAGAAGAGTGCACAAAGTTGATGTGCGTAAGGCGGCGATCTCCTTGGGTGAAGAATACTTCTTAAGCAAAGCGTAGGAAGCAGCGATATGTATTCCTGATTTGAAAAACTTACCGAATTCCGGGAACACAAGATTGACATATCCTGCGAGCTGAATTTTCAGCCGGGCCTTGGACTTCTTGAGGTTTTGACGAAAACGGCAAAGCGTTCTCAGTTTCAAGGAATCAGCGTCACGCTGAGAATATAGTCGATAAGAATTGACCATGAGCGATTTGATAATCAGCATGGTATCGACCTTGTCTGTTTTGGTTTTGCGAATTGCAGTTTTGCGCAGAGTTGCTGTCTGAATAGGATTGATGACAGCGAGCCTGAAACCGGATTCGTAAAGAAAGCAGATGAGGTTTTCGGAATAAATTCCGGTTGATTCCAGACCGATGAGCAGTTTGCTGCGGTCAAATTCCGACAGCTTTTTCAGCAGAAGGCAGAAGCCCTCGGCATTGTTCTGAAACGCAAACGGCTTTACCAGAACCGCTCCGGAATCGTCCGAAACGGCAGCATAATGCGTGTCTTTAGCAACATCAATTCCAACAAAAATCATAGTGATCACCTCGAAAAAAAGTAGCACCGCTCGTCCACCTGATTTTATCCGCGTATCCTTGCGTGAAATGAAAAGTCACCTGAACGGGCTTTATCCAGCTATAAACATCTTGAATAAAATCGTGGCAATAAACTCCTAAAAACCGTCATGCGGCAGGACAAAATAAAAAGTCCACGGTGTTCAAGCTAATTATATCACATTTCGGCGCGGTTCGCCGAAAATTTGAACAGTTCCTCTCGCTACGCTCGCTCCACTGTTCAAATTTTCCCTTGCTTCGGAGATGAGCGTAAATCTTATGAAAGGATATGATATGGGGCTTAACTATATCATACAAGTGATAAAATGAACGACAGTCTGACATTCTTGCTTGAAAAATCAAAGAACAATAAAGAACTTACCGAAAGAATATACGCTACCAGAAACGACAGAAATCCCGTGAACGCGCTCTGTGAGTTGGCAACATCCGAGGGATTCCCGATAACTGCGGCTGAACTTCTCTACGATGGCGAGGAAACCTGCGCCGCAATGTGCCGCTCGGTAAACGGCGGGGGAGTTGATACTCCGGACGGCTGGGACGATGTTTACGAGATGTTTTTCGCTGCTCTTGACTATATGAATAAATAATCAGACTTCCGTAATTTCAAAATACCCCATCATCTCCCGGAACGCGTCCTGCGCGAGCTGGCAGGTGCTGATGAGATACCCGTGCTGGCTGTCCCAGTTTTTCAGCCCGTTGTAATAAAGAAGCTTAATGCTCGCGTCGATGATGAACGGCACGACGCCAGAGCGAAGGCACTCCTTGAACATAATGAGCCGCCCGACGCGGCCGTTTCCGTCCTGGAACGGGTGTATCTTTTCGAACCTCGCGTGGAATTCCACGATGTCTTCGAGGGTTTTCGGCGCGCCGTTTTCGTACTCCGTAAGGAGCCTGCGCATTTCCGCGTGGACGTCCCTGGGGAGCGTTGTAATTTCGCCGCCGACCTCGTTCGGCTGTTTCTTGTAGTCCCCGACCGCGAACCACGCTTTCCGGCTGTCGGAAGTTCCGTATTTCAGAACGCGGTGAAGCTCCTTGATGAACGCTTCGGACAGCTTTTTACTGCGGTTCTCGATGATGAGGTCAATACAGCGGAAGTGGTTGGACGTTTCGATGATGTCGTCCACATTGATGGTTTCGTCTTTCAGCACGCCGATCGTGTTGGTTTCGAAGATGTAGCGGGTCTGGTCGGCGGTCAGGCGGCTGCCCTCCATGTGGTTGGAGTTGTAGGTCAGCTCCACCTGTATCTTGTGGTAGATACCGCCTTTGCGGCCGGTCTGCATTTCGTCCGCGAGTATCTCCGCGAGGGTGGAGGGCTCTTTTTTTGCCGTCGCAGTACGCGTGGGCTTGGTCGCATTCTCGGGGATATTCCATGTCTTTCCGGTCAGGAACGCGCCATCTATGCGCCCCTGCGAGCAGTAATTCCGGACGCTGCGTTCGGACAGGCTCCACAGCTCTGCGGCTTGCTTTACGGATATGTATTTCATGATTTCAACTCCTTTTGGATATTATATACCATTATCGGCAAAAAATCAAGAGAATTTTTTGGAGGATAATTTGCTGAAATTGCCGATAGCGGCAGTCGGAAATTTTTTTGAATTGATGAATATGAGGAAATCGTTGCTCTCCTGCGGCTGATGAGCGAGCTGGAAAAGGGCAAGCGTTCCGCACGGGAAAAGGGCTGGAAAGACTCCGCGGAAATCGAGAGGGAGTGCGCGAGCAACATTTCGGATTGAGTAATTTTCTCAATATTGTATGTTGACAATCTGCATATAATAAGCTATAATATATGCAGATAAACCGCAATATAAGGAGAAGCCATGCGAAAGTTCGACTACACATTCCTGAAAAAAATCAGCGTTCCCGCCGACATAATGAACTCCGCGACCTCGATCTACGAGATGAAAGCAAAGGCGGAGCTTCGCCGAACCGACTTCGCGGACGTATTCTCGGCGATGGAATCCGTCGCGAAGATACAGTCGGTGAAAAGTTCCAATGCCATCGAGGGGATAATCACGACGGACAAGCGTATCCGCGACATCGTGAACAAATCCACCGTGCCGCAGGGACATAACGAGCTTGAAATTGCAGGCTACCGCGACGCGCTAGACCTTATCCACAGCAGTTATTCTGACATTCCGTTCAGCGAAAAAAGCATACTGGAGCTGCACCGAATGCTCCTCCAGCCCAGCGGCGACGACCTCGCAGGAAAGTACAAAACGGAGGACAATTTCATCATGGAAACCGACCGCCGGGGCGTTCGCAGCGTGCGTTTCACGCCGGTTCCCGCAAGCGAAACTTCCGCGGCGATGGAACAGTTGATTCTTGCGTACCATGCCACGTATTCGGAGTCGGAAATCAACCCGCTGCTGCTTATCCCGTGCGTGATTCTGGACTTCCTCTGTATTCACCCGTTCCGCGACGGAAACGGCAGAATGTCAAGATTGCTGTCGCTGCTGTTGTTATATAAAAGCGGGTTCAGCGCGGGCAAATATGTGTCGATTGAGGAACAGATAAACACCTACAAAAATTATTATTACACGTCCTTGCAGAAGTCCTCGGAGCGCTGGCACGAGAACGATAACAGCTACTTTCCGTTCATCGAAAATTTCCTGTTCAATCTGAAAATGAGCTACTTCGAGCTTGACAGCAGATTTGCGAATTTCAAGGATAAAAAGATAACAAAGAAACAGCGAATCGAGGATTTTATAACGGGCAGTCTGCTGCCTGTTTCCAAACGTGATATTTGCGACAAACTTCCCGACATCAGCGTTACGACCGTCGAGGTCGAACTCGGCAGATTACTGAAATCCGGCGAAATCGAGAAAATCGGAAACGGACGCGGGACGAAATACCGCGCTGTAATTAAGGCTGAATAACCCCGCGCAACGCAGAGCTTCACGCGCTGACAAAAAAAGCCCCCGCTCGTTTTGGACGAAAAGGGGTAATGTCAGCTACGTTCTATTTTGTTACGTTGTACTATATTCAGTGTGTCTTTGCTAGTTGCTCTCGCATTTTGTTTATCGGCTCAATTAATTTTTGTTCCAGCAATTTATTACACTTTAATTTGATAACACATATTTTATAACACTCTCAGCCGCTCCCCCGAATCATACCAGAACGAGCCGAAAAAAACCTTGTTTTTGTCGAACGGTCAAACGCCCTTTTACAGCCCTCCAGCCGTCTGTAAGAAAAAATATTGTCCTTAGGTCCCGTCAAGATATCTATATCACTGAATTTGTGAACCGTTATCAGATGCTCGCAAAGCCGCTCCATATCGATTACGTCGTCCGAGTAGACGCTTTGGAAGCCCTCGATATCCCCGCCGATAGCAACGGCAGGGATACCGGATCTCCTTACCCTTTCATACACCGGCGAAAGCATGGAAATGTCCAGAAACGCTTCCGCAGTGACAATAGCTCCGTCAAAGCCGCTCGGATCAAAAAAATCGTATATGACATTTTCAAAATTGAGAAATTCGTCCCTTATCCAGTGATTATAAATGTTTGAAAACACCACCACGTCCGTATCCGTGGCAAATGCCGCCTCGGCTATTCCGCATATGATATCCTTCTGAGTGCGGTCGTCGGCTCTTGCGGTTATTACGGCAATATTTTCTTGACATTCCGTTCGCCCTTTCACGCGCTCATAAAAAGACCGTTCCCGCAGCCGCTCAACCCCTGTTCAGCGGTAAATTTTGCCGCTGACGAGGAATGATTTTTGACGCGTTCGGCGACAGAGTATGCCGGAAACAAACTTTCGTATATATTATAACTTAATCACGCGGTTATGTCAAACGAAAAGGTGCATATTATGATTAAAAGGTGGACAAAACGGATATCGGCTGTTGACTTTGTGTTGTTTATCGGTATAATAAACTTAAAGGTGTCTTTGGGCACGAGAAACAAAACGGAGGTTTTAACGATGAAGATCAAAAGTAAATCAGCGGCTATTTTGTGCGCGGCGACCTTGCTTATGACGGTGGGCTGCTCGAGCGGCAGCGAAACAAGCAGCGGGAGCTCCGAGCCCGACGCTTCCGGCATCTCCGGAACTGCGGACGTTTCCGGCGCTCCGGATGCCGAAGCGAATGAAAGCGGCGCGGTATCAGAGGAAGATATTATGAACAGTCTGAACAACGGCATAATTATCGACAGCGTAAGCGGTAACGTTTATAAGAACGAGATGAACGCAAATCCCATCTCGCCGAACATATTCTGCGCCGATCCCACCGCGGTGGAATATGACGGAAGGCTTTACGTTTACGGCACGAACGACCAGCAGCAGGCGGAAGAGGGAACATCGAATGACTACGCCCATATCAAATCGCTTGTGGTATTTTCCACCGACGATATGGTAAACTGGATATATCACGGCAGGATAGAGGTAGGAGAGATCGCGCCGTGGATATATAACTCGTGGGCGCCGTCGATAGTTTCCCGCGTTGAGGACGATGGACTTACGCATTTTTACCTTTACTTCTCAAACAGCGGCGCGGGCGTGGGTGTGATAACCTCCACCAACCCCGTGGGACCGTGGACCGATCCGCTCGGCGAGCCTCTGATTTATCAGAATATGCCTGGGCTGGAGAATTGCCCCGCGCCCTTTGACCCGGGCGTGTGCATTGACGAAAATGGCGTGGGCTGGCTCTCCTTCGGCGGAGGCACACCGGCGGATGGCAGCACTATGCACACCAAGATTCCGAAGATAGCAAGGCTGGGAGAGGATATGCTGTCCTTTGACAGCGAATTTGTTTCCATTGACGCTCCCTACTTTTTTGAGGCGAGCGAGCTGAACTATATCGACGGGGTATATTACTATACATACTGCACCGACTGGCAGGATCACAAGATCGGCTGGGAGGAGTACGAGGGGGTCGACGTTATGCCCGCGTGCAGCATGGCGTATATGACCACCAAGACCCCTCTCGACGCGGATAGCTGGGAATGCAGAGGAGCCTATTTCTATAATGCGGGACAGAATGCCGATGGGTCATCCGGACTTCGCTGGGCTAACAACCACACTCATTTCATTGAATATAAGGACGTAAACTACATCATTCACCATACGCTTCTTCTGGAGGAGCTTATGGGAGGAACAGCGGGCTTCCGCAGTATAATGGCAGATTATCTGCCCATGGACAAGGCGACGGGCGATATCCCCATAACTGCGGCAAGCAAGAAGGGCGTAGCGCAGATAAAGCCGGTCGACCCCTATACCTATAACAGCGGCGCGCTGATGTTCACCTGTGCGGATATCGGATACGACAAGGTAACGGATCCTGCCGCAAAAAGCACCGCCGACGGCGCGTGGATATATGTAAGAGGAGCGGACTTCGGCTACGGGGCATCAGAGTTTATCGCCGAGGTCAAGGGCAAGGGAAGAATAGAAGTTCGTCTTGACGATATCTCCTCCGAAGCCGCCGCGTTCGTCGAGTTCGACTGCGCGGATTATACCAAAATACGCTCGGACGGCTTTGCGCAGTTTGACGGAAGAAACCATAACGTTTATTTCGTATTTTCCGGCTCCGATATAGAGCTTAAGTCGTGGAAGTTTTCAAAGGGCGACGAGCAGCTTCGCCCCGAAGAGAGCATAGCCTCCACCGATATACCCTACAAGACGCTGGTATTTTCGGGACAGTCCGAGCCCGGACCGAGCCCCTCTGCGATGCTCGACATTCCGAAGGACGGGGACTATTCCATAAAATCCTCTTCTTTTGACAAGGACAGCGCCGTGCTCAACCTCGGGTTTATTAATACCGATACCGACGCGAAGTATAAGGTGCTTGTGAGATCGCTGACGCTGGCAACCGAAAACGGAGAGGTTGAAATTCCCGTAAATAAGGAACTCGATCCCGCAAGCACGACGGAAAACGGGCTTGAAAACGGCTGGGGCGACTCCGAGGTCGGATCGCTGATTTACGGCACGGAGGAATGCGGAATATTCGCGGCGGAAACAGATATAGAATGGATAAACTATCGTCTGGCGCTTAAAATAAACGGCGAAGAGACGCCGTTCACATCCATCACCTACAATGTCACCGTAAGCGGTCTTGAGCTTGACGGCTGACGGCGGCAGCGGAAAATCAGGAGGGAAAAATGAACAAACTCATTCAATTCACCGCGGCGCTGATGGCGGTATTGTCGCTGACGTCATGCGCGACGGAAGTGGGCACGGGCGTCGTGACGTCGGAAACGCCACCGGGCGTCGTGACGTCGGAGCCGCTACCGGGCGTCACCACCGAGCACGAAGAAGAGGAGGACCCCATAATGCTTGATAAGGATATCATAAAATCCACGATAACTTCAACCGACGACGGCAACGGAAACTACACAAATCCCGTTATTTTCGCCGACGTGCCCGATATTGATATAATCCGCGTCGACGACGCGTTTTATATGGTTTCGACGACCATGCACCTGTCTCCGGGGTGTCCCGTAATGAGATCCTACGACCTTGTAAACTGGGAAATTGTAAATTACGTTTTTGATACACTGGAGGACATGGATAATCTTGCCTTAAGAAACGGGGAAAACAATTACGGCAAGGGTCAGTGGGCGACTACACTCAGATATAACGACGGTGTGTATTACGCCGGCTTCACTTCCTTCTCCACCGGAAGAACTTATATCTATCATACCGACGATATAGAAAACGGGAAATGGGACAGGTTCGTGTATGACGAGTGCTTCCATGATATGAGCCTTTTGTTCGACGACGACGGCAGGGTGTATCTTGTTTACGGTGGCGGACAGATATGGTGCGTTGAACTGGAAAAGGATCTGAGCGCGGTCAAGCCCGGAACCAAGAGAAAACTCATCGAAGACGCGGGACTTGCCAAGGGCTGCCTTGCCGAGGGCTCTCACGTCTATAAGATGAACGGATATTACTATATTTTTATCATAACATGGCCTCCTCATCGCAGAAGAACGCAGCTTTGTTACAGAAGCGAAACGCTCGACGGCGAGTGGGAAATGAAAGTGATAATCGACGATAATATCGGCTTCAGGAATGACGGTGTCGCACAGGGCGGTATCGTCGACGATAAGGACGGAAACTGGTATTGCTTTGTATTTCAGGATCACGGGGCGGTGGGCAGAGCTCCCGTTTTGTCGACCATGACATGGGAGGACGGCTGGCCAGTCGTCGGCGTTGACGGAAAGGTGCCCAGGACCGCCAAGATTCCTGTCGCGGGTCACGAGAAAAAGGGCATCGTCACAAGCGACGAATTTATCAACTCACAGATAGTGAGACCCTATCACAACTTTGCCGACACGCCCGAGGAAGCGGGCGAGAACGATTATAACGGCTCTAACCTCGCGTTGGAATGGCAATGGAACCACAATCCCGACAACCGCCTCTGGTCGCTCACCGAGAGAGAAGGCTATCTGAGGCTGAGAACGGTCAATGTCTGCGACACTGTTGCCGATGCGAGAAACACCATTTCGCAGCGAACCTTCGGACCGGAATGCGGCGGATATATAAAGCTCGACGTTTCGGAAATGAAAGATGGCGATACTGCGGGGCTTGCCGCCTTCGCGGAAAAATACGGTTATGTCGCCGTAAAAATCGAGGACGGGAAAAAATATATCGTAACGGTTTGGTATGACGATAACGACGACGTTGAACAGGAATTTGAAACGGAAAGGGTCGAAATAACGGAAAACGAAGTGTATCTGCGGGTCGACTGCGATTACAAAAACGCGGCGGACAAGGCGTATTTCTATTACAGCCTCGACGGCGAGAACTGGACGGAAATAGGAAAAACGCTGCAAATGAATTATTACGGTCTGCATTTTATGGGATACCGTTACGCGATATTCAATTTCCCGACAAAGCAGTCGGGAGGTTATGTCGACGTGGACTATTTCAGGGTGGAAAACAAGCTGCTCAAATAAACTGATACATTCAATGCGTTTCAGCCGCGCAGGGGTCAGACCTTGCGCGGCTTTTTCTTTTTCGGGCTGCTGTTTTTTCTTCTTTCGGGAGGAAAGAGTTTTTTCCATTGAAAAATAGCGGCTTTGTGTTATAAGGTAACCTCTAAAAACCGGGACACGAGCAGATTTCGTACATGACTTATATCAGATGCTAGGCGTCAAACCGCAGTAATACTGTATGTATTTCAAGGTTTGACAACGAAGCAGATGATATAAGTCATAGAAATCTGCCGTGAAGGAGGTTTTTAGAGGTTACCATACTTTAAGTACGGTACTGCGTCAGAAACTGCAATACTGCTAAGAAGGAGCAAAAGTAAAGTCAAAATTTGAGCCGCATTAAACAAAGAATACGGCTGCAAAAACCACCCACCTCATAATGGGGCGGGTGGTTCATATTCAGTTATGTTAACGACAGCGCAAACGAACAGGTTTTCGGCAAGGACGATGACTACAACTCGCTGTGTGCTTTGGAAATCGTTGACGAGGAGAAAAAGACTATTGAAAAGCCCGATTTCTTCACCAAGCGTACCGTCAAGTATACCGCCGAGATTACCCACGTCGATACTCCGCAGGAGGCTATGCAGGTTTCCATTGATACACGGGGTAAAATGGATATTCCGTATATGGCGCAGTTGTGCGGTCAAGAGCCGCAGGCGGTGATTGATGTGCTGAAAGCGGACGACCTGATATACCTCAATCCGCTTAAAACAAGCGAGGACAATCCGATTGAAGGTTGGGAGGAAACGTCCGAATATTAGTCGGGAAATGTCCGTGAAAAACTCCGCACCGCTGAACTCTATGCAAAGGACAATCCCGATTATCAGCGGAACGTAACGGCTCTGACGTCCGTTTTGCCGCCGAAACTCGAAGCTGGCGATATGTCCGCCCGTATCGGTGTTTCTTGGGTTGATGTTGAGGACTATCAGGCTTTGACAGCCTTGTGGTTGACGAAGCCCATAACTATAAAAACGGTCTTGTGGTATCGAAGATGAGCAGGGTTTCGGGAGTTCAGACTACTCCTGCTCAAAAGAGCGAGGATATTCTTATGAAAACGCAGTTCCTGAACGAGAATTACGGCGAGAAGAACATTATTTTTGCCACGGGAACGCCTGTAATCACAGAGTATCTACGGTCAAAAATGCTGATTTTACGTTGTTTTTATTATTTATTTCTTAAACTCCCTTGGGCTGCACCCGTAAACTTCCTTAAAAGCCTTGGAGAAATAGCTGTGGTCGTCAAAGCCGCAAAGACCGCAGATGGTGTTTATGGGGTCGGAGGTGTTCTGTATCATGTACGCCGCATTTCGCAGACGGTAATTTTTCAGATACTCAAACGGGGACTGACCCGTTATGTTCCTGAAACACCTGAGCACCTCGCTTTTACTGATGAATGCGGCGGCTGCCATGTCATCAAGTGTGATCTTTTCGGCGTAATGGTCGTGGATAAAAAGCAGTATGTCACGGAGCCTTGTCTCCTGGGCAATGCTGGCGGCAGGTCGCGCCGACATATTCTTTTCCGACAGATGGATAAGTATCCGGAAAAGCTCGGAAAGCTCGTTGCGTACTATAAGCTCGTGATTGGGCACTCTGATATTTTCCGTGTTCCAGATGTTTGTGAGCAGCCCCAGTATCTTTGAATAGCTGCCGTCCTTGGGGGTGAATATCAGCTCACGCAGTCCGCTGTTGCCCGTTATGGGCGCAACATATTTCCGATGGTAGATGCTGTCCTCTTTTCCGCCCACTATGGAACCATGCATCACAACAGAGCGGAACACGCTTTTTTGACCCGTCTCCGCTTTAAACATGGCGTGAAGGGTGTTGCTGTTGATAAAATAAACATCGCCTTTGTTCAGTATGTGCTTGTTTTTGCCGCATTCCATAAGCACGCTGCCCTCGACCGCATATCCGAATTCAAGCTCCTCATGCCAGTGCCAGCTCACAAAATTGTTTGTGACATCGGCATGATATACGGCTATCGGAAATTCGGCATCTCCGTGCAGTCCCGTTTCATCTGATTTAAAAGGCGGATTTGTGCCGTAATCCTCATTACGCAGCACACTGTAATCTAAAATAGACATTACGTTTCCTCACTTGACGATATTTTCACAGTTTTGGACATTATATTTATACCTATCCGTATTTTTTGATGTTATAATTATACTATAAATTCAGTGAACAGTCAACACGGAAATTTTACGGAGGTATTAAAATGATAAGATTTACTGAAGAAAACGGCGCACTTATTGCACATTCGAGGAATGAAACTATCCGCATAGAGGGCTGGGGCAACAATGCTCTTCGTGTGAGGACCACACTTCTGAAAAAGCTCCCCCAGGACGCTCATGCTCTTACCGAGGACGTGGCTCACAGCGCAAAGGTGACCATTGCCGAGGGCAGCGAAACGGCTGAGATAGTGAACGGAAAGATCAAAGCCACTGTAAACGGCGTGGGCATTATTTGCTTTTACAAGGACAATGAGCTTATCCTGCAGGAATATTACAGCTATTATTACGGCTCCATACGCAAGGAGGCTATCTGCTACAAGATAAGATCCCGTGAATACAAGGGACTTGCTTCCGATGACTTTAAGATAACCGTCCGCTTCGAGTCCGACCCCAAGGAAAAGCTGTTCGGTATGGGTCAGTACCAGATGCCTATACTTGACCTTAAAGGCTCTGTTCTTCCCCTTGAGCAGAGAAATTCCCAGGTAAGCGTTCCCTTTGTGGTATCAAACAAGGGCTACGGCATGCTCTGGAACAACCCTTCAACAGGCGAGGCGGCTTTCGGAACCAACATCACCAAGTGGATATCCGATGAGAGCAATATGGTGGATTACTGGATAACCGCCGACGATACGCCCGCTCAGATCGTGACCAACTACACCGAATGCGTGGGCAGGGCGCCTGTTATGAGCAAGGATTATCTTGGCCTCTGGCAGTGCAAGCTCCGTTACCGCACTCCCGATGAGGTGCTTGAGGTCGCAAGAAAATACAAGGAGCTGGGCATCAAGCTTGACGTTATCGTTATCGACTTTTTCCACTGGCCGCATCAGGGCGACTGGAGATTTGACGAGAAATACTGGAGCAGGGACGCTGTAAAGGCAATGACCGATGAGCTTCATGCCATGGGAACAAAGGTCATGGTATCCGTATGGCCGTCTGTGGATAAGCGCAGCGAGAACTATTATGAAATGGAGCAGAAGGCTCTCATGAGCACCACCGATGTTGGTTCGGTACAGACCTATGATTATGAGGGCGACTGCGGCACGGTTGATTTCTTCAATCCCGAAGCTCAGGAATTTGTATGGAGCAAGTGCAAGCAGAATTACCGTGACTGGGGCATCGACCTTTTCTGGCTGGACAACTCCGAGCCTGACAGCACCACGTACGATTTTGAAAACTACCGCTACTATACCGGACGAGGCTCAAAGGTTGGCTGCGAATATCCCAAGAAGTATGTTGAGGCATTCTATAACGGACAGGAAGCCGAGGGCGACCATGAGGCAGTCAACCTCTGCCGTTCCGCATGGGTAGGAAGCCAGAAGTACAGAACACTTGTTTGGACAGGCGACGTTCAGTCCAACTTTGAGTCCTTTAAGGATCAGGTCATCGCTGGTCAGAACATGGGCCTTGCAGGCATTCCCTGGTGGACCACCGACATCGGCGGATTTATGACAGACAACTGGGACGACCCCGATTTCAAGGAGCTTCTCATACGCTGGTATCAGTACGGAGTGTTCTGCCCTATCCTGCGCATGCACGGAAACCGCGGCCCCGACTGGGATATCCCCAAGCTTGATGACCGTGATTTCGGCGGCGGATATCTTTACACAGGTCACCCCAACGAGCTCTGGAGCTACGGTGAGGAAGCCTATGAGATCATGAAGAAGTGGCTGGATATCCGTCTTTCCATGAAGGATTATATTGCAGGACTTATGGAAGAGACCGCAAAGACAGGCGCGCCCGTTATCCGCACAATGTTCTTTGAGTTCCCCGATGATGAAAAGTGCTGGGAACTTCCCGAGCAGTATATGTTCGGCAGCGATTATCTTGTTGCTCCCGTGCTTGAGCTTGGCGCAAGAGAGCGCAGTGTATATCTGCCAAAGGGTCAGTGGGAGAGCATCTCCGACAAGAAGATCTACAGCGGCGGTCAGACCGTCACCGTTCCCGCACCTCTTGATGTTATGCCTGTATTTAAGAAGATCGGATAAGTTATCGATTGGTTTAAAAATATCACTTAATTAAGAAACAGCTTCTCCGTCGAAATATCGGCGGAGAAGCTGTTTACATAATATATAAACTATAATACTGCAATAAGGTAAAAAGGTCTGTGCGAAAACAATAGAATTACCTTATACTGCTATTATTCAATAAAATGAAAGGAACGTAAATATGAATTACAAAAAAACGCTGATAGCCTGTTACTTGGGATTTGTTACACAGGCAATAGCTGCAAATTTTGCACCGCTGCTGTTTCTTACTTTTCATAATAATTACAATATTTCTTTAGGAAAAATAGCGCTTATCTCATCTGTGTTTTTTATTACACAGCTTATTGTTGATATTTTGTGTGCACGTTTTGCAGATACTATAGGCTACAGAAATTGTGTTGTTGGTTCGCAGCTGCTTTCGGCGGTCGGACTTATCGGACTTGCTTTTCTTCCGCAGGTCACACCCGATCCGTTTGCAGGAATAATAATCAGTACAGTACTTTATGCCATAGGCAGCGGTCTTACGGAAGTGCTTGTAAGCCCTATCGTTGAGGCGTGCCCTTTTGAGCATAAGGAGGCGGCAATGAGCCTGCTCCATTCTTTCTACTGCTGGGGGTCGGTCGCAGTCATACTGCTCTCAACGCTGTTCTTTGCACTGTTCGGGATAGAGAACTGGAAATGGCTCTCCTGCATCTGGGCGATAATTCCGCTATATAATGTATTCAATTTTGCAGTATGTCCAATCGAGCATCCGACAGAGGGCGGTAAGGGAATGAGTATTGGCAGTCTGCTTAAAGTTCCGCTGTTTTGGCTCTCCATTCTGCTTATGGTATGTGCAGGTGCATCTGAACTTTCGATGGCACAGTGGGCATCTGCGTTTACAGAATCTGCACTGGGTCTTTCCAAATCAATGGGAGATATCGCAGGCCCGTGTATGTTCGCCGTTACAATGGGTATAAGCCGGTCATTGTACGGAAAATATGGTGAAAAAATTGATCTTATGAAATTTATGATCGCTTCGGGGGCTCTTTGTCTTGCTTGCTATATTACAGCATCTTTGTCGGAGATACCTCTGCTGGGGCTTGTCGGCTGCATAGTGTGCGGTTTTTCGGTAGGAATAATGTGGCCCGGAACTATAAGCATCTGTTCGGCTAAGATACCTTCGGGAGGTACGGCCATGTTTGCACTTCTGGCAATGGCAGGAGATATGGGCGGTGCACTCGGGCCTGCAGTTGTGGGTAATATTTCCCAAAATGCAGGAGATAATATTCAAAAGGGTATGTTTGCAGGCTGTGTATTTCCGCTTGTGCTTATTATTTCCGTTTTATTTGTCAAAAAGCTTAGCAGGCTAAACAGAGCATAAAAAAAGCGTTACCTTTCAATTCGATAGGTAACGCTTTTTCTATTGCAATATTGATGTTCGTTATGATTGAATCTTTACATTTGCTCTGTTATTCGCCATACCAACAAACTTTGTCATACTTTATCGTGTCATCATTAAATGTCGCTTTTGCAGTAACAGTATTTTTCTCATTTTTATTTATATTAACATTGTTCCATACAAAAACAGTATCATTGCTATTTGGCAATTCGCTGCGTTTTATTATGCCAAGCGACTTGTCGTTCACGATAAGTTCAATACTTTGTGCATTTGAATATATCTTTATAAATGGTACATTGCAAGGCCTTACGTTATGACGGCGCTCAGTAATGTAGATAGTTTTCTCACTGCTCCATACAGACCTGTAAAAGAAATACGCATCTTTGGGTATGCGTTCTCTCGTGCATAGACCCTTATCATTCTGTCCTATCGTATCGCCCTCTTCACGACCACTGGAAGGAAAATCAAACATACACCATACAAATGCTGCCCAAAGATATTTTCTTGCAGAAAATTGCCGCCAAACAATTTCGTGAAGCTGTGACTGATAATTTTCATAATGACGAGCTCCATTCGAGTCAATATCGTTCAGCCAGTCTATGCTGTCCTTGTGCTGTGTTAGGGCTCCGCCACCGCCGTATTCAGAAATGCATATCGGACGTTTTTCCTTTGAATTATGGTATAAGTCAAGCCATTCTCCGAAATGTTCTGCATCGCCTGCTTCCTTATACCAACCGAAATAACGGTTATATCCTACGACATCTGCGGGAAGCTGCAAAAATCTGCCATAGAACTGATTGTCTGCATAAGTTTTCAGCCTTGTGTTGTCCTCCTTGCAGGCAAGCTCATAAAGTTCTTGGTATAAAGCAAAAATTTCATCAGACATTTGGTGAAGTTCATTAGATATTCCCCATAAGATGATTGATGGATGATTGTAATTCTGCCTGATAAGCTCAATAAGCTGCTGTTTTGCATTTTCTGCAAAGCCATCTGCAAGAATGTGACGTTCGCTTTCATCCGGAGACATTTTGTTTATAATCCCTATCTCTGTCCAGACACAAATACCGAAATCGTCACACAGTGAATATTCCTGACTGCAATGCTGATAATGAGCCATTCTTACAGCGTTGCAACCCATATCACGAATAATTCCATAATCACGTTCACGTTGGATATTTGTCATTGCCCAGCCGCTTTCAAAGCTGTCTTGATGATAGTTCACACCATGAAGAGGATAAGACTTTCCGTTAAGGAAAAAACCATTCTCAGGGTTAATATGATATGTCCTTATGCCAAAATTTTCGGATACCATATCTGTTGCTTTGTCCCCATAAAATAGGGTGACTTCGGCACGATACAGACAGGGAGAGTTTACACCATCCCACAACTGCGGAGCAGATATTTTTTTCGAAAGTGTAAGCCTGTCGCTTTCTGTATGTCCACACATCTCTGCAACAGGCTTTCCGTCCGGGGCAAAAATTACGGCCTTTGCCTCTATGTTGTTGGCGGAATCAAGCTTTATCAGTACATCAATGTCTGCGCTGTCTGATGTAATATTATGTGGTGTGATGTAGACTCCGCAGGAACCACTGTCCTCCAGTGCAATGTGAACAGGTTCGGCGGCAATTAATTTAACTTCTCGGTACAATCCACCCATTTTTGTAAAATCGCCCTGTTCAGTAATTGGAGCAATGTAATTTGTGGGTGAATTGTCAACAAGGACTGCAATTTGGTTTTTTCTGTCATAGTGTACATAATTCGTTATGTTTATGCGAAAAGCAGAATAGCCTCCATCGTGTTTTCCGGCCAAAAAGCCATTCACAAACACTTTAGCATTAGTGTTGGCTCCCCCAAATTCAATGTATAGTGCCTTGCCCTTGTATTTTGTCGAAAGCTCCAAATCTCGGCGGTAACAGGTCAGTCCTTTATAATAGCTGCTTGTTACACTATCAGTTGCATTAAAAGTGTGAGGCAGGCAGATCCTTTCCCATGAGCAATCGTCAAATTCGGGGGTAACTGCATCATTTTCGCTTATTCCCAGATTATATATCTTAGCAAAGCGCCATCCGTTGTTAAGTTCTATTTCAGTTCGCATAAATATTTCCCCTTAAATTATAGTTACTGTATGTTGGAAGAAATTAATTTCAATATTATAAGGTCACCTCTAAAAACCTTGTTTGAGTGAAAATGTGTATAGCACACCGACTGCTTCTTTCAACGAGCGAAATTTCTGATGCGACGGCGTCCATGCCGTCGCCCGGTTATTTCGCTCTGCAACATCGTGTTGCACCTCCTCGTAAGGCATACAGCCTTACGAGGAGGCTTTCAAACCCATTTTTTAGCAAACTTTTGATCCAATTCGTTTTTATATGGTATTCATCCAAACCCTCATATCGTTCTCGCCGCGATTGCCCCATGTGTAATAGGGGACAGCGACCGCATCACACGGAGTAAGTTTTTCAGCTTCGCAGCTGTAAAGATCGTCGCAGTCCTCTGCACGGAAAGCTTTTGCTGTGAGCTGTATCGTTCCACCGAGAAGATCGGGTTCAAATTCGCCGGCAAAAGGCTTCTGACTTCTGTCAATGCGTATCGACCTTACATCGTCATTGTCCGTGCCCTCAAAGCAGTAAACGAGAGGACCTCTCATAAGCGCTGTCATTCCCGTAAGTCTTGGAACTTTGTTTGACGCTCTTACATATCTCGGAGTTCCGTCAAGGGCAAGCTCGATCTTAGCTTTTTCGTCTACATCAATGTAAATATATCCATTCTTGGGAATGACCGAAGTAACCTTGCTGTTGACTTTGAGCGAAAATTCCCTGCTCCATTTCGGTATGCGAACAGCGACTTTTCCGCGACCCGAAATGTTGTATTTTATCGTCATATCATAGGGATAAGAGGTCGTACATTCAAGCTTCATTCCGTTTGAAAAGCTTACTTTTCCCGATGTGAAAAGGTGACAGTAAGCAGTATCGCCCTTTTCGCCGTAAGCATATTTTCCGATAGAGCCGATGAGCCTTGCTGCGTTCGGAGGACAGCATGCGCAGGCATACCACTTCGGGCGTGAAGGGAGAACATGTGAATGTGTGCAGGCTTTTCCCGAAATGCCGATGTCAACTTCAAGCGGATTTACATAGAAAAAGCGTTTTCCGTCAAGCTGCATTCCTGCGAGGACGGTGTTGTAGAAAACAAGCTCCATAACATCGCCGTATTCGCCGTTTATCTCGTTTTCAAGCATCTTTTCCGCAAAGAATATCAAGCCGATCGCTGCGCAGGTTTCGGAGTAAGCCGTATCGGGCGGCAGGTCGTAGTCAACTGTGAAGGCTTCGCCCTGAACGGTCGAGCCTATGCCGCCCGTTATGTACATTTTTCTGTGGACGATGTTTCCCCACAAGCGGCGGCAAGCTGCAAAAAGCTCTTTGTCCTCTGTTTCGGCGGCGAGGTCAGCCATTCCCGTGTAAAGATATACCGCGCGGACAGCGTGCCCAACAGCTTCGGTTTGTTCACGGACAGGCTTTGCACTCTGTCGGTAATCATTGTCCCAAGGGTCGCTGTTCCAAACGCTCCAACTGCGCTTTTTCGCTTCTCTCGCCCAAAAGTCGGGAGCTTTTCCTCGCTCGTCGATAAATTTTTTGGCAAGTTCAAGAAAATGCTTGTTTTCGGTAAGACGGTATAATCTCAGCAGGGCAAGTTCGATCTCGGGGTGTCCAGGAACACCCTCGGTATTTTGCATGACGAAACGATCATAGATGCACTCGGCGTTTTTTACGGCAATATCAAGAAGCTTTCGCTTTCCCGTTGCTTCGTAATAAGTGCAGGCGGCTTCGATGAGGTGTCCCGAGCAGTACAGTTCATGACCCTCGAGCAGATTTGTCCAGCGCTTTTCCGTGTCCTTTATAGTGAAAAATGTGTTGAGATAGCCGTCCTTGTCCTGCGCATCGGCGATAAGGTCAATGAGCTCGTCAGCCTGCCGTTCGAGGTTTTCATCAGGCTTGTCTGCGACCGCATAAGCCGCTGCTTCGAGCCATTTGTAAGCATCGCTGTCCTGAAAGACCATTCCGTAAAAGCCGTCCCCGGTGTCTTCACCTCTGAGAGCCTTTGCGGCGTTGATAAAGTTGGCGGCAACGTGGCTCTTTTCCGCACCGTCAGCCTTGTCCCAAAGCACACTGTACTGATATGGAATGACAGTGCTGTGGACGATATTCTGATATTTTTCCGTAAATCCCGATGCCTTGTATGAAGTAACGGGAATCTGCTTCTGTGTTTTCATAAGCTTGCTCCTCCTTGTTGACTTTTAAGCTTATATGTATTATAATACTATAAAACAATATTTTAAATGGAGAAAAGTTCTGATTATATGGAGAATATTATTGCACTTGTATCAGTGGATGAAAAAACTCTGCCACTCGTATCCGACTGTGACATACTTACGGCTACGGATAGCTTTTATCATATGGACAGAATGGCAGATTTTAACGTTATGATACTTGTTACGGACGGTGTGATGTATGTATCGGAGAATGACATTGACTATGAAATAGGGGCAGGAGAATTGCTTTTCCTGAAAAATGGACTGCGCCACTTTGGAAAGATTGAAACTCTCAGAGGGACACGCTGGATATATGTCCATTTTTCTTTGCCTGATGAAAAAGGAACAGAGAGAGTTTATCTCCCGAAGAAAACGTGCGGATTGGCGGGCAGTATTATCGAAGAAAAGCTTTATATGCTGTGCAAAGCCTTTCACAGCTCGAAAAAAATGCGGAAGCTTCGCACCAATGCACAGCTTTATGATATCCTGCTCGACCTATGTTTGGAACAGTCTGAGAGTGAGAGCGTCATGGATAAAATATGCGCTTTCCTTGACACGCAGACGGACATGGACTTTTCAAAAGCACTCATAAGCGAACAATTCTATCTGAGCTACAGCCGTCTTGCAGCAGAGTTCAAGCGTGAAAAAGGCATTTCAATGGGGCAGTATCACAATGCCGCAAGGATGAAAAAAGCCTGTCATCTTCTGCGTTCAACATTGATGTCGGTAGGTGAGATAGCCGATGCACTCGGATTTGCCGATATGCTTTATTTCAGTAAGAAATTCCGTGCTTATGTCGGAGTTCCGCCTACCGATTACAGAAAGCAGATACAGACAAAATATTGATGGTTAAATATTCCTTTGAATAAGTCAAGGGAACCTCTAAAAACCGGTTTGAAAAGGGAAAATGGGTAGAGTGCGCCGAAT
>ENA-UONW01000014-UONW01000014.1-human-gut-metagenome-genome-assembly--contig:-CS52-NODE-14-length-279059-cov-9.917919_pt1 | contig 279059 bp, 269 predicted proteins | sample MGYA00242463_ERZ724010 | MGnify/ENA metagenome assembly ERZ724010
TCTGGTTTTGATGCAGGAAACAGATGATACTGTGACACTGGATGTGAAACACGACAGCTCACATTATTGTGGAAGAACCGTTCAGTCACGGCACACCTTTCATAAATCGTCACTGCGTCAGGATCAACGATACAAACTCCCGACGCTTGAGCTGAAGTGTAAACAGCGGCTGCTCGCGATAGGAGAGATGTGTCGTGCCAATGTTGAAGATTACATCAATCGGCTGCTGCAAGACGAAGCGTCCGGCAATATCAAGTTGATGGAACGGATAGAGGACAATGAGACGATATGGATCCAGGTCGAGGTTCACGATAAGAAAAAGACACGCATTACGTTGTTGACCGAGTCGTTTCGCAAGAATCGGCTAACCAGCAAACAACTTGAGTTGTTCCGGACTATACCGCTTAGTGAGAACATAAACCGCAATGAAATGACAAGAGGAATTTATGATTGATACACTTGATCTTGCTTGTGTAGAACTACAAGCTATCTCAGATGATATTGTGTCTGGTTGTAAAGCTTATCACAACGCTCGTGTTGTGGTTAGATATTACAACCGTTACGGCTATACGGAACACTTTCGTGAATTGATCGGAGAAGAGAACTTAGTTGACCAAGCTAAGGAAGTAATCCGTAAGTTCATTAGGTGGATTAAACAGAAATTATCAGAACTCATTGACAAAGTATCCAGTATACTGCGTGAGATAAAAGATAAATTAGCACATATGCTGGGGTTAAAGAAGACTCCTGACGATCTAGACTCTATAGTAAAGCAGATCGATCGTAGATTCGATCGTTCGCCCACACGTCGAAGAGAAACTATAGCTATTACATTCGACACAGTGCGTATACTTTCTGTAACTAGAAGTGCCGCTTTGTTTGTGTGGACTGGAGCTTCAAAACACTCCATAGATGTATACACACAAAGGTCATTAGACATTTAGAATCGGTATCTGCGGCATGTAAAGAAACCGCTATACACGAAGCTAATAGTGATGGGGTACGTGACGACGCTGTACGTGTGGCTGCTGTAGTTGGAAATCTAGCAACTGTAGCAGATACATTCCGCATGGAGCTTGGTGTTTTAAAACAGACCTTATCAGACGATATGACTCGTGAAGAGTTCATGTCGGCTATAGAACAGTTTGTTAAATGCTCTCCTGATTCGTTCAATAAATCATTGTTCGACCAAGAGATCGATAAAGTTGTTACAGACCTAACATCTATTGTTTCAACTATGGTGAGAGGATCTGGTAAACTTGTAAATATCACATACGGTTACTTATCGAAATTGAACAAAGAATTCAACACTGATGCACTTGTTAAAGTAACTGTAAAGATTAATCCCATGATGTTGCGTAGGTTAGAAAAACAATTTGAAGGATCCTTGGATGTCCGAAATATTGTTATAACAAACGAAGCACCTGAAACATGGAATGTTGTAAATGAAACCCCAAATAATCTTCCAGCTTGCGGGTGGTGTCATGGCGGTTACGGTAGAAGTGCTGCATTAGATCTGTATGTCAACTACCGACTCTACAAGAAGCAATTACTATCAGGAGAATACCATGAGTTTCTACTGACCATTGTACATGAGTGTCGTCATCTGTTTAATTCTCAACAAGGATTAAAATATGAGTCAAATCAGGCTGAAGAAGATACTGCGGATACAGCAGAAGACGCTTACATCGTTCAGCCAGACGATATCTCTTGGGCAAAAGATGTCGTTAAAAAGATCAAAGAACAGGAAAACGCATAACCAACAAGGAGGAACATATGTGGTACATTGTAATGAAACACATGACTGATGACTTGATCAGACATGAGATCACGCGATGTCATATAGGTCACTACATTCTGATGTGTGGCATTATTTGACATAATAACAACTTCGTATGGTGGGAGTACTATAGTACTCCCACCATACGATTTGTTTTTTGTTTATGATACGTGTATTCACAACACTTCCAGCACATGCTATACTTAAACTACAGAAGGAACTTTCCACTATGTCAAGATTATATCCTTCGTTGGAAGCGATCGACTTCCAACGTAGTTCTCCTTTGACGAAAGGGTTGGTTGAGCTGTTTCAAGATATTATCAATTACAGGAACAACATCAACACCTCTATCCAAGATCGTGTCAAAGAGACGATCGCTTATACCAAGAAGATCCTCTATCCAAGGTTCAGTAAACTAGTCAAAGAGACCACTGGATTGAACTGTAGGAAGATCGTTCTCTCCAATGGGATTAACTACGGGTTCGCTTGTGTAATGGATATTGGTGACCGTTACGGTTGGAATGCTCAGATGTTCATCGATTCGTATTCCGGTACTGGTATGCAGAAGTATTATCAATGGATCATTAAGCAGTACGATCTGCGCTGTACCACCGTCAAGGACATACAGAACCTTGTGAATTCACTTCGTAAGGATACCGGTATCTATGCAATCGATCATCTCTACGATGGTCGTAAGGTATCGTTTACGTTGTACTTCGATCCATTCGCTTCTTTTTTGATCCAGGAAGTCGGACATAACAAATGTCAACCCTTTACAGCAGAAGAGATTGCTGCTATCGTCATCCATGAGATCGGACATCTTCACTCCATGCTAGAACATGCTCTGGATGGATGTATGCGGATGGGTACAGTTATGACTGCTTATGAGTATTTCAATCAACACGCTACCGTTGAGGAAAAAGCCAAGATGGTGAGTGAGTTGAGTAAGATCCACCATACACCAGACGCTGTTGATAAAACAGATGATCTGTTGCAAAATAGAAAAGACTCTGCTGGAGCTTACATCCTCGATGGATTCGGCATACTGATCTCTGCGATCATGGATGCTGCTATGATAGCAACGATCCCATTCGCCGTATTGAGTCAGCTGTTCTCTTATATGGGAGATACGTCCACATTGATCGCACTGAACACATCCAGTAAGAAACTTTCCGATCAAGCAGTTTCTGTTCACAACTTCAAACTCTGTGAGAGACTGGCAGATCAGTTCGTGGTCCGTCATGGTCTTGGAAGTGCTCTCGTATCTTCCATGAACAAACTGGACTACAACCTCGCTAGCAGAGCTGGTACAGGGATCTTCGCGAAGAACAGCAGTATCGCTTGGAACGTTGCCAAGCTCTCGTTTTTCATCACGACACTTCTGAATGGTGATATGTATCATTTGGAAGAACACGATGAGATGCCGATGCGTGGTCAGCTGGTTCTGCAGGAGACTGTTAAAGTGTTCAAGCAGAACCTTCCTCCCGATATGCTGGCGTATTACATTGCAGATTACGAGAGTACTTTACAAGCTCTCGATAACCGTTCTATTACGAACCGTATCGCAGATGGTATCACGGCGTTCACCAAACTACTTCGTTATCTTGTGGAAACACCAGCGGGCATGATCCTCAGTGGAAGATTCCCAAGAGAGTACGAACAACTGATCTACAAGACCAAGCAACTTGTGGATAACAAACTTTATTTCAGAGCTGCTAAACTTGCACAACTACTTAACCTTTAAGGACAACAAACACATGGACACACTTGTTCCTATCTATATGGACATCTTTGAGTTCCAAGAGCGATCCAAAGAGATGTACCGGTCGATCATGGAAGATATCGCTGCATTCGAACATCACTGCAATGTGCTGAAAACTCTGAAAGAGTTCGGATACAGTAAACCTCTGATCGAATCGGTTGGTGGCGAATCGTTCACAACATCGATCCACATCAGCAAACACGAATTGGAAGGCAGAGATATGCTCTCCAAGAAGAGCATCTATGTTGCTAACCTGGGAAGTTGGCTGAAGGATAAAGCAAACTACATCATCCAGAAGATCTTGGACTTCCTCCGTTATCTGATGGACAAAATCACAGAGTGGTTCTTGCGTCCCAACAAACAACAGAAGATGAATGCCAGTCGCCTCATGATGATTCAATCATTCCCCAAAGGGATGCAAGTTCCCAATGTATTCGATTACCAGATGTTCATTACGCGATTAACTGCACTCCGCAATCTTGTTGTGTACATCGGAGACTGGTACGGCAAATTGAACAGCCTGTTCGCTACAGTTAAAAACGATCCAGCCAACGCTGCGCAAATCATAACCGGTATATTCAAAGACTACCGTTCAGCCAGAGATATGTTCACCAAGGAGATTAGTCATCAACACTATCGCGATGGTGTCGTTGTAACATCTGAGGGATGCAAAGTCATCATTGAAACGGCATCTCCGGATCCCGTTGATCCCAGAGAGTTTGGTTGGAATGGCGGATCTCAGATCCGTTATGCAGAGGCGTTGGTCTCCGCCATCATGAAAGAGATCGAACCGGTTGCTGACAACATGAAAACGTTGTACAAAAACATCAGTGATGTGCGTGACATGTGGAAAGGTTCGAATGCAGAACAACCGATCACGCTTCTACTCAACGTCACTCAATATGTGATGAACTCATCTGCATCTCTGTTGGTTGGTATCGAACAGTATTATGCTAAGTTCTACTCTATGACGGAGTGGATCATCCAAGAGATCAATAACTCCAAGAAATAACGATATGATCACTAGGGATGTGGATATCCACATCCCTAGTGATGTTCTTACTTAAGAGACGGAACCATCTCTTGTTTTCTTCAAGAGTTTACAGACATATCCATTCTGTTTCAGGATGGACAGAGCTGTCGACGCGTCAGTGTCCGACACGTTGTACAGACGGATCGTGTAGGTTGCACCAACATCGATCTTCTGTACCGATCCGTAGGATCCACCTGGAGACTGCAACCACTCAAACGCGTAAGGAACGATCTCACCGTTGTACAACTCCACGATCAGGAATTGCTGTTGAGTCACATCGATCAGATCGTCTTTACCCATGCTGGATGCACCTTGAGCCATCTGAAGATGGATCGCAGCAACATCACCATACGTTCTGGCTCGTTCGAAGTCCACGATGCCGATGATCTTACCAGAGTAGACATTGACATCGATCGGGTTGATCGTCTTGAATTTAATCGTATCTCCGAGATTACACTGAGATACTTTCACCAGATTTTGTTCTGTGGTGGTAGGCATATCAAGAGTCCTTCTTTTGGTTGACGTAGATACCGCCCTCTGAGACCAGTCGTGCTGTTTTCACGAACCGAAGAGCCACTTCACCGAACCGTCTTACGATAGCCATATCGGTATCGATCGGTTGAAGTATGGCAGGTTGGTTCGTATGCTCAGAGAAGCACATATCATAAAGGTTGTGGAACTTCGAACTCGACTGCTCTTGCTCCAGGATGTTGTACGGAACAGGTTCCAACAGGATCTCTTTAATACGATCATCTGCAGGACGCATCGTTGGTGCGAACCGGAACATCGCTGTGAACGTCTCTTCGATCGCCGTCATAAATGCATCTGCAAAAGCAACCAGGATCTTCGAAGTCTTCTGATCCATACCAAGATCAACCGCATTCTTCTTCCGATTATGGAAGAACTGATACAACGTCTTGTTGGATCCGAGAGCGCATCCATTGATCAGAGTGTTCTTCACTGCTGTGAGGACATCTACCGCTACATCAACCGCGGCCGCATTGTCATATGCAGCACCGCCAACTCGGAAGTAGTTGCGATTCACCACGATGAGTTTGCTGAGCATCTTCTTCATGTGGGCGACCGTGTTGTTGGACTCTCTGGTAGCCACAACAGAAGACTGGATCTTGATCTGATGTTCCAATCTGGCAACGAAGTCGTTGTAAAGAGGATATGCTTCGTTCTTGTAGAACGGATGCATATGACAAGTAGTTTTGTCATCGTCTTCGTACAGACCTTTGGTGATCGTGAGATCACGTCCGTTGAACTTGTAGTCCAGTTGGAACTCCATCACTTCTGTGGGCTGCTGTCCTGATGCAACCTTCATGTAGGGAATGTCGTTCCACAGACCATAATCTCCAGGAGTGATCATGTAGATACTGATCATGTGGTTCGGATGTTGCTGGAACAACCCAGTCAACCACATGTTGGTTGCGGTATCTAAGTTGCCAGTTACCAGAACCGTCAACTGTTCATCATTCAAGATCGCTTGTTCGATTCGATTTCTGACTGGTTTGGTATAGTCATCTCCAACCGATATCCCGTGATCCGTCAATAACGTTGTAGCGTTCTCTCGGATCGCTGCGGTGCCGAACTCCTCTGACATCTGCGTAAGAGGAAAGAGCTGACATCCCTCCACCTTCCACTGACAGCACTCCGTATCCACCACATACCGCTCTTTGGTTTCATATGCTGCTTTGTCCAGAGAGAAGAGGTGCCACACTTCTTTCGGAGTATTCGCGAACAGATCAGCGATGATGTTGGAAAGTTCAATATCACCATGCGACGAGGTATACGCTTGACTGTAAGCGATATAACGGATCCCCTTCTTCATCGTAGAAGCTTCACCACCCTCGTACTCTGTATGGAGACTGGCGTAGTTCTTGAACTGCTGGTTATCAACATGATACCCATAATGTTCTTTATACCCACCGTCCATCTTGTCCAGGATGTATTTCTGATATACATAGATCAGATCTTGATAGGTACAGGGAATGTCATTGATCGAACGGATCAGGTTCTTCATCGCAACAGCCATGATGATCATGGCGGACGTCGTACCATCGCCTGCGGTGGATTCGATACGAGATCCCATGTACATCAAAGTGTGTCTAATGAACTGTTGTACTTGAGACACGTAGTCGATCGAACGGACGATGTTGATCCCGTCTTTCGTGAAGATCGGTTCTGCAGAGGGGTTCACAGGAGATGTGATCGCTGCATACTTACCATACGGACCGCAGTGATCTTTCAGCACATCGGCAAGGTCACCGAGTGTTTCAACCATGATCTTCTGCATCTCATCTTTCTCTAACCGATTGCTCATACCGATGTTGTTATCCATCGGAACGAAGCCGATATTCGGTTCTTGCTGTACAGTTGGCATAGGTTAATATCCTTTCTGGAGCGCCGTTTCCAGTTTCTTTTGTTCTTTATCGATCTGGTTCTTCATCTCATCTTGTCTCTGACAGATGTCTAAGATACGGTTCCTGATCTTGTTAAAAGTAGGAAGATCCATATTCATCAGATCCCAATATGAGAGTCCGAACAGTTCGTGTGTTACGCTTCGTTGAAGCAGATCGATAACACGATTCTCATACTGATCCAGGTTACCACCTGGCTCTTTATACGAGATGTGCCAGTTGGGGTTATTGAAGCGATATCGCTTATCTGCTTTGTGGAAGCGACTGTCTGTGAAGAGCTGGAGATGAAATGACTTGTTAAATCCCTCATTCTTGGAGATCACATCTTGTCCTTTCTCCCAGTACTCTTCCAGATAATTTACAATTGTGCTCCTGTCTGCTCCAACTTCAGACAGGTTAACCCGAAAAAAAGGTACTCAACATCCAACGGGAACAGTCCTTCAGAGTTGAGATTGGGTTTCTTGTGACACTTCGGACATTCGATCGAAGTCAGACAGTACATGGAGCATTTCGTATCGCGAATATACTCTTCCAGTTTGCTGTAAAGAGTATGATCCTGTTCTGCTCTGGCTTCCAAGTCGGCGCAGATCGCATCGTAACCTTCGATCACAACATCCGCATCCGACTCGTTCTTGTAGACGATCGATGAGATCCAAGGAGCCAGCATCTTGTAAATGTGGAAGATCACTTGATTCTGCAGCTCCTGGTTCTTACGGGTCTTCGCCCGATAGATCGCAGACTGCATCTTCCCGATCAGCTCTACACTGCGTTTCGTGTAGGTCTGGATAGAGGGAACACGCATATGAATCAATACTTTGTTATCGTCCATCGGAAGTGTCTTGGTGGACTTCAGGATGGTGTTGCGATATCTGAGACAATCATCCAAGGTCCTGTTGACTCTCGTATCGCGCATCCACGTCATCGCTTCCTCATTGAACACATCGGGATTGATGTAACACGCCTTGGTGAGATCCACATATTGGTTGGCGTCGATATGACGACATTCCATATTGGTGCAGTGGACCCCGATCCCGATCCCGTCTCGATACATGGAACAACAGATCCCCCAGAGGATCGTATCGTAATCGTGCATGGAGATCGCTTCTCCGAGCACATCCGGCTGATCCCAGTCTTCCAGGTTCGAAGAGACGATCACATTGGGAAGGATCTCCAGCACCTTCTGTTTCAGATAGGCACCGAGGACCAGATGGAATTGTCCACCCAAGATCCGACCCAGTTCTTTGAAATCATTGTCCACTTCATGAACGAACGCAGAAGCATCCGATACCGTAAGAGGACGAACCGTGATCCAAAAGCCACTGTTGTAGAGCATGATCCGGTACAGTCCCTGTGTTCTGGAAAGAACGGCGATCTTCGCAGCATCGCCGGACAGATGGATCGGTGTTGTCTTGTCGTTCTTGGGGAGGCGAGGAGTGATCTTGGACAGACGGAGGACGCTTTCCGTGAGGATCTCGAACTTCTGATTCAACTCCTTGAGCTCATTGATATACCGGTTCATCATACGAGCTTGCTTGGTCTTCTGTCCCGCTTGTGCACAGAGTGACATCGCGATGATACCAGGAGAAGGCGATTCCTCTTTGGCTTCTTCATCTCGCTGATCCTCTCTGTCGTACGTGATGATCGCGTTGTCCAGATCATCTTCCGTACCATTGTCTGTAAAGACACGGTTGGAACAGTTGTTCTTGGTAGCGATCTCATCGTGTTTCTTCTGGACGGGATCGACGATCTCCTCTTTCGGAGCATTCGCTTCAGGGGTATTCTGTGACAAAGTCCCACCCAGTTCATCCTGTTGGAGTTTTTCAAGAGGATTCACAGGTGCTGAGGGAGCAGGCTGTTGTGCTTCTTGTTTGGGTTCTTTAGGGGCAACAGGTTGTGGCTGTGGCTTCGGTGGTTCCTGTACCGGTTTGGCTTGCAGGGCTTTCAGTTCAGCCAGCTGTCGCTCCAGTTCAGCGATCTTCTGATCTGCTTGCACCTCGTGCTGTTGAGTCTCTGCTACCTTCTGCTCAGTAGCATTCTCCTCTTCCGCAAGTTTCTTCAGGACAGCTTCCTGTTCTGCTTTCTCACGTTCGATCTCCTTCGCCCAGTCCTCATCTGTCACAGCAGATGGTGTTGGTTCAGAAGGCTGTGGTTCTGGATGTTTATCCACGATCACTTCAGTCGGCGGGACTTCAGGAAGACCATCTTCCATCGGTTGGACAACACGATTAATCGGTCGACGTTCCATAGTGGTATACTCCTTATTGTAAGAGTGTTCAAATATTCTAGTAGGTATACGATTTAACACTACTAATAGAGAACTACACTACGTCATTACAACGTAGTGTAGTTCTGCCACATGTTCTGTATACTATCGTACGTAATACCGTATCCCAGGTTGTGAGGATACGACAGATAACAACTCATTCTGGAACATCATCGACACTTTCAGTGCTTGTTTGGTTCCACCTGCTGTTAACTGTAAAGTGTATTCAGATATCTTGGACTTCGGGATATACTCCTTTGTAGAGATGATGTTCTTACCTTGCAACAACATACATCTTGAATGAAGGATCTCCTGGATCGTCTGACCACCGTGGTCATTGATATCCAAATATGTAATCTTCGTTGGATCGATCTGATCCAGTTGTAACTGTACCACATACGGATCTTCACCATCCGGTAATCCGGATAAGAAGATGTCGTAATAATGGTTCGCTGTGAACTCTGAAATCATCTGTCCACAGGGTATCGAAATCTCCTGACATTCGAAGAGAAGCTCCTGCTCAGCCAAGGACAATTTGCTCTCTGTGACCGACTTGGTAGATTTGTTCACAGCTGACATGAATGTCTTCACATCCATACAGATTACATGTGATTTCAAGATCGGATACTGCTGATACAACAGCTCCAGAAATCTCTTATCATAGATCGTTACTTTGTGAAAGTAGAACTCTGGATCGTTCTCGTAAACTTCAATCGCTACTGAGTCCACATTAGAGAACAACAGTTCGTTGTCCTTCAACTTCGGACATCCGAAGATCACATACGACATCTGTCTTGCAAACAACGAAGAGAACACGAGCTTCAGTTGTTCTAAGAAATATTTAACATCATTAGGTTCCATATTCATCACCTCCTATAAGGTAGGGTCATTCACATAGATAGAAATATACTGATGGGTGGTTGTGTAACCACCCATCAGTAATTAAGTGTTAGCAGTTCTTCGCTTGTTCCACTTTGGCAACGAATTCCTGATCGAACGCCTGCTTGTATTCCGTGATGAATTGAGCAGCGATCGATTTGACTTGCTGACCATATTTCGCAAGCAGAGCTTCGGTCGCTTGTTTGCACTGGAGATAAATGTCATATGCTTGTTTGAATTCAGCGTAATTCGGATCATCCGATGCGACATTGTGTTCCTGCATCACTTCACCCATCTCTTCCACAAGAGCATGACTGAGATACTTTTCAATCCTCTTGCAGCAACAAGTGAAGTCTGTGCTGACCGTTCTCTTGGAGAGCCAACGTTCGATATGAGCGAGAGTGTTCTGGGTAGCATCGCCTCGATCCATGGCGAGGCTGATGATCTGTCCGATCTTGTCCCGACACTCTTCCATCGAAGAGACACGTTGATGTTTCAGAAGGAATCTCCCGTAGTCTTCCAGAAGAGCTACAATCGCAGATTCACGGATCACTGCAGTTTGTACAGCGGTATTGACAGGTTGTGTTTCCATTGTTGTTATCCTTAAGTTGTGTATGTTTTAGAGACAGGACTTGATGTCTTTTCCCATGCGATAAAGGATGTAATCCGTTTTATCGTAAATCTGTATGCAAATGTTGATCGAGTAAACAAGCCACTTCAGTACTTCGTACTCTTGTCCTCCACGATACATCATGTCGTCGTACGCGTATTCTCCAAGCATAGATTCTACTTGTTTCATCGCCTGACGCTGACCGGATACTTTCAAGAAGTTCTGCATACAAGATGTGACGTTCTTGATGTTATATCCTAACGCGCCATAGGTCGATTTTCCATCTGTACCTTCGAACAACTTCCCTTCCATCAGATCATCGATCTCGAATGCAAGTGTACGCAATGGGGATTCATCCTTGATCATATCCTGGGTATCTTTGAGATGTTGATCTTTGGATTGATGAACACGTTCTGAAGCTTTCAAGACCCAACTCATCAGAATTGGAATCTTCTTGATCGTCTGATCCATGATAGTTTGAATCGGACATTTGAACCCGTGTTCGATATCACGGAACTTCTTATCCGATTCATTAGAGGCACTCTTGGTAGAAGCGACGATCTCTTCGTACATCTCTTTGCACTTTGGGTCTTTCGTTAAGAAGTGAGAGAATCTACCGATGATGTTCCTGAAGAATCCCTCCATGGAAGCGTCTGACATTTGGATGATATCAATAGATTCAAAATTGGGTATCCTGATCACGTCGTGATCCCTTGGATCCAGACTGAGGATGTTACGTTGTTCTTTACGAGCATCTTCGATCGCTTGTTGATATGCTGTCTGGTAGGTAGGATCATCCAAATGGGATTGACAGAAATGAACAAAGCGATCAACACAACGGCTGTATGCTTCCACAGATTGATCGTAAGCAAATTCCGTAGCGATGTACATGTTGAGCAGATCGGCTGGATCTTTCAGATCCATCGAATGCACGATCACAACGTAACCAGCCGATGAAATAAGTGTGTCTTGATAGAGTTCTCTTGCACGCGTGAAGAGACTGGATTGTTGAACCAGTTCTTGTCCTGATGCTTTGAGATCCTCATGCATCTTTTGAATCTGGTCGTGGATCACGGTACCTGATGGAACCAGTGCTTCCAGACCGAGACAAGCAGGGTTAGGGATCATAACAGACTCCGTATGTGAAGTTGATATTCAAATCGAGATTTAAGCATAGCATGACTTGGAACCATCATCCGTCTTTCAAGCATATATTACCTGATGAAGGAGTCTCAACCTATGTGACTGAATATTTCAAATAGAGGTGAATATGCTAACAACCGATCAGATAGTAAGACCCGATATCTTCCAGGAAGCGATGCGAATGCATTATGACTATCTAAAGAGGATGACTGGGTATGAAGATGATGTTGAGATCAAGCGATTCGTGAAAGATACTTTCCGAGAGCGATATCAAAGTAAACGCATTATCTACAATAAAACGGTCTCTCCTGGGAATGAGAAGATCATAGAAGAGGATTTCTACCAGTTCTTGAATCAACAGAAATCCAAAGTGATCACTCCAGCAGGTTCGATGTACAAACCAACCGTGGAACAATCTTCGTTCATCGCTGAGATGGTGGTCGATAAGTTGAAGGAACGTAAGAAGGTTAAGAAAAAGCAGCTTGCTGCAGAAGCGGTGGGTGATGACTTGGAAGCGAAGCGTTGCTGGTATCAGCAAGCTACGATCAAGATCAACTGTAACAGTCTACCTGGAGGATTCGGATCTCCGTTCAATATCTTCTATGATAAACCAGGTTACAACACGATCACATCCGCTGCTCGCTGTATGATCGTAAGAGCTTATACAGTAGCAGAACAGCTACTGGGAGGGAACTTCTCCTGGTTCAGTGAAGATGAACTGGTGAACCACATCCTACTTAACTTAAGGTTGCGTCCTTCTGACGATCAGATCGCACAAGCGATCCAGAAGTATAAACTGAAGATGATCGATCACATGCAGCTGATCGATTTCTACACTGAGACATTACATCGATACTGTCCTGGTTGTCAGATGGCTTCTGTAGACCGACTGGTAAGTCGACTCACTCCACTGGAAGTAACTTATCTCTTCTACTACTGTAATCTAAGACACATCATGTGGTACAACTCTGCGATCTTCAAAGGGTTCATCCACTATGTGTTCGATACCAGTAAAGTACAGATCGATCCGAATGTAACAGCGGATGATATCTTCAAACAAGATGAGACGGTGCTGGCGATCACAACAGTGGGTCTTGCGAAGGAGTTCAACAACTACTCGATCAAGATCATCGTGGAAGAACATCCAGAGTTGATCCCGAAGGTGGTAGCTTACTGTAAGAGCATCGAGAAGAAAGTCCACATGCTGGATCTTCTGTTCGATACCTTCGTCAACACAGACGCTGATGTTCCAGAGGTTCGTAAGAAACAAATGACCTGGCGGAACACCGTTATCATCAGTGATACAGATAGTGAAATCTTCACAGCTGCTGAGTGGGATGATTGGTATCGAGGAGGGATCCATTACGATATCACCGATGAGAGTTATCAGATCACCTCTCTGGTGATCTACTGGCTCCATCATAGTGTTCGTCACGCTTGCTATCGATACAGTATCCTTCATGGAGTATCTCCTGAGCATCGTCGTGTACTGGCGATGAAGAATGAGTTCCTCTATCCCATCATGTTGCTTTTCGGTATTAAGAAGACCTACTGTGGCATCCAGGCTGTGCAGGAAGGGGTGATCTTGCCTAAACCTAAAGCAGATATCAAAGGTCAGACACTCAGAGGATCTTCGATCTGTTCTACTTCTCTTGATTTCATCCAGAACTTCATCGAGAACGATGTGCTGTATCCATCCATCCAAGGTAAACTATCAGCGAACAAGTTGATCGATAAGGTATTAGGATGGGAATACAACATCATGGATAGTATCAAACGTGGAGAAACAGAGTTCCTCCAGATCACATCCTTGAAGTATGAGAGAGATTACAGTGATCCTGAGTCAACCTCTGTGTTCTTCGCTTGGATGTTCTGGCAAGCTGTTTATGCCAAGAAATACGGGGATGTTCAACCACCAGCTAAGGTAATTTACGTATCCCTGTACACCCCTACAGCCGGTTATTATCAGGAGCTTGAGAAGATGAACAAATCCATCTATCAGGAGACGATGAAGTTCGTAGAACAGCATAAGAAGTTTCCGAACAACGTCCTGATCAACCCAGCTGCGAATGCGATCCCCAAAGAGATCATCCCTTTGGTGGATTACAAGAAGATCATCTATCACAACTGTTCTGCTCTGTATCGAGTCCTGAACAAACTCAACATCGGAGTAGCTCATCTTAACAAAGAGACTAAGACACTTCTGATGGACCTTTACGGATGATGCAACATATGGAACTACAGGGAGTCTAACCAACTCCCTGTAGTTCTTCTTTTTCAAAAGTGTAGTTCAAAATATTTCGAATATATATAACTCTTATGATAGTAGTAGAACGATGACTTCTTATCACTACTTCAGCAACGGTAAAGGACCCTAACACTAGAGTGTGGTAGCACTCTAGTGTTAGGTCGTTGTGGAGAGTGACGTTGTTCTACAACCTTCCTAAGAAGGAGACTGTATGTCAGAATTTGACTACAGCAGCTTGGATCTCAGGAGACCGATCTATGTGATCGGGGAAGAGATTTGGGCTAAGACCAGCCTCGCTCAAAGTATCGCGATCATCAATACTTTAAAACAAGAGCGTGGTAGTCACAAGCATCCAATTCAAAACTTTAACATAAGGAGAACGAATATGGGACACAAACGTCACAAGTTCCGTGGTTCATTCGAAAACCAGGCTCCTGGTCTTACTGGTCCTGGTATTACTGAACCGGACTATCCGGCTCATATGCCGAACATCACAACTGGTCGAACTGTTGTGATATCTCTGGATCATCCGGAGAACAACCCCACAGGTGTTACTGTGGAGGAGTTTACCGAGGAAGTCCCGAGAGACTCATTCGGTATCAACGTCGGTCAGCAGATGGAAGATCTGCTGAAGGAACATGCAACCAAACAAGCAATCCATACAACCCCTAACCAAAAAGAGGAAAACAAAATGGAAGACAACAAGAACAACGAAACCATCAACCCCAACAACACCAACCACAACCAGGAGGAATCCAAAATGGAAGAAACCAAAGTCAACACCGAAACCAAGAACACCAACGGCAACCCGGAACAGCCCAAGACGGAACCGAAGGTCGATCCCAAGGACACCAAACAGGAGTCCAAGAAAGTGGATCCCAACCCCAAGCAGAATGCTCCGAAGGAGGAACCCAAGAAGGACACTCCCAAAGAGGAACAGGAAGATCATCCCGATCCCAACAAGCCCGCTGAACGGGATCGGCATGGTTCCACCTTGGCTCGTGAAGCTGGGAGTGCCTTCACCATCGGTGCATCCTACGGGATGGGAGTCATCGTCGGTATGGCTGCTGGTGCAGCCATCGTCTACGGTGTGAAGAAGATCTTCTGCGGAGATGGAGGAGCGGCTGCTGAGACCGCTTCCGATACGGTCTCCAATCTCTTCTGATCCTTAAGTAGGAACCAGGTTGTTGATACCTGGTTCCTACAACCTTAGAAGACTAGTCACCCTAGTCTTCTTCTTTTGTTCTTTTAGTGTAACTGAAGTCTATTTCACGTATATATTACTTGTTGATAGATGGGATCTAGTGGAGTAAATATAATAGTCATATGACGATTTATCCCATCATTATTTTACCCTCAACTTACCCTCAAAATGTAACCCGGTATATAGGTAATGACTATATAACCAGATGTACTAAGTCCAGTGATTATTTTACCCTCAATCTGAGGTTACCGTTTATGGGGTTATTGGTAATGGTATTTATAGAGCTAACACCATTCTCAATCATGTAAATATAATAGTCAACACGATAGTTATCAACCTAATTGTTACCCTCAACTTGAGCTCAACACAAACTGTGTATATGTGTAATGATAAGAAGATATAGTAACACGAGATATAACAACAATAAGACTCACTAGAGTAAATAGTAACAAGAAGAGATAACCATGTCTAAATGCACTATAAGAAGAGAGAACAGCAGTAGCGTAACGTCCTAGATCTACGTTAGTAGATCACCAGTGAAGCATAGAACGAAGTTCCAAGTGGATCGTTCTCTCTTCTTATCATCTAAGCGTAATAGAGTTAGCGAAGGAGTGTAGGGATCCTCAAGATCCCCTAACGACGTAGCATATTAACATACACCTCTTCGTTGGTATATGCAACAGACAACTTTAACATAAGGAGAACGAATATGTTTGACTCACCTGTATGGTGCTTTCCTTATTGGAAACATAATGGGATGGAACTTCCTCTCTACCATGAATCCAGGATACCAGAGGATACCTTAAAACAGTATCCTTGGATGAAGGGTCACTGTACTCGATTACTGGAAGCAGGATGTAGGATCATGGATGCTGCTTTATACAACAGAGTGTATGTTGGATTTAGCACGTATACAGTATGTTATCCAGAGGGATATCCTCCTGAGGTTACCAATGATCGGTTCTGTTGGGCTTTACAGAGGTTCATCGAGTATAACGCTCAATATGGAATCCTGTATGTATGGGTTCGTGAACGGAATCAAGGAACTCACCACCACTATCATCTTGGACTATGGGTAGACCATCGACAGATCAAGAGTATGTGCGCATTAGGTGAAGGATTTGACATGTTCTGGAGTGCTGCATTGGAACTGATGTATACTCCTACTGGACTTGTCCATTATGGAGATGCTGACAAACGCAAAGTATCCATCAGACCTGGTATGGAGATCGAGGAAGATTACAAGAAGATGTTCCTCCTTTACAGTTATTTAAGTAAAGTCTATACCAAGGAGTATCCAGCTGACTCTGGTTGTAAACGTTGGGAGTTCACACGAGTAACTGGAGTATAATTACACAACCTAGTACACAGTAAGAACCGTCTTACTGTGTACTATTAACATCTTTAACTTAAAAGGAGATAACCACTATGCCTAACGATCTTTACGACCAAGAGATACTTCCGCTGTATGAGTATGCTGAGGTTCCTGTACCGGAGTCTGTTCTTCTGGATACGGAGCATAGGTTCCCTTCGTTCTTGTCTGCGATGCGAGAGGGCAGGGTGATACTACCCAAGAACATCGTTCGTGACATCTTGTCGATCTATGATCCCGTACGACATGGTGATATGGACATCTACCACTATGTCGATGTGATCCGATACGTTCATAAGGCGATCGGGATGTGTGGATGTTATTATGGTAATGGTACCGATGAACTTCTATACATGATCATCCGACGACTGCACAACAGACATATATGGATCAGGTTCTGTGATCCGGATCCGGCTGTTACGGTTCATAGCAGCTCTCATAGTTACCATCGATGTGATCATACCGGTATCTTGTATCTCGATCTTTTAGATGGTTGTGAACTGATCTTGCAGTTCTTACATGCTGCTGGGATCACGGATCATGTAGGAACCATCCAGTCATCCCATCTGACCGAACGCGGTGAGGCATGTTATCGCATCTTACGGTATGCATATCGACAGATCCAACAGGAGGATCTTACCCTCTCTAAGAACACCTGTGATCAGTAGAGCACAGAACCTTATATTTAACCATCTAGAGACGATACATCCTTGTTATATCGGGGGTGTATCACACTCTAGATGACTTCGTGTTAAAATCATCTTACATCACCATGAACCTAATATGGATAATACATCACTACGTAGTGGAGCACAACGAGCTTGGCGATCTGATTTAGAGAAGCAGCATAGCCTGCGGATATCGATCACTCATCGATCGCTCTCACAAGCGATCGATGAACGGATCCAAGGACTTAGTCGTAAGTTAGAGGATTACATTAATCTGCAAGATCAGTATAACTTGTACGAAGTTCACGTGTACTGGGAACCTCACATCAAGTTCTACACAGCGATCGTCAAAGTATTAGACCGGAGATCCCATCAAGTAGCATCGATCTGGATCCGAGAAGATTACGAACGGATACCCGATAACACGTGTATTGAGTTCCGCAACCTAACCATCACACCATACAAGGAGGACTGAGTATGATCACGAAGAAACTGGAACAAGAGAGGTATTGGTATACACGACATGTTCGGTCTGAGCTTCATGAACGGATCAACCATGTCGTACAAAGAAGCAGAGACTTACCATCTCTGTATCCTGACGTTACCATTGCAAACACCTCTCTGGATCAGATTTTACAATGGTTGTACGGTTGGATCAACGAGATGGTGAAAGATCCCAAGTATCATGATGATAAATCGCATGACACTACTCCGAAAGTATCGATCTCGATCCAAGATACGACTACAACAGCCACTTCATGGACAGGTACGTGTGTTGTGTACATCACATGTGAGAGAAGATTGATCGACTACGCACCGGAGGTAATGGCCAAAGGGCGAGAGTCCAACTTGTTTGAGGTGGAGTCCAAGATGCGTTACAAGATGATGTTGTCGATCCGTCAACGTCAAGGCAAGTACTACGTTCGTTCTTCGAACGTAGAGGTATTAGCGAGTAGACAACCGAACTGGTAATTTTACAAGGAGGAACAGTATGATGTTACGATGCAGAATTTGCGGTAACGGGTACGAACCGTCCGATTACACTGATGAGTCTGAAGCTGCAGAGGACTGTTGTCCCGATTGTCTGTATGACGGAAGCATATTCAGTGTAGAGGATGATGAGGCAGAGATGGAAGAGCTGTACGAGGAAGAGGATGACATCTACGACGATGGAGACAACTATCTCGATGCATCTTACGATGACATCGATGTATCAGACGAAGAGTTCGAGGAGGAACTATGATGCCGAACGAAGAATTAACAGCAACCATGTTGAACCAGGAGTTAGAGGCATGTACTATGACCCAAGAGGAACAGTTCCTCAGGGGTATCCAAACAACTTTACTGAAGGAACTTCGTGGGTTCCTTGGAACCAGTTCTGATGATCCGTTACTGCGGATCACACATGTGCTCGGTTCTATACATGAGCAGTACTCGGGTTACGGACTTTACATCTATGATGGCAAGAACCTGTTACCGAGACACACGGAACAGGGTACTATGTATGCGTTCTTGGTGAGGATCGGTCACGGTCATTGTAGCAGTGCCCACTATCTTTACGGTAAAGTGGAGATGGAACACTGTGCTGATCATAAGTGGTTGATCCACTCAGTTACTGTGAAATGCAAACCGGTTCCGGATGCATATAGAACCGGTGATGAACTTGGTAAAAGTATCTCGGATGCAAGACGCGCATTCGATAAGCTCCATCTGATGATCCGATCCGCAAGAGGGTTCGTGAATACATTGGACTACGATGGTTCGATTACACGTACTTTGGAGTTTTTAGACTCCAAGATCTTACACATCTGGTCCTTCACCAAATGGCACGAGCCGTGGATACCACGTGACGTATTCATCAGTTCTGGATTAACGTCCTACTTGGAGTACGAACGTTATAAAAAGGTTCAGTTCAAAGAAGGAGAAGATGGTGAACTGATCGTGGAGTTCTACTATAAGGGAGAACTGATCCTCGCCCACAAGATCCATCTGAGTGAATCACTCGATGAGTTACTATAACAACATCCTACTTAGGTATGAGTAACGTTACTCATACCTAAGTAGACAACATGAAAGGAAACAACTATGTTAACATCAGAAGAAATCTTAAGACGGATCCAAGCTGACCTGTTGAAATCATTCCAAAAGCTGATCGGGACGTACCATCTCGATCCCGTAACGACGATCGCTCAAACGATCGCATCAGCGACTACGAAGTATATCGACAGAGGATTGGAAGTATTTAGGGATCCACAAGAGTTAGATCCAGAAGATACCACTTCTTACACGATCATCCTCCGGATGGATCGTCACCATCGCAACTGTAATCATTATCTTTACATCAGAGTTGATATGGAACTCTTCAACGGATCTTGGTTGATCCACGCTGTCGCAGTGACATGTAGACGGATCCCAGGCGACTACAGATCGAATGATACGCTCTGTGAAGACATCCATGATGTGAAACTTACGATCGGACAGATCCAACGTGGAATCCGTGGAACATCTCAGTGTATTTGTGATAAGATGGAGTTTTTAGGAGCAACCATCTTCAACATCTGGTGTATCATGAAGTGGCAACATCCTGAGTTGGATCGGACGACATTCGTCCGTCGTACATTACCAGCTCTTCTTGACTATGAACGTTGTCGTACCGTTCAGTTCAAGGAAGGTCGTGGATGTGAGATGTTGATCAACTTCTATTACAAAGACGAACTCATGACCACAAAACATCTCGTCTTGTATTCTGCATTTGACGAGATACTGTAAACGAAGCAGTGCATTAGGAGGGATATCGTGTTCCCTCCTAATACAAAACATAACCCAATAACCATACGGAGGAAGAACCCCATGGCACAAACACACGATCCTTACGCAAGCGATCTGAAACAGATCCAGATCGCATCACTGGAAGCAACCCAATCGTTGCTTGGTCGTTCCTACACACAACCCGAGAAAGTGATCAACAGACTCCTTCATGAACTTCACCACAACCTACGAGGTAAACTCTCACTTCCTGAATTGGAACTCTTCATGGATCACATCAATACGAAGTGGCTGTCACCGAAGGGTCAACACGGGGAACGATACAGTCACAGTAAATTCATGTTTCGGTTGGATCGGTACCACGATGATTGCAAACACTTCGTCTACGGATCGATTATGACCACTCATCAGGAGGGATCCTTCTTGATCCACGGTGTAAATATACAGATTGCACCTGTGATAAGTCGTCGTATTGATGCAGACGAATTCCGCAGTGATCGGATGTTCGCTCGACGGTACATCGAAGATATCCAGTCGGGTCTTCAGAAGATTAGAAAGGATCGATCAGATCACGATCTTCAGCATTATCTGAAACCTGTTGAAAACAAGCTGGACGAACGTATCGACAGAATTTGGGATCACTGCAAATGGACGAATCCCGATATCACAATCTGTCAGTTCGCCAAGAGGATCAAGTCTCTTCTGGACTACGATGGATATCGTACGATCTACTTCCGCTCTGAAAAGAACAAGTTGTTCATCGAGTACCACCATCGTGGACAGAAAGAACATCAGACTGTTATCTCACTGAACCCGCATTTCTAATAACAACATAAGTACTTAGGGGTAGTTATTTTACTACCCCTAAGTACGCGTCATTAACAAAGAGGACCATCATGACTCAGATAACAACACAAAATCAGAATTTGTATCAACTCCAGGAGACCGTGTTAAAAACACTTAGCGGACTGCTAGGGAAAAAGTATCCATATCCCACACGCGTTATCCACCATGCACTGTGGGAAGTGCACGATGTACTTCGTTTTGTCTATCCAGAACTAAAGCAATGGTACGACGATGGTAACGAATCCAAACGAGAAGAGAACCATACTTGTTGTATCAGGTTTGCGATCACCGACACGGTTCGTTCAACACAGCAGTACTTGCGCGGTCAAATAGAGGTGACTTGTCAGGATGACAACCTATGGTTGATCAAAGCCGTAAATGTGGAGTGCTTGCCGATCTCTGATCGGTTCTCTGATACTGCGTATCAGAACGCATAGTCAACAGCGAGAGAACTCATCGATCAGATCTTGATCGCGTTTAAGGCAGCCTACTCGATTGTACCAAACTATTTAGAATTGCTGAAACCATGTATCGAAGAACTTTGGAATATTTCCAAATGGCGAGATCCTGATCTGAGCAAACGTGCATTCTGTCAATCACTGAAAAAGCTGTTGGGATATACAGGATATCGCAACATCAAGTTTTGGTATGAGCAGGGTAATTTGGTCATTGGATTCTATTACAAAGGTAGCGCGATCCTGGTTCGTCATATCGCGTTAAATGATTCACTTTTAGACACATTTGAATAACAAGGAGACTCTATCATGGAAGAACTTACGATATCACAACGACTGAAAGATCAGATCAACTTGACACATTTGCGAGAGCATTTGGTCGACGCGTTCGCACCGTTTGAGTGTGTAACTGATATAAGACTGATCGATGGATCAACTCACTCGGATGTGAACTGCGGACTTGATCACTACGTGAGTGAACTCAACGTCAAATATCCGGAACGTCTTTTGACATTCCAACAGATCTACACCACACGTCAAGATGATAAGTGGTGTCAGTATGTGAAGTTCCGGTATGCGGGACTTCCGGATACTGCCATGTTGAAGATCGAACTACTCGAAGGTCGTTTTCCAACCAAACTATTCTTGAAAGAAGGGCATGGGATCCACTTGACGTGGATCTATCCGGAAAGGTAAGTGAGCATGCATCAGGATGTAATAGGTTTCATCGAGTTGTTCCATCCGAAGGAACAACCGAGTGTCGGAATATGGCATGAACTCATCTATGCGAACGGACAGTGCTTTCGGTTCGCTCAGATCCTTTGTACAGCATTTCGACACTACGATAGTCACATCGTTGGTGTTGGGATGATGTCTGCAGGAACTCCGTACCGTATACTACAGAAGGAAGTGTTGCATGGTACGTACAATCATTATTACGCACGTATCGATGGATCGTATTATCACATCTTCGGATGTGATGGATCGGATCCATCTGATTTCGAAGTCGATGTAGAGATCCTTGATCCTGCGGAGTTCCGTACGGACGATGTACGTGAGATTACATGGTTGTCTCGTTATTTCAACGAAGATCAGTGTCTCAAGGAAGATACGAAGTTCATGCGTGTTTTGTCACAGGAAGAGATCAACTCCGTCCTGCAACTTGGTGAGCGTTACCACAACCCGCGGTTGGAAGCAGCTCTAACAGATTGCATTAAACAGTTACAGTGAAAGGAATATCGAAATGGAACAAGTAACATTGAAAGAATCATTGATCGTGGGCACCATACGGAACACCATAAGCGCCCATATCAATATTTTGATGTATTGCCCGTTAACGGGTGTTGATACTCGTAGCATAGAAGGGCAGCTCCGTAGTTCATTGATGAACGTGATACATCAGCTGGAGACTAAATTCCCAACCATCAATATCGAATATAATGGGAAATGGGATACCTGGAGGAACACCTATACGTTCTACCTCAGACCTGTCGATGCGGATCGTGATTTTGATCAGTTCGTGTATGGACAGATCTTCGTTGGATCTCGTAGGTCGATGAGTCGTGGTTTGATTGTAGGATATCGTTTGCAGATCGAATCGGTCTGTCGATTCTTTCCGATCGGTATTTTGGACAAGCAAATCAAACAGTTGAATGCACATATACAAGAAGCGATCTGCGGGCATACGAACTTAACCGTTCGTGAGCTCAATGAAGAGTTCCAAGATATCTACAGTCACATGGAGTGTATCGGGCTTGTGGATGGATATCCTGCATTCATCAAGTATCTGAAAGAGCACCTTGAGGTGTGTCAGACGATGCAGTGTTATTTGGCACGGTATCCCAAGCAGAGACATCTCACGCTCTCGTTCTATGGAGTGTTGCACGAAGTACCGATCAAGATCAAGAAGCATTGGTACACGTTGATCAATATCAATTGATGATTACTGTGTATAGAGCTGGATAGTATCATCCAGCTCTATACGTCAAACTTAACATTATGCACGAAGGAGTAAACTATGACAAGAGAACAGAAGATCGTCAAAACGTTACAAGCTTTGAAAGATGTGGTTGTCAAAACATGCATTGCATGTGAAGGCAGTCCACTTCCAGAGTGTAAAGATGAGATGGAAATGTGTTTACATCACACTTTCCTATCCATCATCGTAGATGCGTTCCAAGATGACAACCCGAAGTACGATATCATAACCAGCGTCGATTGGGATCCTGTGAGTGGTACCTGCAAGTGTTTCATCCAACCGTATAAAGAGTCACGTAAGTATGAACGAGATCATCGTTTCGTTTATTGTGAACTCTACACGAAAGACAATATGGTTGTCGGGCATCGTGTTCAGATCGAAGATGTGAATCAGTATTTACATCTTGATCGATACGACAACTATTTGGAGCGTATATCGTATCATTTCAAGAAGTTGTGCGAGTTGGAACACAGTCAACCCAGTCGTGATACGAAGGGTGAGTGGACCAAACACTATGAAGCGTTGGAGGAAGATCTCCAACGCTTCTTCTACATCTGGTATTATCAAAACAGTACGTCACACTACTCTGAGAGCGACTGCTGTGATATCATCATGCAGTCGTTTGATGATGAGATACGCAAACACTACTCTCTTAAGTGGGATGACCGGATGGATCGACTCAAGATCGTATTCAAAAGAGCGGATGGTAAACGATCATCATCCAGTATCGACATCAGCCACAAATGGTTCGTAGATGCGAATATTACCGGTATGACGTACTTAACAAAAGGGATGACTTGGATCCCGAAAGGAAAGATACATGAGCTATTTCAAATGTTGTAAGTGTCATCGCTGGTATGACACAGAGGAGTTCGACGATGTCGTTGACTACATGTTCTGTCCTACTTGTTCCAGTGAACAAGTACCGGATCAGATGGTGGAGATCAGCGCATCGTCAGATGATACCCCTGAGATCATCAGGGAGGATGATAACCTGCAGCCTGAATATGTGGAGTTGGACGAAGGGATCGACAACGACTACATCGAAGGTGAATTAAGTCTGAACGACGACTTGGAAGGGAGTGGTTATGATGAGCACTTGTTCTAACACGAATGCTAATTCGGATAAGATCCAAAAGCTGAAACGTCTGGTTGAGAAGATGAATCAGATCGCATATGTGGATGCTTACGGATGGCAAAACCAGAAGATCACACGTGCGTTGGGTCTGAAACACAATGATGATTTCTTCGATACGATCTACCGGAAGTACACGTATTACTGCCTGCAAGCAGCTCAGATCTTAATTGATTTCAGGTGCTTCCATGATGGTTTCGGTCACTATGTTCTTGTGGATACAGAGGTCTTGAGGAACTGTCTCGAACAAATACCCTCTCTGGAACCGAAGTATCTGATGTTCCACACAACAGCATCCGATGTGCCGTATGACGACTCAAACTACTGTTATCGTGTAACGGGAGTGTCCATCCCGTCTCATGGTCCGGAACATGGGATACATGACGATACTGCGTTCAGTATCACGATCCCGTACGAGATCGGTATGCGTCTTCCTGATAATTCTAAACTGCACAGGTCGATCGTGCGATCTGTTGTGGGAAAAGGGAGATGGAAACTGTAATAGAAAGGAGGTTGAGATGTTTGATTGGATCATTGACATCATTCGCGACAAGCTAGAATCGCCGAATGTAAGAAAAATACGCGATCGTAAATCTAAGAACCGCGAGTGAATCATCATACACTAGTGAGTAACTACTCACTAGTGTATCTTTTTTTGCATAAGGAGGTATATATGAAAGATGCAGATCATTTGTTATACATACAAGCTGATTTAGATAAGACAATATTACAGTTGATACGATCTGATACTACATCGATCCAATTTCAGATCACTGACGATACTGTAATTAGAACGATGTATTTTGATTGGGCACCAGATGGCATTGTAGTTGAGTTTCCAATCAAGTTCTTAAGACAAGATCAGGTGGATTGGATACAACATTTGATTAAAACAAGGAGAATACAGCATGATGACTCCGATTGAACGTTCGTCCTATGACGTCGTAATGACAGCATGTGATCTATTAGCAGATCTATCTGTTGAAAGAGAGAATATGTCGTTCAGTCAAGAAGGACTATTGACTGATCTATCCACTGGATTCCAATCGTTTTTGACTTGGGTAAAACGGAAAGTTCAAGAACTGATACACAAGTTTTTGATCTTTATACGGGACATGAAAGACATTGTGATTCGACTGTTCTATAAAAAGAACAGCAAGTTCATGCAAGTTGTTATGAGTTCTAGTAATGGTCGTATACCGTTCGATGATACCACGATTACGATCCCTTACGATGTGGAAGAGATTCATAAGTACACATCAAAACTTAACGACACAGTTCCGTTTCGAATTACATACGACAATACAAGCTTACGACAAAACATTGATAAGTTGCACAATATTTGGAACAAGATCAGTTATCCAAATAGCAACATTAACATAGTCAAATCTATTTGTTGTGAATACTGCAGGACGATCGTGAATCTTCTTAAGAACATGGAGTCGGATGCACTCACGATGTCTGAACATTTAACTAAGTCTAGGTATTTGTTGGATGAAGCTAAGACTCCTCAGGATCTTGGGCAGTTCTTAAAACAAGCGACTGGTGGTATGACGAGACTAGCTGCGATTGATCCGATGATTGTGTTTGGCATGTCTATGCAAATGTTTTCAACTCCAGATACATTAAAGCAACTGAAGCAAATAACAATCAGCTGTGTGGAAGCGTTGTCGATGGTGATTGGGTTCATTTGTAACCATATACCTGCCCTGACAACGATCATTTCAACGATCGACAAGATCTACAACCACGCTTCTTTTGAATTACACTACGCAACTAGGATTGATTCTGGGTTGAAGTATCACATTGATCAAATGTTGAAAGGACTGTTCACTGTAGACACGATCACGGTGACAACTAGAGATCCGAAGACTTGGCCTACGATACACAATAACACTATCGTTGGTTGGTGTTATGTGAATACGGGAACAACTGCTGTTCATGATCTTTGGATCAACGGACGATATCTGTTGAAAGATACATCGTCTTCTGGTATGGAAGAATCAGCTAAGTTATTGTTATCGACAATCGTGCACGAATGTGTCCACTTGTTCGATGCTCAGAATAGTTTTGAGTTTGAACCAAGAGAAGGTGATGATACGATACAAGAACAACACGCGTATGCTTTGGAAGGGCAGTATCGACCGACTGCTAGTGAGCTCAATTGGGCACGAACTCAAATCAAAACAATGGTTTCCAAGATGAGATAGGAGGTGTGTATGGAACTATCATTTCCACATGATCTGTGTTTTTATGGGACATGCTGTGATATCATTGATACTGTGGTTATCGATCAAGATACGCTTATCATCAACTATCACGAGTCACTTGGTAGCGTTCCAGGTGATCGATTCTCTTATCGATGTAAATCATCAGACCTCACGATTGATCAGTTCGATGTGATTTGTTATTACAAGAGTTTTATGGTTATTGAACCAAAGTCTAACCCAACAAAGTACGTGAATGTGATACCTGTACAACGCAATATGGATGTTGTTTTCTCATACATCACAAACCATCCAACACATCGAGTCGTGTTTCAAGAAACTGAATCAGATATCATTGAGATTGATGATAACATTGAGACAATGATTCCGAAATGGCAATTAAGAGATGACCAGATCGCATGGATCCGATATCTCATCACAAAACAACGATAGGAGAACTATGCTTACACCTTTTGAACAGTCGGCACAAGATCTTGTTTTCGCAGCCAATGATGTGATCGTACAAGCACAGATTTTTCAAGATCAATTGGAATACGGACAGGAAAGTCTTTTGACAGAACCCTCTGATGGATTTCAAAAGTTCCTCAGTTGGTTAAAACAGAAAGTGTTAGATCTCTTACACAAATTCATCACGTTCGTCAAATATCTGAAAGCAACTATCTTCGGGTTGGTCTCGAACCAACGCAGTACGTTTATTCAGTCGATCACATCATCACACTATCAAGTTTCCCCTTTTGAGGATAAAGAGATCTTCATACCTTACAATGTGGAAGAGATCTTTGAACATCTAAAAGGCTTCCGTGAGAAGTTACCGATTCAAGTAACTCAGGATAATGGACAGAAGATCAGTCGTGATATCAGTGGTTGGTTCCAGATCTGGCACGAGTTGGTATTGGGACGAGATCGATCGATTCGGATCATGAAGTCGAAATGTTGTTCTGTTTGTAGAAGGATCGTTGATTATCTGAACTTCTTAGAAGTTCAGGCGATCGCCCTTTCTGAGAACGTAAGTGAAGTACGGCATCTGATCGATAAGGCTGAAACTGTGACTGATGTAGTTTCATTAACTTCCAAGTTGATTCGTGGAACAGCACAACTTGTAAATGTTTCATCAGCTACAACATACGACTTTTTGATGATACCGGATACCTCTCCTAGAACAGTATCTGATTTGAAGAACGTTGTGTTGGAGTGTATTAAGACACTAGGATACATTACGGTATCGATATCTAACATCTTGGAACCGTTACCTGGGATCATGATCAGGATCGGAAAGATCTACGATAACTCAGGGTTTACGTTACATTATACCACAACGATCGATCCAGGTTTTCATCGTCACATTGAACAGATCATAGGAGATTCTGTTCGTGTTGATAACATTATTGTGACGACGAAGGAGCCGAATACCTGGCCTACTGATGATAACAATACAATCATTGGTTGGTGTCATGCAAGTTATGGATCTATCGGTGCAAGAGACCTTTGGATCAATGCTAGATATCTCTTAAGGGATATTTCTCCTGATGGGATTGAACGCGCAGCCAGATTGATGTTGGTTACGATCGTACACGAATGTACTCACCTGTCCGATGGTCAAAACTATAAGCGTTTTGATCAGAACCGAAGTAACGATGATCAGGAAGAACGTCGCGCTTATGGCAATGAAAAGAAATACGTACCAACATTGAGTGAGCTGAATTGGGCTAAAACACAGATCAAAACGATGATCTCCAAGATGAAATAATCCTCCTGAGTATATTGGTATCCACTTACCAGTATACTCAACTGTGCTTTACGTATATATTACCATTTGAGGATAATCAAGCATACTACGTAAAATATACAACTAGAAGGAGTTCTCTATGGACATTGAAACTCTACGGAAGAAGATCGATGACGCCAATGTGAAATATTGGACCGATCATCAACCCATCATCTCCGATCAAGAGTACGATAGGTTGATCGAACAACTGCGTGTGTTGGATCCAGATGATCCAAGACTCACCTACATCGGAGGGGAGAAAGGCTCCGTGATCCACAATCCACCGATGCTTTCGTTGGACAAACGTTACACCCATGAAGAGATCATCAAGTGGTGTAAAAGTGTTGGACGAGAGGACAGTACTTTCGTGGTACAGCCTAAGTATGATGGGATCGCTGGTAAGTTGGTCTACACCCCACGTGGTTGGCAGTTGAGCACCAGAGGAGATGGACATGTCGGTGAAGATATCACCAGCAAGCTTCCTATGATCGAAGTGAAGACACTTTCTAGTGTTCTGTTACAAGCACTTCGACATCCGAACAAAGCAGCAGAGATGCTGCTTCTGAATACACCGTTCTATGGTGAGATCGTCATCACAGACGAAGACTTCGAAGAGTACTTCACCTCTGGTAAGATCTTGAAACAGAACGGTGAAAAGTACAATACGCAGAGGAACACTGTTGCTGGTCTTCTTGCATCCAAAGAACCTCTTCCTGATCTGAAAGGGAAGAAGATCCTTACTTTTGTGGATTACACATTCTACTCGTCGATCATGTCGATGAATATGTTGGAGGATCCGGAAGAGTGGGATAAACTGGTTTTGGAAGTGGAAGAACTGAATTACCCAACCGATGGGTTGGTGATTAAATTGGGTGATATAGTCAAGATCCAAGAGCTTGGAGCAACGCAACATCATCCGAGAGGGATGATGGCGTTCAAGTTCGCCAATGAGTCTCAGGCCTCTACCTTACGTGGGATCGAGTGGAATGTTGGGATGCGGAGTATCACTCCGAAAGGCATCATCGATCCTGTGAAGATCGGGAATGTCACGATCCAACAAGCATCGTTGTTCAATCTTGCTTATGTGATCAGGAACGATTTCAGACTCGGAGATATCGTCAAGGTAGAACGAGCTGGAGATGTTGTTCCTCACATCTGTGTGGAAGATCATGTCCGTAACCAAGGTGAACTGATGATACCACATACCTGCCCATCGTGTGGACATCCGACTCACCAGGAAGATGTAGAGTTGGTCTGCACCAACCCTGATTGTCCTGGTGTTGCATTGGCGATCCTTCGTAAAGCAGCGAAGGAGCTGAAGCTGGATGGATTCGGAAAGGTAGTGCTTACGAACCTGGTATCTAACAAGGTGTTGCAGTTACATCAACTTCTGTCTATCTCTTTGGAAGGATTATGTTCTTATGCGGATGTATCACCGAAAGTAGCAGCGAAGTTGTACGCTTCGATCCAGAACGCTCTTCGTACTGTGACGCCTGCGATGTTGCTGTCAGCTTTAGGGATCCCGAGGATCAGCAAAGCCAACGCAGCGATGTTGTTGACCGTTTGTCCGATCGAAGATCTTACAACGCTCTCGACGGAACATGCAATAGAGAAGTTTCAACCGTTCGGTGAAACAGGCTTGTCTCTTGTGAGATGGTTGTCCTATTCTGAGAACGTTCAGAATCTGGCTCTCTGTCTGATGCTCTGCACCAATATCAACCATATTGGACAGAACTTTGACATGACGATCTGTTTCACAGGTAAGATGAGCGCTCCAAGATCTGAATTGGAGTCTTATGCCAGATCCAAAGGGTATCAACCGGTATCTACCGTTACGAAAGAACTCTCTCTTCTGGTTGTTCCTGATGTGGAACAGGGAGATGAAAGTAGCAAATTGGTGAAAGCCAGACGCTACGGGATTCAGATCGTGACGGAATCACAGTTCCGACAGATGTAAGTATCCACTACTCTACCAGGGATCACACCTTGGTAGAGTAGTATCTTTTCTGCTGTCAACATGCTGTGAACGTAAGAGGTGAATCTATGCGAAAACATGATCCGAAATTGAAAACAGTAGAACTATTCACGGATGGTTCTTGGAAAGGGAAGTTGAATGCCGGTGGCTGGACTTCTCTATTGGTGTACTGGCCACATTGGAAACTGGTGACATCCAGTGATCAAGATACAACGATCTCCAGGATGGAGTTGACAGGAGTGATCCACGGTTTGGAAGAGTTGACCGAGCCTTGTAATGTGAAAGTGATCGCAGATAGTAAGTTGGTCGTCAACACGATCAACGGGTGGATCTATGGTTGGAAACGAAACAACTGGGTTACCAAAGGTGGTACTCCTGTTGCGAATCTCGATCTGGTCAAACGACTCTACGAGCTCATGCAAGTACACAACGTAAAAGCGGAGTGGGTGAAAGCTCATACCTTTCGCAAAGACTACAGGTCTAATGCGAATCGCATCTGTGATTACTACGCACAGAAGAGTGCTGATGATCACCACAAGTCTACACGGTAGGCACATCCTATGCCAAAATAGGAGACAACGATGCAACCCGATCCTTATATTGAACAGTTGATCTTCAGGTGCCGTGCCGTGTCACCTGGGATCAACGATTATTTTGAAGAACAGAGGTACATCGCTGAAGTTGAGAACGTTGAGGAGATCACTCCTCAGTACCTTCTCAATACAGCGATCACTCTGGTTCTCGATCTCCTGGAAGAGATCGGCATCCACTCCAACTTCTCAGTAGAAGAGTTGTTGGAATCCTCTATCGATTTGGAAACGATGTTCTATCTCGCACACAAATTCGACTTCGATAACTACTATCGAGTACTGAAAAGTTTCGATGAACAACAGTTGTCCGAGTACAATGCGATGATCGAGAACATCGATCTTCCTGAGGATTATCTTTTTGAGATCGCGGCTTACTTCAACGATCTCTTCCCAACGGATATCGCTTGGGAGTACATCAATCGTGGTACCGAATACTGGTACAGCACGGATGCTCTGGTATCGCATCTCGTCAACATCCAGTTGAGGATGGAGATGAACACTGATCCAAATCCCATCCCGATCCAAGAGGATGAGCTTGCGATGGTGAAACAATTCTTGATGGTGATGACCGAACGGGAACAGAAGGTTACCGCATATGTCAACTACATCTTGGATCGATTTACAGGACTGTTGAACAAAACGAAACTGATGCGTCTTGTCAAACAGTACGATAAAGAGAAGCTCCATCCGGATACCGTTCTTCTTTTCGCTAAATGGAACTCACTGTCCCATGAAGAGAAGGAGAAGATCGGAGAACCTGGGTTCCTTCAACAACATCATTTGAAAGACGATCATCACATCGAACATTGGGAACATCTGAAGAAGATGAACCAGCTGGTTGAGTTGACGAATGAAGTTGCTGTGATGATCGTGATCTCTCTGATCCTGGACGAACTTCCAGAAGCCAAGATGAAGAAGGAGCTGGAACGGTATCAAGGGATCGCTTCAGAACAGACTTATCGGTTCATGTGGGACTTGTATCGTCAGGTCCCTTGGACAGCATTATTGGGAGGGACTAAGTGATGGAACTTCCGATCCATAAGAAAGAGTTTTTGATCAAGTATCAGAGACGTCTGTTAGAACGTGCATTTTTGATCGACATCATGACACAGGTTGGTGGTCGTCCTGTTTTCCCTCTGTATGAGAGCGAAGCGATCACACCGGAACGTCATTCTGTTCGTGTTACATTGAAGACACCTCCGGAAGATGCGATCTACATTCCTCTGCAAGAACAAGATATCACAGACGATGAAGTTTTGAAACAGATCGCGATGCGACAAATCGCACTGGTGTATCCGTTCAACGATAATCTTTTCAATCTTCTGTTCCAGTATAGGAACTACCTTGCTCTCTCTCCGAAGAAGAAAGAAGAAGCAGATCAGTTCAGCAAAGACCTCTACAACAAGACGAACCAAGAGCTCTTCGATTACTACACCTCTGCGAATTACAACGCAACCCACTTCCAGAAATGTGTTTTGCAAGAAGGAGATGTGTTCTTGGCATCCGTTGTGGGTAGCAGTCAGTCCTGTCTGGTGTATGTCTCGGATATCGATCAGGAGACATATTCGTTCACATTGAACTACCTGGACAACGGGATCCAGAGAGCATTCGGTGAGATCGATACGTTCCAACTGAATCCTGGTGAGATCATCAACTGCAAGGAAAAGATGATTACCACCGTAGGTCGGTTCTTATTGAACTACCTTCTTCTGGTTCATCCATTCCAAGACAAGATCTCTTATCAGAACTCCGTATTCGATCTCGGTTATATCGATTCGATCGTTGCCAAAGGTATGTTGGACGGTTCTATCCCGGTATCCGCATATAAGCAATATGTGAACGATCTCTACTTCATCGGACATTTCACCGAACTCTGTGTTCCGACTTATACTCGTAAATCACTTACCACAGATCCGAATGTGAGGAAAGTGAAACAAGAGTTGATGGAGAAGTACAAGGATAAGCTGAACGATCCGAACGTCATCATGGAGATCGAGAATACTCTGATCGCGATGGATAAGAATTATCTCAAAGATGATGAAGTGATGCGATTCTATGGGCCGCTCGGTGACAAACCCTTCAACATCTCCCGTAAGAAGATGTATCTGACAGTCGGTGGTGTGGAAGAGTTCTCCAAGACAACTGGGAACTTCGTGTTTATCCCGAACTCTCTGTCCGAAGGGATGACCGCAGAGACGATGCCTGCTATGGCGAACGAGACCCGTAAAGGTTCGTTCAACCGTGGTGACCAGACGAAACTCGGCGGTGCACTAACCAAAGGCATCACTCGGGTTCTTCAAGATCTTACAGTATCCGAACAAGACTGTCATACGACTCGTGGTCTTACAGTGGACTTCTCGAAGTACAAGATCGGACGTTATATTGGATCCTATATCCAAGATGGTTCGAACTGGGTTCTGCTTACAGAACAGAACATGGAGAAGTTCGTCGGTAAGACATGTTTGGTGCGTTCTCCGATGTATTGTCAAGCCCAACATGGACTTTGCTACATGTGTATGGGTGATATCTATGCGAAGAAGAACGCGAAGCATCTTGCATTGGATGCAGTGGATATCACATCGACCTTCACCACGGATGCTCTGAAGAGCATGCATGGTACGAAGATCTCAACTTATCAGATCGATGATCTCAACAAGTTCATACTGAACTAAAACCATAAGGAAACATCATGTCGAACAAAAATCGTTACAATCCTCAAGTCAGCCCAATGGATGTGCTGAACAAAGCTCAGGAACCGAAGACCGAAGAGGTCCTGGAAGAGAAGAAAGACGTCGCTGCGGAAGAACCCCAGAAGCAGGAAGAACAGAAACCTGTGGACGAGGTGAAAGAAGAGACGGTCGTCAAACAGGAAGAAGTTCCCAAAGCTGCTGTTGCTGAAACCCCAGCTACGGTTGTGAATACAACCGTTCAGCAGAAGACGGTTGCTCCTGCGAACAACAAGACTCCGGATGCCAAGGTTGCCAAACTGGATGCTCTCCTGAAGAAGTATCAGGACCTCGTCCAGACGAAGAACCCGTCTGAGTCCACACGTGCTCGCTTCGTGGAATCGTTCTACACCATCGCTGAATACGTCCTCGCTTCGGACAGCTATGCAGTGTTCAACCGGTTCTATGATTTCTTCCTGAAGGAGAAGAACGGTCTGATCCATCGGAACCTGGCTCTCGCAGGGATCCACAAGATCACCGACCTGCAGAAGAAGTCTCGTATCTCGGCATTCTTCGCTGTCTTCTACGCGATGATCCGCCACAAGACGGAACGCAAACCGTTCGGTCTCAGCATCCGTGCGATCCGACTTGCCCTGAAGAACGACAAGTTCTGCAATTGGATCCAAGCCAAGTTGCAGAATCGCGGCTAAGCATACGAAATAACATCAGGATGGGATGTTACTCCCATCCTGATGTTAACTTACCTATGCTTCTTCCACTGACATCGGAGTGTCGATCTCAGTCTCACCTGGTTTGATCGGTGATTGTCCTGACGCTTCGAACTGATGTTCAAGTTGATCATCCACGTTATTCTGAAGGGCAACAGAACCTTTGCGAAACTGTTCGGGATCCAAGTTACTAAGCACTGCCAGAACAGCTTCCTGATAGTTCTCGGTATTCTCAGTATCCTTCCGTTTCAGATAGGTTGTGATCTTGTTCGCTTTAGATGACTCCTTCGACTTCAGGATATCATCAAGTGTTTTGATCACACCCATCTTCACTTCGATATCACGTGCGCTGTCTTGGTCGTAATTGATCGATGGCACCGAGTTCACAAGTTGTTGTATGATCTGATCACGGATCTGATCCGTTTCACGTGTTGCTTGATTGAACTCCTGGAACAACATATCGATCGGAGACGATTGTACTTCTTCAGCCATATTTAATCTCCTAGTTGATTTCACCGTAATTTGTCCTTGCTACAGCAGGGATCTGTCATAGCATATCCCTGTGTTTCAGGGGGTTCTGCTCTACGGTGCACATCCTATGTGAGATGACTTAGAAACAGGTGTAGTGATACACCATCCTTTCTTTTGGTTTAGGGAGCTTTAGGAATGGTTCTTGGGTTGATGTTCCTAGTCGTTCACACTCTCTCCTGTATGTGACCTATCTGGTCGGTTATCCCGACCAGATAGGTCCGTCTTACTGTAAATGAAGCCTATTTGAAGTATATATTACTCTGTGATGATACCTAGACAAAACTTAACTTAAGGAGGGATAACATCATGGAAGAATTGTGGAAGCCAATAGAAGGATTTTCAAATTACGAAGTGTCTACTTTAGGACGTGTCAGGAAAGGTTCGCTGATATTGAAGCAACGTACTATGCCAGGTATCGGTTATCGTACTGTAAATTTGATAACCACAGCTGGCGTGTTTACTTCAAGAACGGTCGCTAGATTGGTATTGACTACATTTGTCGGATCTGGGAAACATGTATATTACAAGGATGGTGATTATGCAAATTGCCAATTGTCAAATCTCGAATGGGTCCCGATGACTAAACTGCGACACACACCAAAACGATTGGATCAGATTCACAAAACGATGGAAATCTACTTGCGTTATCATCGTGGTGAATCTATAGAAGATCTCGCCAAAGAGTTTGAATGTTCAAGATCAAATGTACGTGAGATCGTTGTAAGACACAGACCAAGTATCAGTGATAAACGAGGTGATAGTCTCTGTGTACGTGATGTATCGGGAAAGAGCTTACGTACTCTATTTACCGATCAGGAAGTTGATGAGATCAGAGCTCTCTACTTTTTAGAGGGATACACCGTGTCAGATATAGCTGCAATGAAAAGCGTTTCTCGACATCTGATATCAAATGTCCTTGGTGGTCTTGTGTACAACATCACACCGGATACTCCTATTCGATTTATCGAATCGTACATGTCAAAGATTCCTCTGACACATCTGGTATCAGTTGACAGAATCAACAAGATTCGTAATGCATACAGAAGAGGGGTTCGTATTAACACTATTATGGCACGAGAACACATAGGCGGCGATAGTACGATGCAACGAATATTGTTTACTGATGAGGTTCCGTTTCCAGAAGGAGATTCAGTTCGTAAGTTAATCCAAACTCATCACGATCAACTTTCATGTAATCGTATTCCATTTACAAAAGAAGAGTTAATATTGTTAAGGAAGGATATTGCATCGAATCAATATTCATTGGAAGAACTTATGGAAAAATGGAATGTGATCGAATACGGAAGTAGAACGTTCTAGTACATGAGGTATGGTGGTATACAAGTGACCTATTATACAGAAACTCTATAAACAAGGAGCACAAATATGATAGCATACAAGTTCCCGTTGTATCCTAATAAGGAACAACAAGTGCTCCTGTGGGAGCACTCTTGTCTGTTAAACAGTCTCTATAACCGAATGCTCCAAATGGAGCAGGAAGAGTATGAGAAGAACAAGAAGTTCTTAAACTTCTATATGCTCAATTACATGTTACCTAAGCTGAAGCAGGAAACTCCAGCTCTGAAGAACATCTTCTCTCAAGCTCTTCAGCAAGTAATGAAACGAGTCAATGATGGATACTACCTCTTCTTCAAGAAAGCAGTGATCCATCCGCCCAAGTTCCGTTCTTGCAAAAGGTTCTACAACATCTGCTATCCTCAGCCTAAAGTAGGATACAAGATCGAAGACAACAAGTTCATCACCAAACAATACGGTACGATAGAGTTCAATCCATATCGTGAAGTGAAAGGTACTGTCAAAACGGTATCGATCACTCACGATGTGGTTCGGAACAAGTTCTATCTCTGTATCGTGACAGACGGTAAGACCGAGTTCACTCCTTATGCGAATGCGCATATTGGGATCGATCTAGGAACTACGAATCTTGTTACAACTTCAGATGGTGAAGTCTACCAAGGACCTGTCCATCAGAAGTACTTCGACAAACAAATCGAGAAACTCAAATCCATCCGGGATACTAAGTATCCTCTAATGAAAGGAGAAGACGGTAAGAAGCGTTCGTCACGCAACAGACAACATCTTAACAAGGTCATCGCTAAGCTGTATGGTGTAAAACGTAACAAAACAAGAGACGTATTACACAAGATCTCGAGAGATCTATCCAGACGTTATGATACAGTGATGGTAGAAGACCTCCAAGTAAAGAAGATGGGCGAGTCTAACATATCTGGACGTAATAGAGTGTTACGCAATCAAGGTATCGGTCAGTTCTTAACTTACCTCGGTTACAAATGTAAGAAAGTGGTCAGAGTAGACCCTGTCAACACATCGAAGACCTGTTGTAAGTGTCATCACAAGATCGAAGAGTTACCTCTTCGCATCCGACAGTGGACGTGTCCACACTGTGGTACTAAACTAGACCGAGATCGTAATGCTGCGTTAAATATCCTCCACTTAGGACGAGCTATGATGAGTCGTGTCTATCGCAATGATAAACCGAACATCGCAGACATCGATCCTTACATCTGGATGGATCAAAACCTCTATACTGCTAAGGAACTAGCCTTGGTCGCAAGACCATGTTCTGGATCACACCAGGAAGCTCCTTCCTTCAGGTAGGAGTAGTTCACGAAAAGTCCATTTAGAACATACCAAAAACAACCATCTTCTACATAGGAGGCAACGAAATGATGAACTACACATCGAAAGACATTAAAGAATATACCTTCATGGAGCATACCCGTAGAAATGCGGGCATGCTCATGGGTAAGGTCAATCTGAATGCCAACATTCAGTGTATCAAGGAGTATATTGACAACTCGGTTGATGAGAGCAGTGTTGATCCGAACAAAACTTATCACATCAACATCATCCTGTTCAAAGGAGATGATACTTATCAAATCGCGATACAAGATCATGGACGAGGTGTTCCGTGTGAGAAGCTGGAAACGGTTTTTACACAACCATTTACTACAGGTAAAGCGGATAGCTCTGCCTACACATTCAGTATTGGATCCTTCGGTATTGGTAGTAAAGCTAGCAATGCGATCTCTGAAAACTTCGTTTGTATCTCGAAACGGTTGGATGGGTTTGCAGGATTGACTCTGAAACGTGGTGTGATCCTCAAATCAGAGATCAAACAACCGATCGATCAGATCCGGGAGACGGTTGGTACTTTGATCGTACATCAACCGGACGCATCCATTTTGAAATTGACCAACACCTTCTTTACAACAGATGGTGTTGCCAGAGTGCAAGAATTGATCGAGTATATCGGAGCATTCAAACCAAACACCAAGTTTCACATGTATCTGGTTGATAAGTTGCTTCCGGATAGTTGGTTCAAGAAGTCATACGAAGATATGTGGAATTACTTCCAGAAACAGAAAGGGCAGTTGATCTATGAAACACCTTTGGTGATATCTGCTGAGGACTACGTTCGTGGGAAGTTTGGTATCTCAGAGCAACCTCTTTGGAATCTCGAGATCAAGAAATCAATAGAGACTCCGAGACCCATTGCCTGTGATATCAGTGTTCATTTGGTCAAGAACTGTGATCGTCAGAATGGTTATATCGCCACTGTGAACGACACACAGATCAAGGATAAAGAGTCTTCACACCTCAGTGTCTTCTTTGAGAAGATCAGAGAACGATTGACTCCGTATCTGGATCAGGACGATGATGAGATCATGACGTTCTTCGAACGCTTCTACAATATCCCGTTCTACGGATATATCAGAGCGTTTTACAAAGGAGCAACATACGAAGGTCAGACGAAGCATGGATTCAAGGATCTCGATTTCGAGAAGATTTACGGTCAGATGCTGAATGCATACTTCGACACGATCCAAGATGGGGTGTGGGAACAGATGTTCAACATCATCCACGATGATCTTGTGAAGAAGTTCGCTCAGTTCAGTAACAAGAGTATGAATCTCAGTTCCAACTCGAAGAACCTTGCTTACGACATGAACAATGAAGGTTGTTATGTGCCTGCGCGTGTGACGGATCCGACCATCACGGAACTGTTCATCACTGAGGGTAACAGTGCAGGAGACTTCGTTGTTCAGGAGAGGTTCAAACACTTCCAAGCAGTACTCAAGTTGAAAGGCAAACCGATCAACGCACACACTGCTAATGTTGAGGACCTTAGAGCGAACAAAGTCTACCAAGACCTTGTGAAGATCCTGGGTGTTGGACCGAGAGATCAAGATCTGAGCAGATTGCGGTTCGCAAGGATCGGGATCCTAGCTGATGCTGACCCTGACGGTTATCACATCAACGACCTTGTGATCACTGCATTGTTGAAGATCAATCCTTTGATCCTGGCAAGCGGACGTGTGTTCATGGCGAATCCTCCGCTCTACGTGATGGAAAGTCGGGATAAAGCTCTCTTCTTGAGAGACCAGAAAGCCCTGAACGATGCCCGTGTCAAGATCTATGAGAAGTTCTTCAATCTGGAACTCTACTCTCAGATGACCAAGAATCTGTGTCAACTGAAAGGAGAACAGTATCGGGATTTCATCTACCTGACCAAGAGGATCGGTGGGATCATCACCCGTTCTGCGAACAAGTTGGTGATCGATCCGATGGTACTGGAACAGTTGGTTCACTGTGTGGACTATCTGAGTTTGTACAAGTTGGATACCAAGATGGTGAAGAACATCCTGAAACTGGATGATTGTTCGTATCATCCTGGAGCGAAGACACTCTTGTTGTCGGTAGCAGGGATCGAGATCAGTGTTCCGATGCAGAATTTGGTTCAAGAGATCCGTTCTTACATCCTTCCTGAGTTGGAGATGGTTCATTGGGAGTTGTTCGATCTCCTGGTGACAACCAAAACAACGACGGAGATGGAACGAGCTCCCATGACGTTCATGCAGCTCTATCGGATCCTCCAGAAACTCGACGAACATTATCCTGTTCACCGTCTGAAAGGTCTCGGTGAATGCAGTGGTCCTCAGTTGAAGTACACCTGTTTGGATCCTGCAACACGCACATTCACCACGATCACGAGTATCGGGGATGTGAATCGTATCTACGACATGATGGGCGTGGATACCGCACCTCGTAAAGCGTTGGTTCTTGGTGATGTGAAGAGTATCTTGAACCAAATACCAGAACAGGAGGTCCTGTGAAACGATGTGATCTCGACACATCTGAGATCGCCAGGTTCCAAGCCTGGTTGATCGATACTACAAATAAGGACGATCCTCCTCTCGTAGAGTTAGAACCATTCTTCAAGTACCTTGCGAAAGTATCTTGTATCGTTCGAGATCCTTACAACAAGGGAGGTGGTGCCTCTCCTGAGGAGCTGTTCATGGCAGGACAGTTGTTCCGGATCGGATGTGTTCGTATGCGGTTCTTGGAAGAACGTTCCACCAGGCAACTGGTGGACGCTCTGATCTTGGGGGAGATGCCAGCTCCCCCGTTAGTCTATCAGATTCTCACGTATATATTACGTATTGAGAAGCACGAGTGTGGGATCAACTTGATGTTGATGATGCCACTGTTCGCGTTGATGGAGACGAAGTGGTATCCACTTCATCCCAACCGGAGTTCAACGTTGACCAGTGTGATCCAGTCATTTGCATTAAGCAGCGATCGTTACGCTCGTATGTCTATCATGTTGTATGATCCGTTGGATCTACTTCGTAAACTACAGTTGATCATCTCAACAACGGCGAAAGATGAACGATATGTAGGTAAGAAGTATCTGGAGTACGCCTTGGACAGTGTGCGGTATGTAGCCAGTATCTATCTGGCTGTCGTCACCAAGAAGATCGAACAAGATCCGAAGGTGAAGTCGCAAGCTAACAAGATGCTGGGTAGCATGTTACTCCTGCACCAGACGATCATCAACACACATATCAGTCAACATCGAACAAGGAGGTGACGACATGGAAAAGCCGGATCAAGCGAACTCGAGGATCCGGGACATGTTTGTAAACAAGTATGCACGGAGACAGGAGATCGACGAGTTGGAAGCTCTGAAAGAACAAGGGGAGCTGATCTTTACGGAGAATGACCCGATCTTCTACAGCACCTATCCGTTGGATCAGGTTGCGGTCAAGCTGTGTCAGGACAGTCGCATCACAGAACCGTATTTCCAAGAGAGATACAAGATGTATGCGATTAAAGTTCTCGGTCAGCATCCGCAGCAAGCATCCACACAGAGGAGCAATATGCTCAAGATGATGAGACGAGGACATATCACGTTCAAGAGGCTTATGGAGTTCTGCTGCAGGGTACTCGGTATGCCTTTGAAAACGTTAGCGTTCGAGTTCAATCATCCAACCAAAACGAATACGGTCGATATCGTGCTAACCGACCTCAACAACAGAACACTCGATACTTCAGATCCGGATGAAGATTGAGTATCTGTAACAAACATAGTACTGGTACCATGTGTATGGGAGAACTCTTGAGCTCAAGAGTTCTCTTTTTGTCTAATAACCATTATCAATTTAACAACAGGAGTTCCTATGTCAGTCGCTCTGCAACTGGTCAAGAACGGGAAACCTCTTCCCGCTATGTTCGTCGACAAAGACCTTCATCTCAATCGTCTCGTCGCTGCAACCATCGCCGCAGTCAACCTTTGGGTGAAGATCCAAGATGGTTCCGACAAGAACCCGTTCGAACTGTGTGTTCGCAAAGTCATGGATGATTTCGGAGGTACTCTGTTCTCTCAGCGTCCTCTGGAAGCGGTTTATCAGATCAACTACAAAGAGGATACCACATCCTCGGATCTGAAGATCAATAACTTCATCTACTGGAACAAGTATCTCCAGTGCAAAGCCTTCGGAGATGTGTTCGGGTTCGCTCAGTATAACGGACTCCAGATCGAAGCTGTTCTTCCGAACAAGTACTACAGTTTCGATCGCTCCACCGGAGAAGACGGGAAGTTCACCAACCCGAAACAGTACAACGTCATCCTGGAACCGGATGAAGTCGACAAGATGTTGTCTCAACGGACACCGGATGCTCCTGTGGAACAGAAGGAAGCCGTTGAAGCTCCCAAAGAAGAACCTCAGGAAACCGTCGAAAAGCCCCAGTAAGCGGTACTCTTTACAAGCATACATTATACTCCCTGATAGGTAGGCTAGCCTACCTATCAGGGGGTCATGCTATGCTTAAAAGTTTAACCATCAAGAGGGTATTATGCTGATATCTTCCTCAACGTTGTCTGAAAATATCATCCACGTTTGGAAGCCTCTTGCGGATCAGATGTCACGTAAGATCCTTCAGGATCTCGGACTTCTGGAGTACATGAAGAACCATGTGTACATTAATAGCAGTTACACAGGTCCTTCCAAATCATGGAGAGATATCCAATCAAGACATGCCATTCTAAATGAACCTGGGATGACTGTGAATATCAAATTCAATTCGAATCCGCTCGGATTGAAATGGAGTGTGACCTCACCTGGTCAGCACATGGATCCTGCGATCCACAGAAGAGATGCGTTGATCACAAAACCTCTGTTCTTGGATCCCACTACGAATGTACACATCATCGAGAGAGAACAACCTTGTCTCTTAGAGATGGAGTGTGCGTTGACTTTCACCGATCGAGTGGTTGCATTCGATGCTGTGACGAACATGATGAGTACCTACGTACGTGGTGAATTGTTGACCGTGAACAACTTCACTTACGATTATAAGTTCCCCATCCCTCTGTTGAATGAACTCTATGTTCTTGGACGGATGTCTGGTGTTGAGAAGGGTAAAGGGATGGAATGGATCACCAGATGTTCTCAAGGGAAGATGCGGTTGATCACCAATGAGTACAACCCTGGGAAACACCACGAGATGGTGGTACATAGAGAGCTGTATGAAGTATTGGCTACGATCGATTACAATGCAGATGAACCGATGGTAGAAGGAGTTGGTACTTCAGCGGATGCGATCACATTGAGTTTCAATGTAACTCTTCAATTCGGTAGGGTGAATATGCTCTATCTGAAGTATCCGATCGTATTGAACAACACTCTGATCCCAGAGGAGCTGGTACATGTTGAGAAGAGTGACGCGTATGGTCGTCTGATTCGGTATCTGAAACACCCGTATGAGTCATTTGACGGTGCTTATCAGAATTCGAAGTTCCTGTATCGGCTTCCTGTCCGTTTACCTTGGTACGACAATTGGTCCTTACCGAGTTACAGTCGTCACACCTTCGAACATGCAGAACCGTTCTTGATCGGAGTCTTCACTCTGGACAACACAGCGTGTACATCGTGTCAAGATCGTTGTAAGTGTGGGTGTTGTCCGTGTCGATACACGACAGTGGATCTTTATGAAGATCTGGAACCACATGCTCTGAAGAAAGTGGTTGTCGATTACTACAGAGAACATCCGAAAGAGTGTCTCTATCCGGATGCTCCTTACAACTTGGCAGTATTCGCAGATGATGTTCAAGTAGATCCCAAGAAACTGGAATTCGACGGACGACACTTGAAGTTCCCGAACACGATGGGTGCGAACAGGATCTATCGGTTGGTTCTCTGCAAGACACCTCTGATTAAAGAAGGACGTAACCCTTGGCACTTCGTATGGGATTGTGTGATCGTTGCGGAGATGGCCATTCAAAAGGAGAAATAACGTATGTCTATGTCAAAAGCGAATGGCACGCTTCGTAAGCCAAAGAACCCTAATAGACCCAACTGTGAGACCAGTTGCTTCGTGGTTCCTCCTTCCGAGAAACCAGAAGTGGATTCGTCCGCAGTGGTCAACCCAACACCATCCCAGGCGTTGGCATCTGAACCATATGTGCAAGCAACGGATGCTGCTGACAACACCGTAGCTACTACAGCGAAGACGACGTTGGATACAGCACTCCTCGCATACAGTGCCGGAATGTCCATCACTGTGACGTTCTATCACAATCTGAACAATGATGCAACAGCGAGATCATTCTTCAACGATCTTTCTTTTCAACAGGATAATGTACACGTTGCGTATCTGAAGATCAACAACTTCCAGATGAAGTTGAAAGACAGCCTTGCATTCTCCTATGACGGAAGCAAGGTGAAATCCCAAGTCACGGGAGAAGCGGTACTCTATCCTTTTTTCGTACCTTGGACGGGTGATCTGTTCATCTATGAAGTACAGAAAGGCGTGTATGGTCTGTACAAGATCACAGACCCACCAACTCGTCTGTCGATCAAGGATCTCACCGGTCATGAGATCAAGTTTATCTTGGTAGATTATCTCTCCAAAGAACAACTGGATACGTTGAACGATCGTGTGACTGAAGAACGCTACTTCAATCTCCAACGTTATATCTCTGGAGAAGGAGCTCTTCTTACCTCTGATGAGACGGAGACCTTGGGTCAAGTCAAAGACGCCATCACCAAACTCTCCAAGTATTACGTGAGTGAGTTCTACGAGAAATACATCTACCGTACATTCATTGAGAACCCTTGTCTCTACGATCCTTACATCGTGGAGTTCATCACAAGAGTATTCGATTATAAATACTTCAGAGCATACCCAACACAGTTGGTTCCATCACCAGAGTGGTGGTCCAGATCCTTCTGGGCAAGACTTTTGGATCCAGATACCGTACCTGAAGAAGTCGTTGTCGACAAATGTTATCGTATCCTGAAGGGTGTTCATTACAGGACAGCTGGGATCAACGCTTTGACGAATCGTTGTTACATCCGCCTGCATCCGAATGGAAGACACAACTATCCTCCGTTCAACATCCCAACAGAATATGATGCTGAGACGAGAACGATCCAGATGCAGATCCTTCTGTATCTGTCGGAAGGGAAAGTGAGACCGAAAGTACTTCTGGAGTTAGTGGATAAGATCCTCACCTGTAAACGACTGGCGAGGTTCTACTTCATACCAATCTTGGTGTTCCTCCTGAAGAAACTCCAAGGAATCTTGGAAACAGGATCGGGCGGTATCATCGTGGAAGAACCCACCAACGACGCATGTGATATGAACTGCAGTACTTGCGTGTATTGCTGTGATTGTGATCGGAAACCTCCGATGCCTCCTCCCGGACCACCTCCGGGTGGATCAGGATGTTGTCCTTGTCACAAACCAGGACCACCGATGCCGGTTCCACCACATCATCCGGGACCTCCCTGGACGGATGGTCTGGAAGATTGTGATCGGTATTGTATCCCCGATGATGGTGGACGTGCGCAGGACGACTACGGCAAGCCTCCTGAAATCAACGGAGATTGTGGTGAATCTTACGAAGGACTTCCTCCTGACGAACGAGCATTAGCTCAACGACTGGGTTACAATCCGTTTGAAACGGCAGACGCCTGGTAAAGATCACTGTACTAGCAGGGTGTATTTCTTCACCCTGCTAGTACCACCCTATGCTAAATCTACGGAGGTTCTTATGTCTCAGAACACAAAACTATTCTCGGACAGGATGAATGATGAAGTCTTCCGAGTATACATACCAGAGTATTACCAACCAACGCTTCCGAACTATTTCAAACAACATCGTAACTCCGGTTATGCTGTCGTCAATGGACGTATGGTGACCGATGAGGAGTATCAGGAGATCACAGGAGAACCTGTGATGAGAGATGATTTTATCCCACAGCCGATCTACATAGCCGCTGAATTGAATATGTGTATTAGCTCCTGTCCACCAGCTATGATCGTGGATATGGATGTGAATAATGTTCCTTTCAAGTTCCAGAACATCGAGGATATGCCGAAGGTCTGGGCGATCATGGAGGGGTATGAACAAGAGATGTTCTCCTATATCTCCAGGAGTTCAGAGTTGAAACAGTACATCGAAACGATGAGAGGCACATGCGGGAAACTCAAGGCTGCTTATGAAGAGCTGAAACGCGACTACGCGTTGAATCACGGTATCGAAACACCAAAATCCAACTCCTTGTTGGATCTCTTGAAGATGATGAAGTGAGGTGACCTATGTCTCAATACATCATGCCAGTATCAGATACGATGAAAGCCAACGTGGATCTGATCCTCAACGAAGCATCGTCTCCGGATACTCCCAATACTTCTTCGATCAACATCACAGAACGTCCTACCTTCGGATCGTACACGATCGAATGTCTGTTCTTTGGTGATAATAGAACGAACAACGAACGATTTGAGGTAACACCGTTCGAAGTGGTGAAGCTTACGATCGAACAGAACTTCAACAGTAGTTATACCGATGAGATCTCATTGGTGGTATCGTTGATGCCAGCACAGTATCTTCAGATGTATGACAACTCAAGAGGGTTGAAATGTTCTCTGAAGTTCATACCGACGAATAAGAACACGATGAAACGTGAGACTGCTCCCACAATCATCAAAGAGTATCTTGTGATCTTCAAGGACAAATCAGACATCCGTAAGAAGTACTCCAAAGAGGCTCTTGTTCCGAATACACAAGGTCAGATGACTCAAGAACAACAAGGTGCGATGATCCCGGATGCCGAGTTTCAGTTGATCGACCAATCTTCTTACAATCTCCGTAAGATCAAGTTGAACTTCATCGCCAGACAAGTGACGATAAAAGATGCGATCTTGTTGATCTGTAAGTTGTGTGAGATCAAGAAGACAGCGATCGTTCAGCCGGACAACACTAAAACCTATGAAAACTTCTACATCCCACCGAGCTTGTCGTTCGATCAGGCGATGGTGTTCTTACAGTCCTACTATGGAGTGTACAACAAGGGATTAGGGTTCTACTATACTGACGAAACACTCTACGTGTTCCCTGAGTGTGAGACCAAACCAACCACTCCTGAGTCAGCACATCTTTACTATGTGGGCAACAACTACACTGGTAACGATGTCAACCACGCGATGGCGGATACGATCACACACATCATCTTGAACGGATTCGCTAAAGAGAAAGATCTCCAAGATAGTGGATCCGAGATGGACGGTACCTCTATGATCATCCAAGATGCTACCAGGATCATTGACAGTGCAACTACGATCGGTGAGTCAGGTGCTACGGGACTTGGTAAGGTATCGGTCAGTGAGTTGAATACCAATATGTTCTCGGCAGGTGAGTCGGATCTCGGTATGACGTACAACGCTTATCAACCGATGTTCCGGTTCGATGATAGCAACCCGTATAAGCTTCGTGAACTCTTGAACGCTTATCGTAGAGTGATCGTAACAACACAGTGGGCTGCTGCAGTACCATTCACATTTAAACCAGGATACTGTGTCTATTACCATTACGATGGAGACAATATCGCTAATGGAGAACAAGGTGCTACCGTCAGTGCTACTTCGATGTATACCACCAAAACAGGGATCTGTTCTGGAGTATCCTACACTTTCTTAGAAATAGGTCGTCACGGTAGTGAGTACGTTCATACCTGTCAATGTGATTTGGTATTGTCCTTGGAGTATACTCCAGCAAACAATGCACCGACAGGTGATACAGTGTCAGATATCGACTCTGCAAGATCGAATAGAGAGGTCTCCAGTGGAGGTCAGGACATCGCAGCGTTAGCTGGTGCTATCGCCAGCAATAATGGGGGAGGCAATGTTGCTACCCTTATGAACGCGATTGGGACAGGACCTAAGGTTGGGATCTTCTAACCAGTATAACGATACATAGAGAAGGATGGTGAGTCCTTCTCTATGTATCAATATATTTTTACTGACGTATATATCTTATACTGTCAGAATGGTTGACTCGCAAGGGTCACTGTCCTGATGGCATAGAGCACATACTGTCTTTTTAGTAGGATTGGTATTCTTTCGTCTCTGACAAAAGATGTCCTACTTCATACGACATTTTGTCTCTCAGTTGCTGTTGAGGAAGGTTCGCATAGATGTTACTATCATCGTAGCGTTTCAGAAGCTGATAGAGCTCTCGATTCACCTTCGCACTTTCTCTGGAACGGATCAAGTTGTTCAGTCGTATGACGAATGCAACATACGGGAACTCTTCCAGGAATTTCAGATGTGCATATTGCCTGAGATCTGGTACACTGAGATCATCGTGAATCTCACGGATCCATGCGAGCAATGGCTTGGTATGACCGAACCATTCGGTTACCAATACTTCACCGAACAACAGAGTTTTCTGTTGAGCTTCTGCTTGGATCCTGTGGATATCAGGAGCAACCCCGAGTAATCCAGATAAAGGAGCGATCGTCCCATCTGTGTAAACGTCTTCCCTACGGAACTGATCGAACATCATCGCGTTCAATACGTTGAATAGCCAGATGTTGCGAAGATCATCGAACCATCCTGGGATCACGTAACGTTGAAGATAGGTTTCGATATCGGTATCATCTCCGGTGTTGTTACCGTATTCCACGAACTTCAGATATTTGAAGATCAGCAGGATCAGATCGATTGAACAGGTCATCCAAGATGCTGGATGTTTCTTGAACTCAACACTGAACGATCCGAGATCAGTCACCAACTCCATAGAGTCGTGGTAGATGATCCTGGTCGGTTGCAGTTCTTTCCAGTGATCCCAAGAACGATCCAATGGCAAAGATTGCATCGGAGAAGTTCTCATCACGTTAAGAACATAATCAGCTGTAGAACCTTTGGTAAAGAGACCTCCAGATGATTTCACGTTGTATACAGGATCGAACATCCCTCGGTAAGATCCGATTAGATAGTAGATCTGTTGATACCTCGCGTAATCACTTCTATTTTTTAATAGATCAGTCACTGCTACATCGTGTAAGATCTGTTTGCACAGATTGACGAATGGATTGTAAACAAAAGGTCCCATTAAAAATCGAGTTTTATAGATACTGGTTCTCAGTTCGACTGTGTTCACGTATCTCATCCACTCGCTGATCGTCTGTGCCTGTCCGGATGCATATTTCAAAATGATGTTGAACATGAGAAGATTCCTTTTCTGTTTGACATAGCATGCTCTGGGTAGGATTTTCTTCAACAGAGTCTCACCTATATATAACTAAATAGAATCATCGTACGAGTGGGTCGTGTGATGATTTGTGCACAAAACATTAACAACCCAAGAACAGCCATAAGGAGGAATTACTATGGCACAGAAAACCGCTGGTTCCACAACCACCACCAATCTCAATGGATCGTCCCCGATGGACAACGCCGCCCCGAAGACCACAGTTCCGAACGCCATCCGCCTGAGCGAGTTCCTGAAAGGAACCGCATCGGCAACCGGACTGTCCGAAGAAGGTCAGTTCTACATCCAGAAGATCGACAAGAAATTGGTCGACTTCAAGTCCACGATCAGTTCCTATCCGATCGCGACGACCCGTGCGGAAGGTCGTGCGTTCATCGACGAACAGTCGAAGTTCGCGATCAACCTGATCTTCGCCGAAACCTATGGTGCTGTCGACAGCAACAGCATCTCCGAACAGTCCCGTGACTTCGCGAACATGTTGAAGAACATGCGCGGCGATGCGAAGCTTCTGCAGTCCATCGTGGTTCGCAAAGAAGACTATGCCAAGGCGGACAACATGGCCGCGTTCATCATGAACTCGATCAACTCCTGCGTTCGTGGCAGCGTCCTGAACGTCGAGTCCCTCCGCAACGAACGGTTCTCCGTGATCACCCGCAAAGAAGCGGTCGATGACTGGACCTCCAAGAACAGCCCGCATGCGGTTCCGGCTCGGAACGACATCGGCATCCTGCTCTGCATCGACGTGCCCACCGGCACCACGAACCGGTTCGGTCAGCCCGAGATCGATCAGCAGCCGTTCATGGCGATCACCGGCTACACCCGTATCCTCTCTCCTGAAGATACCGGTGCGGGTAAGTTCATCCCGGTTGCCGTGATCACCGACGTGATCTGCAAGATCCCGAACCAGAACCTGATGGCCCTGGCGCTCTCCGTGGCGACCGATGCATTCATCATGCAGTCCCTGTGGAGCCGTCCGTACGCCTCCTTCGCTCAGAAGGATCAGCCGAACCTCGGCAACCTGTACACGGATCCGAAGACCCAGCAGCCCTACAACATCACCAGCGTGGACGAGTTCCATCGCTTCGTGAACGAGTCCCTGATCAAACCGTTCCTCGCGGTCGACATCACCGAAGGACGTGCGCGTCCGGTCGGCATCGATGCCATGATCTATCAGGACAAACGTGCTGAGTTCGTGGCGTCTCTGCAGATGTTCCTCGGCAACGGCATCTACGGTGGGTTCGGTCCGGAGATCCTCGGACGTGACGTCGCTGTCTGGATGTGCCGGAACTTCACCGGTGTGTACCAGGAGAACGGCATCGGCAAGGACACCCGTTGGGTGGACTACCTCCGTCTGGCTCCGAAGATGCAGAACGCCCTCAGCAAGATCCGTCCTCTGCTGCGTCAGTCCAACCTTCCGGAAGGACACATCAACGAAGTCAAGGGGATCTTCTCCGATGGTGTTGAGAATCTCTACACCACCACGACCGTGGTCCTCGACAGCAAACTCGCGATCGCGATCGCGACCATCCTGAATCAGGCGGGCGTCAAGCTCAACTACGATACTCCGTCCAGCTCGACCTACAGCGTTGCGCCTCTGATGACCTCTCAGGCGAACGACTTCACTGGGTTCTCCCAGATGAACCGGGTCATGGTTGGTCAGTATCCGTACGCCAATCAGCAGAGCATCTACTGCCTCTGATCTCGATCAGAGTAAACAGCAGTAACCTTATAGGGGAGGATAGATCCAGGCTATCCTCTTCTATTTTTCACAGGAACCCAATAACAAGGAGTACAAGGTGGCAACACGGAAACTTGTACGGTTGATCCCGACAGACTACGAACAGATGTTCTGGGAGGATCCGGATGCGAAAGTCATCCCTTGTGATCAGCAGTTCACATCCAAGAGTCAGATGAGAGAACAGATCCAGAACCTATTCCAGGACGGTGTCAAGGAACTGAACTTCGTCGCATCTTGTGAGTGTGGACATCTCGAAGGTAACTTCTATGAAGGCACTGTGTGCAGCAGGTGTCATACACCTGTACGTACGTACTTCGCTGATAAAGTGAAGTTCCGTGCCTGGTTGGAGTTGCCTCCTTTTGCACCAAGTGTCATCCATCCTGCAGTCTATCGAGTGTTGGATAAGTGGCTCGGTAAGTGCAAATCCGTATCGATATTGGAGTCCTTACTCAATGTCGATGTTGAGTTACCGCAACCGTTGAAAGGACTGGTCGGTCAGGGGTTTGAGTATTTCTACAACAACTTCGACGACATCGTAAGGTTCTTCCTCAACGATTATGCGCCGTTAAAACAACCATCCGCAAGAGCTAGGTCAGAAGGGATCGCCGAATATATCCAGCGCTATCGCAACAGGATCTTCATTCGACATATTCCGGTGTTGAACCAAGCTCTCCATCTGATCACAACCTCCGGTACCATGCAATACAGTGATGATACCGTGGAAGCGATCTTGGATGCGAAAGCAGAGTTGTCCGCTCTGATCTACGTGTTCAACTATGGAACGGTTGGTCCCAAGTTCGTGGACCAGCGAATGTGGGAGATCCAACGATCGATCGTGGAATACAGTACACTCATCTCCAAGGTGAAACTGATCAGTAAGATCGGTTATATCCGGAAGTTGGTCATGGGTGCGCGACTCCACTGTTCGTTCCGTGGTGTGATCGTACCGATCACTGAACCCCACGAAGCGGATGAACTCCATCTTCCATACCTGATTGGTGTGGTCTGTTGGAAATTGGAACTGATCAATCTGATGACCAAACGGATGGGGTTGACGATACCACAAGCGGTAGCGAAACACAACGCTGCATTGGCAAAGTTCGATGAGGACATCTACAACCTGTTGCATGTTCTGATCGAAGAGTGCAAAGAAGAGTGCAGAAAATATGGCATGGACTATGTAAGGGGATTGGCCTGTCTCTTAACGTAATTGACAACTTATTAACAAAGGTGGCTTATTGTGACTGACACATATGTGCATCTCGACAGCTTCGGGTTACCACATGTGCGTTTGTACAGATCTGGAAAGATGTACGATGAAATTGGCGACAGAATAATCATGCCGAATAAAAATGGTTATGTGTATGTCGTTGATAGATTTGGAGAACGTGGTGTTCATTTTCATATGAGATTTACCACACTGATGAATCATTACTTTGGGAATCCTCTTAAGAGTAATATTCGTCAAGCTTGTGTGAAAATGGATCGCTTTGGATTCCCAGGATACTGGTTGTTTCAAAACGGAACCATCTGGTGTCCTTGGCAAGCCAGATACATCACAGTTTATCTCCAAAAGGGTTATCCTACTGCAAGATTGAGAGGTTCTGATGGGAAGGAGCATACCGTTTCTATACACAGAATGCTTGCACTTGCATGGGTCCCTAATCCAGATCCTGAAACAAAAGACCAAGTCAACCACATCGATGGTAACCCGCAAAACAACGACCTGTCTAATCTTGAATGGTGTACAAATAGTGAAAATCAAAGACATGCAGCACGACTGGGATTGCATCATAGATCTATCCCACCAGAGACAGCACACAAAATCTGTCAGTTAGCATGCCAAGGGTATTCGAATAGAGAGATCTTTCGAATGCTAGGATACACTGATCACCACGATTATGATAAGATTAGACATATCACGGAAGGCGGTTATCACGACATATCGTTACAATACGATTTGCCAAACCGAATAAAGTAAGCTGTCAAACTACAAGGACTACGGGGTAGTAATATCCCGCAGCAGACACTACTGAAAACAGGGAACGCTACGTATCGTGAGGTATATGCTAACCCTGGCCAAGCCTCTCCTTAACGGAGAGATACGGTGCAACGACTATCCCGGGTTAATCTCCGGGAGTACATCACAAGCGATATGGTGATGGAAACGGTAGTGGGCTTGACAATATGTCAAGTTTGAGATCTAGTCTGACCTAAGAACTACGAAAGTAGTACTGCGCGTAATGGTGCGGTTATAAGAGTAGCGTCTTGTAACGAACATAGGTGTTGGCAGGAACCCGAGCTCGGGCGAAAGCCTGGGGCCCGTATACAGGAAACTGTGTGCGTGAATTACCGTAAATAGCTGGGACGTCCTAAAGCCCAAGAGACCTCACTGAGGTGTCGTGAGACAGAAACAACGTCTTGGGATGTCGATGAGATGAAATAAAAGCTGGAGATACATCGCGTGGCTGGTGTTGTAGCGCACATTCGATACGTGTTGCTCTATCTTGACCACACTCCGGTTCTCTATCGATGGTTGATGATGCATACGACTGTAATTTTGGTGTAACAACCTTGATTTGCTATATGTTGAACATAGATGGTTACAGTCGATGTGTATGATCAGCAAAATGGTGCTATCAGCAGCTCAGATCTAAATATATCAAGTGAATGGCCTGCCGGGTGAGGGGTAAGGTAGTAGGGTGCGAAGCGCACATCTCCACGAAGAGAGAAGGTGCTAGAGTAGCGTCTAGCGAGCCCGATAGACCACGGTTGAGGTACCAACGGGTACTGAGGGAGTTCAACTTGATAGATCCGCTTCAACGACTGGAGACGGTATGTCTAACTGTACAGGTGCACATGTACATACGACGAAAGGACAGTCTAGCCCCGTGTATAAGGCATGGGTAGTAGCGTAAGGTTAGGTGCCATATTTACATTATTTGCAACAAAGTTCAAGCGTGAGTATGGGGATGTGACGATAGGAGTATCTCCTGAAATAGCGAGCGCGCCCAATTTTAGCTTAATATCGTTTACAACAAAGGAGGATGCACGTGATTGTGCCGGATGATATTGTGGTACAGTTACCTGCTCCGTACTCAGGGTACTGTATTTCTAAACAAGGTCGTGTTTTGAGAATGTCAGATTGGAAAGATATTGTTCCTACTAAAGGACCACGTGCGTTATACTACGGTGTAACTATCGTACCAGATGGAGGGACAAGATCGATCACAGTGTTCTTACATCGATTACTTGCAATCAGGTTCGTTAAGAATAGGACTGGAATAACTGATGTAGGTCGACTGCAAGTTAACCACATAGATGGAAATAAATTAAACAACGACGTTTCCAATTTAGAGTGGGTCACACCAGCTGATAACATTAGACACGCATACAAAACAGGACTCCAAACACACAACAATATAACAATTGTTGTGGACTCGTCTGGTACTGAACGTGTGTTTAGTAGCCAAAAGGATGCTGCGAAGTTTATAGGAAGAGATCCTGCAACATTGTCAGAACATCTTTCAAAGCACAACGGGTCATGTATTGTAAATGGATACAGTGTCCGTATCATAAACGGTAGTAAGTGAAGAACACTATATCCGAAAGGATGTGGTGCGTAAACCTTCTAATAACTGGAAGCAACTAAAGCTCGATGTACTACAACGTGGCTCAAAAGGCGAGCGTGAATGTGATCGAAAGATAGAAAGAAACATCGAGATGTCCTATGCTGAAATAAAAGCGTATAAATATACGTGCTAAGGGATGGTCATAATGTGTAACCAGTAACGAAGTCCTGATATGCCGACGTAACTCAGCGGTAGAGTAGCAGTCTTGTAAACTGCCTGTCGTGGGTTCGATTCCCACCGTCGGCTCCATTTAACTATCAGGATGTGTTCACAGATTAGTGGTGAAATACCACGTAGGTCTACAAGTGTGTAATGGTAGGCGTAAACGAAGGTTGCCCTAACAGGTTAAGCTGAGGGTTGAGATATAATCGATTTCCATACGAAGAGTATGGGCAGGTTCCTTAAGCGAACCGGAGTACTTGAATCACACGCTAGTACTTGGAATGTAAGTGATTATGATGGCGACGCCATGAATGGCGTTTCGATCAAAGAGTTGCAAATGATACCTGCATTAATGAACATGCACCCTGCTAATGTACTGTTGGCGGGAGATGACATCGGGATCACAAGTGATGTCATGATCACGAAAGAAGCAGCGATCGCCTTGAACTGTTATATCAACGATCCCAGACAGTTCGACGAAGCTGAACAACCTGCATAGGAGAATGGAATGACTCGTGAAGAAGTCAAACAGAAAGTAATCGAAGTCATCTCAGAACAGGTGGCTTACGATCAAGATGATCCGATCACCGAGGATATGACCTTGGACGATCTGACGATGGACAGCCTCGACAAAGTCGAAGTTCTGATGTCCTTCGAAGAAGAGTACGATGTCAACATCACGGATGAAGATGCTGAGAAGTGTGTCACCGTGAAGGATGTCGTGGATCTGATGGATCGTGTTCTCAATCCCGCAGAATCAGAAGAGGTGTCCGCATCTGAAAGTGATGCAGAAGAAGCCTCCAAGTGAGGTGACTTATGTATATCGCACCACTAGCAGAAGCGTTGATCACCCCATCCCTGGGTTCTCTGTTGGGAACCAGTGCAACTTCGGATGTACTGAGTTATCTCAACCACCAGTATGGGAACCAGAACGGAGTGATCTTCGGACAAGCAGGAGACCCTCTGGCCGATCGGTTCAACAACCTGATGACGTTGGTTCAGACGCAACTGGTTGATACGAACATGATGGTCCAGCAGACTTCTCTTGCTGTATCGAACCCTCTCCAGATCCAAGCGATCACCAGCGAAGAGCAACTGTATAATACACCAGTATCGATGCAGCTGCCGATATTGATGTATCAACCCATCCGGGAGCTGTTCGAGCAAGATCGGATCTACGGATATGGGTTCTGCAAAGAGAACCTTCCACAAGAGGATGTCTTCGGACGTCTGATCGACAACGGCAAAGTGACACTCAACAAGAACTTCTATGCAGATGGGAAGATCCCCGACTACATGGTGGAAGAGTGGGTGACCACGGACCCGAACCTTACCTTCGATGAACTTGATGCGATCGAAGCGACCCGTGATTGGGTCGAGAAGTATCTGAGAGATCAGATGCGTGAAGGTGGTGAGATGCGAGATCCCACCGATCCTTCGAATAAGATCGGTCAGTTGCGTCGCAAGAAACGTCGATAAACAAGTGTTCCCTATACGGAGGATGACCCTCCGTATAGGGAACCTTTTCTTTTGTTCAATAATTGGTGTTCGCAGGCAACGCCACGTTGATCAGTCGTACCATCCTGCACCACTGTGCAGCCATGCCGGAGCTCTGCTGCATTACCAATCGTGTCAGACGTTTCAGGAGTACACAGCTGATCTTCATCATCTGCGCATTCTGGAGTTGAGCATCTGTCATCGGAACTTTGTTCTTCAGCAGATCATCGATATTCCGTGACCACTGGATCGTAGCACGGGTAAGTGCATATTTCAGCTTACCCAGATCGAGATCATGTTTGAAGATGTAATTCTGAAGATCGTTGTATTTCGCGAATACAGAGTTGACGGTCCATCCCATCGCCAGGATCGTATCTCTACGATAGGTGATTGCTCCAGTCGCATAGATGTGTGTGTCGTCAAGTATATAACCACACTGATACAGCTTATTGTTCAGCTCATCTACAGATGCGGTGTCTCCAAATTTGGATATGTCAGCAGGAACATTGATCTTTTTGATGTGTGTGATGAACACACTCATCGCCGACAACAGTCGTGTATAGGTCCCGTAGTCGTATCCAGAGATAAACTGTCTTCCATAGACATCCCTCAGTACTCTGTCACGTTTCGGATTATACTCACTGTAGAGGATATTGAGTTGACGTTTGTAGAACGACATGTTGTTGAACCAGGTCTTGAAGATCGACTCGGTAGAGAACCATTCCATCACAGCTGTGATGATCTCTTTGATCTTGAGCAGGATCCTGGTGATGATCGAACCCAGTCCTTCCATGCAGTAGGTCAGTTGTTCGTTGCTGCCGTTGACGAACGGTTCCAGATCGAACTCGTACTTTGACCACATGTGTTCCTGGTAGTCTTGGAAGATCGCAGGTGTGACACCTTTCAGGAGCACCGCATCTCGCAGTCCGTACAGATATGTCACTTCATCCAGATGAGCATCCAGTTCATCCAGCTGAGTGGTATCCGATTCGATCTGCTGTGCAAGCTGCAGGTGCATCAGTTCTTCGATGGAGTGATCGCCGATCTTCTCCAGTTGAGCCTTGTATGGAAAATCAGTCTTCATGGTGATATCCTTTATAAGGGGTTATATGTCCTTGGTATACTGTACATCTTTTGACATAGGATGGGGTCGATATAGATTCTGTGAACTACTGACCATCCGATACAGAAGGAGACTATTATCATGCCTTACGCATTACCTACATTGAATATCAATCAACCGATCATCACGGATGACAGCCAGATCGTGGCATCCCTGTTGAAGTTTGCGATATGGAACCCTGGTTGGACCTCCAGCCAGATCGAAGATACTCTCGTATCCATGCGAAAGATCAGGGCTCAATACACACAAGATGTGCCAGACTTTCCACAGGCGTTACAACGTTATTTGGATGCGGCTGTCAAACGCTACCACGCTGATTGGCAAGCGAACGTCAGTTACGAACAGGTGGGTGTGAATACCTACACTCTGATCATCCGCATCGCAGATGGGATGAACGTCCCCGTGATCAATATGGATGACGTTGTGGTGAGGGACGGTGAAATCCTGTTGAAATCTGATTTAAAGGAGATCGATACTCATGGATATTGATAACCAGCCATTCGTGTCTGTACCGGATGAAGACTTACACATCCGAGTGGAGCGGATGAATGAGGATGATGAAGAAGCTCAGAAAGCATTCGAGGTATTACGGGAAGCGAAGTTAGCCCGTAACACGATCTATCTTTCAGAGTTCCGTCAGTATGAACCGATCTTCCGGTTAACCGGAAGAGATGAGATCGGAGATGAACGATTCAACGAACTCTGTATCGAGTGGATGAACCGGTTCTCCAACTTCGACCCTGTAAGGATCAAAGAGGATGATACCAACGAGATCGTTCTAGAGATCCCTCCGATGTTCAACAGGATCAATCCTGTGAACGTTGTAAAAGAAGGAAGTGATATCGCAACTGCATTTGCAAATGCATGTAAACTTCCTGATGAGTTCGACAGGAAAAAGATCATGTGGGGTTCGTATTTTGAACGTGCGATCCGTATGGCGAACCCGGAGAGTCAACTCAATGAAGCTCGTCATCAAGCCGAACGAATGACGAATACATTGAAACGTCAAGGTGCGATTCGAGATCCGAACCGTGTTATTTCTAACACAACGGATGGTGCTACATCCCATACAGAACAGATACGCACGAATATAGAGGATGCAGATGTCGAACCACTCTGATGTTAAGATATTGGAATTGACTGATCTTCATATCGGTCGACCCAATGTACCACCACACATGGTACACGAACATCTTGTGAAGTATGTATATCCCAAATTAGAAGAGATACAGATCTTAGCGATCGTAGGTGATTTCTTTGACAGACTGTGTAACTTGAACAGTGACGATGGCATATATGCCGCATTGATCGTAGATGAGTTGATTCAATACGCCGAGCGTTATCAGTTTTACATCAGGGTCGTGAGAGGTACGTTCTCTCACGACCGTTACCAGAACAGGCTGTTTCTGACGAAGAACTACAGGAACCCTCTGATGTTACACAACAAACCCTTGGTTCGAGTGATCGATAACATCGAATTGGAACTGTTCGAAGATTTGAAGATCTCGGTTGTGTATTGTCCGGATGATCAACCTTATCAGGATGTCACACAAGCGGTGATCGATGTAATCGAAGCACACAAGTTGAAGAAAGTAGACTTCTTATTCTCTCATGGGTACTGGGAACATCTTTTACCGAAGGGATTGACTCAGTTACCACACAACACTTTGATCTACAACAGGATCGAGCCTTATATTCAAGGAGCGATTTTGAATGGACATGTGCATATATCCAATGTGTACAAGAAAGTGTTCAATGGGGGAAGTTTTGAGAGACTACAACACGGAGAAGAAGAGGATAAGGGATACTTCCTCCTCACCTATACTCCAACTACTCACAAGATACAGTATACATTTGTTATCAACGAAGATGCGATCCCGTTCGTAACCGTAGACTTGGACACCACGTTCAATGTTGAGGATGCACTGATAAGGATCGGGTCTGTTGTTGATAAGATCCGTGAACAAAGGAAAGACCCTGATCTTAAGATCTTCTTAAGGATCGCAGGGAACAGTGACTTCGTTGCAGCCTATGTGAAAGACAACTTCCACAATGTTGTTGTGACCAAGAAGTCAACCGTCACGCAAGATGTTAATACGGAAGAACTGGTTCAAGTACTGGATGAACTACCTGTGATCACAGAGGACAACTTACCCTCTATGATAGCAGAGAGTCTGAAAGGAACGGATACGCCGTTGACAGAACAAGAAATCAAGGAGATCCTCGATGATACAGCCAATTGATCTCGAGAATTCAAAATACTCGTATGGGACGACTCCCATGTACAACTCGTTGATCGATGAGATCATAAGACGAGATAGTCCTGCGGAGATCGTGATGTTCAATGTTGCAACCATCATCCGCAACTGTGCACAGACAGAGAAGATCTCGGAGATGGTTCGAGCAGAAAAACGACTGGGTAAAGAGACCGATCGTCCATCCATGTCGTTGTTGAATCGTACCAAAGCAGAGATCTCTATGTTGTTAAATGACATCGTAGAGATGTTCGATGCGAACAAGAGTATCTTGAACCCGACGTTGATCGCTTACTTCTGTGATTATCAGAAGACGATCCCGTCGATGTCGTACCGTGTACCGACACCTGGGAAACGTGTGTTGACAACAGCAGAGCAGTTGTTGATCTCATCGATGACGCCCAAACGTTCAGTTACCAAAGTGAGGAACATCACCCTGATCGAGATCCCGATCTTGAATGGTGAGTTCCCACATAAGCTTCTGGATATCGAGTTGGGATACATTAAGAACAACCACAGGATTGCTCATGTGACCAGTCATCCTTTGGATTATCACATCTGTAAGTCAACATCACACTATCGGTTGGTTCAAAGTTTCACTGGTCATGTTTTAAAACCAGAAGACTTGAACCATAAAGTGTTCGGTACAGATGTCCTTCCTTTCAACATCTACACACACGCTGTGTTGGGAGATAGTGTGGATATTAAATCCTCGATCTCCCCAGGTGTCAAGAAGAAGTTGATCGAAGTGGCAACCCACGAACATTGGAATATCCACACTCCGCAGTGGACCAAAGAACGGTTACATGAGATCGGAGTAAGGGTTCCTTTCCAAATCACAAGTAAATAACACCCATCACAACACATAGGAGTTACAAGTATGGCTAACGTACCGTACGGTCTCGGTGATCTGCGCTTCGCAGATCGTAAGTTCAAATGCGCAACGGGAACGGAGGAGATCTCGTTCAGCGTATTCGGTGGTTCCCTTCGGATCGGAGTGAACAAGACGGGAGAGTGGAAAGCGTTCTGGAGTCAGACGCTCAACCCGATCCGTCAGAGGATCCTGTGGGATCACATCAACTCGTTGATCTCCAAATCCCCCGGTACCAAAGATCCCATCATCTTCTCCCGCTGGGACAACGAACAGAAGAAACAGGTTCCAGAATGGGGTATCGAACTTCAGAAGGATGAGAAGTTGGTCTACCACATCATCGTGAACTGGAAAGGCAATCGATACGATGCTCCGATCCGTGGAGCTTATGGCGTGTCCTTCGGGTCTGACAACATCAGCGAAGCGGATGCGTCGTTCTACGGTATCGATGATCTTCGCAACTGGTTGAACACGACCGTTCCTCTCCAGATGGTTCTCACCAACAAACGGAGAGAACAGAATGGTGGAGGCTCCAGTGGTGGAGCTCGTAACAACGGTGGTTCCAATGGTGGAGCTGCTGCATCTGACGATTATTTCTAACCGATAAACCTCTGTAAGGGTGGAGTATACTCCACCCTTACATCTATATTTACAGGAGAGTTGCTATGTCTGAAGAATCCAAACAACCAAAGTTTAAAGAAATGTCGTTCCCGTCAGAATCCGATAGTGTAATGTACCTCAATGTGAACGAGATGAAATCACATTACTGCATCAGTAAAAATGTGCATATTTCGATGGATGAAGGATGCGATGATCTCATCCCCTCGAAAGCACATGCTGATGATGCTGGATATGACCTGAGAAGTAAAGAGGACATCACACTTGCTCCGATGAGCGTAACGCTCGTACATACTGGAGTACACATCTGTATGCGTCCTAAGATTAAGATTGATCATTACATTGGACAAATTGTCGTCGAATATCACATGTTAGCAGATGTGAGATCCAGATCAGGACTTGCTCTAAAACAAGGTCTTTTCGTTCTAAACAGCCCTGGCACGATCGATCAGTCGTACAAAGGAGAGATCTGTGTGATCATGTTCAACACGAAACAAAAACCTTATCAGGTGAAACGTGGTGATCGTATCGCTCAGTTAGTGTTCCTTTATCAACCGATTACGAATCTGATCTCTATTACCAAAGAGGAATTTGAGTCTTTAGATACGGATTCCGATAGAGGTTCTGGAGGATTCGGATCCACAGGGAGGTGAACGATGGGAGAATGTGTTGATTACAAAGATTGGATCAAACATGATATGTTCGCTGTGGATGGTGGACCAGCTATCGAGATCGATGCGACATCAACACGCTAGGTGGAAGAACACATGTCGCTCACAAAGTCGACTTCCTCGTCGTCTAAAAGAAAGAAGACTGTTACAATGGTTACAACAAAAAGCTTCATCGTACCAACATCGTTGTATAACAACTTCGATGATACCGAGATGATTGTCGAATTCAACGACAAAGGGATGTTCCTACAGCCGTTCGGTTTGGAACTGTTCACACATGAAGATGTTGCATACCCGGACTTGTTCCGCAAATGTATACTCGCTCTGGCGAACGGTTCGATATTCACAGAGACTGTAGAGAAGTACCTCCCAACTCCTGACTCGACTGATGGATATGTCCGTATGCAAGCGTTCATCGGATACTTGTTTGGACTGGTTCACAAGTTTAACAGTATGTCCATCAACGATCCTTGCTTGGTTCGGCAACAGCAATCGATGTTGGCTCAATATGAACAAATATCGAATCATCTGTATGTTCGGTTGCACGATCGCACAGAGCGCTTGGATGGAGGATATGATACAGGAACGGCAATCCTGACCTATCGAGACGTAGTGATCGAGGTTGCTCGTTGTAGTTACGATAGTGGGATTATTGACTACACAACCGTCATCAAAGCTCCGAGTATGTGTTTCTATCCCTTGTTTGATATTTTCAACCAAGCGAAACGATACACTTCGATGCTCCCGATATATGCAGCGCTTGAAGGTCAGGATCTAAGTGGGTACATTCGCAAGAACGGAAAAGACCACAAACCGATGGTTGATCTAATCGCCAACGCGATACATGTTGTTGTAGATGACGCATGTGATGCGTCGTCGATCCAAGAAGAAGTTCAGCGTATGTTCAGCACGATCGGATTGAAAGATCCAGGGATCTGTACGGAGATCATGTCTCCTAGTTCCTCTGGAGATAGAGTTGAAATGATGTACCTGTTCAAATCTGGTTGTTAACCGTGTTATCTAGGTAAGTAGGTTCTCCCTACTTACCTAGATATATTCTCTGTAAAAAATTACTGCGGATGATAATATTTTATGAAACCAACCCAAAACAAAAGGAATTTACATCATGTCAGAACTCACCCTTAAACAAAAGAAAGCCCTCTATTACGCTCACCCTAAGCGCTGTGCTACGTGCAACGCTACCTTCGAGTACGCTGATAGAGACAAGAAGTACTGCAACGACATTTGCAGAGGGAAAGACACGAAAAAATACAAAGATGAAATGATGCGAACTCAGATTGGTATCATCGAACAGAGTATTCGTGAAGGACGTGAGATCCCTCACTCTGTGAAGACATCGCTTGTCCGTACAGCCAAGTCCGTGTCGAAGCCAACACCGCCTGTTGCGCAACCAGCGATCGTTCCTACTCCTATCGTCACTGAGGAGCCAAAGATGGAAGTAAAACCGGAGCCGATCGTTCCGGAAATTGTTCCACAACCCCAACAGATGCCAACCGATACTAACCCCATCAGAGAGATGTGGTTGTCCGAAGCTATTCGTGAAGGTAAGGTGATCTACGCTCCGATCCAGATGAATGTATTCATCGTAACGAACGAAGATCAGTTGAATCGTGTCATTGACAAAGTTAAGGCAAATTAAGCCTGCTACAGCAAGGATCTTAAACATCTAGACACTTCTCATAGAACGGTCGTGGGCTACGGAGCACGACGTCAAAAAGTTCACTTCACAAAGATAATATGCTACTCGTGCATGCGTTGTTAGCAGAAACGTATCAGCTCAGCGTAAGGAAACCGTGTGAGTGAGATCTGATACTGACCGTATCCCATAGCCTCTTTTCGGGCCTGCCTATACGGTCACTCCATTCCTAAACGGAACCAAGATTCGTTTACCTTTCTGTGTGGTACTCTACTCTGGGAAGTTATCCTTCCCAGAGTAGAGTATCTTTCTATGTCAAATCTACATCCTACACAACTACCAATTACAAGGAGAGTCCATTATGGAATTAGTAGCACCGAGCGTTACCAGTGTTGATATTACGAACAATCAGGATATACCGTTGAACATCGCTCTGATGAAAAAGATAGAGCGATGTGGAAGGATCGCGTATCGTTCTGAAGACAAGATCACAGATGACAGCTATATTCGATTCATCAAAGGGATCGTACAGCGTGGTCATTGGAGCGTGTTGGAACACGCTAGGATCACTCTGGATATCAAACGTTCTTTTTTCACAAAGACAGACTTCGAAGTTCTCTCTGAGTATCTTCAACCACATGTGTTCTTGAATCATACGTCAGATGATAAAAGTGAGTGGTTTACGATTACTGGTAACTTTAGAGCTTATCTTGACTGGTTATCATCACCATTGCCTTATTGGTTCATCCTCCGATATGTGAAACATTTCCTTGCAGAACTGTTCCCACCGATCTTTGAATCTTTGACCAAAGAGGATACACCTTTGGAACCCAAAGACGGGATGCTGCGCATCAGTGAAGATATGCAATACCAAACCTACCATGTGATCACAGACCGTGGTGTGATGGCAGAGTGGACACGTCATCGATACAACATGTCGTTTACAGTGGAGTCTACCCGCTATTGTAACTACAATAAGAAGGGAGTGACCTTCTGTCTTCCGATACCATTCATTTGGTCTCCTACGGAAGACGACAATGATGAACAGTTTTTATACAACCTCTTGAAAAAGGGAGGATGTGTCGAAGAGAAAGGTGATGTATCTTTGATTTGCATGAACGGAGTTTCCTTTAAGGGAGTTTCTGAATTGATGGCTACCTTCCACACCATGCGTCTGTGGGTACAGCATATGGAAGCGTGTGAGCGTGTGTACAATGAAATGATCGAACGCAAGTTGTCTCCTCAGGAAGCTCGTTCGGTACTACCCCAATCTCTGAAGAGTGAGTTCTGTGTGACAGGAACTAAAGAAGCATGGGATCATTTCCTCAAGCTGAGAACAGCATCAGATGCACATCCTCAGATCCGTTATCTTGCGAACATGATCCAATCAGATCTTAAATAGGGTTAAAGAAGAATGCATAACTCAAACAAGAACAATGACGAAACGTACGTTTTGGATGCTCAACTAATGTCTGAGCTAGGTATCATCACAGCGATCAATGATCAGGTGTTACATCCGATCGGATTGGCTCTTTACTGGGATAAAGATGAAAACCAATTGCAGGGATGTTTCGTATCACCGGATGGTGTTTACGAATATCCAGAAGATAGTTCCAGTATCGTTACAAAGAGAACAAGATTCGCGAAGTTTTGTGAATGCATGAAGCATGTGCGTAAAGTCAGGTCCATCAATAACGATACTACTGACGTACGTCCTATGGTTGTAAATATAGTAGCAGATATCACCCGGAAGAACTCAAAGTGATTTCGAGTATATATAACCTTAGGAGTAATATTGGTACCGTGAGTCTTTGGGTGTTGTGATATGGTACCTGATGGGGAGGATTAATACCTACCTCCTAGAGTCCTTCCCATCAGAGGTGAGATGTTCTAAACCTCCACGTGGTTCACCTCGGGTAACGCTAAGATAGAACACATCGTCATAGATCGGTATATCGAAAGGATAACTGATCTCAATGTTCAACCATCTCAACAAATCGAAAGGATCAGAAGATGGAAAACACAATCAAACGTGAAACCGGCAACATCCGCAACCAAGTTGGACAGCTCAGCCTCTGTGTTTACAACACACAGAACATTACTCGGGCACTGTTCAATGGACTGGACAAAGATGGGAATGTCACCATCTCATCCCACGATTACATCAGCTTGATCGATCTGATCACTGAACTGAAAACCAAGTATACTGTCCCCTATACGAGTCCGTTGTACGCCAGACTCAACTACCGTATATTCCTCTCCATGTTGAAGAAGTTCTGCAACATCCCCAAAGAGAACTCTCTCGTCTTCTCGATGAACGGACTGGAAGTTGGTTCGATCATCAAAGGGAAGATCATGGGAAGTTATCTTCCTTATCAGCAGATCGAAGGTAAGGCTGATAGTGAACCTTATCTGGATCTTGTGAAAGAGGTCACGGAAGATAAGTGTGAGATCAAGCTGGATCCGGTCAAGTTCTTCCAGGAGCAAGTCCCTGGTACGAACATGACTCTCCGTGAGACTTACATTGCGTGCAAAGCAGGAGATGCTCTCCTGGCGATTTGGACTGATCTGATGCTTTCCAAAGGTGTGAAGATGGGTGATACACTCAACGTTATCGATATGCACCAGCGGACGATCTATCGGTTCCGGTATGAACGTCCGAACGGAGTTCCTGGGACACTTGCTGAACCGGATTATGTAGACCGGTATGAGTTGCATCCCAAGATGCAGTTCAATGAGTACTACATGTGCTTCTAATCTCCAGGATGGTCAGGAGGAAGGTTGGTTGCCTTCCTCCTTTTCAGTTCGATTCTGGAACTGGAGAACACTATAACAACACCACTGAGAGGAATCAATCATGGACAACACAATCGAATTTGTCAATTGGGACTATCAAGAAGTATGCCGTGAGCATGCCCGCAGGATGGTTAAGGATGGTATTCCGTTATCGGTCCGGATATGCAGAACGTTTGGTCGTATGGAGAACACCCAGACCAAGTTCGATATGACGACAGGCCTGTTGGATGTCATGACCGCGAACGGTTTCGGCATCGAGAAACTCGCGTGTATTCCTATCGAACCGTCCAAAGGCGTTATAATCCACCCGATCAAAGCTGGTATCCTCATATCGAACTACAAAGGATTCGCTTCCAACATGCTGCGGTACAACAAGTTGTGCACTCAAGTTGCCAACTGGGAACAGCTGCGAGTGGTCGGATACTTCGGTGCACAGAAGAAGGCAGACGGACGTGTCTACGTCAGCTACAGTTTTTGTCAACCTGAGGACTATGTGTTCAGTCGCTATTGGTTCGACAAGAAGGTTTCACTGACTCTTCTTCACAACAAGTTGAGGCATCAGAGATTGCTCGACGTTGATGAATGTGAGAACCGTCAGGTTGTTGCAGCATTCGGTGATGCTGATTGGATGCACGATCCGGTCATCCCGTATTTCGACAAAACAACGGGAATCGATTGCATCTATATCTTTAACAGAACGTTCACACAACAGTACAATCATTTCGTCGATCGTTGCATCTCGTACTTCAAACTCAAGGAGGACTGATGTCTGGAGCATGTTCCTGTTGTGATCAAAACAGAGAACTGAAGGAATATCCTATTCTAGAAGTCCATGTTTGCAGGCGTTGTTACGCAACGCTTGATCGTTTAGGAGGCCCTCTGCTCACCAGAGCAGAGGAGCCTATTCCACCCAATGTAAAACAACGTTTAGTTTCAGCTGTAAGGCGCATGAAAATACCCAAAGAAAGGAATCACTATGCCTAAGAAGAAAAGCAAGTACCATCCCGTCAACACCAATCCCAAAAAGGAGAAGAAGCAGAGCTCTCTCAGCTCGTATAACTTTGTTGCTCTTGGGAAGCCGTGTGATTTCGCTGCATTCAAGAAGGAGATCACTCAGGTCCTTACCACGGTTGTGGTAAGCGGTATCCCGCCCAGAGTGTATGAATACTATCATCAACTGTGTAAAGGAACACTGGATACTGCTATCAAACTCCTGAAGCAGCAGAATGGAACGAACAAGAGAGAAATCCCGGTTACATTCACTACGGATATCACCAAGGACGAACTGATACTTTCAGACATTGAGATTTCTTATACATTCAACAAAGAAGCTCTCACGATCACTCGTCATTTCAAAGATGGGAAAGATATCGTGAATGAGGATGCTGCCAAGTTCCTGCGACTGATCCAGTATACGGAGCATACTGCTGCCAAGAAGAAAGAGACCAAAGACTTCGGAACTCAGGTGTTGACCACAGAGTGGTTACCGATACGAGACAAACTCAATCTCTTGAATCACGCTCCGGAATATTACCACGATTGGAATGGTGACAAGATCGTGGAACGTGCGAAGATCACAGATCTCCATATTCGGATCATTGACAAACAGAAAGAAGCCAATAAGGAACCTGATTTCTGCTCGTTGTTCACTCTGAAAGTGAATGACGACAAACACAATCAGTTCGTGTACGGAATCAGCAAGAACGCAAGTGAACGCACGGCTGCGTTCATGATTGAGACTACGGCGAAAGATCTCCTTCAGTCACTGGATAAGCAGACATGCTCTGGTGAAGACGTGCTTAATTTCTGGGGTAAATACTTCACAGAGGATATCAAGCTGACTATCTTCTGTACGGGTAAACTGGACATCCAGACTGGTGAGTTGACCGTGGTCTCCTCTGTTGTATACAGAGCGGTACCGGATGAGTTCCGTGAAAACGTCGAAATCGAAGTGACCGGATTCAAGACGGATGCCGCAGTCTACGTCGACAAAGCCGACGATCTTCCCAAGGAAACACTCGATACCATCCTCAAAGAAGCGGAAGTCGACCCGCTCGGAGTGATGGAATCCAAGAACTAATACATCTGAGCAGGGAGAGACTGTATACTCTCCCTGCTCACTATTTACGGAGGAACTATCATGGTCGATCTATACAACATGTTGTATTTCGAAAACGGGAAGTCCTATACTGGTTTCGGTGCTATGCCGGATATCTCACTGCAACATTGGAAACCTGGCATTCGTGATATCTTGGAGAACTATCCAGCTCCTATGACGGATTCTTGGATTAAGTACTTCATGGATATCGCCACTGTCGTGGCTTCCAAATCCAAAGACAGAACGAAAGTCGGTTGTGTGTTGGTATCGCCCACCAACAAACAGATCCTGTCAACTGGGTTCAACGGGTTCTGCCGTGATGTTGCGGATACTCCGGAACGCTATGCGGATCGTGAAGTGAAGATGGATTATGTAGTCCATGCAGAAGCCAACGCAATCTGCTTCGCAGCGTTCAGTGGTATGCGTACTGACGGATGTTATGCGTTCATCACGTTACCGCCTTGTCACAGCTGTGCGAAACTTCTCAAACAAGCGGGAGTTACGAATGTCTTCTATATGGAAGATCGTTCCGAAGCACCGACTCAAGAGATCAAAGATGACTGGAGGAAGAAACAACAGTTGTCTCTGGATATCCTGAGAGAAGCACGCATCGATACTTACCGTTGCTGCAAGGTCAACGGACCATATCGAGACGAGCCTCAACTCATCACCCTGAAGGATATCGCACAAGATGAATCGTATAAGGATCCTCTTACTGATATCCCTGAGCGCCTTCAGTGTTATCTGAAGGAACACTGGGCAGGCCTCCTTGGTATCTTGAGGATGAAACAGGTACCAACAGATCTGATGACAATGGTCAATCAGTTGGAAATCCACGGACAAAAGAAAGGAGTGGTTCGGTATCTCAATACGACATTAGAAGAGAAACTCTTCGAAAATACAAGAGTATACTTGGACGACTTCCCGAGGTTTGTGTTGTATCAGGAGGGAGTGAAAGAGACCATTGACGTTCTGTTGCATGGTTCAGAATACAAAGTATCCAAGGTAACACCTGTGTGAGAAAAGGAGGTTGTTACAGGTCAACTACCCTCACCTGAAGGAAGGGGTATCCGAAGCATGTTTAATTATGAGGTTTAATTATGAGCTTTCAGAAGGGGATCGACTTGGTATTGGAAGCACATACCGTACTGGATGGTATGATGATCGGATGGCGCAACGACGTGTTCGATGCACTTGATACTGATATCAGCGGATTAAAAGAGTTCTTTAGAAACATCGATACCGCTCACATCCGTTGTTCTGAAAAGTGTGCGAAAGAGTTGTTGCAGAAATGTAACTTAAACTCAGGTCGTATATTCCTATACAGAGAATTCCCATCATCACGTGCGTATAGCACGATCCATGGTGGTATTTGGATAGGAGATTCTGATCAGGTAACTATCGTCATCAGGAAGTCCTTGAATCTCCCATACGACGATCTGATCACGAACTTCAAGATACGTGAAGGATCTTGGAACACCAACGATACTCCCTCGAGTTAGACGAACACGAGAGTGTATAACCATCCGGTGATGGGTCGGACTGCACTATCCGACAGGGAGGTTCAACTCCTCCACCTTTTTTTTCAATGATGTTTTGGCTATATATTACGAAGTGATAGTGATGTATGGATGCATCACACTTAACACAACACAACCCTAATTGAAAGGGAGGTAATATATGGAACATGAACCATTGATGGATGGACACATCAAGCAGTGCACTACAAGTGCGATCACACGTGAAAAAGAACAAGCAATCCTGTTGGAAATGATTCTTCAGGACACCAACAAAGATCTCCATCGGTTGAATCTCACGATCTACAACAAACAGGATTCAAAAGTTGAGATGGCTTATCCGAACAACTATCACGATATCCAGACAGTGATCATCAACCAGGTTCCGATTCGTCTGATCAGTCTCGGTTCGGATGGAGTGTTGTTCGTATCGATCGATGATCCAAGACATGACATTTCGTTCTTCACGACAGATTGGTCGTTCGTGTAATCTCAGTAATAATCTACTGAGTTCACCTAATGTATACTCCAGTGGACACACAGGATGCGAGTGACAGGGTAATAGATGTAAAGTAAACGATGATGGATCTAACGGAGCACTGTAGATGCAGGGTTAGTCCATGAGTTGATCACGAGTTTGATTCCTCTCTCAAGATCAGATAGTTGAACACATCATCCGGATCCCGGTAAATCCCGATTCCTCGTAACACTCTGAGGAGTGGTGATCTTTGTGAGTCATGTCTACTGTTGTAAGAGGTGTCTATATCACCTCGACGGGAGCTTGGAACTGCCCCAACCTGTTGACGAAGTCCGGGTGAAGATCGATGTTCACATTGATCACAGTTCCTCTTTTCACATGGGGGTGATTTTATTTCGATTGCTTTGTGGAAGATTATCAAGCCTTGTATCAGGAGTCCCTTATTCAAATAACGGATATCACTAACTATCCTTCCGTTGGACGTTAGTCCATCGCTCTGTAATAGAAGGATAGTATGTTAAGAACATGTAAATAAATGTTCTTGTTGCCTGGAACAGGCCATCGACTTACGTCGATGTACTCGGTAACACGAGGAAGCTCCGTAAGGAGTAGTTCACACAGGCCAACTGATTAATCTCTGTTTGAAGTTGAAATGTGCGGGAGAATAACCCGCCACCTCCACCATGAGTGTGTAACTCAACTGGTTAGAGTCCCGAGCTGGTCCCTCGGTCGCTTGGAGAATCCTGAGATATATACCTTAAGCTCAGAGAATGACAAGTCAGTGAAAACTGGTGCAGGTTCGAGTCCTATCACACTCTCCCTATACAAATTCGTAGTCCCATGGTGTAACGGTAGCACAGAAGAGTTTGGATCTTTTAGTCTAGGTTCGAATCCTGGTGGGACTGCCACTGTATATTTCACTTTAACATTTGTTCAAAGAAGTCCCTTTCCTTCAGGTGAGGGATGAATTTGAATGAAAGAAAGGATTACATATGGACTTTGGTAAAGCGATCGAGGCTTTAAAATCCGGCAAGAAAGTAACTCGTAAAGGTTGGAACGGCCAAGGGATGTATCTCTGGTTGAAGCCGTCAACTAGGATTACTCCGGAGATGTGTTCGGATCCCATGCTGAAACAGCAGGTGATCGATAACGGAGGAACGTTACTTGGTCTTCCAACTATCTGCATGTATACGCACGATAGCACAGGACACCGAGTCGTTCTAACAGGATGGCTTGCTTCCCAGAGCGATATGTTGATGGAAGACTGGGAAATCGTCAACGAGTAAGCAATGTAATCAGAGTGTAGCTCAGAGGCAGAGCGCGTGCTTTGGGAGCATGAGGTCGAGATTTCAAAATTCTCCACTCTGACCATTTTCTATTTAACATTACATTACAGTGTTGAGGTTATACTCAACACTGTAATGTGTTTTCAATATCAAAGGAGGTATATATGGAGTATGTAATCACTTACGAAACCAAACATGGTACTGTCACCAGGATGGCAGCCGATCCGAAGCAAGCCACACAGATCGTCCGTGATCTGAAGAAGAGTGGTAATTCTTGGAGAATCTGTTGTAAACCCAAGAAAGGATGACATAATGGATATGAATAACGAACAAAACAGGATACATCTGGATCTCACACCGAGCGATGTGGAGCAGATCCTGTGGCAACTGCAAATAGCAGCGAACGAGACAGGAGCTATCTCAACGGTTGATTGGTTCGTGGATGAATGTTCGAAGCGCGGTATGTTTTTCTATCGTGATGGTAACGGCACTATGAGAGCGAAGCTCTCACCAACTTGGGAATGGCAAAAAAAGATGTCCAGACTCGATATAGGGTATACACTTGAAAAGAAAGGTAATGATTGATGGAAGATCCTACTGTAATTTTGACAGCTTCCGACATCGTCGAGAAGGCTAACAATATCATCAACAAGATCAATCACGCAATGTTAGCGTGTAACCTGAAAGACCATAACCGATACAAACATCTGTATCAGCGTATTCTGTTGCTTACATTAATCGCTAGTGACTCAGAACGATATGCTCAGGAAGACGTCAGAGTACAAAAGATATTCACAAGGTTGCTGAAAGACAAACCTTCAGAAGACGAGTACATCAAAACAGCGCTTGGTGGTATGAGTGGATCATTTGATGAGCTTAAGAGTATGTTGGAGGAGCATCATGAAACGACAACCTAAACATCACTGCTGTTGGCCTGGTAAAACGGTCAGAGTTCAGTTACAGAATGGAGAACTGATTTACGGTAAGTTCGTGGAAGAACGATCCAACCACATCAAGATCACTATCGGAAACCATACTGTGAGTTTACGTAAATGCGATTTAGCATCTTTCGGGATCAACAGAGGAGGACTGTGCGTATGTCAGTGAAACGAGCGATGCGTTTACAATTCCGGGTGCGTGAAGATGCACCCGATGTTGTCAAGAACTGCGCTGCGATCTTCTTAAGTGATTACTGTAGAAGAGTAGCGTCTGAAGCTGCAGCTTCCAATTACAAATGTGGACTGTTCAGAACGCTAGATCAAGTCGTTACAAACGACTCTGATGTTCGTATATCCACATTAGATACTTATAACGATAAGACTGGTAACTACGTAGTCTATCAGTTCAAGTATAAAGACAACAAGTACAAGACGTTCCTTGTATCCAACGCATCTATTCAAGACAGCTTGTCTACAGTGATGCAGAACCAAGCATTGATTGATAAGATCAAAGATTGGATACGGAAATACAGCGCGATCTTTCCTGATGAAGGTGAACCAATGTCCGAATTACAAGATTGGTATACCAAACAATTTGGAGAAGCCACATCGCGGATTGTACTGGCGAAATACATCCTGGCACGACCTGTGCCGTGTTATATCACGGATGGGAACTCATTGGAAGAACAGGATGTCGAGTACATTTACAACGATCTACGAGATGCTACCAAAGCCTATCTTGGGGATGTTGGTTGGAATGTTGGAAAACACTACATCAACAACCAGTACGTTCCGGACTGTCAGGATAGTAAGATTAAGATCATTCATCAGAACCTGTTTGAACATCCCGATATGAACACGATCGCAGTGTTGTATGGGATCCAGATGAATGATGATTACTATTACGGTGGTCATTGGTTGGTGGTCGATATGCCTTGGAAGAAGGACTGTCGTACTCTGGATAACCAATGTGAATTATTGGATCACTGGGTTCGTGACAAAGTCGATAACTATGTCAACTATATGAAACAGGAAGGTATGGACAATATCAATCCTGTATATATGTCACACAAGTAACCTATCAGGGGGTTGAGCGTAACAACTCAACCACCCTATGGGTAACCTAATAGGAGGTCTTATGCATAAACTTGTTTTATTTTTCGTTGGATGTGTGATGCTCATTCTGGCGGGATGTCGTACCGGAACCGTAGTGTTCCAAGATGAACTGGAACGTCAGGCTGTAAGAACGGCTGATACGATCCGTGATATTTGCAAGTATCCAAGTTACGAGCACACCGTTGTTGGTGTAGAGGCGTATCGTACGATCATCGCTTCTCTTCTGATCCATAGACGGGGAGTTAGTCAGTCAGAGGATTACAGAGCTCAGTTGGTGAAAGTATTAACTGATACTGGTATCTCTGTTGAGTTCGCCGATCGTATCACTAAGGTTATTGTGTACGGGTATATGGAGGTTGGTAAAGACGTGGACTTTGCATATTACCTGAACAGATTACTGTTCCATCTTGATCAACGTCAAGTATTCTACGATCCTTACTCGGATGTCATATTCACATCGAAAGGTGCTGAATCCAGAGCCAATTAATATGTTCAACATCTACGTTACATTACAGTAACGTAGATGTTGAGATGTTCTCACTATCTTACACACGTTCACATACTAACAGGGAGGAATCATAATGCATCGCTTTTTACACACCACGATCCTGAAGGTCAATGCCACCGGAGAACTGTTGATCCAAGGAAAACCCTATCTCATCCACCTTTACACCGATGAGATGACAGGGATCAACTACGTCAAGTTGTATCGATTCTGTTTGGGATCCACAGGAGACGAGATCGTAATCAAGAACATTGATACATCCCATCCAGTACGGTCTTATCGATATGACGAACTCTCGATCCTGGAGTCGGATAGAGATGAAGATGGATACGTCACCAACGTTGAAATCCCACTTACAAACGACACCATGTTGGATGAGTCAGACGAAGTGCTTATCTGCTCCTTCTGCTATGTAGATCTCTCCTTAGAAGCGAAATGATATACACATTTACTTAAGGAGACAACCTATGACAACTTGTACTTGCACGACACCGTGCACCACCTGCACTTGCAACACTGTATCGGATGAAGTAGTTGCAGCTTACCAGGAACTGAAAGAGTTCATCAACAAGAACTATGCGGATATCCGGTCTATGATCTTGGCAGAACTCCAAGTGAGAGAACAGATCTTGGAAGGCGTGACCAACAGCGTGTACTATCTTGAGGATACTACACTTCAATCAATCGCGAAGCACTATCTGTTGGAGAACACACTCAAGGTTTGGCAAGAACCTCAGCAGTATCTGATCCCCAAGATCTGCAGAGATATCGTTCTCAATATCCTCAGAGAGGTGTACATCCGTGCAGAAGAGCCATGGAAAGTTATCTATCCAGCGAACAAACTTCACATGAAGGTATCCGTTGGTGATATCAACTTTGGTATCATCTACACCGATATCAAAGCATTTCCAGAGATGGAGTTCTCTTCGTACGATGATCTGTTCGAAGGACTGGATCTTGTGCCGAATTATCGTCTATTCGATCGTACGCCGTATGGGACGATGATGAACTGGTTCGTCAATATCGACTGGATCCGGTTCCTCAGCAAGAGTGTGAATATCGCTCCTTCTGTGGGTTCTGATGATTATGAAGTACCGATCACAGAAGTCCTGAAAGGCTGGATGATTTATCGTTGTATCCGTATGGCTCTGGAGGATATCGTACTTACGATGAAGACCGTTAAGGTCGGAGATCGTATCGTACTTTATAACCAAGTATATGAACTTGGTAAGATCCTCGGCAAAGCCACGGATGACATCGCATTCACCATCGGATTCAAGAAGATCTCGCAGTAATCGTTATAAGACCTACTGGGTGATATCACCCAGTAGGTCGACCTATTTTCAAGTATATATAACTTGTTACAATGTGTATACCCTATACACGTAACAACACCCATCTTAACTTAAGGAGAAAACAAATGGGATTTCAGACGTTTACCTGTGTGATCTGTGGTGAATCGTGCACTCGCCGTACCAGCAAACGGTATGGTGAAGGTCGTGCTTGCAATAAGCACGAAGAGGTGCAGACCGCTATGAACGATAAACTTCTTAAACAGGAGAAGTGGGTTCTTCAGATCATCCTGAGGGACTACAAAGAGGTCGTTGGGAGGAAACATCCCGTCAAGGACAAGCTGAAAGACTTCTTGCAAGATCAGGTCAAAGTACTCCGTGCAACCATCAATGAACTTCCTCTATCCAGCAAGAAGCTCACCATCATGAAAGAGACGAAGCTGATCGATCTCAACTATGTGGTGTCCGATGCGTTTGTGGAAAAGACCATGAATATCATCAAAGAACACGAATCGGACGATGATTGGGAAACGGTCAAGAAACACGACAGTAAGCCCAAACAGGCGCACAAGCCTCGTCAGTCCAAAGAGGACGACAAGGAACACAACGTTCGGATCAAAGAACACAGAGGTGCGAAAGAGGCTCCTCGCCGCAAAGTCTCCGACAAACGTCGGTGATCAATTTATGAAGGTGATACATGAAGTATCACCTTCTTTTTTACTGAGGAGTCAACAACATGGATACCCATAACCCATTGAAGGATCGGATCACAGACTACATCAACTATCAAGAAAAACATCATGCAATCTGTAGCATCAATGAGATCTTACAGATCGTATCAGAGTGCGTGAAAGATGTGTTGCCTGTGACGCAAAACGCAAGCGTAGAGCTACACCATTTTGAGCCATATACTACAGTGATCATCACCGTACCGGGTGACAGTGTGTTGGCAAAGCAAGGTCCGTATACCTTCAAGATAAGGACATCGTGATGGAAGAGGAAGATGATTTCGAAGAGGGTGTGCCTCACAGATGTTGCTGTTGTAACAGAACATTAGAGATGATCGACATCCTTAATCAGTATTTTGCAAGAGAGCTCAACTTGAAACAAGTTGGTCTGTACGAAGAGTTACTGTGTTCTGAATGCGTTGCTGAGTTACAACAGATCGTATTTGAACAGGTATACTACGGAGATCCAAGGATCAAGATAAAGGATCTCCAGGATAAGTGTGTCGCAATCTTGCACAACCGAGAACATCCTGATGCTGTAATCGATGAAGAACTCTGTTCTCTATTGGTGTTCTACAAAGACAGGATCGAAGCACTCAAGCATAGAGGTCAGTTCGGTATCGAGGAATTGAGAGTTTATTTCAACGACTCGATGAATGAGTGGAATACCACACATAGACATAAATGTTTCGTATCGATGGAGCCGATCAACAACAGCGGTACGATGATCAATATCTTCGTCCGTATGACACTCAGTCCTAGCAAGTCAGAAGGATTCGCTGTGAAGATAGAACTGCGATCGAATGCTTCTGGATTGGATATGAGTGATATCATACCGTTCAAAGTAGATTGATGTATCTAGAGGATAGTCGATACTATCCTCTAGATACTATTTCTTTTGTATATTGGAGCATGGTATGCTTTTTGATAGATTCACAAAGGAGTTGCTATGCTTCTATTCTTAGATGATTATAATACCCACAGTGGCATCTTGGATACGAATACGACGAATGCTTCCTGTTTCCGTATGTATCGTATCTTGAAAGATATGGGAATCAAGAACAATAAGTTCTTCTTGTTCTTGTCACAACCAGATCTCCAACAATATGACCCTTATGATCTGAAGGATCCTTCTGTAGAACTAAGACAGAGGATCGCTTATGAGTGTAAGGTCAACCCTTGGTATTACTTAAGAGAAGTGATCCGTGTTCCTGCCCCTGGCGGTGATCCGATCCACTATCAGTTCTCTAGAGCAAACTTAGCTCTGAACTGGTGTTTCTTGAACTCCATCGATAGCTTCTTAACCATGCCTCGCCAGAAGGGTAAGACCATCGGTGTTGTGTGTATCCTGTCGTGGGAGGAGTTCTTAGCTGCTAAGAACATCACTATCGGGATCTTCGCGAAGGACGATAGTCTTCGTTCTGAGAATATCAAACGTATCAAAGAGATCCGTAACAGTCTTCCTGAGTACCTTGTCGATTATAAGAACGATACCAAGAACCAGGAAGATGTCACCTATCGTAGATTGAAGAATGCCGTCAAATCATTCGTTGCTCAGTCGGATACGCGTCGTGCTGCAAGACAAGGTCGTGGTGAAACCACATCTTCACAGTGGTGGGATGAGATGGCGTACTATGTAAACAACCATAAATCTTATCCTTCGGCTACTGGCGCATGTGCTACCGCTAGGAAGATGGCATTCGAACGAGGGATCCCATCTGCGAACATCCTCACTACAACGGCAGGTATGCTCAACGACCCAGCAGGCGCTTATGCGTTCCATCTGAAGTCCAATAGTGCACGGTTTAACGAGTGTGTTTATGACCTAAAAGACGTAAATGCTGTTCGTACCTGGATGCGAGGTATGGGTGGTAAGACGATGATGTATCTCGAATACTCCTATAAACAGTTAGGAGAGGATGATGCATGGTTGGAAGAGATGTCCGATGGTAAAGATGCTATTACGGTGGCTGTCGACTATCTCAACGAATGGCAGTTGGGTACTGGACAGTCGATCGTTCCTATCGAGTTGTTGAATCGCCTCAACGCATCGATCTGCGAACCTACGGAGTTCACCACACACGGTGGATTGATCGTGCGTTGGTATGTTAAACGTTCTATCCTGATGAATGATGAAAATCGCAAGAGGAACTATCTGATCGGGTTGGATACTTCGGACAACGTAGGACGTGATAATACTACATTGGTGATCTCTGATCCATTGGATCTCTCTGTGGTAGCAACGTGTAAGTGTAACGTTACTAACTTGGTAAATGTCGCATCGTGTATCGCAGAACTGATGGATATGCTACCGAACAGTATCCTGATCCCAGAACGTAATAAGAACGGAGCGTTCATGATCGATCTTCTGATCGACATGATGATCAAGAAGAGGATCAATCCGTTCTACCGGATCTATAATACCTATTTCCAAGATGGAAGCGATGGGTTCTTGGATATCAGTCAGATCGACATCGGAGATGGAACCAAACGTAAACACTTCGGGTTCAACACCACCAGCAGTCAGGATAGTCGTAATATCCTCTATGGGCGTGTATTGATCACCAGTCTTCAGTACATGGCGAACCGGTTGTTTGATGCTGATTTGGCAAGTGAGATCAAATCACTTACCGTGCGGAATGGTCGTGTGGACCATCCGATCGGATCTCATGACGATATGGTGATCGCTTGGTTGTTGACGTGTTTCTTCGCTCTTTATGGTAAGAACCACCACTTGTATGGGATCCCCAAAGGAGAAGTCCTGAAAGGAGTGAACCTGGAAGGGGAGCATGTGGATCCAGAAGCGAAGAGTAGACAACTCAAGATCCGTGAGAGGATAGGGGAGTTGAAAGGCTTGATCTTGGGCACTTCTAACGCTATGGTGAAGACATCGTATGAACGTGAACTGCGACACTTAGAGTCTTTGGTAGACGATAAGTTGGTCGATGATAACCTGATCAGTGCTGACCAAGTGAAACAACAAGCTTCGAAAGCACAGCAGTTCACACCATTCGATTTCCGCAAGCTGAAGGAGTATTTCTGATATGCAACCCCTTACTCTTAAACAGCTCTTCATGGATAAGTTCGACATCCAACCGACGATCGCTCAGACGAGATCGTTGATCCGATATGTGCAGATGTACGAACTGAGAGATCAGAACCCTGCGGCGTTCAACACTCCCATGCTAGCTGTATCCAGAGCTTACTTCTTACCGAAGGATGCTGCGTTTTTGTTTGATAACTTCAACATATATCGTCCCGATTTCAATAGGGCGATTCATGAGTGTGTTTCTGTAAACAAATCATTCCACGTCACAGGGAACGATTTTAATATTCTCTGTATCTGGTTGGTTTACTGCTATTTGAAGAGCAACTTGAATCCTCAGATGAAGCACGATGGTGCGTTCTGGATCTTAGCTCTGTTGAACTACAAGTTCTTCACCGGGAAAGTCCAAACGTTCTTCCCCAAAGGAGTGAACCACGATGTCATGCAAGCGACGATCGATCGACTGTCGGCGAAGAATGACATCAAGAGACCAGAGACTCCCACATGGAGAGCGATCATCTACGATCACTGTGAGACGATATTAGCAGAGAAAAGTGTCCACAATCACACGCTTCATACGTTCTCTCCTGACTCTAATGTACTCTATGTGATCTCTGACCTACACACTCGGTTGGCATCCAAGATCTCGAATGTATCTCACGACTACTATGAGAATGTAGCCAAAGGTGTGATCATCAAGAGTTCAGATGCGACTCAGTTGAATGCAGAAGGAGAACGTGAGTTAAAGGCTCTCCGTGCTACCTTGGACAACACGATCATCAATGTCTGTGGTGTTGTAACGAACACCAGTTCGTTCTTGAGTTATCTGGATATCAAGTCAGTCTGTGCGTTGACGAAGACGATCACACCTCCTATGTTGGAAGAAGCTTTGATCGCATTTTCTGATATGGCTACACTGCAGTATCGGCACCACGAAGAAGACAAAGTTGTGACGATCAAAGGTCAGAAATACTTCGTTGGGTTCCGGATCTTGGTTACCGAGATCATCCAGAAATGTTATCGGTATTGTGTGTTGAAGAAAGTCGACATGAGGAGTAATATGCAGATCTTGGAGATGATCCGAAATGCATTTAAGTCTTCTCGTGTTGATGATCCTGACATCATCACGATCAAGTACAGTATGGACAAGTTCGTCCACGAACACACGAAGTACAAAAGAGATGCTACTAAGGTATCGATCCGTACAGCTGTGATCCTGTACTTCATCTTACTTACCTTCAAACGAGCATGATACTATCACTAGGTTAGAGGTATCACCCCTCTAACCTAGTGATCTTTTCTATACTTTTCTACATATAGGCTACATCTTGTCACAAGATGTAGCCTATATGTAGAGATAACACAACAATTAAGGAGTGGATATGAGTACATTAATCAAGAGCATGGGTAAACTGGTTGGTATCGATGGGGATGCTGCGCTTGGAACGAACGGTTATGTGAAACTACAAAACGGAATAATCATCCAGTGGGGATTGTCTACGAATGTATGGCCGGAGAAGTCATCAACGATTGAGTTTCCGATACCGTTTCCCAACACTTGTTTCGTAGTAGTACCTGGAACACATTGTGTGGCTGGAGCAGGCTCTGATGTGTGGACTCAAATCAATTCGTTTGACAAATCACAATTCACTTGGTTCGCACAAGCGAGTGGTGATGTGGTGAATGTTAAAATAGCTTGGATCGCGATTGGCAATTAAACATAGCAACTACACTGGATAGTGCGCACTATCCAGTGTAGTTGAACGTATTTTTAAGCATATATAACTAGTTGAGAATAGGTTCTTCTAGCTGAGATCACCTGATAACATCCTGGTGGTTACAATAGGACGAGTTGTAATCACCATACAACACCTCAATACCAACCTTCGTCCACCAACTTCAGGAAGGAGGTGAGAACTATGCCTGGTATGACTATGACGGTCTCCGGTCACACATTGTCTCGTATTTTGAGAGATGTTGCGAAAGGACGTATTCCTGTGGACAAATTAGCCCTTCGCTCACAGGATGGTAGACGCGTTCCGATTAAACGCGTCGTTCGTCAAGGTGATCGGTTAGTTGTTGAGACGTAAAGTATCAGCAATCTAATCGTTCGTATCTCTCTCAGCTAGACCTATTCTTACAATGTACAACACCCAACCAAAACAAAATAAACAAGGAGGTAACAGTATGTTTCCAACCAACATCAACGTCGAAATGATGGTCCGCACAGCTATCCTAGCTGTGGAAGACTATGAGTTCATTAATTTCGCAACGAATGAATGGACGCTTCATGGGCAGGACATCACCAACATGATCTTATCCAAGATCAACATGACACCCAATACGCAATCTCCTGAAGAGGTTGCCAGAGAATCTGTCAATAAGATCGTTGAACAGATGAAGTACAAATTCGCCAAACAGAAAGAGGCGCAACAGTGTTTCTACAACACATCGATCTTACATCAGCAGCAACCGCCCAGGTTGTATACTGAACCGCAGATTAATCTGGTACAGCAGTATTTAGAAGAAGTACAACGGATCTTGATGGACATCTCTTCTAAATTCAATACAGTGCTTGGTACTGTGGCCATCTACGAGATGATCTGGCACATCATGCAGATGTTGTCCCAGATGAAGAACGGGTTGTATGCTCGGTTCTATTTTCAAGTGTGGTACGACCAGTCCACACACACGATCCGTGTTGAACTTCATGATCCTTTCGATATGATCCCGGAGGACAAGAGAGTACACGGTATCATGGTTAGGACGAGAGATGTACCTGTTCCTGTTAAGCCTCCGAAGCCTCAGGAACCGCCGAAGGAAGATGATCCGTTCGAGGATGTTCCGAAAGACGATGATGTATCCGATAACGGCGTCACAAGCCCAGCTCGTACGCGTCGCCCCACGGCTACAGTCCACAAGAGGAATATTCAGATCATGGCATCAATGAAAACGCTTCACATGATAGGCAATCATGCAGCGTCTGCCACTCTGTTGCGTGGATTCCTTGAGGTCGGAGAAGTGTGCAATCATAAACTAACCAACGTTTTCAATAAATTACAAGTTCAAGCCTATATCAAAAAGGTTGACGATAATCACTCATGGACAACTTACCGTCTTACTGATAAAGGAGAAGCTGCTGTGACCAACACGCATGTGTCCTTATCTTGGACGACCTGGTTCAAGAACATATTCCAGAACGAAGATGATCGTACAATGGCCATCTCGTTCTTCTTGAACGGTGCCAACCGTCAGGCTCTTACAACAGTCAATAGGAACGCGTACATGGCCTTATTGATGTCGGGGCTTATGGTTCTAGTTGGTGATCGTCTCACCAGAACTGAGTTCGGTGAAAAAGTCTATAAGTTGTTTAACCAAGAAGTTGATGCAAGACACAAACAGGAGGGTGTCCACAATGCAAATTGACTACGATTTTAAAGCTGTCTCTAAATTCAATGAGTCAGCGATGGTCTGTCTCTGTCAGATCATCACACAGACGGTCGGAACACTGGGTCTTCTGAAAGAGAAGACGTCCGATCAGTTCCTGATGGAGTTCTTCCAACTGGAAGAAAGTGAGTTGGACTTGGAGTTCAACAAACTCCCTGCCAAGAAGAAAGACTACATCAAACACGCATACCAGCTCTTCCTCTTCCTCGGGAGAGGCTACGAGATGGTGACCAAACGGGATCAAAGTTACTCATCGCATTTGGTAAGAGGAGTTCACAAATTCTTCTTCCAATATGCGAAACGTCAGTCTTTGATCACAACCAATACGGATCACGACAAGTATCCCAACAACAGGATTATGTATGTCGAGAAAGACTACATCAAGTTGTTGGATTATTCGTCTGGAATTATTCCAAGAGAAATGATCCGTACATGGATGGTGATAGCTGAGCAGTATAACTTCAAATTGACCAAGAGTGAGACCAAGCTCTGGTTCAAGTGAAAACCGGGATGGGTGATACCATATCACCCATCCCGTAACGCATCAAGCATAGGAGAACAAAAGATGCAAAACAACATGTATGGACAGTCGCCTGACTTTGTCAACACTAATTTCGCGCAGATCATCCCGCAGTCTGTGGTTCCGAATATCGGAGTACCGCAACGGAACTACATGGTTGATCAGAACCCGGAGGCGTTCGCCCATGAAGCCGGTCTGATTACGGGGCGCATCGTCAGTTCCATATTGACAGCGTCGTCAGTGACGGACTACATGGCTCGTGAATACGAGTGGATGTTGATCCAGGAACTGACGGAACTGAAAAGACGGTTCACGCGGTACTTCTTCTCCGTGAAGAGATCCGAAGACAGGATCGTGGTTGAGCTGTATGACCCGATGGGTCAGCTTCAGCGGAAGGAACTCGTTGTTCCGTTTAACAAACATGAAATCCGCTACTGGCAGCTCGTGGCGATACTCGATCACATCACGGACAACCACGGTGAGGAGTCCGCTCAGTTCATCGGAAGACTGGGAGAGATCCCGTTCTTCTTCCTGAGATATTTGCTCCGTATGAGTTCAGATCATACGGATCCCAGACTCGAAGAGTTCTCTGAGATCTTCAAAATAGAACGGAACATCGTGACCAAACAAGTGGACCAAGCATCATCGGTCAAAGTGTGTGTCCCGTCTGTATCATCCAATTGCGAATTCACACCGGAGATCGGTCGTATGTTGATGGAGCACTTCATCGCAGCTATTACGAACCAGTTCGGGATCTATGGAACATCGGAGCGTCGGTACAATGAGATCCTGAACGATCTGCTCGCGCATCTTATTGACGACATAGACGATGTCGCCCTTCCGGATGTTCTCAATACACCGGAATGCAAAGAGGATCTGAAGAGGATCGGTGTTCTCGAGTATGGTGAGGATGCACGCTTCACCGTATTCTTCAAGAACCTGATCACTTTGGTGAGTGCTTCACGATTCAATACCACCAAATAACATCAAGTATCTAATGTGAGCGTGTGACTACCCTATGGATAGTTTACATAGCTCACATTAGATACGGAGGTTCTTATGGACACATTGGTTGTTATTCTTTGTGCATTTCTCGTACTGGAAGTAACCGTATGCCTATATCTCTTCATCAGAATAAGGAAACGTTTCATCCAGGTGATGCGTTACTCGGAATACATCACATTAGCTCTGATACAATACACTACTGTGTTAGAGCTTATGGATAATTACGTTAAGCTGAAACAGAGGAACATCGCACCTGAGCTGGAACGAGAAGTGATCCTTGATATCAAGACACACTACTTAGAAGCCAGGGAAAATGTCAAGACAGCGTTTACCTATTACAACCCAGATGGACTCACACTTAGTGAGTTCGAACAACCACTTACATTATTGAAGGAGTTCACATGACATTATTCAACAGTATTCTGTTGATCGTTCTCGCAGTTGAGACGATCTACATCGCAAAATCTACGATTAAGGACCTGAACAAGGTCCTCAAATTCTACAGACTTACCAGACAGTTCAACGCGATCGGTTTGTTGGTCACCAAAGCAAAAGTCCTTGCTGAGCAAGGCAAACACAACGAGTGTTTACAAACACTCGATAACGCTTGTGCCCAGATCATCAAAGTTTCTCGCAATTACACAACACTCATCAAACAAACGGAGAAGTGATGATCGATCTAACATTGGAATGGGCATATTACTACACCGTCATGCTCATGGCAGGTGTTATGTTGTTGGTAACATTGATTTCACTTATCATCGCTGAGATCACGAGACTTATTGCGAAAGTTGGCATCAAGACGGTTGAAGATCGTATCTGGTGTTCGGAGTATCGTGACCAGAAGATCACAGAACTATCCAATAAAGCCGCTTATGCTCCATCGAAAGAAGACCGTCTCAAAGTTTTCGAAGAGATGCGTGAATATCGAAATACTTATATCGTCAATAGAAAACCCCTGTAAACACGGAAGGAGTTCACTTGATGGGTGATTGGAATGGGTATTGTTGGTTGATGACACTCGTGGCGTTCCTGAGTGTACTTGCGTCGATCTTCGTGGGTATGCACCACGTGTCGATCGCACTGAACTACTCAGTGGAAACCAAGTTACTCTGGAGGATCGTGTTGTCGTTGTTGACCACTATCGATGGTCTGAAGAACTACATTTGTAATCTGAGAGACAACGCGTGGATGAAGAGTGCCTTGAAGATCGATAAGGAGCTTGCAGAAACATCTCATCGTCAGGCCATGAAGGAGTTGGAATCGTTGGTCAAGGTAAATCCGATCTATCAACTTCCAGAACGGATTACACGATCGTTAGATCTGGAACCTGATACACAATCAGATGAAAAATCCAAATGAACAAGAGAAGGTAGGTACCAACCAGGTCCTACCTTCTCTTTTTGTTTCATATCAAAGGATGAAGCTTGCCAGCTCGATGATCCGGCTCGGATCCAAGTTCATAGCTCCAACGAGCTGTTCTCTCAGTTCACGATATCTCTGTCTGCTGTCGGCGTACGTATCGATGGTACGTTTCATCTCACCGATCTCGTAACCAGATTCCACGTAGCCTCTATCAAGAGCGATGATCGTTTGATTGTAGATGTAGGCTTTGGTAGCTTCCAGGCACAACTCTTCAAAGGTCTCCAAAGCACTGGTGTTCAGGTTAGTGAAATCCTTGTCGTAAGCGATACGACAGCTCATCACCCACACGATAATCGAGTGTTGCGCAGGCCACAGCTTCACAAGGTCACCACTCAAAAGCTCCACATTGGGTTTCGGGGGAGAGGATGCGAAGGTATGGCTGTCCAGCACAGCCTGTCCAAGTGTGTTAAGGTTCACACCACCAGCCCAACCGTTCATATTGGGGACATATCCAGCGTAATTGCCACGATATGTCAATCCATGCACTTCTACCAGAGGAAGACCCTCTCGTTCTTCTGGTGGGATACGATATAGAGAGAACGGACCCGTGTGCATATAAGCATCCTGTACATCCATACGGAGTTTTTCTCTGTATTTGGGGAGTAGAACGATATGTTTCAGTTTACCACCGTGAACGTTCATATCTTTCAGTACACGGTCCTGGATCACCTTATCCAGGACCATCTGTTGAACACTCCAGGTCTTCTCTTCTTCCTCTCTGGTGCTGAACGCATACGCCAGTACATCAGGAGGTATTTCGTTCGTAATCGTTGTTAAAGCAAGATCGATCGCATTGTTCATAATGGATCTCCTTCCATTCTAGTTTCTGTTAATTTGCCATACCATGACCCGGAACAGTGGGGCTAGGAGTCATGGTATGCACATTATAACTTATAACGTTGGAGGTAGGTAACATGGACCTTAAATTCATGTGGTATGCGAACGCTACCGTCGTGAACAACATCATGCCTCGACACAAACGTTTTGACGATGAGTACAACATCACTGTACTTCAGAAAACTATTAAAGACAAGTACATGAAGTACGATGTAATCGTCGGAGGAGAACGGTACCATTTCAACTATACCTTCTTTTCTAACGTCTGTATCGCAGGATCATTGGAGATCGTTGATCTGGAGCATGGTAAGACATTCACGTATGCGATCGAACGAAACAATGACAGCATCCGGCTGTACGTTGATTTGGAGAACTATAATGAGATGTACCTGTACAACAACAGTACGATCATCGACATCCAGGTGAATGCTTGTCGTAAGAGTTATATCTCTTGTTTAACGATCGCTCAAACAGATGAACAGAAGTACAATGTCACGTTGATCCGTACTGCTGTAACCGATGCTCAGAGGAAGAACTTCGATTTCAGTCTGAACAATCAGCTGTTCACTGTAACAGGAGCGATCGACTACCCGAAGACGGTCTGCTACGATGTTGTGAACTTCGTAGACCGCAGTACTCAGGTGGTGATCTACGCTGAGACGAAATGCCAGATGATCGTCAGTCACTCATTCGAGACCGATCATGTCGCAGGGAAAGTTCATCTCATCAACTCAGATTTCAACGAATACATCAAGTATAAGAAACTTGATGAGTATCACTATCAAGTGACCGAGTATATCTTGAACAACTCAGAACACCCCTTCGTAAAACGAAGTTACGAGTTGATCAACGAATCTCAGAATGTCATTGCGATCAGAGGAACCGATAAGAAGTTCCGTGTATCCACCAACAACAACGATGTTACGATCACTAAGATGTGATAGAGTTCTAGAGGTAGTGGAGGATCCTCCACTACCTCTAGATATCAATTGACTTTAGACTTCACAACACAGTGCTCCGGAACGATCTCATCTTCCGACAACAAGATCATACCAGCATCCGTGAAGCTACTGCTTACAGCAACCGATTGGTTGACGATGAACGCTTGTAAGATATTCTTTTTGTTCAGGAACTCCACAAGGAACGAAGTCAACCGATCCTGATGGATCGGACTGCAACCATCATCGATCTCATCCAGTTTCAGAGGATACTGGTGGATGTATCCACGATAGATGCAGATCGCCAACCGCATCACCAGATTGATGATCGACTTCTGACTCTTTGAACAGAGTTTGATATCTTTCACTTCACTGTTGTGGTTGATCAACAACCGGAAGTTGAAGTCGAAATCATTCTGTTTGTTCTCATCGAAATAAGCCAGTTCGATATCGTAGTTCCACACCTGACGGATAAACACATTCGCCAACTGCAAAACTGTGTTGACGTATCGTACGGTATACCGATAAGGGATCCCTGATACAGGAGACAGTTGTTCCGCTACAGCGACCAACTTCTTCATCTTACCGGAGATCTCCTGGATCGATGGTTCGATCTCTTCTTTCAATCGGGTCAGATATCCGGACTGTTCTTTGACGATCGTCTCCAACTCTCTCAACTTCTCGTTGATCTGGTTCTTCACATCTTGAAGATACCACACCATATCGTCCAGGCATCGCAACTCCTCTTCATGCACATAGAGCTGTTGCCATAGATGATACACACCATTGAGGTGGGTGATACGGTTGTGGAGATTCAGATGATCTTTGTAAACCTGAAGAGAAAGCTCTGTAGACGATAATCTCTGATCCAGTAAGGAGAGTTGTTTCCCGATCTGGTTCAACTCATACTCTTTCTCAACCAGAGATTTCGTGAGATACTCTTTCACAGGTTGATCGGATGCTTGGAGACCCAGTAATTTTGCACGAAGTCCTGTTAGTTTGTCCTCTGCCTCTTTGACTTTAGCATGTGCTTTGGCTTTCTGAACAACCTTCAGACAACGGTTGATGATTTTCGTAACGTCCTGATTGATCGCGTCTAATGGATCAAGATCAGAACACACAAAAAGACCCCAGGTTTTGCGGGTGAAAAGTGTCTCCAGTTTGAGCAAAATAAGCCTCGCTGCTCTCTGACCTTCAACCTTTGTATTTGCCTCGTCATATTGTTGTTTCGCATCCTGTAAGATCTTACGATCCCGTTGATAAGACGACTCGTAATCTTTCAACTCCAATTGGTAGGATTGGAGAACTGATTCCAAGTTCTCTCTCAACTTACAAGTGCGTTTGCAGTCTGATGGATACGAGTGTTTGTCCTTTAAAGAGTGGATCTTCTTCTGGACTTCACCGATCACATTCTCCAACCGTGATACTTCCGGTTCTACCTGATGGATCCTGCCTTCCAGTAGTGCGCGTTTGGCTAGAAGATCGTTGTACTCTTTATGCGTGATCAGTGGGAGATACCCCTGTAAAAACTGAAGATCCTCTCGGATCTTATCCATGTTCTCTTCCAACTTCAGAGCCTCTTCCAATGGAACAACAGGTGTATCGTCATCCATCGTGTTCTGCCGGACGATCTCCTCTTGGACTTCGATCAACCGTTTGCACTCCTGGATTGCCGTAGCCGTGTCGTTCTGAAGAGAAGTACGGATCTTATCGATCTCAGAACTCAACTGAGTTCCTCGTTCTGTTAAAGTGTTCTTCTTCTCATGATGTGTCTCAGCTTGTGCACTTAACTTCCCGATCAGTCGATCCAGTTGTGCAGGGACAACAAGATCTACCTCATGGTTCAACTTCAGTTCGAACATCTCCATGGAGATGTTCTTACACTCCTGAAGGATCGTCTCTAATGATACCTCAGCTTCTGATCCACGTTCCATCTTTAATGTCGTGATTCGATTCTTGATATCACCAGACGTCTTGTTCATCGCATAGATCTCACGATCCAAAACACTGAGTGCACGGTTGAGATCTTTCCGATACTGTTCAAAGTACTGAAGTGTTTCGTCTTTCAACAGAAGATCGGTTAACTTGAGTTTCCTTTCATTCAATAACTTCAACTGATTGCTGCATGTTCTGATCTTGGATTTCAAAGCTTGGTACTTATCCAAGATGAACGTTAATGATGTTGGGTAAGTACTGTAGATCAACTCTTTCCTAGCAGCTGTTCCCATGGAACAGATCTGGTACTCTCCAGATAACAACTTGTCGATCACCTGTGTATAACCGAAGTGTTGTGCAACCAGACTCTCTTGTACTTCAGTCGTACCGCTCTGGTTCAGTTCTTCATCATCTTTGATGAAGCTATGTGCTCCATTGATCTTACTGAAATCCGATGTCAGGATGTAGTAAGATTTCTCATGCTGGATCTCGATGATCTTCTTCCCTTGCTTTTCATAGTCGGAACGACAAGCAGGGTAAGGAGTCAGCTCTCTCATGATCGAACTCTTCCCGAATCCATTCGGTGCAACCAACACAGTCTGTTGAGTCAGATCATCTACAACTACATGTTTGATGTTGTTGTGTAAGAGTGGTTTGTATAAGTGTATTTCAAAACGTGTGATAAACATAATGACCTCTTGATAAGTTCAAAAGATGGTACAGGACCATCACTTAGAAAAGTGTAAATGGAACTATTTTCACGTATATATTACTAGATGTGGGAGGTGAGAGTCATGTTGCTTCCCACATCTATATTTTTTCAATCCTGTGATTACTTGATAGAAGACGACACTGTATCGTAGCTCGCAACTACGATACAGTGTCTTGTTTGAAGTCAAAAGATCACAAACACAGGTAGAACAGTTGTCAGGAAGCTGTCTACCTGTGTTCAACTCTCAGAAAGGAGGTGTAGCATGAAAACATTTCATCAACGTTTCTACGAATTGTTCCACCAATTTGTACGTAATGGAATTAATGAGTTCGATGCTTCGAACTTGGCTGTATCGGTGATACAGCATGAAGTTCGTACAACCGGACACACCTACAGCTAATTAGCTGTAATCTACAATCATCAAGTGTTGTGTTCTGATCCTGACTCAGACCATGATGCTTGATGATTCTTTTTACAACTTCACAACATACAGGTGAGATTGCAATAGAAGGTACAGGAAGGTAGCTCACAACTACCTTCCTGTGTCTCGTTGTTCGTTTCATCCTGATTACATACAACCGTGAGCTGTCAAGTTGTCAGGTGACTTGATAGCGTCACACAACGTCGTACGAGAGGAGGTGAAACTATGTCTGAGTTTGGCTACAGATACGAGACTCTGAAAAACGAGTTTCTAGCACGTGGTGATGATTTGTTGACCGCCATGCAACGTGCCGTTGCCCAGATCCAATACGAGGTCTGGTTGACTGGACACACATACGACTGTGTGATCCGTCAGTAACAAACAATGAGTGATATGCTAACATTACAACGAGATCCTGACTTATCGTTGTTTTGCTAGCACATTGTGTTGGGGGGTGGTCTCTAACCAGACCACCTCCCATTAGTATGTCCACATACTTTCTCTTTTGTGTTAAATCACGTCAAAACATATTTACGTATATATAACACTATGAAGCAGATCCTGATAAGTGAACCTGGAACACAAGTTAGTGTGAAGCTTCCCGTAGTCCTGGACACCTACGGTAGTAAGGTAGCGTACATCAAAGACAAACAACATCAAAACAGGAGTTTTCTCATGAGCGAAGAAGCGAAAGAGAAGAAGGAATTCGAACAGAAGTCTTACAACGTCGAAGGACTCGGCGAAGTCACCCGTCGGTCGAACGGTGATTTCACTATGTCTCAGGATGAACTGAACAAGTTCTTCAAGGAGAACGGCATTCCAGAATATGCCGAATTCAAGAAAGCGGAATCTGCGGCCATCGACACTCTCACCGAACGTTCGGTTGGGTTCCTCAAGGATCACGTCAAGAACGATCATCGTGACTGCGTTCTCAAAGCCGGACTCGGTAACGGTCGTATCGTGGTTGGCATGAAAGAACATGTCGAAACGAAGAACCCCCGCGATCCGAACGGCGAAGTCCATCACAACTATGGTGTGGTCTCCGTGAAGTTCCAGCACAAAGTTCCGAAGCGTCTGGCTGAGGAAGGCGGAGCTCTGGATCAGGCTGCCAAAGAAGTGGAAGCTGCGTTCAAGGCGATCCACGGCTGATCGGTGAACTGAGTTCACCATACTAGGAGAGGATCTAGCATCCTCTCCTATTTTCTTTTTGATCAACACGGAGATGTACATATGCCGAAACAGAAACAGAAGCAACCTCCTCAGGCAACTGAAGAAGAGGTGACTCTCGATAGTCTGGAAGTGATGGATCCCGGTTCTTCCATAGTGGAGAACAACGAAGGCGATGATCTTGAAGACATCGAAGAATAACGATGTGGTACCTGATCAGGAGGTATCATGTCGGATGCAGTACGGATCTTAAGCTTCGACCCCGGACTCACCTTCGCAGGATGGGCGATCGGTGATTATTACAAGGGTCAAAATCTACTCCAGATCTTGGATTACGGAGTGATGGAACCATCCAAAGACTTGGATCGGTCGATCATGCGACCGATGGTGGAATTGTGTGGACGTCGTCTTCTGACTCTATTGAAGACAGAAGAGATGGTCAGTGATCTCTATGCAGAATACAGACCGAACTACATCTGTTCGGAAGATGCATTCTTTAATCGATTTAGACCGTCAGCGTATGCAGCCTTATTGGGTTGGATCACAGCTGTCGAGTTGTTCTTATGGAAGACGTATCAGATCAAACTGTATACCTTCCAACCGAAAGTGATCAAACGAGCAGTCGGACGTGGGGACTCAGGTAAATTGGATGTGCAGAAAGCCATCCGCAAGATCCCGGAGATCCAGTTCGAAGAGTCCGAAAGATATAAGTTGAAAGAACATTCAGCGGATGCGATCGCGTGTAACTGGACGTTCTGTTGTAATGTATTGAACCAGAAGTGAGATAGGATCTAAACATGTCCGAACGACAAGCGAAGAAGAGACGGCGCGCTCTACGAGCTGCTGGATTAGAACCCAAACAACATACTTCCTCTGATACAGTTGATATGAACAACATCGGAGAGTATCTCCTCAACATCATGAAACGTTATCCTGGGTGGAACTTCATCTCCATCTCGAAACCAGGATGTATGTGTGTTGGTAATCCCAAAGACGATAAGAGTCTCGTACCGATCCAGGTACACAAACTGTTACCTGCGATGGACGATCGTGGGCTCTATGATTCAGGGAACAACCACACGGTTCAGTTTATGCAGTTGACGAATCTTGAGTTCCAAGGACTCGTGATGGACCGTAGAGGGAAAGCGTGTTTGGGAGACCCGTTCCATGTGGAACTGGATGATCCCAAGATGGAAGCAACATTGAGCCAAGCGTTTCAACCAAAGAAGGTTGAGATCGATCTGCGAGATGCTGACGTACAACAGCTTTGAACTAGTGTATACGTAAGATAGGGTCAGCCCTATCTTACGTATATATTACTAAGTAAGCACTTCGAACGATACTTTGACGAACAACGAAAAGGAACGCTTATGTATAATCCGATACCGAATTGTAACTTCATCCATAGCTGTTATATCCCTCCATCCAACAACCCTTCCGGTATGGATGGGATCGTGGCTATGGTGAAAGATGTCGATACCTTGGAGTCCAAACTACACATCGTGAGGAACCCTATGGTGCGAGTGTGGGTTGCGAGAAAAGGACTTCGCAACTACGAGAACAAACGAGAGAGTGCAAAACTGTCAGAACTGGATGTCTATATCTGTCAGTATAAGAAGATGGGAGAGACCTTGGCGAAAGCGTTAGGTTATCCTACATATGGTTACATCAACACACGGAAGCTCTTAGAGAGTCCTTATGTGTATGGGGCAGATATCGATCCTGAGATCCAGATGAAATTAGAGTATATCGAAGCTTCGAAGAAAGGTATCACAACCTACGACATCGGGGTAATGGATATTGAAACCTCAGTTCTTGGAGATGAGCAGATCATCCTGAACGGTTACTGTGATTGGAAAACCAGGACGATCTACTGTTGGATCTTACAGGAATGGTTCCAACCATCTGAGAACTGGAGACAGGAGTTGATGGATCGGTGGAATCTTGAGTTGAATAACATTTACAGTCAGCTCAATGACAAAGCCAAAAAAGTGTTCATCCCAGAAGAGTGGACACCGAAGTTCATCATGTGCTCCAATGAGAAAGAGTTGATCGAACAATCCGTAAGAACGGTTATTCTGTGCAAACCAGATTTCTGTCTGTGTTGGAACCTTCCTTACGAGTCCGATTGGATCCCAAGACGCGCTCTGTTCCGTGGGCTGGATCCTGCAGATCTATACTCACATCCAGATGTCCCTCCTGAATTCAGGATGTTTAAATTCAATGAAGATAAACGTCATGTAGAACATCTGGCAGACAAGTGGCACATCATCAAGTGTCCTGGTTATACCTACTGGGTGGATCCCATGTGTCTGTATGGACGACTCCGTAAGGTAAAAGGACGTGAGGTTATGTACACACTGGATTACATCTGTGGGAAGAACCTGGGTGCTGGTAAGATGAAGTTCGGACAGAACCAGACTCACTACCTGATGCAGACCAAGGACAAAGTAGGCTACGCTGTATACAACTGCTTCGACGTTCTGCAACCGAATATCCTGGACCATGTCACAACCGACATATCCTCGATGATCATGTTGACAGGACCATCCCTGTTGGATGACTTCGCTCATCAAACAGTGCAGTTAAAAGCACAGTTTTACGAGTATTGTCTGTCCAAAGGAGCTGTGCCTGGAACCGTATCTGGTTCCATGTCGAAGGGTTATGATAAACTAATCAGCAACGTCGGCGGTACTGTACTCAGTCCATCTCTGATGAGATACAAGGGCAGTCGTTGTATGCAGGAGTCTGACGATCCAACCGGCATCTATCGACTCTGTTGTGACTTGGATGTAACTTCGTTCTATCCCAGTATCACGATCGCGATGAACATCTCCCGTGAGACAAAAGAGGCTACGGTACTCTGGATCACAGGTTGTCCATATTCGATCGAGGAACTACAAAGGATGAGAGAAGAGATCGATCTTCTCCCACCGAAAGAGAAGACCAAAGCAGAGAAGAAGTATGCAGACAAGATCGTCAAACAGAACGCTGAGTATATCTTCGAGTTCTTCTCCAGATATCCAGCCGTTGTAGAGAATGCAGTCAAGCTTTGTGAGCAGCATTTCAACATCCCGGGATATGACGAAATGCTCAGTCTGTTCGCAGAACAACATCACTTGAATCTGGACCTGAAAACGATCCAAGTTCCAACCAACCGTGTGAGCGTAGAGACCTCAAAATAAGAGGTCCCTGCACCACTGTACAGGAGAAGGATATTTCGTCCTTCTCCTTTTCTTTTTCACTTGCTATAGCAGGAGGTTTTAATGGTCAATTACAACAACTTACCGGACAGGATCGATATCGACATAAAAGGTAACATCTATGTACAGAAGTTACCAGGAGATGATCGAGTTGGGTTGTTGTGCCCTTACGCCAAAAATCAATTCGCAGTGTGTAATGTCCGATGTGCCAAATGTTCTGTTGAATTGAAGCGTGCTGAAATGGATGAAAACGCTGATCTCATGGATGTATATCGATCTTATTGGGAAGTTACTTGTTGTGGTACAATACATCGTGCTCAACTTCTTTACCAACAACATCATGCAGGTTCGATGGAACTGCAATACCACGAAGTTACAAAACAATACAACTAATCAAATAGCTAGGATCAGGTGTAGTAGGTTGTCCTACTACACCTGATGCCTATACTAACTCGTTATACGAGTGTCTTGGTTATGCCAAGATTAGGGCTCTTCAGTGCCACCCTGTTCCGGAGCCGTGGTGATCGTTCCATTGACAGTCGTGACAACCGAGCCTTCCACATTGGCGTTGAAGGTCGGGCGAATGACGCCATCGAGAGCGATACCGTTCGCCAGCTCGATACCCTTGACCTGGATGATGAGACCCAGCGGGTTGACGACGATCGGAAGTTCACGGATGTTACCGAACAGACGATGGTGCGCCGCTTCACCGCTCGGGGTGTAATGGGCAACCATGCACCCATAGTCCCAGTTGTGAGCGAAGTGCAGTTCACTTTCAGTGTTGTTCGGGATGGTCGGCCACATGACGATCTTGTCGCGCATGCTGTCGAAGGTGGAGGTCACGAACTCGATCTTCACGCCGTTCGGCAGAACGAGGACGTATTCCACACCGTCACCGACGTTACGACCATCATCCTTGGACATATGGTCGTGGATGTGCGGCATACCGATGACGTTGCCGAGGATCTCGATGCTGGTGATACCCTTGAACGTAGCCGTGGTCGAACCACCGAGCTGCTGCTGCAGGAAGGATTCCTGGAGGATGCGGCTGGTAGCAGCGGTCAGCATGGAGATGGCCTTCTGCTTGATGTCGCCAGCACGGTCCGCATCACGGATGGTTTCCAGATTGGTCAGATCCAGATCGCCGATGAAGATGGACGGGCGAACCTTGTCGCCAGCAACATAGTTGGTGCCGACATATTCGGGACGATCGACCGGGTTCGGGCTGACCGCACGGATGCGATCGTAGACGTCTTCGATGGTACGGATGCCGAGTTCGAGCGCAACCTTGTCCTGACCGAGACCGATGACCTTGGTGAGGTTGGTGGCGTTCTCTTCCGCATTGACCTGACCGATCGCGTAATCGAACACATAGTTCCGACCGATTGGGATATCGAACGAGAACGGAACACGGTGGGTCATAACCGCGATGGAGGTCTTGCGCAGGTTCTCTTCCGAGAAACGAGCGTCGAGTTCATAACCGATCAGGCTCAGAGCGCCACTGTTCATCAGAGAGGTCGCGAATCCGCTGAGCTGAGCGTTGTCGATATCGTGACGAACGCTGACGCTGACGTCCGCAAGACAGTCCGCGATACCCCACTTCAGGGAGATGCTCGGCTTGACGTTGAAGTCAAGGACGAACGCTTCGCTGTCGCTCAGGTTCGAGAGGATGCCGGACGCAGAGCCGTTCGCCATCATCGCACCTTTGCGGAGGTAGGTACGGAACTTGATGTCCGCATTGCGCATCGCAGAGTCGTTGGCGTTGACCATACGGGTCAGACGGTTCTTGCTGATCGGAACTTCACAGTCGAAGTATTCCGCTTCGCCACCGTTGAAGGTCAGAGCGACACGAACGAACTTGATCTGGACGTTGTCCGCGATCAGGTCGGTGCGGTTGATATGGCTGTAACCGTATTTGTCCTCACGGGTGGAGAGCTCGAGGATGTTGGCCTTCGGGCCGAACTTGAGCGTACCATCACCGTTGATGAACTTCTGTTCCGGATCGTTGGCCGGGTTGACTTCGATCAGTTTCAGCTCATTGCGAGCGAAGGACGGATCGGCGTACAGGTCAACGAGACGCTGGCTGTCTTTGGTGTTGCCGGTGAGATCGTAAACTTCCAGCCACTCCTTGGTGTAGGAGACGTTCGGCTGAGTCGTGGAACGGGTCGGCATAACGCGGGGGATCAGACGGACATGGAAGTCCATGATGGCAACCGTGATGGCAACCTTCATATCCGGAACCGCCATGTCGACGTTGGTACCGAACGCTTCCTGACCGGCCACAGCGGTGCTGTTCAGAATGCCAGCAACGTCAGAGCTGTAGATCGAGGAGAGCGGACGAGCTTCCGCCTGACCGTTGGCCGTGTGATCCGCACGGAGGTTCTGCTGCTGCCAAGCAGCGGCCGCACCCTGCGAGCAACGGTTCATGATGTTCAGGATGGTCTTGCAGCAGTCCTTGACGTAAGCCTGCGGAACGCCGCAACTCTCAACGAGGTCTTTCAGACCATCGACGCCCTGCGCGTTCATCGCAGTTTCGAAGCTCATGGATTCGTTGCTGACGGTCATCTGTTCATAGGCACCACGCTTGATCATGTTGCGGGAGGTAAGGTACTTACCAACAGCATCATACGTCGAGCGACCGATACCAACCAGATCACCAGCTTTGCCAGTATTGGCGAACGCAGTTTCAAGCTGTTTCAGGTATTTGTCAATAGCAGACATTGTTATTTGTCCTTATTCTTATTGATGTTAAGATACTTGGGTAACTTGATGATGGAGTTCAGCAAGTTCACCAAGCTTTCAGGTGAAAGACGATTGAGCCAGTACGCTTTGACACGTTTCAACAGCTCAACCTTCTGTGCTGACAAGAAATTGGGAGAGTTCGCTAGGAGTGAATCAATGAACGACTCCAACTCTATCCTGTAAAGAACCGAATTTGCGGTCTCACCCGCACTCAGTTCGAGCTTCACGCCCTTCTTGTCATCCATATCGGGCATATCAGGTACTTGTGTGTGTTGTGTGTTGTGTGTTGTATCTTCTGTGCCCTCAGGGTTCCCTTCAGGGTCGGTCGGCTCTTCGTCAGGAGTAGTAGCGTCAGCTTCCGGGTCCATGTTCTGATCCAACTCATCGAAGTTGTTGTCCGACAACTCATCAGTGTTGGGATCTTCAGTGGCCGCAGCTTCTTCGTCTTCACCATCAGGCTGTGCCGGATCCTCTGTCATCCCAGTCTCTTCATCCAGTTGATCGAAGCTGCTGTCCGACAGATTCGGTTCACTGGAGGGTCTACTGGTTCTGCGACGACGGGATCTACCCGATGTTGAATCATCATCCTGCTGGGTGTCGGATGGGTCCGTTTCCGAGTTCCTCGCATCGATGGTAGCATCCATCAACTCACGACTAGACAACCTCTTGTGTTTAATCAAGTCGAGCTCGTCGAAACGAGCGAAGGGACTCTTCTGAAAAGCGTGATACATCTCGACACTTACTTCTGTTGGCTCGGATGCCTTCAGAAATGCGTGTAGTTGATCTGCATCCTCAGCTGTATCCCCTTGCGTCAAGCGAGCCAAGAGCTCGCTGTCGTCAAACTGGACCTTGTACCGATCACGAAGATCGATCAAGAAGCTGAGCACACAGCGTCTGAGAAAGTTCGATTCAGACGAGAGCCAAATGTAATTCGATTCACTTGCACCCTTGGGTTGCCATCCTGTCACTTTGCAGTAGACATCGTAGTAAGCCCAAAGGAGCGAGTTGTTTGGGAAGGTGTTTGTATCCAAATCCAAACACTGTGCAGCGAGCACTCCCACCACACTATTAAATTTGAAATCAGTCCAGTTATACCCTCTCCAATAGGAGAAGATGGACCCAACGCCCAATCCATACTGGGATGTCCCGTATTTGTGATTGGATGTGTAGTCGTACTTATAACCGGAAAAACTCAAATCGTGACGCACGCTGAGGATCGCTCCCTGGTAGGTGAACGTCGGAAGGGTGACTGGACCAGGAACACTGAATGACTCTGTGTTCTGGGCATGTTCACCGTCTGCCAACGTCTCCGACCTGCGAGCTCGTTCAGCGAAACGCAAGTATGGACTATAGAATGTATTTTTCATAGCAGCAGGAGCATCTTCTCGTTGATGAGATGCCCAATCGGAACAGCGTTCCGCATCGATCTGGTTGCTACGGTCATCATCGAGAAGAGCCAGGATATTGAGATACCCTTCCTTCTCCAGAGAAGGATCGTCTGTCTCAAGAGCATTGACCTCATATTCGAGGTCGACCAGCCACCATTTGGTGACCTTTTCTTTATACTCTTTAATAAGTGTCGGAAGACCCTTATCGTATACTCGCTCAAGGTAGTTGAGGGCGATCGCTTGTTGCATCAGGAAGTATACTTTACCTTCTGTGCTAAGCGAACGGAACATCTTGTCCGGATCTGCCAACCAGTCCGGATTATAAGGGATGGTGACATCCGCGATGAACTTGATAAAAGATTGCATGATTTGGATACCTCTATAGTAAGGGGTTGACATTTAAGCATAGCATGAGCTTTGGAAGAGGTAGGTGAACTCGTGATAGCGATTAATACGGATTTCATGTTGGATGCTGTATGTCTGGCAGCATTTTCTAAATCAGACAACTCCAAGGAGACATTGGGCTCGATCTTGGATATCTACATGGCTACGAAGAAGAAGAAGCCAGAGATCCTGAACAAAGATCTGGATGTGTTCTTTGAGATCATCCAGGACATCGTCACCAGAGATGCGGATCTCAGCAAGAAAGCAGAGATCAATCGTATCGTGGTGAAACTGAAGAAGAGCGATCTAGCTCAGAAAGATCCCGTGATCGTGGAGCAGTTAAGCAGTCTTCTTCTAAACAGTGAAGAGATCAGTGATCGGCGTGTCACTCGGTTGCTTCACAGGATGAGCAACTGGGTTGCGATGGCGAAGTCCATGGGAATCATCCAGAAGATGCAGATCCGTGGAAGTCAATTCAACCCAACGGATGACATGACAAACGACATCATCTTGAATGATGTGGCGGAATATGCAAGAGATCTGGTGAAGTCAGCAGAGGGTGGATTCGGGATGTCAGAGACGATCGACAACGTCGATATGACAGATGCGAATGCTCTGATGAAGTCTCTGGATAACTACAGGAACAAGAGGAAGTCCAATGTATTCCCAACAGGGTTGAAGGCATTGAACCGGATGTTGGGAGAAGACAGAGGATTCAAGAGAGGAGAGTCGTGGGCATTCGCAGCATCCTCTCACAACTATAAATCTCAGATGTTGATGAACTGTGCCAGGTGGTGTACGGTCTACGGGAAAGTAGATGTGCAACCTGGTATGATCCCATGTGTGGTATTGATCTCCTTGGAGAACGAAGTTCCTGAGAACGCCAACAGTATGGTCGTGTCGGCATATGTCAATGCGATGAGAGCAGAGCCTCCCAAAGACATGCCGATGCGTGAGATGGCTGAGCAAGTTGCTCGATATTTCAACAGCAACGGGATCAAGTTCATCATGATGCGTAAGGATGAGAACTTCGGTTACTCAGACTTCGTGAAAGAAATGGAAGAACTGAAGAGGAAAGGCTACGAGGTTGTTGCAACGATCATCGACTACATCACATTGATGAGAGTAGATGAAGATAGTGACAATCCAGCCAAACGTCTTCAGAAGCTGATGCAGAAGATGTATAACTACGGGCAGAGGAACAACTGTCTGATGTTGCATGGTCTTCAGTTGGATAGTCGTGCTGAGGAGTTGAACGCAAGTGGTCAAGCTAATGTGGTCAAATCTTATGGTGCGATCCATCTCGGTGACTGTAAAGGATTCCGAAGAGAACTAACTGGACTGATCTTCATGTATATCGAAAGGAACATGAACGAAGTGCCTTATTTGACGTTATGTTGGAGTAAACACCGTGATGAGCCGCCGCCGCCGAAGGAGGATCGGTACTGTGCGTATCGGTTCATGGGTCCTGTTCTAGGTATCATGGATGATATCTACTTGGATAAGGACACTAGTGTGCCCGATATCTACAGCGACAACAACAATGAGGTGACGGATGCTGGAGGACTGGCGCTCTTCCAGAATGTAACGGAACCTCAATCAGAACAACCTGTTCCTCAGGAACCTCTCCCCAAAGAAGAGGAACCGAAAGAACCAACAGTTGTAGAGGCAGAACAGCCTCCTGCTGAGGAAGACACGTACGATCCGTTCGCTTAACTTGTGATCTATAGGTAGGGTAGTTACACTACCCTACCTATAGATCGTATCTTTTGCCATCGTATGACTCGATAGAACACATCAAAACAAAAGGAATACAACTATGATTTCCAAGTTTAGCTTGTCTGCGTTAGGGACGGAAGGTCTTCGACCGATCCGACCAACGCACCTTCGGAATGAGAAAGAGAGTTCCGATGAGAAGGAAGAGGATGACAAAGAGCTCAACCGTTACGTCATCTCTCGGTTGATCTGCAAACTCCTGAACGATTACTCGGAAGGTCCTGACTTCGTGAAAGAAGATCACAACTTCAAGACATTGGAGAGTCTGACAGAGGACGACTGGTCTGATGTTCTCAAGAAGATCGAGAAGGAACTGAAAGACAAGTACGATACTGATATCAAGATCGATGTTGAATACGACTGGATCAAGAAAGACGGTCGTGAGATCAAAGCGTTCGTTGATAAAGTGTGGGATCTTGTTGGTGGTGAAGACACTTCTGACGATGAACCGGAAGACGAAGAAGAGAAGTCTGAGGAACGGTACGTCTGTCGTAACGCCAAATCCAAGAAGGATGATGACTCTGATGATGAAGACGAAGAGCCTGATCCGGAGGATGAATCAGACGACGATGACGGAGATGTCGATTCTGACGACACGGATGATTCTGACGAAGATGATGATACAGATTCCGATGAGGACGAAGATGAGGAAGACGACGATAAGGAGGATTCCAAGTCTAAGGACAAAGAGGACGATGCTGAAGAGTCTGACGACGAAGATGATAAGTCAGACAAGAAGTCTAAGTCCAAGAAAGACAAGGATGAAGACGAAGACTCTGAGGAAGAGGATCCTGAGGATGAAGAAGATGATAAGGATGCTAAATCCGAGAAGTCTGAAGAGATCCTTCGTGTCTGTGCATCCAAGTATCCGTTCACTCCTTGGAACAGTGATGCTCTTTATCAAGACCTTCGTAAGCTGGAAGTCTATCACAATTACCTCCGTACTCTGGATACCACATCTACCGAAGGGATCGGAACAGGTCTTCTGAAGATCTTCATCGGTGTGACCGATGTGTTCCTCAAGATCGGCAATACATTCAAGACCAATATCTTCAAGTTCTACAAAGACTTGAAACGTTCTGAGATGCGGTACTACTACGAATCGCATACAACGATGTGTCTGAAAGCCGAGAGCATTCCGATCACTCAGGTAACGAACCTTGATATTCCCATCCCAAGTGGTATGAAAGGTACCTACCAGAACGCTTGTATGAGTCTAGAACAAGTCTATACTGTACTGGATATCCAGGCGTATGGACAAGGTGTTCTGGCTGCTCTGATCGATTTCAGAAGGAAGTTGATGCGGAGTGAAGATTATAAGAGTACTCTGGTTCCCATGGTGAACCTTGTCAAACAGAGAGAGACCAGTTTGAACTCTCTGAAAGGCTCTGTGGATAAGGTGTTCACGGAGCAGAAGACTCCGATGGATGTGAAGTTCATGTCCGTCTACAAGACGATGAAAGAGTTCAAAGATGTCAGATTGTCTCTTCTGGATATGGAGAAGTATCTGGCAGCGACGAATGGTCTCGTCAAGATGGTGGATGATATCGACACGGTATTGGCTGATATCACTTCGTACCTGACCGAGGATCAGGAGATCGATAAAGCGTTGGTTACCGATATGATCAACATTGTGAAATACATGGGTGTCAGTTTCGACATCTACGGTACGACCACAACCCGTCAGATGGCTGTGGAGCACAATCACATCGGTGCGATCGGCAAAGTCTGGTCTACGATACACTAGGAAGGAGGTGCACTATGGCTGAGGGAACAGCACATCAGGCTGTCTGTATTCAACAGCAGCAGATCGGAGAGATCAAAGCATCTCTGGAATCTAGAAAAGAGGAAAACCAGAGGATCGAAGGACGCTTAACCACGATGGTTGAGATGCTCACTACCTCTCAGTTAGATCAAACGAAGAGGGATAATGAGTTGAAAAATGAATTGACTAAGATCGGTACGATTCTCAGTGGGGAGCAAGAACGCCGTCGTGAGTTTGAGCAACGACAAAATGCTCAGAAGGAAGACATCAGTGGTTTGCAAAAAGATATCACCGAGATCAATAACAACATCAGGCACATATTGGAACTGAACAACAGTTCTGCTGATGTACATGCTGGGTTTGAGAAACGTATCAAACACTTGGAGCATGTATCGATCTGGGTGTATGCGTTCTTTGCAGTTATCGGTGGTATCGGTATCATCATTGGATACCTATTCACGATCACCCTCAACTTAAAGGAGCTGATAGGAACTCGTGAACAGAAACAAGAGTGGCATCAGATGCAGCGAGTAGAAGATCACTCGAGTACCACGACAACCACTACGAACAAACGCAATAAGTGATGTAAGGTAGGATGTAGGTGGGATATCCCACCTACATCCTACGATCTATTACTTGAATGGATAGAACCGTATCACGAGATTGTTGCATCTGGATGCGATCATCGAACAACTGTCGCCTTTGCCGACCACCACACTAGCGTGTAAGTCGTAGCTACCTTCTGTTACGATAGCTTGGTTGGTGATAGCCGGTACATCACCTTTCACAGCCCTGACGATGATCGACGCTGATCCACTGTTCGTGGAGTGACCTTTCGCGTAGTATACACCTGCATTGGGTGCGATGTATGTTTCGCTACTGGTAAGCGTGACAGCATTGGCGTAGTCGATCTCCATATCGGCATAAACGTGGGATAAGATCCCCATATGTTTTACGTAAGCCATCACGCCACCTCCGCATAGATTAGGTCGTTAGCTAACGACCCCCCCCCGATGGAACGAACGTGACTGTAGCACGTTGCCCTTGGAAGGAGAAATCCCAAGTACTTCCTGCACCGATCGGAACTTGATACGACACATAATCGATGTAATGTTTCTCTCCATTAGTATCGTTGAACACAAATGCAGTTCCATCAATCATCAATCGATTCGCACGGTTACTTCCGAACTCATCAGCCACATACTGGATGAACAACCAACCCGATTGTGACTCTGTGTAATGGAATGCGCGAGTGCCGTTGGAGTTGGTAGTGTAAGGTCTGTTCTCAGCCTTGGAGTAATCAGGCGCACCGCATACACTCGGAGTGAGAGCTCCCATATATTTGGTATACATTAGGCAGCCCTCCTCTCATCAAGAAGGTAATTTACCCCCCCCCCACAGCTGGGTAGAAATAAACATGAGCTGATGGTGAGTTGGCTGCACAACCAAGGATGTCGCCTTGTTTCACAGGGATACAACCTTCTCCGTTGTAGGTGTCCTGTCCTTGGTTCACCCAGATCCCGTTGACGGAGTAGTGAGTTGCACCAAGTCGTCCGATCACCCATCCATCTTGAGGTATCGTGTATTGTTTCTTGATATTACGACTGGAACCACCTATCTCTTGCATAGAACCGGACCCATCTACCCAAGAGATAACGATCCCTTGTTGGTAATCAGGGACACCGATAGTACCTCCGTGTTCCAACTTACCCATATGCTTGATGTAAGACATAATGTTATCCTTGTTGTTAATAGAACTTCTTGGGAGATACATACTCCCAAGAAGTTATCATGTTGTTAACCGAGTGGTTCAAACAGCAATGTATACTGTTTGGCGATTTGTTCAGCTGGAGACAAGTTGTCTTCAGATCCTTTATACCCACGAACAACACACCTTGGAGATATGGTCCAAAAGATGCTGTTGAAGGTTGTCAGATTGAACACCTTAACTCCATCAGATCCAGCTTGCCCTGGATCTTCGAACACGATCTCCTCTGCATTATCCAACCCTATCGCAGCAGATTCAATGGTAGTTACACCAGCCGGTATCGTGAGAGTTCTTGCACTTACGATTCGGATGCTGTTATAATTGATCCTTGTTAACGTGTTTGGAAGCAAAAGAGTTCGTTCATTGCCGTCGTTCGCTGTTGAGAACCAAGTGTACTGTGGAAGAACCGTTATCTTGGTTTGGCTCAGATCCAACTTCACAAGTGGATTGTTGTTGTACGTAAGGCCTATACCGATTTCCGCAACCGTGGAAGGAAGTGTAACTTCTCGATCGCGAGGAGCGGAGGTATCACATGTGTACACAATAGTAGCCGTCTTGTCTTTGTTGTAGAGAACAGAACCATCCGTAGAGTAATATGGATGTGCGTCGTCAACTTCAAATCCAGACCAGAACGCTTCAAACAATCCATTGTAAGCGATAGAGTTAACCGTATTCGGGATCCGCAACACGTTCAGCGTGCTATCACTTGGTACTTTGATCACAGATCGTAATGCATCTGAATAAATAGCAAGTAATCCTTCATTCAAGGTGAGAGACTGCATCCTGCCTAAAGCGAATGCACCAGTATAAAGTACCTTGGTGGTGGGTGGTACGATATATGCTGCTTCTTTCTTAGGAGGATACTTGATCAATGTATTCAGATCTTTGGTGAACAACACTCCATCCACCGCCGCGAATGTCTGACTATTCTCCGATACGGTAATCGCAGATAAGTTGTACATATTAGCGTAGGATCCGAATGGTTTGTCTGTTAGTGTGGAGGGCAGATTCAACTGTAGTAACTGTGTACAGCTACCGATTGAGTTTGATGCAGATACAACACCCTCGCTAAGAGTCAATGTAACAAGACTAAAGTTGAGAGAAAATGCAGACGCCCAAACCTTTGTTACACCAGTAGGTGTTACATAATCAGTCTTCCATGTGGACGACGATGGTACCAAGCACAACTCTGTTCCATCTTTCGTAAACAAACACCCGTCTACCGATTTGTAATTGGAATTAGTAGGTGCTACATTGTAAGCTGTTATGTTCTGAGAAGAAACTGCCGTTGTGTTGATCTGAGTTACACTAGCTGGGATATCAATCACACCAGTGAGTCCTGTCATAGCGTACAACCAATCCGTTCCGAGATATTCCAGATTAGCTGGTAACTCTAACTTCGTTATCTTTGGACATTCTTGGAACGTGTGATACAGATAACGCAGTGTGGATGGGAGTGATACTGACTCCAGGTTATTACAGTGGTAGCAAGCTTGTTCTCTGAGTTCTTCGATCCCCTCTGCGAAATAGATCTTCACGAGATTCGGATTACCAGCGAACGCTTTCAAACCAACAGACTTCACAGGATACTGTACCCCATCCTCATCTGTGATGAAGGATGGGACGTACAACGCTGATATGTTGGACTCATTCGACTCCAACCCTGTGATGCGAGCAGCGGTTACCCCGCCCCAGTCAATAAGCGTATATTTAAACTGAGGGGGGGTAATTACCCCAATGTGATGATGTATCCGGAGAACCGCTGTGGGGAGACCAATCTAACTTTACGCGAAGATGCGTCAGTTTCAGTTGGACCCACAATATGCACTTCTACGGATTCATCAACAAGGACCGACCCTCCTGTCTCATTCATGTAAATGTGAGATGAAGTGAAATGGTTCGTATTGAACGTATAAGTGAAGGTACCATCACTGTTATCGTCCCACTGGGATGCTGTGAAATCATGTCTTGCAAACATGATCGCATTTTGTTCCAGCACACCAACACGAGCATCCAGATCTGTGATCGCAGTTGCCGTAATCGAGTTGTACACCTGGATGTACAAAGCCAACCGGACGTGCTTCGGAGATGTTTCAGTGACAACTGTTGCAAGTTCAACTTGTTCATAGTCGTCTGTGAGAACCCCAGTGGTAACTTGGGTTCGTTTCCACATAGTTCCTTTATAAGGTGCTCCGATACCAGTGTCAATCGAGTATGGTATCCAGATATACTCACCAATTTCAACAGACAGTACATTGTTGGCACGTCCTTTTGGGATAAGTGTATTGTCTGTAAATTGGTTGACGTGGATAACGTTTCCGTTGATGATGCCGTCTTTTCGGGTGTAGTAGATCTGTTTTCCACCACCTTCATCGAGATATAGTCCACCGTCTGGATCAACATCGTCTCGATAAACACCCATACCAGAACCACCTGTTGATCCCCCTACTGAGTTTCCAGCATATGGGTGTGCGTGATTACCAACAGAGTCGTTCTTGGTGATGCCGATATCACTGGCCGCATCCAAAGAACTGATAAATCTTGTAATCTTCGGAAGACGGATGTTTCCTGTAGATTCGTCGATTACGAATGCACCGCACTCACCGTAAGTAGTCAACTCCTGTTCGTAAACAGTGGAGGTAACCACTCGGATCTTACCACTGTCACGGTATTCCAACGCTTTCTGGTAGAATGTCGGATATAGCGTTTTACAGTTCGTGATCATCTCACCAGTCCACAGTGGAAATGCGCCTCTTGGTGTAGCCGTTGATGTCGAGTAAAACACCTCGAAGATATCCTTCGAACCTCCACCAACAGGTTGCCAATCACTCCAAGTCCAAAGAGCAGACTCATCCTGACCTTCAGCCAATGAACCAGCAGCACGATGACCGATACGGTAGTAGATGCCATTATCGGTGGTCAAAGACTGAGACACATACCGTTCTCCGTAGATGGTAGTATCACTATCGTCTTCTTTATCAGCAGAGGTTATCTCTGTGGTGATATTCAAAAACGAAGCGGCACTCGGAGTTGTGATATCTGGTTTGTTCAACGCAGAAGACATCACAGTAGGAGATATCGAAACATTCCCCTGTTGCGTCTCGTCATTGAAATCAAACGGATCGGTAACAGCACCAGTTTCTGTATCAGTACCAGCGATACCGATCGTCGTGTTCGGATAGATACCGACTGATTCAAGATCAGACTGCGCAAGGTAGTTGTGGTGGTGTGTGATAAGAGCATATCGGTCATCGTGGTTATGACCAAGTTGAGAATACCTCTTATCCAGATCTGGGAGCAAACTGGTAGCTCCACCCAGTTCTTCCAATGTATGTGTATGCACTCGATGTGCATACAGCTCTTGGTTCTCAGAATCACGATGCCCTGTTACTGCGGCATTTTGTGCATACTGAACCGTATGTTGGCTCAGCGCAGTCAGCGCTGCACCATATGCGCCATTCACAGCAGACATAGATGCAGCATGTGCTTCGCTACTGTCGTTTGCATAATCATGATACAGATTCGCACTCAAGAGCTCAGTGAACTTCGATATCAACACATAGTTGTTCAGCATTTGGATCGAAGCGAGTACGCCAGCGTGTGCATTGAGATCTTTGATATGTGCTTCCAATTTACCGTCAGTTACAGCACCACCAGTGATGTAATCGTCCTTCAGCAGATACTGAGGATGCGGATTAGCATTTGTATCCGCTATGTGATCCGCCAGTCCGTACGTTGAAGTACGGGAACCTGGGGTTCTTGTTGTGATAAAATCATTAGGCATGATGTTGTGTCCTTATTTAGATAGATCATCCTACTTCCAGGACAGTCCACGTCGTTGTGTTGTTAACGTATGTAAGTTGCATATCGATAACAAGGATATCGGACGTGCTTGTGTTTTGGAATGTTTCCTCTGCATATTCAGGTTCCCCCTTGATGTACTTGACAACGGTGGTGATTCCTGGATGAAGATGCAACACAAGTCGTGCGCCATGCGGTCCTGCATTTCCGGAGCTGGATGGATAGATTGAAATGGTTCCATTAGCGATCACTTCCAGCGTATAGTCGAACTCGGATATATCGTAGTTTCCAGAACCATTCGTAACTGTTGCGTTAGTTACATTGATGAAGTGCTTCATCAAACGCTGCTTCTTTTCGATTTTCGCATTCAAATCGTTCTCTAATGCAGTATCTGCTGCACGGAACTCATTACGGATCGCAGTGTCCTCTGAAGCACGGGTCTGTTCTTCTTTAGCAACGCGGTTCGTAAGGTTCGTGATCGTGGTATTGATCGTATCGACCTTGCTCTGGAAGTTCTCCACCAACTTTTCGACGGTACCATCGATGTTGTTGTCTACATCCAGAGCCCATATGTTTACACTACTACCATCCGGTTGTTTTTTAGGTACAATCTGAAAAATATATTGAAGGGCACCAACCACAGTTCCTTCTTCAGAGATATCAGGGGTTGTGACCTGTTCGTTCGTTCCCCAGACCACCTTACCGTTGTTCACCCACTGGGTCAATCCGATCCTGGTTCCTGTTACATACAGTTTAGGATCAGGCAGGGTAAGCGTCCAGCTGTTGAACGAGTGGTACATGTAGTTGACGATACCAGTTTTGTTACCACCCAAGATCTCACATACCCAGTTACCACCCATCGTGGTCCACACAGACCAAGTGATAGTAGTTCCATTCGTGCTGTTACCCACACGAGTATAGGGAGTTGTCTCCGTGGTGCTGTCTGGATAGTAGATCTGACGATACCGATACTTGAGGGTACTCTTATCCTCATCCGGGTTCACGGTGTGGATCACCAGATAACCAGGACTGGTAACCGGAGGTCCGTTTTTATACGTATTCACACGCGACACACCTGGTGCCACGTAAGTATCCAGATCGATATCATCCTGCAACGTTACACCAGTGAACAGTTTGCCGACGGCGTATGCGGAGGGGATGAACTGCTTCGATCTGTTCTGCGATGCGTCTGTCACATCCCTTACGAGGGGAGAACGCACCACAGGTGGGATAGGCGCAGTAGACATATCTAAGCTCCTTATGTGCTTGGTTTTTCAAGGTAGTTTTGAGCCATAGCATGGCGTTAGACGAGGCTGTGATCAGAGGTACAGAAGCATGGTATAGAACACATTCGTGAACCAAGTATGGGGCGGCTTACCCCCCCCCATGCGAGGAATATCAGCTGGGGGTTTGGAGTTCTTCTATGACGAAAGAACAATTCAAGGCACAGCTGAAACAGACTGTGAACGAGTACATCAAGACGGTTCTTGCAGGTGAGCAGGTGAGCGACATCAGTACCGCAAGTCGTGCTGTTGTGGACAACAAGATCCTCAATCTTGTGGATACGGTGGAACTGGCGCTCAGACACGTGACCAACGAACCTGGCAGTGGTGGTAACAATTACTACTGGGAAGACGGACTGTTCTTCAGTGACCACCAGCATCCTTCTGTTCCGAGCAACGCAGTTGCGATCACGGAATCTCTCTGGACCGACTGGTGTGCTCAGAAAAATCACCTGGAAGATGGAGATACTGTCGATCAGATGCAGGGTCAGGTCCTGGTCCGCAAACAGAAGTTCTCCGCTTCGGATGGACGTCTTATGTATTGTGTGACACACATCGTTACCACCGAGACACCGAATCGGATGAAACTATTCTATTTCATCCCCGCTTAATAAGCAACTAACACTAGAGTGGCGTTGTTGCCACTCTAGTGTTAGTTATGTATTATCCTTGTTTCACCAGTTCCAGCATACGTATCAGACTCATATACGGAACATCACACTGACCATAAGTCCAGTAACCTCTTGTATTGAGGATGTCCTGAACCAATGTCTTCTTCTTATCGCTGTTCAGGATATCGAAGACCTTGGCAGGTTCCATACTGAAATCTACGTGAAGGTCTCGTGTGTTCCAGTTGTTCTTGATGAAGCAGTACTGTGCAGCCAGTTCCAGTGCACGTCTCACTTGAAGAGAGGATCCTGCGATCTGACGTACTGTATTACGAGAGATCGTGGTATCCGGCATGAGGAACGGTTGCTGTTTCTGTTTGTTACCATTCAGACCGAAGTAGTTGTTCAGTCTGAGATAATGGTAGTTAGTAACAGCATTCAGGAATCCTTTGGTCTGCGATGCAACGAACGGAGTTGTTGTTCCAGAGCAAGCTGTCTTACAACGTTCCAACGTAACATCCACTTGGAAGATATCCTTCGATGCAGAAGTACCATCGTCGTAAAGCGGTTCTTTGTTGCTATCGACAAGGAGGGTAGCGTTGGTGATCGCATAGATGGATGCTAGGAACTTGAGATTGCTACCGCAGCGTTTCAACTTATACGACTGTTTCCCGACGATGGTCTCTTTGGGAGTTGGTGAATAAGGATCCATCTCCAGGATCTTATCGTAATGTCCTGTACCAACGAAGATGATCCCATACTTCTGACAACGACGACGCATGGTGCGGATCCACAGTGTTTTCTTATTCCCATCTACCATAGCAACAGTATTGTTCTTAGGATCACCGATCCCTTGAGTCTTCTCACCGTTGACCATGTCCTCTTCCACGGCAGTCACCAGCTCAGTGATGCTGTCCATCATCATCGTGGTGGGGATCATCACACGAAGAGGTTTTTGAGTCTTCTCATCGTAGAACGGAGTTTCCACCATAAGGTCTTTGGCATTGGCTTCTTTCTTGATACAGTAGTCTTTGAACCACTTATCGAAGCTGTCGAGATCGTAGTCGATGCCTTTCAACCACTGAACGTTATTCTTATTCACTTGCGGAGCCAGCTCTTCAGCCATCGCATAAGCGCGGTCTTTGTCTTTGGTGAGACTGTCTTCCGTATCCTCTACGATCAGATCACTGTCCGGATAGATCGCTGTAATACGTTGAGCACAAGCGTTGGTGATCGTACTCTTGAAATGTCCGTTCCGACCGCCGAATACTGTGATATGCATCGGTAATCCACCGGTCAGATACCACTCACCATCCACACCTTGTACATATTTACCAGTGGGTAGATCGAACAGTGTTCCCGTGTTGAAATTCGGGTTGTCGCCACTGTCGAATGTGTCCATGTCACTCAGAATATTCATCGTTATTCTCCTATGTTAAGTTTGTTCGCATAGGGTGAATCGTAGTTGGTAAATACTTAAGTTACTCACACCATTAAGTACACTCAACCACAACACAAGAGGAATCAAAACATGACAACGAAAACAGACAAGGAGAACACCACCATCACGCAAGCGATCCACTACACGACTGACCAGATCGGGCTGAAGATCCGTAAACGACCAGATCTTCTCTACGATAAGAGCAAGAATATGCTCACTCGTCGTGTACGACTGGATGAGTTGGAACAACTCATCAACCGAGAGTTTACGAACCTGTATCACTTCTTGAAGTTCAAGCAGTATACGGTATATGCATACGACATCAACAAGATCTGCCGGTATCAAGAACAGGTTGCTGAGCAAGGCGTCCTCTGCGGACAAGCTGAGATCCGTGTATCATTCGTATGGGGGAAGTCAGAAGACGATATGCTCTGCCTGAACTGGACTTACGACTGGCTTACGAATACGGATATCGTGAAATTGAAACATGTCGATCAGACCAATTATACAACAATCTTAAGGAGTTGAAGATGTTCTACGTCTACCGCACCTTGTCCGCTATGGACCAGCACCTCCGATCCAGCTATCGGTTCGGAGCATTCCACACGAACGACACAGCCAAGATAGGACCGATCCTACAGAAGTTCTTGGGTCATGCGATCCGTCAGCGTGTCCTGACGACGTATTTCTTCAAGGAGTCGTTGAAACGTGATACCAAGATCTTGACGTATGCGTTGCGATACGATCCTCCGACCCGTGTAAAGGGAGATAAGACGAAGACGATCCGTGGGTTCGTGGAGATCGAGCAAGTGTCGTTCTTCCGGTATGGTAAGACGAAACTTCAACGGTTCTGGTCTTACTGGATCAAGGACAATACTCCGTATGATGAATCGGAGATCTACTACAAACTGTAAAGTTGTGCTGTAGGGTGATGGATGTCCATCACCCTACAGCACCTTATTCACTCTTCGAAATACATCTTGAGGATCTGTTGTTCCGCAGTCTCCAAGATCTTGTTGCACATCCCTTCGATCTTAGGAGAGTTGATGATACGATTATCGATACCGATCGTGGAGAACAGAGCATGTCCTACCAACGAACCATCTTCACTCACCCAGGAGTTGTTCGAGATACCTGTGCAGACAGATTTCAAGGAGCTGTCGAACTCCACTTTGTCTCCACCGTTCATCTTCATATCCTGTTGGATATAGAACCGGAAGATCACAGTCTCTTCATCCAGTTCAGTCATACCGATCCGGTTGGATTGTGTGATGTTCTGAGAGACAGGGTAGTTGTCCTGATTGACGGTTCCTTTCGCCGCTTGATGCTTCTGATATTTCATCTTGTTGATCAGACTCACCAACCCACGAACACCGGGAGCCATATCTTGGATCCCTCCTATATAGAACGCATCCAATGCTACCACTTTACCAGTGAACTTAGCCTTAGGCGTTCTCTTGTTGATCTTACCCAAGAGACGGATCGCATCTTCATCCAATCCACCGAACATATCCTCGCTCAGTTCAGACTGATCGAAGATCATCAGAGGATCGACCGACTTGACCTCTGTTCCTATGGCTGCATATTTGTGGATTGTGGTTTTCTTGGTAACTACGATGTCGCGAATATGGACAGGGTTGAATGCAAGATCCTTCGCCAGATCATGATCCATGATGCAACTGTCATCCAGAGTACTGTCGCCATCGATGAGCACGACGTCTTTCAATACACCGATGTTCCAGTTGACTTGTTTGCTGTACGGATCAGGAGTGAAGAACCGGTCGTTGTAGATGATAACATCTCCACGTTTGACCTTATCTCCTTCCTTATATCCGTTGATTACGATGTTCTGAGTACAATAGAATCCGCCACCACCGTTCTTGGTGTAATCATCACCAAACGATACGGCAACAGTTTTATCTTTGTACTTCACACGAAGGATCTTCGCTTCCTGATCGATAGCTTCGATCACACCATCTTCCTCTGCAGAGTAAGCGAAGGGTGGATTACAACGATGAGCTACGATCTTCTCGTAACCTGTACGAAGACGAGACACTTCACACTTCTCAGTGGGAAGGTAATGAGAGAGGTGGATACTTACGCTAGTTGGTGTTCAGACGGAGTCGTTACCTCCATCCCGGGAATGGTTACCCAGCTCTACGTTTTCCGTAGATGTACTGACTATATCTCACACATGCGTATCCTTACGATACGTTTAGCGGACCCTTATTTCCGCAGCCTCACTTGAGGGGTACTCCCTTTTCAGGGATAGTCGATGAACCTTCTTCCTGTCTCCAGGAAGCTTGGAGGCTAGGTCATCCATTGTTCACTTCATAAAGAAGTTTGTGTCTTTTAGCACTTATCACATCTAGTAAAGCAGGATTGTGATAAGCTTTTATTTCAGCATGAGACATCCTGTTGATTCTTTCTGCTTTCGCAACCTTCACGCTCACCCTTACGGGTCACGTTGTAGTTCAACAGGCTCTTAGGGGATTCCAGCCATTAAAGGGTCTATGCACGCACACTGTTTCCAGTATACGGTTCAGTAAGTCTAAATTCTGACGCTTGCTCTTTACCTTCAGTAATGATCGCGAGTCATTACCCGAACTATATAAGTTCTGCTTCACGCTTTCCGTGAATGTAGAGACTATGTCAAACCCCCAGCTTGACCTGGTAGGGTCCATTCCGTTTCCCAGCACCGCTTGGTGGGTACAGGGCGATTAACCCCTTAGTCGTTGAGCACATCCTGTCTTATGGACAAGACTTCGCTACTAGTAATTCCTTGTTAGCAACCCTTAGCACCTTGTAACAGGCTTTTATTTCAGCATAGGTCATTTCTACATTTCTTTCTGCTTTCGCGACTATCACGCCCGCCTTTTGAGCCACGTTGTAGTATGTAGAACCTTAAGAACTTCCTAGTATTAGGAATGGTAACAAGCACACCCTCTTCGGGTATACCGGACTGTTATAATGTTAATCATCTTGCGTCACTCCAGGCATGATCAAAGAACTGATCGACAAGATCTGAGTAGGTTTCAACTCATCTGGGTTAGAGGTGAGTGTCATCCCACGCATATTAACGATCGTTGGGTCCATCGAAGTGGATGCTGCGAACGCAGTCTTCGCACTGTCGACGGTAGCTTCTGAGATGATACCGACAGCATCTTTCGGATACTGACGGTCTGGTACGGTGAAACTATCCAAACTCTTCCGTCCACCAGCGAATCCAGCATGGGAGAACTCCTCCTGATACTTGATGTCGTTGATGGGGTTGATGATGTCAACATTCTCTTTTAACTGATCCTGCATAACCATCTGCTGCACTTCGTAATCTGCGATACTCCACTTGTGGGTAGCACCAACACTCTTGCTTCTGTAGTTGGCGAAGGATCGACTCAGTACTTTGTATATCGCACTATTGATCTGTTCATAAGAACGGAATCGGAAGTTGGTGCTGGAAGCCTGTGGTTTGTGATCTTCTGTCGTCAGAAGCTGAGTAGCACGGATCAGGATATCTCTTGCATTGGTTGGTTCTTTCATCTGTTCCAGAACCTCTCTGGAGATCGGATCCACGAACAGATCGAAGAAGTTATCGATCCCTTTCAGGAAATGAACAGAACGTTTCTTACTCTGAAGAAGATCGTAGTAGATATCCTTGCTGTCCATCTCTTCCATATTGATTTTATTCAACTGGAAGAAGTTCAACCCTGCGAACAACATACTGTTCACCAAAGGAGACCTCGGAATGATCAGCGTCTTATCTGCGAACCGTATTACAACATCAGACCAGTTCCGATAGGAACGTTCTCCTGATTCCAAGATACGATACTGTGTCTTGGTGTAGTTCAACATCTCACTCAGACCGTACCGATAACAGAGAGCGAAGATCACAGGAACCGTTGTCTCCAACAGTTTGAAATCCGTCCACTCTGACAGAGGAGTCGGAGCTACATTCAACTGCTCACACAAGAAATCGATGATCGTTGTGGAAGCAGAGGTTGTATGGTCGTCCAAGTTGATCACGGTGAATATGTTGTTGATATCGATGAACCCGATTAGACGCTTCCCAACGTACGCTACAGCAAGGCATTTCGCGTCGCTCTCGATCGATTTTACGAGGTCCAAGTCCTCTGGTAAGAGACCCCCAACATCCTTCAACCACTGGTGTCTTCCTTCCAGGTTGAAATAGAACTCAACTGTCTCTGTCAACGAGAGTTTGATGCTGAGGTATTTCTTAGCCAACGAGGTGTACTCGTAAGGAAGTGTCACATTATTCCAAGTTTTGGTGTTCAGCTGAACAACAACAGGATGTTCTGGTGTATTGCCTTTGTTCAGGATCGACTCGATGTAGTTGATATAGCTGTGAGCCACCGTGACATTCCGTACCACCAGATACTTGTTGTAGTTGCTAGTCAACGTAACAGTTGTCGGGTTGATCTTACAGATCGGAAGAGGGACTCTCTGTTTCTTCAGGACGCTAAGTGTACCGTTCACATAACAGTATCCTCTCTCATCCACCTTGGGAAGTTTGAATCGGATGACGTGCGTTTTCTTGCTTGTATCCTCGTAGGTGACTTTGTACTCCACCAACTGATTCAGACTGTCGCTGACATCTTCCTTATCGATTTGTTTCAGGAACATCCCTTGCTTGTTGAACGAGGTGAGATTCATCACCATATCCCGAAGGAAGAGTTTCTTCATGTAGTCGTGTTCGAATGTAGCAACAGAGGATTTCAACATGGACTTATCCACGATGTCGGGATCATCCTCCAAGAAATCCAACGTGTTGGTTGCAACCGTGTCATCGGGTACTTCCTGGATGATCTGTTCGATCGTCTTGTCCCCAACTTTGATGTTCTTGTATGCTTCAGCGAGTTTCTTCGCTTGTTCAGCTTGGTAGTTGTTGAGATGTTGATCGTTCTCGATATGAGTCTTCGCTCCTTCGTCGATCTCTTCCAAGAACTTCTGGTTGGAGGTTTTCTGTTCCTCTTTCGTCATGTTCTCTTTGAACTCGGGAGCGTTTTGTTTCCCCTCCACCATCTCCACTTCCAGCCACTTGGGATCGATCGTCAGCGTCTGAGGTTCGAAATCGAGATACTTTTCGAACTCATCGGATTCCCGTTTGATCCTCTGTTGTGTGGTGAGATACGGGATGGGTTTCCTCCTGGTAGGAGAAGTGAACATCGTCTTCACAGGAGACGGGGGTTCCTGTTGTTTGAGGGCAGGTTCCGCAGGAGGTTGCTGTAAGGTAACCTCGTTTACCTGATCTTCCTCTCTGGGGGATCCTTGTGCAGAAGTACTCTGATCTTGGTTGTCATGATCAGAAGCAGTCTCTTGAGTAGTAACATGGATCGGTTCCTTCTCTTCTGTAAATGGAGTATCTGCTTGAACAGCGAGCTCTCCAGGTTCTTCTTGGGTATCACATGCAACAGGAACATCACCGAAGTCCTGCATCGCAGCTTGATGACCTTCCTCAGCCATCAGGTTGATCAAATTCATTACACGCCAAAGGATCTTGTTCCCTTCGTTGAACTCTTTCAAGAGCTTCATATTGAGAACAAGGACTTTGGTTCTTGTATACAGAACGAAGTTGATATATTCCCAATACTTCTCAGGGACTTTCTCGAACAGAGAGGGTGTGTTTTGTGTGTTCAGCCACCCCATGAAGTGTACCATGAACAGATACCACGGATCCTCTGCAAGCTTCAGAGATCCCTTATCGTGTTTGATAAAAGAGGTCATGAACTTGTTTCGATCAAAGACCTTATCTCCGACAGGGATCGGGATGAAATGTCGTCTTCCCGTTCCGATCGAGCAGATGGTATTGAAGATGTTGGTGAAGATGTAATTGAACCGACGATATCCTCTCAGTAGTCCGAAGATACGTGCACGGTAAAGTGCGTTGTACGAGATGATACTCTGTACTTCAGGGCGCATCGGACTCGGGAAATCCTCGAACTTCACAACAGGACGCATCAGGTTCTGATTACGCTTCTTGAAGTTCAAGATCGTAACAGACACCCCTGAGGTAGGTAGAGCGAAGGTTTCTGTAAGAGGGATCGCTGTTGCAGGTACCGGTTCTATGATGTGCATCACGAACTTACGGTCTGGTTTTCTGGTCATAGACCAACCAGAGGTATCGGGAACCAACACAACGGGATGGTTCATCAAGAAGTTGTCATCGATCAAGTGGAGCATACTCCCTACGGGGTATTCAACAAGATCCTCTCGGTTCCACAGTCTCGTAAGATCATTGATCCTACGGAACATATTCGTCCGAAAGAACTTATCGTAGAGAAGACGCTCTTCACTCGGTGACATATCGAATGTGAATGGCATATTCGCCTCCTTCTTCTATAATAGTCTAAATGGCATACCATGCCGGATCCAGCATAGATGTCTACTAGAGTGTGGTGTCAGCTCACCACACTCTAGTAGTAAGATACGGCAACGCGATACTTGCTTATCGACGTTTCTTGGAGATCTTTTCCATCGAAACTATTTTAGTAAGTCGCTTGGTCGGTAACTTAGTGTAAACCACATCAGATTGTTCAGATACAACGACACGTTTCGTCGTCTTACGAGTTTGGACAGTCTTCTTGGTTGTTTTATTATCAGAAGACACCGCGTAGGTGCCCGATGTACCACGATTGATAGTAGGCATGTGTGTAACTCCTAACGTTATTCTGTTCATAAGATGAGATACAAGAAAGGAACAAACGTTATGACAACAAAAGTATTCCATATGGCGATGATGGACAACATCTTCCATCTGCTAGCACTTTGGTATCTGGTGACGTATGTGAATGGACAACCGGATTGGTTTTATTTGACATGTAAAGTCCTGTTCATCTGTTACTTAGCTACCTCACTGATCACGATCCTTACATTCTTCTTGAGTAACCTACCACACTCCAATCGACCGAAACCTCCACGTAACCCGTGAAGTTCATCCGAGTTTTGAATATATATTTCTCATTGAAAATGATTGTTGCGCGCATAGACTTTGGATAGGTTGGGTATCGAACTCAACCTATCCAACACAAGCAATATTAATGTATATCAGGTGTACATTTTTTGCCAAAGATAGGAGGTTAACATGGAAGAAGCACCAAGAGACATACTTGTTCTCTATAACAAAACAACGAAGGAGTCCAAAGAGGTTCAGTTGGACTTTGGATTTTGCAATGAACCAGAAGATCTATTGATACGGTTTGGTGGGGATGAGTACAAACTCGTCTCTACCAAAACACCGGAACAGCTTCGTTTGGAGAAACAAATCACAACCTTCGGAACACAGGAGTTCCCGAGGATCGCCAAGAAGTTCCCTGCGTTCGGAACCTCTTCTACCCACATGAAGTTTACCGATGAGATCCGAATGGCTTTACAGGAACGATTGGATCGTCCTGCATACAAAGCAATCAGACGTGCTGTTGCCAAAGATCCCCAAATATTCACGCGGATCTGTCATGCATTCGCACAGTACATCTCGGCGACCAGAACCGTAGAGGCTCTCCAAAAAGAGTTAAGAGAACGGAGACAGGATCCTGTCTACATGTTGGATTATCTCAAGCGATACAAGGCGATCATGGCTCTTCTGGTTGATCGAGATCATCCGCCTCTTCGTAAACGTATTTCAGATCTGTTCGCAGAGATCAATAAGGACATCGACATGGATGATCGAAGACCGATCGGATCTAGTAAGGTTCTGGAGTTACTATCTCCGTTCATGTCTGCTTTACAGAACTACAAGGATGATTTAAACAAAGTATCGATGGAGGACACGTTCTATGCGCCTGGAGACGAAGATGAAGATCGGACTGCTATGTGGGAAGCTATACATCAAGCATCCCTCGCTACGCAAGCCAATCTGGAAGATTACCAAGTGGGGTGTGAGCAGCAAACTCAAACGTTTGCTGAAATGAAGGAAGACAAATTCCACTATCACACTAGTAAGATCTTGGAGTTACACAAAGGTCTTCTCAAGATGCATCAGGATACATTCTTGCACACCAAAGAGGATCCCTCTTCTATGGGTGAGATGCAACAGAAGTTCGTGACTTATCTGAAAGGATATGTCGCCGATATCTCCAGCTGGGGATGCAACTTCGTATGTGATCGAAGACCACTCAGTGTGTTCTTCACCAAGATGCTGGAGTTGCAATACGATACGGTCTTCTACTATCTGGAACAGAGATCGAAAGATGAGCAGTGGATCCTTCATTTGGTACAAGCGATATCGGAACACATCCCCTATCTGGAGAAAGCTCTGACTGGAGAGCTCCAAGAACCCTCAGCGCAAGCTTGAATATATATTACTACTAGAGAGCGTATCGAAGGAATAACACCCATCAACATAGGAGGTAGCGTCGTATGCAATTCGAACCTTTCGTAACAGACGAAAAAGTGACGTGTGCGAAACTCGACATCAGCGAACTGGATGTCGAGCATTCCGACACGGAACTGAAATCTCTGTTGGATAAGACGAAGGATCTCTTCGTCTTCAAGATCAGTACTTATGTGAAACTCAACCCATCCAGAGGCGATGATGGATGGAACGTGATCTTCGCATCGGTCAACGCGTTCATGAACACATTGAGCTCGGATGACAAAACAGAACTGGCAACCTGCATCGGACTGATGCATGGACGGATCAACAACTATTTCCAGGAGTGTCATGGGAACATGTACGATCTGGAGCAGTTCATCGGAGACCTCGGATCCTATCTGGATCTCCTGGATCGCAACATCAACCTCTGTGACAAACTCAGAGCATATGTGGTTGGGAACATGCCGATCGGATTGTTCGAAGGTGCTGGGAAGCGAGCACAGGACAGCGCCGAGTTGACATTCCATCCGCCGGAGGTGATCGATCTCATGACGATCACATTGCTCTGCAAGATGCTCTGTCCGATGTTCAGTACGATGATGAAGAATCTCAGTCAACACATCGACAGCAAGCTGAAAGAGATCCAGTGTGCGAACATCTTCAGTCGACTGTTTAATCGGAAGTATCAATTGCTGATCGCCAAACTCGATCACTATATCGAACATACGGTGAATCAGGTAACGGAGACTTCTCTGAGCTCGCTGATGCATGGATATAACAGTTTCAATCTGACTCTCTATTTGAAGAGTCAGTTGTTGATCCGTCAGTTCGTCAATGTGGATCTGAGCATCCGCGATGGAAACCTGATGACCTACATCATCGTCTCGGTCAAACGAGCGATCCGTACGGTCTACAGTACCATCAACAAACTCCCAACCTACAGTCGTAAACCGATCACAACCAAACACGAGGATGACGGCAACACGGCTCAGATCGAGATCGACTCGATGACCTCTCGCAAGACGAGTGATACTCGGATGTTGATCTCGGTTGCTGTGGAGAACACGAAGAAGTATCTCAACCTCTACGGGATCGATCCTGAGGACTACGAGACGGTGCTCGCTTATTATGCGAAACATCCGATCACTCCAACTCCGATCAACCAGATGCTGTGCAGTATGTTCTACAGCGATGACATCGGTGGTGGACGTGGGATCCTCTACCTGAAGAGTCCGGAGTATACCAAGCTGGTGGCTCTGCTTCAGATGGTTCTCTTCCAGTTGGATACCAATTATCAGACGCTGGCGCATGCGATGACCATGCAACAGTCCTCCGATCAAGGTGTCAGTTCGATGATCAACGATGGACAGTTCCGACTGAACGTTGGTGCAACCGATGTGTACCGTCGTTGCAAACAGAGACTGGAAGCATCTCCGTTCGGAGCATCCGGCAAGGACTGGGACAACTACATCCAAGAGTTGACCAACAAACTCCTCCTGACCGGATACGTGTACAACACCGCTCCGTGGTTGTGGGATTGGTTGGATCAGGACAACCTCAATGGGAAGCTGATCGAACCACAGGAGATCACGATCGTGGCGATCTGTTCGTTCTACGATTGGCTGCTTGAAATCGAGCAAACAAAACAAGTGGGGTAAACAACGATGATCAAGGCGATCCTTCCGGTTCCGAACCGGATCTATCGACCTGGTGCCATGATCCTCGGAGAGACAAGCGAAGACACTTGGGACGGTATGGGTACCCAAGATACCTGGACTTATGGGAGGAACATCCGTGTTCCTCCTTTGGCATTCTACAAGGTGTATTCCACCTGGGACGGGTATCTGATCGCACATACCTTCATCACCGATGAAACATTCGACCCAAGGTGTCTTCAAATACATAGAGACATATACACTGGGGGAGTTTATCGGACTCCCCCAGTGCTTGTCCCTATCTCTGCGACGTATGGTAAACCAGGTTGTATTACAGAGACCTTCCTCTTTACACAGACGATCGACTTCTTGTTGTCGAACTATGTGTTAGGGATGAAGATCAGTGATAGCACGAACATCACTCTCCCTGTAGCACGGCCGATCTATCCGGATACACCAGATCGGATCCCGATGGGCAACTACAGAGGACTGTGTGGGATCGTGGAGTATTTGGACAATATGCTTCAGATCGTATCGAACACTCGGATGGACAGTGACTTCGTCCGCTGGTGTCCGAACGACCTCGCATTCAACATCCGACAGAAGGTAACTCCAGAACGTCCTGCCACGGTGATCAATCTGTTGAAGGATCTGGTCTTCTATGAGAAGAACCAAGATGGATTGTTCACCTTGGTGGATGAGTTGATCGGCTTAAACGCGAAAGAAGATCCGAGATGTTTGATCGATGAGTTCATGTTCCGAGGTCAATATGACCCTGTCACCATGGTCTGTTTGAACACTCCTTCTTACCTCACGATGGATGCGCTGCTCCCTTACCTAGAGGATCGAAATTTAGCCTGTGGCTACTTCGATATGGCCTGTGCAGACGTACATCTTTCTGAGAGTTATCCGCTTACTCCATTGATGGACCAAATATCCGGGTTGGAGGAAGGGATCGATTTCGATGAGTTCATCGAGTTCTTCTGTCATGTTCCATACACAGACGTAACCGTTCGGTTGTCCTGTGATCAACAAGAACCTGAGATCTACACGTACGATCGATTCGGAGTCTATCAACAGACGGATATGATCTTCGGACCACTGTTCGATCAACTTCGTAAGATCTTCCTGAACTGGAAAACTTCGATCCACAAGTACAGCGAAGTTACGTTATCCAAAACCTGGTTAGGTGAGATCTTGATCGCAGCAACCAGAGGAACCTTGGTGGAATGGTATTATGTAAATCTCAACATGTATCACCTTATAACTCCGAGTCTGGTGAACAGAGAGCGGTTGGAATCGATCGCGTTCAACACGAACTTAGGATATACTTTGTAAATATCCTGAGAGTGATTTCAACTATATATTACTAGATGTGAATAACGTTAGGAGGTTAACATGTTGTATGATTTAGTACCGATACCATCGAGGTATCAATCGGATGCGAAGTTCTCATCGGTGGTTCCGGTGTTCTCCGATGGGGAGCGCATGGATGATATCCACTGGTATGGTTGGGATGTCGATATCGTAGCTCTGATGAGTGCGGGATTCCACAAATACAAGACAGTGGAAGTTGTCGGTAATCAAGTAATCGAGCGGATGTTCGTCACATCGGAACCGATCGATCTGAAGAAACGTTGGTGGACATCCGATATCCAGATCAACGGGATCTATCAGAAGATGCATCAAGGATCTTCATTGGCGAACGTCAAGACCGTGAAGTTCTTGAATGGGATCACCGGTGTGCTGCAGATGACAGGGATCGGACTCTGTTGTCCGAGGACCATCCACAGTCATATCCTGAGAGCCGTATGCAACTCTCTGTATTGGAACCCCAAAGCAGAAGCGTTGATGCGGAACTTGGACCACATCGTACACAAGTGTATCTTCGGACACGACTCCACCAACGTGGATGTTCTGGAGAGAGTTCTTGGTATGCGAAGTGATCCGAGGTATGTGTCAGAGTTACCATACATTTGTGATTACATCCCGGAACATGAAGTGGATCCGTTCACCAAAGTGTTCCTGCAGGATGATATCAAACTGAAAGATCTGAAAACGATCCGAGCTTTGGACTTCGGTGTACCGATGTGCTCTGTGATCTCAGCGGAGATCGAACCGCCGTTCGATCCTGCAGGAGCAGGAGTGAAATATGGAGAAGAAGATGTGGATCGGAGGTGGGGGTTCATGACGCTCGTCCAAGCGTTAGGTATGATCGAAGCCACCGACTATCATCTTCATATCACACTGGATAAGAACATCGTATCCGATCACAAATACGAGTTGTACAACCGATACAAAGGGATCGGTTCTCAGCAGTCAGCCATGGTGGACCAATACCACATCGACGAAGTGTTCAACGCATTCGCAAGATGGTACTGGCATGATCTTACCAAACCACCGATGAACAACACGGTAGTTGAGATCGACATCACCAAGAACTGGCTGGATGAAGCGTACATCGAAATCAAACACAGTGACGACTTCGTGGATCAATACTACATCGACTTCACCGTATATGCGGTAGCGAGTCTGTGTGTGATGGATCAACACGGAGTATAACCCATAACCAAGTCTAGCACAACGCATAGGAGGCTAACATGCAAGACTACAACCAGTTCGTCGCCAACCTGTATGGCATGCAGGCACATCTCGGCGACTACATGGGTCCTCAAGCGACCCTGTTCTTATTCTCACCGAAGCTCTTACCCACACAGGTGCTTCGGTCATATGCCTACAACCTGACTCCTCAGTTCTACAACGATGTGGTCGGCAGAGCGTCCACTCTGCAGGAAGCTGTAGCACCGAACGGAGCAGGCAAAGCAAAAAGTGTTGTAACAGCGATCCTTCCGGAGGATTTCGGATCCTTACTGAACACCTACGAACTCTCCAACACCTGGAGTTTCGTATTGACGATCGATGACAATCCGATCAATCACGGTATCCGGATGGCAGCACCATCTGCATCCACACGATTCATCGGAAGTGGATATGTGGCAGGTCTGGACAATCTCGGAGCTGAAGAACCGGTGAATCCGTTGACACAGTCGATCAATCCGAGAGCGGTATTGGTGTTCACCCATGCAACGATCACCTATCTCCACAATGAGATCGGGATGAGAGGAGGGGTCAGGAAATACACCGTATCTCACGATACGGATTTGATCTCCGCCTTGACTTCCATGATGTCAGCATCCAGCGAACAGCTATTCCTGGGTACTCCTGGAGATCTCATGGGGATGATCGATACCAGCGACCCCAACACCATGGTTGGAGCATACGGTCCTCTGGCGATCACCAGCAACATGGTGGATGAAGGGGCGAAGAACATCAGCTCCGTGTTGAAATCTCCGAAGCATCAGCTGAACACAGTGATGCATGCATTGGATGCGGCGTTAGCACGGTCGGATGATGACTTCATGAAGAGTTCGATCCTCCCGGCTACTCCGAACGTACAAGCAGATGTGGTCCGGACAACATTCACCCAGGAACTTCCGAACTCCAACTACAGCATCCCGAAACAAGGGATCGATACCTCTCGTCCGATCACCTTGATGCAGTTGCAGTCGATGTTCCCGAACATCAACATCCGACCGATCAAGGTACCGAACCAGGGTGGTTGGGGCATCACTCCGCAGGAGAACATGTCCCTCCGGAACAAGATGTGTTCGATGGTTGCATCCACGATCACATCGATCCTTCCGGGGTGTGGGTTGGCTGATATCTCGTTCCGGTATAACAGCTGGATCAAGAGCGATCAGTTCATGGCAACGCCATCCGGCATCTGGGAGTTCTACGAACCGATCCACTCTCTGGCGCAGTCGACCCCTGAGCAGATGAAGAAGATGGTGGAACTCTTCAAGATGACGTTGGAGAACGAACTGTTCCCGATCCTACGTGCTGTACACGGTGAGTTCGACCTGATGGCGATCTGCAACCTGACTGGTGAGATCCTGTTGGATCTGAACTACTTCGATGATCAGCGGAATACAACGAGTCCGGAAGATGGGTTCTATGAGACCAACGGACGACTCGGTGGTCTCATGAATCCGATGATCTGCAAACTCGATGTTCTGAACTCCAACGCGAGTGCGCTTTCATCGTTGGCGGATGAAACGATCATGAAACGGTTGGGACCGAACGCATTCGGAGATAATAAATATATGCTGGAAGACGAACCAGTATATACTCCGGAAGCCAACCTGCCCCCTGGACAGGCTCCCTTCCAAGGAGGACATACGATCCCTGATCATCAGCTTGGTCAGTCGATCAACGCGAACACCTTTTCGAGTTACTCGTTGTAACAACATCAACTATAAAGGATCAATATGAAAACAATCGACAAAGATTCATTGGCGAACTTCGAGAAGTTGCTGATCGAGATCGGGAACGTCTTCCAAGTGCAGGACGACCATACGATCAAGAACCTCTCGACCCAACAGCCGGTTACGGTAGTGGATGGTAAGAAGACCAAGATCGTGGCATTCTTCTATGAAGGGATGCCAGGTCATGAAGACCTTGCGATCCTCAACCCGTTCAAAGAGTGCATCGGGATCAACCGGGCAAGGGAGTGGTTCTACAACAGCATGAACACGCTCTGTGCTCTGATCCTCAAATCCTTGATGAAGAAGATGATCCAGGATGCGGTGGAGAAGAAGGATGACAACTACTCCCAGTTCCCGCTGATGTCGAGGATCATCGACAAAGTTGACGCAACGATGATGGATGAACTGGAGAAGATCCGTTCGATCGACCTCCTCACCATCTTCTACAACAAGAAGACCAAGACTGCGGAAGCGCAGTGCTGCGTCTTCAATGAAGACTATATCAAGGAACATTCCAAATACCGGAAGAAGACCTGGGAAGTATTCCAGATCCTCATCTCGACATTCCTCGGGACGGACGATATCTCCGGAACGTATACCTATACGGCCAAGTTGCTCGGTATCCCGGAAACGGATGCCAAACTTCATGTGATCATCGGACTACTCAGTGCGATGGATCCGTGGAGCCGTGATCTGTGTGGGATCGATCTGCACAGAGAGGAACTGGAGGAACATCTGGATGCGCTGGAAGGCTATGCACAGCTCTACGCCTGGGTTACCCAGACTGTGGAGAAAGTTGCACCCCAGCAGACCCTGGCACCGTGGCAGCAGAATACGCCGATGGCGTATAATCAGCAACCGCAGTTGGTTCCTGCAACCGCTGGGATCGGAGCACCTCCGGCACCTGCGATGCTGGTTCCGTCCAGCTCCATCGATGTCAACGGGAATGTCATGTATACGAACTCCTATGCAACAGGTGCTGCTTCGCCGTTGGTCAGTGCGGCGTCAGGACCTCTGGGTGTGCCGACGTATCCGGCAGGATCGTTCACACTCTAAACGATATCGCTGACCTTTGAGAGACTCTGGTAGGAGGGTGACATGGTGTCACCCTCCTACCATCTCTTTCTTTTTTGTGTGATAGCTTGCTACGTAAGCCAGGCATGCTATGCGAAATCGAATATAATGAATAATAGGAGGTTCTATCGTGAGCCAATTACAGGACTTGTTCAATCAAACAAGTGAGCAGTTCATCCGTCAAGAACTAGGTCCGGTCACACGGATCTATGTAGATCTGGAGTATCTACAGGATCTCAGATTGGGTGCGCTGATGCATCTGGTGAAGGTACCGAAGGAGATGGCATACATCCTTCATAAACTTCCTGAGTACAACAAGAAGTATGATTACGAATGTTGTACTCACTTCCCAGCATTGAAGCATACGGATAAACAGTTGGATGAGCTATTGAGTGATCCGAATCAAGTGGATATGATCTGCTTTAAAGCACCGTTCACTTCGATCTATTACGAGTTCGGTAATATCCTGATGATGATCCAACATCACAACCGAGCAGCTTCGTCTAGACCTGTAGACATCAGGATCCGCATGAATGTCGCCAATCCTCTCTATCCCGATGAACTGTTGAACGCATTACAATTAGCGTTCCAGGAGAGGATGTCGAATGTTCACTTTGACATCACCAAAGAACCCCGCTATACGTTACCTGTGAATGATTATGCAGACAACAAACTGCTGTTGATCTACAACATCGAAGAGTTCGTGAAAGAAGGAACAGATCTGTCCGTTGCGTTCGTATCGGAAGGACGGTTCTTCGATACCAGGATCTTCACAGTACCGTATGTGAATAAGACTTTAATTCCAGACCCGGAACGGTATCAGGAAGCTTTGACCTCCACGCGAGCACAGTTGGATCTCTACTGCGACTTCGCTTACATTCCGTCTACGATTCCGACGTTCTGATAACTTGAGGAGATTGCGCAATGGGCGCTGACCAATTCGACAATCTATCCGCAGACATGTTCGATGAGTTTGATATCGACATGGGGGACGACAACTCTAATAAGAAGAAAGGTTCTGAGACATTGCAGAATGTCTCTGAGCTTCTGAAGAGCACAGGCAAAGGTGCATTGAAAGGGTTGCATAACGAACTGAAAGATCGGTTCGGGAACACCAGCCAACTCGTCGATGAGACCATCGCTACTGTAGATGATTTCAAGAAGCTCCAACAGGACCTTGCCAGCGAGATCGCTCCAGCCGTCAACAGCATGAAACAGATTACACTCCGTTCCATGCCCATGGTGGAGAAGATCATGCCCAAGAAGTGGTATGATAGCATCAAGAAGAAGCTGGAAGAGAGCATCATCCCTGCGGAGAAGAAGAGAGATATGGAAGCGGAGATCCGCAATGAAACCATACGCTCTTCATTACAGTCTATCTTCGAAGGACAGGCTGAAGTACAGAAGCAGATGATCATCAAACAGGATACGGAACGCATGGTCGACCGTAAACTGAATGAGGAACATTTTAAAGCTTCTTATGAAGCACTCAACAAGATCGGTGACAGTGTCAGTACAGTTGCTGAGTTCTTGACGGGTACTTATACTGGTTATTTGAAGAAGAGCCTTGAACTGAAGTATCAGGGACTCTTCGTGATGAAAGACATCCATAAGGCGACGGTTGCGATCGCTAAGATCTCAGAAGAGCGTCTGAAAGAGATCAGTAAGAACACCAGCGTTCCTGATTACATGAAAGCTGGTAATCTGAGAGCTGGGGGACTTGCTGCTTCCAGAGGATCTCGCCTTCAGACCTATTCGGAGTATCAGTCTTCGTTCCGTAGCACCATGATGCAGAACATCTCCAAGAGTTTGATGGGAAGTGTGAAGAATGTCACCAGGGGGATCATCCCTCAGTTGGACATGATGACTTCCATGATGGAGATGATGGGGGGTGGAGAGAAACTCACTCCCATGAAGCTTGCTGCTATGGGTCTCGGACTTGGTGCTCAATTCGGAGCAAAGAAGCTTTTCGGAGATAAGCTGAAGCAGTACGCTGGTCTTCGTGATCTGATCGAGAACAAAGGTAGATTCATGAAGAGCAAAGGGATCTCATGGCTCCAACAGTTCGCAGAGAGACACCGTGGTGAGTACGGTACGCTGCTCGGTTGGATCGCGGATAAGATCCCGAGTTTCAACAAGCAAGCTGTTCGTAACAGTATGTTGGAAGGTGCGAACGAAGCTGTCCCGTTCGACAATACAACGAGACAGACGATCGTTGAAGTGATGCCCCGTCATCTGGAAAGGATCGGCAATCTGGTAGAAGCTTTACAGCAGACGTTAGCCCCGAATGCCAAGATCAACCAGATGACCTTCAATATCCATAAGAGGAAACTTACAACTGTTGAAGAAGCCAGAGAGGACTTCATAGAAAAAGAGTTCGGTAGCAAAGAAGATCGTGCTCGCCGTATGGGTGAGACGATGGGTAAGTTCCGTGCGATCCTTCTAACGAACAAGAACGCTAAGAAGGGTACTGCAAAAGCGGAGAAGCTTCAAGAGCAGATGTCCAAGATGGAAGATCACTTGAAACGGTTCTTGATCAACTCTGCAACGGCTGCTCGGTTCTTCGATTATGAAACACTTCTCGAATATTACCAAGCGTTATCTAGTCCTGGTGCAGAGAACAGAACCGACATCACCTCGTCTTACATCAAGCTTGTATTCGACGGGATACCTGAGGATCATGCTACCAGAAAAGCTTTTGTGCAGTTGTTAATGGATATGACCAAAGATCCGAAGACCAATCGTCCAAGTGGGATGATGGTAGATCGTATCAACGCTGCTATCTCAGATCGTATGAACGATACCAACATTCAGGAGATGATGGCGAAAGCTTCGGAAGGATTCGGTCAGTCTCAATTGTTCTCCGATATCGCCACTCACAAAGAGGGTGTCAAGAACGCTGGTCTTCTCAACATGTTGGATCCCAAACTCAAGAAGAAGAAAACCACCTTCTATAATCCTAAGACTGGACAACCGTACAGTCAGAAGGAATTGAAGGACTTGCGTCTTGACTTGGAAACCCAAGATGATGCAGAACGTACTGCGTCATATGAGATGGATGAATTGCGTCATCTGAAAGAAGAAGAGGAGAAGCTCCGTCAGCGGTGGAAGCACCGTGGTGGTAAAGAGGGTGACTTCGCTGATAAGCTCTCTGGTGTGCTTGGTGGAGCAGCATATGCGACGCCTGATTTCATCAACAACGATCTCACGAAAGCAGCTGGTTGGCTGAAAGGGAAGTATGAGAAAACCAAACAGGGTGTTACTGATTTCTTCTCAGATGACACTATGATCGGTCGTACTTACAACAAAGCGAAAAGCAAGTACGATGAGAGTGAGCAGAAGAAGCCTCACGTAAACTCTGTCGTGAAAACAGGTCCTACGACCTACGTAATCTCTGCCTCTGACTTAAGACTCAATCGGTACAGTGAGACGATCAACGTGTCAACACCTCTTCAACCAGGGACCCTCCCTGTAGAAGAGATTAATAAGCTCTGTGCGAAGAAGCGCTGGGTATTCGACATGAGTGATCCCAACTTCCGTTACAGTGAAATCACTGAAGAGAATGACATACCAGAACACTACGAAGAGGTTAAGCCGGAACCTGCGTACACTGTTACACCAGATGCATCCGGTAACTACACGGTCGGTGGTTCCTCCAAAGGCAAACGTCGTTCTACCAAACAGGAGAAAGTCCGTACTGCTGCGGATGTCGCTGAAGAAGCTGTTGCATTCGATGCGGACAGCAGAACATCGCTTCGTCGTTGGATCCCAGATAAACTGGATCGTATCATCGAGTTACTCGGTGGTGGCAAACCGACGAATGGTCCTATCCCACCAACTGGATACAACCCGACAGATGGTGTTGAATGGAGAACCAAACCCACTTATACCCAAGAGGGTTCTCGTAGGATCAGCTTTGATGCTGTGAATTCCGCTGGTGGGGCAACATCCACCACTGAGATGCAGGTCGGTAATGTTACTTCCAATGTACAAGGCGGTACTCCAAAAGAGCATCGTCCCATGGGATTCAGTGCTCTCATGGAAGAGCGTGCTAAGGAATCATCTAAAGTCCAAGATATCACCGGTAAGTTAGTGGAAACATTCCAAAGCAGAGAAGAACTGGTGAAGTATTTCCCAGAGTCGATGCAAGAACAAGTTGGAGCACTCTACGATAACGCAGTCAAGTCTGGGCACAGCATCGGGAAGTTCCTCAATAAGCTTGGAACAGATCTCAAAGCCACCGGTGCACAGAAGAAGATATTGGATGATCTGAAGAGAATTTCCACCGTGATACCAAGCGCTGATCAGTGCAAAAAGTATCTCGGTGAAGTACTGAGTCAGTTGTCCTCTTACAAGAGTATGATCACCGATAGCATGAAACGGAAAGAAGCCCTCGACAACATCCGTAAGAAGATGGTAAGTGGGCTTGAGGATATCCAGAAAGAGGTCCAGGAAAAAGGTGTTGGTGGAGCGATCAAGAGCAAAGCGACATCCGGTATCCGTGGTCTCTGGAGGAAGCTTCGTTATGGGTGGTTGAAGTTTCGTCGTTCGAAGATCGGTCGCTGGATCATGGCTCACATCCCGGACAGTGTCAAGAAAGACGTCAAGGAAGCTTTTGAGAAAGCCAAAGGTGACGTCAAGAAAGGTACAGAAGCAGCCAAGAAGGTGATCGAGAAGTACAACAAGAACGCGAAACCCGGAGAACAGAAGATCGATCCGAAGATGCTGAATGCTACTCAGCTGGAAGGATCTGGAGATGAAGGTGAGTCCACTCCTCAGGACATCGCGAAAGATGCCATCCCGGATGCAACTCTCCAACATGCTGACGAAGAGGTCGGTCAATCGGAACCTGTTGCAGCCAAACAACCAGGGTTCTTCAAGAAGATCGGATCTTTCTTCCATAGAGATCAACCTCAGTCTGATATCAAGAACATCAACAAGGTTGGGTTCTTCGGTAAGATGAAGGGACTCTTTTATCGCAACAAACCGGAAGTGAAAGAAGCTGCAGTCGATGCAACTCCTGCTACTACGGTACAGGCTACCAAGAAAGAAGAGTCCAAAGCTCCAGAAGGTGATCTGAAGTTCGAAGGAGAGGCTGAGTCTGTATTCCACAGTGACTTCAGACTGTTCGCTCAACGACAGATCGCTGATAATCAATCTTTGCTCTCTGCTATCATGGGTATCCCAGGAGGTGGCAAAGGCAAAGGAATCCTCGGTTCTATCATCGGTGCAGGTGGTAAAATCGGTGGTGGTTTGATCGGAGCTTATGGTCGCATGATGGCGGCTATGATGGGTATGTACGGTAACATCGCCAAAGGTGTTCTGAGTGGAGGTGGTCGTGTCATCGGAGGTGCTCTGAAAGCAGCACCTGCTGTTGGCAAGGCGTTGCTCACTCCAGCCAAGTGGCTTGGTAAAGCGTCTTGGTGGACCACGAAGAAGACCGTTGGTGGCGCTTGGAAAGGTGGTAAGTGGTTAGGCAGCAAAGCCTGGAAAGGAATCACACACCCATTCCGTAAGAAAGATGCAAAACCACTGGAAGAACCTGTTCCAGAGGATAAACAGTACTATCAGGATGCCAACGGAAGATGGCATGGTCCAGATGGTAGATTCGTCAGTGCTGATCAAGTACCTGAACAGTATAAAACAGCACAAGCTGGTGCGAAACCCTCCCTGGTCAGTCGTATCAAAGACAAAGTGAGTGGTTGGTTCTCCAAATCAAGTGGACCTTCCAAGAAGAAAGAAGGGGAAGAAGACGATAACATCTGGAATCGCAAAGGATGGGGTGGTCTCTTCCGTACCGCTTGGGATGGTGCTAAAAAGGTAGGTTCTGGGATCGCTAAATTCTTCAGTAAAGAGAAAGAAGGTGACTCCGAAGTACCGAAAGCTGGACGTAAACTTGGTATCGATCTTCTTCTGAACAAGATCACCGAGATCTACGATCTTCTGAAGGAAGAACGAGATCGTCGTGTCGAGAAGGATCAGAAAGAAGAAGAAGCCAAGAAAGACGCCGAACAAGCCGAAGCCAACATGTCTGCTGAAGAGCAGCAAGCTGCCAACGAGAAGCGTCTTGAAGAACGCAAGAAAGAGATGGCAGAAGATGCAGCAGCGAAAGCAGCTGCACAAGCTGGCAAAGGTGGAAAAGGTACCTCTCAAGGACAAGGATCTGGTGAAGGTCAAGGAGATGAAGAAGGTGGTGGGTTGATGGACGATGCGATGGATTGGGCGAAAGGCAAAGCACTCAAATTCGCACGTAACAAACTCGCTGCTGGAAGTATGAAGCTCCTTCGTAAAACGAAATGGGGTCGTCGCCTCTTAAAATCTCCTGCCGGAAAACTTATGCGAAAAGGTGTAGGTACACTTTTGCAAAAAGGGAAGATTGGTACCGCAGGTCGTATCGGCAAGACCCTTGGAGGAGTCGGTCGAGTCCTTGGTAGAGCGACTGGATCTGTCGGTTCAAAGGTCGCTAGCATCGGTACTAAACTCATACCAGGCTTAGCTGGGAAAGCTGGTATGTTAGGTGGTGTAGGATCAAAAGCAATGTCGTTTGCTGGTAAAGCAGCTGCACCGCTGGCACTTGCTGCAGTCGGATATGGTGCATTTAAAGGGTTGTCTTCAAGTCGAGAAGAGGACTCTCAATATGCACAAGATCTTGGCAAAGAAGGTTTGTTGAAACGAGCATTCAAGACAGCAATCAATCCTGTCCGTCAAGGGCGTATCATAGCGTCTACTGTGAGAAACATGTTCGGTCTCACGAAGGATCTGTCCAATGCAGGTGTTAGTAAATTGAAAGTCAAAAGTGCTACTGCGGCTCTTGATAAAAAACGGATCAGTAAACTCAAAGAGCTTGGAGCTTCTGAGGAAGATCTCAAGCGATTTGAAGCACTATCCGGAGATGATTCAAATGAGGCGCTCAAAGAGAAGAATGCTATCTACGTAAAATACAGCAGTAAGAAGCCCAGTGACGCTACAAAGGCTGTGGAGGGCATTCCTGAAAAGACCAAAGAAGGAGTAGATCACAGCGAGAAAGATAGCGGTAAACTGAGTATCCCTCAGAACGTCGCACAATCTTTGATGGATACTTCTGACACCATGGCTGAGTTCAAGTCTGAACTTCGGGATTATGTCGATGAACATTATCCTGATGCGTCGGCATCTAGTCGTCGAGCGCTCATCGAAGCAACTGTCACATCGATGTGGGGCAACAAAGATGGATCATCTGAGAAGGTCGCTGAGTCGTCTGATGAGGCAAAACCTGCCGATGAGACGAAACCCGCTGAAGAGAGCAAGACAGAAGAGTCGTCTAAGGACAAGATCACCGCCACTAAACTCGATGGTGTAAAAGCCGTGCTAAAAGGTGTACCCAAACAAAAGAAGTCTGGTTGGGGTAGTAAACTCCTGAAAGCAGCCACGTTCACTTCACCAGTTGGTCTACTTGCTATGGGTGCTAAAAAGCTCAACGATAAGTTCGACTTAACAGGTAAAGCTGTGAAAGGTCTTAAATGGGCACGTGGCAAAGCCGCAGACTTAGCTGGTTCTGCAGCTGGGTATCTGGAAGGTGTTGCTGCGAACTCAGGAAGCGAAGGGTTCATCACTGATCTGAAAGATATCGCAGCAACAGGCTCTCGTGCTTTTGCTGACAAACTGAAAGGTGGTCAGGAAGAACGAGCTGCTTATGTCGAAAAGATCATGAGCATGCCTGCTGAAGAAGCGGTGAAGATGGTTGGTCCTGAAGAGTACGACAAACTGAGACGTGAGTATCAGCACACTCGTATGAAACACCATCTTGGGCTCTGGGATCGTATGACTGGTAAACAGATCGATACCAGTGGTATGTTGTTGGGTGCAAAAGACACTCTTACAACAGACGACAACGGGTCAGTCAGTACCAGCGACATCAGTCAATCGTTGAACGCGTCGATCGTAAACCGTCGTAAGAAAACAACTGGTACAGTTGAGGGTCTGCACGGTGCTCTTGAACGTAGTACGTCTACGAAAGAGGTAGTTGGACCGGATGGTAAAGTTACGTTCACGGAAGACTTCGTTGATAACGACAAAGAGAATGTCGTCGAAGCGATGAGTGATCTTCACAACATCGGTCGTAACCTAGAAGGTCCTGGAAAGTACACTGAACTCGGACAATCAAAACGTTCTGCGAAAGACGTCTACGATGCCCTTGATCGGTTCGCTCCGAAGAAGCAAACCTTCTGGGACAAAATCACCGCCACCAAACCGAAATCACCTGTCAATACAGCATCCAGCATCAGCGACAAACAGATGGCGAAACACGATGGTGTTAGTGCTTATCTGGAGAGTAAACAGCCTTCTAAGGCTAGTGATGCTACCAGTCAGCAAGCTGCTAACACAGAAGCTCTCGTTCAAGCGACAACTTCTGGTAACAGCAACATCGTCGATAAGCTCGCTGAGATGGTCAACCTGATGAAGGAACAGATCGTCGTCACATCTGACAGCAAAGTGGCTCAGGAAAAGGCAACGTCTGAAGGAGCTCAGAAGGCATTAACTGCTGCGATGGCGTATGCCAAAGAGACCGCTCAGAATGCTGTAGCCGCATCTCGTCCTAAACCGAGACGAGAACCTGCAATCAATGTTGCTAAACCTGTACCAGCGTAAGGAGTAGTATATGTCCTATCAGATCTTAAGAGATGCTGCTGGGATCACATCTGTTGGTGGGGACTCCAACGGGTGGGTTCGCTCACCCTACGGAGTCCGCATCGCAGAAGATCCGAACAAAGCATTTAAAACACTCATGGAGATCGAACGGTTCGTCTTGGCTCAAGATGCAGACAACAGTGAAATCACTGCGAACGTGACACAGTGGATGAATATCCTGAAGAACGTGGAACAGTCCGATGCATCTTCTGCAGCCTTGAACAAAGACAAAGTCACAGACGAGATGGCTAACGGTAAGTCGTTATATACCTCACCGAACTACACGGACACACGTGTCGGCGGGAACGATGCGATCAATCCCTACTGGCAGTTCAATCGAGACGATGATATCGTTCCTCCTTTACTTCGTATACCTGGGATGGAGGCATTCACCTCTGGTATGGGAAGAGTCTATGCAGAAATGTACGACGACAACCAGGAGATCCTCTGGATGAGGATGGGTGTTCCTGAGTTCGTCAACGTACTTCAGTTCTATACCGTTAGTGGTAATCGTCAAGCTGCGATCGCGATGAACCAGGGATCGATCCGCACTTTGGTTGGTAAGATCATCCGCATGGTGTTCAGTACAGCGATCTGGGCGATCACGTTCCCTGTCTTAGCTCCATTCCACATCAACCGATGGATGATGAAGATGGACAGCGAACGGATCACGATGTACTACTATTTCAAACCAGCAATGCCTCTCTATTACGAGACGGTGAACACGATGCTCAGTTATCTCGCTGTTGGTATGGGGTTGTATCCAACCTGGATGTTCCAACGTTCGGATCGAACGAAGGATCTTCCGAACGACACAAACAAACCCCAACCAGCGAATGATAACGGTATCGTACTGAATGCAGATGGCAAGATTGTCGCTCAGGTCATGCGAGAAGCAGGATACAGCGCACGATCCGTGATGCCGATCGATATCAGTGAGTATTCAAAGTCAGGGAAGTTCTCCACGAACGACTGTGGGATCCCTGAGTTGTTGAAGAACGGTCCTGATATCTTCACCATCATGAACCGACGTGCGATGCTGTTCAACGCACAGCGTGTGAAAGTGACAACTCGTCAGTTGATGGAGGAACAGTGGAAACGTCAACAAGAGACGTCTCAGTACTATGTGAATCCTCAACCGAAGTATGAGGTTGACAAAGATGGCAACTTCACGAAAGTCAAGGATGACGAGTCCAAAGGTGTGTTCACCAAATCGTTTGAAGCTTTGAAAGGAACGCTCTTCGGTGCTGGTGACTTCGTTGGGTTCCGGATCGAACGTGGGTTGAACTGCACGGAGAACATCTCCAACCAGACAGGTCCCACTGGGATCAGCCAGAAGCTGAACCAAGTCGCTCAGCAGAAACGCGATGAGTTCGATGATACTGGTGGTGGTAGTTTCGTAGCGCGTCTAGCGAAGAACTTATCGGAGAAGAAATCGATCGGTGACTTCGCTAAAACAGTTGGTATGGAACTGCTTGCTAAAACTGCCAGTGCAGTCGGTATCGGTGACATCGGAGCGATCCTGACCGATGGTAGTGGATTCATCGATATCCCTGAAGTGTGGAAAGGTAGTTCCTTCAGTAAGTCGTATTCGTTCACGATCCAGTTGAGAGCTCGGTATGGAGATCCTACATCCATCTTCCAGAGCATCTACATCCCTCTTCTGATGTTGTTGGCTGCCGCTCTTCCCAGATCAGTAGGTGACAACATGTACACCTCTCCGTTCATCATCAACGCATACTGCAAAGGTAAATTCGCAGTACCGTGTGGAATGATCACGGATATGTCGATCAGTCGTGGGAAAGACGAGTTCGGTTGGAGCAGTACCAACCTGCCAACTGCGATCGATGTGAGTTTCAGCATCAAGGATCTCAGTCCTGCTGTATTCCTCAGTATGCAAGACATCGGGTTCTTCGATACCTTCACCAGGAACAACAACCTGATGGAGTATCTGGATACCTTGTCTGCATTGGGGATCAGTGAACGACTGTACTTGATGCCGAAGTCGATGCGGAAACTTGCAGCTGCAACCTTGATCAAGAAGAACACGATCTTCAATCCTACATGGTGGGGTGCCAAGATCGGACGTTCTCCTGCAGCCAGGTTCCTTACAGTTACAGCTCCGTATGCGAACCACGAGAAGACAGACATCAATACGAATGCTACTTCTCTCAATCGTGTTACAAATCTGGGTCGTGGTACCGATACTGCAAATATCAGCAGTCGTTGATACATCTGGAACCATGGGTGAGTACATCTCACCCATGGTTCCATCCTATGCTAAAATCAGGAGACCTATCATGTCATTTAATTTTACACCGCTTTATAAGGACCCATCCTTGTCTATGGATGAACGGATCCTTTTGACCTTGAAAGAAGATCAGCACAATGATGCATCGAGAGAACTGTTCCAGTCCTTGGAAGATCTGGATATGTTGTGTCGTAATCTGATGTGGTTAGAACATCACATCGATACCTTGCGTACAGATCATGTGTTTCAAGATATCGTCGGCTTACAACTTGCACAAGAAGGTTATACTTCCAGTGTTGAAGTGGCAGGAGGGATCTCCAAGACGATGACTACGATGTGGGATAAAGTAACTGAGTTCTTCCCGAAGCTGATCCGTTACCTCACAGAGGTGATGTCGGTCAGTACCAAAGCATCAGCTGATCTCCTTCGTAAGTTGGCGAACAAATGTCAAGATCCCAAGAATGTGGACAAACTCAAGAAAGAGTACACCACCCACGGCGAATCAACTGAGTCGATCGCGAAGTTCCTGAAAGAGATCTTGGACAATCAGAAAGAGTTCCAAGATCGAGTCGATAAGCTTAAAGCACTGAAGACGAACGAAGAGACCGTACAAGCACAGGGACAGGAGGAACAATCTAAAACGGAAGATAACGCCCTGACCACCATCCAAGACCAACTCAAAAAGGAGTCTGGTAACGGGAAAGATGTCCGCAATACTGAGGATGGTATGGACCCTGTCAACGGTAAGTGGTTCGATGCTACCAGTTTGAATACTTTGGCTACACGGTTCGATGAGATGAACGCTTACATCGGAGCTCTACGCAACTTCCAAACGACAGCGAAGGCGATCGCCAACGATACGAAGTCTAACACTCAGATGTCAAAAGAGATGGCGAAGACCAAACTCGACACCGTGAAGACTCTTGTCAAACAGATCGACAACAATGTACGTAGTGTGATGAAATACTCTACGCTTGTTGGTAAGAAATGTCAAGTTCTTTTGAAGATCACAGAGAAGTGAATAAGGATAGAGTGAGGAGTGTCGTACTCCTCACTCTATCAACTATTAAGCACACGGGATGAAGTACAACCAGTTGAGACTGTTGTTCCAATTACCACTGACTCTTCTTACAACGACCGTCTGTCCTGCTTTCACAGGCATCAGTACGGACATGTGGCCGTTCACGTAATACGAACCAGGTCTCGACCAGTTGCTGTAGGTAACTCCATTTACAATCAGATCGATCTGGGTTGCTCCGTCACCCTTTCGCATGAAGTATCCCGAGATATATCCATTCACATTCGGGGTGTATGATAGTTCTGTTGCCGATGTTTCAGGAGTCAACACAACACGATTGCTATGATCAGGAGCACCGAAGTTGTTCGATTTGTAGGTATCCAACTGTCTGGTGAGTTCTGTTACTTTCGCAGATAACTGAGAGATCTGGTTGGTGAGTTCACCGATGTTGACGAGAGATTGATCTGATACACCGTGATACACTTGGATGTAAGCCGCTAACTGAACAGAAGGTGGTTGTACGGTATCCGATGATCCGTAGATGTTGTTCGATGCATTGGCGTTGAACTGAAGTTCTCCAGCGTAAGTTGGATCACTACCGGCGGGACCCCAACCAAAAGGTTCTCTAATCAAACTCAACGCTCCACTCGGGTGGATCCATCCGGCATCTGTCCTTCTGGAAATACCACCGAATGTACCTGTGATGTTAGGAAGACCAGGAGGTAGTGTAACACCGATGTCGCTTTTGAGATTGCATGATTTCACATACGAAGTGATCTTAGGTAAACGGATGTCATTCCCTTGGATTACGAATGCGCCACACTCTCCATATATAGTTAAGTCTGATTCATAATCAGCATTGCTCACAGCACGGATCGTACCTTTGGATTTATATTCTACTGCTTTCTGGTAGAATGTTGGGTAAGTACCCGCACAGTTCAGGATCCACTCACCTGTCCAAAGTGGGAACGCACCTGGGGGGGGGGTAGTCGTCGCAGAGTAGAACACTTCGAAAATGTTCCTACTGCTACTTTCCATCCTCTGTTTCATCTCTGGATCCAGTTGGATCTTACGTCTTTTGAAAGCCATCTTACACCTCATGTTAGATTGGTTAAATATATTGAATGTCAAGTGATCATAGCATGCATACGTAGAAAGGAATTAGAAACAATGGATGCCAAACAACTTTACGATCTTGTTTACCAGAAACAAGAAGAACAACTGAAGAATATGTCGATCCGCATCAAAAATGCGAAGAACCCAAGTGATGAGATCACCAGATGTATCCACGACCTCGTTCACGATGCATATCGTCGATGTGTGGAGGAGATGTGTCACGACAAGGTATTGGAGTACAGTCTCAACGTGTCTCTTCGTGTCGTGAATTACAGTCTGTTAAAACAGATGGGAGCTGCACTTGGTGTAGTGGAAGAGATCAACAAACATAACAGAGATTGTTGTAACTACGGAGAACCTTACTTCAAGATGGACTTGGTTGGGTTATCCAAAGTAACGGTGAAAGTGAAGATCAAGAGAAGATTTGGGATATTCAACAGATAACAAGAGGAGCATTATGGAGAACAACATCGTAACAAGAGAAGAATTCCAAGCAACCATCGACGGGTTGATCCAACCACTTGCAAACAGTGTCTGGAGAAACTATGGGTATGTCAAGATACCAGCGTCCGTAGACGCTAACTTTCGAAACACTCTAATAACGTTTCTCAAAGAGATCATCTCTGTACCAGAGCAAATCAACTACGAAGCAGTAGCGGACCAGATCATGTATCGACTACATAAAAACGGTGACCCTTGGGTTAGAACATGTCACATCGACAACCCGGACTGTGTACCATACACCGTAGGAAATATCTACAAATCGTTCTATGAACCCAATCAAAAGTCACTACAACAACCTGCGTTTCACCCGCTACCTGAATGGGTGATGGATCTTTGCACAGAGCATATCGCAGAACCAGGTATCATTAAGAAGATATTTGGTTGTTGTGCAGATGCTCGCATTGATACGTTCAAAGACGAACAAGCAGCGACCGATAAGGGATTCCAAAAAGAGTATGCCCTTTACACAACCGCGATCAATCATGTTGTCGATAAGTTCTATAAGACACTATACAACAGAGCATTGACTCGTTACTTACAAGATCCGGATACTTACACGGAAGATAAGTATTGTACTTGTTGTGAGTTTCTGAACGCAAACTACCCCGTGTGGAATCGAGACACATACATTTGTAAACACGACACGTATCGTCTTGTCATGTTGTGTATGCAAGAGTTCGAATTGACAACAGATGATACACGGTACTACAACTGTGTTAAGAAGATCTTGGATGTACTGTACAAGAAGCTTCAGGAAGTAACGTGGGACTACCGGTACTTCAAGACACGCAATGTATCAGAAAAGGACATTACGACCACAGCATCAGATCTTGATGTGACGACGAATGATCCGTACGGTCTCATGGATACGGACTCCTAAACCAAGACAGTGTGTAGTTGTAACATGTCTCACGGTGACATCATATGTGTTGAGGTTACGTGTATGTCTATCTCTTCAGACTACATTTGACTTCTTGTGTGTGATGATCATCTCGTATTGTACGTACAAACATCTTTACAGGAGTGAATACTCATGGGTATCAATCTTGGTTTTGAAAATCTGGGCATGGCTCCGAAAGCTTCTGGTGAACTTTCGTATGAATACCTGGATTCTCTGATCCAGTTCAATCAGGCTGCCTCCGATGTTCTGGATCTGTGTCACGAGCTCACCGCTACGGTTCGCACTTATGACAACGTCAACGCCATCAGCAAGTGCATCAAGAAATACGGCGTGACACGTTCTCTGGAAGCTCTCTATGGTGAGAACTTCAGCAGCGCCGCTTCCATGGAAGCTGAGAACGAAGAGGCCAAGAAGGGTCTCGGTCAGAAGATCAAAGAAATCATCAACATGATCCTCAACAAGATCAGAGAGTTCTGGCGTTGGATCACAGATTCCGGTGAACGTGCTGTTCGTGCCATGCAGAAGGCTGAATTCAAAGGATCGTTCGACTGGGAAGATGGCAGGATCACGACCGGGAAGAACTTCGATGATAAAAAGAAAGAACTCTTCGCGGCTTTCGATGCTGCGAAACAAGCCTTGAGTGACGCCGAAAAGAAGCTGAAGGGCATCCAGAGCAAACCGAATCCGACCCAGGAAGAAGTTCTCGGTGCGAAGGGTGATGTCGAGGATAAGACCAAAGCTCTCAAGGCGATCATCAAGAAGATCAACAATCTCGTTGCTTCGTCCAAGAAGGGCAAGGGTGGCAAAGACGATCAGAAAGCGATCACCGGCACCCCCGAACAGAAACAGGGGGAAGAAAAAGCAGGAGCCTAAACGATACTCTAAGCTGGATGAAAATCCAGACGAGGAGGGTCGTGCCCCTGGTTACAACAAACGTCGTTAATCGACATTTGTCTATATGAACTCTGACATAGGAGGAGGTCTTGTTCCTCCTCCTATGTCTAGTTTTAAACAAGAAGGATCGATATGCGTTTTGGATTTGAAAATCTCGTTCCGTCCAAGAACGACCATCTCTTCTCAATCGAGGACGCGATCGCTGCTGAGTGTATGATCGTTAGCACCATAGATGAAGCAGAAGACGCGATCCGAACAGCAGGAGAGATCTTGCATTCGATCGAGCATCTTACCATGCTCGATACTGTACTCCAGAAGTACGGGTATACTCGTTCTATGGAATCGCTTTATGGTAATACACTTTCGCAGTATGGGATCGAAGTAACAGCTCGCGAGATCGGCGGTGTGGTGAAGAAAGGGATCATTGCGTTCATCCACGCTCTTCAGACGATCGTCTCCAAGGTGTTGGATTTCGCAGAAGCGTTCTTCTCAAGAAGCCAACGTTCCTACACGAAGCAGCTCACATTCATCAAAGATAAAGTGGAATCGATGCAAAACGAGAAATTCCACTCTACATCCGCTTCTCGTTTTATCAAGACGTGTGAGATCGTACAAAAACACTTCGAGGTAACGTACGATGATGTGGTGAAACCACCTCTTCCAACGGCTCCGATCGATAACTTACGTGCAACGTATCTGCAGCGGTTCAACTCAAAAGTTCCAGCAGGTGGTATGAAGGTTGGTCCCAACTATCAAACGCCCTACGAAGATCGTCAACGCAAGATGTCTTCTTTACAGACACTTGGATTCACGTCGTACGATAGGTTCGTAGAAGTGGATAGCAAGATCAAATCTTGTATGCAAGCAGGCAACAGTGTTCTTACCAACCTGAAAACTGTAAGTAAGGAGACTCGTAAACTGGTCTCTGGTCTTACGAACAACAGGTTCCGTAATGATGCTGGACCTACCGTTGAATCACAAGCGGTATTCGTGTACACCAGGATCATCTTCAACGATATCAAGTACCTGAAATCTATGGAACAACGATTTCGTAGGTTGGTTACTGAGATCGCCAAGAAAGCACAGGGCTACAGTGTTGCTACGCAGGAAGAACAACCACAACAGGAAGCTCAACCTGAAGAGCAACCAACCCCTGATACTGAGAAGAAGTGATATGTCTACACTAGATTGGGATATCCCAATCTAGTGTAGTTCTATGTTCTTTCACGTATATATTACCTTGTAGCAAACCAACAAACTATATCAATAGGAGGTAGTTATGCATCCCATCATTTCCAACAACACCGTTGTGAACGCGGTCATCGGCGAGTATCCCAACATCCGTCAGTGGATGGTTAGTGGCATCAGTCAGATGTCTACCGACACAACGAAGTACCACACCGTGCAGCATGTTAAAACCATGTTGGAAGTTCTTGATGCAGAGCACAAGAACCCAGCGAACCAGAAGTTCTTCCGGGAGGAGATCACTATTCTAGGATTAGCCGAAGTGCTCGTTGCGATCTGCTGGCACGACGTCGTGTATATCCCAGGACATCTGAACAACGAGTTGGAGTCAGCAGCTAAATGGGAGCTGTATGCCAGACGAGCTGGTGATGTACCTCTTCACTTCGGCTATGATGTCTCTGATATGATCAACAGCACCAAGATCGGGTTCGATGTCACGTGGATCCAAGACCATCCAACTGTGGCGTTGCTTCATGATCTGGATTATATCTCATTCGCCTCGTATGCTGTTATGGTGATGAATCGTGATCTGTTGCGGAATGAGTTCGATTTCCTTGATGTTTCAAAATACATTGAAGGTCGTCTTAAGTTCCTTAAGATGTTGATGGACACTACTGCTTCATCAGGATTGTTCCTTACACCAGTCTTCAGTAAGTACAATGAACTGGCAACGGAAAACATCCTTCGTGAGTATCAGCATTACAAACGCAAGGTATATCGTCCTACCGATCCAAGGGATCGAGAAGCCTCGTCTTCAAACTACACGGATCAGCAACATGAGGATATCACATTGGATTTCTTCATGAGGTTGACCATGATCCTGAACGACTGGGAACCAGAGGATCGCCTGAAAGCGTTCAACAACATCAAACTGTTGATCTTGGAACGGATCAATACTGAAGGAGAACTCTTACACGACTATTCGTCCGTTGAACGAGTGATCAACATTATCCAAAATGCACCAGAGGAGGAGCGTGATAAAGTCATTATGAAACAGATCGCCGCAGCGATCGAACGGGTCGAGACGTATCGGTCTCTGATGGATACAAAAGACGATGAATACATTATCACAGGAGAAGAAGATGAATCTGAATACTAAAAAGATGAGATGTCATTTAAACAATACACCTGACTTACTTGTTGATGTTGGGTACCAAGATGACATCCTGGCTACTACATTTATCAGCTTGGTAGATGCTAGTACAGGTTATGCCAAAATTGACGTGTTCAAAGGGGATCAATACATCGGACATACCGGTGTAGTCATACACTTTGAAGAGGAGAAACTCTCTGATCCAAACGACTATGGAGAAGCAGCATTGCCGTACATTCAAAAAGCAGTAGAACAACTACTTAAAATGGGCAACGCAGACCTCAACGACACCATCGTTGATAAGTTCGTTCGTAGATACGTCAAACCCTCACCAGGCGACAGCTTCTCATCGAGAGAAGCATATGTGCTTTTCATTAAGCACGCGATTGATCTTAAGGCTTATTATCTCGATAAAGAAGAGTTCTACAAACAACTCAATCGAGCTATGGCTATTGAGTATCGAGAAGTCGGCGATGACATCGACTATGAGTCATCAGCGTGTATTTTCGAAGGATTTGAATTAATAGATCAGGAGGTATCATGCACAGGCAAATAACCGTCAGGGAAGCTATCGAGCTTCTGAAGAAAGTAGAAAATCAAGATCTCCCACTCGCTGTGTGGATCAACAGTCAAACACCAGAACCTGTCTACACAGGATGTGATCGTATTCCTGTGGTGTACGTGGATACGTCTGTCACTGGTGTGGTTGACATCTGTTGTGAAGCGCCTATGTCACCAACAAAAGGAGAATAATCATGTCAGAATACACCAAACACCCGTGCATTGAAACAAGCATGGGCAAACCAAGACTTAAGATCTTTCAGTACTTCTACAAAGAACTGACCTTGCCGAAGTACAGACAAGAGTCTACCAGCACCATCGACATGGATACCAATTCATTGTTGGATTCCATGAGCACCAGCGCTTCATCGTTCCAATCGAACCCTGATTTCTGGAACAATGAGCAGTACATCAAGTCACTCACCAAGAAGATCAAGAGGAAGTTCTTCGATCGGATCATCGATCTCTTCATCGAGAGACAGAAAGATCCCGTTGAGACCACATTCGACAAGATCAAGAATGCCAAAGGTGCATTGTCTGATGATACCCAAGCTATGGTCGAAGTCGTAACTCGGTTGGCGAACCGTGCTGCCCAGAATGGACAAACAGCTCTTGTGGAAGAGCTGAAGAAGAAACTCAACGCACTTATCGGTGAGATGACTCTGGTCAAGAACGGATACCTCGAGTATGTCTCAGAGGAGAAGATGGTTGAGTTCTTCTTGAAGTGCAAGAAGGGTATCCGGATCGACTTCATCAGGAACTACACAGGATTGATCCCGTTCCCTGTTGCTGAGAAGAAAGACAAGATGGACAAACTGATGGTGTTCGATAACTACTGTATCGCACACTACGATCCCAACTTGGAAGCTTTCAAAGTAGCGGAACTGGACAAAGCCGTGATCAAGAAGAGAGATCCGATCCTCTTCGGCATGATCGAAGGATCCAGACGACTCTATTACGTCGCTGACTGGGTGACGGATACAGACAGTTTGACTCTGGAAGAGCTGAACCTCGTGGTGGAGAACGCTACTTCCAGGTTGAAGAAGTTCCATGATACGATGCCAACGGCAGAAGACATCATGGAAACTCTGAAGAACATCGAACCTGTTCGGTGACGATGAACGAATTGCATCCAGTACATCACACACCCTGTTGCCGCAACTGCGTGCACAGGGTGGTTGTTCGGTACAACCACCACGAGGTTGTACGTTGTCAATTGAACCATCACGTGGTTAAACGCAACTACCACTGTGATCAGTATTTACCTCAGAAGGAAGAAGAGTAACTATGACTACCAATCAACCACCAGACGATTGTATCGTAACACTCACACACGGTGTGTTTACAATCAATATTAATTCATCCTGCTATGTACAGAAACCGTGGACCGGCGACTACAGTGACACACCCGCTATGGAGACTTTTCGAAAGGTCGTATGGGATGTGTTCAAGAATGGCCAGAAACATGGAGAGATACAGATATACTGCGCCACTCATCACCCATTATCGCAAATCGAATATATCACTAACGATGCAGGGATCTATTCGTTGGTACACTATAAACGGTCTGATCTACCTCATACAGAACTCCAAAGAGCAATCTTTATAACGATTGTCACTGGATTCTCAACCGATGCCAAGACACTTAATGAACTAGGTGTTAAACTTCAAAAGTTGTTAAACGGTAGAGCGATATCGAATGCTGAAGACAACCTGGAATGTCGATACAAACGTAATGACTGCGATAAGATCATCAGTGTACAGACGAAGGATTTCACGCTTTGTCTTGATGAAGAAAATGCCGAATGCAGATCTTCACGCTGGGAAATCTTCACAAGCACATCACGATATATCGGTCATGTCGTCATAACGAGAAACATCTCGCGTGATAAGCTTGGTGAAACAGCCAACTACGTCACAGGTGAAGTTTCCATCATACCTGATTCTGAAAGAACTTTCAAACACTGGATCGTGCAGTGTGGTTACGAATACTCCAACATCGAGGATCATCTTGAAGCTGTTATAAAGGAACTCTATGATGAGTTCTTCAAGCAGACACCTAAGAAGGTTCGTAAGGAGCGCAAGAAAGTAAAACAAGATCGTAAAGAACAACCAAAACAATGTCATATCGATTACACGATACAGGTTGTATGCGATGCTATCGTACCATACATCTATAGTGGTTGCGAAGCATACGCTATGACTTATCGTGTTATCGCGAAAGACGCATACGGTACAATTCCACCACATTATCTCAATAACGCACGGATACACATCCGTAAAGGCGAGAATGGTTGGGCGATCGGTGCCCAATGTATCAATGGTACTGAGGTGGATGAAAGCGAGGGCTTCAAACTTGTCATTCCTGCTTTAGATTGTAAAGATCTTGTTGAGCTCGCACGGATCTACACTGTCGCTTGGAATAAGAACTTCCACGATCAGTACAGTAACGCGTTGAAGTATCTTCCTTACCTCCAACATCTTCAGCAGAATACATAATCGTGCTCTACTGACTAGACCCGATGAAATTTAACCAACTGAGAACTATAAGTGTACGGTATACCGTACACTTATAGGCTCTATTTTGACTAACAAGGAGAAGCATCATGAAAACTTACCAACCGAATAACGGACCGATTAAGTTCGTGGTTGTGAATTCGGAGTATAACGATGATCGCGCCTATAACAAGACCATCATAGATGTGCTCTATACCACCAAGAGATACGAGTTGGTCGACCAGAACGATGTATCGACAAAAACCAACCAAGACGCGGATATTCATATTGGGTTGTTGGCGATCGAAAGCGATGCACCACGTCACATCAATGATCCGTCAAAAATCACATGGAGTTTGTTGATCAATAAAACGCTACACAACACCTCCTTACGATCTCCTTACTACGTTACGAAGCATACAACGATCGGCAACACCGATGCTGATTTCAACGAGATGTTGGATGGTATCGCTGAGAAAATCGTTCAGGATTACAAGAACACCAAAATGGAACAACCAGAGAAAGACATAGGTACCGTGAAAGAAAATGAATACAACCAAGAGGATGTGACCAAACTTCCGGATGCTCTCAGGAAGAGGATCAAGATCAACAACATCATCTACAATCTGGATGGTGTCCCCAATCAGTCACCAACTCCGATCTACGAAATTGAAGTGAATCTGGCATACATCAATGTCTATCCACACATTCAATCCGTTCTTCTGAATGTTTATGTGTGCTACGATGGTGCTTCCCAGAAGTTCCACGCCAAGGTGGAAACCGTACAGCTCAACGGCGTTCACATCACTGATCTGCAACTAGATGACACCATGTTCCAGGAACTATCGTCTATCTATATGCACGATGCTCTGAAACGGATCGATTTCACCTCAGCTATCGAAAACCACCTGAGGATGTTGAACAGTCGATTGGATCTGTGTCACAAGATCCTCAACTCCAACCTGGAGAGTTGATATGTCTAAGTACCAGACTAAAGTTGATTACAACGAGCTCACGATGCATCATCCAGAAGCCGGAGATGCTCGTAGAGCAGAAGGCTCCATCGAAATACCACATGAGAACACACGTGGTGCTTGGAGTCTGTGTATCATCACCAACCTCTTGGATGATGATCAAACTGAAGTGAAGGCAGAATGGACTGTTGATTGGTACGGTGGATCTTTCGTTCAGAAACGATATCTAACTGGCATGCCGGAAGATGATGAAGAGATCATCGAACTAGTCGAAGGATTGATGGACGATGAGATACAGATCCAAAAAGAGGAAGAGGGTCTGTACGAATACTGATACTAAGGAGGGATAGGGTTGATCCTATCCCTCCTTAGTTCTTCTTTTGTCTCAAACGAGAACGGGATCTCTCGATAAGTTGAAGATCGTCAATTTGATCAAGTCTGTGGTACCATGCATCAGTTTTCTGTTACTGTGGATGTAACGTCCTACTGAGTCTAGATACTCATTGATTTCTTGATTGGCTTGTTTACTTAATACACCATTAGACGAGGCTGTGTCGCCATCAAACATCTTCCGTTGTAACTCATTGAATATCAATAACTTACATACGTTTACCCACTAACCTTCATTAGCGGCCTGACTATACCATCCACCCAATCGCTCGGGTGGGAGCACCTAGTCGATGAACTTTCCCATAGTGACTCAGAGAGTCATCTATAAGCTTAGCTGCTGATTGCACATTGTTCCGCTTCATATAGAAGCATCAACCTTTAGGACCTGTATGTTGGTGTGGTACATACAAGCTTTTATTTCACCATAGGTCATCTAGTTTGTTTTTTCTGTCTTTCGACCGCATATCGCATTCATCCTTTCGGATCACGCTGTAGCCAAACTAGCTCTTAGATGTTTCCAGCAATTCACTTTCTTGTCACCACCGGTTACCCGATAGCGGGACTTCGACTGTTTAGCGAATCCATCCCTAAGCCTCCTAAGATCTGTGGATGCGGGATCAGACTATCCACAAAGGTGTTGTTGATGATCGGATATTCTGGAAGCATGATCCAGTTATCATCATCCATCGTAGAGAATAGATTGATCTTCCTTGCAGGGTTCGTGGAGATCAGATGTACACGATTCGGTACTTCAGATCCAACTTCGATGGCAGGATATCGTGTGATCAACGAGGTCTTGTCGTAAGTGGCACGATACGCTGCGATATAGAACATCTCTGCATAGGTAAGAGGTCTCAACTTCTGAGGGTCGTAGACACCTACTTTCTCCTTGATCTTATTGATGACCTCACTGACACTTCTTGTCAAGTAGATCACTTCCGTATCATCATAGACCATGTAGAGGTAATATCCTTTTCCTTCCTCGTTGTATACCACAACAGGAGTGAATCGAAACTCAGGATCTCGAAATAGGTCAATCATCTTTTCGATCCCCTCGGATGAGAGGAACCGACTCTTCTCATCTTCATCGATCGGTTGGTAGACTAGGTTGTTGGTCTCAGGATCGATCAATGCGACCTGATCCGAAGTGATATGGAATACCTCGTTCAAGAAGAGCATCCGGATATTGTAGATGATCAGAGGAGTATACATCTTGCACAACTGGAAGAGTGGGATCTTGATCTCATCCATCTTCAGATACTGAGGATCATCCGGTGAGAGTGCTGCCATAGAAGCCGTGGATACTACATTACGTGTACCCAATGCAAGGTTACGAGAACCGTATTTTCTCTGGAAGAACCCGAACTTCCCTTCGATCATGTCGAATAGATACTGATAGATCTCAGCTACTTTCTTCTGGATCGAGAACCTGACATTGTCATAAATATCTGACGTGGTCCTGGTAGTGGGAAGAGCCAATGTGTAGTTGATCAGAGAAGAGTAGAGTTTGTTGATACTGTCTGCAGCTGGTTTACCTTCGTCTTCTCTAAGGTCTCGTAATCCAGCAGGCATCACAAGACACTGTTCCAATGTCAACTTGCCTTGGTGTCGCTCGATCACATCAACCATCTCGTTGTGTTTCAAGGACTTGTTCTTCTCGAACTTCAAATCATCCAAATGACTCATGAAAAACTGATATCCGGTATCAGCATCCTCATCATCTTCCGATGCACGAATGAACTCTCTGGTCTCTGGGTTGAATACAGCGTAGGCTTTCCGAGCCATGATCTCTCCATAGAAAGCTTTCAGCTTCACGATATCGATGTAGACGAGAGGATGTAAGATCTTCGTCCGAAGATCGACATATCCGAACCGGATCAACCGCTCCGGAGTATTGATCTGACCGAAGATGTCTTCTGAGAACAACCCATCGTGTTTGAACTCATTCGTTGTGGTCTCACGGATGAAGACGGATGTTACAGGTTGACATTTATTCTCTCGTATGAATTTAGGCACATCCATCAGCCAGATGCGTACTGGATCTAAAGCCATAAATACCTCCTTCAGTGTAGTGTATATCAGAGTGCATACCATGCTGGGATACCCTCAAGAAACAATGGTATACAGAGGGCTTTTACTCGTATTATCACTTACCCTTCTCTCCCTCTGCGGGGGGGGGGTAATTACAATGTATCATCAAAAGGAAACATCATCATGAACCTCGGATTAGAACACCTGAGCATCCCACAGACATCCAGTGTCGCAAGCAACGAAGAACTCCTGGATGCTTATATCGCGATGGAATCTGCCTATGACGCCGCTTGGGATACGTACAACTGTTTGATGGATGTGATCTGTACGATGGAATCACTGATCCAGATCCAGGATGTGATCAGACAGTCTGGAAGCACTGAAACAATCCAGTACCTTTATGGGCAGAACAACATTTCACTCACGATGGAAGGTCTCGGTGAGACCATCTCGAAAGGTTGGGAAGCTGTTGTGAAATGGTTCCAGGATCTGTGGACGAAGATCAAGAACTTCTTCAAGAATCTGTTCAAGTCTACGGACAAAGCCAACCAAGCAGTTCAGGAAGAGGCTAAGAGAGCCAAGAAGCAACCGTTCAAAGCAGGTGATATCAACCCCGTAGATGGTAATCCAACGATGGTTGCTGAGACGTTCACCAACACCAATATCAAGAAGATCGTATCCGATTTCGATCGGTCGATCGGTGCTAAAGCCAATATTGATGTGATCCGTTCTATGAACGATGAAGAGTCTGCTCAGATTAAACAGCATGGTAATGATCTGGCTGATGAGCTCAACGTGGTGATGACTGGAGGAAGAGATTATCCGAAGAAACCAGTCGATGACAAGTTCATCAACGAAGCACCTGAGATGTCCAAATCCCTTCACGAAATGTGCAAGCAGGGTGAGAACCTGGTGAACAGTCTCCGCACGATCCCTGAAAAACTCAAAGCGCGTGCTGAGAAGAAGGGTGATGTTGATCAACTTAGGGTTGCTCAGAACACGATCAGACAAGCCGCGATTGTACTAAGTGCCATTGAACAATGTGCGAAACAAGCAGCTAATGGTATCTTTTACATCAAGAACCGTCTTGAAGCATTCAACCGTAAGTTCTCCAAAGTAAAAGAACTTTCTGCTCCTGCCAACGCATAATACTCGACAATGTATCTAGGTATGGGTTAACTACCCATACCTAGATACACCGTATGTAGTGTAGTTCAAAATATTTCGAATATATATTACTTCTTGAATACACCTAGATGGTATCAACCAAAAACCCTTAAACAAAAAAGGAATCAAAAATGAAACACATCATCACTCTCATCACCGTCGTTCTTACCATCAATGTTTTAGCACAGGATTGGAAGACGTCATCCATCGAACTGATCAAGCAGTTCGAAACATTCAGACCAACCCCTTACACCGATGTCAATAAGAAAGCCATCGGTTGGGGGTTCAACGATAAGAACCTCGTTGCTCGTGGTCACATGACCAAAGAAGAGGCAAACCGTATTCTGGACGGATATGTAACCAGTATCGGTGGGTATATCGATACCCAAGTCAAAGTTCCACTGACTGACAATCAGAAAGCTGCATTGGTTGTATTCACGTACAATGTTGGTCAGTACAATTTCGCTTCATCCACTTTGTTGAAACAACTGAATCAACGCAACTACGGTTCCGTCCCCTCTGAGATGATACGGTGGAACAAAGTGAAACGAGTTGTCAATGGTAAGGTTGTCAAGGACAAAAACGGAAAGATCATCTACGATGTTGCTGGAGGTCTCGTGAAAAGACGTCAGGCTGAAGCGAAACTCTGGAACAGAGTGAAGTAATACTACTAAGGTAGAGAGAACATTATGTTCTCTCTACCTTAGTATTCCTTTTCAAAAGACGAGTGATGAGAGATACATACAGACACGATCCAACCTGGTCATCACAACAGCAGATCCTGTCGTGATAGGAAGGAGGTGTGTATTATGGCATTCGCATACATAGATACAAAACATCCTGAAGTTCTAGTCCCACCGACAGCTTCAGAACACATGCGCTCTGTGATGCAACGACATCCGAACCAGTCCAAACTAGACTGGAGACGATGGATCGTTAAACATCCTCAGAAATAACCAACGAACTCGGTTGTTGATGTCCTGTCTGGTCAACAACCACCGCAGTATCTCTCATCACTCTTTTCATCGATGTAAAGACGAGTGATGGATGGTAGATGACTACAGATCTGAACCTAACCAGTCCCACTGTAAGACTGTAAAAACTACAGTAGTTAGGAGGTGATAACTATGCCAATCAACAATGTTGTGGAACTTTTCAAAAGACTCAACGATCCGGATGTAGAACACAAAGTCATAGAAGAGTTAGAACAACGTGACAGACAACGTTGGGAACGCAATGCACTACGACTCCCAAAAACTGTCCGTGTTAAGAGGTTACCTGATGCAATTCGTGTCAGGTAAACCACTTCTACTACGATCTCTCAGTGACTGATCTGGCGGGAGATCTTCGTGTATCACCATCCACCACTCTTTTGATACCAAGCAACACATAGGACGACATGTCTGATCTGGTCAGAGGTAGATCGTCGTTGTTCTATATGTCACTCTTATTATATTTACAGTCGTTAACAAAATTATACTCAGCAACATTCAACAAAAGGAGGAATGTATTGTGAATGCTAAAGAAAGACGAGAAAAGGTCAATGACATCCGTATCGCATTGGATCGTACGGATGAAAGAATCATCAACAGGATCCACTCAACCAACTGATCCGTTCCTACAAACTCCCGAAAATGCACATACAACTTGCTGTCCATCAAGGAGCATCCAACATGTGAAATATACAGACAATAACTACGCGTATCAGTCATTAGGGCATTTCTGGGCGGCAGTAGAGCACGACGTCGTATCGAACGTCCTCTACCGTCTGAAAACCCTTGATACAGAAGGTATAGATACGGTAAGAAAGCTGCAAAACCCTATCATCTACCGAAGTTCCGATCGTTCTACGGAGGACAGATCGAGTTCTCCAAGTTACAACCAACTCATAAATAGAAGGAGTATTAATCTAATATGGAACAGAACGAACTGATCACATCGATGTTGAACAAAGTTCAACACCTGATGGATACTACGTATGTCTTCCCAGAAGACAAGATCGATCTATTAAAGTGGGATGAGGACCACAAACGTGTAGTCTTCCCAGAAGGCTATCCCAAGAACGATGGGAGTTACCTGGAGGTGTTAACTCATACGACTCAACAAGTATTCAGTGATGGGTATGTCCGTCACGAAGGGATGCTCTATAAATCCAAAGTGGAGAATGACTTCCTGGTGACTGTACACCTGATGTCGATCGTGGATATCGAGAACGTCTACGAGATCCATGTACAGACTAAGGTGTATAAACCCCAAGGTCATACACCTGTCGTGGTGTCCTGTCAGTTGATTTGTGCAGGATGTATAGACTGTACGATCGAAGATTATCGTGGATATCTACTCTACCTGATGAACCAGAAGAAGATCATGGAGAGTGGTATCGAGTCTTCCAAGAAGGCTTATGCTGAGTTATCATCTGCGATCGATAAGTTCAAGTCGTTGACTGTTGTATTGAGTGATACCCATCTCAACATGGAGACGACGATCCGTCTGATCCAGAGGGAGGTTCCTAACCTCCCTGAACAGATGAGAACCTACACCAGAAGGTTAGCTGAATACAACAACCAACTGTATGACGTCGTAAGACGTATGAGAGATATCTAATCAGATAACTCTATCAACGTAGAAGATCTTACATGGAAGAGTAGAGAGATCCACCCTCTCTACTCTTCTTTTGTTAGATATGATTAACCTATAACGATGTAACTTTTTACTCTGTAATTAAATATTGCTACAACTATATTATTTGAGTGAGCGTAACGTACGTGAAGCGAACGGGAATACCATAAGAGTATCTATCCAGAGATGGGTAGGGGAGATCCACCAGCGTAAGCCTGTCAGATCTATCCTCTAATCAATCGAAGATATAGATATCTTGAATTGGTTAGAGATAGATCCAGTGTATGATCAGATCTCCCCTACCCTCCATCTTTAGCATCATAAATGTAGGGCTACGCCCCAACCCCTACCCGGGGGTTCTTAGGGGGTTAGATAACCATATTATTTAGAGTATAGAGAAGAGAGTAGAGATCATACTCTACTCTCTTTCTTTTTGCTTCTTTTTCTTTCTCCGAGAGACACATTCTTAGTCTCATGCTATGACCTATATAAGGAGAACGTTATGGATATAGATTACGATTTGATGATATCTGAGTTGTACCAGACTCAGCATGAGTGTTATATGCTTGCGATGGCTTTGAACAATGTTGTAGAGTTAGTACCTGTATATGAACATCCTCTACAACCATCTGGAGCTGGAGAGGCGTTATTGATCCAACAAGTGACGGATGCGCTTGTAAATGCTAACATCACACCTTCATATGAAGGGTTGTTGGAGAGTGCTTGGGATCTTGTTGTGAAGTTCATCCGTAAGCTGGGTGAGTATTTTAAGAAGGTGTGTATTTGGATCTCTGAACATATCAAGAAGTGGTTCTCTAAGAAGAGAACCGATAAGTTGGATGAAAACAGAGCGTTCATCATGGAGCATCGTGAGATTTATGACAAATACATGAATAACTTCACGATAAGCCAGGAAGCTGTGAATCCAATATCTATCCCACCCGTGTTTACTCAGGCGATGAAAATTGATGATAGTGATGATGTGTATAACACTAGGGTGAAATTAACCCTAAGAGTCACGTTATATTTTCAGCACTACAAAGCAGATTATCGTGCATTCGAGACATCATGCGTACGATCGAACGTGATGTAAGTCGTAGTTTAGATCAAGCAAACGCGTTTACCTCTGTAGAGGTCGATAACATCATGAATGGTGTTTATTCTTGTGATGTAACTAAAAAGACTGATGAGTTACAAACGATTGTCGATAGACTAGGAGACGATTTAACCACGTTACACAATGCGATAACAGAGTTGAATGAGAATCGGTTGGAACGTGGTCCGATTGATAGCGGTTGGGATACAGCTCGTTCTGTAGATCGGGTTGTTAACGATTATCATGATCTCGAAGCTAGAATAACATCTGTGACTCGTACTCTGTCAACTGCTGCCAAACGATTGAGTGGTAAGTCGCTCGTGAATATACGTGTACTCGAACACATTCAGAGTTTACAAACGCAAACCGAACGAACTGATTTTACTACGTATTTGAACAATTATGCGGCGGCATGTCAAGCGATGTTAGCGACTGTTAGAAGCATACACACATGTCTTACGAGCATCTCAGCTGATATGGAGAAGGTGTTTGGGAGTGTAGAACAAGCAGCTTCTCGCTTACGCGCTATTATCAAACAATTACGAGCAACTCGTAACGACCGTGAAGGTAAACGCGGTACATTCGATATCAACCACTAACGATCCTATGTAGTGTGTTGTGTTAACATCTATGGATGGTAACCCCCCCCCCCATAGATGTAATGATATCTTAAAAGGGGATATGTGTGTTTATACAGGAGCATACAAATGCAACTCGGTATTGAATCACTCACCCAAACTCGGGTATATCCTAAGTGGGATGATACGGAGCTTTCTTATGAGCATCTCACCACTTCGATGGAATGTGCAGCGATGTTGGATGAACTGCAACGGGATATCACGGCTGTTGATAACCTGATCCAGATCGGACAGTATCTGAAACAGTATGGTGCTACGGAAGCGTTCCGTACTCTGATCGACGACAACGGTCAGATCAGAGCCCTGATCGGAGATGACTACTCTCTGGAGCGTCTCGACGATGCGATCATTGGATTCTTTGCAAGCATCGCAGAGAAATTCGAATGGCTTGGAACACGGATCGGTCACAAGATCTCCACGTGGTTCCCGACGATCAACCGTTACGAGAAACTCTTCAATGAAGGCAAATCGGCGATCCAGGGCAAACAGATCGATTACGAAGCGGTCCTCGATGAGTCTGTTCGTGGGATCAACGCCTCCAAACTGGATGGTGTCTATAAGCTTCGTAAAGACGGTCTGGATGCTTTGAAAGAAGCGATCAACATGATGAACGGTGGTGTTGACAAGGTTCTTGCATCGCTTGACTCCTCCAACACGAAGCGTATCTTCTCGTTCGTTGCCTACAAGAAAGACAGCCTCCTTCAGAAAATGTTCGGTAAGGCGAAGCTGAGTGCACTCGGCTACACGGCTCAATCTTTGGACAAGGTCGTGAAATTCGGCGATCAGATGTTCGATCTTTATGCCGATTATGAGAAACTCGGACCGATCTTCGCATCCGGTGCCAAGAAAGCATCTTCGGATATCCGTCGTATGCTGAATGCGAATGACAAGACGAACGCAAGGGAACGCCATAAGAACTTCGCCCAATTCCGGGCGTTTATCGTACATCTCTGGAGCTACTACTCGGTTGCTCTTGATCAGATGGAAGACGAAGCTGCATTCGCCGCTTATACGATCCAGAAGATGAAGAAACACATCAAGTGATGCGCTACCTACTTACTGTTTGAATCGATCTAACATCGTTAGTGCTGTTTTAGCACTAACGATGTTATAATTGTGTGTTGTATATACCTATCGGAGGGGCTTACCCCCCCCCGATATCAGTACTATCGAGGGGTAGGGAACCGAGCATCCGTTGTAATATTGCTCGGAATGGGAGATAATAGTTATATGAAAGATCAAGCATCTCTTAATCTTAAGATCGTGGATACTCCGATCTCTAAGAACGCGTTAGAAGGTCACCTTATGCTTAACGCAACATCAGATGGACTTAAAGTTTATAACCATGCTGGAGAGGAACAGTCCCTTGGTAGTGGTACTGGGTCCATGAGACCATTCATCAATCGAATCTTTGCTCATAGTACTTACGGTACCGTAGCTTATTTAGACGCAACGAACTCTATGGTGTTTTCTGGTACATATATCGAACCTATAACTACTATCGATCTATGGATAACTCCCGCTAGTGATTATAATGGAACAGTGTATCTGAAAGTAACTAGTAGTGGTGTAGCGAATGTTGGTGGTCTTGGTGTCGCAGCTGTTCCTGTTAGTGAGTCGTTTAAGGTGAGAGCAGGTGCTGGGATCATCTTGCATAGTACGTTGAAATTATCGACACCATTGACCGGAAGTGATATTACCATAGCTCGAGATACAACCACTGAGTTAGCTGCTACAGGTGGACTGGTAGATGATGGTGAACTCATAACTGCGATAGTGGTTGATTGGAGGTGTAGTTGATATGCCTGTTATGGATTATATAAGGGCTAGAGTACGTCAGTCAGATTGTTTGTGGGCTGTATTTCCTGATAATGATGGAAGTGTATTCTCGCCTATGAATAATCAGGTGTTTCCAGTTCCTGGTAGTGCGACGAGTGGGTCTACCGATGTTAAGGATGGACTATTGACTCTACAAAATGTTCTGTGTCAGTCTGGAACAGATGGTACTTTTCTCTTTCCTTCAAAAACAACTACAGCGCCACTTATTACTAGTAAGATGTGGTTGGGTGGTATGACACCCAATCACACGGTTATTATGCGCATGCTCATACCAAGTATGACGATTACTGACAACATTGGTATTGGTTTTATTGCTGGCGCTGGCGCACCTCTGAATAGTACGTATGGTACAGCATGTATTGTTGAAATAGACGCGACTAGCGGCGATCCAAGTAATCCATCTTCAACAGGTATAAATGACATTCGTGTGACCGGACAGGTGGCTGTTGCGACTCATTCTGAGAACACGGCTGATTCTTATGGATCAGCCGTTAGGTGTTATAAAAGATATTCATCTGTAGATGCTGGAAAAAAAGAACTGTTTGATAAGTTCATTACGCTGGCACTTACTTGCGATCAAACGACTAGACGAGGAAATCTGTATTTGAACGGAGATCTTGTTGCTTCAACATCACAATGGAGCGATACTAGAGATGAATTGAGCGTTGGTCAGCCCGTTGATAATAGTTATAGATCGTGTCGATTTGGAATCGGAAATAATAATAATAATAACAATTACAAAAACAGTAATTGTTATGCGATACTTAATTACGGAGCTGTATTTAATACAGTTATGACACCTGAAGAAATTAAACTTATATCGGTGAACTAAAATGCCTTACATCAAGTGGAATGCAGACAAAACAGATTACGATGTGTGGTATGGACCTAGTCTTGGTCCAACTGCCATGCGACTAAAGGGGTATGAAAAAGTCGATACACTTCCGGAACTTCCACCAGTGGTTGTTCCTCTGGACCGTATCATTTTCAGTAAGTACAAAGTGGCTCAGAAGCTTATGGAGCTTGGGCTGTGGGATACACTGAAGAATAATCTTACAGAAGAGCAGAAAGAGTTCTTGTATCTCGCCAGAGATTTTACAATGAACGACCCGATCTTCAAAGCTATGTACGATCAGTTGAAACCGACCATTCCTAACATTGACGATCTGCTTCGTGAGTGCGAGCTTGTGGATCACATCTAAATGTTTTATTAGAAACGATTGGTAGTGATGTGGGTGGGATCACTAAGTCGTTGTTTTTAGTGCTACACATCTATTTCTCCGAATCCCACCCACATCACTTTTGTGTATCTAACTAGGGTTGTTGACAACCCTAGTTAGATATGCCTTATTTAGCTTCTTTCTTGTTTCAAGTATATATAACTCTATAGCAAGAAGTCACAGTATACAAGAACACAACACCCTAGGAGTTATGATGGAAACAGATTTCAGAAGTGAAATATCAGCAAGTGATGCTTCTGTGATGAACATGGAACAGTATGGGAAGTACACCATCCTGGAAGCATTGCCGAACTATATCGATGGATTAAGATTAGTTCACCGTCGTATTTTGGTTACGATCGGAGACAGTACCGATCGTATCAAAGGGGCAGCTGTTGTTGGTGACTGCATGCATCAATATCACCCGCATGGCGATAGTGGTATCTACGATGCCGTGATCCGACTGTGTCAGCCGTTCAACCAGTGTCAGCCTCTGGTTTACAGTGAAGGTAATATCGGAGCTTATGGTGGTGGTGATCCTGCAGCACCTCGTTATCTGGATGTAACCAGTGCGGAGTTCGCCAGGGATGTCTACTTCAACTACACCAATCAGAAAACATTGGTGTATGTTCCGAGAGAGACCGGCAAAGGAGTGGAGCCAGCGTATCTGATCCCGGTGATCCCGATGGCTCTATTGACAGGATCTCAAGGGATCGCGATCGGATTCCGTTCAGTACTTCCTCATCTGAACCTGAACTCAGTCTGTGATCTTGTGATGAAGTATATCAACTTACGTCATCACAACTCGATCAGTGCTGCAACAGCGTACAAAGAGTATGCTAAGTATCTGATCCCGGACTATCCGGTCGCTGGTTTGATCTTGAATGAACAGGAGCTGTTACAGGATTACGGCGAAGGGAAGTTCGATACTTCTTTGGTATCGTGTGGTGTGATGGAGTTGCATCCCAACAAGATCAATATCCGCACTATCCCGTTCGGTCAGGATTTCTCCAAGTGTGTGAAACAACCACTTGGTCAGCTCACCAAGAAAGCATCTTTCGTGACATCTAATTTCACAGAGGTGCTCGATCTTACCACCGGTAAGATGATGGGTGATGTGGAACTTCCTCTGAAGAGAGGTGGAGATCCGTTCGAAGTATTGGATACTTTGAAGAAGACCGTACGGTTCACGATGTCCAGAGCACCGATCTGGAATTTCTGTAATCACGAGGGTAAACTTCTCTGTATGGATCCGATCACATTGTTGGATGCTTGGTATCAGATGCGCACCGCATCGATCGTGTCCGATTTGAAACAAACCAATGTGGATCTCTTCAACGAATATCGTGAATTGACAGCGCTGGTTGTGATCGCTGACAATACGAATAAGGTTCTTCGTATCTTCAAAGAAGCGGAGAACAAAGAAGCAACGATCAAACCGTTGTGTCAAGCATTCGGGTTGTCTCAGTATCAGGCGAAGTTTCTGTCTCGACTTCAGATGCATCAGATCACCCATCAGGGTAAAGCAGAACTGGTTGCGAAGGTGGAAGATGTGAAGAAACGCATCAACGATCTCCAGCATCAGTTCGGAAGAGTGGATGAGATCGTCAGTGAACAGGTTCTCAAGATCAAGGAGAAATACGGTAAGAAGTGTACTCGTAAGACCGAGTTCAATCGGTTCACTTGTGCACTGAAAGTGAAAGGTTCTGGTGTGATCCAAGCGAAGGATCTTACCGAGTTGTCTTCTTTGGTAAGTCGTTGGGAGTCTCGTGATATCGAGATCATGATCTATCCCTCTACGAAGCACAAGAAGATCCCTTATCTGAGTGGAACACCCTATCCGAATATCCCTCCGCAGTTCCTGTCGAAAGACTACGATCTACAGAAGGAGTTCCAATGTGACGTGTTCCGAGTCACACCTTACTTCGCACACCACACGATCATCTTGAACCATGCAGAGAACACGATTTATCGAGTGAATGAAACTCAGTATATCGACGATAGCAACTACAGTTGTTATCCTGTTGGTGATGATTTCACGGTGATCGAGAAGAGTGGTCGTGTTCGTACCGTTCGCTATACAGAGTTCTCCAAGCGATCGAATCTGATGGCTACCGGTGTGAAGACCGATGTGGTGTATGTCGGTGATAAGCTGGATCAGGGAGAAGGGTTGGTTCTGGTCACGATGAACACCAACGATCTCAATACTGTGACGTTGGAGCTTGTAACAGATGGTTCCAAGTACAATCGACTTCTGATGGGAACGACACACTTCGTTGGGTTGTTCAAGTTGGATGAGTCGATTGGATTCACAGTACCGTCTGATATCCTGATGCGATGTGTGGTTAAACACATCTATCTGAAGAGTCTCAGATTCTTGATGACCAAGAAACGTGTTCAGATCCTTCTGAATAAGAAACAGACTTCAACGGGTCTTACGATGGAGTCTTGTTTCAAGAACTCGAAGATCTGGACGATCAAGGAGAAATGATCATGGGTGATGAATTGAATAAGTTGATCGATGATACTGCATCTGGAAAAGAACCGCTCCCTCCAGGTGTTGTGCGGATGCCTCCTGCTTGGAAGTATCCGAACGATATGATCGATCACGAGTATGTAAGGAAGATCGTTCGTGAGGAGTTGACGAAGATCCTGACGGATGTTGGACGGTACCCAGAGTCAGAACCTTTCTACGATAGTCTACAGGACAAGATTGATGGTAAATCGTCTGGTTCTCGACGACGTCCAGAAAACGAAGCAGTCAATGCACTGGTTCGCGATCTTCTCGAAACGATCAAGAAGGAGAAGTGATGCATACGAGCTATCAAGTCACATGTTCTCAGTGTGGTAAGAAACTCGAACCCAACGATCCCAAGTACGCTTGTGATGGTTGTGGGAGAGTGTATTGCCCACACTGTAAAGAACACTACCTTGCGATTACGCAAGGGAATCAACATTATACTCGATTGCTCTGTCCGTGGTGTTTGGACAACGGACAGCATCGAGTTATCAACAGAACCATCAATAATTAATCAAGGAGGCTATTGTGGCTGTAAAGCGTGCGGTAGACCGCAATCTCACTCCCAAGGAACGTCTGCATCGACTCCTTGGGCAGATGTTGGATCAGGAAGTATCCGACATCACCAAACGGAAATGGGCTCTTGAATTCGAACAGATCGTCGAAGGTCGGAAGATCAACTCGACGTGGTTGACGGAATTCGGTCTGAAAGCCGATACTGGCGTTGACAACGGAATGGGATACATCGATATCTTCGTCCCTCCCACGGCGATCCCGCCCTGGTACAAGAAGCTGATCGAAGATAAGAAAGTGGATGATCGACCGAAGGTTCGATTCTACTTGACCATGATGGAGACCAAAGGATCTTCCAACGCAGGAGTTGGTCCGGTGAATCCTCAGGACCCTATCAAGGCTTGATCGTAACAGAACGGTACTTGGACGATCATCCGAACGTGATCTTCGTATATGGAGATAATCTGCTCCATCAGGGAAGAGGTGGTTCAGCTGCATTACGGTGGCATCCTCAGACGTATGGGTTCGTAACGAAGCAACGACCCAGTCTATCTGAGCGTTCGTATTACCGTCCAGACGAGTATCGTCCTGTATTCGATCAAGAGTTAGCTAGACTTCGGGATGAGATCCAGTCACATCCTGACAGGATCTATCTGATCTCGAAGTTAGGAAGTGGACTAGCGAACCGTTATCATATCTACGATGAGATCATCAGTCCTGTGCTACGGAAGTTATCGCAGGACTATCCTAACGTACACCTGGTATATTGAACTATAGAGAGGGTGGTGGTACCCCTCTCTATAGTTCTTCTTTTGTTACGGAAGTGATCCTATACGACCTAAATATTAGGAGGATTATACTCATGGCAGCACCTATGTCTGATCGATGGAGAGTGTTCATCGGTTACCTGGCTGAATCAACTGGTTACAGGAATCAGAGAACCTTCCACATATACGTACCCGAATATCTCCCGACGTTGACTGGTGATATCACCCCTGAAACATCAACTCATACGGTTGAAGTGACTAATGTGATGACAAACCAGAAAGAGTCCGTCAACGTACAGACCGCTACGACGATCACCGCAGAGTATCTCGGTGTACTCACATCCCGTACTGTACCAACGATGTACAAGAACCAACAGGTTCTCGTGTTGAACTTCGCAACGGATGATCGGTTCTTCTGGTTACCGTTGGAACGAGATGATTACATGCGAACTTTCGAACAGATCCGATTCTCCGCACTAGATCAAGCGATCACCAACAAGAGTCGAGCTGTCGGAGATGATGTAGAAGGCAAACAAGCTGGTATCACGGATGACAACAGTTACTTCTTAGAGATCGATACGAAGTATCATAAACACATCTTGTTATCCACCTCTGCTTCTGATGGTGAAGACTGGAGGTATTTCTTCAAGATCGATACGAACTCACGCAGTGTTGAGATCTGGGACCAACCTGTCAAAGACAAATCGATCCCTTCGAACTCGATCAAGCTGGAGTCTCAGCCGATGCCTGGTTGCAGAGGAAGGATCAAGCTGGAAAATGCAGCTGGCACATCGATCACTCTGGAAGATAAGAACATGGCGATCCATGTTCCCAAGAACTTAGAGTTCTTCGTAGGTGGGAACCTGGTTACCAACGTCAATGGTAACACGGTTGCATCGTTCAAAGGACCTGTGGGAACTACGATGATGGATGTGTTCCATCACAAAGGATTTGGGAACGCTACGTTCAATTATGTAGGAGATGTTGGTACTGCTGTAGCGGGTGGATTTGCCCTCTCTGTGCTGAAGAACATCATCACGAATACTCCGATGGCGATGATCAACAACCAAGGTCTGCGTACTGTGACCACATTACAAACGGACATCGTCAATGCTACTACAGTACTCCGTAATCAAACGACACGTACAGTAACTACGATAGGAAGTGATACATTGGTTACTGGATCATCCCTTATTACAGCGTCCACTGGTAATTGGAACATCGGTGAGATCGATGATGTTTATATGCTCGAGATCCCATCGATCGGAAGGGTCCCCTGCAAGATCTCTTCGATCGGGTAGAAAGATATCACATGCAATCTTCCTATACAACAGGAGATACTATATGTTCTTTTCAAAAGCATCCCATCTGACTCCACAGCTGGATGATCAGATCTACAATGATTTCTTATACTTCTATGATCTGGAGTGTCAACTTCATAGAAGGAATCAAGATCGTTCTTCAGAGGTGAATGACAACGTCTGTGAGAACATCGCTCTATTGGATCCATCATCGTTGAACGCTAAAGCTGGTGTGAAACGTGTGGATTATCTATTCGGATCGAAGAGTCCTGTTTACAAGACAGGACATCGGATCGCTGTATTCACAGCGTCTTGTATCGTGAAATACGGACCATCGGTTATGGCTGAGTACAAAGAACGTTGCTTACGTTCTTTGGAAGAGTTCCATGTATCGAGGGATGTGATCCGAGATCTCGATCGCAAGTATAATACATTCTGGACGTATCCTCTGTTCATCAGAGCGTACCAGAACTTCCTCTACAAGTCAGTTACCAAATGAAACAATATAGTGAAGGTAGGGATAACAACACCCTACCTTCACTATCAGTCAAACCATGTTTTCTTGATTGGCTTTTACAGTGTTGTATGTGTTCCTCAGATACTGGATCACACGCATGTCAGGGATCAAGATCGATGACATCTCTCGGAAATCCACGTTACTGTTCATCTGGTTGATCAGCAACACGATCCAAGCAGTAGATCGGTACATCTTGAGCTGATCCTCCAAGAAGTCCTCCAACCGATACTTCATCGTGTTGTGTCGGTAGACATCCAAAGTGACTTCTTGTGCGGTGTTCCTGAGATACTGAAAATGATCCCTTACGAACTGTACCCAGTTCTGATCTTCACTGCAGTACTGATCCACTTGCTCTTCGAAGAGCTCACGTAATGTAGATGGCATATGGCTTCATCTCCCTTTTGAGTATATATTACTATCTAAGTAAGTAGAGTCATAACATTGGAAACTATCACACCCAAAAACACTAGGAGGAATCGAATGTGAATAAACAACAATTCGTATCAGATCTAAATGTAAGACCGGAATTGACAGGATCGCCTGCGCTCCTGTCACCTTTCTTACAGTTCATCAGTTCGCAACGTGGCCTAAACAACATTGGGCGCTATTACAGTAATGTAGTGGTGAAATCAACCTTCTAACGGTCTGGGATCCACTAAAGCCTAATCAGCTACAACGTAACTCGCAAGAGTAGGCGTGAACGCCGTCGAAAGACAGAAAGAATGATTAGGATGTCCTATGCTGAAATAAAAGCTGTGTGTTACAACACGGTGCTAAGGGATATCGCTTCGTATGAAGCGAACAATGGGAAATCAGCTTCTAAGCTTCTCTCTGAGAAGAAAGATCAACGACTAAATGTACACCCAAGTGGGTGGAAATGGAGGTTCTCCTTACTCAGTAAGGAGTGAGATATAGTCTGTTCTTATAGTAAATCTATAAGCGGAGCAGGTAATGCTGCGGGCCGAGAAGTAACGCACTCGGTTGAACATAAAGAATGCTCTCCTCAAATGCCCCGCAGATGATGGTGGTGGATGGGTGTCAGACTGCAAGGATCCAGTCCGGCTATGAGACTAAGATCGGCAAGTATGAATTTGACAAAAGTACTCGAGATCAAGACGTACAGATCGTCGCCGTGATCCCGAAGTTCCGAGTCAACGCAGGTCTTCAGAAGATCAAGAACAACCCAAGCCTTACCGTGATCTACATCGGTGCAGAAGATGGTAAAGTTGGGTATTTCGAAGTGGATAGCTATACTGAGCTGTATAGCGGATTCGGATACATCAACAAACAGATGAACTTTGACCAGCTGCAAGAAGGACGTCTGGTCAGTCAAACAACGAAGTTCGTTACATCTCCGAATCACGAAGATGGGTTGTACAAGATGGGGGTGAATGCCAATGTTGCGTATCTTCCTCTGTGGGCTACTACAGAAGACGCGTTCGTGATCAGCAGGAGCCTTCAGAAACAGCTCTCACACACAGTGATCGACAGTGTGACGATCGATGTCAAGATCGACGACATCCCTCTGAACCTGTACGGTGGGGAGAACGAGTATAAGACGTTCCCTGAAATCGGTGAACAGATCCGTGAAGATGGGATCCTGATCGGATTCCGGAAACAGAACAAGAGTTCGTTCTTAACGGATATGACTGATGAGAAGCTCCGTCGTGCAGAGGAGTTCCACGATGATCTCTATCGTGCAGAAGCCGGTGCAACTGTGATCGATGTTGAGATCTTCACGAACCACAAGAAGTATCCGGAACTGAGTTCTGACACGGCATATGCTCAGCTGATGCAGTATCAGGATCAGTATCATACGTATTGGACGGCTATCGTTGATGTGTATGAGCAGATGAAACGAGAAGGACGTGAGGTTACTCCTGCGTTCAACACTCTGGTAACCAGCTGTAAAGGTTGGAGTTACTGGAGAGGTGGGAAGTCCATGTTCCTGATGAATAAGAAGGAACCGGTTGACTTCATCCGAGTTAAGATCACTTATGCTTATCAGCGGGAAGTCGACCGTGGTTACAAGCTGGTTGGTAACGCTGGTAACAAAGGTGTGATCTCGGACATCTGGGAAGATGAAGATATGCCGACGATGGAAGATGGAACCAGAGCCAGCATCTTGATCACAGGTGCATCTCCGTTCAATCGTCTGAATGGTGGTCAGTATTACGAACAGTATATCAACTACGTCTCTGATGTGGTTGTGCGGAATCTGTGGACTCAGCAATGGAGTTCGATCGAAGCTCAGTACGAGTATATCCTCGATTATCTCCAAGAAGTAAGACCTGTGTTCGCGCAGTATGTTCGTGAGAAGACCAAGAACTATGAAGATGAGTTCGTGGACAGTTGCAAGAAACACGGGATCTTTATGGTGATCCCTCCGTTCTGTGACAGCATCAGTCCTGAGATGATCGATCGATTGGCGAAGAAGTATGGGATCCGGAGAACTCCGGTTACTTACAACGCCAAGGATGGGAAAGGTGGTAAGAAACAGGTGAAGACCTGTACGGATGCTCTCTGTGGAGAACTCTATATCCACCTGCTCGGTAAGATCCCGATCGACCAGTTGAACTGCATCGAGTTCGGATATCAGAGTCAGTTCCTATCTCCGATCAAACCCAACAGCAAAAGTCTGAAAGCACAGAGTATGTTCGGTCAAACACCGATCCGATATGGTGAGGATGAGACTGCTATCCTTACGATGTGTTGTGGTGCGAAGATGGCTGTGAGGTTGCTGTGTACATACAGCAACTCTCCTGCAGCGATCGATCGACTTCAGTATCTGTTGCTGACGGCCGATAAACCCAGTGGGATCTATGATCTCGGGATGTCTACAGAAGAGATGATCGATGGTGCCAGTAACATCGGGATCTTCAAACACCAGCTGGCAGCCGTCGGGTTCGAGGTCGAAGAAGTCGAGGAGGAAGTATAATGCTTGTATTAACACCGGATCAGTATACCCAAGCCGGTTATGCCGATCAACTTCGTCAGACACATCAAGATCGTGGGATGTGTAAATTGGTTCTTGGAGACAACAAGAGTGTTCAGATGCCTACACGTATGGCGATCCTGAATATCCTGTACTGGGAACCGTTGATGTACTTCGGGATCTTACCAACGATCAAGGAGACGTTCAATATCAAGAGTATCTCCAGCGATAGTAGCAGTAAGATCTACAGTATCATCTACGATCGGTTTTTGGATGAGCGTCCAGACGTAGACCACATGATCATGGTCCACAAGATCTTCCGGAATGTATCGAGGATCTATAACTTCATCACAACGGAGTTGGGTGAGTACATGCCATCTATCGATGGTCTGAGCTTGACGCAACTGTTGGAGTATCCTCCGATCAAGGAACTGGCTGATAAGGTCTACGATCCGAAGTGGGGTACTCAGGTTGCGGAAGCTCAGCTGAGACAGGATGGGAAAGAACTTCTGAAGATCTTGAAAGATCCGAAGACTCCGAACAACGTGCTGTATCACTACATCCAAGCTGGTGTTCTGAAGACCAACCAGATCCCACAGATGCTGCTGGCATATGGACCTCGGTCGGACATCGATGATACGATGCGGAAGTTCGTGATCTCATCCTCATCCTTCAGTGGGTTGAAATCACCGGTGGAGTTCGCAACTGAATCTCTCTCAGCGAAGAAGTCCATCTTCTTCTCACGAGATGTGATCAAGAAGTCTCAGTATTTCGGAAGGAAGATGAGACTTGGTTGTTCCACGGTACAGACGGTTCATCCTGGAAATTGTGGATCCGACCACAACGTGATCCCGATGACGATCAAACCAGAGTATGCCAAGAACTTCATCAACAAGATCATCATCGATGATGGACGGAGGGTTGCTCTCAGCAACATGAACGTCATCGATCGATACGTCGGTCAAACAGTGAACATGATCTCTCAGTTCGGGTGCAACCATCTGGACGGGATGTGTGAACACTGTGCTGGATATGGGAAAGATCGGTTGATCAAGTATCTTCCACATGGGATCCATATCGGACTGCTGTGCTCTACGAAGGTATCATCCACTGTGTCACAGAAGGTGTTGTCAGCAAAACACCTGATCAACACCAACTCGCTCATCTACAACTTGACGGAAAGTGCTGCAAGGTATTTCGTCAAGAACAACAACTTCATCCTGTTCGATCAGAAGTGGGGGAAACATATCCATAAGTATCAGATCCGGATCCCGAGTGATGCGCTTGGGCCGATCGTTGACCTGAACCTGGATACACTTCCCATCGCAGAGTCGTTCAGTAAGGTGTCTTACCTGGAGCTGTTGAAAGATGGGGAACTGGTGGAGACGATCCAGATGGAGTACGATGCGTTCGTACCGTATCTGAGTGAGGCGTTCCTGGACCACATGAGAACCAACTACAACAAGTTGGAGTTCGACGAAGATGGTGTGATCGTACCGATGGCAGGGTTCGATGCGAAGCAGGACGTGTTCAAATTCATCATCATGAACGATGATATGATCACGTATACCAAGAGCGTAGCGACCTTCCTGACCGCTACGATAGGGAACTATAACAGTGTTCCTCACGCGTTGAACGATTTCTGCGAGATCGTCTGGCGAAAATCTTCGATCCCGATCTTCCACCTGGAGACCGTGCTTCACAACTTGGTGATCGACAACCAGCAGAACTATCAACTCTGTACGGTAACCGATCCCTATCATGTGACGTTCGGTAAGTTGGAAGATGTGATCAGCAACCGAACTGTGTCGATGGAGCTTGCATTCGAACGACTCAAGGATTATTTCAACGATCCTCAGACTTCGAACATCGCTCGACCGATCGGTCTGTTCGGTCCGTTCTTCGGTATCTTAGATTGATATAGTAAGAGGTGATCATGTTCGAGATCTTTATCGGATTTGTGATCGGTTATATCGTAGCATGCATGTTTCACGGTAGAACCGTACACATACACCATCACTAATACCCATACATCAGGGGATAACACCCCTGGTGTATAACCACCTATAATACAAGTATGAGTAACAACAACCAAGTTCTGATCGAACGAGGTAGCACTAGGGCGATCATCCATGTCAACCCCAACAACGCATGGGCACCGAACATCCGAGCGATCACTCATCATAAACTCACAGATTACGACTTCGTGAAAACACGGTACGGTAGACGTATGGTGCCCACGAGGAAGTTCATCAGTGCAGATTATGTGAGAGATCGTCTCTATGTTCCGATCAACGCACTACCTCTGATCATCGACCAACTCGAAGAAGTTGGCGTAGAGTTGAACATCGTGGATGAACCTTTGGTCACACCAAGGAAGATCGATATCCGCATGATCAACTCATTCACTCCTCGACCAGAACAGGTTGGAGTGATCAATTTTCTAACGAACCAGGACATGTATCGCAAAGGGTTGGCGACGGCAACTGGTTCTGGCAAAACTGTCTCATCGATCGCTTCCCTGGTGAAGCTAGGCTATGCTGGATTGATCATCGTCTCTGGTCTACAGGATCAATGGGTACGTTCGATCTACCAGTTCACCAATGCCAAACCGGGGCAAGTGCACATGATCCAAGGGATCGACAGTATCACCAGACTTCTGGAAGGGAAGGTTAAACCTGATATCTTCGTGTGTAGCTTAGAGACGGTTCGTCTTTGGGTGAACAAGAAGAACAACTATCAAGATCTCCCCTCCTGGTCTTCGTTTTTGAAGTACTTCGGTATCGGTACGAAGATCATGGATGAAGTTCATCTGAACTTCCACGCTGATACGATCATCGATCTCAACTCGAATGTGATCAACAACATCTACTTGACAGCTACCTTCTCTGCTGCTTCCAATATTACCCGTCGGATCTTTAAGATGATCTATCCATCTGAGATGCGATATGGAGAGCATCTCAGGAAGCGATACATCGATGTTTACACCTATGCCTTTATGGGGAATGTGAACGAAAAGAAGTGCGTCAAGGCTAGGGGGTACAACCACGCAAAATACGAGCTGGAGTTGTTAAAAAGACCCACGTATCTGAGGGCTTTTTTCAACGAAGTTGTCTTCCCTGTTGTTAACATCCATTTCATCAATAGAAGAAAAGAAGGTCAGAAGATGCTGATCTATTTCGCACGCTTAGAGATGGTGGATTGTGCATACAACTGGTTCAAAGAGAAGTACCCTGAGTTTAAGATCACAACATACACTGGAGGGATAGATGATACCGTGTTGATGAACAACGAGATCATCATCTCTACTCCGAAGAAAGCGGGATGTGGGACAGACATCAAGAACCTCAAGACTGTGATACAAACAGTATCCTGTAAAGCGGATACTGTTGTAGATCAGACAAGAGGACGGTTAAGAGAGCTTCCAGATGGAGAGACTCCTGAATATGTGGAGATCGTAGATTGGGCGATCCAAGCCCAAGTACGTCACTACCATGAAAGGAAAGATCTGCATCAGGAACGAGCACGCAATGTTTACTTCTACCATCTTCCAGGAGGAGGATCTGAAGGATGTTTACGTTAAATGGAACATGGATCGACTTTTCCCAAACGATCGGGATGCGAGTACCGCATATGTATCTACCGAAAGGTTATTTGATCGAGAAGTATCCTGCGATATTCACGAAGGACGAAACGATCTACCACTTTTCGATAGCGAGAGGGTTCGACCAGACACACGTGGATTTCACATTCCACGTTCCGAACAAAGGACAACCTTACTGGTTGATCGAGTCGAATCTCAAGAGGAAGATCCCGTCACAAAAGACGGACTCTTTGATCGCTAAGATACAGTCCAACATGACCAAACAGAGGAAGTCCAGAGAGGGCTTCGGATATTATCTGTGAACCGTAGATCAGGAGGGGTGTTCTCTCCTGATCTACGTATCTTTTTTGCCTGCTATAGCAGGTCATGCTATGCCTAAATTCTACTTCAATCGTCATAGGAGGTTAACTATGATTTATGCCTTTTGCTCCGACGGATCGTTCGCTGGGGTGAGTGGAGGCTCCATGCTCTCTTATCCGGATATCGGTAAGAGTCAGCTTGGTGTTCTCAATGATCAGATGATCAACTACTTCCTCAACCCAACTTCTCTGTTCGATCCAAGATCGGTATCGCAGAATAACAAACGTATGTCTCTTACTCCCTTTGGAAGACAGGCGTTTGGCCGCATGGCTCTTCAGTTCGACAACACCCGTAAAGGAGATGGTAACGACTATACCCATGTACGTCCTGTGTACATGGATGAAGCGGACGCTCGCGGGATCGACGCGATCAGTCAAAGTGATGTCACAAGAACTTATCTGTTCAACATCATCGAGTATTGCTTCCTGCAACACACCAGTACTGATACGCTTCCTTCTGCTGAACAGTTGGATGGCGCGATGAAGAGTGAATCTGCTTCGTTCTCTGGGTATGTCCCTGGAAGTATCCAAGTATCTGCAGGAACAACCAACTCCGACATTCGGTTGTCGGATACCAGTCTTGCTGGATACAAAATGTACGGAACAGCTGTTCCGTTCTATCAGTCGATCCAGTTTCAGTTCCGAGTTGGCACCGATGTGCTGACATTCAAGATTTGGCTTGGGATGGAAGCGTTCCTGGCTGATTACCCTCTGTCCATTTTGGTGAAGGTTGTTTGGCCATGTGACCCAGCGCGTCTTCTGGATATGGACTTCGCGAATACTGTTGCTGCGATCGTTGAATCCTCTGGGTTCAAAGACGAACAGCTCCAACAGGCGATCAAATCCGAAGATCACAGTGGGTTGGCGACCTATGTGTCGAGATATGTCAACAGCAGCCTCGCCACGTATTACAGGATGCCGTTCACTGTACTGTACAAGGGGTGTGCCCCGTCCTCTGCTGCGATGCGTGATTACATCCGTGAAGAACTCCTTGCTCTTGGGTTGGCAACAGAAGAAGTGTGGAAAGGTGTCCTTCCTGACTTGTTCGTCGATGGTGGGTTCTACTTGATCCCGTTCTATATCAACCGTGTCTCTCTGACTGACGGATATGTCATCGATAAGAACATCATCGGATACAATCAGATGATCCAGAAGATGGCTCAGCTGTTCCCGAACACGGATATCGATTGGATCCGTAAGAACGGTTCTCTGTTGATGGCTGCTGGATCTGGGTTGTATATCTACGCGTTCCCGTTGCTCGATAACCCGAGTGATCTTCTGAATCTCGGAAGCATCCATCCGACTTACCAGAATATCGATGCCAACGCTGGGATGTATTGGGACCTCATGACTGAGGAGACACAATCTTTCAATATGGATCTTGCACTCGCTATGAAAGTAGCGCTTGGGTTGCAATCCAATGACAACAACCTTTTCACCGAAGAAACGTTGGAACAGAAGAAGTATCTGGCATTCATCTCCAACTTCATTGAATTCCACCTTCTGAAACAGGAGAGTTATTGATGGAACAGAGAGGTATCCGTATTACAGGAGCCGGAACCGCTGTTGTCAATCAGAACCTCACCGTTGTTGATCCTTCCACATCTGGGAATGCCCGAGAGTGGAGTGGTATCGCTGATAAGCTCGATCAACGGGTCGTTGTATATTACTTGAGTGGTAGGGGATGGGTGATCGCTTCGTACGATCGTCTCAAAATCTACTACTCGGAATACCAACCGACAACAGAAGTTACCGATCCTTGGAATGTCACCTATGCTGTTGATACGGAGAAAGGTGATATCGGAGAGGATAATGCTCCAACTCTTGCAGCGTTCGATGATCCGAACATCCAGATCACCGTCGGTGAACCCGTCACATCTACCGATCCTGTGACAGGTGATCTGATCACAACGCAGTCCGTGATGTACTACAATGCATTCACGAACTATCGATTCTCTGAGACCAACCGGACGGTGACCAAGACCAACTACAACACGTTGACGACACAACGTTACGATACAGTCAATCTGATCCTTGGGAAGATCTATCGGTTCACCTTCGTAAAAGACTTTGAGAAGTTGGGTTACTCTCGAGATCCAGACAGTCCATATCACGATGTGTACTGTGGGGTATATCGAGTTGATAAGATCCTCTCTTACAAAGATGTGTTGTCATCTGGTATCGACGTGTACAACAATCTGTACGCCCCGATCGGAGTTGCCAAAGACGTCTACAACAAGGACGAACCTTCTTTCCAGAACACGATGTTCTACAAGTTGGTTGATCCACGGAATGAAGATATCGTGATCTACATACCTTTGTCTTTTGTTGATGGAGTTCCGGATGGATCCATCGCCCGTTATGACAAACTGATCTTAGGTATCAATCTTGGAGTTTTCTCTGATCTGGAGATGGTCACGGATATGATCATGCTTCTCACCGAACTCTTGGAAGTGAGATACGGCATCAAAGCGGATGGGAAGCAGTTCCCAGCGGATAAGGAACTGGTTAAGATCAACCGCTACGATGATATCTATCTTACCACAGAAGAGTACAACAGTATCAACCAAGCCAGACAGGAAGTGATCGACGATACACCTGGTGAGCTGTTGATCGACAAACTCTTCAATACCGAGATGAAACAACTCATCGCAGAGAATGATAGCTTGAAAGTCAAGCTAGCTGCATATGAAAAAGCGATTGAAAATATAAAGGGCTAATCACCATGCCAGACGATATCAAAATGACAGATCTCACTGGTAGTGATCCCGAGTTCAAGCGTGGAGATAGACGCTACATGGTGTTCCAGTCCACACAGACGATCGACTTTGGAGAGCCTGCGTTCGCAAGCACGATCAAAGTTTACAAGATCGTACAAGGAGCACCGATCGAGTTGCATGAGAACACAGACTGGGCACATCGTTCCAGTCTGCAGGCAACGAACGCGATCTCCGAAGCGAAGCTTGAGGATTCTACCTTCCAAGCGAACCTTGTTCGTGGGATCCTGATGACAGGATCCGTTCTGACCGGACAAGAGTTCCAAATCAGTGTGGAATACCAAGGGTTCTATCGGTACTTGACCGATTACCCGGACACCAGTGTCGGTCCCACACCAACACCAGGTCTGATGCTTGCGATGCTGAAAGATCTTCAGTATTTGAAGTATGTCAAAGACCCAGTGGTCGATGTAACCAGCGACACTCTGGCAACACTCCAGATCCTGGATGAGGACTATACCGGTCTGAATGAGAACAACCATATCTTCAACGAAGAGCATCAGGTCAACGTTCCGAACAACAAGTACGTGATCAGACCTGCGAACGGATCCTTCTACAAACACGATCTTGTTCTCACCTACAACGGAACCGATCTTGTGGAAGGTAGAGACTATATCGTCCGTGGTGTGAATCACGGGAAAACGAGAGTCTCTTCTCACAAGAGTGGCGTGTATGAGTATATCGTGCTCACAACACCGATCGTTGGTACGATCCAAGTGGACTACCGTGCGTTCGGAGGAGAGATTACAGCTAACGACTTCTACAGTCTACGTGACGAATTGATCGATGTGATCCAGTTGCTGGGAAGCGGTCAGTTCATCACAACAGAGAACCTTCCAGCTCAGCCGATCATCACGGAGATCGAAAACCGGTTGACGATCGTGGAAGAAGCGGTACGTCACTACAAGCAGGTGTCGTTCACTTACGAGATCACCAACTTCTCGTACAACGCGATCCAGTACAGTGATGATAACTGGGTGGATATCGCAGCAGTATCGCACGGTCCGTGGACCGAGATGAACCCCATCGTCAATGTGGGTACTGGGTATTTCCGGTTGGAAGTTCCAACCTACGATTACAACGCAGATTTCGCGTTGACATACAACATGATCTCTGGTAAGATCTCATTGTCGAACGTGTCTGTCCACGGGACCACATATGAGGACAATGGGTTGTCTCACTTCGATACTCGGATCGTTCCGAAGTTCCGTATCGTGTATGACAGTACCGATATCAATCACGGGTTCATCCTGCAGATGTCGATCAATGGCAAAACACCTGGTGATGTACAGGTGTTGTTCTATGATAAGACAGGTAGTGCTACCGTGTGGGATGTGATCGACAGTGGTGGTGTGAAACACCCCAATACGGAAACGGAGACAGTTCTCCCGGATGGTACACAGTGGATCGCATCTCAAGCGAACTCTGCTGTCACCAATACGGTATCGGTGTTGGGCGATCGTTACACTACCTGGGTTGGTACAGTCAATGTGGTGGACATCGAGAATGTGTCTTACAAGAATGGAGATGGAGATGCTGCCATTACAACCGACAACACCTGGGTTGTGGATAGAGGTATGCCCGAAGATCCGTTCATCGATGGAGCGGGTATGGTGGTCAACCACACGATCAACAACAACGACATCGATATCTCTCAGATCAGAGGTATCAAAGTGAAGGTCTTCGACCGGTATAAGAACCAGGTGATCGAGGAGTCTTCCAACCAGGTGATCGAATTGCAGGATCGTGTTGAACCGATCGTGATGTATTATATCCAGGATCTCTGTGCGATCTCGTGTTCTCTGACTCAGCAGAACAGACAGGTCAGTGCGAAGAGTTCCATGAGAACGATCACCGACTTCACATTGACCCTGAAGAGTCAAACTGGAACCAACAGTCTGTTGAACGATCGATTCGTTCTGCAGCAAGTCGACCTGTTGGTCTAAGGAGGCAACTATGCGTATCGCAGTATATGTCAATGAAGACGACGTGGTTGTAAGAGCCGAAGTGTACAATGAGTCACAGAAAGCTCCTATTGAAGATACCAATGGTCTTCGTGTTCGTTCTGTATCCGAAAATGTGATTACGGATCACTCTGGTAACAGGATCGACCTGAAGACTTTCCTTGCGAACCCATCTTCGTTTATATGCGGAGATGATGGACTGGTCAAACAAGTACCGTCCAGAGCGAGCACGACAGTTATCCCGAATCTGGATATGAGCGTTCCTTTCTCATTCGCAAGAGCGAATACCGTCAAGTCTCACGGACTGTTATGATAACAACTACACTGGGTAGGAGATGATCCTACCCAGTGTAGTTCATCGTTTTTCACGTATATATTACTTAATGAGTACCTGACAGAGACATATCGTTCCTACACAACTTCATCCACGACCCTTGCGATGTAACCAGCATCGCAAGAACCTACGTTGATCACGTAGTTCAAAGAAGAGATCAGAAAGGACGGTGGTGTCGAATGGCAATGGCTAATTCGAAATGGGGATTGCATCCTGCAGTCGTCCATATGCGGAGCGTCTACTTGCTTCTTGGGAGAGATCTCAAACGCACTGAGCAGTTCTTTGTTCAGGAGTTTGGAATGCCCCAAAGCACTTGGGACAACCTTCCAAAGGCGTTGATTACTAACGTCTAGTCCGGATATGTAACTCTGCAGGTACTCACAACATGTATAATCAATAACTAAAAAGGAAAAGAAAATGCACGCTATTTACAGAACGTTCTATGGAGCACCCACTGGAGATGTCAACAACATTTTGATGCCGGGAATCACCTCTCGTGACAGATTGGAGAAGGTCATTCGGGAACACATAGCTGACAAATACAGCAAGTGCCCGGAGTGTGACAAACCCAAAGTTGATGAGATCATCATCGAATATCGTCCTGATGAGGAAGTGTACCCGTATGTGGTATCCTATTTAACTCACGGGGATGATGAATCGCATCTCCTTGGATCGATCAACATCCCGTTCTATGATGAGAAGGATGATATCACATCGTCCTTCCCAACACGCGATCTCTTCTACCAGGACATCGCTCTCAAGAAATACGAGAGAGCATTGACCAGTAATTTGACTGGGATCATGTTATTCTGGTTCCTGAGATCGAACAAGAGAGATGAGATAACCTCCGTTAAGACGAAATGTCTCCATGCGGAGTTCGAACATCTGGACGATCAGGACATCTGGGAATTATATCGAGTGTGTAGGGAATATAAGCTTCACGTGGATGCGTAAATAGGTGTGTGGGTGTAGGGATGTTCGCGCATCCCTACACCCACACAGGTCGCTATGTTGCATTGTCAACATGTTTCCAAACTACTAACTTTGAAAGGAGGTGAGTTTATGTCCGAATTTGCACAACGGTATTATACCTTGAACCAACATTACTTGGATCAAGGTTACGATGCCTTTGTCGCATCACAATTGGCGGTTCGCAAGATCCAATACGAGGTCTGGCTAACTGGTCGTACCTACAACTGTGAATTTAAGGTAGCGTAACCTAACCTATCTTAGTTTATAGCTGAACATCAACAACGCAACCCAGGAGGAGCTGGAGACTCCTCCTGTATTCGATGGTATTGATGTTTTCTTTTTGTTTGAAGAACGTTTGATGCACAGAGCATCCTATGCAACTATCAACATCAAGGAGTTTACTATGATCGATCTTCACCTGGATGATATCCTGAACAAAACCACGAATGATCCATCGTTCGACGTACGTATGCAAACGGTCACATCGGATCGTATTCCAGATGAGTTATTCATCGGAACCGAGTCTCTCTACATCTCGGAAGAGGGTATCATCTCCAATCTTATCGAGTGGTTCCGCAAAAAACAGAAAGAGCGTGCTGAACGTCGAAGAGCTCAGCAGAAACAGAATTGGCAAAATGGAATCAATCAAACATTCGAAGGTTACTATGATTGGCTGAACAGCTTGGATCCTAAACGTCTTGCCGAGAAAGAAACCGATCCCTACAAGTACGAGGATATCCAAGCTCTCGTTTTGGCTACTACGAAAGTGACCCAAGGCTTCGTCGGTATCGATCCGTTGAAGCATACTTCTATGGTGAAATTGCTTGCAACGATCCGTACCATTCTGAACGGTCAGAAGAACTTCTATCTGGACAAGAACGATGATTTGACCTTCGATCCGCGAGTGGCTCGTCCCGTCGTCAAGTTCAAATCTTCCAAATGGAGTTCTGAACAAGCCGTGAAACGGATGCAGTCTATCGTTCTGCAGATGGATGATATCAGTTGGAAACTTGATGATGCTGGTAATCGTGTTGTAAATGAATACAATACGAAGCTTCGCACATCGAACGATAGCACGGTACGAGATATTCGTAAATGTGCTGTATGCTGGTTGAACTTCTCTGATCTTGTAGTGCGCCAGTAGATCAATACTGTAAGAGCGATCTGCAGTACACTGAACAATATGTAAGATATATCGACCCTAACTGAGGTAGAGTAGCTCTCTACCTCAGTTAGATTTCTTGATGTTCAGGCATGCTATGCAATTCACAATAGATATGTTGAACCAAGGAGGGTTACTGATGAGTGACCAACTCAATTTCAAACAGGTCCCATTCGATACGATGTATTATAACAACCTGTCTAAAAAAGGCGGTCAAGTACTGATCGAGTGTGATCCTAACAGAACTGTATTAAAGATCATCGAGTCCTGTATCACGAAGAACAACACTGTTCTGTCGGATGCTGAATTAGCTCAGTGGATCTTACGTTATCATGTTCAGCGAACCAAGAACCACGTTGAGAACGTGAAGCTCTGTGCGAACTACCTTCGCGAGTTCTTCCAGTTCGGAGGATACTTCGATCGGTTCATCGCCAAAGTCCAACAGCATGATTACGATAAGCTTCAAGGGAACGAACATGTTGCGTCTTTCGCACTGAATGCTCCGCTTTATAAGTATAAGGATCTCTATGAGATCTCTCCAGAAGCAAAGCGAGTCTATGAAGAGATTGAATGGCCTAAGCACCACCAACTCAACGACCATCACCCTGAGAACTATATGCATCGTCCGGATCCTGAGAAAGAACAGTGGGTGATCTCAGATGAAGAACTGAAGGATGCATATAAGGATAAGGGAGGGCATCCTGCGATCCTGATGGCTCTCGGTGAAATGGTAGCTGACTGGACTGCTGTTGGTATCGAGATGGGTGATACCGCGAAAGACTGGTGGCTGAAGAACAAAGACAAACGTTGGTCTTATGGTCCGAGATATACTCAAGTATTGGAAGCTTGCTTGATGTGGATCCCATCTAAACTCTATGTTCAGAGCAGCGAGCCGATCCCGGATCCGCCTAAGCTTAAGATGAGTGTGACTTCGCAGGTCGGAGAGGAAACCACATCTACTGAAGCTATTGTGATATCTTCAGAAGGGTTGTTCGATCCTGTTGTGGAAGAGGGGATGTATTACACGATACGGAACTTTCCGGTGATCCAGTTCTTCAACAAACTCCGCAAAGAGTATAAAACTACGAAACTGGAACACCTGTTCAAAGTGATCGGTATCCGGTTCTTCTTCGCTCAGAAGAGAACGATCAATATCCACAAGTTCTTCATACCGGAACTCCTTTATCTTCTGGATAAGTTCCAATTCCCTGTGAGTCTGATCGATATGATAAAAAGTCATACTTGGGTCGGTGATGTTGTTCAACCAACAGAATTTGCTGATCTGACTGTTCTCAATAAAGAGATCAACGCCAAGTTCTATGAGCATCAGATCGAGTTCATCAAGAACTATGTATCTAGCAAGACGATGAATCATTTGAGAGGTTATCTGTTGTCCTTCGAACAGGGACTTGGTAAAACAATCACTGCTCTTGGTCTGATGACTGCTCTGAAGAAAGAACATGTCGTTATCATCTGCCCGAAGAACACGATGTTGGAGACTTGGAACACACATTTGATTAAGTTCTTCAACCAGAAACAAAAGGTGTGGATCGCTGGTTACACCAAAGGTCCTCTCACTACATCCTACCGATGGATCATCGTGAACTATGAGAGGATCGAAGAGGTGAAAGAGTTCTTGATCAAGAACAAACTCAACAACCTCGGTGTAATCGTAGATGAGTCTCATAACTTCCTGAGAACTTCGTCTCTTCGTACACAGTTGTTGTTGGATCTTGCCAGATACAATCAGAATGCAGATCTACTCTTGCTCAGTGGCACGCCCATCAAGTGCGCAGGAGTCGAACTCATCCCGATCATGTCTGTTTTGGATCCTTACTTCGATGATGAAGCATGTGCGATCTTCAAAGCGACATTCGGTTTCAACACGGCGATCGCAAACGACGTCTTAAATGCAAGACTCACTCGTATGATCACTCGTGTTACGAAGGATATTCTGTCACTTCCTGAGAAGAAAGAAACGACGGTCTCTGTCCGTATGCCAACAGGATGGAAGTATACGGTATCTCAAGTGGAGAAGCAGATCATCACTTTCGTCAAAGAACGACAGGATTACTATCAGCAGAATCTCACAACGTATATCACAGCATTCGAAGACGCGATCGAATGGTTGCAGAACGAACCAGGTGTCGGTGATCAACCTGAGTTCCAACGGTATATGAACATCATCGACGAGTTACGGAACTCGAATATCGTCGATGCTCGGGGTAATGCTGATATCGTTTGGGCGAATCAGTATGAACGAGATGTTCTGATCCCTGCTCTTCCTGATGATCTCAAGAAGAAGTTCATCTGGTCGAAGTCTGTTGTGAAGTACCTTCCTCTCAAGATCAAAGGAGAAGTGATCGGTACCTTATTGACACATCTCCGTATGCAGATGACCTCTGAGATGATGCAAGCTGCTGACCTGAAACAGTATGTGGATGATGCCATGAAGAAGACTGTTGTATTCACGTCTTATGTGGATACGATCGAATTGGCTTATAACTACTTCCAGAAGGAAGGGTATTCTCCACTTGCTGTATACGGTAAAACAGCTTCTGAGTTGACCAACACAGTAAAACGGTTCCAAGAGGATCAGTCGTTGAATCCATTGATCGCATCTTTGAAGATGCTGAGCACTGGAGCAACCTTGACAGCTGCTAATACAGTGATCTTCCTGAACAAACCTTGGAGGTCGATCGAGTATCAGCAGGCATCTGACCGTGTACACCGTATCGGTCAAGACACGGAATGTAACATCATCAGTCTGGTTCTTGATACAGGGAAGGAAGCGAACCTCTCAACACGTATGGAGGATATCATGCAGTGGTCTGGAGACCAGTTCGATCAGATCGTCGACAAGAAAGAACGTGAGAACGTGAAGGCGTTCTTCCGTGGTTTTGAGTCGTTGGATATCCCTGAGGATTGTGTTGGGAGTGTAGAACGCGGACCTACCGTTGTTAAGCCAAAAAACGACAAAGTCTTCTGTGCATTCGTTAAAGATACCGAGATCAAACTCCCAACAAAAGGTAAACGGGTTCTTGTGAATGCCGATATCCTTCATGCAATGGGATTTTGTTGTAAGCGTGCTACGTGGAGTGATATGCCAGGTACAGTTACGTTTAAGATATCTGGAATGGTTGATCAAATTAGATCACACATTGTAATTGAATATCGTGATCTGAGAACTGGTTCTAAGACACGCGCTCCCGATACATCACGTTTGTCCTTCGAACTGGTGGTTTATCAAATCAATACTTCAAAACTCCCTGGCTATTTCTTAGCAGAAGGTGATGAAGATCAACATTTGTTACGTTACATGGGAGATCCGAACGACATTGACTTGTCGAAGATAGAGCCTCTTCCACCATACAAAGATGTGACAATTGCATACCAATACAATCCTAAGATTCGAGGCGATCATAAGCCCACAACCAAAGGAACAGAATCTCTGACGCTACCAGCCAGTTCCATCACTTTGAAGGAATTGGATCTATCCAATCAGGTAGAAGTCAAGTATGTAACAGATACAGCTGATCTGATTGACGACGATCCAGATGACTATAAGAAATGGACTCTGAATGATGTCAAGGCTGATCTGAAGAAAGGACGTCAGTTCTTCTTGTTGATGCATGGATCGGAAGTGGTTGGTTCTATTGGTGTGATGATTTACAAAGACAACACTGTGGATTTGTACAACCTTGGTATCTTTCCAAAGTACCAAGGGAAAGGCTATGGAAAACAAGGTCTGTCTGCTACGATACAACATGTATTGTCGCACCATCCCAAGACAACTGAGATCTACATCTGCGTATACAAGACGAATCAGAAGGCGTATCATCTGTATGAGTCTATGGGATTCAAGATCGTAGAGACAAGAGAAAAGACATATTTGATGGTTTTAAAGAACAAGCCATCGAATGAAGAATTTCCTTCTTATGATACCGGATCAAACACGCATGCGTATCTCTCCGTGGAAGCACAAGGATCTGCAGCCCCATCTAAGATCGCTCAGAAAAAGAAGAAGATCTTGGACTTCATCTGTAAACTCTGTGACACGATGGAGCCGTCAGGACTCAACTCCAAACGGTATCGTCAAATCATAGGACAGATGAACGATAAGGAGTTCGATCAGTTCATGAACTACATGAAGGAAGGCAAATGGCAACTTCATCTTGTCGCTCCCAACATGATCGTGAACTTGCAGAACGAAGATCTTCTGAAAGCTTGTGATATGATCGGGTTGGATCTCTTCCAGCGTGTCTGGATGTACGACCGTGCAACCGGTCGTAAGTATCTGACCGATAATAAATACATGTTCGTGAAACTCCCCATCCGAAGACAGCAACAGTTCTTGGATGAGAAGATTTCAGTTCCGGATAATGATCGGACGATCGATGGGTTGACTGGACAAGTCACTGGTGACAGTCGTGCTTGTTCTATTACGAACCCAGAGATCCAGATCCTCGCTGCTCGTGGACTCAGCAAGACGATGCAGGAATTGGTGAACATCCGTGGTGGTAACATCCACGGGTATAGCGAATTCCGCAGGATGTTGGAAGAGAACGGGGAAGCTGATCTGGACACGATCGATCCGAATAGTCGTACTCGTGCATCCGTAGTGGGAAGTAAACTCCTTCAGTCGATGATGCTCGATACCAACCTCTAAGGAGAGTCCGATTATGTTGACAGATTTAACCGGAGTCAGTCCGCTCGACCTTAGTGGGTTGTTTAAGATCGCTCCGTTTAATCCGATGGACATCATCAACGAGAGTGCCAACAACATGATGTCGCAGTTACAAGCTGCAACGAATGTACGTGGGCTTCTCGATACCGTCCGTGGTGGGATCGCTCTCGACATCGCGAACCTGGACCTGTCTGCGATGCAGAGCTACGCCACAGACATGTTGTCCCATGCACAGGATATGTTTGTAACAGGGTTCACTGCACCTGCATTGACATCGATCATGCCGAGTGCAGTGACGAACCCGTTGTTCTCTGATCTATTGGGTGGATTAACCGGAGAGCTCACAGCGAATTCGCTGACACAAGGGTTATTCAACGAAGGTAAAGACCTTCTGGGTGGAGGTTTAGCATCTGCGTTGGGTGGTAGTGGGCTCTCCTCCTTGACTGGTGGATTGAGCTCTGCTATGGGAGGTGGTCTCTCTTCTCTGACAAGTGGAGCTAGCGGTCTTCTGAGTGGGGATTTATCATCTCTGGCTAGCGGTGCAGAAGGTCTTCTGAACAGTGGATTAGGAGACCTTGCTGTATCCGGTGCTGGGATGTATATCTCCACTATGACAGGGGGTGTGGTTCCTCCAACGATCGCATCTTCTGTTGTTGGTACCGTAGCTGATGCAGGGTTAGGGATCATCCAAGGTGAGACGCCGAGTCTCTCTTCGATCGGAAGTGATCTGGTTGGTAATGTAGTATCTGGATACACGGGAGGTCTTCTCGGTGGTTCTGGTGCTACCAGTCTGATCACCGGTGCTTTAAGTGGGAGCTCTGGTCTGACTTCCACCCTCGCATCCAGCATCAACGGGATGCAGCTCGGCTCCAACTCGATGACCTCGATCCTCGGTGAGACAACTGCTAGCAGTATCTTCAGTGACATCACCGGTGGTACGTTTGAAGGTATCACAGATAAAGTTCTCGATAGTGTCGGTGGTTCTGTTGTTGATGCGATATCGAACAACGGGTCTTTCGATCTCAGCAACATCACCAGTGCTGCTACCAGCTTCGCTAAGAGTGTTGGTGGTGATGTCTTGGAAAGTGTTGGAGGTATCAACCTCTCTGATACTAGTTCTTTGGTCGATGGTATCATCACCAAAGGTCTGGATGTTGCCAAGAATGCCGGAGATGTATCCACCTTCGGTAAACTCTTGGATAACTTCTCCAAGGACAAAGGGATCTTCTCATCCGACATCATCAGTATGGCTGAGAATGTGATCAACAACCCGTACAACCTCAGCAATTACACGGATCTCATCGATGACCTTGGGATCAATGTTGGTGGCATCTTGTCCAAAGGCGCATCCTACGGTTGTAAGGCTGTGAAGTCTACTATTGGTGATGTTGCTGAAGCGTTGGGTGTGAATCAATCCATCGTGGTCAATGTATCCAAGCTTATGAGTGAAGCTACCGATTCTAAACTCTTCAACAAGCTGACGAATGTCGGTGATCGTATCGCTAGAAAAGTTCTGGATGATGAGACCTATCGACAGTTGAGTGCATTGAAGGATGTAGGAGAAGTCGTCTTCTCGAAGAATGGATCTTCGAACTCGTATAATTCAGGTAGGAGTTCTTACCGGAAACTCTCTAGAGCTGCCGAACAGATCTTCAACAACGGGAAATCGTTCGGTGACAACACCGGAACCAAATGGCGATTCGACTCGGATATCACCAAAGCGATCGATGAAGCCAGATGGGTCTTACGTTAACGTGATGATCACTACGTGTAGTTAACTACACGTAGTGATCAATATATTTCTAATCTTCAAGACAATGGAATACATGGGTCCTTCGTTCGGTTGATATTCGCTGAACCAACTTTCACGTATATATTACTACTAGAAAGTATGTTCAATCAAATCAACCAAAGGATATCATCCATGTACAACGACAACCCCTACAAGGTCGAACAAGCGGATGCGTTGGGCTCGCTAACTTCGACTAGAACCCACTATTACACGGAGATCTCGTATTCAAATACGAGCACGACCAATCTCTGTGTGATCGATTTCAGTGGGAAGAGAACTGACCTGCCTCCGGAGTGTTCTGGCAACATGCACTTCTTCGGACGTCAGCAGGTGACGATCACCGTCCGTTCTGTTGTTGGTAAATCCATCAAAGACGATGGTACTCAGGTCTTGATGAAAGGCTACGTGATCTCGATCCCGATGAATCTGTTGATCAATGAGTTCCAAGTCTACATCCAAGAACTGAATGTGGTGATCTGTCTCCGTGATCGAGCGGATCTTGTGAGTCATCCGTATAGCAGCATGAACTACGCCCAACTGCTGAACAATGCGGAAAGTGAGATCAGTGCAACCCGTGAGGATCGTCCTACGGTTCAATTCGTAGTGAACGATCCGTTCCGGAAACTGAACACAGATGTGATGTATGGTGTGATGTTCGATGAGATCTTCGAGATCCCGATCACCCACCAACTCGATATCACCAATCAATGTGCGATCTATACCACTATGACATTAGGTGGTGAAGTGATGACGTATACGGAGTCATTGGAAGCGATGTTAGATCCGAAGGAACCAGTCGATGTGATCGAACTACATTCCAATCTGAATCTAGCCATCGCAACATCAAGAAGAGAAGCACAACGATTTAAGCGTGAGTATCGTAAGATCACAGAACAAGATCTCAAGAACCGAGAGAAACAAGTAACCGCTGAAATCGAAGATCGTAATAAAGTGACGATCGAAGGTCTTAAGGTAGAACGTGATAAGTTGAAGATCGCATTGGAGCAGACAACTGCAGAACGTGATCGATATCGAGATCAATATAACACGATCATCGGAGACCATAAGACACAAGCGGATCTCGGCGATATCAACGCCAGACGCAAAGAGACTGAAACGAAGTCTAAGATATCGGACAACAATGTCGCGATATCAGATAATAAGGTAGCGGAGTCCCAGATCAAGTTGTGGCATGTAGCAGTAGCAGCTTCTGTCCCCGTAGTGATCGGGGGCATCGTGAAGTTGTTGGAAGCTTATGTCAAAATGAAGACTGGGGCAAAATAGCAACAACACATAAGAGAGGAGTGCATAAGTGGATGAACATTTCAATCCAGTACTGAGGAATGTCCTGATCGGAGCAAGTGATCTGCTCCCGGATTTCAACGACGACTTCCTCCTTCACTTCAGAGAGAACAGTATTAAGAAGATACCTGATTATCTCGATGTGATGTTCCAAGAATCAGTAAAGCTTTTCAAAGGTCGATTACGTTATATTGGGTATCAACGGTTAACTCCTGACGAGCGTATCGAGTATATCCGTAACAACACGATCCTGAAGAAGAAGATCCAAATCCAGAAGAGTTCATTCGAACAGTTGAAGTTTATCTTCGAGTTCGAAAATGTGCAATACCCACTGCACATCAGTATCCCTTATCTGGATCATGGAGCGGTGATCCTATCCGACACGCAATATTTCCCGATGTTCGCCATCGTAGAGCGCGGCGGTCTTCATCGTATCCAAGATGGTCTGATCATTAAAGTCATGCGTGCACCATTGACTTTCAGAAGATCAGAGCAGTTCGTCTTCACAACGACTGACGGCAGAGTATGCCGTGAGATCGTACCCACAGTGAAGATCCATCAAGGAAAGAGAGGACGCGGGAAGAAGGCTGGTGTTACCCCAATCATCCTGTATCATCTGGTCGAACTATCGTTCGATAAGACGATGCAGTATTATGGGTTTCAGCCTGGAGAGATCTCCTTGGTACCGAAGATGGAAGAGTCGAACGAGTACTCTCACATCGAGATCAGGGAAGATATCTACCTTAAGGTTCACAACTCCTGTCTTGACGATCTCTTCAAGAGAAGGGTGATCGCATCTTACCTGATGTGTCTCACTGAGTATACGAGATTCGGATTACGTGATTTGATAGCGACCCACCCGGTCTATTACAAGACCGTGCTAGGCAAATACACTTATCCGAGTACTACGAATGCTCAGCTGCTCTACGACAATGCAGAGAAGCATCTGGAGACCACTGCAACTTTGCTGGACCCACCGGCACAGTATCAGTTGGCTACGATCGGCATCCAAGTCAATGGCATCTACGAACTTCTCCGAGAGGTGTTCTACAACATCGATCGGTGGATCGTCAGTTACGAACCGACGAACTTGTTCTCTAAGAAGATCGGTTCGTTGAGTCAGTTGATGGCACCATTGGTGTCGTCGATCAATACGAAGCTTTTCGGAGTGATCAATGCGAAGAACGAAGGATTGACACCGGATACGGTGAAACGATTCGTCACCACAGCTTCTCAAGGAGAGAGCTGGATGATGGCGAACTCCGTGTTCCGTGCGAATCCAACGATTTGCAACGACAATAGTCTTCTGACTGTACTCACGAAGAGATTTCGCTCACTGGAGAATACCGAAACCAAATCGACAACAGGTGGACGGAATATGCCTGTCGCACTCCTCAAGGCACACCCGTCTCAGTTGGTGGTTGAAAGTATCTTGGCTCTACCTCTCACACATGACTGGTGTGTATGGGGGCGCTATAGTGGTAACACTGTGGCTGCATAAACCGTGTTAACGGCTGGGATACCCTAAGAGATCAATCAACTACAACGGGATCCGTAAGGATGAACGTGATAGTCGCGAAAGCAGAAAGAATGATTGATATGATCTATGCTGAAATAAAAGCCATGTATCCGCATGGTGCTAAGGATCAGACTTCTTATGAAGTAACAATGGGATATCAGCTTCCAAGCTTCCTGGTAACAGGAAGAAGGATCAGAGACTATCATGCTGAAACGCTGAGTAGAACACAAGTGTGTTCCAAAGACCGGTTGTCCTTAGTGATAAGGATTGAAAGATAGTCCGAACATCTACGGAAACGTAGAGAATAGTTTGTCTAACGAACAAACGCTATGATAACAACAACATTAAGCCATCCGCACCAGTCGTCTCGGGCGAGATAAATCCAATGATTCAAGTGGATATGGACACTGGATTTTTCGTGATACCAACTTGGTATAAGGAGATTTCACATGTCTTTGATTAAAGGAGGTATATGGATGAAGAGTGGAGACCCGTAAAAGGGTATGAAGAGGATTACGAAGTTAGTAATCTAGGACGTGTTCGGTCAATCGATCGATATATCAAATGTAGTCACGACGGTACGCATTTGTATAAAGGTCGCATATTGCGTCAAGAGAACAAGTACGGTAATCTTGATGACAATCCAAACTACAAACGTGTGGGATTGAGTCGCAATGGTAAAGTGCTTCACAAATCAGTACATCGTTTAGTAGCAGAAGCGTTCTTAGAAAACAACGATCCTACTAGATTGACAGAGGTCAATCACAAAACGGTATTCGAAGTGATAACTTCGTAGACAATCTTGAATGGGTATCGCGTGAAGAGAATAGAGCTCACGCTGTAAAGAATGGATTCTGTACACCATCAGAAGATAAGCGACAGCTTCGACTCGGTGTTACAAGCGGAACCATTCTTAACGATCACGATGTTTGTATCGCTAGAGAGCTGTATTCTAAAGGATACGGTGTTCGCGAGATAACTGAGTGGTATGGGCGTGTGGTGAATGAGGAAACAATGCGAAAGGCGATTGATGGTCGTACCTACAAGCATGTGACTGATGTTGACCCCGTACCATTGCGTAGAGCTAAGAAAACGTATCATGTGCATCCCAATTTGAGATTTACCCAAGAAGAGGAGATACATATAGCTGAACGGTACACTAATGGTGAGAAAGCTGCAACTCTCTCAAAGGAACTAGGTGTATCTGAAAGCTGTATCTATCGAATCATTAAACGTCAACGACCTGATGATCAACAGTCCAATTGATCATCGCCTTTAAGTAATCTATGCATAGGAGAAAACATTATGGCTAATATTAGCTACACGCCGACAGCGATGTTCTCGAACAGGGTGAATGCTCTGTTCAACAACATGCTGCAGACCTTCGTCGCCAATGGGCAGATCCTGCCCAACGTCCAGCCGTATCTGGTGAACGAGTTCAACCAGCACTTCGGTGAGTTCGTCAACCTCATCTTCAACAAGTTCCCCCTTGGAACGGAACCGACGGATCAGCAGATCCAGCAGTATCTGTCGAATCTCATCCAGCAGATGCTTGCCAGGTTCGCTCAGGTTCAGCGTCAGGCGATGTATCAGCCGCAGTACACCAACGGCGTTGTGGTACAACCTCAAATGTACAACCCGATGTTGGCGAACAACGGATATCAGACAACTTCTCTGTTCACTGGGCAGGTTCAAGCTCCGGTTCCTCAGCAGGGTGGGTTCTATGCGAACCCGAATGGTGTAGTGACGCCTCCGACTGCCCCGCAAGCAGCTCCGATGAACACACAGATCGTCACTCCGCCTCAGCAGCCTGTACAACAGCCGCAGCCGTCTTCGGAAGGTACTGATCTGAAGACCTGGACGAAGAAGATGGACCTTCCCGAACTCTACAATCCCCCGGTCTTGGTCACCAACACGGAAAGTGGTCGTGCGGGTACGGATGTTCACCTCGGTTGGGGTGATGGTACGATCGTCCAGTATAAGGATGCTGCTACGGAAGAGGAGATCGATATGGCTACGATCGATACGGATCGTGGATTCGTATCTCCGAAGGAAGCCGTCGAGACGGCGATCCATGGGATGCGGGACTGTCTCTCCAGAGAGAGGTACATATCGGTCAACTACAACCAGTTGCAAGCCTATGAGGTTCCCAGAGCGGAATCGGAAGCGGTGATCAAGAAGCTGAAAGAGATGGCGAAAGCATCTCCGGCGAACTCCAAGTGTGCGTATATCCGCAACATGGAAGCCATCCTCGGCGAACTGAAAGCCAATCTCAAGAACAGGTTGGAAGGGATCTTCATCCTGGAGTTCAACATGGCAGCCATGTATGGTGCTCTGTATGACAATACGGTGGATCCGTCCGACAGTTCGTTCAAGATCAACTCTCTGAGAGAACTGTTGTCCTATCTGGATCTGGAAGAGACGGTGGATGCCAAAGTCGACAAACTTCGGTCTCAGGCTGGGTTCCGTGATCGTCTGAACACTGTGGCTCGTTCCACGATCTTGAAGTCGATCCTCGATATCCAGCTGAGCGATCCCAATACACCGGAGGGTCTGAACGACTACATCGCCGTTTATGGCAATGTCTTGGTGGATGGGCACCCGATCCGCGATATCGCAAGATATCGTGAGATGTCTCTCCATACCGACAACGATGGTGAGAAGACTCCGCAGGCACTGGAGGCGATGCAGATCTATACCAACATGATCGACCTGTTGCTCAGATATACGGTCGTCCGTATGAAGAACAGGAACGTTGTATACACCACGCTGCCGTTCAACGGCATGTTGATGCCGAACTTCAGGTTCAACTGTGAACCCCAGGATCTTGGTGGTCCGGAAAAACCGTCCTCTCACTGTGAGTACTTCGTGGTGAAGTCCAAGCAGAATGATCCTCGTACGTTCACGATCTTCTTCCAGCCGTGTTCGAATGTTCTGATCTCATACATCGCAGTGCGCACCTCCGATGATTGGATCAGACTGATGCCGGTGAAGATGATGGTGTAATCTTACACACTAAGTGATAACAGAGATGTCCGGACATCTCTGTTATCACTATCTTTTTTGTATAATAACACAACTACACTGAGGGTGCTGACTACGCACCCTCAGTGTAGTTCATCGTTTTTCACGTATATATTACTTAATAAGTACCTGACAGAGGATCACATCTTAACCACTAAACACAACACCACCTAAGGTAACGGTGGAGAAAGGAGGTCTTTATGCGCAATGTAATCTATCATTACGATCACGGAGATGTTGTACCCGTTCCTACACAAAAGGACAATCAACCAACTCCCTATCTGAAGAAGATCGCAAGTCTACTTCAGAACAACCGGACGACGATGGATCAATTGGCTAGGACTCCTGTCACTGCACAGGACCTCTTGGCGAATGCCATTGTCACACCAGTCGGCTAGGATGTGGTACACTCTGTCAGGGTTTTGAGAAGAGCCGATCGTCTTGTTATATCACTACGTTGAACTTCACCCCGTCTAAGGTAACGACGGTGAAAGGAGGTGCCGTATGTATACAAGAACACAAGTTCAAGACGGTTATGTTGTACCAAGTCCCAAACTAATACAACAACCGCAGACTACCGCGTTTCTTAAAGGCATAGCAAAAGCTATGTCTGAGAACAAGTTGTCGATGGATACGCTTGCTAAGACTCCTGTTACAAAACAGGATCTCCTTGGTGACGTAACTGTCGTGCCGCTGTAGTGCAATGTAACAGAGACGGTCGGTTCTTCACAGAATGTTAATAGAGAATAAGAAAGTATGCTATGCTAACGTAACATCAACCAAGGAGGTTCCCGTGAATGTATTCTTATTGGAACTCTTAGCCAAACATGGCGTCAGATCGGTCAAGATCAAAGGAAAAGACACAGAAGAGTATGGGCGTATCGTCCCTGTGGAGTTCCCAGAGATCGATATCACGACCGATGACGGTCGTCAACAAGTAACTCTGAACTGTGACTCGGTGGATGAGGTAACAGAGATCTATGTGAATGGATCATCCACTTGTTATACTGAAGATACGATATGTTCCTTAATTCGTTGAAATCAACTACTAGAGAAGAGGTGTTACTCTCTTCTCTAGTAGTTCTTCTTTTGTCTTCGATTAGATTTCGAGACAGCAGCTCGATTCAAACGAGATGTAAGGTCTCATATAGGAACCAGGATCACTCAGATCGGTACCGAGTGTGCAGCGTTTCTTGCACAGTTGAACATAGGTTGCTTCGGTATTGACACCGGATCCATCCACAGGCTGTTCATCCGCATCCACACCGACTTCACATCCAGTGTAGAATCCGAACTCACTGATACGGGCATACATCAGATTCGCACCGTAGATGACGTTCACTGCCTCCATCACTTCAGAACCAGTGACTTCACAGACACCAGTCGCACGAACGATCACACGGTTCAGGTTCGTGTCGATAGAACCACCAGTCTCGAATGTTGGAGGTTCCGGGTTCAGGTTGGATGGATCCAGAGCATATGGGGTCTCAACATCATTGGTATCTTTCTGGACCAGTTCAATATGAGACGGATCCCAAGTGATCGTCTTGAGATAGTAGCAGATGTATTCGACACCGTTATAGGTGGCACGAACACGCATGCGATATTTCTGACGTTCGGTTTGAGTCAGATCGTTGGTTGCAGGGACACACCGGAATGGGATCGGAGTGTACAGATCCATATCCGTAGCTTTAGGGCTGAACGGAAGGGCACCTTGGTTGCCATCCGTATTTTGATATCCACGAACACCGATCCCGAAGTAACGGAGCATCGGTACCGTGGACGGACGACGTTCTGCCAGGATGTTGTACTTGGTGTTCAACGTGGTTCTGAGGTCTTCCACGAAGTCCAAGTCAGCGAAAGCTTGGAACTGATTCATGGCTCCGATGATCGTTGTTACGGAACCCGCAGATTTGAAAACAGTATCTGCCATGATCGATTAAACTCCTACGTAGTTATGGTTAATCTTTTCAAAGGTTGTTGTTTCATTCTCTGTGATCAACTTGTAATCTGGGATCTCATTCCACGATTGAGATTTCTCCTCGATTACTTCAACCACATTGTTGTTCTGATATACAGGTGTTACACTTCCCGATGGAGACCAGGATTCAACACCCATGCTGAAATGGGTAATGATCGCACCATCATTCGGATCATGCTGAGGATATGGGGTGTATGTCTTCACACGCCTTCCATCCGTACGATCCTCTTGACGACAAGCCATGTAGCGGCTTTGTTCTTCTTGAGTGAGATCGTAATGATCGTACATACTCGGATCATCACCGAGATCTACTTGGATCGTATCGGTGATCGTGTTATCGCGACGTTCCCATCTGGGTTGTAGCTTACCAGAGATATCCAGATCTCGTTCACACAAAGTGAAGTAAGTTCGGATGACATGTTCCAGTTTGATATCTGTGAAATCACACAGTTCCCACACATATCGATAGATGTACTCATAAGGCCCGTGTACGTCCATACGGAACAACAGTTCCGTTGGGACTTGGAACACATGATGGATCATCCACTTCATGGAGTACTCATGCCACATGTATTCGAATCGTGCGATCTGGATGTTCTTCTGCACGTCGAATGTACTATGCCAGAATGTGTGCGATACATTCGTCATCCCTTCGATGTGATCGAAGAACGTGACGTTGTACGAACACATCTCCACGAAGAACTGTTTCACTCTGCGATACTTCTCGTTCAGAGCAATCTCACTTTCCAGGAGAAGAGGAGTATCCACGGGATAGAACTGTTCCATTAAGGCATCGAAGAACCTTGAATATTCCTGTTCTGGACCAACACTGGCGTCGTACTGTTCGATCACGTCCGCTAACCCATCTACAACACGGAAGAACTGAGTGTATGGGATATTGTTGATCAGACTCAACGGGATCCAACCCTTCACACATCTCTGCTGGTAGACCTTCAACAAGATCTCCATGTGGATCGATGATGCAGATCGATGCACTTCGATGAAGTTGTGCAAAAAGTTGATCGCCTGACTGTGGATCTTTTCTGCCATATCGTCCGCTGAGATGAGTGGTAGGGGGTAGGGTACCATATCGGTAAACCCGTAATCCGTGAGGTAAGATTTCGTATGTCTCTTGTGCCCTTGATAGTGGAAGATCTCAGGGATCTCCGGGAACTCTTTCTTATACGGCCACATGACTTCTGCAGCAACAGGGGGTTTCTCCAAAGTGATCCCAACTTCCCGACACGCACAGTACAGCAACAGAGCGACCACTTGATCTGCATCCAGTGCAAGCGGTACTTTGGTATCCGGTGGAGTTACGATGATACTGAAGTTCAGGTCTTTCTCGGATGCACGGTACAAGATCGACTCTTGAACGAACTTCGCATACACTTGGTTATACAAAGTAGACGTGATGTTTCTGTCGATCTCGTGAGCTTTCGTATCCAAGAAGGTGTGTGGAGTAACAGCGAATCGACGGTCTTGTTTGTCCGTAGATACTTCAAACAAGTTCTCATCTTGGTATTCCAGATAGGATTCCTGTTCTTTATCGTACGTGATCGATGTTGTCTCGATCGTACCGGTGTTCATCTCCTCTACCCGAGTGTATCCATCTCCCATTTTGTACTGGTTCAGGATCCTCTGCACGATATCAACTGCTTTGCCGTACTCACGATGTCTGGTGTTATCCACAAGACATTCCGCTTGTTCGATGATCGCATCATCTCCAGCAACATTCGACAAGATCTGAGGATATGGTTTGCAGGTATTTGAAAATGAAGCGCTCAATGTGTTGTGATCCAAGACAACCGTCTTCGGTTTAACGACCGTATCAACATCACTTGTACCGGATGTGACAACAGAAGAAGTACCTCTGGTGACATCCTGCACGATAGACTTGCTGTACAGAGAAACATTCATCGGTTTCAGAAGTGCACCGATTAGGATACTGAAGTTCTTCTGAGTTCCCTTGTTCTTCAACAGATAGTTAATGTTACGGTACAAGAATAGAGCTTGGTTCAAAGAAAGAACATCTCTGTAATCACCGATGCCCTTGCTGTTGAGATAGCTCCAGATGTGGAACTCATGTACCTTGGAGGTGCGGATGTTGAGGATCCTCTGTCCGAAGATCGTTAGGTACAGAAGATGCCACAAGATCCCCTGATGTACGATCGGGAACATGTCTTCGTAGTCGAACTCCTTCACATCCCAACGGACACGAACCATTTCAAGGGTTGTTTTAAGCGCCGTGTAGATCGAGGTACGTTCGTTCTCTTGGAACATATCTTCGTCATATCCGAAAATCGTGTAGTTATCTGCTGTTTCAATCGTCTCCATACGCTGGTGTCTTGGACACCAGACTTCCTCTTGGATGGGATACACGATGGACTTGATTAAGTCACTATATTGAGGGTAGCTCTCGCACAGTTTTGTGTAATAGGAATTCGGTATCCTATACAACGAAGCTGTCTTCGGATGCTTAGCAAGCGTCTCTTTGGTAAAAGGAACTTGCTGTTGCGTATCGAGGGATTGGATGTAAATCATCTCATCGAGACGTCGATAGATCCGATGATTCGGGATCTGAACTCCGAACACTTCCGTTGTATCATTGGCAAGGATATATTCCCCACGAATATGCCGGTAATACGGGTTCAACTCAGTGGGTAATCGATCCTGATACTCAGGTTGTACATCGTTCTTCCAAATCAGATCAGCGAAGTGACTGTTCTTCAGTGTAAGAGTCCTCAAGAAGTTGATCGGTTCCCTGATGTATAATTCTAACTGAACCAATTGAACCTCCTTAACTTAAGGTTTAAGTTGCATACCATGCCTACAGACAATAGTTTTACAAGAGGGCTGAAGAGATTAGGTAAAATCCTCGGCGTTTCGTTCCCGGAGGATAATCCGGAACAGGAACAACACAAGGATGTGGAACTGTCTCTTCATACCCCTACCGAGATGCGATACCTTCCTGGTATCTACTCTCCTGACGGTTCCCATACGGAACAACTTCCTTCCACTTCTGAATTCCTTGACCAGCTGTTGGGTATCTCTCAGCAGGCTGGTAATTGGTCTCGGACTGCTCAAAGTTTCGGGGTGTTGGCTCCTGAGCTGAAAGACGCTGCCGATATCTGGGTTAGCTCTGTAATCAGTCCCACCGACCTTCAGACGAACAGCATTCAGATCTTATTGGAGAAGACCGATCTCGGTCAGGATATCGAAGATAAGATCTCCTCTGAGTTGACTGAGTTCTTCAACGGTACGTTTGAATTGGCTCCTCGTATGAAGACTTGGATGAAGAAAGCCATCTTCCAAGATGGCGCTTCTCCGATTCTTATAGTACCTCAGGTGAATATCGATACACTGAATGCAGCGGTGGATATCGATGAGACCAAAGCAGGTCACGACGTCAAAGAGATCATCAAGAATGCCAATCATCCTCAGATGAATCAACAGATGATCCCTGGCAACTTCACGATGGGGAGTGAACGTCTGGAATATGATAACGATCCACCGATGATGTACGACGCCAAAGACGCATCTATGGAGTTGCTTATTCCAACGATCCGTCCCACAGAGGGTCGTAAGAAACAGCACTATGATGATCTTCTCAACAAGATCGATGCAGATATCGATCAGATGTTCGAAAATTGGAGACTGAGTGATAAGTCTTACGAGGTCTTCACAGATCCAGAGGTAGTTGCAACCACAAGAGAGACCAAGAAAGCGATCAAGGAGCTGTTCTCCGAAGCGAAGAAGTCCGTTGTGATCACGTACGATGCGACGAAGCTGAATACGAAGAGTCGTTACGACGGTGCTGCGAAGAACATGGAGAAGAAAGTCCTGGAACATTTCTTGATGGATACTGCTAATCCAACTTATCTTCTCGATACAGAGGAGTCTTTGGAAGAGAAACACCATCCAACCGTGATTGATCTTCCTTACTCCTCTGTGATCCCAGTGACGATCCCTGGTGCACCCGATAAGCACATCGGTTACTTCATTCTGGTGAACCAGTGGGGTACTCCATTGACCGATCATGTCTACGATCGTTCTACCTACAACGGTCCTCGTAAGTTGACAGAAGGTGCGATGCAAGCGACATTCGGTCAACCAGCAGCGTACAAATATGCAGCTGGCATCAACGACGATCAACGCTTCAAAGCAACCACCATGATGTTCGGTCTTACGATGAGGAACCTGCTCAACAACAAACTGGAAGAATATGGTTTCTCAGGGGCTACGATCGAAGAGCATGAAGCGACGACACTCTGTCTTTTCCGTTATCTCTTGGATCGTAAGAGAGTAGGGTTGGTATTCGTCCCAGCTTCCATGATGGTGTACATGGCTTATGATTACCACATCGATGGAACTGGTAAATCGCGTATCGAGGATCTGAGTACACTTCTCTCCTTGAGAACGGTTCTTCTGATCTCCGGTATCATGGCTGCCACAGAAAATGCGATCGACAACAAAGTCATCGAAGTGGATGTAGATGAGAAGAACGCCAACGTCACACAGTACCTCGCTATGGTGCGAGATGCGTTCATCGAGAAGAAGATGCTGCGGTTCGATAACGAACCGTTGACGGTACAGCGAGATCTTCTTCAGCGATCACTCACGCTGCTCCCGAAGAACATGAAAGGACTTCGTGAGAACCTCAACATCACAACCGATAGGAAATCTGCGAATGCGATATCTCCTGATACGGCGTTCCTGGAACAGCTGTCCAACTGGATCATCACCGGGTTGGAAGTTCCTCATGCTGCTCTTAACCAAACAGGGGAACAGGAATACTCTCGTTCTGTTGCTACTACGAACTTGATGTACAACAACAAGATCAAGGGAGAACAGAAGACGACGACCAAGTTCGGAAACAAACTGATCCGTACATATCTCAAGTACTCCTCCCCACTGCAGAAGAGGATCGAAGAGATCCTGAAGACCTCTTCCAAGAGCCGTAAGGATATGAAAGCTTCCAATGAAGCAGAAGGATCCGATCCGAAACCTCCGAAGTCGAAGCAGGAAGTGGAGCTGAACAAAGACTCCATCAAGAAACAACTTCAGACGGTGATCAAGAACATCAAGATTTCCTTGCCTGCTCCTCAGATCGTGGTAGATAAAGCTCAGTACGAAGAGATCACTTCGTATGCGGATGCGATCGATCGTGTTCTGCAGATGATCTTCAATGAAAATCAGATCATGGATCAGGATGCGAAAGAGATGTTTACCCTCTTCCGCGAAACCGTTAAATCGGATATGATCCGTGATTACATCAAGCAGGTTGGATTCCAGAGTTCGTTCGATATCCCATTCCCGAAGGATATCAACATCAAGAACGCATTCGATCTCTACGACTACGTTACGAACCAGAAGCTTAAGTTCGATAACTTCAAGAAGTATGTCGTAGATGAAGCCAGGAAACACCTGGAAGAACAAGGTGATAACCCGTACGGTGATATGGGTGGAGGATCCGATATGGGAGGAACTACCGATGAGTTCGGTGGAGAACAACCCATGGGTGGAGCTCCAGAAGAAGGTGGAACTATGAATCCTGATGAACAAGTATCTGACTTGGATCAGGCATTCGACCAGGCAGATCAAGGTGTAGGAGGACAAGGTAGTGCTCCGGAGGAAGGTGGTACCCCACAGGAACCTCAGGACATGAACTTCGACGAAACACCACCGCCACCATCATTCTAACATGATTAAGATACAGGAGTTGAGGGGCAACCCTCAACTCCTGTATCGCTTTATTTAAAAGTGTAAGTGAAACGTTTTTCACGTATATATTACTTAAGCGAATAGAGTGACGAGTGACTTGCCTCCTGTTTGTGATGTAGTTAAGTGGTGATTACATCAGCTTCTGTTGTCCATTGGTGATGTATCGTAATCTCACCTTACCGTTAACCAATGCCACTGTCTTAACCTTGGAGGTGTACTTATGGCTGTGATTAACTCACGTCCAAAAGACTACACAATGGCAAGGCTTCTGCGCCAAGTCATCACAGGTCGACTTCCTGCATCCAGTCTTCGTGTGAGAACACACGACGGACGCTACGTTCAAGTAGCGAAGGTTGTTGACCTTGGGAATGGTGTTTACGACATCATCCCTGTAGCTCAGTAAACTGAGCTGTTAACCAAATCAATTTGTTTGCTAGTTGAGTGATGCGAACACTCTTCTAGCCATAGGCTATGTCACTCGTGCTCTATTCAAATAATGTTTGTAATCGTAAACAATTAAAAGGAAGGAGTTCTATTATGAACACCAAAACAACTGACACTGTCGTCGTCATCGCACTCTCCGTCTTCTTCTACGGATACATCCCACTGTTCGGACTCTTCAAAGCCTACACAACAGAAAACGATTTGTGGTTCTGTACCTGGGGTATCTGGCTGTTCATGCCAAAAGCGACAGCGTTACTCACGACTGTGATCACTGACACGATGTGTGTGATTGCAGATCGTGTAAAAGTTCTGCTTCGATAAGCAGAGGATAGTAAGGTGTGCTCTACGGGGCACACCTTCTTCTTTTTTGTCATCTCGTTTAAACACATCCCTGCTATAGCAGGGATAAAATCATGAGAAATGATCAAACAGCAGTGAACTACTCCTACCTGAAGGAAAGGGACTTCTTTGAACAACTGTTAACGGATGGATCATTCATGTATGTGTTCAATCCGGGCATCGTATGCGATCGATATAAGTAAAATATCTACCAAGGGAGAATACACTTCCTTGGTAGATATCGATAGAACGATTAGTTCTGGTCCCAGTTCCTGTCGGAACGCTGGAAGTTGGACACACCATCCGGATACTGCATCTGATCCGGGTGAACCGCATGAGATGTCGAGGTGGTGGTACCACTGGAAGGACGAGTATCGAACGAAGAGATACCATCCTGCTTCGCCCAACCCATACGCTCTTCGTGTTCCACACCGAGACCCATGCCTTCGAGCGGTTTGTCCACTCTCGATTTGTACGGGGGCGCGATGTTGTAGTTGTGCTTGTGCAGCGCCAACTGCTCAGCGATCGTCATCGCAATGGTCTTGATGTAATCATTGTGTTGAACGATAGCCGTCATCGGGATCGTACGTTCCGGGTGCTGAACCGTTCCGATCACACGCTGGAATCCGATATCACCAGTGCCCGTCGGCCAGACGTTGGCGTAGTGGGCGGCGTCGATGATGTGATCCGGACGCATGGTTGGGTCGAACTGGATCGCCATGAACGAGAGCGCATAAGCGGACATCGTGTAAGCGCCAGGGAAGACCACGTTGGCCATACTCGCGTTCGTATCGGGATGCTGGATGTCCCAGATCCACTTCTTGAACGTGTTCCAGACAAGGTTGCCACTCAGTTCATCGAAGGTGAATGAAGGACTGACCTGACCACGAGTGGTTTTCGCAGGGACAAGGAAGTTCTGGCTGTCGTGACCGACAGGACCTTCCTGTGTACCGAGCGTATAACCGAAGTCGATGCCAGTAACAGATTTCGCGTGACTTTCGATGAGGTCTTTCAGAACCCACGCCATGCGGGTCGGCTTACCATCCACGACGTACATGGCAGGGAGCGAAGTCACCACCAGGACGACAGGGGTAAACGTACACGGCGTAGCGACGTCCAACATCGGCATGTTGGAACCGGATCCGAGCTGGAGACCTGAGGACATGCCTTTCTCATCCGAGGTCATCGGAAGAGAGGTACCCTGCTGGACACCGGTGATCTGAGCAGCTTGTTCCGGTTCGTAGAAGAACCGACCGAGGTTTTCTTGATTCTTAGAAGCCATAGTTCACCTCTTACGCTGCTTCAGCAGTTGTTTCTTCCGGATTGTAACCTTCACGGTTGACCTCGATGTCGACGTCGAGCACACGCATGGTGTCAGGACTGGTGAGTCGGATCAGGACGTGCTGGATATATCCGATACGCTGTTCTTCGGCGGTCTGATAGACCGAGACTTCGAAATCGTACTTGCCGTTGTACAGGTAAGAGAGCTCGGTATCAAGGTACTCCTTGATCCCTTGCTGCAGCACAGCGACTTTGTCGTTGCGTCCGCTGAACTTACCCCAGGCTTTACGAACCACATGTTTGGTGTAGACCACCGCATCGACGAACCACTGATCGACGAGCACCGAGGTTTCCGCACGGTACACGGTGCGAAGAGCAGGATAGAAGATGCGAGACATGTCTGCCCACTGGACATAGTTGATGCCAGTGTCCCAAACACGAGACTGACCTTCCGGATCGTAGTTGATCCAGTTGACAGACGAGACTTTGAAATACTCGTTGTAACTCTGAGGCCAACCACGGGGTTCGGTCGTGTTCATATACGGCAGGTTACCATACATGGCATGCTTCATCGCACTCCAGTAAGTGAACGGCATGGGTTCGCTGTAGACACCATCCGCAAGGAACCCGGTATGCGCATAGATCGCACAACGGCAGCAGTCAGTGCCTTTGAGAACCGATTCCCGCATGAGCAGAGCACGGCTGCGCAGAGCTTCGCCGTTGGACTCATCGGTCATCTGGTCGTTCATCTGGATCGTACGACCCGTACCATCCGCCATGAGCACCTGGGTGCTCAGTTCGATCATCACGTCGTCGCGAACATCGAGGAAATCGATCATCGCGTACTTGGTGTCGAAGTTATAGCCCACATCGTACATGTGAGTGAATGGATAGCGGAACTTGTCCACGATCTTCGGATTGAGTTTTTTAGCACAGAACTGCTGGATGCATTTCTGAACCATCTCATCGCTGATGTCGTTGCCATCGTAACCACCAGCCAGGTAGATGTAGCTGTCTTCAGCAAGCTGAACGACAGTTTCATCGGTCTCGTCGATGGTGATCAGACGGACGTGATCATACGGAGTTCCACCGAGATTGCGGCAGGAGATCACATTGACCATGTATCCGAAATCGGTGTTCATGATCGCAGCGGGATCGTACGTCGGTTTGGTCAGACCAAGCGACTCTTCCGATTCCACCTGAGCGATCCGATTGCCGATCAGGTTGATGTTCTCCTCGTAGGTGTAGATGGTGTACGGAAGCTGATGAGAGTCCACATCGTAAGCTTTGTTGCACACAGCTTGCATCGACAATTCAGCACCGGTATCCGGATTCAGAGTCTCCGGGTTCGCAGCGAAGCTGTTCTGAGTGGTGTTGTAGATGTCGTAATGAGGAGTGATCGTGGTGCTGTTGTAATCTCTCCGAGCCGGAGCGAAAGTGTAGAACAGCGTCTTGTAGAAGTTGACATCTCCAGCCAGGTTCTCAGAGTTCTTGTAGAACAGGGAGAAGCAGAGGTCGTTGCCGTATTCACCGGGATAGAGGGCTTCGAAGACCATGATCGGGTAGACCGACCAGTTCTTGTCACCATCCGTCACGGGACGCATCTGCAGGGAGCTGAAGTCGTAACCGTTCACTTCTTCCGAAGAGAGCAGAGCCGAACGCTGGGTGAACTTGATCTCAAGACCAGGCTCATACACTTCGTTGCCCGCACCATCTTTCTTCGGGATGTAGTTGCCGGTCGTATCGTCAACCACTCGATGTCCATCGTCATCGTAGAGATACTGAAGGATACCGTCTTCTTCGGTTCCTTTCACCTGACGAACCCAAGCTTCGATGATCACCACTGAGTTTAGAGCAGTTTCATCGGCGGCACGACAGATGAAGGCACCGTTGTAGGTCAGCGTATCCACCAGGACTTTCGCCTGTTTGCTGTAGTACTTCTTATTGGTATTGGTGAAGGTCTGTTCACCGAAAGTAGCCGCAGCGAATGTATACGTCGGACACCACACGGGATCCCCAACCGGTCCCTCCTGACCGCGCAAGATCCAGATCGGACGATGCACCGGAAGGATGGTCGTGTACTCCACGTTGTAGATGGAGTTATCTTTCACATTGATCTGATAATGTGGGAATGGCTTAATAGTCGTCGCCATAAAGATTTCTCCAGTTACTTGTTGTCGCCGACGATCCTATGACTTTAGAATCATCTTAGACAACACGAGGTTAAAGATATGAAATTATCTCTTTTTGACGTCTCGATCGTCGCAGATAGGATCGGGCAAGTCTCGTTACAGCAAGCCGTAGCGTTTCTTATTAAGGACACAGCGGACACTGTGCTGACACCCGATCAGTTATCCCACGTTGCGCAGACACGGATCTTCTCCAGCACTCCGATCTCCAAGATCTATCAGGATCTTGTTGAATCGGATAAGCTTCAAAGCTTCCTCTGCTACAACTTAAGTGGGGTAGTGGACGATATACCTGAAGTCTTAACGATCCAAGACATCGTAGTCGACGGGAAGTCGGTTCGCAACATTTCTGTACCGGCACGGTTTCAGAAATGTTGGGTGAACTTGACCTCCATATCGACAAAAGTAGACCCATACAATGTCCAGTACAATATTACAGATTCGACCATGTTGGCGAGTCTGTTTGTGCGTGCTGCACTGGTTACTGGATATGAGGATCATGACCCCTGGCTCTCCCCGAAACTTGCATCGTTCGTAATCGAATCGTACGCTACGACGATCGGTGTAGAGTTGGGTCGTATCTATGGGTTGGACTACAATGAATCGATGTTCGTTCAGACTCTGTTCGCTGCGTATTACGCGCAACTTCTCGGTGGAGAAGGACCTAACCTCTATCCTGCTCTGTTGAATCGTTGTGGGTTCCTTGGAACCATGAACGATATTCAATCCAGGATCAAGAGTGTGGAAGATCTTAACCACCATCCTAACAAACTCTGGACACCGGAGGTGATCTGCACTGCTCTGCAACAGAGAGGTCCTCACCGGATGCGGAAGCTGACGAAAACTCAGCTCTATCGGTTCCTCTCCTCCAGTGCAGCAGACAGCATCACGATGGCGATCGCGTTGGAGTATCCCCCATACTGGGTTTACCAGTTGTTGAGAGTGGCATCCGGGGCGAAGATCCCGACGATGTCGAATGTGATCAAATTACGTAACACCAAAGGCAAGATCCTCCAGTTCGCCAATGACATCATGGGAACAGGAGCTGTGATCAATAAGGTTAAACGGTGACAACATGTCCATTACGATTGATACTTCTACGGTGATGTCCAAATATCTGAACAAGTATTGTCTGGATCACATTTGGAACATGCCGACAACAGAGTATCGTCAGAACTTTATAGCACGGTGTATCAGTGCGATACCACGGATGGGATCGGTCGATCTTGGACCGGTCTCTCTTTTACTCCCCTATACCGACTCTTATTACGTATATGAGGTTCCCAAATGCTGTATGGGAAATCTCAATATCAACGTTCCGGACTGGGTACCTTTGGACGAGTGGTTGGACACCAACCCATTTGATTTCAGAGTGACCGGTACGAACGGGGAGTGGTTGTGGAGACGTGGGATCTACATTACCAACTATCCGTGCCGTAGTTCCTTCATCATGGCGATCGAAGCGAAGATGGCCAGGACGATACTCGGTGCAAGATACAACTTTAAGAAGATCTTCGTCTCTGTTTATGTGGATAGTGACGGAGAACCTCTGACGAACTTATCGACGGATTGTCTCCGTCCCAACAACCTGGAGAGCAGGAACCAAGCTTGGGATATGGCTCGGTTGGCGAATATTGTGTTCATCAACGGACGTGAAAGCCAAGTTGCTTCGATGAACGATATTCAGATCGGAGACTACATCGAGCTGATCACGGATCCTGACATCGTCAGTGATTTCACAGTGAACTTGTCTGTGGTTGGTCAGAACTACCTCTACCGCAGTAAGAAGTACGCGAGATTCAACTACATCATGCATATCCCAAAAGAGGATAACCCGGAGAACTATCTGATTACACATAACACTTGTGATATGTTCGTCCGTCCTCTGAACAGATCGACTGCGAACACTCATCTGAAGGGGTTGTTCCTCCATCGGTTCAACACAACTGATGCGATCATCCAGTTGACGCACAACGATTTCGCGATCAGCGAGATCCTCCTGAATGCATACATGAATGCATTGGATACCACAGAGATCGAGATCCGAGTGATCGCAAGACGTCACAACAAAGGATTGAAGCTGATCCGAGAAGCGAACTATCTGTTCATGTTGTATCAGCTGTCCGATGAGGAGATCCTTAACTTCCTGGTGGGAAGAGGAGACTCATCCCTTCCCTTCTGGAGGGCAGATCATCTGGAATCCAGTAAGTATGTGGACCTGATGTTCAAGAACCCACTGTTCAGTGGAGTGAACTCCTTAACAGGGTACATCCAAGTTCTTGGATTCTACAACACGATGCCTCTTTTGTGTAAACGGGTTACCAGAACAACCATCGGACCGAACACCACCCATGTGTTCACCGTGGATCTTCCACTGGCGATGATCCCACTTCGGTATATTGGAGCGCATGTGTTTGTCGATGGAAAACATCTGGACGACACACTCTACAACGTGAACAAGCACGGACAGTATGTCGTCATCAGTATCGATAAGAGTGTTACTTTACCACTGAATACAGAGATCGTGGTGGAACTCTTTGAAAGTTCGAAGTTCTATGCGGAATATTTGTCCCCGATGGAAGGGAACAACACTTTGACCATCACTGGCGATGTCGTAGTGTTTCGTGTCAGAGAACGTGATGACGATGAACCGAAGAGCAACTACTTCGCCGATCAGTATTCAGTAGATCAGACCTACGAACAAATCGATCCGGAGAGTTTAACGTCGACGTACTACTCGATCACTGAAAATGAAGATGGTACGTCAACGATCTCGTTCGGGGCAGATCAGTTCGGAAGAACCTTCCTGATCTGTTCGAAACGACTGATGACCACTGCTTACAATCGTACCTTTAAATTAGGTGAGCTGTACGGTCACAGTATCGGCTCCGGTATGTTGATGGTGAACGCTACTCAGTGGAGTGATAGATCTCAGATCCAGATCCCGTTGGTCCACACGGTTCATCCGATCGTGTATCTGAATGGACGTGAGTTGGTTCGTGACGTTGACTACGTTCATGCTGTCAATAAGAGTATGCTTGGGAATATCGCATCGCAAGCGATCCAGGTGAATAACAGTGAATACTTGAACTCTGGAACAGAGGATAACAACCTCACGATCTACGTGACAACAGATCCCTGTTTTACAGAGGAGAATGGATTCGTTAAAGTTCACTACATCGATACGTTGAACGTGCTCTTGTATTGGTATCAAGAGCTGGCGATGCTCACTTGTGATGGATTGGCGATCCGTGATCTCCAATACGAATATGGGTTGTTGAAACTTCCAGACAGTGTGCGCAACGGAGCGATCTGGTACACCAGAGGGATGCTTCCGGAAAGCGTCAATGACATGATGCAACAGTATGGAGATGACCTCGATACGGAACGGTGCATCGCGATCTTGGAGTACTTCAGAAGACTGCATCCTGTGGATGATAGTTTCGTCGTGATCCCACATAGTCATCACATCTATTCGGTTCTGGTTAACGAGATCATGAACGATGTGTTGAATGGGGATTTCACCTTGGTGTATGATGCAGATCTGGCTCGGATGAGAGATCAGGTTGCTGGATATCTGACTGCAGAAGATCAGGATAGTGCTCTGGCTGGAGTGACTGGTAATCTGATCGTAGGAGGTGCAGGAACGAAGAAGGTCAATCAAACCTATCGACCTGTTGATAAGAGTGCCAAAGGTCAGGAGAGAAGGTGGTACAACGCGTTCTCCAACCTGTCCATCTGGTACCACCAGGAACAAGGTCGCTGGGAGATCGTATCTTCGTTGAAATCTGTCACTGGAGTGTTCTACTACGCAGTGGATCCAACCGATGGATTGGCAGATCCCTCCAACCTTACTTGGGAGACAGGGGATCTTGGAACGGATCAACCTCCTGTTCTGGAGTCGGGTATGCTCGATCTGACGTTCATCGATATCCTGCCATCGTATAGACTTTACGACTCGGGAACCCCAGAGTTCTACCGTACTCTGGAGCAGTTGAAACGCGCTCTGTTGCCGGAAGATCCGAACAGAGATATCCGTGTCGATCAACCGTAATATACCAAGTGAGGATGACATATGGCTACTATTTCAGTCTATGGGGAAGACCAACCTCGTGTCTATCCGTTGAGCCGGATCTACGATCCGGATATCGACGGGACGGATGCTTCCGCTTCCGGTAAGATCATACCGGAAGTGTGTTCGCAGATCGTCGACGATACGAAAGGTCTTCATAACCAGCTCTATACCGTTACTGCAGTGGATCCCACCACGTACAAAGTGACGATGGTTCCAACAGCGATCGTGATGACCGAGGATGGACAACCGGATCGTGTTCTCTCTTACGGGAACGACATCTACATGTTGTATTATGCAACGGTAGCGATCACAGACAGCACCGGAACGATCATCCGGCTCACCAGACTGGTGATCGACAACAAGCTTGCGTTCTTTGGACATCACGGTGCGCAGTATGAACTGATCCGCACCAACGCCGATGGTACAACCACTGTGGTCAGTCAGAACTTCGATACCACGAACAAACCCACGGGTACCAGAGTTCCCGTTGTGGAAACAGCGGTTCCTGGTGTTCGCAAGTGTGTGAATTGCTACAGTTATGCTACATTCAAAGATGGAGAGCAGATCGCTCTCCACATCTACGACGCTTCCGGCATCTTGATCGCTGTAGTACAGCTGATCACCAAACAAGCTCTGATCTTGAACGAGCTGACCGATGGTTCCAACCCGATCGTCGCATTCGACATCGTGGCGAACCAGATGCTGGATGGAGATATCATCCTCTATACTCATCAGAACAAAGAAGAGCTTGCACTCTATCCGCAGATCACTTACGCTGATGGTACTACTCAGATCGTGAGTATCGACGGGGTATCTGGGTTCTTGTATGGATTAGAGGATGTCTCTACGGAATATGCTGGAGCTGAGTTCACACTCACTGCGAAGTACTACATCTCGGATGATACTCCTGCCACGATCGCAGAAGGGGAAGGTGTTCGGTTCCTGGCTTGCAATAAGACAGTTCGGATTGTGAATACCACCAAGTATTCACTCTCCAAGATCTCTGTGATCCCGGTATGGCAGAGTGATCTGAGCAACTGGAAGTTGGAACTCTTCGGTTACAAAGAGAACCGGAAAGGATTCTCGATCCTCTCCAAGATTGCATCGGTCAAGACGATCACCGGGAAGACACCTGCTGGTGCACCGATCTACGGTGAGTTCGTACCGAACGCGTTCGGTACCCGTCAAGAACTGTTGATCGAAACCACTCAGACACCAGACAGTGGAGTGCAAGAACCTTACAGTCAGAAGGTGTCGCTCGAGTTGAGAAATCCGAACGATACGTATCCGTGGTTCCTCCTGAAGGACGACTACAGCCAAACAGAAGAACCTACGTATGGGGACAACACGCCTCCACATATCGCTCCGGTGATCTACTACGGTCCGATCACCTCAACGGACGGTACTGTGGTGAACACCTACAGGATCCCAAGTGAACTGTTTAAGACGACGATGTCTCAAACAGCGACCGAAGTGTTCCTGGAGAATTTCTATTTCAACAGCAGACCGCCGAAGATCGGTCAGGAGTCCGCTCCTCCGATCCCAACACACTTCACCGTGCGTGCACCGGTCTCCGGTATCGCCATCCTGACACAACCGAGAGAAGTTGGGAAATTCTCCGATCCTCTGTATCTGAACGCCAACCTCGATCAGTACGTGAATAGTACACTCGTGGTGGAGTTCTGGAAACAGATCGACGACAGCTCCTTCGAACTGCTCTACGGTGTGCCTGTGATGGTCATAGCACAACCTTGATTTAACTAGCTACAGCAGGGATGTTACACCTGCTGTAGCTAGTGTATTTGAAAGTATTTTGGCTTATATATAACTAAGTGAAACTAAATCAAACCTAGGAGGTTAACTATGAGTAACTCTATGATTGAATTGATGAAGCGCATCGCGTATCGGAGAGCGGCAGATCGATTGAAGATCGAAGATGCTCGTGATCGAGCAGATCATCTGATCAAGAAGCACAAAGATTGTGATATCTGCTTCTACCAGGATGGAGATTACATCCGGATCGTCCAATGTATCTGTCCTTTGGGTAATCCGGATCCTATCTTCAACACGGAGTATCTCCGTAAAGACCAACTGACTTCCGATCAGTTGGACTACATCCTTCAGCACCTCAGCTGAAGATAATATGCGGGGGGGGGGGTAACACCTCTCCCCTTTTCTTTTTTGTCACATAAGGTCTTATAACAAGGAGAATGACCGTGGAAGATATTACATTCTTAGAGGATTACCAGTATCAGTTGAAACTGAACGAACTGGATCGTAACCTGATGGAGATGGAACGTCTCGGTATGGAAGTAGCCAACGGGCTGATGGCGATCCATAACGCTACTGTGGTGGAACAGTATCAGAACAAGTATGGATACACTGAACATTTTCAAATGTTGATCGGTGAGGAAGGACTCTTCGATTCTGCCAAGGATGCACTCAGAGGTATCATTGGTTGGTTGAAGAAGAAGTTGGTTCAACTTGCAAGTATAATCTTCCTAGTCGTGAAAAGCATCGTGGATGTGATCACATCGCTCGTGTGGGCTGTGGTGAACATCAGCAAGATGAATGCAACGAAGAGTCCTTATAGCCTTATGGTACTGGAAAGTGTTTTCCGTCTAACTTACGATAAGGTAACCAATAACAGTAGCTTCGGTAAGAATGTCCAACACGTTACAACCATCGGCGAGTTAACTTCCGCTTTGAACGAGTATTTGTCTGGGATCTATACAGAATTAGAGCAAGGTATCGACAACGCTCATAAGGAACGTGTTTATGCACGTGTTGAATTCAGCCAGGCAGCTCAAAAGTTCGAATACATTCTCAATAACAATTATGTTACGATGATGAACACCCTGGGTAAGGTAATCGATAACCTTCAGAAGTCGTTGAATGAAAACGATGATCTTACACGCACGCGTGAGAAGATTCAAGATTTCGCAAAACGATTCCCTGGTGCACAAGCTTTGATTACAGAAACCACCAAATCTCAAATCTACGAGCATGTTCGTGTAACAGATGAAGGTGGTATGCTGGCTGCATTCCGAATCCAGGCAAGTGCTTGTATTGCATTTGCAACTTCCTACAGCCAGTTCTACAGCAAATGTGTCCGCAGAGGTGTGTCTATCTTGAAAGAGTTGCACGCTGCCTACAACAAAGGCGAAGTGTCGATCCACATGGAGTTCCCATTCGATCAAGCGATGATCAAACGACTCTCTGATTTCTATGGAGCTCCAATCAAAGTGACGAAACTCATCGTAACGAACATGAGTCCGACGACCTGGAACATTGCTACTGAGACGCCAGGGTTGATGGGGTGGTGTTATCCGGGTAATGGATCTGGTGTATCATTTCCAACTGAGCTTTGGGTGAATGCACGTGTTGTAACATCCTGGATCGCGAGATTTTACACAGCATCTGTAAATGATGCTCGTGTGAATAAATACGATCACTTCCTCGGTGTTGTCGTCCATGAGTGTAAACATCTCTGGGATATGCAGTATGGGAAAGAGTTCGATGTGGTGCGAGAAGGCGACTCGTTCTTCAAGTATCGCAAATACCAACACGAACGGAGAGCTCAGGAAGCTGCTACCAAGTTCGAGATCACTGATCGTGACCGTGCTTGGGCGAAGAAGATCATCGATCAAGTAGAAGCAGAGATCAAGAAACAGAAGCAGAAATAAGATCGTTCTAGATGTAGGAGATCACTCTCCTACATCTAGATAAAGTTTACCCTATTGTGACTGACGACGAACTTCAGCATCTAATTTCTGTAAGACCATTCTAGCAAATGCTATATCTGCAGAAGTTGGTTTGTAATTATCAGCAGCATATCGCGCACGCGACTCGTAGGTACGGTCCATGTACTCATGTGATCCTGTCTCAATGGTAAAAGACCCACCTAGCCTATTCTGAATATCAAACAGATGTCGACATTCATGGACTATGGTCTTAATAAGAGATTCTTCTTTAGACCCACGTAATCTACTCCATCGAGATACACTAGACATCAGAAAGTTGTAATTACACCAAATGTTTGGTATTGGTACATCTTCGAACATCCACCCTGTGATAGAACTCTTTACTCCAGTTATTGGATCTGGCCAAGTTCTTGGGTCCCTATTCGTGACTATCAACTGAGTGAACTACTCCTACCTGAAGGAAGGAGCTTCCTCGTGTTACCGAGTACATCGACGTAAGTCGATGGCCTGTTCCAGGCATCTACGTGTGTTATTATCCCACCACATGTAAGTGTGGATATCAACTATAGATACAGAATTCTTATACATCCCACTCAATGTAGCTCTTCCTAAGTGCAAGATGTTCCATGCGGCGTTGAGGTCTCGATCAAGAACAAGACCACAATGATCACATGTGAACGTTCTCACTTTCAAAGGGAGTTTCTCCTCATGAGTGTGTCCGCAGTATGCACAAGTCTGTGAAGTGAACATCGGGTTCACAGGAACAAGATGATTTACTTTGTACTCTAGCATACTGATGAACTTTCCAAGTCGATGGTTCCGTATCTCACGATTACGTCCAGTTGCTTTAGATTCAGACATCTTTTTAACCTTCAAGTCCTCTACGTACACTGTATCGTAACGACTGGACAGATCTTTGGAGATCTTGTGAAGTTGGTCATTCGTTTTACGACTCTTCACTCTATACAGTTGTTTGATGACTTTAGTGAGATGTCTGTATCTGTTTGATCTACGCTTGTGGTTGGTGTCCCTCCTCGCCTTTAGTTTATCTATTTGTTTATCATACCACTTTTGATGATTCGGACCTCTGATCACTTGTTGATCTGACGTTGTTACCAAGTTAGCCGTTCCAAGATCGATACCTACATCTGTGGGCCGTCGAACTTTTACAGGATCGTAATCTGTTGTAACACAAACATACCAATGATCTGTGTAACAGATCGACAAGGTTTTGATGTTACCTTGGATGGGTCTGTGTAGCACAATTGGTATTTCACCATATACTTTGGTGAATAGTTTACGACCTCTAATCGAATAACCAGCTTGTGGATAAGTGATGTTGAAAAAGTTAGAACAACTTCTAAAACTAGGTGGATGGATCACCGCTCCTTTGAAGAACGACTGGTATGAGTTATGTACTCTCACGGATATTTGTTGTAATACCTGTGAGTGTATCTCATACAACGTAGGATCTTGTTGTTTCAACTCAAGTAACTTAGCGTTGAGTTGGTATTGATCCAGATACGACTTGTTGTTCGTATACTCAGTTTGTTCTGATTGGATGAACTGGTTGTATATCCAGTTCAACTTACAAGAGTGGTTCCATAGTTTCTTCACTTGTTGATTAGAAGGTCGTATGCGAAACTTATAAGTTCGCATGTAATTACTCCAATCTTTGGTTGTTGATGTAGTTATGTAACGTATCTATAGATACGTTACCGGCTGTTGCTAGAAAATAAGACGGTGACCAGAACGCATCTCCATACAACTGTGGTGAAATGAAATCTTTGTAACGTTCTCTCAAAATACGAGAGGTGTAACCTTTAAGTGAGTTCACAAATACTGTAATGTCACATGTAGGTTTACAAGAGAACAGGATGTGTATGTGATCTTCACCACACTCTTGAGCGATAATATTTACTTTATGGTTGTCAGCAACCGCACACACTAGATGTTTTAGATCAGATATGATCTGATCGTTTATAAACACACGCTTTCGATATTTCACCACTATCACTAGGTGATAGTTTAATGCGTATACAGCATTACCAGAACGATTATACATTTGACCTCCGTTAGTTAGGTTAGATGTATATAATAATAACCTAAGTTCAAATTCATCCCTCACCTGAAGGAAAGGGACTTCTTTGAACAACTGTTAAATTCAACACAAATGCAACTATCTTTTTAAGTGTATCTTTCAACCAAGTTATGAAGTTTTCAATGACCTGCCTAGCATTATCAATCAGACTCTCATCGCCGATTAGGTCATGAAAATCCCTGGTGATACCATGTTGTTCATAAAACTTTACAATAACTATAGCGTTGTGATATGCGTTGAAAGCGATATCTTGTTTCTGAATTATGTCGTCCAAACATTGTAATTCGATATAGTCGTGAACGGCATCGTAGCAATCAAGCACATCGATGTTCATTTTAAATCCTCCAACGCTTCCATTAACTCAGCATACACATCTCTTATAGACTTACCGTTCCTATTATCAACATATGTTTGTTGATCAGGGCTGAGTTTCCATTTTACAAAACAATGACAACCACTAAGGTATTCATTAAATGCCGAACATCCAACCGTATCGATCCAAACAAAACCTTGGTACGTGTACATGTGGCCATAATGACACACTGTTTTGAATCTCTCTTGGGCTTCTTGCGGTGTTTCACACACAGCAATATCCATCAAACGTTTCTTAGCAGCATCATGATGCTTTTGCATCTGTTTTGTAACTCGTTCTGTACACATGTGAGTTTCCCCTTTCATTATCATATCATAAAATCTAGATGTAGGAGAGTGATCTCCTACATCTAGATCCTATTTACAACAAGGGATAGAAGATCATCGGTTCTTTGGTGGTAGCTACGATACTGTTGTCCGAGAACTTCCGGATCGTTACAGTCTGACCTGCTTTGATCGGCACGAAACAACACATTTCAGAGTAATACTCGGAACCGCGAGTTACCTCAGCACCGTTGATACAGACGATGTAACCACTGCGGTTAATACGAACGTATACCCAACCATCTACTCGTGCTGTCCAACCGGAGATGTAATCGTTCATGATGTCTGAACCAAGAGAGTAGTCTGGGAAACTAAGACCACCAGATCCAGTGGACGGATCGCTCCCACCGGAGCCTCCTGTTCCTGTGGTATAGCAAGGTACCCAGTATACCACACGATAGGAAGAACCACGGGTATCTAGTTTCCAAGACTCTCCTTGTTTCACGGGGAACATCCCTGCTGTACTTCCTTGAGAGTAATGTTTTCCTTCGTTATGGTTATAACCGATGATGAAGGTATTCGCACCGATGGTCAATCGACAAGGACCCATCCCGTAGTTGTTACCCCATCCGTTTTGGATCATCAAGTAACCGTTGCTGGTTGCTGTTCTCAGTGTTGTTGGATCGGAGATTTGAGATGCAGCAGCATAGTTCGGGAATCCAACTACACCACCACTGATCTTCTCATCGATCTGTTTCAGGGCTTCGTCCACTTTGGTATTTAATGCGGCAGTTGCATCGTCGATCAGCTTTTGGACTGATGCACGGAACTCGTCGTTGATCTCTAACTTACGTCTATGGAATGGCATATAAGACCCCTTTCTCTATAGTAGATGCTTTGTTACGATGGTATGATACCATCGTAACAAACCTTATAACCGAAAGGATATCACTATGTCGTTTAAGAGACGTAATATTCCGATGACCGATGATCTGAAGAAAGAGATCTCTGGTGCCAAGAATATATTCGAAGTGTTCTACTCCATGTCCAGAGAAACGCCTCCTGGTGCATACCCGCTGAATACCGGAGAGTGGATCCGAGGATGTCAAACACTCTACCCAGAGTTCTACCAGAAAGCAGTGGAGTATGGTTCGAAAAACTACATCCGTACTGGGACAAATGCACAATATGAAGCGGAGTTGGCCTCCACAGGACAATCCGGTATGTTTGTGATCGAAGGAAGTGACATCCGTCTTCCTAAGGTTACGAGATATATCAGAGGATACGAATCCAACCAAGCTGTCAATGTACACAACAAAACCTACTTGAGCGGGTTACCTGATTTAACATTGGCAATGCGATACGATATGTACTATCCATCAAACCAATACCCACACTTATCTGGATATGGAAACGATTGTCAATCACTATCCGACACCAGAAGTGCCGATGAACCGATGTTGGACACAAGTATACTGCCAAATAATGCTAAAGGAGGCGACCTTATAAAAGATGCTGCATACGGCAGATACAACACAGATGCATTCGGATTCTCAAATGAGGTTGTCGCACCTTGTGTGACGATGGCTCTTTACATCCAGGTGTTCAATCAAGCTCCCATGGCTGGATATGTCAATGTTCAGGATGTACTGAAGTTGATCACCGATTATACCAAACAGATGGATCAGAAGATTCAGGATGCGCTCAATACCATCAACAGCATTATAGAGGGTGGTGCGTTAGGCATGCCCGAATACGAACGTAGTATCAATTTAGGAGAGAACGCATATGTCGCTACTTACTCATACACCACTCCATCTGACGGATGGTTCTATGTACGGTGGGTCAACTCCAATGCCGATCCCACACGCATAACTGCTGTTCATATCTATAAAGACGCATCTAAATCACAACTTCTTGCAACCCATACAACATCCGATGGGAGACGTGCTGGGAAAGATGGTGGTGTAACAGATCAAACCATCTTTATCCCTGTAAAAAGAGGATACTATCTGGAAGCTATTCACACCAACTACAGACGGTTTTATCCTATATTCGGTCAATAACAGTTGATAACACCATACCTACTCTAGAGGGGTACGCTCCCTCTAGAGTAGTGTAGTTCAAAAATTTTCGAATATATATAACTCTTATGAATGTACCGAGAAGATATCAAATCATAGGAGGTTTATTATGGTCACTAAGGCACAGAGCAAACGTATTACCAACAGTACCGACAACGTCGTATCTGGGATCATGAAACGTATCATGATCCAGAAACTGAATCGTCGTATCGCATACTGGAGGCTCAAACGTATGCAGGTGAAGAAGTACGGATACATTTGGAGAAGGTGTAACCGAGCGATAGCTGCAACACTTCATGAGATTGAGGAAGTTCTCGATCCTAAGTGGTGTAAATATAACTAATAGACAGGTAGGGTAGTATGCGTTATGCATACTACCCTACCTGGGTTTACTCAAAGATTTTGATTGGCCTCTAGTTTCACACTAGGAGGGGTCGTATTGTAAGCAACACATAAACAGGAGGATCGTGCCATGGCTGTTATTAACAAACAGTCTAAGGACGTCCAGAGAGAACGTCAACTTCGGTTGATCGCTCTGGGTAAGCTTCCGGTTGACGGACTCAGGGTGAAAACACCCAATGGGTATGTCGCTGTGAAGCGCGTTATCCGAACGGGTTACGACACCTACCAATTGGTAGTGTAGTGTGACCTAGATGCTGGAGAGGTTGTGACTCTCCAGCATCTAAACCTTTGAGTATCATATGCTCTTCCTGCGTTAAAATTAACAAGGAGGTTGGTAATGCTCATTAGCGATGTGCATGCATTGAAGCGACAGCAATACGAACAGATTCGTAACAACAGTTTGCTTTCCAAAATAGATCTTCAAAACAAACTTGATCGTATGTGGGAAGATGATCACATGTGCGTGATCCGTAGAGGTAACATCTATTGGGTTACACACTCAACTCTTCCCATCCGTGGTGCTAAACTGGTTGTGGAATCTAATCTCGGAACTCCATTTCCAAAAGAGTGCTTACGAGACGATCAGATTGAACGGTTAGAGAGATTAATCTACACAGTGAATAGGATCTAGATGTGAGACAACACTCACATCTAGATCGTTTCTTAAGCTTATTCTTTTGTGTTTTAGCACACTTGATCAGGTCATGCTATGCTTAAAAGTCAACCTTTAACGAGAGGTGTTGCCCATGCTTATTAAGGGTATCATACGCCACGCAGATCGACATAGCTCTTGCTATGATACCTCTGCGATTACACTCTCGGATGCGTTATCCTACCAAGGAACACAGGATCTCGTCCTTTGTTTAGAGGACGATGATGGTGTTATGAAGTATATTGATCTGATGCAACTCTATGCAGAACAACCAGTCTCTGCGAATGGAGTAACCGACTGGACTCAGATGGAAGAGTATCTGACGAAGTTGGACCTTACCACATTGGATCGATATCGTGTTGCTACCATGGTTCCTTACAGGATGCTGACCATCCAAGATGGTGTTAAAACACTGATCCCGACTCCATTTACTACGAATATCACGACACAGTTGAACATCTACAGTGTGGAGAACAACTTCGGGATCGATGTTGGTTATGGATCTCACCGCTCCCCGGGAGTCCGTAACAACAATCGTTTAAAATGGAATCTTCCAGATCTTGTATTCAGCAAAGCGATCCCCGGAGAAGTGGTGAAGTTCCAGAATACGATCCCGTTCGTCAATGGGATCGCTTGCTGTCCTGAAGTATACGAGGATGTGTTGTTTGCGTATCAGGGTGCTCAACTGGCATCTAAGGTGGAAGACCTGAACAAGAACATCCTCCTTGTGGATTACAGTGATCTCGGTGATCTTACGATCGTCAAGTTGTCAGACTGTGAACCAGTTGAGATCACAGGTGTCGATGAGAAATTATCGATCCAGGATACTGTTGTAAAAGACGATGATCCTGTGAAATTTCAAGGGACGATCCAAGTCTATCAACACTCTACCATCAAGATCTCTTTTTTGCTTCCGGAAGGAACAACATCTGGATATCCGATGGTGTGCATCGGTGGACGGATGTTCGAACCATCCACAGATCATGTTAAGATCTTCTCAGAAGGAGATCGTTACCGTGTTGAGATCGAACTGGATCGACAACTTCTTGAGATCATCTTGGCCGCGAATTTGCAGAAGTTCCAGAAGACCTTGAAGAACACGACGATGGTTCGTGTCAACGTAGAGGCTACGATCCACAACCTGTTCAACGATCCGGATCATTTTACTGGAACAACAGAAGAAGAACTTGCGATCCAGAAGTATGCGGATAAGACTGTTCCATTCGTTGCGATCTTGCATAGTGAAGAACCTCTGGTTCACAGCTTCATCGAACCTCTTATGGTTCTCTATCCGGACAAATTGACGTTCCCTTGTCAAACAGGTGGTCTGTTGATCAACCGGTATACCAGAGAAGTTGTCGACTATGTCAGGATCCAGTACGACTCGAATGAACTTGTGACATTCCCTGTACAACAAGAACTTCGATTGATGCATCGTGATAATTTGTACGATCTAGTGGCTTCGAACCTTGCGATCCGGAAACACAATACTTCGTACACCGATAAGTACAATCCATTTTCGATGGAGTACACAGATGTTAGGAGACTTCCTTCTTATCTCTTGTACGATCTTACGGTAGCTCGATTACCGGTAGAGGAGGAAGAACCAGGTGGTGAAGATACACCACCCACACCGGAAGAACCTGTGGAACCAGAAGAACAGCTCCCGATCGTCACCCGCATCAATGCAAGTACGATCCATGTGGAAAACATCGATCCTCTTCGTACAGGGAACTACACACTGGTGGATGTTACGACATCTGGAACATCCCGAGTATGGAAATTGGCGAACAGCATCTATCCCGCACAATTGGAGACGATCGTCGCTTATGACACTTCGAAGTCTCGTTGGTACATAGGTACAGAGTCTAACCACCTCTATGAATCGAATACTGCACACTCTGGAAGTAGCCCGTGGCATAGTTCCATCGTGTGGCACACCGTGAACTAAGGAGTTAGACAATGTTCAATTTTAATGATTATCTGGAATATAAGGACGATCGAGTTCTGTTCGCAGGACATGAGATGCTCGCTTATGTTCCTAAGTCCTATGAACGATATGGGTTGTTGAAGATCGGAGATACCACAGATGCTCTGGCTATCTTTGAATTTACTATCAAAGATGTTGGAGATCACAGTATCTTCCTTCCAGCGATGATTAGTATGTCACCCTCTGATGTACAGTTTGTTACGATAGGAGGGATCGACTACCTGAGATGTTTGTTCAAACAAGGGGATGTGTTCTTGAACCACCGTGAGGTAGTAAGGAACTCTTATCTCGCATATGTGCTGTTCAACGAATACATCCAGAACGGAAGGATTCCGAAATTTATCGATTACAATACATGTGCGTTCATCTTCGATATCGTGAAAGAGATCACCAAGTCCAAGATGAACGTGAATCATGCAACCTTCGAGATGATCTTCTCTCACCTTGCCAGAGATCGAGAGGATGTCCGTAAGTTCTACAGGAAAACGGATATGATCAACCCACCGAGGTTCTTGAAGTTGAATGACTCCGCTCATGCAACGATGAGTACCACAGCCAAACTGATCGGTGGTTATCTGCAAGATGCGATCAACGGTATGATCGTCAACCCGAACAATGACACTTCGAGTGATATCGAAGATCTGCTTCGCAATTAACTTCTAATAAGGAATACACATGAACACGATAGCTTTTGATATCAGTTCAGCTCTTCTCCTGGAAGGGAACCAGAAGAGTCTAAAACCTGATAAGAACGGGGTTTACCACGACATCCCCTTGATGGTGTTGGGTAAAGTATCCCGCAACCTCAAAGACTATGAGGTTACCAGCATGGTCGATGCACTGACCAACCCGTACTCTCCTTTTGTGAGACGCCTGAAAGCAGGACAGCTCACTGGAGAGTGGGGACATCCGATGATCTGGGAAGACAAAGATCTTCCCCGTGTGATGCTCATCGACTCCAAGAACGAATCTCACACGATCCATCGTGTGTGGACTGGACAACCTACTGAACAGGGACATGTTGTGGTCTATGGTGATATCCAATGCTCTGGACCTTATGGTCCGTATCTGAAGGATCGTCTGGAAGATCCTCTGAAGAACGCAGCGTTCTCGTTGCGGTCTCTGGTTGCCAAGATCGGTCAGGAAGGCAATGTGATCAAACAGCGAGTGAACGCCCTTGTGACGATCGATGCTGTGGACTGCCCTGGATATGCGGAGGCTTCCAAAGTCTACGTCAAAGGCCTAGAAGGTCTCTCCTACGAGTTCGATCCGAAAGACCATCTCCCTGAGATCGCCAACGCACTCGGTTGTGAGTCGATCCATGATCAACAGCTTCTGGATATCCTGGAAGTGGATAAGGTCTCTATCGCCAGAACGGTGGTTGGGATCCTGGATGCGAAGAACGGTGCTGTTGTGGACGACCAGGGTCATTCCCATCAGGTATTCCACACGCTGTTCGGGAGGTGAGTATGGAACAACCACAAGAGAACAACGCCAGAATCGCTACTTTCCTGCCTCTGAAACCAGGGCAGAGTGGTAAGCTCTGCGGCAAGACTATGGACGACGGTTCTTGCAAATACACCGTGTTCTTGGATCAAGAAGTGATCATGCCGGATCCTTATTTGGAACTGGTTCACACGATCATGAACCTTCGTGAGACAGATGAGATGACGATCTATCTTTGCTCGAATGGAGGTTGGGTGGAGACTGGTATCGACATCATCCATGCGATCCAGAACTCCAGAGGTCAGATCACCACAGATGCGATCGGTATGTGTGCATCTATCGCTGCGGTGATCTGGTGCTGTGGCAAGGTGAGGAAGATCTCTCCTATGGCTACACTGATGTTCCACATGCCATCCGGCGGATACTTCGGTAAATCGATGGATGTGAAGGACCAGACAACGGGTCTTTGCAATTACTTCACAGGACTTCTGACACGGATCACCAGAGGGATCCTCACTGTGGAAGACATTGAGAATGTTGTAAACCACAGGAAAGATGTATATCTGAGTGGTGTCACCGTGAATGAACGGTTGGCTGCTATGGAAGATACTCCATCAGAAAAACAGAGAGTTATGGAGGTGAGATATGAAGCTTGATTTCGTAAAGCGTACGGAAGATAAGTTGTCTGCACTTCCTGGTGCTACTCTGGTTGTGGATGCTCAGGATGATACCAAAGTCCTTCCTCAGTCGAGTTTGGAATCCTATAGTGCAGAAGCTATGGTTCCGAATCAAAACTGTGATCAACCTGCAGATGGTCAGGTTATGCCGAGAACGACATGTCGCAATCTCCCATTCGAAAGACTGGTGATCGAGGAAGGTGATACATCCGTTGTGAAATGGACGTTCTACCTAAACACGGTGAACATGTGTCACCCTATGATCGGTAATGAGATGATGAACGAGTTCATCTTGTTGCTGGATCAGGTAACATCCAACGATTACTTGGAGATCTGGGCGCCTTCTTACATTGATGAGTTCTTCGCGGTTGGGATGTACAACATCCTTCAGAAGAAACTAAAAGATGTTGCATTGTGCAAGAGGACCAGGATCCACGGTCCTTATATCCTCTGTACTGGAGGGGCTCTCTTCCTTACCCTTCCGTGTGAGAAGACGATCTCCGACAACATGTTCTGTGAGATCTCCCCTCCGAGTGTATTCGCTGCTGGAGCACACCTCGATGGTGTTGCTGGCATCACTCAGCAATTGGATCTGTTCAAGCAGATCTACATGCAGTTCACATCGTGTGGTCTTCTTACCAAGACACAATACGACCAGTTGATGGAAGATCAACAGTGCGTTATCCTCTTCGGTAAAGGATTGGCTGATCGGTTGAACAACCAGAAATGATATATCAGTAAGGATAGTGAGAGTGACTCACTATCCTTACTGTGTTATTCACTTGGATTGTTTCTTTGCTTGTTCGAGCTGTTCTTGCATATACTTGAGGATACGAGGAACGTGGTCTTCGAAGTCCTCACCAAATGTATCTGAGGAAAACGATTCAGTAAAGTCTTGTTCTCCACCGAGACTTAAGTCAAACCACACACGATTTGCATCGTTGTCCGCACAGATACTCTTCTCATGCTCTTCCATTTTAGAATACATCCCTTTAATGGTGTCAAGCAATCTGATGCACTTATCGATCTTTGTGATATCGAAGTACTGCGCTTCGATATAAGTACGCTGTTTTCGTTGTGGAAGTTTCTTGTAGAATGTATGAAACTCATCGTACTTCAAGCTGTGCATGGTATCCAGAAGACGCTTCTGATATTCCTCACGTGATTCCTCACTCTTCTTGTGTGGGAGTTTCAGGAACGTTTCAAACCGTTGGATGATCATCTTGTAAATGGTAACACCCTCGTCGGCTGTGTAGATCTTGTGTTGTTCTTTTGAGAAGAATGGATCGTCCTTCGCATGTTTCATCACAAGATCACAGACTTTAGAATAATCTTTCTTAAACGTATTCCACTCATTCAGATCAACGTACGGATCATCTCCCTTAAAGACTCGCTGCAATGCACTGTACACTATAGCTACAATAGCTGCGGCAGCAGGTATACCGATAGCAATTTCAAACAAGAGTTCATTAGAGCTTTTCGCCTGATGGTCCTTTACGTAGATCGTAAGATCCTGTACTGTACCGAACCAATGTTTGTCGAATGTCACATTGAACTTGTTCGACAACGACTTCAGGATCTTCTCCATCTGTTCTTTGGTGCATTTCAGATCGTCTTTGAATGTTGTCTCAGGAACGACGAAGTCTTTATATTCACAGAAGTGCTTCACGGTGAACACGACAGACATGAAGACTTTGTCTTTCAATCGTTCATTGGGATCATCCGGGATCGTGTTTTTGTCGAGAACGATATCTTTAGGATAAACCTTGTTCGTATAGAACAGGATAGCTGAGAGTGCCATAGTTGTGATACCTCAAATGGTTGTATAGTTGATAAGGTGGGTGATATACGAGATCACAAGAGTGTTGATCTCTTTGTTGATCGCTTGGTTGATCTGCTTGACCATCTTGTTGATCACGTAAGCAGCGTTGTAAGTATTTGCTACTTCATTGTAATCAGGAGCTGCGTAAGCAGTCTCCTCTCGGAACTTACTGCATCGTTTCGCTAATACCTTAGCTGCTGTTGCAAGATCTTCCAGAGATTCATACTTGGCTTCGACTACCAAGTTTCTCAGTTTCTGCAAGTTATTGGAGTTGTTCCAAGGAGACTTGAGAACTTCATAGTTGGACAAGGTTGGCTTCGACCATTCCAGATTCCGATAAGTAGACTCTGAATAAGGAGCTGTCAACTTCAACACTCCATTGGATACCAAAGCTACTTTCTCGAAGATTCCATCGTTGTAACCACCTGTGGTATCCTGTTGAGAGGATAGCTCTTTGATGAAATCACAGACCTGTAGGATACCGACTAGGCGCTTCTGTACAACATCGTAGGTGGGAACATCTTTCACGTATCCACGGGAGGTTTCAGCGGTAGATAACGTTTGTTCCAACTTCGCGAACCGTTTTAAGATGTACTTCTCTGTGACAGTCTTGTTCTGCAAAGTATTATGTACCCAAGCAGCGAACTTGGCAAGACTGTTCCCTACGCTTTTGGCGGAACTGACGATACCCTTTCGGATCTTCACTATATCCACAGCTTCTTCACTGAGGATGCCGACTTTATGAAGATCTTCCAAAGCCAGGGGAGTTAGTGTGTCCAATTTCAAATATTGAAATAGAGTAGAAAGCTCCTCTTCCAATGCAACCATCTCCTCGATATTGGCAGTATCGTAGGATGTGCAGACTAAGGTACACAGATCCTCGATCCCCTCCGCTTGTTCACGAGGCTTGGATGGTTTCAATACGTTTAAATCGACCATGATAGTCTCCTATCTTGTTGTGCTGTATAAATGGCATACCATGCTTAGGAGAGGATGGTATATTTCAAATAGTAGTGATAAACAGATACTATGCAAACAACTAAAGGAGATAGTTATGGGTATTCATTATGTCTAACTGGTATTATTGTCCATCAGAAGACCCACCAAACGACCGATATCGATCATCAACAGAGCTATTATCTGGAAAGACACAACCTTGGTTGCTGCAGTTGTATCATGCGCTGAGTTCAGCAATACAAGAACCTAAATGTACTACACCAGTTCGTTTTGACTCTATCATTGCGAATCACTCTGTTGAATATTTTTATTGGTCAAGAGATTTAATCGTACTTGTAGATAGATATGATTTAAATCGCTATTGGTGTTTTAACTACAGTCAATTGAGGCCAGACCAGAGATCCGTAGTTGATCGTTTACTCTAAATGCTATGAGAGAGATTGTACAATCTCTCTCATAGCACATTATAAATTGGAGAACACCATGAACGTAGATGCGATATACCACGATTGTTTAGCATACAACGAGTATAAAACACAACAAGCTGATAAGGCACTGTTGTTCAATATGATTCAGTCTGGATTAGATGCATATGAGAATGCCGTTACGTTGTTAACGTGCTCAAATCAGGATCTAACCGCAATAGAACACATGTTTGCCCGCGAAAACCTGATGGATGCGGCTAAGAACGCTATTCAACAATTCATTGCGTGGTTAAAGAACATTCTTAAGAAAATGTTATCTTGGTTAATGCGCACGTATCAACTGATCAAAGTTAAGTTAACAGCTATGTTTTCTACATCGGATCCGAATGGGGAAATATACCTTAAACAGAACTTAAACAAAATAGAAAGCACCTTGGGTAAAATACACGACAATCCAATAAAGACTAGACTCATAACAGAGCAAGATGTACTTCACGATATAGAGGATATTACTGCTCAATTGAAACGGTTGTTAAGTGATGAAGACGATGAGTTTGTGTATACTAGAGCTCGAGTAAAAGCACACGCTGAATTGGTACAAGAATACCTTCATGTAAGATTGGATAGCTTAGATAAATGCACATCCATATTGACATCATTTAGACAGGATATTGATCGGTTTACTTCTCTAACCGAAAATAACCGTAAAGAGTTTGAATCCGTATGTGTTACAAACTTAATTGATTTTGGTAAAACCATAGCTCCCATACTACACGGTGTTGGTTGTAACATACAAGATATTACGTCTGTCAAAGAGTATGTAAACTTTTTGTTTACAGTTATAGATCGTGTGTATGATCAACTAAACATATTGGCTGATCATTTGAAAAACTTACATCTAATCTATTCTGGATCAAAGATCCATATCCACATGATGTTTCCCTTTGATTCAGGCACAAGGAATAGATTGGAGTCTTATTTTGGTGGACCGTTAAATCTAGGTGTTGTTGTCGTGACAAATGTATCTCCATCCGCATGGGCTAACCCAGTCGACGAAACGATATCGACAGTTGGTGGATGGTGTTACACCGATAATACGTTAAAAGGTTATAATCTCTGGATAAATGCAACATACTTGCTATCGTGGATAGCTAGGTGGACTTACGCATTCGTATCCAATTATAATACTTCGAAAGAAGATTGGTTCATACACACTATTGTGCATGAATGTAAACATCTATGGGATAGTCAACATGATCTTCCATTTGACTCCAACAAAAGTGGCGTTGCTTACCCAGATCGTGTACAAGAATCTAGAGCCAGAAATGCCGCTAACAAGTATGTTATCGCAAATGCAGATCGTGCCTGGGCTAAGAAGATCATCCAAGCTGTAGAAGCTGAGTATAAGAAACAAACATTCAAATAACGCTGTATTCCAGAGAGGTACGTACCTCTCTGGAATATATGTTTATGCCAAGCGTATAGATGATATGTCTCAACTCGTCACAACTAACATAAGGAGAACAATATGGCGCAGAAACCTTCGTATGCTGCTCCGAACCTCTCTGATCTGTCCGATCTCAAGGACGAACAGAAGGTGATGAACCCCGCAGTGAAACAACCGACGGTTCAAGTGATCGCTGCTGGAGGATGTGGTCAGAACATCCTCAAAGCGATCCTCAAATGCAACCCACAGTTCGATGCGAAGATCGACTATCGAGTGATCGATACCTCGGCATCCAACGTCAGTGGGATCCCACAGGAGATCCCGTTCGATGCGATCGGTGAGCTTGGCTCCGGGAAAGACCGTGGTAAGAACCTCGATGCGATCCAGAAGTATATCGATACCCATCCGGATCTGTTCAAGCAAGCATCTGACATCACATTCATCCTATTCAGTTTGGCAGGTGGATCTGGTTCTGTGATCGCCCCTCTGCTTGCGCACAGGATCCTTCGCAACAGCAATCGTTGTGTGGTCCTGGTTGGTGTTGTGGATGCTTCCTCTGAGAGAGATTGCATCAACAGTATCAATACGATTCGTTCGTTCGCATCCTCTGCTGAGAAGAACGGACATTATTTCCCATTGATGCTTTTCAACAACCATGGTGTTGGACGATTCGCTGTCAATAAGACTGCGGCTCAGAGAACGATCGAAATGATTGACCTTCTCACTTCAAAAGAGATCGAGGAGATCGACTACAACGATAAGATGCACTATCTGCGTCCCACCACAATGAACTGCCCTGCAGGACTTTATCTTTTGTCTGTCACCGCTACCAACAGCGATCAGGCTGAAGACCTGGCGGGAGAAGATGACAGTGTGATCGGTGTGGGCGATGTGCTCCATGCTTGTATGGTGGTGAACGATACCGGTCTGACCCCGGATGTACTTACTGCATTCACCTGTGTCGGCATCGCAGAAGAGAAACGTTTCTTCTCGGCGATCGGTAAGACGGTTCCTCAGGAACTTATCAACTTCCTGAACGAAACCAGAGAACGTTATCAAGAGAACACGATCCAGAAGGATCACAGCAACAAAGATCTGGCAGGATCAGGCAATGATACTGCCGCAGGGTTGATCATCTGATCAACCATACGTCTAAACAATTCAGAACAGTATCACCTGGGTGGTATACCACCCAGGTTGACAAGTCAAGGACACTTACATGTTTACTCAGTTTTTCAACGATTGGAATGAAGCCGTCAAGAATGAGAAGATCCTCAAAACCCAGTACAACGAAAAAGGCGAAGTGACCTGGCAGAGAGGAATCGTGATGTTCCGTGGGACCGAGATCCAAACTCATCGCGTATACAACGGTCGTGGTAACTACCATGTGGAACTGTTCGTTCCCAAGACCAACAAGTTCATCAGCAACAAACGGTTCCCCACCAAAGCCAAGTGTGCAGAGGCGATCATCCTCGCCCTCCTTCCTGGCAATGAGAAAGAAGAAATTCGCAGTCAGAGAGCAGAGCGCCGTGCTGCTGCTCTTCGTAAGAAGATCACAGGAGAACGGATCGAGTCTCTTCGTAAACTCAATATGAAGAAGGATGATTTCGCCTGGTTCTGTGATCTGATGAACCGTAATCTTCAGGGAGGCAACAGCTTCTACGATGACGTCCTGGTGGATGTCTTAACAGAGTTCCATGAAGAGCTCTGCTGTGACAAATCAGTACTCAACAAGCTTCCGGAAAAAGATCGTCCCAGACACATGGAACGACTCTACGAACTCGTCGCTTCTGTTTGTCACAAAGCCGTTCATACGAGAGATGGTGGTCGGATCCTGTTGCCGCAGGCAGCTGCCCGTCTGTTCCGTACCGTACCAGATCCCGCATACAAGCTTCCAGAAGGGGTTGTTGCGATCAAAACTGTGTTTCGGAGTATCGATAAACTCCTCCACAACGATACGAAGAAACTCACTTACATCTGCGGAGTGTTGCAGGACTTCTACAAAACCAAGACAGACAAGACTCCGGAACAGATCCTCGCTGCTGCTGAAGAGCGGAAAAAGCGTGCGAAAGAACGGAAGCTTCGTCGACTGGAAGGTCTGAACAATGATGGGACATACACGGTGCTCGGGGAAGTACAACCTGTCCAACAGGAACAGAAGTCTCGTCCCCAGAAACCCATCCAACAGAAGAAGCAGAACCGTCCTCCCAAGCAGAAACAACCGGTACAACACAAGGATCCTTTCCTCGACAGCCGTCCTGGAATGGTGTCTCTTGGCAATGTAATCGGTGATCAGCTTGCTGGACTGGATCTTTCAGAAGAACCGAAAGACGACGCTGAGTAAACATATGTTCTATAGATACAGGGATGATGCCATCCCTGTATCTATAGTTTTATTCATGTGCTGGTAGCATACCGAAGAACGGCTGTTTGATCTGCTCTTTGTTGAAGAAGTAACGGAGAGTATCATCATCTTCGATCTCACACCATTCGTAATCTCTCCTGGTGAGATGATCCATCACATCGACCATATCCTTCGGTTGCATGAAGACATCATTGATCGTGAAGTTATGTCCTCCACCGATCAGCTCAACGATCTCTTTCATCGCTTGGAACTTGATGTTAAGATCACCTCTGAAGAATGTATCGATACGGGTTAAGATCCCCCATGCGATCAGCCATTCGAGGTCGACTTCTTTCTTCAGTTTCTCTTGAACGATGATGTGGATCTGGTGGGTTGCCGTATAGAGGTTCTTGCAGAACTCAGGATGTGAATCTGTATAGCGGATCAACTCTTTCATCTTCGGATTGCAGAAGATGCACGTTGAGTCGTTCAACAGGTTGTAGAAGAAATACTGCAAAGAATTGTCCGTATACACAAGGGAAGTTGTGTACAAGACGACCGCAAAAGCTGTCCTGTGGGGGATAGATAAGGAGTTCTTCAAATCGAAGTATACTTCCGAAGCCAAAGTCTTCGACTGGATGTAATCTCGATAGACTTTCGGGATCCGGAACTTCTGTTCTTCCAGGATAGAGAGAAGGGTACTTCCGTTGGTATAACCCAACCCACGGTTCTTGCTGAGAAGATGCTCTTTGATATCTTTGCCATCCACTTTGATGTCGATTGGAACATCTCTCTGTTTCAGGATCTTGGTCAATCCTTCCATCAGGAGAAGGATGTGATCCGTAGTGGAATCTTTAAATTGATTTCCACAGATACAAGGGTTGGCCCAGCATTGTTTACAGATTTGAATAGCCATGTTGATACCTCCTAGTTGTAATGATATGAGTGTGTAACCTTTATGTATAGGAGGTTTGAGATGAATATCTTTGAAAGTATGAACAACCAGGTTCTGTTGGTTGGTCAGGGCGGCGGTATGATGAGTGTGGAGTGCTTGACTGGCGTGATGCGAGCATTCGAAGAGTATGGGATGATCCCAGGACAAGCACATACCAGCTCCGGTTCTACTCTGTTCTCTTCACTCTATTACAGTGGACATGAGAGTGCTTGGTTCAGAGAACTGATGCAGACCAGGAAGGTAAGTGAGTTCTTCCACGTCTGTGTTCCTGGAGCATTATCAACCATGTGTTCTTGTGCAAGACACATGATCGACAATGATGGAGTAAAGAAGCTATTGGAACAGGAGATGACTGGACTGGCAAGTTTGCGAGTGATGACTTCCCTGACTCGTATGATCGACTGGGAGTCGATCCATATGCCAGCTACCCCAGCAACTGCATTGGCAGCAACCTCTATCCCGTTCCTGTTTAAGCCAGTGATGATCGACAGCATCCTGTATGGAGACGGTGGTGTTCTTGATAACATCCCAGCTCCAGCCAAGAACAATCTCTGTCAGTACGATCACGTCTTCGTATTCCTCTGTCCGAAGACCGTGTACAACGATACAACAGAAGATGGGTTGATCACTGGACTTCTGGAACTGTTGGATGGGGTGATGAACCGTGAGTACAAAGAGTTGGAACGGCAAAAGTACTTCGATGAACCGAACGTCACTCTGATCCAACCGGAAGATGGATTCGGAGGGGGTCTTCTGAACTGGTCTCCGAAGTTCCAACTGAGAGATTACTGTTATGAACTTACGAAAGGATTGTTACAATGAGAACGATACGCTTATTCGTCTGTGCTTGTTTGGCGTCTGGTTACCTGATGATCGGGACAGCCGGTTGTTCTATGGAGAACGACTACCATCAGAGCAACGATGAGAAATGGCTGATCGAACAGGTTGAAAAAGGATACCTGACTCAGGAACAAGCGGATGCGATCCGTGAGCAACAGAAACATCCCAAGGAGTGATCTATGTACAGAATATTCTTATTGAGTGTATTGCTCACCCTGGTGATAGGGTGTGGACACAACGTTGCGTCCAACTCACGTGGAACTGGAGTCGAGATCGCTTGGGATGGTAGTAGCTATATCCCAACATTTCGTCTTGGACAGTGGGATGTTACCAATGTTGTTGTGAAAGAGAATGTGACGATAGAGACACAAACCAACACTACAACTAACGCTAATTCTCAGCTTGCATCTTCTCGGACTGATACACAAGATACAACACAACCGTCTGGACATGTTCAGGCAGAAGCCAAAGGTGGTATCGTGCTGAAGATGAAGACAGGACCTCAGTCGAATGGATATGTGAAAGATATCCTGACCTCTCCGAATCTTACCGAGCAGAGTGCGACGCTTGCTGAAAAGATCTACGGAGTCAAATCAGAAGAATCTGATAAGAAGTGAACATATGGATACTTGGTGAGTGTGATCTCACCAAGTATCCATCTTGTTATATCTTGTAACGCACGTAGATCTCTAATGCTAACTCAAATCCCTTCCCATACTTCATAGTAAGATCTCTCCTTAACTCATACTGGGTTTGGAGATCTCCTTTGAAGCATTTCGCATACTCCTTGATCGCACGGTATGCATTCAACAAGGTTTTGTAAAATGAAATGGACTTCCTATATTGTTCTCGGTATTTACCGAGTCGATCCTTGTAGAGGATGTGATTGATCGTGTGAGTGAACTGATGTTCTTTGTAGTCCATCTGCTCGTAGAATTGTCTGACCAAATGAGGAACCATCCGAATGATGTGTTCCTTGATGTTCGTATCATCTTTCGGCATCCGTACATACACCGTTTTCGACAGCCAGATCGGATGTTCGATCCGTTTGTTCCCATCCAGCTTCCTCCATACGAAGATCATCTCATCCAAGGACAAGAACAAAGATCTTGGTTGGATGTAAGGTGCATGTATCATCAGAGCGGTAACCAGACGTTTCATCAGTTCGGATTCTTCCAGAGTGAACGGACGTTCTTCCATGATAGTTTCTCCTTTCGTTTATGTAGAATATACCAGAAAACCTTCTCTTTCAGGTGGGAGTAGTTCACACCTACCATAACATTTTCTATTCAACTACTTCTACCTTTTCTATGAGAAGAAAATCTTGATCTACGAAAGGAGTAGAACATATGAGTAACTTAACACGCTTTTGCGTTGTTGGTAGTAGGTCGATGAACAACTACTACATCGTGTATACCTATCTGAAACAGTATATCCCGAAGGATGCGATCATCGTCAGTGGTGGTGCCAGAGGTGTTGATATGTTGGCAGAAGTGTATGCTGAAATGAACGGACATCCTTGTGAAGTGTACGAAGCGCAGTGGGATCGATTCGGTCACGAAGCTGGTATGATCCGCAATATCGAGATGATCCGGAATAGTGATCATGTGATCGCCTTCTGGGATGGTAAAAGTCCTGGAACACAACACATGATCGCTGAGAGTCGTAAACGTGGACGTAATGTTGTGGTTGTAGACGTTACCGAAGAAGATACGGTGAAACCACATCCTGGTCGTGTCGTGCACGTCAATAAGGAAGAGTTCGATATCTACATCGGACGTCCGTATCACTCGTATGTAGGAACCTTGGGTAATCCCTTCAAGATCGATGCGAACCACGATCGTTACAAAGTGATCGCCATGTTCACCGATTATCTTTTGAAGAACGTTGAAATGTTGCGAGAAGTGGTGAAGTTAAAAGATAAGAAAAGTGCGATCGATGATGGACCTGTGAAACTTGGATGTTGGTGTGCTGACGGTACAGAGAATGGACCCCTCTGTCACGGTGATATGATCTGTTGGCTATTGGATCATGCATTCAGCGATATTAAGACGTTAGCACATATCGAATCTGAGACGAAAGATCCATGCAACAAGTGTGAATGTCCAGAAAAGCCTAAAACATGCACGCTGACACAGGAACAAATCTTCTCCAGATGGTCTGAAAATGGAGAGTCTGTACAGGTGTGCACATCTCTTGGATTAGGCTTAGCCAAAGGGTATAAAACGATCGTTCAAGATGATTGGAAAAGATGGTATCTGGAGGTCACTGACTTTGATATCATCAGGAACCATATCCACATGAGTCTCTCGGAATATGACAAAGTAGATCAAGATCCTCCGAGAGTCTATTTCAAGTCGAACGATCGTACGAAAACGATCGTGATCCAACAGATGACCGAATTCGATGGTAGTCCATTCAAGAAAGGGTGTTGGTATATCAAGATCGATCCTGAACTGAAGAAAGGATAATGTGTTGAGATAGAAGAAGAGAGTATATCGCTCTCTTCTTCTATCTATAGCTTTTACAAGTAAGTGTACGGATCGTCTATGTTCCCATGGCCAATGTCTCTCAACGTATTGTAGAGATCGATCGCTGCATACTTGATACTGTTCCACAGTGGTTCGCGATGCATTATATCAGTCCCACCTGCTTCACGACGAAGGACGGAACCGTGACCGTCACGTTCAGCTGGTTTGTTGGGATCGGGATGATCTTCGTAAGTTTCTTCAGGCTCTGGCTGTTTATACTCAGGTTGTTTGAGAGATATTTCCAACAATCGCATAGATAACAATCCGATGCGATTCTTGTACTTCTTCGTCATCCGACGTTCTATAAGACGTTTTTCATATTTCAACTGTTTGACCTCAATGCGGTAATTCATACCTCTGACACCGAACAACATACTGAGCTCGTCGTATACTGCATTCGGACGTTGTATCCTAACAATACAGTTAGCGTAAAGTATGTGTAAGCGATACGCGTCGTGTACTTTAGACAGGTAGGTATGGTCGATATCCGTATCTGATCTTCTAATATGCAATACACTCGCTATATCGTTCAAGATAGGGATGAAGCATTTGGGTTGTAGTATATATTCGCCAAGAAGCACTTGCTCTGGCAAACGCCAATCTTCGGCAAGTTCAGCTCCATCTAATACATCAGCACTACGGATATAGATCGTGTTAGGTTCTATATCGATAGCAGCGCTAGAAGCATCATGCGGATACCACACGTATTTCAGCTGATTCAAATCTGACAGTCTCAAAGGATACATATCTGAATGAGACGTTGTGTAATCACGTACCAACGTGTTGATGAATTTGGTGATCGTATCACCACAGGACGTAAGTTCCATAATAGACCTCCTTAAATATGTTAGTTGTCATGCAATGGTGCACCTGCTGTTACGTAGATTTGAACACTACTAAATGAATGTGATAGTGGTAGAGTATGATCTCTACCACTATCACTTGATGTGCTATTTCATGATGTCGAACAGATGTTTCGCTAGATCTTGGTAGATAGGTTCTTGACTGTGATATTGATCTGATGCGATCTGTTCTTGTTCTTTGGCGATTTGACGATCTTCTTCTGTCTTGGTGGTATCTGATTCATAAACTTCCCTCTTCCAGTAGCATCTTTGATAGTAGATGTAGTTGTCGTAAGTCTCGTTAACCTTCTGGAAGAACTGGTAGACTTCTTTATTACTGGTGGAGTTGCGTTCTGCATCTCCTTCGATCGTCAACTCTTTCAACCCTGGGATGTGATTCCATATCAGGGTGCATAGACGATTCAACAGATAACGGATCGGAGCTGTTTTAAACTGCCATCGATGAGTTAGTTCATGGACGATCGTAGAGGCCATATCGGGATTCAGCAGGTGGCTGCCTGTCATGATCATCTTCTCATCACCGATGGAGTATACGGTTGTATGTGCTACGATATTGCTGTATGGGACTAGATAGATCGTGTTCGGTGTACCAAGTCCCCAACTACCCATCACACCTTGTGTCTCCAATTGTTCTTCCATATAAGGAGACCATTTAAAGGTCACATCATTCAGATTGACTTGATGTAAGAACGCCCCGTATCGTTGACAGTGGTCACGGAACCCGATCATCAATGTCTTGACGAATACATCTTCTTTATAGGTAAATGCACGAGCGTTCTTCCTGATGTTCCAACTGAACATAGAACCTCCTGGTTAGCGTTAATAAAAGAAGAACAGGGAGAGACTACTCTCCCTGTTCTTATATGTGTCGTTACTGGATGTTGATCACAGGATAGCGATCGGCATCGTAAGCGACGAGACCTTCTTCGTTGCTCCAGACGTAGAAGAGCTGGGTAGCCGCATCGTTGGTACCGCAGACGGTCGCGATGTCTTCCGGCATCGTGATCTTCTTTCCCGCATGCGTGCAGTTGATCACGTTGATCGTGACCTTATCCGGTCCGAACAGATTGTTCGTCTGGATCGCCTCAACAGACTTACTGGTGTAATCCTGCATGATCAGGAGACCAGCCCAGTCGTTGGAGCTATCCCATTCGGTGAACTCACAGTTGACCAGGTTGATGGTGACCTTGCCACCTGTGGCGTTGCTCAGACGAACCGGGTTCGAGCACTTCGTGAAGGTGCAGTTCGAGATCGTGATCACAGAACCGTCTTCCGTAGCGAAGATGCTGATCGCGTTGTTCGTCAGTGCAGAGTTGAACTTCACATTGTCGATCACGATCGACTTCGTGGCACTCGGACCAGATCCGGTTCCAAGACCGATTTCGATCGCGTTGTAACCAGTCTGATCGATGGCGCTGTCTGTGACACGAACATAGTCGCCACTGACGATACGAATCTGGGCGTTCGCTGTCGCCTTCGGAAGATCACCGGTTGTGGTGAGGTTCTTCATGGTGACATCGCCTTCCGTCTTGAAGACGGTGGTTGCATTGCTCGTGGTCAGCTGTTTGACCTCGATGCTCTTACCTTCCACAGTCGTGGTGCCGGTGATCGGTTCTGCGATCGTGATGATCAGGTCTTTGTCAGCTTGAGCAAGATCCGCAGAAGAGGTCACAGCAGCAACATCGGTCTGTTTCAGAGAGACGATCTGCGCTTCCAGAGAGGCGAGACGATCACTGATCGAGATCACATTGCCTTCTGCACTTGCAACCTTCGTAGACAGCACAGTATCATCGTAGTTGTTGACTGTCGCCAGACGTGCAATTTCAGCATCATCGACCAGGCTTTTACCGGCAACCTTGTCAACCTTACCTTCGAGACTTGTAATCACATTGGTGATCAGTCCGCGAACGTCAGTGTCGTCGTAGTTCTCGACTTCAGCGAGACGAGCGATCTCTGCGTCATCAACGAGACTCTTACCTTCCACCTTGTCGACTTTACCAACCAGATCACTCTGGAGTCCAGTGACACGGTTGTCCAGGGCGGTATCCGCAGCAGCACGGACTTCCTCTTCTGCCGTCACAGAAGCAGCAACTTCTGCCTTAGCAGCGTCGATCGCTGTGATGATATCGGCAGTCTTCGCATAAGCGCTGAGATCCACTTCGGAACCAAGAGATTCCCACTTCGTTCCGTTAAACGCGTACTCACCCTTGTCGGCAGTGACGTGATAGACATCACCGACAGCAGGAGCTTCGATCGCATCCAGTTCTTCCACAGTGGCAACGGTGCCTTTGTAGGACAGAACACCAGCAACTTTGGCATCCACTTCTGCTTTGGTGTAATAACCACTCAGATCGGTAGCCGGAGCGTATTCACTGATATTGGCAGAGGTAACGACAACCGCATCGTCGTTGACCTGGATTACACCATTCGGAGAGTTGAGGTTCATCTGAGCCTGGGTGGTACCGATGTCAACTTTGTCCCACTTGGACATCATGATCAGAGTACCATTGTTGCCGGTGGTCATCGTTCCAACGATACTGTCATGGTTCTTCAGAACGATGTGGCGACGATCCGGGAGGTTCGGATCCCAGGGATTCTGCAGCACAACGACATCGGCACCGAGCTCCAGAACATCGTCGGTGAGAACAAGTTTCTGACCGTCCACAGTAAGGGCATTCTGCTTCAGACCGATAGCGGCTGTCAGGGAGCTGTCCGCGTTCTGACGATCTTCCGCTTCCTGAGCGATCTGAGCTTGAACGGACTCTTCCGTCGCCAGTCCTTCAAGAGACGGGATCGTGATGAACTCACTGTAGTTGGCATCCGTAAGGACGGTATCTTTGTCATTGACCGTAACAGCATCTTTGCTGTTGAGGTTCATGTGGACAGAGGTGGAACCGAAATCCGCAACATCCCATTTGCTCACCATAGCAAGGTTGACAGAGCCACCAGCCGTGGTGTAACCACAGATGTTATCATCGTTCTTCAGCGTGAGAACTTTGCGATCAGGACGATTCGGATCGGAGGTGTTGGGTTCAAACTTCGCATAGTCTGCGAGATCAGCCTGGACCACGATCGGATCTGCATCGTTGAGTGTTGGACGTTCGGAGCTGTTCAGGTTGAGCTGGATACTCGCGGATCCGAGATCCACTTTATCCCACTTACTGACCATGGCGATATTCACACCCGTTCCATCCGTCTTGATACCAGAGATAGTATCGTGGTTCGCCAGCTGGATGGTCTTGCGAGGAGCATCGTCGTTGGCGTTCTGGAAAGTCTGGTAGAACGGGATGTCGGAGATCTTCTTGCCAGTATCCTGGATCTGGACACCGTTGGTACGGATCGCAGAGGTGATCGCATCATCCACGCCCTTGGACTTCAGATAGTTCACGAATCCCTTCATACCGAGCGGACCAGCTTCGAAATACTTGAAGCTGTAAAGCTTGTCAGCATCGAACCCAGTGGGATCCTGTTGGCCGATCGAGATGCGGTTCATGATGGCGTTGGATCCGAGAACCACGATATTCTGCGCAGCATTGGGTGTAGCCGCTTCTTCCATATAGACCAGACCAGAGAAGACTCCGTTGGTCAGAGGAAGGTAAGTTGCCAGGATCGAGGTGATCTCATCCTTGGTGTAGTAGTTGGTCAGATCGGTGATCGAACCGAACTCTTCGAACCCAGTCCCATCGACATAGACGTATTCCTTGCCTTCTTTGTCGACGTAGACATCACCCTGTTCATTGCCTTCCGTGGGAAGAGCTTCCTTGTTCTCGACAACACCTTTGAAATGCAGAGCACCAGCGGTCTTGCCTTCCAGTTCTGTGATCTGCTCTTCCGTGGCGAGCAGGATGCCGTTGACCGCGAGACCAACGATCCGCCCGGTGTCATCTTTCTGGATCTCCATCGGCTGTGTTTTTTCAACAGCAGCGTCGATATCGGCAGGGGCAGAGGTGGGGCCATTGACGATCTTACTCCATTCGAAGACCATACCGAGATCCGGATCCATCATTTCACCTTCGTAGATTTTGGTGAAGATACCGTTCGAATACCGATACACAGCGAATCCACTGTGAACAGTTGGATCCCCAGAAGCATCCGTTACGTAGTTGATCAGACCAGGATCGGAACTACGAAGCATCTCTTCGTAGGTGTTGTAAGACTTCGTCTTGCCCATAACGGTGATACCTTGAGCTGTGATAGCCCAAGTTTGTTTCTCGTTGGGATTGATAATAGAACCCATAAGTGAATTCCTTTATGTTAATGTTCGACCAAGGAGAACGATGGTACTACGATCAGATCTCCTTGATCACTTGTTGTGTTAACGAACCTGTTTCTAGTTTTGATTAGAGAGGAACGAACAGGCGAATGATTCCTCTTCACTGAGAGACGAGCTCGATCGCAGGGAACGGATCGAGATAGGTGTAACCGCCGAGCATATACCACCAGAACTGGTAGCTGAACTCCACATCTCCTGCTTCTTCCATCTCGATGTAGAAGGTATATTTGTAAGATGTATGAAGTTCGATGTTGTTCCAGACGGTCTCGTTGTCTTCCGACCACTCACCGTTGGAACCAACGTAAAGACCGGATGGAAGCTTCGCACGGAACCGCATCTTGTCTTTGATCTGAGTGCTGTCGTTATACCCGAAGGTTGTCATGTAGAAGGTACATTTGCTGATGCCCTTCTGGAGGGTCCTCTTGATACCTGCGAACGGGAGATCTCCGATACGGAGAGGATAGTTCGCGATGTCTGAGACTTCACAGAGGAACCTCAGGGTACAAGAGTGACCACCGGTACGATAGACGGACCAGGTTTCTGCCTTCGCTGGTTTGTTACGAGCGACGAAATTACCTTCCAATGTATCGGAAGTACAGAGATACATGTGGTCGTTCTGATTGTAATAATGGTTCCCGTCATTCGCTGCAAGATCTTCAAAGTTGTTGTCTCTAATAAACTTGGTGTTAGTAGAGCCAACCAAGATCTGAGATCTCCAAGATGGTTCAATAGCTTGCTGACCGGTGTATGGTTCACCTGGGTTATTACGGTTGCAAGTGATAGTTCCGATATACACCAAGTTGGCACCACCACTGTCGGTGAACGCCCCACCAACGGAGTAAGTTTTGATCGAACCGATCTTACCAGTACACTTTCTTAGAGCAACTCGACACTGTAGATGATTGTTCATCATATCCAACATACCGCCTGTAACACTAAAACCACTGGAAATAGTGTCGTAGTACGCTTTGATATTAATGTTTTGAACGATCATCTGATTACAGGTTGGATTAAGTCCATTGTTAACTTTGTTGTCGAGTCGAGACTGATCATCGTTAGCGGTGAATACAATCGCATCCGTACTACCCCAAGTGTTGGTTGTATCCTCACCTTCTCCAACTCCAATAAATGAAATATTGCGAAGGATGTGCCATTGACTTTTGGGGGTAAAGATCGTACTATATTCATTATCCTTGTAGCCAATGTAGTACTTGAAAAACGGCAAACCTTTGCATTTCGGAAGATTGCAGGTTATGTTCTCCACAATACATCCTGGATTGAATGTATTGATATCCAAGAAATACCCAACGGGAGTTTTGTTGATTGTAGCATTTTCTAACTGAGTCCCATCGGACGCCTCCTCGATCGTGATGTCGTGAACATTCCACAGGTTCGCTTGTCCTGTTAGTAGTCGACGATGTCTGCCGTAGTCACTATCGATTTTCGCGCGATAGAGATACATGGTCACATCGTGAACGTCAATTTTGGAAAGCGAACGATAATTGCCATCCGATGCGATATTGAAGAATCCATTGTGATTGAAGTTTCCAGTACCGTAAGCGCTGTTCGCCAACGGGATACTGTGTACTGTGATATCTTCGATGGTACAGTTACCGAATCTGGAGTACAGATAGATGTAACCACCAGAGTCACAGCAGTCAGGCTTGCTGATCAGCACACTGTCGTGAATGTGACAAGTGTTCGTATAGCTAACATGGAACAAGGTTGGTGTGGACATATTGTTATCGTCGTTCGACGATGTAAACCAACGACCTGATACATCGGTAGGATCTAGGATATCTCCATGGATCATACAACTGTAAATCTTCGAAGCTTCGAAGTTCTCGCAGTTCGCCATGATGAACCCTTTACCATTGCGACGATCTCCGTGGCCTGGGTTCATGGACAGAGTACGGATCCTGAGGTTGTAGATCACAACATCTCGTGCGTTCAGTCGGATGAAGTGTGTATCGGGAAGATACCGATTGAAGTTTTGAGCCAAAGTAGCATATTCGGGAGCATCAGCACCCCACTGTGCTTTTGCATCTTCTGGCATATACTCAAAGACAGGATCATCTTGTTTCGGCATACCGACGATAGCAACACGCATCGCTCCAGATGCAAGCTCACAACCAGCACTGTTGTTATAACACCAGATACGTGAATATTGAGAACCCTCGTCTGTGACGTGTTGATGATTCGACCGTCTGATCAGATAGACTGTGTTGTCCTTCAGAACAGCAGGAAGTTCTCGATCGGCTTTGGTGATCGAGGATCCATCATGTTCCGCAGGATCCCAGTCGATACTGTCGTTGTACTGCTGAGTGGGGTCGATGTAATACCACTGAGCAGCCATATGTTTAAACCACATTACGTAGTCTCCTCTGTTTCAAATTCTTCTGGTGGCATATACACCATGTTGTTCGGGACAGACTGCATCCCTTGAAACCCAAACGTAGTTGGAAGTTGATTGTCATAATGATCGAAGTTCGGATAGATCTGTGCTTGTTGTGCAGTAACCCATCCTCTCTTGTTCAACTGTGTGTCTGGGTTGAATGTCTGATCTTGGAAGTTGATGGGTGTCAGGAATGCCCAATGTTCAGGGACAGGGTCCAACCCAACGATCTCTGTGGTGATCTCGCTTCCATACCACGACTGCCCTGTATTCGGGATATCCGGTGATCCAACCGAATCGATCAGGAAGAAGTTCATGAAGAACTCATACTCACTCTGTTCGATCAGGTTGATGAAATCAGGAACCTGTGCAAGTCCCATGTTGGTAGGGAGTGTAACCTTCTTATTACGAAGAGCCTCTTTACACTCCTCCAACAAAGGTTGCAGCAGTTCCACGATCTTACGTTGTTTGTCAAGTAACTGCATGATCATCACTCCCTATGTCCGGTGTATCCAAGCAGATCTAAGGCTCGATCAGCCAGCTGATCCACTTCGAACACCACTGTTTCCAGAGCTTGTACTCGCTGTTCCAGATCGGTGTTAGATGTCTCGATAACGGTTACACGGTTACTCAAGTTATTGAACTCCTCAGAGGTGACATCACCACCTGGGATATCACGTCCCTGGTAGGTTCCATCTTCTCCAAGGACAACCATCTGTCCAACTGAGATCGGATCTGGAGTTGACATCTTACCATCCACAGATGTTTGGATGTTGTCAATGCTTCCTTGAAGTGCTTCCAAAGTCTCTGTAAGGTTCACGATCTCTGTCATCGTGTGTGTATGGATCCTTGGGGCATACACTGTATCGTGGTTGTGATTCGCTAATGCGAAGTTGGGAACATCTTGGATATCACTCCACTGATGGGTATGCTGAAGCATCGCATACCGATCATCAAAGTTGATATCGATCGGTGCATACAAAGCATCGAAGTCTGGTGTTTCTACCAGATCCCCCCAATCGTGTTTATGTCCTACCAGAGAGAACAGTGGGGGATTGGTGATGTCAGTCCAATTGTGCGTGTGAGCAGATGGTGTAAAGGTAGCTGGGATATCAACTAAGTCGTTCCAACTGGAGGTAAATGCAATCGGTTTCAGGCGACTGAAGGTCTCTTGCAACCCGTAGATATCGGAGATCTGAAGGTTGTTGATCTTCGTCTCTACCGTGATCAGTCTGTTCGTCAGATCCTGATCGGTCAGTGTGAGATCGTTGATCGTCTGAGCCAATGTAGTGTTGTTGACCTCGTTGATCACCAACTCAAATGTAGACGGAAAATAGTCCGGTTTTCCTTCGATACTTTCCCACTTGTTGTTGATTTCAACCTGGTCCTGCCCAGTATCCAACCAAGACTTCGTATCGCTATCCCAGACCCAGATGGTATCTGTAGTTCCTACGATAGCGAACATCCCATCTCCACCAGTTGGATAGAGCGTGTTCAACTGTTCAGGATTCGCGATCCAACCAACGAACTTGTTGATCGCATCGTTGATGTCCTGATCCATCGACTCAGTCTCATAGATCTTCACCCAACCTTGATGTTGTCTCCATGTGTAGAGAGCAGAACCTTCGTTCACGGTTGGGTCACCTGTTGCATCTACCACCCAAGCTAACTTGCCAGGGTACTGTTCCTTCAGCATGTCGTCCCAAGTCTGGTACGTTTTGGTTGTACCAACTATGGTAATACCACTTGGGGAAGCGTACCAAGGTCTTTCTCCAGGATTGATAATAACACCCATAGGAGAGCTCCTTTGGTTGGTTGAATAGTGTTTGCATAGCATGACAAAAGATATAATACCATCAGGACTGTGGGATGTACCCACAGTCCTGATGACATATTTGTCTTAGTCCAGCCAATCAACTAACCAGGGTTTCTTGGTGAGATCTTCTGGGTTCTTCTCAGCCCGATCTTCAGCGATATCCAATCGGTGCTGAGTGATCCGACGAACCACAACATACCACTCATCTCGCTTGGTGCTGTAAGTGAGTGTCTTCACGATATATCCGTTATACTGGTTATCAGCATACGGATACAGTCTTCCTGGAACCAGATCCCAAGTGATATCCAATACAGGACAGAGTTCCAGTTCATGTTCCGTGAACAGGACACAGCGTTCGTTCTTACCGTTCAGGTCTTCCACTTGGAGAGCGATGTATACTTCCGCTTCTCCCTTACGAGGATCCAAGTTCTTGACACGGATCGCTCGTCCTAACTTCACTTCGACATTGTCGATCATCTCAGCCATAAGCAACCTCCTTCTTGTAGGGTGTATTTCAAGTACGACGAAACCATTCAGTGGATCAGGGAACCACTTTAATGTATTTATGCGAGAATCCAGTAGATCTAGTTTGGTTACAACACAACTGATCGTAGAAGTGTCCTCTAGACAGGGAAGGATTGTTCTCTGTAACATCCATCGATCTTCTGTGTAGAAGAGTTTGTAGCTTTGCAGCGTGTAAAGATCAAGTTGGTCGTACACCCATACACGATCTTTCCCTATCGCTGTCTCTGATAGAACCAAGGTGATACGTTGTGTATTTCCTTGTTCGTCCAACAGGATATCGATGTCACCGGAGTATGTTTCGTCGTAACTCACAAATAGAACTCCTTTACTTGTTGTAATCTCAGATCTATCTCTTTGGTTCATAACATGCTACCTGGTAAGGTGTTGATCCTTACCAGGTAGCATGAGTGTGTTATTCTGTACGGTTGTGAAGAACCGTGATCGTTCCATAACTTGTCATAGTCGTCCAAGATTTGGAAGTACCATCTTCGTTGTAAGGATCCTGTACCCCATCTACATACAGATATGCATCGGATGCACTTGGGTTGAGCGGTTGAATGTTCTCATCTTCTGTAGTGTAGTGGATCGCCCAGTAATCAGTCGCATCTATACAATTAGCGATGAGTTCATTCTCCGTGGTATGTCTCCAGATACGATCATTCCCAGTGGAGTTCGCATCCACCAACAGGTACTTCCCATTCAGTCTAGCATAATCACCAAGGAACCCTGACACATAAAGGTAGTCACCATAAGTTGGCTTAGGTGGAACCACTGGAGCTTCACCGCTGGTGTCTTCCAGAGTGTAAGTAGCGTCACTATCTTTGTACTCTACATTGACCGCAACGATGGTTGCTACAATTGTAAACGTAACTTAAAAGATTCTACAGTAAGAGTGGAGTCCGCTCTTACTGTAGAAAGGAGTATTGTCATAAGATCGTCTTAACGATCTAGGTCCTTTGGTTTACGCGATGGTCGGGAACGGATCCACGAAAGTAGCCGCACCTACCATGTACCAGGACCACTGGAACGAAGTGGAGATATCGCCTTCCTCATCCATGTGAAACGGGATCGTGAGTTTGTAGCTGGTGTATCCATCCAGGTTCTCCCAGACAGAATCTGTATCCAGTTGCCAGTTACCTTCTTCGGAGAAGACTCGTTTTCCATTAGGAAGTTCAATGGTAGCGAAGAACCGGTTCACGATCTCACTGTAGTCGTTATATCCGTACATCGTAAGATAGAACGTGAGTGTATGGTCACCGGCAGTCACGTGTTGTGTGATGCCTTTGAACGGATCTCCACCGACCAACAGTGGCCAGTACCGATCATCCGCTGTTTCATTGGTCAGACGAATTGAGCAGTTCGAAGAAGAACCCTGACGATATGTAGACCAGGTTTCAGCTTTCGATTTGATACCACGAGCAAAGTACGCACCATCCATCTGATCGTTCGTACAAATGTAGTTGCATTCGTATGTATAACGCTCTGGAGTGAAATCAGCAGTATAAGTTGCCGGATAGCACCGGATGTTTGATGCACCAACCAGCATGTAGGAATGATAACCGATCAACACAGAGTACTGTGAGTTATATTCCCAACGAGGATTGTTCTTGTTGCATGTGATATCACCAACATACAAGGTATTGACACCGCGATCGTTTACGGCGTATCCAGGATACCATGTGTTGATCGATTTGATCTTACCAACACAGTTACGAATGGCAACCCCACCAACAACATCACAATCTGCGAGATCCAGCATCGCCTGATCTGCGTAGATAGCGTTGCCCATCGGAGCATTCACATGGATGTTCTGGAGCAGGAAATCGTTGGCTGACTGGCGAAGAGAAGAACCCTCGATCTGTACATGCACACACCCGTATCCGTAGTTGTACGGAGTTGTTGGCCAGGTAGATTCATAACGACATGCCTTGGCTGTATAGCTCTGTATAGCAGTAACGGTGACGCTACGAACTACGTTGTACTGTCCACGAGAAACCATACGGAACCGATCGTCGCTATCTTCTTGTTTGTAAGAAATATTGACAACACGGTCATGTTGACCAATAGATCCAATCGTAGCTGTGACATTCTCCACAACAGTGCCCGCGCACAGAGTTCTGAGGGAGATACATCCTAGTTCATAGGTGCAATAATACCCTTGATAAGGAGACCAGTTCTGGACAGAACCCATATCGATTGTAACAGTATCAACCAATGCACGTTTCACAGCACCACAAATAATCGGAGGCATATACCGCTCATTGATAGCTGAATAGTAATAGTACGCTGTGATATTGGTTGCCCTCAGCTCGGTAGCCCACTTCGGATCATCCCAATACCAGCCGATACCGGCACCATCATTCGACTGCTGAAGAAGGTTGAATGTACAGTTGTCGATGTAGATGTTCTTGGTATATCCAAGCCAAATTCCGTGACCGTTGCCGTATTTGTCGATACGGCAGTTGGTGATCTTGGCACTGTTCGCAGTACGATTAAGTGCGTTGTTAAAATAGAAGAACTGCTTACCACAGCGATAACTTACTTTCGAAGCACCTTGTACGGTGAAATCCGTCTTGGCTGTGCGGAACCAGCAATGGTCAAAGAAGACGTTAGTACCATATGTGGTGTTTCCGCATTCGACGACTTGCGTGTTGTTTTCACGGTTCGTCATGAAGCAAATACGACTCATATGGAAGTTGGTACAGTTACTCCAATAGAAGTAGTAATCACTTGTTGTTGGGTCGTTGACGTATGCGTAATCCTGATCAGCATCAACCCATGCAGCCTTGGCATCTTCCGGCATGGAAGCGAACAAAGGATCGGTGGACTTCGGCATACCCATAAATACGACCGACTTCGGAGTCGACCAGGTCGGTGTAGAAGAAAGCTGAGGGAGATTGGCTTTCTTATCGATCGATGTACGACGGATCAGATAGATCACATTGTCTGTGTTCATATCGGACGGGAAGACTTTCGCTGCATTGGCGACAGAGGAGCCGTCACCGCCAGATTCAAGAGAGGGGTCGATGTAGTAGAACGTGTGTTCTGCGTTGTGGATCAACATGTTGTTATTCCTTTGTGTTTAAATATGTTAAGCGTACTGAAGCGCGATGACGGAGATTGTAAGGTTGGCCATAGATCCGCTGGATATCCAAGGTTCATCCCAAGGATCTTCTGCTGTTGTGGTACCGTATTCACCAGCGTAGCTTTCTATGTTACCCAGACGATCATAGTGATCTAACACCCAACCGTCTTTGGTATCGTTGGCTCGGATCACATACTTATCATCTCCCCATAACGTATATCCTTCCCAACGCCTATCCCAGCCGGTAGCATCAGGGTCTTTCATGGTAATATCAGCTGTGGTTGATTCCGATCGTATCGTAATGGTGACACGGAGTGTCTTACCTTCGATCGTAACTACAGGTTCCTCTGGAATTACCGTAGAAGGATCATCGACACTCGGTGAGAATGTAGTAGGATAACTCGATTCATCCATAGCAAGTGTTACAACATCAGCAACAGTGAATGTTGGAGTGATATTGGAAGAACCTGTTTTCTGTCCCCAAATATCACCCTTACCGGATGGATGTGTAGGATGCGCAGTGGTGTAATGTTCGATGAACATATCGATCGTTTTGAGAGCATCCACAGACAGTGCAGGAGTATATGTATTCCCACCTGTAGCGTGACCTCTCCTCGGGAACCTTGGGTTCCCGAACTGATCGACATCATCGAAGTTGAAGAAGAACTCGAAATCCAACTGTGGGATCCGCTGTGTGATAGAAGGAAGTTCATTCAACGTAGGCAATGTCCCAACAGGGATGATAACGCCTTTGGATGCATACGTATCCTTCATGTCAACACGGAGACCACTAGACATCGATTTCAACCGTTGAATCTTTTCAACTAATGTCATGTGTTGTGTCCTTGGTTAACGGTTATTGAGATAGAGATACGCATACCCTATGGCATAGCCATAGGGTACAGGTACCTGTACGCGATGCGCGTTAGTTCGGGAAGATGTTCGTCGGATCGATCGGCTCTGTATCGATATCCGTCAAAGTGATGATGTTGGCTGGAGACGGTATATAACCACCGTTGTCGCAGTAATAATTGCAGTTAGAATCGTATGGATTAATACGAGTACCTGATGAATGATAATACAACACTGCTGTTCCTGTAGATCCTCCGAGAGTATCCGGCTCCAATAAATACACATACCAGATAGCCGAGCCATCTGCTTCAGGTGTTGAACTGCGATTACTCACGACGATAATTGGGTAGAATGTAACATTATCTACCCCGTACCATACACGACGCGGACCAGACTCCGTCACTTCAATCGCACTCATGCCGAATCCAGTTAGATCGAACGTTCCTGCTTTCATCGGACTGAGTGTCGTATCGATACCAGCTTGAGCATCTACTAACTGGATCTTCTTGTACGATCCAGAAGATGCTTCTTCACCAACCTCCCACCATTGTCCATTCAGGTGGATCTTGTCTGTTGATTTGATAGATGTCCATCCTGTTTTGGTGCGTACTTGAGCACCGTTCAAAGGAACCATCGAGATACTTCCCGATTGATTCATTGCGATTTTGATCATGTCGTGATGATCCTTTCGTTTACATACTTGGCTGTTATCTTCATTACAAAGACGTAGTTGATGTGAAGCATAGGAAACGATATCACTATGCTTCACATCAGCAAGGACGATAGCGCTATCCACTCCTTGCTCAAGAGATGGTTCACTCAGTCTTGATCCAGAGCATACCTTCTGTTGGGTTTTCTGGTTCCGTTGCTGAAGCAACTACACGGTAAACCAGAGCACCAGATCCTTCTCCGTAATCAGCAAGGATCTCATCAACAGTGGTGTTCAGCGTGCCAACTGTAGTTTCCAGTGTGGTAACACGTGTCTCCAGAGCAGAAGTGTCTCCACCAGTTCCTGCATCGTACAGTGAAGAAGGGATTTTTCCATCATCACCGACTTTCACAAGTCCTCCAGCGGTGTTCAAACCCGCGGCACCAAGATAGATACCTTCCGATGCACTGATTGTGAGTCTAGACCCAGCACTCAATGTAAGCGATGCGTTGGAAGATAACGTAGCTTCACCAGAGGTGAGTCTTAGATAAGATCCACCTGTGTGTTCCAGTGATACATCTCCATAACCGGAGAGTGTAACACCAGAAGGACTCATTGAGAGTTCTGCATTGTACGTTGGATTGCCACTGTTGAATTTGATCGCAACAGCGGAATCATTTGTACTGTTCAAGTTGATTCCACCTGTATAAGCAGAGAGATCTACAGTACCGGCAGGAAGATTTGTCAACTGAGAACCGTCTACTGCAGGAAGCTTTCCGGTGCTGTCGAGGATCACAAACCCACTGGGTGAATTTGATGCGTGTTCATTCAACAGCACATCAGCACCAGATGCGGTGGTGATGACAATCCCTCGTTCTGCCAAAGTCAGTTTGTTACCGAATGTTTCTTGCAAATTAACGGAGTTGTGACCAGCAAGATTAACACTACCCTCAGTTGAAGAAAGACTGATGGTTGATTGAGATGTGTAGTTGGCAATATTCAGGTTGATCGGGTCGGAAGTGGTCCCTGTCCCACTCAGACCTGCTCCAACTGTGATCTCAGAGATGCCTCCACCACCGAGTTCGGATTTGTTGAGCTTGCCCCATTTGCCAACCGTCTGCGGCTTGGAGTAAGGCGCATCAGGTACCGCAATGCTCGTACCGGTCCACAAAGTGATCTCATCATCAGGGATGTACTGCAAGCGGACCTCGTCGACCAGTCCGCTGAACGTGCGTTCCGTGCTTCCTGCAGCATACGTTCCGGCGAAACCGCCGATTGCAAGCGTTGAACAGAAGTTCGCCCGCTGCTGTGCTGAAATCTCGTTCAGGAACGCACCGTTCAAATAGAAGCGGAGGCCCCCCGAATATTTCACGATTGCCAGCCAATGCCACGTACCAGACGCCGGAGGCGTATCCAGATAAAACAATGGACCATCTGATTCTCCGTAACGCCCGGTGGAATCAAACCCGAAGCCATGCGTATTCTGGTCATCCATAGAAAGCCATGTCGGATAACTCACGCCATGATCATTCTCATCAGGATTGAACCAGCCGGATACAACCCAGTTGTTTGCGTTCAGTTCATCTAGATTCGTCGCAACGGTCATACTGCCAGTGACGTATTTGGCACATTTGCCCCATTTACCACCCTCGACGACGGTAATTGTTCCCGTTTTTTTCGTAATCGTGACCGGGGCGGCATTCCCGGCGGCTTCGTCCTTGATTTCGTCCGCATCGAAATGCAGCAGGATTTTGGTGTTCGCGTCGTTTCCGCCACCAGTAGTAGCCGTTGCGTCAAAACAGGGAATATCACCGTTGGTGGGATTCTCGGGCAGCAACCTGGATTCGTCCACTTCTCCACCGATCGGTGTTTCAACACCTGTATTGTCGTAGAGCTTCAACCCGTCCGATGTGGCACGGAGCATGAGATGCCCTTCCAGTGCCTTACCGTCGATCGGGGTATCCACGATCAGAAGATTCAGAGATGCCTGATCTTTCATGTTTTTATTACTCCTAGGAATAAAGATTAGAGGTTGTAAAGAGTACCCATAGCATGCTTGTGTTAGGCTGGACATCCAGCCTAACACAAGCATATTCAAGCCACGATCATAAATCGGTTACCACGAGACCTTGGTTGGTTGCTCGGATCAACAGATGATCATCCAACGCTTTGTTTGAGATGGGAGCATCTACGATCTTGAGATTGATAGACGCTTGGTCTTTCACAATTTCTGTCCTTTCAGTATAAAGACAGTACAGAGGGTGGAGCAAGAAGCCCACCCTCTGTACTGACGATGTTGCGTATTAGTACGTTTGTCATCGGGGGGGGGGTACTCGTTATTCACCCCGATGTTTATCTTACAATTCAAATCACTGCCAGTGTTGGTAGCGGAGAGATACAATCCACAATCTCCCATGTTGTTACGCTGAGAGGATCATTACTGTCTGTGAACACCTTACCTTTGTAGAACGGTTGTGTACACGGATTACCTGGACTATTCGTGGTGTAGTAAATATACGGTTCAACCGAGTTACCTTCCACAACATAATCACCATATTCAACATTTGTGTAAATATGGGTAATAGTACGATCAGGAGTGAACTTGGTTGACGCATACTGACTCCATGCGGTTGTTGGGACCTCAACATAATCACCGATTAGAAGAGGCTCACCCGCATCTGTAATGCGAAATACCGGTTTGGTAAGATCAATCGGCTGGAACAACTGTCCATAGAACACACCAAGTTCCAAATCAGGTTGGAATTCCCACTTTGGAACATCCCATGGATTCGTGTGACCAGAAGTGGTTGCGACGACAAGACCAATTTGCGTGGTACCATCGCTACCTTTAACGTTAAACATCCAACGATCATCGCTATCACGATGAACAATCGTGTATGTTGAACCAGTAGATCTATTAGTTACACCAACCCATTTACGACTATTTAGATCTGTACCGGGAGTGTCCTCCACTAAACGGAATATGGTGCCTGGTTTAAGTTGTAGTTCTGAGTAAGTAGATGTGCTACCGATTGGTGTATCACAAAATACCATGCTAAATTGACTCTGATCCGGTTCGGGGTTAATTCCCCCTCCACTCACCAGCATACTCTGTTGACTGTTGATGAACCAGACGGCACCAGACAGATTAGCACTGTTTTGATCACTGTAATCCAGGACTATTTCATTGTCCAGGTAAGTGATTTCTTTGGGTTGTGGGGTATACCCAAGACACAGTACATTTTTGTCATTGAAGTTGTGTTGGATATGGATCGTACCATCATCCTGAAGATCAGATCCTGTGAACTCGATCGGTTCATAGGTGATACCTACAGAGCCAGATTCCCCGAATGGATACCATGTGGTACCATCGTTTGTGTATTCGAGTTTAGCATCCGAACCTTCTGTTGCTGTCATGCTGAATGACAGAGGTACAGCACTAAGAGAACCAGTTGTTGCCCAATCAGACGGTGAAACCGGATACATGGATGCCTCATCACCAGACCATGTAATCTCAGCATTTCCACATACCAAGATCGTCTCAGATGAGTTGTTCCAATCTACATCCTGATCGTTTTCATTGTAATTCAACGACCTCAACGACCAACGTTTTGCCATAGCCGGTGCAACATTTTCCGTGTTATCGGTTGTTACCATCATGGCAAATACTGTTGTTGGAAAATCAGGCAAAGGATCCGAAACCCAAACCATAGTGGATTCGGACAACACAGTACGATTAGTATAGTCATTCACTGGTTTCGGATACGGATACAACGTGACGGGTGTTCCATAAACGGGATGGTCGTCCGCTGACATCATCTGTGTCTGGAACGTACGTTCTCCAGTAACACCAGGTGTGTACCGGATCCCGATCGCATCAGAGATCATCAGTTGCAGTTGTTCATCCACACCACGCCCGATGATCAGTCGATCCTGGTCGAACTTGCCGTTCACACGGAAGTTGTGCAAGATCTTCGTTATCATATCTGCATTAGGCTTCATTGGAGCTAGATCCTCCTGTAAGCATACTCTGCTTACTGTTGTAAAACCACACTTGGGCATGGAAATCGGTGAGAGAGTGACTGCTGTAATCAAGCTTAAGAGTGTTGGTATCCACATATTCAATCCCATCAGGAACTATAGTAAACCCAAGACCGATGGGATATTTAACCCCAAGATTGTGTGTGATTGTAGCAACTCCACTGGTTAATTCAGTAGAGGTGATATCGATCACTTCATACGGAACAACACCTTCCTGTGCGAATGTGTTCCAAGTGGAACCATCCACAGAGGATTCCCATTGGGAAGTCTCCTTATTGTAACGGATCCCAGGGAGGTTCTCCTTGCCGTTATCGAAGAAGATCCCAGCGGTGGAACCACTCGATGTTCCGATCTCAAGCTGATCTTGATCGATGATTCCACCGATCGTTAGATCTCGTGTCTTATGAGAGATAACTTGTTTCATTATTTATCCCCCTATTAGTTAGAAGTAGTCAGCATACTCTGCTGACTTCCGATGAACCACACCGACGCTCCAGTGAACGTTGTTGGTTGATCACTGAAATCCAACGTCATCGTGTTTTCATCCACATATGTGATTGCTTTGGGAGTCACCGAATAGTCCAGTCCGAACGGTACTTTACCGAGGTTGTGTTGGATGGTAGCAACTCCAGCGACAAGATCCGATGCTGTGATCTCGATCACTTGAGTTGTAGGGAGTGTCGCTCCTTCCGGTGAAAGCGCAACCCAGGCATCTCCGTTGTTATATTCCCACTTACCAGTAGAAGTATATCGCAACCCTGCAGAACCGATATTGGTCATACCTGGGATGATCGTCACCCCAGACGTTCTCAACTTCAGTGTAGGCTGTGCGATCTTATCGACCTTAACATCAGTCTTCACTTCCATATCGATATATTTACTCATGATAGTCTCCTTGAACTTATAGAGTTAGTAGTGGTAGTTGTCTCACCACTACTAACTCTAGTCTTCACTTAGGCGATGGATTTCGCCAGGTAGAGAAGAGTCCAGTTGCTGATCATGTCAGCGGTGAGACCAGACGGAATATAGATCCGAGTCTTGCTGTTGGTGAAATCACATTTCACATCGAACTCAACCTTATAACCATCTGCATCATAGACTTCCACACCGCAGATGCCGTCGAGCTCCTTGTAAGAACCACCGTAGGTTGTGTCTTCTGTTGCGAAGTCTGCTTGATTCAGAATGACTTTCGTCCAGGATGCATTGCCGATCTCTGGGAGAAGAGACGTTGGAACCGTACCACTTGCATCAAGCTGTACGAGACCATGTGGTGTATTCAGGGCGGCTCCGTTCCAAAGAATACCTGTTCCATGTATTTCAATGTTGGCGTCAACAGAATCCTGCGCATTCAAGATGATATTACCTTGGGAGGAGCTCAACTCGAGTTTTCCATTACCGTGTATTTTGAATGGATAACCGATTATAGATATTTCACCACCGGATAAGTATATCCCCTTTATGCTGCGAACAGTAACGGATTTGGTAGACCTATCTTCCGTGAGTATGACCCCGTTGCTACTAGTACCAAGGGTGAACTTATACTCTCCACTTGCCCCGTTCGAGATAGCACTGACGCCAGTAGTCGTTATGCCGACCAGCCCATTGTACGCGCTCAAATCAACACTACCGGCTGTTTCAGGAACGATCGATGCTGGAATCTTACCAGTACTGGAGTCAACAACAACAAAACCACCACTGGTGTTCTGAGCATGACCGTTCAGAGAAACTGTGGTCGCTTTCAGTTCAACTGTATCCGTAAGTACTTTCACATAAACATTACTTCCACTATACAGACCCGCTTCTCCTGTGTTGGAGATCAGGTTAACAGCACCGGCTGTACTGGTCAGTTTGATCGTGCTGTTGGATGTGTAGTTGTCGATGTTGGTAGCTGCCTGTTCAGGAAGAAGACTGCTGTCAACTTTACCTGATGCATTCAGCATCAGCAGACCATTCGCGGTGTTGGGAAGTGTACCGTTTAGTGAAAGTTTCGGAACAGGGAGATTCCCAACGATTTCAGCAGTGGATGTGCCACCCCAGGAAGTTGGTATATGGGATCGAAGATTATCAGAACAACCGTCGAATGTTAGATTTGTGTTTACCCATTCAATCGTGGGGTCTTTCCAAAGCTTCTGAGGAACTTCGTCGCTCCAAGTAATCAGAGGGGTATTCTGGAATGTCTGTGTAAAATCTATTTTTTTACACAGAAATCCTACACTCGGAAAGAAGTCTTTGAGTGAACGAGTTAGTTTCTCACAGTTGTGGAATGCATACGCATAACCGTCCGGTGTGTCGATACTAGACGAAAATACAAAGTCTGTGGTTGTAAGATTGATACATCCGTCGAAGATGCGCTTTTGTGAGTACATTTTTGGAAGAGCAGAAAATCCAAGTGCCCGTGTCAGGTTACGACAATTTTGACAAAGTCCCCAGAGATCATTTTTGTTGAGGAACGTGGATAATCCGCACTCTAGCCATGTCAAACATTGGGAACCACGAAGGAAATCACCAAGATTTTGATGTCTAGATGATACTGGCAGATACGATGTCAATGCCTCGCAGAGGATGTTCTCTGTGGTATCGTAGTGCCAGATTCCGAAAAACGTCGTCCCATACACTTTGACAGTATATGTTCCAGGTGTGCTGTACGTGTGAGAAACCGTATATCTACGATCTCCGACCGTTTCCCAAGGAACATCATCATCTTTCAGGGAGGTAATAGCACCATCTCCCCAGTTCACCATCACGTCCTGAAGATTCTTGTTCTGTCGGGAACGGATGATGAACTTGTGAGTCATACTTGCAGGAACTTCAACCATGAATGTTTCATCAAAAACCGCATTATACCCAGCAGGGATGGCAGTGTCATGTGCATACACATTGAATGCTGTGTAATCCGTGATAGTGTCTGTCAGTTTCGCCCAGGTACCATTGATGTAGAAGAAGATATCTTTGGTATCCTGTGTAATATAGAATTTATCCAGAGGAGCCAGAGGGAGAGCTTCCTGGTTCTCCACTTGGACAACATCTGAGGTACTGACACGGGTTGTCCCGTGATCGATGTAAAGTTTCTCACTATCCGCGCAGAGGATGATCTGTCCGTTCTTGACTGGGACATCCCCGAGATGAGCCTCTGTGGTATAGATGTGAGAAAACACATCCTGTATAGTTGCCATATTTGTTATCCTTTTTTGGTAAGAACAAGGGTGGGTGGGACGTCCCACCCACCCTTGTTATATTGTCAGCTCAGCGTAAGATTACGCTTCGGGAATGGTTTTCCAAGCCAGGAGGTCAATGATGGCCTGTTCCAGAGCGATGGTTGTGCCAGCAGCGTTCTCGGAGAACGTAGTGCCACCGATCTTGACACCAGAAGCTTTCGCATCACCGTCAGCTTTGGCAACGATGATCTGGTCAACAGCACTGGCATCGACGAAATTCATCTTCGTGGCACCACCCTGAACGGTCATATCGGCAACATAAGCCTTCACACCAGCTTCGGTCGCCAGAGTGACGTTGTTGTTGGAGGCAGCAAAAGCATCTCCACCGATCTTGTATCCAGTATCCTTCACTTCACCAGCAGTACCGAAGACGACCACGTTGTTCTCAACCGCAGCGGTGACTTTCGCAACCTTGGTCGCGATGGCAGCCGTGTTGCTCGCGATCACACTGACCGCAACGGTACTGTCAGCGATCGCACCATCAGCCGCAAAGACGACGATGTTGTTCGCAGTACCGGTAACTTTGTCAACCTTGGTACCAGCAGCAGTATCGACTGCAGCCTTAACAGCCGCTTCAGTCGCCAGAGTCGTAGCCGCAGGAGTACCAGAAAGGGTCGCACCACCGGCTTTGATACCAGCATCAGTCAGATCACCATCAGCACTCAGACCAGCGATATTGCCAGCGGTAGCTCCCGTGACCTTAGCTGCTTTTTTGTCGATCTTACCTTCCAGTTCAGTCTTCGCAGCGGAGACCTTACCATCAATCGCAGAATCAGTATCCGCTTTATTGTAATAGTCGGAGAGATCGACGATACCGCCGAGTTCTTCCCACTTCTCACCGTCCCACACGAACTCTTTCGACTTCTCGGTCACGTGGTAGACGTCACCAACGACCTGATCAGAGCTCGGGAGTTCCGCTTCAGTGGCAACAGTGCCTTTGTACTTGTAGACCGAGGCAACCTTGCTGTCGATCAGAGCGGTGACAGTCGAGTAGTTCTCGGGATAGGTGGCGAGTTTGGTCTTTTCGGCAGTCGTGTAATCTTCGGTCGAGAGCTGCTTGCCTTCGACTTTGTCGACCTTGTTGGCAACACCGGCAGCAACCTGAGCACCGACGTACGCTTTGACCGCACCGACGTTCGGCACATCGGCATCCTGAGCAGCCGTGATGTCACTGATGGTGACAACACCGATCGGCTTGAACTCCGTACCGGTATAGATGTAAGCGATGCCATCCGTGGTGTTGAAGTAGATGTATCCGCGGATACCGGATCCCGGAAGAGCGGAAACCAGCTGGGCTTCCTGCGAGAACTTGACGTTGCCACGAGCGATCTGACGAGTATCCGTCAGGAAGTAAATCGCACCGGCGACTTTGGTTTCGAGAGCTTCGTAATTGGTAGAGGTACCTACCCACATCTGCGGGAGATCAGCGATAGTAGTCATGTTGTTGAATCTTTCTGTTTATGTTTGAAAGGTTAAATGGTTTGTTGTTAAAGAGTACGCCAGAAGTTACCAACGGCGATCATGTCAGACGGGGTGAATGCCGGATACATCGTAGCAGATGTGATGCTGATCGATGCAACCGCGTTCTGCCAGGTCGACCGGACATAGACTTGTCCAGCAGCTTCGATCTGACCAACGTTTACAGCAGTCAAACGTCCTTGACCGTCCACTGGGATACCACCTTCTGGTACAGCGACATAAGCGGTTCCGTTGTAGTAGGACATCGCAAGACGTCCGTCCTCATCACGGCTATCCACTTCCTTGATCAGAGTCTCCATAGATGGATCCGAGAAGATCTCCACCTTCAAGAACATGTTCTCCTGTTCCACAGGTCTCACGAACTGCATGAACGTCGGAGTATTGTCAACATATCCGATGATGTCTTCCATCGTGTGAGTATGTTTGATCGGAGCATAGAGCGATGGGAGTTTGGAGATCTCTGTAGAGAGTTCCACCTTCGTCGCATACATCGCTTGAACTTCTGTGTTCAGCGCATACTGCGAGTGAGTGTGTCCGATCTTGGTGAAGTTCTGATCCACATAAGTCTGAAGAGCATACTGATCCGCAGGGAACCCAGTGATGCGATCCCAAGCGATCGTATCTGTGATCTTCTGGTACTGATCCATCCCCTTGATCTGATCAGCACTGAGCTGATCAACGTATTCAGCCAGCTGAGTGAGTTGAAGACGGATATCCTCAACCGTACCAGACAGCGTATCCAGTTTGGTAATGATCCCATCGATGTCGGGAAGATCGGTCAGATCCGTGTATGATCCGGTTGTTGCAACCAGAGCCAGATCTGCTTTCTTGGGATAGAACGCTTCCAGCGTGGTGTTGAGAACACGACTGTCCAGTTCCTCTCTCAGTCCAGTGATGAACGTGATCGGATATGAAGACGGAGGATCGACGATCTGAGACCACATGATCTCTCCATCCATCGCGGTCGTATCTTTCCAGTCGTTGGTATCACTGTCCCAGACCCAGATACTGTCGGTTGTTCCAACGATCGCATACCAACCCTCGGATGCATTCGGGTACATAGCCCTCAGCTGTTCAGGAGTTGCAACCCATCCAACAAAGTTCTGGATCACGGAATTTCCACCATCCATCATCTCTGTTTCATAGATCTTCTCCCATGTCTTACTGAGGGAACGCCATGCATAAAGAGCAGACCCCTTGTCTACACTGGGGTCACCCGATGCGTCTACAACCCAGGCCAACTTACCTGGATATTGCTCGCGCAGCAGGTCGGCATAAGTCTGGTACGTCTTCGTCGTCCCGATCACGGTGACGCCAGAAGCTGTGGCGAACCAAGACTTGCCGTTCGGATTAATCACTGTGCCCATTGCGGCCCTCCTAGTTGAAGTCGAAAATAATCAATTATGCATAGGATGACAAATAGGAAAGTAGTTGACCCGGCTGTTCTATGCCAAACGAACTTCAACTATATATAACTAAGTGTAATACTTCAACAGAAAGGCACTGATATGGAACTATTAAGTCAAACAGAAGGATCCGATATGGTAGTCTTCTACCATGCGGATAATGACGGTAAAGCTTGTGCTGCGATCATACATGAGCTCTACCCTAAAAGCTGGTGTTACCCAGTTAACCATAACAAAGATGTACGTTGGGATTTGATCGACCCCAATGTCACGACGATCTTGATCGTGGATTTCTCGTTCCCCCTTCAGACGATGAAAGACCTGAAGAACCGGTATCGGTTGATCTGGATCGACCATCACCCTGTTGTTCACGAATACAAAGAACAAGAGTTCTCCTGTGAAGGGAAATGTGAAACGACCAAAGGACGTTCCGCTGCGATGTTAGTCTGGGAGTACTTCCATCCTGGAGTGAATCCTCCTTGGGTGATCAAATATATCTCGGACTACGATACTTGGTGCTTCGAATATGGAGATGATACCAGATGTTTCGATGTCGCATTGGGACAGCTGGAACTCTCCCCTGTGGATAAACACCAGCAAGAGTGGAGTCGTCTGTTCCGTGACAAAGACTTCATCCACAAGTTGATCCAGACTGGGAAGAGGATCTTGAACTACATCTCGATCCGCAACCATGTTGTCGTAGACGACGGTGCATTCGAGACGAAGATCAACGGTGTTCCTGCGATCGCTTGTAATGTGAAGGATGCGAACAGCGCACTCTTCTCACACATCGATCGTCCGGATCTTCCGATCCGTATCTTGTTCCGGTACTTCAACAATATCAAGAAAGTCCGTGTATCGATCTACAGCATCGATGAAGAACACTATCCAGCGAATGAGATCGCGAAGAAGTACGGAGGGAACGGACATCCTGGAGCAGCTGGCTGTGTCTGTGATATCAATCAACTCCCGTTCCAGTTACCCACTGCAACGAAGTATGATGATCTGAAATTCGACAACATCCTTCAGCCCATCACGGACGCGTTGCAGCACGATCCTCTGGCGAACAAATACGCCAACCAAAATCTCCTTCCTGTCATTTATGGTTCATCAACACCCATGACCATATGTGGTATGAAGGTGATCGCGATCAACCATCCTGCTTTGTTCACGAACACCTGGTATGTTACCGGGTTGAATCTGGATTACGACATCGGCGTATTCTGGAATCTGTGTAAGACCGGATGGTATCGGTATCGGTTCTACAGTCTGAACCCGGACATCACGCTGGAACAGCTGAAACAAGAACACTTCCCCGACGGTCACATCATCGGAGATAGTCTCTGGGTCTACAACAACAAACATATCTTCGATGCGATATTCGAAGACGAAATACCCTTCTAACACAAGGATATTTCTTAGTCAAAATCAACTATTTGATGATCCGTGTACCACTGTACACGGATCATCATTTCACAACACCCAATCAAAACACGTTAGGAGGTAAGTATCATGTCGGAGGAATCAAAATCAGGTGAGTCAAAGTACGAGTACATCAAAACGATGATCGAGGTCCGAGATCGTGTACACGAACGATTGATTTCCAAATGTTCCAGTCACTTTCAAACTCTGATGATGTCTCAGAATGAACATCTGGGTCGTCATCTTCAATCATCCAGTTCTGCATGTTGTCTGAAAGAGATCGATCTGATCACTCCGGACATCCTCAGTTGTTTAGCAGCTACCCGATACCGGTTCTTGAACTCTGTATCAGAATACGAACTTGTGAACATCATCGCAAGAGTTATCTGTGAGATGGAGATCACTACCACTTGGGTTACGGATATCCTCTTTGAAACCTGTATGTATTTCTACACACAAAAGAAGCTGATGAAGATGCTTCGATTGACCAGTTTGGAACAGAGGATGAAGACCAAGTCGGAAATCCATAAGAAAACCTTATCCTGGGTGAAGCAACAGAGAGATCTGGTCTTCACTGCAGATGATCAAGACGATCTGATGTTCTACAGTCAGATGCCAGCCTAACGTGTTTAAGACTCTAGAGTGTACGAGGGTTATCCTTCGTACACTCTAGATGTTATTCTTTTGTCGTCTTACTTGGCGATAAGGATACCCTTGTCGACGAGGTATTCAGCGATCATGTCAGAGTAAACGCTGACATCGATCCGATCACACATCTCATCGGTAAGAGCTTCTGCGCTGTTCGCATGCTTGATGTAAGCCACATTCAACCGATGGTAGATGTTGCGTTCCATCGAGTTGATGAAGCAGCTGTTCAGGATCAGATCATACAGTCTGTTCTCCATCGGAGCTTCCAGCATCGCACTGTCGTATACGGAACTGACATAAGCGACCAGGTTGTTGGAAGCGAACTGCGGAGAGAACTTTTCTTTGTGGCTGTTCAGATACTCCAAGCTGGAGTGGATGAACGCATCACGCAGATACTGTTTTCTGTGCTCTTCACAAGTAGCCGCTTGACGGGCAGCTTCCAGTTTGTACTCTTCCGAGACACGACCGATGCTCTCCAGTGCGAACTGGACAGAAACACCGTTGGAAGGAACACCCGTTTCCTTGTAGAGGTAGTTGTGATAGAGAACCAGAGATTCCAAAGAGCCGCCTTTCTCTTGGAACTGATCCATGTTGTCGCTGTTGACCATCGGACCAGGAACCATGATCGCATCTTTCCAGACCGTGTTGCGATAGTGCATCGCAACATACGCAACCATGTGGTTGATCTCCTGAATGAGATCGATATTGTGGTTGATCCGCTGGCGGTTCGCAGCACTGACATCAGTCACATCATCGGTGATATGAGGAAGGATCAGATCGCCAAGACGGACTTGATTCATATAGGTGTTGATCTTATCAACCGTACGCCCATCGGCGAACTGAGCGATGCTGTTCGCCGCTTGACGAAGATGATCCGGAGTCAGATAAAGAGCCGACTTCACAACGTTGGTGACTTCTTCTCTGGTACACTGATCTTTCACAGAAGAGTAGACCATATCGATGATCCGATCCACCTTCTCTTTTTTCAGATCTCCAACAGGTTCACAGACACGATCGTCCGACACTCCAGGAAGTCTGTTGATCGCCAGACGGATCATGGAGTCCGTGATCGGAGCATCATCTTCATGGTCGATCTTCTCATGCACACGAGCGATCGTCACACGTTCGCTGATCTTGTTCATCAGAGACCAGTCGACTGCAGGCATCGACAATGTCGCTTGTCCATGTTCTCCAGCATAAGCTGCAACCACAGGATCTTCACCGACATACTGGTGGTATTTCTTCATGATGTCCTCTGTGAGCCAGGTGACATCTCTCTTGATCTGTTTCAGATTGGTAATCCCATCGTAGATCTTACGAGCGAATGCATTTGCCATGTCGTCAAACGGTTGGAGAAGTTCTCCGTTGAGAAGACGATTCTTCGTCATCTTCTCATAATCCGCAACATGTTCCGCAACGGATTTATTCGGAGTCAGGTCGTATTCCACAGAAGCAGCGTTGGCGAGACCCTCCACCGAAGTCTGCAGAGCGTTGCTCTGCGAGAACTCGATCTTATCAGGGGCCTGATCGCTGTTGAGATAAGTGGACGCCAGTCCAGCAAAAGAAAGAAGCTTACTCATCGTTATTCTCCTTTCTTAAGAGCTTTGGTCAATGAGTTGAAGACGATACGATCATCCTTTTCAGGTTTGTATTTGGTAACCTGAGATACTGCATTTCGGATCACGCTGAACGCAGCGGTCAGAGCGAACACTTTCGCTTTCGGAACCGGTTGTGTTGACATATTGATAACTCCTTATAGAGGTTCACATATTCCCTTGCATATAAGCATAACATGGGATTTCAAATGGGTCTGTTGCGGAAGTGATCTCCAGTATGTTCTTCTATCGCTGTGAAGTATTCATCTTCGAGAACTGTATCATCGATGGTGTTTGGAATGTGAGGATTCAGCATGTATCTGGTTAAGATCCCATCTTCTTCTAACAACCAAAGTGTTGTTTCGAACAAGGAAGTTCTGTCTTTGTCATTCACAAGTAACATGTCGTGAGGGATCTGATCGATCAATGATTCCGACGTATGAGCCATCTGGTTGGGATCACGAGATACATCATCTCTCACGATCTTCAGGATCGATCCTCCAAGAGCGTGGATCAATTCTGCTTCATTGGGGAATCTCACATCCGGGATGATGATCAACTTGGTGGGATCATGGATGATATTAACCTCCATCGTCTTCAACCAAGTATCGATATGGAAGTTGTTTCTGAAACACTCTGTACCGATCTTCTGGAGAGCATCCCGGTTGGTCATACCCCAGAACCCGTTGTACCGTTTCTTGCCTTCCACAGTATAAAGGTCATCGTGAGTAAATCCGAAGTAATCGATCATCATCTGTTTCATGGGGTAAGCGAAGCTGGTGATCCTGGAGTTCCGGAATGCGAAGTGGATGAACTCAGCGACCGTGTCCTTGCCAGAGAACATCTTACCTGTGATCCCTAAGATCTTGATATCTCCGTTCTTCACATAAGCTTTCAGTTTGTCAGAGGGTTGATACGACATGTGTTTACTCCTATATATTTTTGATGTTTTGAGTTCGAGTATGCTATGTACAAATGCTCCTCAACTATAACGCTACCTTAGGCAAGAACGCACTTGGGCACAACCTGTATTCGGTGGTCTGGTAAACCATCGTGCCGAAAAGAACTCGTTGAGACCTGACAACCTTCCATCGATAGGGTCCACTCCCAGACTCTTCGATGATTACCCACATAGGAACGACCTCGCTTTGCGCCGGAAGTGAAGTTGGTCTGCGTGTAGTTCGCGACGCAGTCTAGGAGGAACCACCTATCTTTCGTCAGTGATCTGAGGACATACCTGAAGTCCGTTCGAGTTCTATTACTGGGCTGCGGTCGGTCCGTAGCTCTTGATCCGATGTTCTCTGAAGGATCTTGAGCGACCTCTTATCCTGCTCCTATGCAACGATCTATGAGTGGAAGGGTTGGACGCCTTCCACTCATAGATCTTCTTACTGAGAACAACCATAGTTTGCGAACAAAACAATAGGAGGGATCTTTATGCTAGAAGAGGACGTATATGTACCCGATGAAGGAGACTGGAAGGATTGGGAGGAGCTCGCAGAACAACAGAGAAAGTGGAATAAGAAAACATTCACTCTCGTTATCAAGGGCATCCCAAGAGAAACTTCCAGAGAGAAGTTCATCGAGTACTTAAGACGAGTTATCATCGTCAATATTAAAGACTATACAATCAAAACACGACGAGAGATCGTCGCTTATCTGGAAGGGAAGTTCCAGGTACAAGAAGAATTGAGGAGATATTGTGATCTATCTGAAGATGATTTTAACAAGATGTTGGATGGGGCTTCGTTCCCTTATCTTACTAATGCTTGGAATGCCCTGTTCCATCCTGGAATCCTCCAAGACATGGATGAAGATCGGAGAGTGTTCCAACAACTCAAGTCAACCGTTCAATCAAAAAGAGATCAATCGGCTGAACAATCTAAGACGAAGAAACAGGAACCAAAGACAACTGAGAAAGATGCGAAAGAGAAAAGAGTTGCTCAAGCGCCAATTAAAGAACCGGAAAAGAAGGTAGAACGAAGAGGTAGGAAGTCACAATATGCTTGGAAGATCGACGATGAACTTCTTCATAAGGACTACTCGTTGGAAGCGTTCTTGAAACAACTCTCCAGTGAACTGACGTTCAATCGGTTCGCAGCGAGAGTTGTCAACAACACAGTTAAAGTTCTACTGTTCCGACAGAAACTACAACTCTTGTATGCAGAACATCCTGTTACATTGAAAGAGTTCACTAAGCTGTGTTCTGCTGACAAAGTTCCGATCACAAGGATCGATCTTCTCCTTGGAACCAAACATCTGTTCTCCAACATCTATGCTGGATCTACGAAAGGGATCCATCAAAGTGAGGACTTGAAGATCCTGTTCCGGAAAGCGTTCGGGATCGAACTATCACTTGATTAAAATAGGTATCGTACACGGTGAGTTATACCACCGTGTACGATACATCACACTTTTCGTTTCGTCCTCGTTTTACGAGTAGAAGTCCTTGGTGTAGCAAGTGTTGTTGGAGTCTTAGAACACTTCTTCCTTCGAGGAGCTTTTCGAGTTGTTTTACGATCACTCTTCGTCTCACCCGGAGTATAGTCTTCTGACTTCGATTGCTCACAACAAGGACTGTTCCTCTTGAAGAATGTAACGATCCAGTCTTTCAACCAGATCGCGATGCTCTCGATCACCAACCATACAGAGGCTTGAACCGCTGGTCGTGCCCATAGTGCTTTTAATATACTGAAGATCCTACCTATCATCGTTAACCTCCTATCTTGCATACCATCGACTGTCTTGAAAAGTGTAGTTCAAAATATTTCGAATATATATTACTTTATTGATAATACCGAAGACATGTCTAATTAGAGATGTGTCAAACTGATAACCGTGTACAGAGTGTAGATGCACCAACATCTACACTCTGTACACTAACATCAAGAAAGGAGGTGACTACATGAAGACGTTCCAAGAACGTTATTACGAACTGTTGAATCAGTTCTTGCGCGAAGGACAAGATGTCCTCGACGCAATGCAACGTGCTGTACACGTAATACAGTACGAAGTTCGTTGCGGTATTGAATACCCAACGTACTAATGTTGTCTAGTACATCGACTATATCAGTCGATAACGTTCATTCAACACATATGAGACACTAACCTCTCTCATAGTGTGTTCATATAGTCTAGTTTTGTATCAAAGTCATCGTGTATTAAAACAAGTCAAAGATTCGAAGGAGAAGATCGTTACGTTAGTGGTATCGATACGAACCTTCGGTCTTTCCAATTCTTAGTTCAAATCCAAACCCTTAACAAAAGGAATCAACATCATGAACAACGAAACCGTCAACACCAATGTCCGCAACAACAGCACCGCCAACTTCGAGTTCACCATCGGAGAAGTGGAATTCAAGGGTATCACCTTGAAGAACCTCAAGATGTCTGCACATGCCGACATCACCGATGAGAATGTGAAGATCTCAACCGACGGTGCGGTTGGTCTGCTGAAAGCCATCTTCACCTTCGCCGATGCGAAGGTCGATAAGGTAATCGAACACCAGATGAAGATGGACGTGAAACGCCTTGAACTCCGTGACCAGGAAGTCAAAGCCTCTGTCGAAGAGTCCAAAGCTCGTACTAAGAAGTACGAGGAAGAGTCCGAGTATTGGGAAGCCAAGTCGAAGAATCTCTTCAAGGACGATCCGGAGGATGACAAGGAAGAAGATAACAACTAAGTCGTTCTTCGGTACAGAGTTAGGTTACCCCTAACTCTGTATTTTCTTTTTTGTTGTGTAGCATCAACCAGCCTATACCAGAACACAACGTTAGGAGACATCATGTCCAGAAAATATGACAAACTCAATACCACGGTTCCATTCACCACCATTGGAACTGACTTTCGATATCTTCCATTGAAGTTGTCCGAAGATGCTTCGATCTTCGCTCTTCTCTGCCAGAAGAAACTTCCGATCAACCCAGGAGTTTACGCCCCTGTACCGACGGGGATCCGTCTTATGACTCCCAACATCGTTGAAACCACCAAGGAAGGTAATACTACTTCCAAGTATTCCAAACTGGTGCTTCAAATCAATTTGCATTCCAGTCCATATCTCGTTGAGTCGAAAGGGATCGTATTGGTTGCACCAACCGTACTCCCCGCTACTCATCACAGTGAGATCTTGTTGATCATTCACAATATCAGTCGTAACGTACAGACGATTCACCAAGGAGAAGAACTTGCACACCTCACCTTCTCCATGGTACCACGTATCTCACTGAACTTTATGGAAAACGATCATCCCAACGACCCGAAAGGAAAACCCTATGTCCTCTGATGTCAATATTAAACCCTCTGCTGTTACCGTGCAGCAGTTCTTCCTCCAAGACGGAGAGAAGAATATCCCAGCAGGTGAACTACTGGGTGCATTGATGACACTGACCGACAGTGTCAAACCACTCCCATCTCTCGATGTATCTGATGAAGTGATGGATTATCTCAAAGAGAACAACTATATCACCACCAGTGGTGATATGATCGATGTCACCAACGGACAACGGATCCGTTGTGAAGAGCTTGGGAACCAAGTATCCAAGATCATGGATGAACAGATCTCCCAGTTGCCGGAAGGTGCACTGGTTAAGATCCCTCAGATCTTGGCGATCCACTCACCAGGACGGATCACTCGTCCACAACAGGAGCCTAGCGATGAATGATGTCACATGGTAAACTGTAAAAGGTAAGTACGTGTAGAGGTAACCTCTACACGTACTTACGATATCATTCGTTTAATTGATCGCTACGTATTCCAACGTAACACCACGATTGACTTTGATCTGGTTCCCTTCATCGAGATAAAGTTCCTGTTTCAGATGGGGGATACACTCCTCCATACTTTCATTCAGGACCAGTACTCTCAACTCAGGATCTCCGTTGATCCCAAGGTTCTCTACGAACTGTACGGTATCAGAGAGAGATGTGCGGATCTCTTCTGCCAACTGAGTCGTCGAGATAGAACCCGTTGCCATATGGCTGTCGATGATACTGAGAACGTTGTTCATGATCGCTTCTCGGTTATCCGAAGAGTTCGCAACGTAGTCTTGCACGTACAGCCGGAACCCCATTGTGATATCCAACGATCTCGATTCCACTTCTGCGTTCGTTCCTTTGAACTCCGCATAACCCATCGTACGGATCGGAGAGTAGTAGAACTCTGTTCTCTCCAGCAACGATGCTCTCGCTGTATTGATCGTGTTGAAATACGACCGAAGCAGTTCGAGGATATCATTCCGATAGGTGAGATGTTGAGCTTCTGTGGAGTAGGTGAGTTTGTAATCTGCTTGCAAAGTACGAACTCGGTAAGCGATCTTACGAGTATCTGCATACTCGTCGTCCTCTTCGACCGGGTTACCATTCGCATCGGTGATCACACCCACAAGATTCCCGTTCTCATCCAACTGAACATCACCACCATACTGAGCGATCTTCGCTGAAGTGTTCGTATCGATATCCAGATCAACACCGGAGTTGGTACCTGTGCTGATGGATACCCAAGGAGTGGTGATTTCCCACGCCCAGTGATCGATCAATGCCCACGTATACGTAGAGAAATCGATGCTTAACTTCCCTTTGTCCGTATAAGACAAAAGATTGATGTACCGTGGGATGTATGTTCCAGATGCATCCTGTTCACTGATCAGGTAAGCGAACCCACTGAAGGTATTGGTGGAGTTCACAGAAGCGATACAGGATTTCTTGTAAGGACCTGTGATGATCCACTCCCAACCGGTATCAAGCTTACGAAGCAGAGCACCTTGTGTCTGTGTCCCAGTAACGGTCAGATCACCGATCAACCGAACAGGCAGTTCTCCACCGTAATCGCTCACATCTGTGACCCACACGATCGATCCTGTTACGATGCTTTTTTCCGCATCCAACAGTGCGGTGTAACTCGCATACTCCGGAACACGACTCAACTGTTTCTGGATAGCGTAGAGATAATCCGCGGTGGTGTTCAAGATCCGACGGTTGTTCCAATAGTTGGACAACTGTTGTATCGACTCCGCTTGGATCACTTTGATCCATGGAGAACGGATCGATCCGTTCAATCTCTTCAGCACAGACTTCGTCATGCTGTATTTCTGACTGACCGCATCTTCTGTCATGGTAGCGAGATCGTTGTAGATCTGTTCCAGAACTTCAGCTGTAAGACTATGATACTCCGTATCCCCTGCCAACCGGTAGGAGAATCCAGTGTAATCGTAATCCGTAGCGCTCGCATCACGACGATACAGAGCTCCCGTGAGGGATGGTTCCGTGCTTCCGGATCCAAGACTGAAGGTGTTCTCAGGATCGGAGAGGTCATTCTCCGCATCTGTTACGAACATGAACATCTGACCAACATGAGGGTCGCATGAGGTACGAACAACGGTGGTAGATCCGTCCTCGTTGGTGATCGTCTCATCTCTGAACTGGATCTGAAGTTCGGATGGTTCTTTCACCACACCGGATGCTTTCGACACATCCGTAAGTGCGAACTGCAACACATCCACCACTTCCAACCGCATCTTGTTGTTCACATCGTACGCATCCATCCCTTCTGGAGGAGGCAACCAAAGGTTCGTAGAAGACGAGCTTGCTGTGTAAATCGGTTGCAGATACAGAGGATACGTGGTGATCGACTCATCTTCTGCATTTGGGATCTTCACCTTACAAGCTGGTGGGATCGTCTCATTGTAAACAGGACTCAGGATCACTTCATCCGCGTCGTGGATCAGTTCCAACGGATACTTGTACACACCAACAAGTTCTTCTGTAATCGGTCCGTAGTACTCAGAGACAACACCGTTTTTCACATCCTCTTCGGTATACCTCGCATATACAGGGTTGGTATACGTGGCGTACACAGTAGTTGGATAGGTCTGGTATTGCTGAGCTTCCACATGAACCGCTACGTTGGTGAACAACGAGTTCAGTGCGGAACCAAGTTCCAATGTGAACTGCTGCGTTGCCAACCACACCACACCACCTGCTCCAAGATCCGGTGGGAACTGCGATACATCCACACCTGTCATTGCACTGGTCGATGAGATGAACGACCGATTCACGAAGAACATGATCTTGTAAGTGTTGGTCAGAGGGATCATCATCGTGGTCTTCTGACCAGAGGACATACTGTTGAACGAGGACACATCGATTTCGTTATCCTCATTGATCTTGTATGAGGTTTTGATATCGAACACGAATACATCGTGATCGCTGTACTGACCTGCATATTGTCCGTACATGTAGAGTTCCTGACCTTCCGCTGTTTCGGTCTTAAGAACAACGGTGATGTTCGGAGTCAGACCATCTTCACCCAGTACTGAAACTTTCTGCATATCCGACGTCTTGTACAGGCTGATGTAGAACCGATATCCCCCTGTTCCGTTTTCCATATGGGTGATACTGGAGTTGTAGATCGAGATCTGAGAGGTGATATTCTGGTTCTCACTGAGAAATGTTGTACTTGTGATCTTCGGTTGTAGAAGATCGTAATAACACGCAACCGGAGTAGAGTTTGTCGTTGTGAGTTTTAAGTGGAATGGAGAGTACGTGTAAACTCCACTGTTCAGAAGGGATACTTTCTGAGCAGCAGACATATCATCCAACGCATCCATCCAAGTGTTGTTCATTGGAACAACCGTGTTGGTACCCTGATCGTACTGATACACCGTAGAAGGTAAGATCATGAACGAACGATCGTTGATGTATTTGATCGTACGGTAGTTCGATATGATCACTTCGTTGGTATCCGGATCTGTTTCGCGATGGAAGACGTCACTTTGGAATACAGCAGTCTGATCACCAGCACTGATCGTGACACCTGCTCCGTCTGTCATCACTTTCTGAGCCAGATAGATACGATCTGTAAGGTTGTCGAGATATCGTTTGGCGATGAATCCTTGGTCTTTGAAGTAGTTCTCGATATCAGCAGACGTGATCAGCAGACTGTAAGTCGAATCGTGCACCACTCGTTCTCTCAACTCTTCAAAGGTCAATCCATCAGATCCGCTGGCGATCCTCTTGGAGAGAGGAAGGACCTGACAATAGGGGATCCTCTTCAGCATCGCACTGTAGGAATCATCCACCACCTCATCGTTCAACAGGAACGATGCGCTGAACTGCTCTGCGCTGTATTCCGTGATATCCACATCCAGTGCACCTTTGGAAGTGTAGACGTAAATACGGATCTTCGATCCGATCATGTTCTTGGTGAAATACACCTGTGGAATGTCAACTTGCAGTACACTCAGATCTGTCAGTACAGTGAGTTTCGCCGTTGCCAACATCGGATCGTATACGACATCGGACAATGTCTGAGCCAGTTCTACCCAGGAACCACCGAAGTAGTGGAAGATCCGTGCAGCATAGAACTGATCGGTATACGTATATCGTTTCGAGAACCCAGTGCTTGCGACCGTGTCCTCTTGGTGGATCGTGGAGACGAACTGGTGGATCGGGATACTGATGCAGAGCATCGTGATCCCATCCCGCATATATGTTCTGTTCTCCAGGATGTTCGTCTCCATCGTCATCAAGGGGTTCTCATTGGTGAGATCCCATTTGGTCGTGATCAAACAGTTGTCGTAATCGAGTACACCGTTCTCTCTGGATTCTTTGATCTGGATCTCGATCGGGTAGTAGATCCCGAAGGTATACTCTCCGATCTTGAATGTACTGTACTCTGGGATCACGATCTTCTTGTAGTCTGAGTTTCCATAACGAACGGCGTTCTGGATCAGATAGTTTCGGTTCAATACGATCTCGATCATCGTGTTAGAAGGTGTGCTGAACAGATTGACATAATCGTAATCTGCCATATGACGATACAGATCCGCTGTCGTCTGAGCACGGCTCGGATACAGTGACGACAATGACTGTGATACTTCGTTGGTGATTCCTGCAGCAACAGTTGCAGAGAACTCAAGCAAGAAGGTGGTTGGGTTGTTTCCATCGACCATTTCACGACCATCCAAGACTTTCTCTTGGAGAAGATCCAGAGCTCTCGCCTGGATCCTCTGTGGAACCGTATAGAGCTGCAACGTCATCTCCGTTGCATTATCTGTGTTAGGCATCAGTTAACTCCTTGTGTATTTTGCGCTGAGCTAGGAGGGGTATCATCTCGATACTGGATCGCATCGAACCCCTTCGAATCATGCGTTTTATCGTTCATAACTCTCCGGAAGAATGCTTTAATGTTCGCACCGAGGTTCTGACTATTCGCTTGTTTCATATACTCAGGTGTATACATCTCTGCATAACGAGTGTAGTTCTGTTTTCCAAACTCTTGGGCTTTTCGCATCATGTCGATCATAAGCAACTGATCAACAAGATCATTCGTTCCTCTGGAGTATGGGAACACCGGAGTAGGAGAACGACGGAACTCCAATCGGGGTCCGTGCATATCAGAGGTGATATATGGAATACCTCGGAAGTTGGCATAAGGTTCTTTCGGAAGGTTGGGGTATCTTAAGGTTGCATGGTTGACACCCTGTTCATCCGGTTCCGCATACTTCCCATTGACGTCTTTGTTGATATCTGGGAAGTACCTCTGAACCAGTGTGTTGAAATCCATGAAGATCGCATGATCTCGGTACTCTACCTTATTGCATGCGAATCCCACATTGATCCTGGTAGCCGCTGATACGAACTCTTCCCCGTCATTTACCTGCATGGTTGCACCGGTGTTCAAGTTCGTTGGGAAGCATCCGGTACACTTACACCAATCCACGATATAAGTTTTCGTTGGATCCAGAGCGAACCGATAGATGGACACTGTGTAATTGAGTCTCTGTTCATCGATATCATCTGCATATGCCAAGAGGATCCCTCTTGTCACACAACGGATATATTCCAACCAGTAGTAGATGATCGCTGAGATCGGACCGTGCTGGATATCCTTGAACTCTAGATTCAAGTTGTAGGTTGCTCGGTTGAAATCATCACCCCCAACAGCGAAGGTCTGTGCTTCTGCTTGATACCCACCATCAGTCGTCTGAGTCTGAATCATCATGTCCGGGAACCCGCTGATGGACAACAGAGAGTTGCAGAGTGGGACTAAGAATGGGTTGTGGGGGTCAATCAACGGAGAACTGTTGACGATGCTTTTGTACCGTTGATTATTCACTTCTCCAAAGTTCGTATCCAATAAGCATCGGATCATGAACGCCATCGATGTTGGGTTCAAAGTATCCAACGCTGCCATTCTACGATTGTTACGAATATTGGATGATTGCAGACAGAGTCTCGGTCTGGTGATGAATGTCAGACCAGATTCCATCGTGTTGATAGGGAGGAGGTTCCCTTTGAATCGATCCAAACAAGTTAAATAGGTTTGGATCTGGTTGAAGTAAGGACCTGCACCTGACGTGACGAATGCGAGGTTGGCGACTCGATCTTTCATCTCTTTGGTAAGAGCATCTGGATCGACCGTGGATCGCATCATCTGATTGTATGCAGTTTGAAGAACATCCTCAGGGATCGATTGAAGATTCTTACCCCTGTACGCAGATGGTAAAAACTCATCGAAGTATCCGAGGATATCCTTCGGTGTTCTTTCTCGATTATTGGAAGGCATGGTTGTCTCCTTATTTAAGGAATAATAGAGTCTAGCATCTCATAGTTGAGGGTGCGTTCCTGGACATGCTATGCTGCATTGAATCCACAAAATCAAGGGGTATTTTATCCCGCAAAGTGAGGATATTTCATATGGCTTCTATCCCAGATCTGCTGCCAGCAGGACTGTCTGAAATCTTGAAGATCGTCGCACAAGGTGTGAATAAGGTCAACGAGATGCAGACAGTATCGCTGACACAAATGAACAAACCTGCGAACATCATCAGTCGAGTGTATCTGCAGGAAAGTGTCGCTCAAGACGACATCGCGTTACCGTTGCTCGGTACCCTGAACCAGCTTTATGCTAGCTACATCATGACCGCTTTGAATATGCAAAATGTAGTGGTTGGTGGAAAGACGGTGAAAGAACTGTACGGTATCATCGCCACAGAAACCCTTCAAGATACCGTCACGATCATCGCGGATGACTTCGGTCAGGAGACTCTGAACTCCACGATCAAAGAGATGAACGTCTCTATGGAGTCACAAGTGGTGGACCTGGAGAAGGATAGCCAGCGACTGGTTACCGGACGTCTTTTGGAGGTCGATCTTACGCTTGAAGGGGGCGGCAAGGTGAACACGTTTAAAGTATACGTGTATGTCCAGCTGATCCCGATCATCTTGTCTTCCAACATCTGCAAAGGTTTCATGAACATCAACTTCCATCCGCCGATGTCCGTTCGTTGGAAACAGGTGGAGGCGAAGGAGATCAGTTTCTGGAACGACTTCATGCTCTCCAGAGACCTGCTCAAGAAGCAGGAAAAACTCCTGAAGGAAGACAAGTCCGGTGTGTTGGCTGCGATCCTTACCAACCAGCACAATAAGCTTTTCAACTGGGCACTTCGCCTGATCGGTATGAAACCCACATCCGGAAACTTGGCGAACTCCATGATCATCATGGACAAACCAACCTTTACCGAAGCTTGCAAAGAGGTCGGTGCGAACTTTGCAGACAAAGGTTATCGTCAGAGTTTCATGTTGAAGACGATGGCGATCTTCGTGGTTGTTGTCGACGTGATGGGTGGAACCGTCGATATGTATTTCAACGGCATCGACGTGAAGGGAACCTACACGTTCCAGATGTTGAATAAAGTGGGAGCCAAGGGGAAGGACAGCTTCAATCTCGCAGAGATCATGCAAACTTTCTCCCAGGGTATGAGTCCCAGATTCTAAAGGAGTAACCACTATGCGAGATATATTGAAAGACGTAGGTGAAGTGGTTGCTGTCGAATCCAAGAAGATGCGGAAGATTTCGAAAGAAGACTTCAAAGAGAATCTTAAACTGGTTGAGGGACAGCTTACCAACTTCATCAATACACTTAACAACATTACTGGATCGGATAAGGAACAGTTCTCTCAGAGGATCAATACGTTCGCCGTTCCAGGCAACCTCTTCTGCAACACTTGTGTAGAGATCAACAAGCTGTTGCGCTCTCAGAAGGTTGGATTCGATCCGTTCGTTATGCTTGCTCAGAACCTTACAACGGTTCTTCAGATGATCGAACGCAATGTGAATGTTCTCTTCAACGAGAAGTTCACTACGATCTACAATGCGAAAGTCAGCCAGCTGGCGGTGTTCCGTATCGTGGAACAGGCACAGATCTTCAGCAACTACGCTGTTTATCTGTTCGATGGAGTGTTGTACGAGATCATCGTCAATGAGGGTGTTCATGAACTCAACCAACCGAAACCATATCGGTATGAGTTCATCAACAAGTACAAACTCGGCGTTGTTGAACTACTGAAGGTTGGTTCTCTGCCATCCAGTGCGAATCAGTTGATCACCGAGATCGATACTCTTCGCAAGTCAAGCGATACAACGTTGCTCGATGATCAGGATCGAGTGAACGATATGATCAAGACCGTCAAAAACAAGTTCGGTCTCATCGAGGGTGGCGCTACGATCCTCGCCTCTATCTTCCGTTATTTCGGAGAGTGGGGTGTTCTGATGCGCAACCTGAAATACCAGAAGATGGTCCAGGAGAAAGAGTGGTTGCAGAACCACACTGACCTTCTGAAACTTCAGCTGAATGGTATTGATCCCAACAGCGATGAATACCGGAAAGCTGTGAAGATCATCAACACTTATAACGATATGATCCGAGATCTCGATCTCAAGATCAGCAGCTATATGGAGGATTGATCATGGGATTCGATATTGGATTAAAACGAGCAGCTCAGGTTGCTACCATGACCGCTCAGATGTCACAACGCAGATATGTGGAGTTCCAGTGGATCTGCGATATGGTAGCGGTGTGGAACATCGGAGATGTTACTCCGTCGTTCGATGAGAACATGATGCGGATCTACGCTGATGTGTATCGCCGTGATATCACGAACTTGAACGATGAACAACTCCGAGAACTGGCCACTTCGTATCAGCAGGCGATCAAGGTGTTCGTCTACCAGAGCTTGTTCAATGTGATCAGCAAGATCTCCAGACGTTGGCGTTCCCTCGCTGAGAAGAACAAGAACTATCCGTTCTCTATCCCGACGAACAGTTTGACGATGTTCAACAACCTGCTCTTGCTCCACAAACAAGATCCTGGTGCGGACGATACGCTTCAGTTCAATGCATTCAAATCTTCTCTCCTGAGGAACAGTGAAGAGTGGTTCCAGACTTGGAACCAGGATTTCGATATCTCAAAGTATCTGATCCCACAGGAACGATTCCTCCTCTTCATGGACATCGTGGATGAGAAGATCAAAGGCTGTTTCCAGAAGACGAACAGCAACGACAGCATCGCTGTGGACTACCATACGAAGATCCAAGCGGTGATCGAGTATCTGAAGGTTCTCCTTCTGATCGCACATCAGGCGAAGATCGAACGCAAAGAAGATGTTCTGAAACTTCCGTCCAGTGCATTCCGTTGGGGTTGGATGAAACAGGAACTCCGGGAAGCATCCAGTCGATTCGCGGTCAAATACGGTCTTCTCAAGATGACGCATCTGATCTGTCTGGATACAGATACCGATCTGGATCTTCCTATCCAGCAAGCGGATATCTCCAATGTGGAAACACTGGAAACCCTGTATGCATACACCAAATATCTCCAGGATCACCTGACTATGGAGGATACTGAGGTATGATCACGAACGCTTTGAAACAAGCATTCCCAGCGCCTCCTCCTATCTGCAACTGGTCGATCGAAGAGCTCGCTTCTCAGATCTCCACTATGAATGACTTGGAACGTGTTGTTGTAAACAACTTCCACGCCATTCAGGATGAGATCTTGAAGACCTTCAATATTCACTCTTTGATCGATTATGCAGGTATGAAGGATATCGTCCTTCGAGACGCTCTGGGAAGTGAGAAACTGATGAACAGTTCTCAGGAAGGACTGTCATCGATGTTCCGGAATGCACTTCTGTCGCTTAAGAACTTCTTCATGAATCTGTGGGCTAGCATCGTAGCGTTCTTCAAACGGATGTTCGATACGAACTCCAGAACGAGGACGACTCTCTACAACCTGCAGAGAGAGTTCGATAAGAATCGATCCAACGACGCTGATCTGAAGTTGCAGACTGTCGATCTCTATCTTCCTACTTATAAGGAGTCGGTTGAAGTGATCAGTAGTCTCGAGATTCTCTATCACGATGTGGTGGAGTTGTCTAAAGTTCCTTCGATTCAAGATGCTGCTACCTTCAAAACAGGGATCACACAATTCGGATACACGGTCAAAGACGGAGTGATCTATGAAGTGAATCCTTACAAGATCAGAGCAGGTCGTATGACGATGAAGAGCAGTGACTGGTCCGTGGAGCATCTGAAACAGATCACGAATCGTGTTGCGATGCTTTGTACGCAAGCTGCTGAACTGAACGATCTGAAGAACTCGTTGGAGAACGATGTGACCGCCTCCATTCGTACGATCGACAAATACATCGCATTGGGGGATGATGCAGGAGCACAACAGCTGCAATACGAGCTCAACAACAAGAGCTTACGTGCCAGCTATGTGTTCAAATGTGCGGTCGTCTTTCAATCCTATGTAACACAGATGAGCGGTATGCTTATCGATACGTGGAACAACATACTCACAGTAAACTGAAACATTTCACCTTATACAAAGGAATAGGATTATGAGTAACGGAATCAACCTCAATCTCAAGAGCATCCTTGCTCCCAAGCAGCACTCTACTGCGAAGAAAGTTGTCAGCAAGGGGTTCTTCTGGATCCATCTCGCCAACATGCAGAACTGTCAAGTTGCCCTTGAAATGAAGGGCAACAAGATCAGTCGCATCATCTGCCAGGACAAAGCGGTCTATGATGCGGTTGCCACTCTGAAACAGGCGAAAGCTCTGTTCACGGAGCACGGTGCTACGGAAGGTCTGCTTGCGGTCTTCAATGATGGCAACCAGCTTGCGAATGCGATCGGCATCGAAATCCCGAACGTCACCTCTCTCAATACTCGTCAGGTCGGCAAGCTCTGCTGCGAAGGCATCGACAACGTCGTTGAGAATGCGTATGCCAAAGTCTGTGAGTTCTTCCACTCCCTGGCTCACACCGTTTGCGATTACCTCGACAAACTCTGTGAAACTTCCAAGTGCCAGCAGGAGACCCTGAACGACCTCGCCAACGATCTGCTCGGCAACATCGAAGCGATCGATGCGGCTGCGTTCGCTACGGACGAAGTCTTCGGATTCACCCAGCCCGTGTTCATGGAACGCATCAAAGCTCTGGAAACGATCAATGCTGCGATGCCGACTCTGGATCCTGCCAAGCTTGTTGAGATCGAACCGGCTCTCAAGACACTCGGTTATCAGGTCGAAGAGAAGGTCGCGATCGTGGAAGAGTCTCCTGCTGTGGCAGAGGCGGAAGCTCCTGCTCCAGAAGAAGTGATGTCTGCTCCTGTCGCTGAGACTCCGGCTGCTGAAGAAGGCAAGTCTCAGGAAGATCTGGAACAGCGTGTAACTGCGGAAGCGATCCCGGTCGAAGGTCCTGCCGATGCTCCTCAGGAACAGGAGATGGCGGTCTTCCGTTGGACTCCTGCGAACCTGAAAGAAGCGACTCTTGCTCTCGCTGCTGTGATCGGCAAATGTGAGAACATCGCCAAAGCCAAAGACATCGTTTGCAAATGCAAAGAAGATGTCTGTGCGAAAGTCGAACAGATCAACGCAATGGAAGGTGATGCCAAGGCGAAGGCGGATGGTGAGATCGAAGAGTGCCGTAAGTTCGCTGCCACTGTCGGTACGGTGGCTCAGCTTTATGGAACGGCTTGCAGCCACATGGTTGACCAGGTTGTCGCGATGTGCGGTAAACTGAAGAAAGCTGAAGTTCCGGAACAGGCTCCGGTTGCGACTCCTGTGGAAGAAGTCACCGAGCAGAAACCTCTCGGTAACAAACGCAGAGGCAAAGTCCGTCGTCATGCCAAGAACGAGTTCGAAGGCGGCGATGTCACGGAACATGAGTTCAAACCGGAAGAACAGATGGATGATCCTGCTGGAACCCTCCCCGATGAAAGCGAAGGAGAAGGCAAAGGAGATCCTGCTCCGACCTCCGGCAACGAGCCGAGTGCATCTTCTACCACCGGTGATGCGACCAATCGTCGTCGCGTCTTCAATGAGTTCCAGGGCGGTGATGTGACTGAGCATGAGTTCGAGCCTGAGAAACAGATGGAAGACCCGGCGAGCACGCTTCCGGACGATACGGAAGGTGAAGGCAAGTCTGGTGATGGCAATGCGGATCCGGCTGGTGCTCTGGAAGAAGGTACGGAAGGTCCTGTCGGTGGTGAACCGGCTCCGTCCGCTGGCAACCCGACCAATCGTCGTCGTGTTTATCGGAACGAAGGGGAACCTGTCGTCACTCCGGAAGTTACCGTTGTGGAAGAACCCATCGTTCCTCCTGCGGAACCTGCAACTCCTGCTCCCGTTGACCCGGAAGTCACTCCTCCGGTGAGCCCTGTCAACCCGGATGGTTCTCCGATCGAAGAAGAACCTCTCGTTCCCCCGCAGCCTGCTCTGACCAACGAGGCTGGTGTTGAGGAACCGGAAGGTCTTCCTGGTGGTGAAGGTGAACCGAAGCCTGTGGAGGAACCGGCTCCTGGCGTCGATCCCAACGGCGATCCGGAAGTTCCGAATGCTGTGACTGAACCCCACCGTGAAGTTGTGGAAACTCCCCCGGAGACCATCCCCAACGAATCGGCTGAGAAAGAACTGAACCAAGACCGTCTTTTCAGATGGCTTTGATCTAAGGTTCTAGTATAGGACTATTAGAGGTCTACCCTACTGTACACGTGGTGGTTTTATCCACCACGTGTACAGTCTTTATGTCCAGTATACTGGATGTAAATGAAGGTCTTTTTGCGTATATATAACTAATTGAAGCATATCATCGAATTGATATAATCATCAAACATCCAATAAGAACAATCATAAAGGAAGAACTACTATGCAAACAAATCCAGACGAATCCAACAGTCTTTATCTGAATGAGATATTAGAGGAAGTCGATCAACCCACACCATTCATGGAGCTGACGTTGGTTGATGTCATCGATCACGGTGAGTCTTACAGCATACGTCTCTGTAAGAAAAGCGGGACTTGTCGCCCACCCACCTATCCGGTGTATGATTTCCGCAAGTCCGATCTCACACACGACCAGATCCTCAGGTTGAAAGATGAACAGATACGCCTCCTGACAGAACGGGTGGAACAGGCTGAGTTCGACTCCCTGTGTTACAAGTTGATGTACTCGTCAGACGCTGAACGCGTGGATCTGGTTTTGATGCAGGAAACAGATGATACTGTGACACTGGATGTGAAACACGACCACACGCACTATTGTGGAAGAACCGTTCAGTCACGGCACACCTTTCATAAATCGTCATTGCGTCAGGATCAACGATACAAACTCCCAACGCTTGAACTGAAGTGTAAGCAACGGTTGCTCGCGATAGGAGAGATGTGTCGCGCTAATGTTGAAGATTACATCAATCGGCTACTGCAAGACGAAGCGTCCGGCAATATCAAGTTGATGGAACGGATAGAGGACAACGAAACGATATGGATTCAGGTCGAGGTTCACGATAAGAAAAAGACACGCATTACGCTGTTGACCGAGTCGTTTCGCAAGAATCGGTTGACCAGCAAACAACTTGAGTTATTCCGGACCATACCGCTTAGCGAGAACATAAACCGCAATGAAATGACAAGAGGAATTTATGATTAACGCGAGAGGAGGAACGTATGTTTTACCATTCTGAAAAACCCTCGTCTACTAAACTGTTCGACACAGTTATCCGCGACATTGATCGAACTCAGAATGATATGATCAAGCACATCTATATCATCAGCGTACAAGAGTTCGATGACAAGTTCGAGATCATCGTGCGGAAAGAACATGATGGTATCAGCTTACCCACCTATGATGTTGCATATACATTCCAAAAGAAACATCTGAACGCAGAACGGATTGTCCGAATCAAGGAAGAGCAACTTAAGCTGGCAAACAAACGTGCGGAACAGAGT